>Ga0164290_1000048_pt1 | contig 467818 bp, 464 predicted proteins | sample Micstemetagenome_FD_108782 | JGI IMG/M metagenome (GOLD analysis project Ga0164290, IMG submission 108782) | Contaminated culture microbial community from soil near Moab, Utah, USA - Microcoleus steenstrupii SON62 (Illumina Assembly) | ecosystem: Environmental > Terrestrial > Soil > Soil crust... | reverse complement strand
CCGACCAGGCGGGACGTCCGCTGCCTGCCGACCCCAACCAACCCGCAGCACCCGCGCCGCAAGCCGCCGTGCCGCCGCCCGGCCAGCCCGCGCCGCAACGCGCACCCAATCCGGGCCCGGTGGCCGGCGCGCAGCTGGGCGTGGCCGACGCCAACACCAGCGACGTGGCGCTGCCCGATGGCACGCCCAAGCAGCAGTACGACTACGCGTTCGACTTCCTCAAGCGCCAGGACTACGGCCGCGCCGAAACCGCCTTCCGCGAATTCCTGAAGCGCTATCCGAAAGATCCGCTGTCGGGCAACGCGCAGTACTGGCTGGGTGAAACCCACTACGTGCGCGGCGATTATCAGAAAGCCGCTGTGGAGTTCCTCAACGGCTATCAGAGCTATCCGAAGAGCAACAAGGCGCCCGACAACCTGCTGAAGCTGGGCATGGCCATGGCCAACATCGGCCAGACGCAAGGGGCCTGCACCGCGCTGGGACGGCTGATGAAAGAGTATGCCGACGCGGGCGATCAGATCCGCCGCAGCGCGCAAGCCGAACGCCAGAAGCTGAAGTGCCAGTAGGCTCATGGCCCAGCCGCGCGCCCGGCTGACCCACGCCGACGCCCGGCCGATCACCGCCGAGAGCTTCGCCGCGGCCATGCCGACAATGCGTGCGGCGAACGTCGCCGTGGCGGTGTCGGGCGGCGCGGACAGCATGGCTTTGGTTTTGTTGGCCGCCGTATGGGCCAAGCAGCATCGCGTCGATCTGACGGCGCTGACGGTTGATCACCGTCTGCGGAGTGAATCCACTGCGGAAGCCAGTCAAGTTGCTGCATGGTTGAAGGCGCGGGGCGTCGCGCACGAGATTCTAACTTGGGAAAACGGCGCGGCCGTGCGGCAACTAAATCGCAGCGCGCAAGACGCCGCGCGCGAGGCGCGGCTGAAACTGCTCACCGGCTGGTGCCGCGCGCATGATTGCCAAGCGCTTTTGCTGGCCCATCACGCCGACGACCAGATCGAAACCTTCTTCATGCGCTTGGCGCGCGGCAGCGGGCTGACCGGTCTTGCCGCCATGGAGCCGATCACGCTTCAGTCCGGCGTGCAGGTCATCCGGCCGTTGCTGAGTTTTTCCAAGGATGAGCTCATCGCCACCTGCCGCGCTGAGGGTCAGGATTGGGTCGAGGACGCCTCCAACGCCGATGCCAAATATGCGCGCACGCGGTTCCGCCGGGCACGCGCGTTTCTGGAGGCCGAGGGTTTCACGGCTGAGCGCATCCTTGCCACCATCGCGCATCTGCAACGCGCCAAGGCCGCCATTTCGGCGCAAGTGCGCGAGTTGCACGACGCGGCTTGCCTGTGGAGCGAGCCGGGAACCGTCACGGTTTCCGCGCCGCGCCTGTTGGCCGCGCCCGAGGACGTGGCGTTGCGTTTGCTCAGTGATCTGTTGTGCACCGTCGGCGGCCATGTTTACGGCCCGCGCTTTGAAAGTTTGCAACGGCTGTTCGGCAAACTCCAAGCCTCGCCGATGAACACCGTCACCTTGCACGGCTGCGCCATTGCGCGCAGCGGCGAGGTGATCACGCTGATGCGCGAACCCGTGGCGCGCCGAAGCCGGTCGCTTAAATCCCAAGCCGGATGAAGCCCTTACAGGGGGGCTCTGGTCGGCAGTGGCCGCCCCATATATGACAAAGTCCGACGATAAATCATTGGCTTGCAAGGTCCAATTGGCGCACTATTTGACGATATGAGCCGCCGGTGCGTCGCCCCCCGGCCACAGAACAAGGGTCAAAACGTTGAATATCAGCCGAAATTTGATGCTCTGGGTCATCATCCTGGTGTGCGTGGTGGCCTTGTTCAACCTGTTCCAGGGCGCTTCGCCGCGCAGCCAAGCGCGCGAGATGCCCTTCTCGGAATTCCGTGCCGCGGTGGACCGCAGCGAGATTCAAGAAGTCACCATCCAGGGCCAAAACATCCTCGGTCAATTCAAGTCGGGCGGGGACTTCCGCACTTACGCGCCGGAAGACCCCAGCCTAGTGCCCTCGCTGCTGGCCGGCGGCGTGGTGGTCAAGGCCGCGCCGCAAAGCAGCGGCGAAATGTCGTTCTGGAGCATCCTGATTTCCTGGTTCCCGATGCTGCTGCTGATCGGCGTGTGGATCTTCTTCATGCGCCAGATGCAGTCGGGCGGCGGCAAGGCCATGGGCTTCGGCAAGTCGCGCGCCAAACTGCTGACTGAAAAGCAGGGCCGCGTCACGTTCGAGGACGTGGCGGGCGTCGAGGAAGCCAAGACCGACCTGGAAGAGATCGTGGAATTCCTGCGCGACCCGCAGAAGTTCCAGCGCCTGGGCGGCAAAATTCCCAAGGGCGTGTTGCTGGTCGGCCCGCCGGGCACGGGTAAGACGCTGCTGGCGCGCGCCATCGCGGGCGAAGCCAACGTGCCGTTCTTCACCATCTCGGGTTCGGACTTCGTCGAAATGTTCGTCGGCGTCGGCGCTTCGCGCGTGCGCGACATGTTTGAGCAGGGCAAGAAGAACGCGCCTTGCATCATCTTCATCGACGAAATCGACGCCGTGGGCCGCCATCGCGGAGCAGGCCTGGGCGGCGGCAACGACGAACGCGAGCAGACGCTGAACCAATTGCTCGTCGAAATGGACGGCTTCGAAGCCAATGACGGCGTCATCCTGATCGCCGCCACCAACCGCCCCGACGTGCTCGACCCGGCGCTGCTACGCCCGGGCCGCTTCGACCGACAAATCGTCGTTCCCAACCCCGACATCATCGGCCGCGAGCGCATTCTTCACGTTCATTCGCGCAAGACGCCGCTGGGTGCGGACGTGGACCTGAAGGTCATCGCGCGCGGCACGCCCGGTTTTTCCGGTGCGGATCTCGCCAATTTGGTGAACGAAGCAGCCCTGCTGGCCGCACGCAAGGCCAAGCGCGTCGTGGGCATGGCCGAATTCGAAGAGGCCAAGGACAAGGTCATGATGGGCGCGGAGCGGCGCTCCATGGTCATGACCGAGGATGAAAAGAAGCTGACGGCCTATCACGAAGCCGGCCACGCGCTGGTGATGCTGCGGGTGCCGGGCCACGAACCGCTGCACAAGGTCACGATCATTCCGCGCGGGCGCGCGCTGGGCGTGACCATGTGGCTGCCCGAACGCGACAAGTACAGCCAGTCCAAGATCGAGATCAAAGCCCAATTAGCGAGTCTTTTCGGCGGCCGCGTCGCCGAGGAACTGACCTTCGGCATGGACAAGGTGACGACCGGGGCGTCGGACGACATCCGCCGCGCCACCGACATCGCCCGGCGCATGGTCAGCGAGTTCGGCTTCTCGGAGAAGCTGGGACCCTTGCGCTACAACGAAGACAGCGGCGAGGTGTTCCTGGGCCGCTCGGTCACGCAGACCAAGAACGTCTCGGACGCCACGGCGCTGCTGATCGACGAGGAAATCCGCAAGTTCGTCGAGGAAGGCGAATCCACCGCGCGGGCGATCATCACCGAACACCGCGATCAGCTCGAGATCATCGCGCAAGGGTTGCTGGAGCACGAAACCCTGAGCCGCGAGGATATCGAAACGCTGCTCGCCGGCGGCAAGATCGACCGCAGCGACAAGGCCGCGCCCAAGCCGCGCGAGCCGGGCCGGCGCTCCTCGGTGCCCACCGCGGGCGCAGGCGGACAACGCGCCCCGGGCTTCGGCCAGCAGCCATCGCCGCAAACCGACGGCTGATCCGCTTCACGACTCAACAGCCAAGGCCCCGTTCATCCCGGACGGGGCCTTTGCTTTTGCGTGGCCCGGCGATTGCGGCTTATAATAATGTAGCGACGTCGCTACATTTTGTGTAGGATTGCCGCACTCACCAGGAGCGCGCCGTGAAACTGACCAAACTTTCAAGCCGCGAGTTCAATCAAGACGTCAGCCGGGCCAAGCGCGCGGCTGAAAAAGGCCCGGTGGTCATCACCGATCGCGGCAAGCCGGCTTATGTTCTGATGCGCCACGACGCTTACAGCCGCTTGGCGGGACGGAACAAGTCGATCCTGGATCTGCTTTATATGCCCGGTGCGGACGAGATTGAATTCGAGCTTCCGTCTCGGCGCGATGCCAAATTCCGCGCCGTCGATTTGTCTTGATGTACCTCGTCGATACCAATGTTCTGTCGGAGCTGAGACGCGGGCGGCGGGCAGATCCCAGGGTTACGGCCTGGGTGAGCGCCGTCCATTCTTCAGACCTGTTCATTTCGGTCGTCACCATCCTCGAAGTCGAACGCGGAATTCTCCTGGTCGAACGCAGGGACGAGAAGCAAGGCGCGCTGCTGCGGGCGTGGCTGTCCGAGCGCGTCATGCCGGAGTTCAAAGAACGCATTTTGCCGGTCGATACGGCCGTCGCGCAGCAGTGCGCCGCACTTCAGGTTCCCGACCCGCGTCCGCATCTTGACGCCCTGATCGCGGCGACGGCGCGCGTGCATCGCCTCAAACTCGTCACCCGCAATGTCGCCGACTTTGCGGACGCGGGCATCGAGGTCGTCGATCCATGGAAATGACAAAGTGCCCCGCCTAGTCACGCCTCCACCGCGCCCGGATTTCGCGGGCCTCAGTGTTGCCCGGCCGTTGATCATGGGCGTGCTCAACGTCACGCCCGACAGCTTTTCAGACGGCGGCAAGTTTCTTGATGCCGAGGCTGCCGTTGCTCACGGCCTCAAGCTGATCGAAGACGGCGCGGACATCATCGACGTGGGCGGAGAGTCCACGCGGCCCGGCGCGCAACCGGTTGATGCCGAGCAGGAAATCCGCCGCGTCGTTCCGGTGGTGAAGGCCTTGGCCGAGCAGGGCACGAAAATCTCCATCGATACGCGTCACGCCGCGGTGATGGACGCAGCCATCAACGCCGGCGCGGCGATCGTGAATGATGTATCGGCCCTGAGCGATCCCGGCGCGCTCGATGTGGTCGCCAAGTCCAAAGCATCCCTCATCCTCATGCACATGCAGGGCGACCCGACCACCATGCAGAAAGCTCCGGCCTACGATTGGGCCCCGCGCGACGTCTTCGATTTTCTGAAAACGCGCATCGCGTTGTGCACAGCCAAGGGCATCGGCCCGGAGCGCCTGTCGGTGGATCCCGGCATCGGCTTCGGCAAGACCGACGCGCACAACGCCCAGATCGTCGCGCATTTGGCGATGTTCCACGACCTGGGCTGCGTGCTGACCTTCGGGGCCTCGCGCAAAAGCTTCATCAGCCGCATGAGCCGGGGCGAGGGGCCTGAGCAGCGCCTGGCCGGTTCCATCGCCGTCGCCGTCATGGCCGCCGAGCGCGGAGCGCACATCCTGCGGGTGCACGACGTGGCCGAAACCCGCCAAGCCCTGAGCGTTTGGCACGGCCTGACAAACTGTTAGCTTGATTCGTCCCCGCTCCTTGTCCAAAACTGCCCGTCATGACCACCCGTAAACTCTTCGGTACCGACGGCGTACGCGGGCGCGCCAACGCTGATCCCATGACCGCCGAGATCGCCCTGCGCCTCGGCATGGCCGCAGGCCACTGCTTCACGCGCGGCGCGCATCGGCACACGGTGGTCATCGGCAAGGATACGCGGCTGTCGGGCTATCTCATCGAACCGGCGCTGACGGCGGGCTTCGTCTCGGTGGGCATGGACGTGGTGCTGGTGGGCCCGATCCCCACGCCGGGCATCGCCATGCTGACGCGCTCTCTGCGCGCCGACTTGGGCGTGATGATTTCCGCCTCGCACAACCCGTATCACGACAACGGCATCAAACTGTTCGGTCCCGACGGCTACAAACTCTCCGATGCCATCGAGATGGAGATCGAGCGGTTGATGGACAGCGACGTGTCGGCCGTGCGCGTGGACTCCGCCAAGCTGGGCCGCGCAAAACGCCTGGACGACGCCGGCGGGCGCTACATCGAATTCACCAAGGCGACGTTTCCGCGCGGGCTTCGTCTCGACGGCCTGAAGATCGTGGTCGATTGCGCCAACGGCGCGGCCTACAAAATGGCCCCGGCCGTGTTCTGGGAGTTGGGCGCGCAGGTGGTCAAGGTCGGCGTCGACCCCGACGGCTTCAACATCAACCACGGCTGCGGCTCCACCGCGCCTGATAAGATGCGCGAGATGGTGGTCAGCCACCACGCACATCTGGGCCTCGCACTCGACGGCGACGCGGACCGTGTTCTGTTCTGCGACCAACGCGGCGAGATGATCGACGGTGATCAAGTTTTAGGCGTCATCGCGCGTCAGTGGCGGCAGGGCAAGCTGCTCCAGGGCGGCGGCGTGGTCGCCACGGTCATGAGCAATCTCGGTCTCGAACGCTATCTCGGCTCGCTCGGGCTGGCGCTGAAGCGCACCAATGTCGGCGACCGCTACGTCGTTGAGGAAATGAAGGCCGGCGGCTACAACCTCGGCGGCGAGCAGTCAGGGCACATTATTTTGGGCGATCACGCCACCACCGGCGACGGCATCATCGCCGCGTTGCAGGTGTTGGCCGCGTTGGTGCAGAGCGGCAAGCCCGCAAGCGAGACATTGCGTGTGTTCTCCGCCGTGCCGCAGAAGCTGAAGAATGTGCGACTGAAAGACGGTACCGACGCCGCCGCCGTGCTGGGCCTCGCGGGCGTGAAAACCGCCATCGCCGACGTCGAGAAGCGCCTCGCGGGCAAAGGGCGGCTGCTCATCCGCAAGTCCGGCACCGAACCGCTGATTCGCGTCATGGCCGAGGCCGACGATGCGAGGGAAGTCGATGCGGTGGTGTCGTCGTTGGCGGAAACCATCGCCAAGGCGGCGGCCTGACTTTCCCTCTCCTGTATACGGGCGAGGGAGGGTGAGGGGTTTGCCAGCCGCAATATTGAACTCGAAATGTGCATTCTGCGCTCATCAACCAACCCCTCACCCAACCCTCTCCCACGCCCGAGCCAGGCGAGAGAGTTATGCTTGCGTGGGAGAGGGCTAAAATGAACGGACGGGTTCTCATCATCGCGGGCTCCGACTCCGGGGGCGGCGCGGGCATCCAGGCCGACACTAAGACCGTGACCTGCCTCAACGCTTTCGCCGCCACGGCCGTCACGGCCATCACCGCGCAAAACACCAAAGGTGTGTTCGGTATTCACGAAATTCCCACCGCCATGGTCGCCCACCAGATCGAAGTGGTGATGTCCGATCTCGGCGCCGACGTGATCAAGACCGGCATGCTGGCCACCGTGCCGATGATCAACGCAGTGGCCGATACGCTGAGCCGCGTCGCGCCGAACATCCCGCGTGTCGTCGATCCGGTGATGCGCGCCAAGGGCGGCCATCCGCTGCTGGCCGACGACGCGGCGCAGACCTTGATCGCGCGCATGGTGCGTGGTGCCGCGGTCGTCACGCCCAACCTGCCCGAAGCCGAAGTGCTGATCGGCCGGCCCATCATGACTATCGCCGACATGCAAGATTCCGTGGAACCGTTGCGCGCTCTGGGCGCGGATGCGGTACTGCTGAAGGGCGGGCATCTGGAAGGGCACGATTTGGTGGACATGCTGATTACAAAAGATGGGGTAAAGTCCTTCGCCGACACGCGCATCGATACCCGCTCCACCCACGGCACCGGCTGCACGCTCGCCTCGGCCATCGCCGCGGGCCTGGCTCAGAAACTGTCCTTGCTGGATGCCGTAATGCGCGCGCGCGCCTATGTCCGCGAGGCGCTGCGCACCGCACCCGGATTCGGCGAAGGCCACGGACCGCTCAACCACGCCCATACCGTTGTTTCGCCATAGCTTTCCGTGCGTTGACGGCCCAGCGCGGCGTTCATAAACTCCGCGCCTCGCGTTCCCCACCTTGAGGAAATTCCCGTCCATGTCCGCCAGTCCCAAACCGCCGGTTCGTCCGGCGCGCGCCCAGTTTTCGTCCGGTCCCTGCGCCAAGCGTCCCGGCTGGTCGCTCGACGCGCTCAAGGGCGCGCTGGTGGGCCGCTCACATCGGGCCAAGCCCGCCAAGGCGCGCATCAAGGCGGTGATCGACAAGACCCGCGCTATTCTGGGCGTGCCGGCGGACTACAAGATCGCCATTGTCCCTGCGTCCGACACCGGCGCGGTGGAGATGATGCTGTGGCATACGCTGGGCCAACGCCCCGTGGACATGCTGGCGTGGGAAAGCTTCGGCGAAGGCTGGGTGACCGACGTGGTCAAGCAGTTGAAGCTGAAAGATGCGCGCGTCATCAAGTCCGACTACGGCAAGCTGCCGGACTTGGCCCAAGTGAACTTCGATCATGATGTCGTGTTCACCTGGAACGGCACGACATCGGGCGTGCGCGTGCCTAACGGCGACTGGATCAAGGCTGATAGAAAAGGCCTGACGATTTGCGACGCCACGTCCGCCGTGTTCGCCATGGACATGCCGTGGTCGAAGCTCGATGTAACGACCTACTCCTGGCAGAAGGTGCTGGGCGGCGAGGCGCAGCACGGCATGCTGATTATCTCTCCGCGCGCGGTGGAGCGCCTGGAAAGCTACACTCCGCCGTGGCCCATGCCGAAAATTTTCCGCCTGACCAAAGGCGGCAAGCTTGAGAACGGCATCTTCGAGGGCGACACCATCAACACCGTCTCCATGCTGTGCGTCGAGGACGCGCTGGATGGTTTGAATTGGGCAGAACAGGCGGGCGGGCTGAAGGGTCTGATCGCGCGCTCAGAAAAGAACCTCAAGATCATCGCCGATTGGGCGGCGCAGAAAAATTGGGTCGGCTTCCTGGCCGAAAAACCCGAAACACGTTCGTGCACGTCGATCTGCCTGAAGATCACCGCCGACTGGTTCACGGCACTTGCCGCCGACAAGCAGGCCGAGGTGGCCAAGAAAATGGCGAGCCTGCTGGAAGCCGAAGGGGTGGCGTTGGACATCGCGTCGTACCGTGACGCGCCGCCGGGTCTGCGCATCTGGGGCGGGGCGACGGTGGAGGCTTCCGACATCGAGGCCTTGTTGCCATGGCTCGAATGGGCGCACGCCGAGGTGAAGCCCGCATGAGCAAGCCGAAAGTTCTGATCAGCGACAAACTGAGCGCGGCGGCCGTCGAGATCTTCAAGTCGCGCGGCATCGAGGCCGACGTGAAAACCGGCCTCAAGCCCGACGAGATCAAGGCGATCATCAAGGACTACGACGGCCTGGCGGTGCGTTCCTCCACTAAGGTGACGGCGGACCTGATGGCCGCTGCACCGCGCCTCAAGGTCGTGGGCCGGGCGGGCATTGGTGTGGACAACGTCGATGTTGAGGCCGCCACCGCGCGCGGCGTGGTGGTGATGAACACGCCCTTCGGCAACGCGATCACCACCGCCGAGCACGCCGTGTCGATGATGATGGCGCTGGCGCGGCAAATCCCCTCGGCCAATGCATCCACGCATTCGGGCAAGTGGGAAAAATCCAAGTACATGGGCGTGGAACTTTACGGCAAAACGCTGGGCGTCATCGGCTGCGGCAACATCGGCAGCATCGTCGCCGATCGCGCGCTCGGCCTGAAGATGAAGGTGCTGGCGTTCGATCCGTTCCTCTCGGCGGACCGCGCGCGCGACTTAGGCGTGGAGAAGGCGGAATTGGAGACGATCTTCACCCGCGCGGACTTCATCACCCTGCACACGCCGTTGACCGAGCACACGCGCAACATCATCGACGCCAAGTCCATCGCCAAGATGAAAAAGGGCGTGCGCATCGTCAACTGCGCGCGCGGTGGGCTGGTGAACGAGGCGGACCTGAAGATTGCGCTCGATAGCGGCCACGTCGCCGGTGCCGCGCTGGATGTGTTCGAGGAAGAACCGGCCAAGGCCCACCCGCTGTTCGGCTATGAGAACGTGGTGTGCACGCCGCACCTGGGTGCGTCCACCAACGAAGCGCAGGAGAACGTTGCACTTCAAGTTGCCGAGCAGATGGCGGACTTTTTGCTGTCGGGCGCGGTATCCAACGCGCTCAACATGCCCTCGGTCTCGGCGGAAGATGCGCCGAAGTTGAAGCCCTACATGAAGCTGGTGGAACAGCTGGGCTCCTTCGCCGGGCAGCTGACGCAGTCGGGCATCAAGGCCGTGACGCTGGAATACGCCGGGCATGTGTCGGAACTGAACACCCGGCCGCTGACGGCCATCGCCGTTGCCGGTCTGCTGGGCCCTCTGATGGACAGCGTCAACATGGTTAATGCGCCGGTGATCGCGCGCGAACGCGGCATCGAGGTGACCGAGATCAAAAAGGGCGAGCACGACCTGTACCAAACGCTGATCAAGCTGACGGTGACGACAGAACGCCAGACGCGCTCTGTGTCCGGCACGCTGTTCGGCGGCAGCTTGCCGCGCCTGGTGGACGTCAATGACATCCACATCGAGGCGGAAGTCGGCGCGCACATGCTCTATGTCATCAACGACGACAAGCCGGGTTTCATCGGCGCGCTGGGCACGACGCTGGGCCAGGCGGGCGTGAACATCGCCTCGTTTCACCTGGGCCGCCACTCGTCGGGCGGGGATGCCATTGCGCTGCTCAACCTCGACCAGCCGGTGTCCGAGGCGGTACTGGCCAAGGTGCAGGCGCTGCCGCACGTGCGCCAATGCCAGACGCTGGCGTTCTAAGCCGCTGATTTAGGGGCTCTTTCCTCCCTTGTTGGGCCGGGGGCGGGGGCGTATAAACGCGCGCTATTGCCCGCGTTGGGACATTTCCATGAGCGAGAGTTCGACCAAAACCCTTCTGCCCGAAGGGCTCCGCGATGTGTTGCCTCCCGATGCCGCCTTTGAAACCGAGGCCGTGGAGAAGCTGACGCGCACCTTCTCTCTAAATGGATACGAGCTGGTCAAACCGCCGCTGATCGAATTCGAGGACACGCTGCTCTCGGGTGTGGGTGCGGGCATGGGCGAGCGCATCTTCCGCATGCTCGATCCGTCGTCGCACAGGACTCTTGGTGTTCGCAACGACATCACCACCCAAGTCGCGCGCATCGCGGCGACCAGGCTCGGAACCGATCCACGCCCGCTGCGGCTGATGTACGCCGGGCCTGTGCTGCGCGTGAAGGGCACGCAGTTGGAACCCGAGCGGCAGTTCACCCAAGCGGGCATCGAGTTGATCGGCGCGGAGAACGGCGCAGGCGACACCGAAGTGATCGTGGTCATCGCCGAAGCATTGAAGAAGCTTGGCGTGACCGGCCTGTCTGTCGATCTGGCGTTGCCGACGCTTGTGCCCGCTATTCTAGCCGACGCCAAATTGCCGACGGATGCTGCGGCGCGCGTGCGCGCCGCGTTGGATCATAAGGACGTGGCCGAGATCGCCGCCCATGGCGGCAAGGCCGCCGGTCTGTTGACGAAATTGATCGAAGCCTCGGGCCCCGCCGAGCGTGCGCTGGCCGACGTGGCCAAGCTGGCCTTACCGGCCGCCGCCAAGGCCGAGTGGGCGACGCTCGATCATGTGGCGCGCGCGCTGCGCGCAGCAATTCCCGGCGTGGCAATCACAGTCGACGCGGTGGAGAATCGCGGCTTCGAGTATCATACCGGCATCACATTTTCGGTGTTCGCCGCCGCCTCGCAGCGCGAGATCGGCCGGGGCGGGCGCTACAAACTGCCCTCGGGCGAGGCGGCCACGGGCGCGACGCTGCTGATCGACGCGCTTCTGCCCGTCGTGCCGCGTGGCGAACCCCAGCGCCGTTTGTTCGTGCCGCACGGCGCCTCGCGCGCCGCCATCAATGCTTTGCAGAACCAAGGCTGGCGCGTGATCGCGGGCGTGAGCGCGGTGAAGGACGACGCAGCCGAAGCCAAGCGGCTGCGCTGTACGCACGTTCTCATCTCCGGCGCGCCAACGGCGCTGTCATAATCAAGACTAAGAAGGGTCAGACATGGCGAACGTTGCGGTGATCGGTTCCCAGTGGGGCGATGAAGGTAAGGGCAAGATCGTCGATTGGCTGTCGGAGCGCGCCGACGTGGTCGTGCGCTTTCAAGGCGGCCACAACGCCGGGCACACGTTGGTCATCGGCAACCAGACCTACAAACTCAGCCTGCTGCCCTCGGGCGTAGTGCGCGGCAAGCTTTCGATCATTGGCAACGGCGTCGTCGTTGATGCCTGGGCGCTGCTGAACGAAATCGAGAAGATCAAGGCGCAAGGCGTCAACATCACCCCGGAGACGCTGAAGGTCGCCGACACCGCCGCGCTGATTTTACCGCTGCACGGCGCGCTGGACCAAGCACGCGAGACGGCCGCCGGCGCGGCCAAGATCGGCACCACGGGGCGCGGCATCGGCCCGGCCTACGAGGACAAAGTTGCCCGCCGCGCGATCCGGGTCTGCGATCTAGCCGAAGAGGCCACCATTGCGTTCAAAGTGGAGCGGTTGCTGGCCCATCACAACGCACTGTTGCGCGGCTTGGGTTTGCCGGAAGTGAAGCCCGACGAGTTGATCGCGCAGTTGAAGTCGCTGGCGCCGAAAATCCTGCCCTATGCCGCACCCGTGTGGCAGCTGCTCGACGAGGCGCGGCGCAACGGCCGGCGCATTTTGTTCGAGGGCGCGCAGGGTACTATGCTCGACGTCGATCACGGCACGTATCCGTACGTCACCTCGTCGAACACTTCGGCGGGCATGGCTGCGGTCGGCTCGGGCCTCGGGCCGTCGGCGGTGGGTTATGTACTGGGCATCACCAAGGCTTACACGACCCGCGTGGGCTCGGGCCCGTTTCCGACCGAGCTGACCGACGAGGTCGGCCAGTTGTTGGGCGAACGCGGCTTCGAGTTCGGCACCGTCACGGGCCGTAAGCGCCGCTGCGGCTGGTTCGATACGGTTATGGTGCGTCAGGCCATCAAGGTCGGCGGCATCACCGGCATCGCGCTGACCAAGCTCGACGTGCTCGACACGTTGCCGGAGTTGAAGGTCTGCGTGGGATATGACCTGGGCGGCAAGAAACTTTCGCATTTCCCCGCGGCCATGTCCGAGCAGGCGGGCGTCAAGCCGGTGTACGAGACCATGGCCGGTTGGCGGCAAAGCACGCGGGGTGCCCGCAGCTGGGCGCAGCTTCCCGCCGAGGCCATCAAGTACGTCCGGCGCATTGAGGAACTGATCGAGGCCCCGGTGGCCTTGCTGTCCACCAGCCCCGAGCGGCTCGATACCATCATGGTCCGCGACCCGTTTTTGGATTAAAAACCCAGCTATTCCGCCGATTCGTTCATTCGTTAACGGAACGCTAACTGCGTTGTGCTGCAATCGTCTGTCCCGTAGAATATCTGCTGACCGGCAGAATGTCGGGCCTCGATTAAGGGCAGCAAACCCATGGCTGAAGCGGCACCCGACCTGAAAGACGCGCCAGCGCCCCCCAGCGCCGCCGCGGCCCAGGCCGCCCCGCCGCAACCCGCGGCGGCCGCCGCGCCGCCGCCCGCCGCCGTACCCCCGTCGCCGCGACCCGCCGCCACCGGCAGTTTCATCGTCGTGCGCGACCGCTACACGATTTATTGCGACCGGCCGATCCCGGCGCTCGACATGCCCAACGCCGCCGCGTTCGAGGTCACCGACCGCAAGCAGGAGGGCCGTCCGCTCTATGCGCTGATCTGCAAGCCCGAGATGCTGCCGCGCATCAGCGCCATGCGCGTGCTCAAGGGCCACGAGATGGCCCACATGCTGCACATGGTCGATTGGGGCGTAGCCGAGTGGCCGCCCATCGACCGCAAGTGCACCATCGTCATCTATCACCGGCCCATGGGCGGGCGGCTGATGGAATCCATGTCGGGCACCGCCAAGCGCATCCCCGACCACATGTTCCCCAAGATGGTCATCAAGCCGCTGGCCGACGCGCTGCTGGAATTGGCGCAGAAGGGCATTACGCACCGCGCGATCCGCCCGGACAACCTCTATTACATGGACGAGGCGCAAACGAATATCGTGCTGGGCGATTGCGTCACCGGCATTCCGGCTTGCGATCAGCCCGTCGCGCTGGAGACCATCGAGTCCGGCCAGTGCATCCCCACCGGGCGCGGCTCGGGCACTTACGCCGACGACATGTACGCCTTCGGCGGCACGCTGCTGATGCTGGCCATCGGTCGCAACACGCTGCACGGCGTGCCGGACGCCGAGATCGTGCGGCGCAAGATCAAGGAAGGCTCGTACGGCACGTTGGTCTCCGATGAACGCATGCCGGTCTCGCTGATCGAGTGCTTCCGCGGGCTGCTCACCGACGACATGGAGCAACGTTGGAAGGCGGAGAACATCGAGCTCTGGCTGGCGGGCAAACGTCTGACGCCGGTGCAGGCCCGCGCCGAGGCCCAGTCCCAGCGCGCCTTCAAGTTCGCCGACGGCGAATATCATTCCATCCGCCCGTTGTCGTACGCGATGTACCTGAACTGGGACAAGGCGCTGGGCATCATCGCCGACGGCACGCTGGAAATCTGGATCCGCCGCGGCCTGGAATTGAACGACCTCGCCGACACCATCGCCACGACCATCAAGAATTCGCGCGCGCTGCCCGGCGCGCAGAAGGACCAGGAGGACTTCACCCTGTGCCGCGTCCTGATGGTGCTCGACCCGCGCTCTCCCGTCCGTATGCGTGACTTCCGCGTGTCGCTGGAAGGCTTCGGCGGCGCGCTGGCCGCGGCGACGTTGGCCAAGCAGAAACTCCAGCCGTTCTCGGATTTCATCAGCCGCGAACTGTGGCGGCATTGGGTCACGGCGCAGAGCAAGTACAACGCCGACAACGCGAATTTCGAGACGATGTTCAAGGACCTGCGCGGCTACATGCGCGATCAGAACTCCGGCGCGGGCATCGAACGCTGCGTCTATGAACTCAACGAGTGGATGCCCTGCCTCAGCCCCCTGATCGTCGGCCAGTACGTGATGGAAGTGAAGGGCATCATGCCCGCGCTGGAAACGGTGTCGAAAACCGCCAACACCAAGATGTGGCCGGTGGACCGCCATGTCGCGGCGTTCCTGCGCGCGCGTTATGCCAAGGGCGTCTCGACGCAGATCGACGCCATGAACGACCCGCGGCCCGACCGCGCCACCATTGGCATGCTCAGCGTGTTGGCCATCGTGCAATGGCGCCTGGGGCCGGAGACATTATTTGGTCTGGCCAGTTGGGTCGGCGGGCTGATGGGCCCGGTGATCAACGCCTACCAAAGCCGGCCCAAGCGCAAGGAGATCGAGCGCGAGATGCCCAAGCTGATCCGCAAGGGCAACCTGGCGGAAATCTACAACTATCTCGACAACCCCGAAGAACGCCAACGCGACGCCGAGGGCTTCGCGTGGGCCAAGGCCGAGTACGCCGCCGCCGAGAAGCAGGCCTTCGACCTTGAGCACGGCCAGATCGACCGGCAGGAATCGGCCATCAACTCGGGCCAGCAGTCCGGGGCCATCGCGGCCATCGTCATCATGTGCCTGACCTACACCGGCTTCCTTGTCTCGAAGATTTTTTAAGCGCAGCCCCAATGGCAAAGTCATCCAACACATCGGCACCGACCTCGAAGGCGCGCAGCAACGCGTTTCTCTATGTGCTGCTGGCCGCGGGCGTGTCGTTCGCCATCATTCCCACCATCGTCGTGCTGTCAGTGGCCATGCTGCCCACCGGCGTGGCGCTGCTGGTCGAGCGCGGCAAGGGCTGGTACTGCGGGGCGACCGTGGGCGCGCTCAACATGGCCGGGGCGTCGCCCTACCTCGTCGATCTTTGGCTGAAGAATCACACCGTCGATGGGGCCATCGACGTCATCACCAACGTCTGGGCGTATCTCGTCATCTACGGCGCGGCGGGGTTCGGCTGGGCGATCTATTCCACCATGCCCGCCGTGGTCGGCTCGTTCATGGCCATGGGCGCGGGCCGGCGCATCGCCGCGTTGCGCGACCAGCAAAAAGAGCTGGTGCAGAAGTGGGGACCGGACGTCGAGTCCGTCTATGAGCCGGAAAAAAAGGACAAACCGGCCAACAATCCGTCCAGCATGGCGATGAGCTAAGCGTTCATTGCTTCACGCAATGCTTCTGCCAGCTCAAGAAAATCTTCCGGCGGCTCGCGCTCGAAGCGCAGCTTCTTCTTCGTGACGGGATGGACGAAACCCAGCACCCGCGCGTGAAGGGCTTGGCGCTTGAAGGCGCGGACGATCGCGATGGTTTTTTTGTCCAAGCCTTTGGTCGACCTCGCAGCGCCATACGTCTGATCGCCGATCAACGGATGACCGCGCGAGGTCATGTGCACACGGATCTGGTGCGTGCGCCCGGTCTTGAGCGTACAGCGCACCCACGCCGCCGCGCCGAAGGCTTCCAACGTCTCATAATGAGTCTCGGCGTATTTTCCGCCCGACGCGCGCACCGCCATCTTCTTGCGGTCGGCAGTGCTGCGGCCCATCTGTCCCTTGATCACGCCCTTGGGCGGCTTGGGCGCACCCCACACCAGCGCGTCGTAGGCGCGCGCGATGCTGTGGTCTGCGAATTGCGCGGACAGTTGCACATGCGTTGCGGCACTTTTGGCGGCCACCAGCAGCCCGCTGGTGTCCTTGTCCAGCCGGTGCACGATGCCCGGGCGCAGTTCGCCGCCGATGCCGCGCAAACTCTCGCCGCAATGGGCCAGCAGTGCGTTGACCAGGGTGCGATCCGGGTTGCCCGCCGCCGGATGCACCACCAGTCCGGCGGGTTTGTTGACCACGATCAGGTGCGCGTCCTCGAACACGACATCGAGTTCCATATCCTGCGCGGCGAGTTCCGTCGCGATGGGCGCGGGCAGCGTCAGTTCGACGTTCTGCCCGGCCTTCAGCTTATAAGCCGCGTCGTCGATTGTGCGGCCGTCGACCGAAACGTGCCCCGCTTCGATCAACTGCTTGAGCCGTGAGCGCGACAGATCGGCATTTTCCGCGGTCAACCAACGGTCCAGGCGTTCGCCGGGCGCGGCGCAGTCGTGGCGGCGGATTTCAGGGGATGCGGGCATTGCGCCGGGTCGGCTTCACAATTACGGTGCGCCGACCATACATTTTGCCCGCCGCGGCGTCACGCCGCCGCTTTTGCCGCGAACAACCCCGATGCAGCCCCAGCAGTTCCTCAAAACCCTCGTCATCGCCCTGGGCATCGCCATCATCGTGGCGCTGGGCTTCGTGATTTACGGCGTGGCGCGGCTGGGCGTGCAAACCGCGCAAAAGCCGGTCGCCACGCCGACGCTGCCCGACCTCGGCCAGCCCGAGGGCACCACCATCACCGCGCTGACGAATGTGGGGGATTCGCGTTTGGCCGTGGCGCTGTCCGGCGGCGGCTTGCCCGACCGCATCGTGGTGCTCGATCTCGCCTCGGGGCGCATCCTCGCCACGTCATCGTTGAGCAAATGAGCGCGCCGCTGCGCGTGATTCTGCCCGATGAAGTCAGGCTGCGAATTCTCGCTCATGCGCGCCAAAACCCCGCCGCCGAGTGTTGCGGGCTGTTGATCGGCACAGGCGAGGAGGCGGTTCACATCGCGTCGGCCGAGGCGGCCGAGAACGTCGCCGCCGACCCCGCCGCGCGGTTTGAGATCAATCCCCAGCGCCAATTCGATGTGCTGCGCCGTCTGCGCGGCACAGCACAACGCATTATCGGGCATTATCACTCCCACCCGGGTGGGCCTGCCGCGCCCTCGGCCCACGACAGGGCCATGGCGCATGATCCCGAAGCGGTTTGGTTGATCGTTGCGCCCGAAACAGCCGATGTTGCGGCGTTCATCTGCACCGATCAAACCCAAGGGTTCAGGCCGTTGCTGATCAGCGCCGGGCCTTAACCTCGCCGCCATGAAGGTCATTGGCCGACCGGTCATGGAACGGCGGTTGTAGCGGTGCGTACCCTTTGGCATGCTTTGCATACAAGCTTTAGGGGAAATCACATGACCGCCATCACCGCTTCGCGCCGCGACATGTTCCGAACAGCGGGAACCGCATTCGTGGGCGCGGCTTTGGCGGGCGTCAGCGCGCCGCGCGCGTTCGCGCAGAACATGCCCGCAGGCGGGGGCGATCTTTTACGCCTCAGCGCCAACGAAAATCCCTACGGCCCCGCGGAGAGCGCCAAGCAGGCGATGATGGCGGCCATGAGCGAAGGCTGGAAGTACGCGTCCTCCGAAATGCCGATGCTGGCCAAGCTGATCGCCGAGCGCGAGGGCGTGAGCCCTGAGAACGTGCTGATCACCGAAGGCTCGGCCGAAGTGCTGCGCATTACCTCGATGCTTTATGGGTCCCGCGGCGCGGAGATGATCGCCGCACGCCCGACCTTCGAGCAGGGACCCGACTATGCCGAAAAGAGCGGCGGCGAAGTGGTGTGGGTCGATCTCGACAAAAACATGGTCCACGATCTGGCGGGCATGGAAGGCCGCATCACCAACAAGACGGGCTTAGTCTATATCTGCAACCCGAACAACCCGACCGCGACGATGGTTCCGGCGAAGGACCTGCGCGCGTTCATCGGTGCGGTCTCGCCGCGCGCCATGGTGCTGGTGGACGAAGCCTACATCGATCTGGTGGACGATCCGGCCGCCACGGCGATGGTCGATCAGGTGCGGGCGGGCAAGAACGTCATCATCGCGCGCACATTTTCAAAAATTCACGGTATGGCGGGCCTGCGGCTGGGTTTCGCCATCGCCCGGCCCGACATCATCAAGCGCATGGGCGAGATGCGCATGTCCTTGCCCAATAAGATGGGTCTGGTGGCGGGCGTGGCCAGCTACCAGGATAAAGAATTCATGGCCATGAGCCGCAAGTTGGTGCGCGAGTGCCTGACCATGACCATGAAGGCCTGCGACGAACTGGGCCTGAAGTACACCAAGAGCCAGGCGAACTTCGTCATGTTCGACACCGGCAAGCCGCTGCGCGAGTTTTCCGCCTTCATGCGCGGCAAGGGCATCGCCGTGGGCCGTCCGTTCCCGCCCTACGACACCTGGGCTCGCGTCAGCATGGGCAAGGTCGAGCAGATGCCGCAGTTCCTCGACGCCATGCGCGCGTTCTACAAGAAGGCTTAAGTCCGACCTTTAATGTCCGATTCCGATCATCGGCTGCTCAAGACGATCCTCGCGCTCACCATCGCCTCGAGTTCGTTCGCCATTCAGGTGTTCCTGCCGGCGCTGCCCGCCGTGCAGAACCATTTTAATGTCTCGGCTTCAGAGGTGCAGTTGGCCGTCAGCCTGCCGTTGCTGACCGTGGCCGTCGGAACGCTGTTCTGGGGCGTGCTCTCGGACCGTTTCGGCCGCCGTTCGATGATGTTGGCGGGCCTGGTGATGTTCTTCTGCGGCAACCTGGCTTGCGTCTTTGCGCCCAGCATCGAATTGCTGGTCGCCGGACGCATTTTCCAAGGCTTCGGAGGTGCTGCTTGCGTGGTGATCTCACGCGCCATCGTGCGTGATCTCTACGGCCGTGAGAAGGCCGCCGCCGCGTTGGCCTCGTTGATCGCCGTCATGGTGCTGGCCCCGATGATGGCGCCCATCGTCGGCGGCGCGCTGGTGGACCTGACGGGCTGGCGCGGCAACTTCGCGTTCATCACCATTTTCGTGGCCGGGGTGTTGGCCTTCACGGCAGCCCGCTTGCCTGAGACCAATCTTAATCGAATACCGCTGCCCAGCGCACTGAGCATCGTCCATAGCTACACGCGTTTGATGCGCTCGCCGGACTTCATGGCTTATGCGCTGCAAAGCGCCTTCATGATCGCCATGTTCTATGTGTTCTTGTCGACAGCACCCTACGCCATCATCACCGTGATGAATTATTCCGCGACGGAGTACGGCCTCGGCTTCATCCTCTCCACCATCGGCTATCTCGGCGGCAACGTCATGGCCAATCGCCTGTCGGAAAAAATGGGCATCGACCGGATGATTAATTGGGGCCTGGCTCTGGCGGTCGGATCGACTTTCGCTACGTTCGTGCTGTTGGAGATGGACTTGTGGAACATCTGGGTGGTGTTCGCGCCGGTCACCGTCATGGGCATTGCGAATGGAATGTCGCTGCCCAACGCCAACGCCGGTGCCGTCAGCGTCCATCCGGAACTGGCCGGCACGGCGTCCGGGCTGCTCTCGTTCTTTCAGTTATCCATCTCGGCCGCATTCGCCCAGGTTTCGGGCAGCATTCAGGACGGCACGCCACACGCTTTGGGTGCCTTCATGTTCATCGCGGCGGTGCTGTCGGTGGCGGCGTTTCTGGTGCCGCGTAAGATGTTCCCCGCGCCCGGTTGAGGCCTATTCCGCCGCCAGCGCCATGTGGCCCGATTGCTTGGCCGCCTCGGCGTGAATCCTGGCCAGCTTGGCGTACTTTTTCCACCACGCCGGAATGCCGCGCGCCAGGGGTTCGCCCAAGCCGTGACGGAACGCGAAATCGATCATCAGCGGCTGCGTCGCTTCGTGACGGTCCAGACCGATGCGTTGCAGCATGATCTGCACGGTTTTGTCGTAGGGCATGGTCAGGACGTCGAGGCCTGACTCCAGTTCCAACCGTCCGATGATGAAAAAAACCAGGTCAGACACGACTCGGTCCGTCCGTCCGGCGGCGCGGTCGACCTGCGCGGCCAGCTCCGACAGCAATTCCGAGGCCGTGTCGGGGTCCAGGTGACGGCGGATGGTCGAGGCTTCGTAGGCGACCACGCCCGCGAAGTAGTAGTCGTCCAGCGGTTGGTGGGCGATGATCTGCTCGTAAAGCGGGCTGCCCTCGGGTGCGACATCGATAAGCCCGTCGATCAACCGCTCCCGCCACAGCGGAAACGTGCGCTCAGAGGCGGCGGACATCTCGGCCAGAAAACCGGCAATCAACTCGGTCGGCTTGGTCGCAGGGACGTGGTTTAAGTGTTTCATCGGGCACCATCCTTTGTGCCCCCCAACTGAAATATAAACGATTACTGGGGACAAACGTTGCAGATCATGCTAAGTAGTTGAATTAAGTAAGCTTTCGAGCCTCGCGCCGCGTGAAGCCGGACATTAATTTTGGGAAATGTTTTCAACTCGGCGCGAAAACGGCCCACAAGAGCCTGTGAAGTAACGAACTTTCGCCTTTGATTCTGACCTGAGCCAAACCCGGTAATCGCCGCCGTGACCGAAACCACCCGCCGCCACCCCGACGTCATCCTGGTCAAGCTGCAAGAGGCCAAGGGCTACGGCTTCACCTATCTGTCGGTGGCCGAGTTCAACCGCGCCGCCGACAAGTTCCTCAAGCCCGGCGTGAAGGCCGCGGGTCTCGACCTCAGCGACGACAACCAGCGGCGCACCTTCGCCTATGACTATCTGTGGCGCGTGTTCTTCGAGCCCGATGCGCAGGTCTTCGTGCGCGACACGGTACGCTGGATCGCGGCCGCCGCGGTGCGCGAGAAATTCTTCGATCCCGACAAATCCGTCCCGCGCGTCATCGTCATCGAACGCAAGGCCGACGGCGGCATCGCTATCCGGGAAGGCAAGGAATACCTCGGCCATCCCGGTCATCCGCTGGCGGTGATCGTCGGCAAGCCGGCCAAGGGCGGCGGGGCGGCGCACTTTTTCGCCGAACGCGCGGCCTATGAGAAGGCAGGTCAGACCGCGCTGACCGACGAGATGTGGCTGCCGCAGATCGTCTATCGGCTATATTCCGAAACGCCCTCGGTGGTGCTGGGCCTGCCGCGCACGGGTTCGACCGGGCAGATGGGCGTCGAGTGCCGCGCGCTGGCCTTCGGCGCACCGGCGAAACTGGTGGAGCGGGCGACCAAGCATTAGCAGGACGTCGCGGGGAGAGGGGTGATGCCGAAAGATCAGGCCGATGCGCAGCCGCAGTTTCCGCGGCGTCAGCTCTGCGACAAATGCGGCGCGGAGTTCCGCTGGGAACCCAGCGACCGCAATCAGAAGGGTTCGCCCCTGGTGGCCAAGGTGGTCAAGCCGTCGTCCAAATGTGACTGCGGTTACGGCAAGCCCAAGCCGAGAAAGCCCGAGCCGGAATAGTCAAAACCGATCCAAGCCCAGCCCCTCGATATCGATCTCGGGTGCGCGGCCCGAGATGATGTCGGCGAGCGCACGCGCCGAGCCGGTGGCCATCGTCCACCCCAAAGTGCCGTGGCCGGTGTTGAGCAGCAGGTTGTCGATCGGCGAACGCCCGATGATGGGCACGGAGTCCGGCGTCGCCGGACGCAGGCCGCACCACGGGTTCACGGTTTTGTAGTCCGATGCCGTCGGGAACAGCGCTTTGGCGTTGCGGATCAGTGGTTCAACCCGCACCGGATCAAGTTGCGTGTCCCAGCCCGTCAGCTCGGCGGTGCCCGCGACGCGCATTTTATTGCCCAGGCGCGAGAACACCATGAACCGGGTTTCATCGGTGACGCTGATCGTCGGCGCGGCGGCGGGCTGGTCGATCTCCACCGTGATCGAGTAGCCCTTGGCCGGATAGACCGGCAGCGAGAGCCCCAAGTCGCGCGCAAGCAACGGACTATAACTGCCCGCCGCCAGCACATAGGCGTCGGCCTCGAGCACGCCTTTATCGGTGCGCACGCGGCTGATGCGTCCGCGCTCGGAGTCCAGTCCGGTGATGGTCTCGCCCCAGCGAAAGACGGTTCCGCGCGCGGTGGCAAGTTTGGCGACTTCCTCGGAAAACAGCCGGGCATCGCCGCTTTCATCCACCGGGCTCATCAACCCGCCGACCAGACCATGCTTGGCGATATGCGCCAGCGCCGGTTCCAGCCGCACGCAGTCCGCCGGGCTAAGCACGTCTTGGGGCAATCCCAGCGCGGCCAGGTTCTCGGCGTTGCGCTTGCCGTCGTCGAACTCCTGGGCCGTACGGTAGATGTGCAGAATGCCTTGCAGCACTTGGTCGTACTGAATGTTGGTGCGCTGACGCAGCGCGGCCAAGACGGCACGGCTGTAGAGCGACAGACGCAAGGCGCGGTCCATGTTGGTTCGTGCGCGCTGCGTCGTGCAGTTGGCCAGGAAGCGCAAGCCCCAGGCCCACAGCGGCGGGTCCCAGCGCCAGGGCCTGAACAGAAGCGGCGCGTCGGGCTGCCACATCCATTTGAACGCCTGCCAGGGTGTGCCGGGCCCGGCCCAGGGTTTGGCGTGACAGGCCGAGATTTGCGCGCCGTTGGCGAAACTGGTTTCCAGCGCGGGTCCGGGTTGTCGGTCGATCACCGTGACCTGATGGCCGTCTTCGGCCAAAGCCAGTGCGGTGGTCGTCCCGATCACGCCCGCGCCTAAAACGCCGATATGCAACTCACGCTCCAGGTTCTTTAGGGCCTCGAAACCGGTGCCCGAGGCCGACAAACGCGGTATGTCTATCGGACTGTGCATCGGGCGACAACAACAGCAGACCGTCGAAGACCGTGAGTCATCCCAAGTCCGTTCTAAGCGGGGCCGTGCTGAGCGTGGCGGAGATGACCGCCGCAGACCGTGCCGCCGTGGACCTCGGGGTGCCGAGTGTGGCGCTGATGGAAGCCGCCGGCGCGGCGGTCGCGCGCGAAACTCAGAAGCGATGGGCCAAGCGCCATGTTTTGATTCTCTGCGGCCCGGGCAACAACGGCGGCGACGGCTATGTCGTCGCCCGGTTGTTGTTTCATGCCGGATGGCCGGTGAAGGTGGCGCTGATCGGCGATGCGGCGGCTCTGACGGGCGATGCGGCCGAGAACGCACGGCGTTGGCATGGGCTGGGAGTCTCTGAGGCTTTCAGTGATGCGTTGTTCGCGACTCGTCCGCTGGTCGTTGATGCGCTGTTCGGCGCGGGCCTCAATCGCGGCCTGACGGGGCAGGCGGCCAAAGCCATCGCGCGTATCGCCGAACTGGGCCTGACTTGCGTGGCGGTGGACGTGCCCAGCGGTGTTCACGGCGATACGGGGCTAGTGCTGCCGGGCGAGGGCAGTGCGGGCCTCGCCGCGCAATGCGCGCTCACCGTCACCTTCTTCCGGGGCAAGCCCGCCCATGTGCTGTACCCGGGCCGTGCGCTGTGCGGCGAGGTGGTCGTGGCCGACATCGGAATTCCGGCTGCGGTGCTCGATTCGATCAAGCCCGCCATGAGCGTCAACGGCCCCGATCTGTGGGCGCTGCGGCGGCCCGACTGGCAGTCGCACAAATACATGCGCGGCCATCTCATGGTTTTCGCCGGGCGCGACGTGGGCGCGGCCAAGCTGGCGGGGCATGCCGCGCGGCGCGTCGGCGCGGGGCTTCTGACTTATGCAGTTCCATCCAAATCGCTCGGCCTGTTGGGCGATCAGCCCGGGGCCATGGTCCGTGCCGTCGATACCTCCACCGATCTGGATGACGTGCTCAGCGATCACCGCAAGAACGCCGCCGTCATCGGTCCGGGCTTGGGCGTCGGCCCGGCGACGTGCAATCTGGTCCTGCGGCTGCTCGCCACCTCGCGCGCCGTGGTGCTGGATGCCGATGCGCTCACCAGCTTTTCCGCCGATCCGCCGTTGCTGTTCGAGGCCGTCAGGGCACGCACCGCGCCGACGGTGCTGACCCCGCACGAAGGCGAATTCGCCCGGTTGTTCGGGGCCAAGGGCCCCAAGCTCGCCCGCGCCAAGGCCGCAGCCGTGACCAGCGGAGCGGTGGTGGCATTGAAAGGCCCTGATACGCTCATCGCCGCGCCCGACGGGCGGGTGGCGGTGAATGTGAATGGCTCGCCGTGGCTGGCGACCGGCGGGTCGGGCGATGTGCTGGCAGGGCTGATCGGCGGCCTTTTGGCCCAAGGCATGACGGCTTGGCACGGCGCGGCAGCAGGCGTGTGGCTGCATGCCGCAGCAGCCGAGCATCTGGGGGCTGGCCTGATCGCCGAGGACCTGCCTGATGCAGTTCAAAATATCGTAAAAACTATTTAATTATAATTAGATATAATCTATATCTCAGATATTGATTTAGTTTCCATCGGGGCCTCAAACCAATCATGGCCGGGCAAACCTTTGCTATGGCTTGTGTATTGTCGCACGGCCCATTAAACGAATGCGGCATTCGGGCGGGCGGCGCACCCAGCGGCCTGCGGGTGTGGTGGAATTGGTAGACACGCTAGGTTTAGGTCCTAGTGGCTGAAAGGCCTTAGGGGTTCGAGTCCCTTCACCCGCACCACGCCGACAGTTTTCGCACCGGATTTGGGGAACACCACCCCTCAGCGGGCTTATGTTTAAAGCCGCTGGGGAGGACATGAAATTTGACTTTGGAGCACGAAAGCTAAAGCCATGCAGATCACCGAAAAAACCGCCCAGGGCCTGATGCGCGAATATGACGTCGTCGTCGCCGCGTCGATTATCGAGCAGCGCATGACCACGCGTTTGTCCGAGGTCGGCAAGCAAGTCAGCCTGCCGGGTTTCCGTCCGGGCAAAGCGCCCATGAACCTGCTGCGCAAGCGTTTCGGCCAGTCCGTGATGGGCGAAGTGCTCGACCAGACCATCAACGAAACCGCCCAGTCGGTGATCTCGCAGAAGTCGCTCAAGCCCGCCTTGCAGCCCAAGATCGAACTGAAAAGCTTTGCCGAGGGCAAAGACCTGGAATTCGCCGTGAAGGTTGAAGTGCTGCCCGAGATCGCGGCGCCGAACTTCGGCTCGATCAAGCTGGAGAAGTGGGTCGCTGCGGTGACGGATGCGGAGTTCGACAAGGCCATCCAGCAGCTCATCGACGGCAACCGCACCACCAAGGCCATCGACGAAGACCGCAAGGCCAAGAAGGGCGACGTGGTGCTGATCGATTTCGTCGGCAAGCTGGACGGCGAGATCTTCGAGGGCGGCACCGGCTTCGATACCCAGCTGGAGTTGGGTTCGGGCCAGTTCATCCCCGGTTTTGAGGACCAGCTGATCGGCGCGAAGGCCGGCGACAAGGCCCTGCTGAACGTGACGTTCCCCGCCGACTACGGTGCCAAGAATTTAGCCGGCAAAGCCGTGACGTTCGACGTCAACGTCAAGGAACTGCGCGCCTACGTCTCGCCGACTCTCGACGACGAATTCGCCAAGCGCCTGGGCGAAGAAAGCGTCGATAAGCTGAAGTCCAAGACCCGCGACATCATGCAGGGCAGCTACGACCGGCTCTCACGGCTGAGATTGAAGCGCAATCTGCTGGACAAGCTGGCCGAACTCGACGTCTTCGCCGTGCCCGAGGGCATGGTCGACGCCGAATTCAACGCCATCTGGGCGCAGATCGAACAGGCCAAGTCGTCGGGTCAGCTCGACCCCGAAGACAGCAAGAAGTCCGACGACGAACTGCGCAAGGAATACCGCGCCATCGCCGAGCGCCGCGTGCGCTTAGGGTTGCTGCTCTCGGACGTCGGCCAGAAGAACAACATCGCCGTGACGCCCGAAGAACTGGGTCAGGCGGTCGCCGCCCAGGCCGGGCGCTTCCCGGGCCAGGAGCAGGCGGTGGTGAACTATTACAAGAACACGCCCGAGGCGCTGGAATCGCTGCGCGCGCCGGTGTTCGAGGACAAGGTCGTCGACTTCATCCTCGGCCAGGTCGCCGTCACCGACAAAAAGGTGAGCATCGAGGACCTGCAGAAAGACCCCGAGACCCCGGTGGCCTTGGCCTAAAGGGTTGCGCGGGCGGAAAACCAAACTATTTAACCCACTTGCGCCGCAGTGGGCGGCGCGGGCCAAAGGGGTGTCAGATGCGTGATCGCGATCCGGTGGAAGTCTATAACAACAATCTGGTCCCCATGGTCATCGAGCAGACCAACCGGGGCGAGCGCGCCTTCGACATCTACTCGCGGCTGCTCAAGGAGCGCATCATCTTCCTCACCGGCGGCGTCAACGACGGCGTCTCTTCGCTGATCTGCGCGCAGCTGCTGTTCCTCGAGTCCGAGAACCCGGGCAAGGACATCGCCTTTTACATCAACTCGCCTGGCGGCGTGGTCACGGCCGGTCTGGCCATCTACGACACCATGCAATACATCCGCTGCGACGTATCCACGCTGTGCGTCGGCCAAGCCGCCTCCATGGGCTCGCTGCTGCTGTCGGCCGGTGCCAAGGGCAAGCGCTTCGGCCTGCCCAACTCGCGCATCATGATCCACCAGCCCTCGGGCGGCTTCCAAGGTCAGGCCGCGGACATCGAAATCCAGGCGCGCGAAATCCTGACGCTGCGCACGCGCCTGAACGGAATCTACGTACGTCATACCGGCAAGTCGCTCGAGCAGATCGAGAAGGCGATGGACCGCGATAACTTTATGAACGCCGACGAGGCCAAGGAATTCGGCCTGATTGATCAGGTCGTGAGCGAACGCCCGAAGACCGAAAAGCCCGACGGCGGCGGCAAGGACGAGACCAAATCCTAAGCCCTCGCAACAGAATCGGCGCGAGGTTCGTTCCACCCCTACAATTCATGGCTTGCGTCATGGCCGCACACGCTATCGGCAGTTGATGGCACGAGTCGCGGGCGGGGTATTCGCCGTCGTTAATGTTCTGCTGACGAAGGCATGAGAGGCTACGTGGTTGTGTAACCCCGAAACTCGGGTAACATACGAAATATAGTGGTCAGGCAACCCGATACCGACAAGGCGCGGGCCTGACAGGAGCAAGACACGATGACCAAGTCATCGACCGGCGATTCTAAAAACACCCTCTACTGCTCGTTCTGCGGGAAGAGCCAGCACGAGGTCCGCAAGCTCATCGCGGGCCCGACCGTGTTCATCTGCGATGAATGCGTCGAACTGTGCATGGACATCATCCGCGAGGAAAATAAGACCAATCTGGTCAAATCCCGCGAAGGTGTTCCGTCCCCGCGCGACATCCGCAAGGTGCTGGACGACTACGTGATCGGCCAGGACTACGCCAAGAAGGTGCTCTCGGTCGCCGTTCACAACCACTACAAGCGGTTGTCGAACACCTCGAAGAACGCCGAGGTGGAGATCGCCAAGTCCAACATCCTGCTGTGCGGCCCCACGGGCTGCGGCAAGACGCTGCTGGCGCAAACCTTGGCGCGCATCCTCGACGTGCCGTTCACGATGGCCGACGCCACGACGCTGACCGAGGCCGGCTACGTCGGCGAGGACGTCGAGAACATCATCCTCAAGCTGCTCCAGGCCGCCGACTACAACGTCGAGCGCGCCCAGCGCGGCATCGTCTACATCGACGAAATCGACAAGATTTCGCGCAAGTCCGACAATCCCTCGATCACGCGGGACGTGTCGGGCGAGGGCGTGCAGCAGGCGCTGCTCAAGATCATGGAAGGCACCGTCGCCTCCGTGCCGCCGCAGGGCGGGCGCAAGCATCCGCAGCAGGAGTTCTTGCAGGTCGACACCACCAATATCCTGTTCATCTGCGGCGGGGCCTTCGCGGGCCTGGAAAAGATCATCGCGCAAAGAGGTCGCGGCGTGGCCATCGGCTTCGGTGCGGACGTGAAATCCGCCGACGACCGCCAGACCGGCGAACTGCTGAAGGAAGTCGAGCCCGAGGACCTGCTGAAATACGGCCTGATCCCGGAATTCGTCGGCCGTTTGCCGATCATCGCCACCCTGACGGATCTGGACGAAAAAGCCCTGGTCGACATCCTGACCAAGCCCAAGAACGCGCTCTCCAAGCAATACCAGCGCCTGTTTGACATGGAGAATGTGCAACTTAAATTTACCGAGGACGCCCTGAAGACGGTGGCCCGCAAGGCCATCGCGCGGAAGACCGGCGCGCGGGGCTTGCGCTCCATCATGGAGAGCATCCTGCTCGACACCATGTTCGACCTCCCCGGCCTCGAAGGCGTGGAAGAGGTGGTCGTCAACGGCGAAGTGTCCGAGGGACGCGCCAAGCCGCTGTATATCTACACGGCCGACCGCCGCGGCGACGTCGGCACCCCGGCCTGATCGGCTTCATCAGCCGCCGGCTTTGAATTGACATGGTCCGCGCCCTGCAACGGGGCGCGGGTGAAGAGGTGATTGGTGAGCGTATCTAAGGCCAAGCTGTTTCCCGTTCTGCCCCTGCGCGACATCGTGGTGTTCCCGCACATGATCGTGCCGTTGTTCGTCGGCCGCGAGAAATCCGTCCGCGCGCTGGAAGACGTCATGGCCGACGACAAGCAGATTCTGCTCGTCGCGCAGAAGGACGCCAGCCAAGACGACCCGGCGGCCAAGGACATCTACGAGGTCGGCACGGTCTCGACCGTGTTGCAGTTGCTGAAACTGCCCGACGGCACCGTCAAGGTTCTGGTCGAGGGCGGCCAGCGCGCGCGCATCACCGGCTACAAGGACAACGACACGTTCTTCGAGGCCTATGCGGAACTCGTCGATGACGCCAAGGAAGACGACAAGGAACTTGAAGCCCTGTCGCGCTCGGTCGTCAGTCAGTTCGAGCAGTACATCAAGCTGAACAAGAAGATTCCGCCCGAGGTTTTGGTGTCGATCAACCAGATCGACAACATGTCCAAGCTGGCCGACAACATCGCCTCGCACCTGGGCCTGAAGATTTCCGACAAGCAGGATCTGCTCGAGACCAAGGGCGTCACCGAGCGCCTGGAGAAGATCTACGCGTTCATGGAATCCGAGATCAGCGTGCTCCAGGTCGAGCGGCGCATTCGGAACCGCGTCAAGCGCCAGATGGAGAAGACCCAGCGCGAGTACTATCTCAACGAACAGATGAAGGCGATCCAGCGCGAGCTGGGCGAAAACGAGGAAGGCCGCGACGAGAACGCCGAGCTGGAAGACAAGATCAAGAAGCTGAAGATGAGCAAGGAGGCCAAGGACAAGGCCCTGGCCGAGCTCAAGAAGCTCAAGAACATGAGCCCGATGTCGGCCGAAGCCACGGTGGTGCGCAACTACCTCGATTGGCTGACGGCGATTCCGTGGAACAAGCGCTCGAAGATCAGGCTCGACCTCAAGGCCGCGCAGGCGCAGTTGGATAAAGACCACTTCGGCCTGGAGAAGGTGAAGGAGCGCATCGTCGAGTATCTGGCGGTGCAGACCCGCACCAAGAAGCTGAAGGGCCCGATTTTGTGCCTCGTCGGTCCGCCGGGCGTGGGCAAGACCTCGCTGGGCCGCTCCATCGCCGCGGCCACGGGGCGCAGCTTCGTGCGCGTGTCCCTGGGCGGCGTGCGCGACGAAGCGGAAATCCGCGGTCACCGGCGCACCTACATCGGCTCGATGCCCGGCAAGGTGATCCAGGGCATGCGCAAGGCCAAGACCTCCAATCCGCTGTTCCTGCTCGACGAAATCGACAAGCTGGGCGCCGATTGGCGCGGCGATCCGTCCTCGGCGCTGCTCGAAGTGCTCGACCCCGAGCAGAATCACACCTTCCAGGATCACTACCTGGAAGTGGATTACGACCTGTCCGACGTGCTGTTCATCACCACGGCCAACACGCTGCGCATGCCCCAGCCGTTGCTGGACCGCATGGAGGTGCTGCGCGTGTCGGGCTACACCGAGGACGAGAAGGTGGAAATCTCCAAGCGCCACCTCATCGCCAAGCAGCTCGAAGCCCACGGCCTGAAGAAGCACGAGTGGTCGATCTCTGACGAAGCGCTGCGCGACCTGATCCGTTACTACACGCGCGAAGCCGGCGTGCGCAGCCTGGAGCGCGAGTTGGCGAACCTGACGCGCAAGGCGACCAAGGAAATCATCCTCAAGAAGCTCGACCGCGTCGCCGTGACGCGCAAGACGCTCAAGAAGTTCGCCGGGGTTCAAAAATATCGCTACGGCGAGGCCGAGCGCGAGGACATGGTGGGCATCACCACCGGCTTGGCCTGGACCGAAGTCGGCGGCGAACTGCTGTCGATCGAAGCGGTCACCATGCCCGGCAAGGGTGCTGTGACGCTGACCGGCCAGCTCGGCGACGTCATGAAGGAATCCATCCAGGCCGCGCGCTCGTTCGTGCGCTCACGCGCGCTCTCGTTCGGCATCAAGACCAGGACCTTCGAGAAGAAAGACATCCACCTACACCTGCCCGAGGGCGCGACGCCCAAGGACGGCCCTTCGGCCGGCGTGGGCATGTGCACCTCGATCATCTCGGTGCTGACGGGAATCCCCGTGCGCCGCGACGTCGCCATGACCGGCGAAATCACCTTGCGCGGCCGCGTGCTGCCCATCGGCGGCTTGAAGGAAAAGCTGCTGGCCGCGTTGCGCGGCGGCATCAAGACCGTGCTGATCCCCAAGGACAACGAGAAAGACCTCGAGGACATCCCCGAGAACGTCAAGCGCGAGCTGAAGATCATCAGCGTCGCCACGGTCGATGAAGTGCTGGAAAAGGCTCTGACCAAGCCGCTGGTGCCGATCCTGGCCAAGGACGACGTCGATCCGGACGACGACAAGGACACCCGCAAGGGCAAGCCGCGCACTGAGGACGACGAGGAAGAGGGCCTTCGCACCCACTAATATCCTGGCTTCGACTCGGTCAATATTTCAGCCGCCGGAGATGGCCCAAAGCCGCCTCCGGCGGTTCGTTTTTGACCTTGCGAGGGCCCCGAAGTCGTGTTGCAGCGGAGTCTGACGGGCTTGAGGGCCTCAAAACCGCGATTTTTCAGCGATTTTTCATGGCCGAATCATTGACGAGCCCGGAATCCGGGGCTTAAACTCGTCTCTGCATTCGGAACATGGCGGTTTTCCTGGGTTTCCCGGCGCTGATGCCTGCCGGGCCGCTGTAACGCCCACCGGATGTTGTGTGTTTCCGTCTCCCACGCCTACCACCATAAGGGGTCAACTCCATGAACAAGAACGATCTGATCGCCGGCGTCGCCGATGTGACCGGCCTGACCAAGGCCGACGCGGCCAAGGCCGTCGATGCGGTGCTCGACTCAATCACGGGTGCGCTGAAGAAGGGCAAGGAAGTCCGCCTGGTCGGCTTCGGCACCTTCAAGGTCTCCAAGCGCGCCGCCAGCGAAGGCCGCAACCCGCGCACCGGCGAGGCCATCAAGATTCCGGCCTCCAAGCGTCCGAAGTTCACGGCCGGCAAGGCCCTGAAGGACGCCGTCAACCGCTAGGTACGTTCGACTGTTCAAGCAAAATGCCGGCCCATCATGGGTCGGCATTTTGTTTTGGAAACGCGCCGTTTTGGATTAGGGTCCGCCCGCATTCGGTTCCGGGGTAAGGGCGATTAGCTCAGCTGGTAGAGCGTCTGCTTTACACGCAGAATGTCGGCGGTTCGATCCCGTCATCGCCCACCACCCCGCGTCTCAAAACCGTCAAAAAACGTAATAGTGTCAATGCGTTTATTGTCCGGGTTTGGCTTGACTTGGGTTGGGCCCACCGCTTAGATCACGCCACTTTTACGCGACCGGATCGGGGTTGAGGGTATCCGCCGCGCCGTGGGTTTAAGCCCCTGGATAAAAAGAAAAATCGAGAGCTGGCCGTGCCGCCGTACCGGACGTCCGCTTGGGGATCGAGGCGATGGAAGACCTGCTGAAAGAGTATCTGCCCATCCTGATCTTCATCGGGCTCGCCTTCGCGCTCGCCCTGGTCATCGTCATCGCCTCGCTGATCGTCGGGCCCAACCGCCCGGACCCGGAAAAGAACTCCGCCTACGAGTGCGGCTTCGACGCTTTCGACGACGCGCGCGGCAAGTTCGACGTGCGCTTCTACCTCGTCTCGATCCTGTTCATCATCTTCGACCTGGAAGTGGCGTTCCTGTTCCCCTGGGCCGTGAGCCTGGGCGAGATCGGCCTGTTCGGGTTCTGGTCGATGATGGTCTTCCTGGGCGTGCTGACCATCGGCTTCATCTACGAGTGGCGCAAAGGCGCCCTCGAATGGGAATAAAGCCCATGAAAGCAAGACAATGAACCTCGTTCCCGCCGCAGCCAAGGTCGATCCCATCCGCGCCACGCTGCCCGCCGATGGCGAGTTCATGGCGCGCGTGGCCGATGAACTGCAGAACAAGGGTTTCCTGCTCACCTCGCTCGACAAACTGGCCAACTGGGGCCGCACCGGCTCGATGTGGCCGATGTCTTTTGGGCTGGCGTGCTGCGCGGTCGAGATGATGCACTCTGCCATGGCGCGCTACGACCTCGACCGTTTCGGCATGGTCTTCCGGCCCAGCCCGCGCCAATCCGACGTGATGATCGTGGCGGGCACGCTGACCAACAAAATGGCGCCCGCGCTGCGCAAGGTTTACGACCAGATGCCCGAACCGCGCTGGGTGATCTCCATGGGGTCGTGCGCCAACGGCGGGGGCTACTATCACTACTCGTATTCCGTGGTGCGCGGCTGCGACCGCATCGTGCCGGTGGACATCTACGTGCCGGGCTGCCCGCCGACGGCCGAGGCGCTGCTCTACGGCATACTCCAACTCCATAAGAAAATCCGCCGCGTCGGCACCATCGACCGCTGAGCATTTGTCCTTCCGATGACCACAACACCCGATCCGCTTGAACCGCTCCGCGAACTTGGCAGCTACGTCGCGTCTGCTCTGCCGACCGCCGTGCTGGGCACCGACGTGCGCGGCGGCGAGCTGAGCGTGCGCGTTCACCGCAGTTCCATCGCCAAGGTGCTGAGCCACCTGCGCGATGATTCCAACTGCCAGTTCTCGCAGCTCATCGACATCACCGGCGTGGACTATCCCGACAACGACGAACGTTTCGAGATCGTCTATCACCTGCTCAGCATGAAACAGAACCAGCGCATCCGCGTCAAAGTCACGGCCGACGAGGATTCGCCCGTGCCCTCGGTCGCGGGCGTGTTCCCGTGCGCCAACTGGCTGGAGCGCGAAGTGTGGGACATGTACGGCGTGTTCTTCTCAGACCATCCGGACTTGCGCCGCATCCTCACCGACTACGGCTTCGACGGCCATCCGCTACGCAAGGACTTTCCGCTGACCGGCTATGTCGAGATGCGCTACGACGAGGACCAGAAGCGCGTCATCTACGAACCTGTCAAGCTGACGCAGGACTTCCGCAACTTCGACTTCCTCTCGCCGTGGGAAGGCCTGCGCGCGGCCTTGCCGGGCGACGAAAAAGCGACGGGGAAGGGCTGAAACCATGGCCGTGACCACCGCCGCGAATAAATCCGACGTCGAGATCGAGAACTACACGATCAACTTCGGCCCACAGCATCCCGCCGCGCACGGTGTGCTGCGCCTGGTGCTGGAGATGGACGGCGAGGTCATCGACCGCGTCGATCCGCATATCGGCCTGCTGCATCGCGGCACCGAGAAGCTGATCGAGTACAAGAGCTACCTGCAGGCGGTGCCGTACTTCGACCGGCTGGACTACGTCTCGCCGATGAACCAGGAGCAGGCCTTCGCCATCGCCGTCGAGCGCCTGCTGGGCATCGAGCCGCCGCCGCGCGCGAAGTACATCCGCATGCTGTTCTGCGAACTGACGCGCATCCTCAACCACATCATGAACATCGCCTCCTACGCCATGGACGTCGGCGCCATGACGCCTTTCCTGTGGACCTTCGAGGAGCGCGAGAAGCTGATGGAGTTCTACGACGCGGTGTGCGGCGCGCGCATGCACGCGGCGTATGTGCGTCCCGGCGGCGTCGCCCAAGACATGCCCGCCGGTTTGGCCGAGCGCATCATGACGTGGGCCGAGCAGTTCCCCAAGATCGTCGATGACATGGAAGGCCTGCTGACCGAGAACCGCATCTTTAAACAACGCGTGGTCGATATCGGCCGCGTCACGGCGGACGAGGCCATCGCCTGGGGTTTCACGGGGCCGAACTTAAGAGCGTCCGGCGTGCCGTGGGATTTGCGCAAGTCGCAGCCTTATGACGGCTACGAGGACATGGATTTCGACATTGCGATTGGAAAAAACGGCGACTGCTACGACCGTTATCTGGTGCGCGTCGAGGAGATGCGTCAGTCGATCCGCATCATCAAGCAATGCCTGGCCAAGATGCCCACCGGCCCGGTGCGCGTGAACGACCGCAAGATCATGTCGCCGCCGCGCGCCGAGATGAAGTCGTCGATGGAAGCGCTGATCCATCACTTCAAGCTCTACACCGAGGGCTACAAGGTTCCGGCAGGTGAGGTGTATGCCGCCGTGGAAGCGCCCAAGGGCGAGTTCGGCGTGTACATCGTCTCCGACGGCACCAACCGCCCGTACCGTTGCCGCATCCGTGCGCCGGGCTTCATTCACCTGCATGGCATGGACTTCATGCTGCGCGGCCACATGCTGCCCGACGTGCCCGCGGTGCTGGGCTCCATCGATATCGTGTTCGGCGAGGTCGACCGATGAGCGTGCGCAGACTGGCCGAGCAGCAGCCGAGCAGTTTCGCGTTCAATGCGGAGTACCTCGCGCGCGCGCAGAAGATCATCGCCAAGTATCCGGCGGGCCGTCAGGCCTCGGCCGTGATTCCGCTGCTCGATCTGGCGCAACGTCAGGAGGGCTGGGTGACGCGTCCGGCCATCGACGTCATCGCAGGCATGCTGGGCATGGCCTCGATCCGCGTGCTGGAAGTCGCCACGTTCTACACGATGTTCGAGTTGCATCCGGTTGGAAAGCACCACATCCAGGTGTGCACCAACCTGCCGTGCCAACTGCGCGGTTCGGATGCCGTCGTCAAGGCATGCAAGGACAAGCTCGGCATCGGCCTGGGCGAACGCACCGCCGACGGGCAGTTCAGCTTGATGGAAGTGGAATGCGCAGGCGCGTGCGTGAACGCGCCCATGGCCCAAATCGGCGATGATTATTTCGAGGACGTGGACGCAGCCTCCATCGCCAAAATCATCGATGCCTTGAAGCGCGGCGAGAAGCCTGCGCACGGCCCGCAGAATGGCCGCACTCATTCCGCGCCGCTGGGCAAGTTCACCAGCCTCAACGACGCGCCGACACCGCCGCCGATGCAGGACTTGGCCGCCGCGAAAGCCGCGTTCGAGAAAGCCAAAGCCGAGGCCGCCGCCAAAGCCGCCGCGCCGAAACCGTGAGAGAACCCGATGCTCGCCGATAAAGACCGCATCTTCACCAATCTCTACGGCCACCACGACTGGCGGCTGGCCGGCGCCCGTTCAAGAGGTGACTGGCAGGGCACCAAGGACATTTTGGCCATGGGGCCGGAGTGGATCATCGACGAGATGAAACGCTCGGGGCTGCGTGGAAGAGGCGGCGCGGGTTTTCCCACCGGCCTCAAGTGGTCGTTCATGCCCAAGACCGAGAGCGACCGGCCGCATTACCTCGTTGTCAACGCCGACGAAGGCGAGCCCGGCACGTGCAAAGACCGCGACATGCTGCGCTTTGATCCGCATAAACTGATCGAGGGCTGCCTGATCGCCAGCTTCGCCATGCGCGCGCACGCCTGCTACATCTACATTCGCGGCGAGTTCTATAACGAAGCCTCCAACCTGCAAGTTGCGATTGACGAGGCTTATGCCGCCGGGCTGATCGGCGACAACGCGTGTGGCAGCGGCTGGAAGTTCGACCTGTATCTGCATCGCGGCGCGGGCGCGTACATCTGCGGCGAGGAAACCGCGCTGATCGAAAGCCTGGAAGGCAAGAAGGGCCAGCCGCGTCTCAAGCCGCCGTTTCCGGCGGGCGTGGGCCTGTACGGCTGCCCGACCACCGTCAACAACGTCGAGAGCATCGCGGTTGCGCCGACCATCCTGCGCCGGGGTGCGTCGTGGTTCGCGGGCTTCGGACGGCCCAACAACGCGGGCACGAAAGTTTTTTGCATCTCGGGCCACGTCAACACGCCGTGCAACGTCGAAGACGCCATGAGCATTCCGCTCAAGGAACTCATCGAGAAGCATGCCGGCGGCGTGCGCGGCGGGTGGGACAACCTGCTGGCCGTGATTCCCGGCGGCGCGTCCGTTCCGGTGCTGCCCAAGGCCATCTGCGACAACGTCCTGATGGATTTCGACGCCCTGCGCGACGTCAAATCGGGCCTTGGCACCGCGGCCGTGATGGTCATGGACAAGAGCACCGATATCGTCGCCGCCATCGCGCGCCTGTCGGCGTTCTACAAGCACGAAAGCTGCGGCCAGTGCACGCCGTGCCGCGAAGGGACCGGCTGGATGGCGCGCGTCATGAAGCGCATGGTCAAGGGCGAGGCCGCGTTGGAAGAAATCGACATGCTCGAGCGCGTGACGTACCAAGTGGAAGGCCACACGATCTGCGCGCTGGGCGATGCCGCCGCGTGGCCGATCCAGGGGTTGATCCGCCATTTCCGCCCCGAGCTGGAGCGGCGCATCGCCGCCTACCGCGACGCCAAGACGCGCGCCAGCGCGAAGGCGGCCTGACATGACCAAGCTCACCATCGACGGCCGCGCGGTTGAAGTTCCGCCCAACACCACCATCATTCAGGCGGCGGAAGTCGCGGGCGTCGAGATTCCGCGCTTCTGTTACCACGAACGGCTGTCGATCGCGGGCAACTGCCGCATGTGTCTGGTGGAAGTGGAGAAGTCGCCCAAGCCCGTTGCGTCGTGCGCGATGCCGGTGGCCGAGGGCATGGTGGTGCACACCCGCTCCGACAAGGCCAACAAGGCGCGCAACGGGGTGATGGAATTCCTGCTGATCAACCATCCGCTCGACTGCCCGATCTGTGACCAGGGCGGGGAATGCGACCTGCAGGATCAGGCCATGGCCTATGGCTTTGATCGCGGCCGTTACCAAGAGAACAAGCGCGCGGTCAAAGACAAGCACATGGGGCCGCTGGTCTCGACCATCATGACCCGCTGCATCCACTGCACGCGCTGTGTGCGCTTCGCCACGGAAGTGGCGGGTGTGCAAGAGCTGGGTGCGACCGGGCGCGGCGAGGACATGGAGATCACCACCTACCTCGAAAAGGCGCTGACCTCGGAATTGTCGGGCAACGTGGTCGACCTGTGCCCGGTCGGCGCGCTGACCAGCAAGCCCTATGCCTTCGCCGCCCGGCCCTGGGAACTGCGCAAGACCGAGAGCATCGACGTGATGGACGCGCTGGGCTCGGCCGTGCGTATCGATGCGCGTGGGCGCGAAGTCATGCGCGTGCTGCCGCGCCTCAATGAAGCCGTGAACGAGGAGTGGCTATCGGACAAGGGCCGTGCCGCCTGCGACGGGCTGCAATATCAGCGTCTCGACAAGCCCTATGTGCGCGGTGCCAACGGCAAGCTGAAGGAAGCGACCTGGGCCGAGGCGTTCGCGGCGATTGCCGCCAAGTTGAAAAACACGTCAGGCGCAAAAGTCGCCGCGCTGGCCGGGGATTTGATCGACGCCGAGGCGATGTTCGCGCTCAAGCAGCTCATGGCTGCGCTGGGCAGCGCCAATCTGGACTGCCGTCAGGATGGGGCCGCGCTCGACCCCGCCGCGCGCGCCTCCTACCTGTTCAACAGCGGCATCATGGGCATCGACGAGGCTGACGCCATCCTCATCGTCGGCTCCGACCCGCGTCGTGAGGCCCCGGTGCTCAACGCGCGCATCCGTAAGCGTTACTTGCGCGGCAACGTGGCCATCGGCGTCATCGGCGAAGCGCTGGACCTGACGTACAAATATCAGCATCTCGGCACGACGGCGGACGCATTGTCCAAGATCGCCGACGGCAGCCATGCCTTCGCGCAAGTTCTGAAGTCCGCCAAGAAGCCGATGATCATCCTCGGCCAGGCGGCCCTGACCCGCGCCGACGGCGCGGCCGTGCTGGGTGCCGCGCGCCAAGTAGGCGAAATGTGCGCCCGCGACGGGTGGAATGGCTTCAACGTGCTGCACACGGCGGCGGCGCGTGTCGGCGGCATGGATGTGGGCTTCGTGCCCGGTGCCGGCGGAAAAGACACACGCGGCATTCTGGACGGCGCGGGCAAGGGCGAGATCGAGGTGGTCTATCTGCTCGGCGCGGACGAGATCGACACCGCCAAGCTGGGCAAGGCTTTCGTGATCTATCAGGGCCATCACGGCGACCGCGGTGCCCATCGCGCCGATGTGGTGCTGCCGGGTGCCGCCTACACCGAAAAAAGCGGCACGTATGTGAACACCGAGGGCCGTGTGCAGCGCGCCGAACGCGCGGCGTTTCCGCCGGGTGAAGCGCGCGAGGACTGGGCGATCATCCGCGCGCTGTCTGAAGCGCTTGGGAAAAAGCTGCCCTTTGATACGCTCGATCAGGTGCGCGCCGCGATGCGCGCCGCCAACCCGGTCTTTGCCGCGCTTGATGCCGTCACCAAAGCCGAGTGGAAGAATTTCGGTACAGCGGGTGCTATCGCCGCCACGGGTTTCGACTATCCGATCAAGAACTACTACATGACCGACCCCATCAGCCGCGCCTCGCGCACCATGGCGCAATGCACCGAAGAGTTCACGATGGGCGGCAAGGCCAGGACCGGCACCCATGGCTGAGTTCTGGACCGGATATCTTCTGCCGCTGCTGCTGATCCTCGGCAAGATTTTGCTGTTCGTCGTGCCTCTGCTCGTCGCCGTCGCCTATGTCACCTATGCTGAACGGCGCATCATAGGCGCCATGCAGATGCGCATCGGCCCCAACGTGGTGGGCTGGTTCGGCCTGCTGCAACCCTTCGCCGACGCGGTGAAGCTGCTGACCAAGGAGACCGTGCTGCCCACGGGCTCCAGCCCCGTCGTGTTCTTCCTCGCCCCCATGGTCACGTTCTCGCTGGCCATGATCGCCTGGGCGGTGATCCCGGTCAGCGAAGGCTGGATGATCTCCGATCTCAACGTCGGCGTGCTGTACCTGTTCGCGGTGTCCTCGCTGGGCGTGTACGGCATCGTCATGGCCGGCTGGGCGTCCAACAGCCGCTACGCCTTCCTGGGCGCGATGCGCTCGGCAGCCCAAATGGTCAGCTACGAAGTGTCCATCGGCTTCATCATGATCTCGGTGCTGCTGACGGCAGGCAGCCTGAACCTGTCGGAGATCGTCCAAGCGCAGAAAGGCATGTGGTATTTCATCCCGCATCTGCCGATGTTCGTGATTTTCTTCATCTCGGTGCTGGCCGAGACCAACCGCCACCCGTTCGACCTGCCCGAGGCGGAATCCGAACTCGTCGCCGGGTTCATGACCGAATACTCGTCTATGTCCTTCGCCCTGTTCTTCCTGGGCGAATACGCCAACATGATCATGATGTCGGGCATGGTCACCGTGCTGTTCCTCGGCGGCTGGTTGCCGCCCTTCGACATCGCCGTGCTTAATGCCGTGCCGGGCGTCGTCTGGTTCGCGCTGAAGATCTCGTTCTGCTTGTTCCTGATGATCTGGGTGCGCGCGACGTTCCCGCGCTATCGCTACGACCAACTGATGCGGCTGGGCTGGAAAGTGTTCCTGCCGCTGTCGCTGGTGTGGCTGGTCTTGACCGCCGGGTTTCTGGTCTACACCGGCCGGGTTCCGGCTTAAGGGGAGGGGACGTCATGGCATTTCTCGACCGGACGGCGCGCTCGTTCCTGCTCTGGGAACTCCTCACGGGCATGTGGCTGACGCTGAAGTACATGTTCGGGCCCAAGGTCACGCTGAACTATCCGCACGAAAAAGGCCCGTTGTCGCCCCGCTTCCGGGGCGAGCATGCGCTGCGCCGCTACCCCAACGGCGAGGAACGCTGCATCGCCTGCAAGCTGTGCGAGGCCATCTGCCCGGCCCAGGCCATCACCATCGAGGCTGAACCGCGCGGCGACGGTTCGCGCCGCACCACGCGCTACGACATCGACATGACCAAGTGCATCTACTGCGGCTTCTGCGAAGAAGCCTGCCCGGTCGATGCCATCGTCGAAGGTCCGAATTTTGAGTTCGCCACCGAAACCCGCGAGGAGCTGCTCTACAACAAGGACAAGCTGCTGGCCAACGGCGACCGCTGGGAAAAAGAACTGGCCAAGCGCCTCGAACTGAACGCGCCGTACAGGTAGATGTAGTGATGAACTTGGGGGCTGAAATATACAAACTGTCATCGCCCGGCTTGACCGGGCGATCCATGGCGCTGCACGCGCCGTTTGTGTTTTGTGCGCGATGGATGCCCCGGATGAACCGGGGCATGACAAAGGTGGGTGAGGTGATGGCATGATCGTCGCGTCGCTCGCCTTTTATCTGTTCTCGATCATCGCCGTCGTCTCGGCGCTGAACGTCATTTTCCAGAAGAACCCGGTCCATTCGGTGCTGTGGCTGATCCTGACGTTTTTCAACGCGGCCGGATTGTTCGTGCTGCTGGGCGCGGAATTCGTCGCCATGATCCTGGTCGTCGTCTATGTCGGCGCGGTGGCGGTGCTGTTCTTGTTCGTGGTGATGATGCTCGACATCAACGTCACCATGATCCGCGAAGGCTTCATGAAATACCTGCCCGTTGGTGCGCTGATCGGCGTGGTGTTGCTGGTGGAACTGGCGCTGGTGTTCGGCGGCTGGGTCATGGCGCCCGAAGCCCAAAGCCTGCGGCTTGCTCCCACGCCCGATATGGCCGAGGTGCAGAACACCGAAGCCTTAGGCCGAATCCTCTACACGCAGTATGTTTATGTTTTCCAGGGTGCCGGCATCGTGCTGCTCGTGGCCATGATCGGCTCCATCGTGCTGACCCTGCGCCGCCGCCCCGGCGTGCGTAAGCAGGACATCAATGTGCAGGTGGCGCGGCGCAAAGAAGAAACGATGGAGATCGTCAAAGTCCCCGTCGGCAAGGGGATCGCGTGATGGAAAGCGGTCTGTTGCACGTGGGCCTGAGCCACTATCTCACCGTCAGCGCGATTTTATTCACGCTGGGCATCTTCGGTATCTTCCTCAACCGCAAGAACCTCATCGTCATCCTGATGTCGGTCGAGCTGATGCTGCTCGCCGTCAACATCAACCTCGTCGCCTTCTCCTCGTACCTGAACGACCTCGCCGGCCAAGTGTTCACCATGCTGGTGCTGACGGTCGCTGCGGCCGAGGCGGCCATCGGGCTCGCCATCGTTGTGGTGTTCTACCGCAACCGGCGTTCGATCGAGGTCGAAGACATCAATCAGATGAGAGGCTAGGGGCGCGTCGTGATTTATTACCTTGCCGTCTTCATGCCCTTGCTGGGCGCGGCCATCGCGGGCTTCTTCGGTCGTTCGATTGGGGATCGCGGCGCGCATATCGTCACGTGTTTGGGTGTCGGAATTGCTGCCGTCTGCTCCGTGCCGATCTTTTTCGAAGTCGCGCTGGGCGGCAAAGACCAAGTGTTGCCGGTGGCCACGTGGCTGACGTCTGGCACCTTCGAAGCCGCCTGGGCGCTGCGCTTCGATACGCTTTCGGCCGTTATGGTGATGACCGTGACGTGCGTCTCGACGCTGATCCATATTTACGCCGTGGGTTACATGCACCACGACGACAGCCAGCCACGTTTCATGGCCTATCTGTCTCTGTTCACGTTTGCGATGCTCATGCTGGTGACGGCCGACAACCTTGTTCAACTTTTCTTCGGCTGGGAAGGCGTGGGCGTGGTGTCGTATCTGCTCATCGGCTTCTGGTTCAAAAAACCCTCGGCCAATGCGGCGGCCATTAAGGCCTTCGTCGTCAATCGTATCGGCGACTTCGGATTTCTGCTGGGCATCTTCGGCGTCTATGTGCTGTTCGATGCCGTGACCTTCGACGTCATCTTCCAGGCCGCGCCCGCCAAGGCGGATGCGAGCGTGAACTTCTTCAGCCGCGACTGGCATGCGATGACCATCATCTGCCTGCTGCTGTTCGTCGGTGCCATGGGCAAGTCCGCGCAGTTGTTCCTGCACACATGGCTGCCCGACGCCATGGAAGGCCCCACGCCGGTTTCCGCGCTCATCCACGCCGCCACGATGGTGACGGCAGGCGTGTTCCTGGTGGCGCGCATGTCGCCGCTGTTTGAACTAGCCCCCGACGCGCTGACGGTCGTCACCATCATCGGTGCTTCGACTGCTTTTTTCGCCGCGACCATCGGTTGCGTACAGAACGACATCAAGCGCATCATCGCTTACTCAACGTGCTCGCAGTTGGGCTACATGTTCTTCGCCTGCGGTGTCGGCGCGTATCAGGCGGGCATCTTCCACCTGATGACGCACGCCTGGTTCAAGGCGCTGCTGTTCCTCTCGGCCGGGTCGGTGATCCACGCCATGTCCGAGGAGCAGGACATCCGTCGCATGGGCGGTATCTGGAACAAGATCAAAGTCACGTATGTCGTCATGTGGATCGGCAGCTTGGCCCTGGTGGGCTTGCCGCCCTTCGCCGGATATTTCTCAAAAGACATGATCCTGGAGGCCGCCTACGGCGCGGGCACGCCCGAAGGCCGCTTGGCCTTTATCTTGGGAATCGCGGCTGCCTTCATGACCGCGTTCTACTCATGGCGGCTGTTGTTCCTCACCTTCCACGGCAAGCCGCGCGCCGACCATCACACCATGGAGCATGTGCACGAAAGCCCGGCGGTCATGTTGCTGCCGCTGATTGGGCTGGCGCTCGGTGCGATTTTCGCCGGTTGGCTCGGTTACGAGAACTTCGTGGGCGACAATCATACGACGTTCTGGAACGGCGCCATCGGCAAGGCTGCGGGCAAGGAAATCCTGGAAGCCGCGCACCACGTGCCCGGCTGGGTCATCGCCGCGCCCTTGGTGGTCACCGTGGCGGGCATTCTGCTGGCCTATTACCTGTATATCCGCCGCACCGACCTGCCCGCCAAAATCGCCGGTGCGTTCCCCGGCGTGTATCAGTTCCTGCTCAACAAGTGGTACTTCGACGAGCTGTACGACTTCATCTTCACCAAGAATGTGTTTCGTCTGGGCCGCGTGTTCTGGAAAGGCGGCGACACCTTCATCATCGACGGCTACGGACCCGACGGCCTTTCCGCATTGGTGGCGCGTGCCGCCAAGCGTCTGGGCGCGGCGCAGACCGGCTACCTGTACCACTACGCCTTTGCCATGATCGTGGGCATCGCCGTGTTCGTCACCTGGTTCGTCGCGGGCGGGGCGCGCTAAGTCATGGACGCTCTAGTCGCCTTCCTCGACGACCTGCCGATCCTCTCGGTCATCACGTTTCTGCCCATCGTCGGCGCGGTCATCATTTTATCCATCCGCGGCGAAGAGGCCGTGGTGGCGCAGCAATCGCGCCAGGTCGCGCTGCTCGTCACCGTCACCACGTTCCTGCTGTCGCTGGCCATCTGGTTCGGCTTCGACGCCTCCACGGCGGCCTTCCAGTTCGAAGAGAAGATCGAATGGCTGCCGGACTCGGGCATCGCCTACAGAATGGGCGTGGACGGCATCTCCATGCCGTTCGTCATCCTCTCGACGTTCCTCACGCCCATCTGCGTGCTGGCGAGCTGGCACGCCATCGAGAAAATGGTGCGCGAGTACATGGTCGCGTTCCTGATCCTCGAGACCATGATGGTCGGCATGTTCTGCGCGCTCGACATGATTTTGTTCTACGTCTTCTTCGAGGGCGTGCTGATCCCGATGTTCCTGATCATCGGCATCTGGGGCGGGGGACGGCGCGTCTATTCGGCCTTCAAGTTCTTCCTCTACACGCTCACGGGCTCGGTGCTGCTGCTGGTGGCCATGCTGGCCATGTATCTGCAGGAAGGCACCACCGATATCCCGACGCTGATGAACGCCAAGTTCGCCGCAGAGATGCAGACGTGGCTGTGGCTGGGCATGTTCGCCTCCTTCGCCGTCAAGGTGCCGATGTGGCCGGTCCACACCTGGCTGCCCGATGCGCACGTGGACGCGCCGACGGCGGGCTCGGTCATCCTGGCAGGTGTGCTGCTGAAGATGGGCGGCTACGGCTTTTTGCGGCTGTCGATGCCCATGCTGCCCGAGGCCAGCGATATGTTCGCGCCCCTGGTGTTCGCGCTGTCCATCGTCGCGGTCATCTACACGTCGATGGTCGCCCTGGTGCAGGAGGACATGAAAAAACTGATCGCGTATTCCTCAGTCGCGCACATGGGCTTCGTCACCATCGGGATTTTCACCGCCACCAAGCAGGGCGTGGAAGGCGCGATCTTCCAGATGCTCTCTCACGGTGTTGTGTCCGGCGCGCTGTTCCTGTGCGTCGGCGTGGTTTACGACCGGCTGCACACGCGCGAGATTTCGCGCTACGGCGGGTTGGTCAACAACATGCCCAAGTACGCCTTTGCGTTCATGATCTTCATGCTGGCCTCCGTTGGTTTGCCCGGCACGTCGGGCTTCGTCGGCGAATTCCTGGTGCTGGTGGGCGCGTTCCAGGTCAACACCTGGGTCTCGCTGCTGGCCGCGACGGGCGTCATCCTGGGCGCGGCTTACATGCTCTATCTCTACCGCCGCGTCGTGTACGGCGAACTGACCAAGGCCGACGTCAAGGCGATGCTGGATTTGGACAAGCGCGAGGTCGCCATCCTGGCACCGCTGATCATCGTGGTGATGTGGATGGGCGTGTACCCCGCGCCGATCCTCGACGTCATGAGCGTCTCGGTGAACAACCTGCTTGAGAACTACAACGCGGCGCTGGCGGCCAAGCAGGCCGCGGGCCCGGACTTGGCCGAGCGCGTCGTGGCGTGGCTGAAGGTGGACGCAATCCCATGACCGCCGTGCCCGATTTTGTCCCCGCCTACCCCGAGATGTTTCTGGCCTGCGCCGGCATCGTGCTGCTGATGATCGGCGTGTTCCGCGCCAAGGACTCCACCGGCTTGTTGACGTGGCTGGCGGTGCTGGCCATGGCCGCCACGGCCGGGCTGATCGTGACGGGTCCGCAAGGCCCCGTGACCACCTTCAGCGGCATGTTCGTGGTCAACGGGTTTACCTCCTTCGCCAAGCTGCTCACCCTGGCGGGCGCGGCCGTCTCGCTGTGGCTGATCAACGCCTGGGTTCAGAAGGAACAGATCGCGCGCTTCGAGCTGCCGGTGATCGTTCTGTTCGCCACGCTGGGCATGCTGATGATGATCTCGGCGGGCGATTTTATCTCGCTTTACGTGGGCCTGGAGCTGCAAAGCCTGGCGCTGTACGTGCTGGCCTCGTATCACCGCAACAATCTGCGCTCGACTGAAGCCGGAGTGAAATACTTCGTGCTGGGCGCGCTGGCCTCGGGCCTGCTGCTCTACGGCGCCTCGCTGATCTACGGCTTCGGCGGCACCACCTCGTTTGAAGGTCTGGCCACCGCCATGGCCTCGGCCACGTCTGCCAACATCGGCGTCATCATCGGCATCGTGTTCGTCATCTCGGGGCTGGCGTTCAAGGTCTCGGCCGTGCCGTTCCATATGTGGACGCCCGACGTGTACGAAGGCGCGCCCACGCCCATCACCGCGTTCTTCTCGGTCGCGCCCAAGGTCGCGGCGCTGTCGCTGTTCCTGCAGGTGCTGGCCGGGCCGTTTGCGCCGCTCATCGGCCAGTGGCAGCAGGTGCTGGTCTTTATCTCGGTGCTGTCCATGGGCTGGGGCGCGGTCGCCGCCGTGGGCCAAAGCAACATCAAGCGCCTGATGGCCTACTCGTCGATTGGCCATGTCGGTTATGCCTTGATCGGCCTTGCGGTCGGCACCACCGATGGCGCGCGCGGCATGCTGTTCTACATGCTCATCTACATCTTCATGAACCTGGGCACCTTCGCCGTGATCTTGTCGATGCGCGTCAAGGGCCGCGCGGTCGAGGACATCAAGGACCTCTCGGGCATCGGTCGGACCAACCCCGGCATCGCGCTGGCCTTGGCGATCTTCATGTTCTCCATGGCGGGCATTCCGCCCCTGGCCGGGTTCCTGGGCAAGTTCTACGTCTTCATGGCCGCCGTCGAGGCGGGCATGATCGCGCTGGCCGTGTTCGGTCTGCTGGCCAGCGTCATCGCCGCGTTCTACTACCTTCGTTTGATCAAAATCATGTACTTCGACGCGCCCGCCGACGCCTTCGAGCGCCCCGACACCGCCACCGGCCTGATCATGACGGTCTGCAGCGTGCTGATGCTGGCGCTGTTCGTCGCCTCCGCGCCGTTCGTCGGCGGTGCCGACACCGCGGCCAAGGCGTTGTCGCTCGGATAGTGTGTGGCCCACACCCGCGTCATCGCCACGCAGCCTTCGGGCGCGGTGCGCCTGCCCGAGGGCTGGCGCGTCAAGTCGTTCGACGTGCTTGACGGCACCAACGCCGCCTTGCGGCGTATGGTCGAGGCCGGGGCCGAGGCGCGCGAAGGCCTGATCATCACCGCCAAGACCCAGACCGCCGGGCGCGGGCGCGGCGGCCGCGCCTGGGTCAGCCCCGTGGGCAACCTGTATGCCTCGCTTCTGGTGAAGTCCGAGGAGGGCCTGGCCCGCGCGCCCGAGATCGGCTTCGTCGCCGCCGTGGCGGTGATGGCGGCCATCCAGTCGCTCATGCCCGACCGCGCCTCCGACGCCGCGCTGCGCTGCAAGTGGCCCAACGACATTTTATTCGAGGGCGCGAAGGTCTCGGGCATCCTGCTCGAAACGGCAACGGCCCCCGACAGCGAGGACGCCTTCGTCGTGCTCGGCATCGGGCTCAATCTGATCCCGGTCACGTTGCATAACCCGCAGTACGAGGTCACCTCGCTGGCCCAGCACGGCGGCCACGTGAACACCGCCCTGGCCCTGGAGGCGCTGGCCAAGCAGCTTGCGCTGCACCTCGACCTGTGGCGGCGCGAAGGCTTCGGGCCGATCCGGCGCATGTGGCTTGAACGGGCCGCCGGGCGCGACGACATCATCACCGTGCAGATGCCCGGCGAGGTGCTGACCGGGCGCTTCATCGACCTCGACTCCGACGGCGCGTTGGTGCTTGAAACCCGCGCCGACGCCCGCCGCCGGGTGCTGGCCGGCGACGTCGTGCTGTCGTCGTAGGAACATCTCATGCTGCTCGCCATCGACTGCGGCAACACCAACATCGTCTTCGCCGTGTTCGACGGCGCGGAGATCCGCGGCCAATGGCGCGCGGCCACCAAGACCGACAAGACCGCCGATGAATTCGGCGTCTGGCTGACCCAGGTGATGACCCACGACAACGTCGATCCGGCGAAAATCACCGCGGCCATCGTCGCCTCGGTGGTGCCCGCGCGCAATTTCGACCTGGCCCGGTTGTGCGAACGCTATTTCAAATGCACGGCCCGCTTCATCGGCGAGCCGGGCCTGGAATTGGGCGCGGAGGTGAAGATCGACAATCCGCGCGAGGTCGGTGCCGACCGCGTGGTCAACGTCATCGCCGCGCACGACATCTTCAAGGGACCATCCATCGTCGTCGACTTCGGCACGGCCACCACCTTCGACGTGGTGGACGGCGCAGGGGCTTATTGCGGCGGGGTCATCGCACCTGGCATCAACCTCAGCATGGAGGCGCTGCATATGGCCACGGCCCTGTTGCCGCGCATCCCCGTGCGCCATCCGGGCAACGCGCCGGTGGTGGGAACCAGCACGGTCGCTGCCATGACCTCGGGCGTGTTTTGGGGCTACATTGGTCTGATCGAAGGGCTGGTGGCGCGAATCAAAGCCGAGCGCGGCGTACCCATGCGCGTCATCGCCACCGGCGGGCTGGCCCCGCTGTTCGCCGAAGCCACCAAGGTCATCGACCAGATTGATTCTGATCTCACATTGCGCGGCCTGTTGGCCGTGCACAACCGGAACGCAAAATGAACCGCATGAGCGTTCAAGACGCCGATTGGAGCGTGCCCGACGGGCTCGACCAGGGCTTGTGGTTCGTGCCCTTGGGCGGGGCGGGCGAGATCGGCATGAATATGAACCTGTTTGCCTGCGACGGGCGCTGGCTGATGGTCGATTGCGGCATTACCTTCGGCGATGATGTGATTCCCGGCATCGACGTGGTGATGCCCGATCCCGGTTTCATCGCCGAGCGCCGCGCGCAGTTGGACGGCCTGGTCATCACTCACGCGCATGAAGACCACTTGGGCGCGGTGGCCTACCTCTGGCCGCAGTTGCAATGCCCGGTTTACGCCACGCCCTTCGCCGCCGAGTTTTTGAAGCGTAAGCTGGCCGAGACGGGCCTGACGGAAGAAGTGACCATCCATGTGCTGCCGTTGTCGGGGCGCACGACAATAGGCCCGTTCGACATCGAGTTCGTCACGCTGACCCACTCGATCCCCGAGCCCAACGCGTTGGTCATCCGCACGCCGCATGGCGCGATCTTTCATACCGGCGACTGGAAGTTCGATCCCGACCCGCTGGTGGGCGAGGTCAGCGATTTCAAGAAACTCGAAGCCTTGGGGCGGGAAGACATTCTGGCGTTGATCGGCGATTCCACCAACGTCTTCACCGAGGGCGAGGCGGGCTCCGAGCGCGCGGTGCGCGATTCGCTCACCGCCATTTTCGCGCGCCAAACCGGGCGCATCGCGGTCGGTTGTTTCGCCTCCAACGTCGCACGGCTGGAAAGCATCGCGCACGCGGCGCATGCCTGCGGGCGGCACGTGTCGCTGGCGGGGCAGTCGTTGTGGCGCATCGTCGAGACGGCGCGGCGCACGGGCTATCTGTCGCCCGACATGAAATTCTACGAGGCCAGCGAAGCCGCGCACCTGCCGCGCGACAAGATCGTCTACATCTGTACCGGCAGCCAGGGCGAGGCACGTGCGGCGCTGATGCGCATCGCGTTCGACCAGCACCCCGACGTGGTGTTGGAAGAAGGCGACGTGGTGGTGTTCTCCTCGCGCGTGATTCCCGGCAACGAGCAGGCGGTGCACAAGGTGCAGAACCAACTCGTCCGCCTGGGCGTGGAGATGATCACCTGGCGCGACGAGAACATCCATGTCTCGGGTCATCCGGCGCGCGAGGAGCTCAAACGCATGTACGGCCTGATCCGCCCGCGCATCGCCGTGCCGGTGCACGGTGAGCTGATGCATATGAACGCGCACCGCAAGCTGGCCCTGGAATGCCAGGTGCCCCAGGCGGTGCTGGTCGAGAACGGAGCAGCGCTGAAGTTCGAGGACGGCAAAGCGGAAGTCAAAGGCAGCGTCTGGAACGGGCGGCTGGCCTGGATCGACGGCCGCGCGATGGCGCTCAATGATCCGGTGCTGAAGGAGCGGAAAAAACTGTTGTTCGAGGGCGCGGTGATTGTTTCGGTGGCGCTGGATGATGCCGGGTTGGCCGCCGACCCTGAAGTGACGGTGCTGGGCACGTCCGACCCGATGGACTCTAAGGACCGCAATTGGGACCGGGTCATTTCCGGTGCCGTGGACCGCCTGCCGGAAAAAGCCCGCCGCGACGACGCGGTGGTGGAAGACGCTGTGAAATCCGCCGTGCGCAAGGTCTTCGCCCAAACCGGGCGCAAACCCCTCGTCAAAGTGCATATCGCGCTGGTTTAGCAGCCGTTCCTGCCCTAAATGAGAAGTACGATATTAAAGAGGACTCCATGATCGGCCGTTTGAACCATGTCGCCATCGCCGTGCCGGATTTGGCCGCAGCTAGCGCCGACTATCGGGATGGTTTAGGCGCGAAGGTCTCCGCGCCCCAGGCGCTGCCCGAGCACGGGGTGACGGTGGTGTTCGTGGAACTGCCCAACACCAAGATCGAACTGCTGCATCCACTGGGCGAGAATTCACCGATCAAGGCGTTCCTCGACAAAAACCCCTCGGGCGGCATGCACCACGTCTGCTACGAGGTCGACGACATCATTGCCGTGCGCGATCACCTGAAGAAGGCCGGCAAGCGCGTGCTGGGCGACGGCGAACCCAAGATCGGCGCGCACAATAAGCCGGTGCTGTTCCTGCACCCGAAGGACTTCGCCGGAACCCTGGTGGAAATCGAGCAGGCCTGACCATGCGCGCTGTATTTATTTTCGCCGCTCTGCTGGCATCGTCCGCATCGGCGCAAGACAAACCCGCCGATGATCGGCTCAACGCCGTGCTATGGACGATGACCAGCGCCGAGTTCGAGGCGGCGTCGTACATGGCTTTTGCGAATGCGCGCGCGCAGCTTGACGCCGCGCTGAAGGACAAGTCGCGCACCGCCGCGCTGGAGCAGACGGGCAAGTTCTCGCGCCTTCCGCCCGCCGTGATCGTGGACGTGGACGAAACCATCATCGACAACGGGCCCTATCAAGTGCGCCTGATGAACAACACCACCGAGCGGCCCGCCGACCTGATGGCCAAGTGGGTGGAGGAGGCCAGCGCCAAGCCGCTGCCCGGCGCGCCGGAGTTCCTCGCCCACGCCAAGGCCAAGGGCGTGACGATCTTCTACATCACCAACCGCAACGCCGAGAAAGAGGAAGCCACGCGCAAGAACCTGGCCGCTGTCGGCGCGACGTTTCCCACCGACGTCGATACGGTTCTGCTGGAACGCGAAAAGCCCGAATGGACCGGCGACAAAACCTCGCGCCGCGCAGAGGTGGCCAAGACGCATCGCGTACTGCTGCTGATCGGCGACGACTTTAATGATTTCGTCTCGGCCCAGCGTCTGCCGCCGCCTGAGCGCCGCGCCACCGCCGAGCGCGAGGCGGCGCGCTGGGGCCGGGACTGGATCATCATTCCCAACCCCATGTACGGGTCGTGGGAGAACGCGGCCGTCAACTTCCAGTTCCGTGCCACGCCGGAAGAACGCCGCAAAATCAAGCGCGATACGCTCGATGCGCTGCAATAGTATTGCCGTAATTTCTGCTATACTCAGGCTATGACCCTTCGGCTTAGCATGACGTTGATCCTGTTGGCGGGCGCCGCTGAAGCCCGCACCATCACCGTGCGCGGCACCGAGTGTCAGCGCTTGGTGCAGCATGCCGCCACCAACGACGCCGCCTACACGCCAGGCGTGGATGTGAAAGGCAGGGCGGTGGCGCCGGCCGATCTCGACGGCGGCTCGAACTTCACGTTGCCCGAAGCCATCGACATTCAAATCGGCGTGGACTTGGCCGATAGAATGGGTTTAACCGACCGCGCACCCGGCACGCCGCGCGATCAGGCGGTGCGCAAAGTGCTGCCCTACGAAGGTAAGGTGCCACTGGGCACCATCACCGTGCGCGGCCAGGACGTGTTCTGGAACGGCGAGCGCATGCTGCCCCAGGATCAGGTGCTGCTGGCCGAGGCCTGCCGCTTGGCCGGCACCACGCCCGGCGGCGCTACATTACCGGCTCGTAAGCCTGAATAAATCGGGGCTTGCGCGCGTTGCGCGAGGGCCGTCGTTCGCCTAATGTCCGGCAGCATTTCCCGTGTAGAGGACTTATCTTTCATGCGCCTGTCGCGCTTTTTCCTGCCGACCCTCAAAGAGAACCCGACCGAAGCCCAGATCGTTTCGCACCGCCTGATGCTGCGCTCGGGCATGATCCGCCAGCACGCCGCGGGCATTTATAACTGGCTGCCGCTGGGCAATCTGGTGCTGCAGAACATCGCGCGCATCGTGCGCGAGGAACAAAACGCCGCAGGCGCGCAGGAAATCATCATGCCCATGGTCCAGGCGGGCGAACTGTGGAAGGAAAGCGGGCGCTACGACGACTACGGGCCGGAAATGCTTCGGATTAAAGACCGGCACGACCGGGATATGCTCTACGGCCCGACGCACGAAGAGGTGGTGACCGACATCTTCCGCAATAACGTGAAGAGCTATCGCGACCTGCCGATGAACCTGTACCAGATTCACTGGAAGTTCCGCGACGAGGTGCGGCCGCGCTTCGGCGTCATGCGCGGGCGCGAGTTCCTGATGAAGGACGCGTATTCTTTCGATGTCGATTTCGCGCGCTCCAAGCACGCCTATAATCAGATGTTTGTCGCCTATCTCCGCACCTTCGCGCGCATGGGCCTGAAGGCGATCCCGATGCGCGCCGACAGCGGGCCCATCGGCGGAGAGATGAGCCACGAGTTCATCGTCCTGGCCGAAACCGGCGAGAGCGCGGTGTTCTGCCATAAGGGGCTGTTGGAAAAACCGGCCCCGCAGAACGTCGACTACGCGGGTGACTTGCAAAATATCGTCGATGACTGGACGGGCCTGTACGCCGCCACCGAGGAAAAGCACGACGCCGTCATGGCCGCCAAGCTGGGCGCGGATTTGATTTCCGCGCGCGGTATTGAAGTCGGCCACATCTTCCACTTCGGCACCAAATACTCCGCCGCCATGAAGGCCACGGTCGCCGGGCCCGACGGCACGGCCATCACGCCGCTGATGGGCTCCTACGGCATCGGCGTATCAAGATTGGCCGGTGCGATCATCGAAGCCAGCCACGACGACGCAGGGATCATCTGGCCCGACGACGTGGCCCCGTTCCGCGTCGGACTGATCAACCTCAAGACCGGCGATGGGGCATGCGACGGCGCGTGCGCGGACATCTACGCCAAGCTGAACAAAGCCGGTGTGTCGGTGCTCTACGACGACCGCGATGAACGCCCGGGTGTGAAGTTCGCGGGCATGGACCTGATCGGCCTGCCCTGGCACATCGTCATCGGGCCCAAGGGCTTGGCGAAAGGCCAGATCGAGTTGAAGCGCCGCGCCGGCGGTGCGCGCGAGGAACTGACGATTGAAGCCGCACTGAACAAAGTTACGGCATGATCTTTTCACCCTTTGAACGCATGGTCGCCGGGCGCTACCTCAGGTCGCGCCGAAAAGATGGATTCGTCTCGGTCATCGCCGGGTTCTCGTTCGTGGGCATCGCGCTCGGCGTGGCCACGCTGATCATCGTCATGGCCGTCATGAACGGCTTTCGACAAGACATGATGAGCCGCATCCTCGGCGTCAGCGGACACATCGACGTTTCGGGGCGCGTCTATGCGCTGGCCGACTTCGACGATCTCGCCGCCAAGGTGAAGGGCCTGCAAGGCGTGGTCTCGGTGGTGCCGGTCATCGAAGGTCAGGTCATGGCCACGGGGCAGGGGCGTTCGTCCGGCGCGCTGGTCAAGGGCGTGCGCGGCGAGGACCTGCTGCAACGCCCCTGGATCGCCGATCATCTGCTCGACGGCACGTTGCAAGGCTTCACGGACGGCGAGGGCGTGGCGGTGGGCTCGCGCTTTGCCGAGGATTTTAATTTAAGTGTGGGCTCAGACGTCACGTTGCTGGCGCCGAAGGGCAACGTCACTGCGTTCGGCGCGGTGCCGCGCGTGCAGACCTTCAAGGTGGCTGCGATCTTCAACGTCGGCATGAGCGACTTCGACCGTTCCATCGTCTTCATGCCGTTGCCGCTGGCGCAAAGATTTTTCAAATATCCCGACGCCGTCACCAACCTTGAAATTCATGTGCAAAGCCCCGACAGCGCGCGCTTCATCGCGCGCGAGGTGCAGCAGTCCGCCGGTCCCGATGTGCGCGTGCTGAGCTGGGAGCAGACCAACGGACCGTTCTTCAACGCGCTTCAGGTCGAGCGCAACGTGATGTTCCTGATCCTCACGCTCATCATTCTGGTGGCGGCGTTCAACATCATTTCCGGGCTGATCATGCTGGTGAAGGACAAGGGCCGGGATATCGCCATTCTCCGCACCATGGGCGCGACGCGCGGCATGATCATGCGCATCTTCTTCATGGCCGGGGCCAGCATCGGCTTCGTCGGCACCATGCTGGGCCTGGGGCTGGGCGTGCTGGTATGCGACAACATCGAGGCCATCCGCCAGGGTTTGAGCGCGCTCACCGGCACCGATCTGTTCTCGCCCGAGATTTATTTCCTCACCAAAATGCCCGCCGAGATGGATTGGAACGAGACCTTGTCGGTCATGGTCATGTCGTTGGTGCTGTCGTTCGCGGCGACCTTGTATCCGTCGTGGCGCGCGGCGGCCACCGACCCCGTCGACGCCCTGCGCTACGAATAACCATGTCGGGGCTTTCCCTCACCGGCGTTCATCGCAGCTTCACGCAAGGCACCGGCGTACTGCATGTGCTGCGCGGGCTTGATCTCACCGTCGCGCGCGGCGAGGTGGTGGCGCTGGTGGGACCGTCGGGTGCGGGCAAATCGACGCTGCTGCATATCGCCGGATTGCTGGAAAAACCCGACCAGGGCCGGGTGATGATCGGCGGCCAGGACTGCGGCGGACTGGACGACGAGAAGCGTACCGCACTTCGCCGCACGCATTTGGGCTTTGTGTATCAGTTCCATCATCTGCTGCCGGAGTTCAGCGCCCTGGAAAACATCGTCGTGCCGCAGATGATCGCGGGCAAAAGCAAAAGCGATGCCGAGAAACGCGGCCGTGAACTGCTCGATAAGATGGGCCTTGCCGCGCGCGCCTCGCATCGCCCCGGTCAGCTCTCGGGCGGCGAGCAGCAGCGCGTCGCCATTGCCCGCGCCCTGGCCAACGCCCCTTCGGTGCTGCTGGCCGACGAGCCCACCGGTAATCTCGATCCCGATACGGCTGAGGGCGTGTTCGCGCAGCTCATCAGCCTAGCGAAGGATCAAGGATTGGCGGCGCTCATCGCCACGCACAATCCGACGCTGGCCGCGCGCATGGACCGCACCTTGCGCATGGAGCACGGAGTCTTGGCTCAAGTTTAGGAGGCGCGCATGGATCGACGCACGTTGATGACGGCACTCGCTGCAAGCACTGTGGCTTCTGCCGCCAAGGCCGCCGAACCGCCGCCGATGACATTCAAGCGCGCTTATACCGACGGGCCCTATGGGCAAATCCACTATCGCTTCGTCACGCCCGCCGCACCCAGCAAGACGCCGCTGGTGTGCCTGCACGCCAGCCCCTTGTCGGGCATTCTGTACGAAAACTGGATCGAGGAAATGGGCAAGGACCGCAACGCCTTCGCCCCCGACACGCCCGGCTACGGTGGCTCCGACACGCCGCCCCAGCCTGTGCAGATCCCCGACTTCGGCCGCGCCATCATCCGCTTCATGGATGAACTGCAAATCGAGCGCGCCGACATCATGGGCTATCACACCGGCTCGTTCACCGCGATCGAGATGGCCAAAAGCTTTCCCGCCCGCGTGCGCAAAGTTGTGCTGATCTCAGCGCCCATTTTCACCGACGAGGAACTGGCCAAGCTGCGCTCAACCAACGTGCGCCCGGCGCCGAGTTTCGAGCAGATGCTGGAAACCACGCTGAACAACGTGCGCAAGAACGGCCGGGGCATGTTCACTGACGTGCCCACCGACGACCGCTATTGGGACATCAGCCTGGAACGCATGCGCCATTACCGCACCAGTTCGTGGGGTTTTGCCGCGGCGTTCAACTACGACCTCAAGGCCGCCATTGCCCAGGTCAAGCAGCCGATCCTGGTTCTCAACCCGCAGGATGATTTGTGGGAACAGACGCCGCGCGCCAAACCCTATCTCAACGCTCTCAGCCGCATCCACGACCTGCCGGGCCGCACCCACGGCATGATGGATTCGCACACCGTGGACATCGCCAAAGTCGTGCGCGGGTTTTTAGACGCCTGACCTCATTTTTCTGTGGATAAAGTTCAGCCGCCCCTGACTTGGGTGACGCGGTGTGGAATCATGGGCGCATGAGTTTCGCCCCCTTCGTTCATCTTCGCGTCCATTCGGCCTATTCTATGTCCGAAGGTGCCATCAAGCTAGAGCACCTGGCCAAGCTGGCCGTGGCTCAGGACATGCCCGCCGTGGCGTTGACCGACACGCGCAACCTGTTCGGCGCACTGGAGTTCTCGAAGGAATGTTCCAAGGCCGGCGTGCAGCCGATCATTGGCTGTCAAATCGCCCTGCGCCGCGAGGACGTGTCCACCGGCCACGGCCAAAGCGGACGGATGCCCGAGCCCGACGCGCTGGTGCTGCTGGTGCAGAACGAAGCGGGCTACAAGAACCTCATTCATCTCGTCAGCAAGGCGTTTTTGAAAACCGACTCCGGCGAAACACCGCAGGTCAGCTGGGCCGACGTGGCCGAGTTTCACGCCGGGCTGATCGCGCTGACGGCCGGGCCCGCGGGAACCGTGGGCCGCCAACTCATCGAAGGTCAGCGCGACAAAGCCGAGGCCAGTCTTGAACGGTTGATGAAAATTTATCCGGGGCGTCTGTACATCGAGTTGATGCGCCACGGCGTCGATGCCCAAGACCGCATCGAAGACGATCTGCTGCAACTCGCTGACAAAAATAAGATTCCGCTTGTCGCCACCAACGAGGCCTTTTTCGCCGACGAGGGCATGTTCAACGCCCACGACGCGCTGATCTGCATGGCCGAAAAGTCCTTCGTCTCGGTCAACGCGCGCCGTCGCCTCACACCCCATCACCGCTTCAAGACCGCGGCCGAAATGCAGGCGCTGTTCGCCGACATCCCCGAGGCGGTGGCCAACACGCTGGTCATCGCCCGGCGCTGCGCCTTCATGGTCGAGGAGCGCAAGCCCATCCTGCCGCGCACGCCCAAGGCCGCCGAACGCCCCGAGGCGGAGGTCTTGCGCGAGTGGGCGGTGGCCGGGCTGGAGAAGCGGCTGGAGAGCTTGGTGTTCACAGCCGCCATGGATGAGGCCGAGCGCGCGGCTGCCGCCAAGCCCTACCGCGAGCGGCTGGACTACGAACTGGGCGTCATCGAAAAAATGGGCTTTCCCGGCTACTTCATGATCGTGGCCGACTTCATTCAGTGGGCGAAGGCGCACGACATTCCCGTGGGCCCCGGGCGCGGCTCGGGTGCCGGTTCGGTGGTGGCGTGGTCGCTGCTGATCACCGACCTGGACCCGTTGCGTTTTAATCTGCTGTTCGAGCGCTTCTTGAATCCCGAGCGCGTGTCGATGCCCGACTTCGACATCGACTTCTGCCAGGACCGGCGCGACGAAGTGATCCGTTACGTGCAGAAGGCCTATGGTGCCGACCGCGTGGCGCAGATCATCACCTTCGGCAAACTCCAGGCGCGCGCGGTGCTGCGGGGCGTCGGGCGCGTGCTGGAAATGCCGCTGGGCTACGTCGACCGGATTTGTAAGCTGGTGCCCAACAACCCCGCCGCACCCGTGACGCTGCAACAGGCCATCGACGCCGACGCCGAATTGCAGCGCCTGAAAGAAACCGACGATTCCGTGGCGCGTCTGTTCGACATTTCGCTGAAGCTGGAGGGGCTGTACGCGCATGCCTCGACGCATGCCGCCGGCGTGGTGATCGGCGACCGCCCGCTGGAAGAATTGGTGCCGCTCTACCGTGACCCCAACTCCGACATGCCTGTGACGCAGTTCAACATGAAGTACGTCGAGGCCGCCGGGCTGGTGAAGTTCGACTTCCTGGGCCTGAAAACGCTGACGGTGCTCGACCGCGCGGTGAAACTGCTGGCCAAGCGCGGCATCGCCATCGACCTCAACGCCCTGCCGCTCGACGACCGCAAGACCTTCGACATGCTGACGCGCGCGGACGCGGGCGGGGTGTTCCAGCTGGAAAGTTCGGGCATGCGCGATGTGTTGCGCAAGCTCAAGCCCGACGTGTTCGAGGACATCATCGCCGTGGTGGCGCTGTACCGCCCCGGTCCCATGGACAACATTCCCAGCTTTATCAACCGCAAGCACGGCACCGAGCCCATCGACTATCTGCATCCGTCGTTGGAGGGAATCCTCAAAGAAACCTACGGCATCATGGTTTACCAAGAACAGGTGATGCAGGCCGCGCAGGTTCTCGCCGGCTATTCGCTCGGCAGCGCCGATCTGCTGCGCCGCGCCATGGGCAAGAAGATCAAGTCGGAGATGGACGCCCAGCGCGAGAGCTTCGTCAACGGGGCCGCGGCGCGGGGCATCGACAAGTCCAAGGCCAGCGAGATTTTCGACACGATCGACAAGTTCGCGGGCTACGGCTTCAACAAATCCCACGCGGCGGCCTATGCGCTGGTGGCGTATCAGACCGCGTACCTGAAGGCCAACCATCCCGTCGAGTTCATGGCCGCCTCCATGGCGCTGGAACTCAGCAACACCGACAAGCTCGCGGGCTTCAAGGGCGAATGCGGGCGGTTGGGAATTCCCATTCTGCCGCCCGACATCAACCGTTCGGAGACGTCTTTCGCGGTGGAGGACGGCAAAATCCGCTATGCGCTCGCGGCCATCCGCAACGTCGGGGCAGGGGCCATGGCCGCCCTGGTGGCCGAGCGCGACAAGCGCGGACCTTTCAAGTCAGTCGCCGACCTTGCCGGGCGGCTGGACGGCAACGTGTTCAACAAACGGCTGCTCGAAAATCTGGTGAAGGCCGGCGCGCTGGATTCGCTCGATCCCAACCGCGCCAAACTATTCGCCGGAGCCGAGACGATTCTGCGCTTCACGCAAGCTAAGTCGAGCGAACGCTCATCCAAGCAGGTCAGCCTGTTCGGCGGAGAAGCAGACGGCGGCGTGCAGCTGTCGCTGTCCAACATTCCCGACTGGCGGCCGATGGAGAAACTGTCCAACGAGTTCGAGGCCATCGGCTTTTATCTCTCGGCACACCCTTTGGATGCTTATTCCGGCACGCTCGCCGCCATCAACGTCAAGAAGGCCAAGGACCTGCCCAACCTGACGTCCAATGACTGCACGCATCCGATCCGCATGGCCGGCACGGTGGTGGCCAAACGCGAGCGTGTGGGAAAACGCGGCAACAAGTACGCGTTCGTCATGCTGTCGGACGACACCGGCACGTTTGAAGTCACCATGTTTTCCGAGGTGCTGTCCGCCTCGCGCGACCTGATGGACTCAGGCGCCCCGGTGCTGCTGACGCTCGACGCCCAGATGGAAGAGGAGCGCGTGCGCCTGTTGTGCAGCCGCGCCGACCCGCTGGAAAAGGCCCTGGCCGCGCGGCTGAAGAACCTCAAACTCTCGGTCAACGACGCCCTGCCGGTGCATGAACTGCACGACATTCTGGCCGCCGACGGGCGCGGCAACGGGCGCATCACCTTGTCGGCGCGCTCCAACGGCCATTGGGTCGACATCACCCTGCCGGGCAAATACGCCATCCAGCCCAAGACGCTGTCGGGGCTGAAGAATATTCCGGGGATTTTAGAGATTCGGGAAGTGTAACCCTCGTTTCCGTCATCCTCCGGCGCGCGCAGCGCGACCGGGGGATCCATGGTTCATCCCCAAGGTTTCAGTGTGTTGCGCGTTGGATCGCCCGGTCTTTCCGTCGCCGCTTGTGCGACGCCGGGCCGGGCGATGACGATGTGGTTTATGTGTAAAGGATACTTGACAGTCCGTTTCCGCGCTTTATGATGTAAAGCATCCTTTACAGGAGGGCCGGATGAACAACTTTGAACGCAAATGGACGCGCCGCTATACCGCCGAAATTGTCGGCGCGATCATAATTTATTCCGTCATTCTATTTGTCGTGAGGCGGGTGAAGCCGGAACTCGACACTGATTTCGCCAAGGCGGCCTATGCGTTGCTGCCGATGGTTGGTGTCTTTCTGGCCATGTGGGCCATCGGGCGCGGCATCACGACGATGGATGAATTGCAACGCCGCATGGCCTTGGAGACCGTCGCATGGTCCGCAGGCTGGGTTGCCGCGGCTTCATTGGCGTATGGTTTCCTGGAAACCGGCTTGGGCTTTCCGCGGCTCTCCATGTTTGTGGTTTGGCCGTTCATGGGGCTTCTCTGGATGATCGTTATCCTTGTCTATGTCGCGCTTGGCAGAATGAAGTGGATTTGGCCGTGGTCCCGCTCGTGAAAAATCACCTCCGCCGACTGCGGGAAGACAAGGGCTGGACGCAGGGCGAACTGGCCGACCGGCTGGAAGTCTCGCGCCAGACGGTCAACGCCATCGAGACCGAGAAATACGACCCCAGCCTGCCGTTGGCGTTCAAGATCGCCGGGGTGTTCAAGGCGCAGATCGAAGAAATTTTTGTGCCGTAGAACTTGAGCCCTATATCACTAAGTGATATACTTGACCATGTTGATCGTGATGACAAAGCCCTTTGCGCGTTGGGCACGGCATGAGGCCATCAGCGGTCAACTCCTGGTGAAGGCCATACGCGAAATAGAAGCGGGCTTCGTTGACGCTCATCTCGGTAGCGGGCTGATCAAGAAGCGTGTCGCAAGACCCGGAGGCGGCAAACGGGGTGGATACCGGACGATTATCGCTTTTCGCCACGCAGAGGTTGCTATTTTTCTCTTTGGGTTTGCGAAGAATGAGCAAGCGACGCTTGATCCCGCCGAACTTGCTTACTTCCGTGAATTGGCATCGGTTTTGTTGTCCAAGCCGCTCGACGAGGTACGCGAGATGATCGCGGACGACAGGCTGTATGAAGTGAGGTTGAAATGAGACAAAGCATTCGCGAGGCCATCACCGAGACGGTCATCGACCTTTATGAAGGCGGCTTTTTGACTAAGTCGCAGTTGGCGAAATTCAAGAGCGTCGGTTTGGACAAGCCCAAACCCATCTCTCCGCGGCATGTGAAAAGCATCAGAGCCAAGCAAGGAATCAGCCAAGCTGTATTCGCCCATTACCTCGGGGTGACGAAATCCACTGTCGCTCAGTGGGAGCAGGGGGTAAAAAAGCCTCGAGGAACTGCCATTAAGCTGTTGAATATTATTGATAAAAATGGGCTCGCGGGTTTGCTCTAGCCCTGCCTTGCTCTTTCCCCCATAGCCCCCTATAACCCGCGCCATTCCACAGGCGGATTTACGGCGCTGGGGTGTTCCCAGGGTCGATCCGGTGCTCAAAGCAGCCTTTGCTTTGGGTTCCCCGTCCGCCGAGGCAGAACCGGAAAAGGAACCACCCATGACGTTGCCCACGGCATCGCTGCGTCAGCTCATCGAAGCTGGCGCTCACTTCGGCCACAATACCCGTCGCTGGAACCCCAAGATGAAGCCGTACCTGTACGGCGTGCGCGACGGCGTGCACATCATCGACCTGCAACAGACCGTGCCCATGCTCGACCGGGCGCTTAAGGCCATTCACGACGCCGTGGCCGAAGGCGGCCGCGTGCTGTTCGTCGGCACCAAGCGCCAGGCCCAGGATCTGGTGAAGGAATACGCCGAGCGTTGCGGCCAGTACTTCGTCAATCACCGCTGGCTGGGCGGCACGCTGACCAACTGGAAGACCGTATCGAACTCCATCAAGCGCCTGAAGGACCTCGAAGAGGCCATGGCGAATGAAACCAAGCTGGCCGGTCTGACCAAGAAAGAGCAGCTCAACTTGCAGCGGGAACGCGATAAATTGAACCGCGCGCTGGGCGGCATCAAGGACATGGGCGGTCGCCCCGACATCATCTTCGTCATCGACACCAACAAGGAAACCATCGCGGTCGCCGAAGCCAAGGTGCTGGGCATTCCGGTGGTGGCGATTTTGGACAGCAACTCCGACCCCACGGGCATCACCTATCCGATCCCGGGCAACGACGACGCCATCCGCGCCATCAAGACTTACTGCGAACTGGTGGCCAACACCGTGCTGGGCGGCATTTCCGATGAAATGAAGTCCGCCGGCGTCGACATCGGTGAGCAGGAAGCCGCTCCGGCCGAAGCGCTGCCCGGCGAAGCCGCGCCCGCCGCCGAAACCGACGAGGACGGCAAGAAGACCGTCGTGGTCAAAAAGCCGCGCAGCCGTTCGCGCGCGGCCAAGAAGACCGACGACGCTCCGGCCGCCGCCTAAGCCTCAGCGCGCGAATTCACACCGTTGTCACGGGCCGTCCGCAAGGATGGCCCGCGACTGCACATCTACGACACACGAACCTGAAGGATACGACAATGGCCGAAGTCACCGCTGCATTGGTGAAGGACCTGCGCGAGAAAACCGGCGCGGGCATGATGGACTGCAAGAAGGCACTGGCTGAAACCGCGGGCGACTTCGAGGCGGCCATCGACTGGCTGCGTAAGAAAGGCCTGAGCGCTGCGGCCAAGAAGTCCGGCCGCGTCGCCTCGGAAGGTCTGGTGGGCGTGGCCACGCAAGGGCCCATGGGCGCGATCATCGAAGTCAACGCCGAGACTGATTTCGTCGCGCGCAACGACCAGTTCCAGAAGCTGGTGGAAGACTGCGCCACGCTGGCGCTGGCCGCCAAGGGCGACATCGAAAAGGTCAAAACCATGGCCTACCCGGGCGAAAGCCGCACCGTGGCCGAGCAGGTCACGCATCTGGTGGCGACCATCGGCGAGAACATGCAGTTGCGCCGAAGTGCGGCCCTGTCGGTCGGCAAGGGCGTGGTAGCGACCTACATCCACACCGCGACCAAGCCTGGCCTGGGCCGCATCGGCGTGCTGGTGGCGCTGGAATCGACGGGCGACGAAGCCAAGCTGACGGCGCTGGGCAAGCAGATCGCCATGCACGTCGCGGCGGCCAATCCGCAGTTCCTGGACGTGGCCGGCGTCGATGCCGCCTCGCTCGAGCGCGAAAAGGCCATCTACCGCGATCAGGCCGCCGCTGCCGGCAAGCCCGCCGACATCGTCGAGAAGATGGTCACGGGCCGGGTGCGCAAGTACTACGAGGAAGTGGTGCTGACCGAGCAGAAGTACATCATGGACGACAAGATCACCGTGACGGCGGCCATCGAAAAGGCCGCCAAGGAGATCGGCGCGCCCATCAAACTGACGGGCTATCTGCGCTTCGGCCTGGGCGAGGGCATCCAGAAGGAAGAAAAAGACTTCGCGGCCGAAGTGGCCGCCGCCGCGGGTGTGCGCTAAGCTATTGATAAAATTATTCCTTTCCGGCCCCAATTAGGCTAAGACCTGGACTCAGGGCTTTGATATAAATGGGGCCGATCCGCATGCGGCAGGGCGAACAGGGACGGGGCACCGTCCCTTTTTCGTAACCGCCCCATGCACCGGAACGAAGACCGCGGGGAAAGATGGCGCCGCTGCCGTATAAACGTGTCCTGCTGAAGGTCTCGGGCGAGGGCTTGATGGGCCCCAAGGACTTCGGCCTGCACAATGAAACCGTGGCCAAGCTGGCCCGTGATGTGAAGGCCGTGGTCGATTCCGGCCGTCAGGTCTGCCTGGTCATCGGCGGGGGCAACATCTTCCGCGGCGTCTCGGGGGCGGCCACCGGCATGGACCGCACCAGCGCGGACTACATGGGCATGATGGCCACCATCATCAACGCGCTGGCCGTGCAGTCGGCCTTGGAGGGCCTGAGCGTGCCCACGCGCGTGCAGTCGGCCATCGCCATGGCCCAGGTGTGCGAATCCTATATTCGCCGACGCGCCGTGCGTCACATGGAAAAGGGCCGGGTGGTGATTTTCGCCGCCGGCACCGGCAATCCGTTCTTTACCACCGACACCGCGGCCGCCTTGCGCGCGGCGGAAATGAACTGCGACGCCCTGATGAAGGCCACGCAAGTGGACGGCGTGTATGATTCCGACCCGAAGAAGAACAAAGCCGCCAAGCGCTACGACCGCCTGACTTTCGACAAAGTGATCGCCGACGATCTGAAGGTCATGGACACGGCGGCGATCGCGCTGGCGCGCGAGAACAACCTGCCCATCATCGTCTTCGACATGCACACCGAAAACGCGGTGGCGCGCGTGTTGAACGGCGAGGGCGCGTTCACGGTCATCACGGCGAAGTAAGACGAGAACAACGGAGGGCACCATGGCTCAGGATTTCCCGTCGCTTAAAAAAGAACTCCAGCACAAGATGGACAGCACCTTGGAAGTCGTGAAGAAGGAATTCAGCGGCCTGCGCACGGGCCGCGCGTCCACGGCCTTGCTCGATCCCATCCAGGTCGACGCTTACGGCAGCCACATGCCGTTGAGCCAAGTGGCCAGCGTTTCCGTGCCCGAGCCACGCATGATCTCGGTCTCGGTGTGGGACAAGGGCCTGCAGAAATCCGTCGAGAAGGCGATCCGCGAGGCCAACCTGGGCCTCAACCCCATGTCCGACGGCGCGCTGATCCGCATCCCCATTCCGCCGCTGACGGCCGAACGGCGCACCGAACTGACCAAGATCGCGCACAAGTACGCCGAGCAGGCGCGTGTGGCCGTACGCAACGTGCGCCGCGACGGCAACGAGGCGCTGAAGAAGATGGAGAAGGACCACAAGATCTCGCAGGACGAGCACAAGCGCTTCAACGAGGAAGTGCAGAAGATGACCGATCAGATGATCGGCAAGATCGACGATTCACTGAAGCACAAAGAACAGGAAATCACGCAGGTCTAAAAGCCTGCCCGCCGCCACATGACGCCCCAACGCGCCCTTTCGCCCGTTCCCGCTGCCGCCGAACCTGCTTCGGCGGGGCCCGCGCACGTGGCGATCATCATGGACGGCAACGGGCGCTGGGCGAAGGCGCGCCATCTGCCGCGCTCGGCCGGACACAAGCGCGGCGCCGACGCCGTGCGCCGGGTGCTGGAAAGCGCGGTGCAACTGGGAATTCCCTATCTCACGCTGTTCGGTTTTTCGTCGGAAAACTGGCGGCGGCCCGAAAGCGAAGTGCGCGACCTGATGGGCCTGTTGCGCCTGTACCTGAAAAGCGAGATCGATGAACTGGTCGAGAAGGGCGTGCGCTTTTGCGTCATCGGCGACCGCGAGCGTCTGCCCGAGGACACCGTGGCGCTGATCGAAACCGCCGAGAGCCGCACCGCCGCCAACACGCGCCTGACGCTGACCTTGGCGCTGAGTTACGGCAGCCGCCAGGAAATTGCGGCCGCCGCGCGCGCGCTGGCCGAAGACTGCATGAAGGGCCTGCTGAAGCCCGAGGAAATCGACGAGGCGATGGTCGAGCGCCGACTGTTCACGCGCGGGCTTCCCGAGCCTGATTTGCTGATCCGCTCGTCGGGTGAGCAGCGCATCAGCAACTTCATGCTGTGGCAGTTGGCCTATACCGAGTTGTTCTTCACCAATACCCTGTGGCCCGATTTCGGCCATGCCGACCTTGAGGCCGCCGTGACGGCGTTCCGGACCCGCGAGCGCCGCTACGGCGCCGTGACGGCTTAAGGAGCGCGCGCGGTGTTCTGGACGCGCGTTCTCACGGGGGTCATCGCCGCGCCGCTGTTCCTGCTGCTGGTCTACGTCGGCTTTCCCTATTTCGACACCCTGGTCGCGGCCATCGCCGCCGTCATGGCGTGGGAATTCACGCGCATGGACGGCGAGGAGGGGGCCAAGCGACGCACCTTGATCGCCGTGGCTTGCGTCGCCGCCGTCGTGGCCATGTCGGCGAATGTCGTCATGCTCGCCTGGGCCATCGTCGTGTTGGCGACCCTCGCGGTCATCGCCGCCGACCAGATGGCCGGGCGCAGCGGCTTGAATCTGGTGCAGGGCGCGGTGCCCTATGTGGCCGTGCCCGCCGTGTCGCTGGTCTTCGTGGCGGCCAAGGGCGGTTGGGAGTCCGTCTTCTGGCTGCTGGCCGTGGTCTGGATGACCGACATCGGTGCGTACGCCTGCGGGCGGCTGATCGGCGGTCCGAAATTGGCCCCGGCCATCAGCCCCAATAAAACCTGGGCCGGCTCCGTCGGCGGGTTGATCATCGGCACGGCCGCCGGGCTGGGCCTGCTGACGGCGTTGGGCGTTGAGCCCACGGCGCGGTTTCTGGCGCTCTCAGCCCTGGTCTCGGTGCTGACCCAGATCGGCGACTTGTTTGAAAGCGGCTTGAAGCGCAAATTTCAGGTCAAGGATTCCGGCGGCCTGATCCCGGGTCACGGCGGCGTCATGGACCGTTTCGACGGCCTGTGGGCCGCGGCCCCCTTGGCCGCCGTGCTGTGCTTGATCTTCGAGGGCGGCGTGACCTCATGGTGAGCACCGACGTAAAACGGTCCGTCACGATCTTGGGCTCGACCGGATCGGTGGGCGACAGCACCATCGATTTACTCGGCCGCGCGCCCGACAACTACCGCGTCGTGGCGCTGACCGCGCAGAAGAACGCCAAAAAGCTGGCCGAACAGGCGTTGCGTCTGAAGCCTGAGTTCGTGGCCATCTGCGAAGAGGCCGCCTACGGCGAGTTGAAGGCCTTGCTTTCCGGCACCGGCATGAAAATCGGCGCAGGGCCTGAGGCGGTGTGCGAGGCCGGGGCCCTGGACGCCGATTGGGTGATGGCGGCCATCGTCGGCGCGGCGGGGTTGAAGCCGACGCTGCAAGCCGTCAAGCGCGGGGCCATGGTGGCGCTAGCCAACAAAGAATGCCTCGTCTGCGCGGGCGAGATGTTCATGGCCGAGGTCGCCGCCCATAACGCGACGCTGCTGCCGGTGGATTCCGAGCACAATGCCATCTTCCAGGTGTTCGACTTCGACCAGCGCGAACAGGTAAGGCGAATTTTGCTGACCTGCTCGGGCGGGCCGTTTCGCACTACCTCGCACGCCGACATGGCGCGCGCCACGCCCGCCCAGGCCGTGGCGCACCCCAAATGGACCATGGGCAAGAAAATCTCTGTGGATTCCGCCACGCTGATGAACAAGGGCCTTGAGGTCATCGAGGCCCATCACCTGTTCCGCTTGGGTCTAGATCAGATCGACGTGGTGATTCATCCTCAGTCGGTGATTCATTCCATGGTCGAGTACAAGGACGGCTCGGTGCTGGCGCAGATGGGTTCGCCCGACATGCGCACCCCGATTGCGTTTGCGCTGGGTTGGCCGCTGCGCATCGACGCACCGGCCGAACGGCTGGACCTGGTGAAACTCGGCACGCTGTCGTTCGAACAGCCCGACCCGGCGCGCTTTCCCGCCTTGCGCCTGGCGCGCGAAGCACTCAAGGCCGGAGGCTCGGCCCCCACGGTGCTCAATGCCGCCAACGAGGTCGCGGTTCATCGCTTCCTCGGCGGCGAGATCGGTTTCCTCGACATCGCCGACACGGTCGAACGCACGCTCGAGCGCATCGCGCCGCAGCCCATGACCACGCTTGATGATATCCTCGCCGTCGACGCCGAAGCCCGGCGTATCGCGCACAGCCTGAAACCAGCCGCCGTGGCGGCCGAATAACGAGACACCGCATGGACAGCCTCTTCGACATTCCCGTCACCGCCGTCAGCTTCATCCTGACGCTGTCCATCGTCGTCTTCGTGCATGAATTCGGCCACTTCTTCATCGCGCGGCGCAACGGCGTGCGCTGCGAGAGCTTCTCCATCGGCTTCGGGCCGGAACTGTTCGGATATACCGACAAACACGGCACACGCTGGAAGTTCAGCGCCGTTCCCTTGGGCGGCTACGTCAAGATGTTCGGCGAGGGCGAGACCATGCAGATGGTCGAAGGCGGCGGCGAAGAGCCGGTCCCGCGCGAACTGACGCCCGAGGAAAAAGCCGTCTCGTTCAAGCACAAGACGATTTCTCAACGCGCGGCCATCGTCTTCGCCGGGCCCGGTGCCAATTTCGTGTTCACCATCCTCGTCTTTTGGCTCGTCTTCCTGTTCGCGGGCCGTCCCATCACCGAGCCGGTGATCGGCAAGGTGGTCGAGGGCAGCGTCGCCGAGCAGGCGGGCTTTCTGGCCGGCGACAAGGTGCTCAGCATCGACGGTGCGGCGGTGGAGCGCTTCGAGGACATTCAACGCATCGTGGCCATCGCCCACGGCGTGCCCATGTCGTTCACCGTGGAGCGCGACGGCGCGGAACTGACCGTCAACGCCCAGCCGCGCATCATCGAAGACCAGGACGCATTCGGAAACCTCACCAAGCGGGCCATCCTCGGCATCTCATCGTCGGGGGAAACCCGGCGCATCGAGCGGCCGGGCCTCGTCCAGGCCCTGGGCTGGTCCGTGGGGCAGACCTATACGGTGGTCGAAAGCACCTTCGTAGGCATCGGCCAGATGATCTCGGGTCTGCGCGGCACCGAGGACTTAGGCGGGCCGATCCGCATCGCCAAATACTCCGGCCAGGCGGCCAAGTCCGGGTGGATGAATTTCGTCATTTTCATGGCGATTCTCTCGGTAAATCTTGGACTTATCAACCTTTTCCCGGTCCCGCTTCTTGACGGCGGACACCTGTTGTTTTACGCCATCGAGGCCGTGCGCGGACGCCCGCTGCCGGAACGGGTTCAGGAGTGGGGGCTCAGGATCGGCTTGGTTTTGGTCCTGATGCTGATGGTCTTCGCGACCTGGAACGATATCGTGCAGCTTTAATCTTCCGGCCGGGTTCAAAAGATCGTCGTGTCCGTCGAATCGCCCTTCATGCCCCTCAGAGATCAGGGACAATTCCTCCGCTTGGCGCGGATGATTGCGGCAATTCTGATGCTCGCGGGCATCGCAGGCCCGGTTTTGGCGCAAAGCAGTGACGTCATCACCGGCGTGGCGGTGCAGGGCAACCAGCGCATCGAGGGCGCGACCATCCGCAGCTACCTCACTGTAGCTGAAGGCGATCCGTTCGACCCCGCGCGCATCGACCGCTCCATCAAAAATCTGTTCTCCACCGGCCTGTTCGCCGACGTCAGCATCGGACGGCAGGGCGATTTGCTGCTGGTGCGCGTGGTCGAGAACCCGATCATCAACCGCATCTCGGTCGAGGGCAACAAGCGCATCGAGGACGACAAGATCCAGCCGGAAATCCAGCTGCGTCCGCGCGTCGTCTATACCCGCACGAAAGTGCAGCAGGACGTCGAGAAGATTCTGGAACTCTACCGCCGCAAGGGCCGCTTCGGGGTGCGCGTCGAACCCAAGGTGATCGAGCTGCCGCAGAACCGCGTTGATCTGGTCTATGAAGTCACCGAAGGCAAGCCCACCTACGTGCGCAAGATCGACATCGTCGGCAACAAGGCCTTCGACGACGACGAACTTCGCGACGTGGTGCTGACGGTCGAAGAACGCTGGTGGAAGTTCCTGACGTCCAACGACACCTACGACCCCGAGCGCATGAACTTCGACCGGGAATTGCTGCGCCGCTTTTATCTGCAAAACGGCTACGCCGACTTCGAGGTGATCTCGGCGGTGGCCGAACTGGCGCCGAACCGCGAGAGCTTCTACATGACCTTCACGGTCAAGGAAGGCCAGCGCTACAGGTTGGGCAAGGTCGATACCGAGGTGAAGCTGAAAGGTTTTGATAAGTCGCAGCTCGACGCGGAAATCCTTACCCGGCCCGGCGACTGGTACAACGCCAAGGAAATCGACGACACCATCAACAACATCACCGACGCGGTGGGTAACGCGGGCTACGCGTTCATCGACGTCACCCCGCGCCTGCGCCGCGACGAGACCAAGCGCACCATCGACCTGCTCTACGACGTCGAGGAAGGCCCGCGCGTGTTCGTCGAGCGCGTCGAGGTGAAGGGCAACGTCGTCACGCTGGACAAGGTCATCCGCCGCGAAATCCTGCTGGCCGAGGGCGACGCCTTCAACACCGCCAAGATTCGCCGCTCGAAGGAGCGGCTGGAGAACTTGGGCTTCTTCAAGGAAGACAAGGTGAAGGTGGAGAACACGCCCTCGCAGGTCTCGCCCGACCGCACCATCATCACCGCCGAGGTCGAGGAGCAATCCACCGGCGAGCTGCAATTCGGCATCGGCTTTTCCAGCGCCTCGGGCGCGCTGTTCGACGTCGGCATCAGCCAGCGCAACCTGCTCGGCCGCGGCCAGGATCTGCGATTCAACTTCAGCCTGGCGCAGCAGGAAACCCAGATTCAGATCAGCTTCACCGAGCCCTACTTCCTCGACCGCCGCATCCTGGCGGGCGGCGATCTGTTCGCCCAGGAGCAGGACTATCAGGACGAGGCGGGCTTCACCTCGCGTTCGATCGGCGGCACGGCGCGCTTCGGCTTCAACTACAACGAATATCTGATCCAGCGGTTCAACTACAACCTCTCCTGGACCAAGCTGACGGGCATCAGCGCGCTGTCCTCGCAGTACATCCGCGAGCAGGAGGGCACGGCCGTGACCTCGCAGATCACCCAGTCGATCTCGCTCAACAAGCTCAACAACGTCATCGAGCCGACGCGCGGCTACTACGTCAGCCTGTCCACCGATCTGGCCGGTTTGGGCGGCACGGAAAAGTTCGTGCGCGGGGGCCTGAGCGCCGGCTGGTACAACGAACCCTTCGAGGGCTGGGTGTTCGGGCTGTTGGCCAATTCCGGCTATCTCGTTGGAATCGGTGAAGATATTAAGGTCTACCAACGCTATCAGCTTGGTGGTAGTAACCTGCGCGGTTTCGACGACTTCGGCGTCAGCCCGCGCGACGGCTTCACCGGCGACGCGCTGGGCGGCGATTGGATCGTCACCGGAACCGCGGAGTTGAAGATTCCCTTGGGCCTGCCCAAGGAGATCGGCATCACCCCGAAGTTGTTCAGCGATTGGGGCGCGATCGGTTCGCCGCGCGACCTGACCCGCCGTCTGACCGCCGCCGAATTGGCGACCATTCAGCGTTCGTCGCGGTTCCGCGGCTCGGCGGGCATCGGCGTGCAGTGGGAGTCGCCGGTCGGTCCGATCCAGCTTGATTGGTCGCCGTTCGTCTTCAACGCCGCGCCCTTCGACGACCGCCAGAAGTTCCGCGTGAACTTCGGCCAAAGATTTTAGTTCTGTTTTCGCGACATGTGATTGAGACACCCAAGGAAGGACCTATGAACAAGACCCTTATCACCGCCGCCGCGGCGTTCGCCGCCGTGATGTCCACCGCCGCCGTTTCCGTGCCTGCGACGGCTCAGACCGAGCGGCTGCCCGCGCCGGTCATCGGCATCGTCGACACCGACGCCATCTTGCGTGATTCGCTCGCCTCGAAGGGCGTGCGGCTGGAGCGCGACAAGGTCGCCACCCAATACCAAACGCAGGTGCAGGAAGACGAGAAGAAGCTGCGCGCCGAGGACGAGGAACTGGCCAAGCAGCGCGGCGTGATGTCGCCCGAGGTGTTCCAGGCCCGCGCCGCCGAGTTCCAGAAGAAGCTCGCCGACTTCCAGACGCGCGTGCGCGACAAGCAGGAGCGCCTGGACTATTCGTTCCAGCAGTCGATGCAGGAGATCGGCCAGTCGATCTACGCGGTGGCCGGCGAAGTGGCCAAGGAGCGCGGCATCAATACGGTTCTTGCCCGCAGCCAGATCCTGCTGGTGGTCGATCCGGGCATGGACATCACCGTGCCGGTGCTGACCAAGCTCAACGCGCGCCTGCCCAGCGTGAAGTTCCAGGACCCGGCGACGCTCACCCGCGTCGATGAGGCGGGCAACCCCGTCGGCGGCGCGCCCGGCGCGGCTGCGGCGCGGCCCGCGGTTCCGACGGCTCCGGCGGCGAAGAAGCCTTAAATCCCGGCGCGTCATGCCCGATCCCCGGTTCTTCCGTCGAGCCGGGCCGCGGACCCTCGGGCAGCTCGCCGAGATCGCGGGCGCAGCGGGCGCGTTCGACGCCAAAACCAGCATCGCCGATGTCGCCGCGCTTGAAAGCGCGACGTCGGCGGATGTGGTTTATGTCTCCGACAAGAAATATCTCACGGCCCTGTCCGCCACCAAAGCCGGGGCGTGCCTCGTCACGGCCGAGTTGGCCGCGCATGTTCCGAAATCCTGCGCGGCGCTGATCTGTGCCGATCCGCGCGCCGCCTTCGCCAAGGCCGCCGCGGTTTTTTATCCCGATACCTCACCTGAATATTCAAGCAAGGCCGAGATCCATCCCACGGCCAAGATCGGGCCCAACGCCGTCATCGGCGCGGGTTGCATCATCGGCGAGGGGTGCGTCATCGGTGCCAACGTCACCATCACCCATGCCGTCGTCGGCAAGCGGGTCATCGTTCATCCGGGCGCGCAGATCGGCCAGGACGGTTTCGGTTTTGCCTTCGGCCCGGCCGGCCCGCTGAAGGTTCCGCAACTGGGCCGCGTACTGATCGGCGACGACGTCGAGATCGGCGCCAACTGCACCATCGACCGGGGCATGCTGGGCGACACCGTGATCGGCGCGGGCACCAAACTCGATAACCTTGTCCAGATCGCCCATAATGTCGTGCTCGGGCGCGGCTGCATCGTCGTCGCGCAAGCCGGCATCGCGGGCAGTTGCACCCTCGGCGACGGCGTGGTCATCGGCCCGCAGGTGGGCGTGATCGACCACATCACGATTGGAACCGGCGCGCGGATCGCGGGCAAGTCCGGGGTCAGCCGAGATGTGGCGGCGAGTGAAACGGTCATGGGCTATCCCGCCAAGCCGGTGCGTCAGTTCTGGCGTGAAATCGCGGCGCTGGCGCGGTTAACCAAAAAGGCCTCAACTGATTAAAGGCTGGGCGGCGGTTGACCCGCCCGCGAAAGAGGCCCTAAATACCCGCTACAGCTTGCGAATTTCGGCTTATGCACAGGCCGGAAGCGACGCCAAACCAGACCAGGGGACAGGGGCCATGGACGGTCAGCCCGCCGCGCCGGACGCCGGCAGCATCGACATCCACCACATCCTGCGGATGATCCCGCACCGCTATCCGTTCCTGCTGGTGGACCGGGTGCTTGACGTCGTGCCCGGCGAAAGCGCGGTGGGCCTGAAGAACGTCAGCATGAATGAACCTCATTTCCAGGGCCACTTTCCCGACAAACCCGTCATGCCCGGCGTGCTGATCGTCGAGGCCATGGCCCAGACCGCCGCGGTCATCGTCGTCTCCCAGCTCGGGCCCTCGGCCGAGGGCAAGCTGGTGTATTTCATGTCCATCGAGAACGCGCGCTTCCGCAAACCCGTCGAGCCCGGCGACCAATTGATGCTTCACTGCCGCAAGGAGCGCCAGCGCGGCAACGTCTGGAAGTTCTCCGGCGAGGCCAAGGTGGCCGGCGTCGTGGTGGCCGAGGCGTCCTACACCGCCATGATCATGGACTCCTGACCGCATGACGACTTTTCATCAAACCGCCGCCGTCGACCCCACCGCCGAAATCGGCGCGGGCGTCGAAATCGGGCCCTATTGCGTCATCGGCGCGCACGTCAAGCTGCGCGACAACGTCAAGCTGCTCTCGCATGTCGTCGTCGACCCGCGCACCGTGGTGGGCGAGAACACCGTGGTGCACGCCTTCTCCACGCTGGGCACGCCGCCGCAACATCTGCGCTACAAGGGCGAGCCCTCGCGGCTCGAGATCGGCCGGAACAACCTGATCCGCGAACACGTGACCATGCACCGCGGCACCGAGCTGGGCGGCATGGTCACCAAGGTCGGCGACGACTGCCTGTTCATGGTCGGCAGCCACGTCGCGCATGACTGCGTCATCGAGGACAGCGTGATCCTGACCAACGGCGTCGCCTTGGGCGGCCACGTGCACGTGGGCGAGTTCGCCATCGTCGGCGGGCAATGTGGAGTCCAACAGTTCGTGCGCATCGGCAAGCACGCCATGATCGGCGGCAAGACCGGCGTGGACCGCGACATCATTCCCTACGGCGCGGCGCAGGGCAACCGCGCGCACCTGACGGGGCTCAATCTGATCGGGCTGAAGCGCCGCGGCTTCTCGCGCTCCGACATCCAAAAGCTGCGCGCCGCCTACGGCCTGTTGTTCAGCCAGGACGGCACCATGGCCGACCGCTTGAACGAAGTCGCCGACCTGTATGCCGCGCAAAGCGGGGTGATGGACATCGTCAACTTCATCCGCGCCGATTCCTCGCGTCCCTTGTGCACGCCCTTGGCGGGCACCAACGGGAACGGCAACGGAAACGGTGCTTAAGCCGCATCTTCCGAAGCTGGGAATCATCGCGGGCGGCGGCGCGTTACCTGCGAAAATCGTCGCGGCGTGCATCGCCGCCGGTCGGCCGTTCCATCTGCTGGGCCTGACGGGATTTGCCGACGCCGCCGAGATCGGCCGCGAACCCGACGCCTGGATCCGGTTCGGCGGGGCGGGGCGCGGCTTCGACCTGATGAAGGCCGCCGGCGTGGCCGAGATCGTCATGGCCGGCGCGGTGCGGCGGCCGACGTGGCGCAACCTGTGGCCCGATTGGCGCACATTCACATTCTTCCTGCGTCTGCTTGGTCGGTTTGTCGGCGACAACAGCCTGCTCTCAGCCGTCGTCGCCGAGATCGAGCGCGAGGGTTTCCGCGTCGTCGGCGTGCATACCATCCTCACCGACCTGCTCGCGCCCGAGGGCGTCTTGGGCCGCCATGCGCCGAATGCTGTGGACCAAGCCGACATTGCATCGGGAATGACGGCGGCGCGCGACTTGGGCCGGCGCGACTTGGGCCAGGCCGTCGTGATCCACGAGGGCCGCGTCAGCCAGGTCGAGGGCCGCGACGGCACCGACGCCATGATCGCGCGCGCGAACGGCGGCGTGCTCGTTAAAATGAAGAAGCCGCAGCAAGATGCCCGCGTCGATCTGCCCGCCGTCGGCATGCGGACAGTGCAGAATGCCGCGAAGGCGGGTTTGCGCGGCATCGCGGTGGAGGCGGGCCAGACGCTGATCGTCGACCGCGCGGCCGTGGTTCAGGCCGCCGACGAACTGGGGCTGTTCGTCGTCGGTGTTGCGCCCGCGCCGAAAATGTCGCCGCTGATTTATCTGGTGGCGTGCGAGCCGTCGGGCGATCAATTGGGCGCGCTGCTGATCCGCGCGTTGCGCGCCGAGACGCAAAACCAGGCGCGCATCGTCGGCGTCGGCGGTCCGGCCATGGCGGCGGAAGGGTTGCAATCGCTGTTCGACCCCGCCGAGCTGGCGTTGCTGGGCATCGTCGAGGTGCTGCCCAAGGCGGCCATGGTGCTGGCCCGCGTGCGCCAAACCGTGGCCGACATTGAAACGCAAAATCCCGATGTTCTCGTCACCATCGATTCCTGGGGCTTCACCGGGCGCATCCATGAACGGCTGACCCGGCGGCGCAGCGCCATCCCGCGCGTGCGTTACGTCGCCCCGCAGGTCTGGGCGTGGCGTCCCGGTCGGGCCAAGCAGCTCGCGCGTTGGATCGGCCACCTGATGGCGCTGTTTCCCTTCGAGCCGCCGTATTTCACGGCGTACGGACTGAGCGCAAGCTGGGTCGGCCACCCGGTCTTGGAATCAGGTGCCGACAAAGGTGATGCGTCCGCGTTTCGCGCGCGCCACGGCCTCGGCGCGGATGAGAAAATCCTGGTCGTGCTGCCCGGAAGTCGTGGGGGTGAGGTGAGCAGGCTGATGGGCCTGTTCGGCGAGGTCGTGGCGATGCTGACGGCTCAAGTGCCTGGCCTGCGTGTCGTGATCCCGACCGTGCCCAACGTCGCGGCCAAGGTATCCGCCCTGGCCGGCGCGTGGCCGGTCAAACCGATCATCGTCACCACCACGTCGGAACGCTTCGACGCCTTCGCCGCCGGGCGCGCGGCTCTGGCGGCCTCGGGCACGGTGTCGCTGGAACTGGCCCTGGCGGGCTTGCCGCACGTCATCGCCTACAAGGTCAACGCCGTGTCGGCGTTCGTGCTGCGCCGCCTGATCCGTACGAAGTACGCCAATCTGGTCAACGTGTTGCTGAACCGCGAGGCCGTGCCCGAGCGGTTGCAGGAAAATGCCCGTGCCGACGTGCTGACATCCGACATGTTGCGTCTGATGAATGACGATGCCGCGCGGCACGCCATGCAGTCCGATTTCAAAGCAGCGCTAAAAATGTTGTCGCCCGAGGGCGCATCGCCAAGCCGCCAAGCCGCGCGCACTGTACTAAATCTGGCGCGGGCGGATTAGGCGACGCTGAGCGCCGTTTTGTTCAGTTCGTCGGCCGTTTCCACCAACACGGCGGCGGCCTTGTACTGATCGAGCGCGGATTTCAGGCCGATGATTTCCAAAGTTAGATTCACTGGCGCGCCCACGTCCTGGGCGAACACCGCCACGCCGCCGTTGGCCCGGCTGGAATACACGGGCGCGGCGGCGGTGTAGTCGGGCGTCGTCGCATTGACGATGTTGTTGGCGCGCACCGCCGTGACGGTGGCGGCGGCGTTCAGCGACGAAGCGGCAATCGGCAGGATTTCCATGGCGCTTACTCTACTCCACGCCTCACAAACGCACAGCAGGCCTTTAGCGTTGCAAGCAAAATCAAGGGCTTAGCGCCGCAACTTTCGATTCGCGACCGACCGGCGTATGCTGGCGTTCACACCTTGGGAGGGGCGCATGACGGTTTCCTCGACACGGGCGACGGCTTACGCGGTGCTGTTCGGGCTGGCGGTGGCGGCCAACGTCTATCTGTGGGTCGAGGACGTCGAGCAGCAATGGCGCGCGCTGTTGGCCTTCATGGCGTTCGCGGCCTGCACCGGCCTGCTGCGCGCCTCGCTGCACGTGGCGGCGGGCGATGCGATGTCCGAGCACAAGATCAAGACGCTGGGTGCTGAGGATTAGGAGCATTTTCCCGAGAAGTGGTCTTCCACTTGGCCCAAGAAACAAATCGGTGAAAATGCGACCAAACAATAGTCCTCACCGACGTCATTCCCGCGTAAGCGGGAATCCATCTTCATCGGTGACTTTAACCCTGGATCCCGGCTCAAGAGTCCTCGGCGCGGACGCGCCTCGGGGCCGGGATGATGCGCTAGAGCGGCGTTCGGAAAAGTGGGAACCGGTTTTCCGCTAATCGCCGCGACCAAGCAACAGCTTAGAGCAAGCCGTCTGATTCTTACTTAACGCGGCTTGCTCTAAGGGCGCGTCGCTTTCTCTTCTTGATCGGCGTGAATTTGCGCGTTGTCTGGCCGGTGTAGAGCTGGCGCGGACGGCCGATCTTGTTCTGCGGGTCCTCGATCATCTCCATCCACTGCGCGATCCACCCCGTCGTGCGCGCCAGCGCGAACAGCGGCGTAAACATGGTCACGGGGATGTTCATGGCCTGGAAGATGATGCCCGAATAGAAGTCGACGTTGGGATAGAGCTTCTTCTGGATGAAGTACTCGTCCTCCAGCGCGATGCGCTCGAGTTCCATGGCGATGTCGAGCAGCGGGTTGTCCTTGATGCCCAGTTCCGCCAGCACCTCATGGCACGTGCGGCTCATGATGCGCGCGCGCGGGTCGTAGTTCTTGTAGACGCGGTGGCCGAAGCCCATCAGGCGGAAGCTGTCGTTCTTGTCCTTGGCGCGCTTGACGCAGTTGTTGACGTTGTCCTTCGTGCCGATTTCTTTCAGCATGTTCAGCACGGCTTCGTTGGCGCCGCCGTGCGCGGGGCCCCACAGCGAGGCCACGCCCGCCGCGATGCACGCGAACGGATTGGCGCCCGACGAACCGGCCAGGCGCACGGTGGAGGTCGACGCGTTCTGTTCGTGGTCGGCGTGGAGGATGAGGATGCGGTCCATCGCCTTGGCCAGGATCGGACTGACGGTGTAGTCCTCGCACGGCGTGGCGTACATCATGTTCAGGAAGTTTTCCGCGTAGCCTAAGTCGTTGCGCGGATAGATGAACGGCTGGCCGATGGAGTACTTGTAGGCCCAGGCCGCGATGGTCGGGATTTTCGCGATCAAGCGGAACGAGGCGATCTTGCGGTGCTCGGGGTTATTGATGTCCAGGCTGTCGTGATAGAACGCCGACAACGCCGCCACCACGCCGCACATCACCGCCATGGGGTGCGCGTCGCGGCGAAAGCCCGAGTAGAAGCTGTGAACTTGTTCGTGCAGCATCGTGTGGTAGGTGATGTGGTGCTCGAACTCCTCCTTCTGCTTCTCGTTGGGCAGGTCGCCGTTCAACAGCAGGTAGGCCACCTCCTCGAAATTGCAGTTTTCGGCCAACTCCTCGATCGGATAGCCGCGGTGCAACAAGACACCATTATCGCCGTCGATGTAGGTGATCTTGGACTCGCAGCTTCCCGTGGAGGTGAAACCCGGATCGAAGGTGAACATGCCGGTGTCGGCGTAGAACTTGCGGATGTCCACGACGTCGGGGCCGGTGGTTCCGCCCAGCTTCGGATAGGTCCAGCTTTTGCCGCTGTCGTTGTCGGTGATGGTGACGGATTTATTGGCCACGGTCGTCCCTTTCGGTTGCTGTGCGGCGGCGCGACCGCTGCCCCTGTTCCGGGGCGTTCCCCTGCGCCGCTCTTGTGCACTGCTTATAGCGCGAGAAATGACGCCTAATCAACGTTCTGGGGTGCGCCAACCGGGCCGAATTCCCCGCATTTTTCCGATATTTACGATCTGACCGGTCTATGACCCGGAAACGTCATGAATCCGGGCCAGAGACTCCTCCTTGCCCAGGATCTCCATGACCTCGAAGACCGGCGGCGAGACCGTGGATCCCGACAACGCCACGCGAATGGGCTGGGCGGCCTGGCCCAGCTTGATGGACTTCGCCTCGGCCGTCGTGCGCGCCCAGGCTTCGAGCGCGTGCGCGGTCCAGTCGGTCTGCGCCTCCAACTGCGGCAGGGCTTCGGCCAGAAAGACTTTCCCACCGTCGGCCAAAATCGCGCGCGCCTTGTCGTCGACGGCCAGCGGCCGTGTGCGCGCATAGAACGCCGCGCTGTCGGCCAGCTCCAGCAGCGTCTTGGCGCGCTGCTTGAGGCCCGCCATGCCGCGCGTCAGGCGTTGCGCGGCCAGGTCATCGACCGCAAGGCCGAATTTACTCGTGATCATCGGCGCGATGATCCGCACCAACCGCGCGTCCTCGGCCTCGCGGATGTAATGGCCGTTGAGGTTGGTCAGCTTCACCATATCGAAGCGCGCGGCGGCCTTGCCGACGTTGATAATGTCGAACCATTCGACGGCTTGCGCGTCGGAAATGATCTCGTCGTCGCCGTGGCCCCAGCTCAGGCGCAGCAAATAATTGCGCATGGCTTCGGGCAGGAAGCCCATGTCGCGGTAGGCCTCCACGCCCAGCGCGCCGTGACGCTTCGACAGCTTCGCGCCGTCGGGGCCATGGATGAGGGGAATGTGCGCATAGCTGGGTGGCGTGTGCCCCAGCGCGGTGATGAGCTGATACTGGCGGAACGCGTTGGTGAGGTGGTCGTCGCCGCGAATGATGTGGGTGACTCCCATGTCGATGTCGTCGACCACGACCGAGAGCATGTACGTCGGAGAGCCATCCGAGCGCAGCAGAATCATGTCGTCGAGCTGGTTGTTGGCCACCGTCACGTCGCCCTGAACTTGGTCGCTGATCGTAGTCGCGCCGTCCTGCGGGGCCTTGAAGCGGATGACGGGTTTGGCGCCCGCCGGCGCTTCGGACGCATCGCGCTCGCGCCAGCGGCCGTCGTAGCGCAAGGGCAGGCCCTTGGCCTTCTGTTCTTCGCGCATGGCGGTGAGCTCTTCGGGCGTACAAAAACACTTGTAGGCCTTGCCCTCGGCCAGCAGCTTTTCGGCGGCCTCTCTGTGTTTGGGGGCGCGGCTGAACTGCATCACCGGCTCGCCGTCCCAGTTCAGGCCCAGCCATGTCAGGCCCTCGAAAATGGCGCGGATGGCGTCGTCGGTGGAGCGCGCGCGGTCGGTGTCCTCGATGCGCAATAGGAATTTCCCGCCTGTATGTTTGGCGTAAAGGTAGTTGAACAGCGCGGTGCGCGCCCCGCCGATGTGCAGGTAGCCGGTGGGCGAGGGGGCGAAACGGGTGACGACGGTCATGAATGTGCTGGTTCCGGGTGTTTCGGGTCAGGCGGTGATCTATCATATTCGGCCATCAGGTCCAGGGCCGTTGCGCCGATGTTGTCTCAGGTGATGAGCCGTTTACGCGAGGAAACGTTGGCCCAGACGGGCGCGGCGTTCCTGTGGCTGGTGACGGTATTTGCTTTGGGCGTGGGCGTGTTCTTTGCTTGGCCCACGGACCCCTGGCCGTGGACCGGCACGGCGTTGAGCAGCTTGGCGGCCGCGGGGCTGCTGATCCGCCGCAGGCTCGATGGCGGTTCGGGCGTTTTGCTCGCGGTGCTGGCCTTCGGCCTAGGGCTGACGGCCGCACAGGTGCGGGTAAGCGCGGTCGACGCCCCGGTGATCATGCGCGAAACGCGCCCCATCGACATCACCGGCCGGGTGCACGCGGTGCAGCGCGAACCGGGCCGCGTGCGCGTCATATTGGACGGCGTCAAGGTCGAGCCCGCCGCCGCGCCGTTGCGCGTGCGCTTGTCGGTGCCCGCCAAACACGGCGCGCCGCGGGTGGGCGACGTCATTGCTTTGCGTGCGGTGCTGCGCCCGCCCGAACGGCCGGTGGTTCCCGGCGGCTTCGAGTATCAGCGCTATCTGTTCTTCGACGGCATCGGCGCGCTGGGCTACACGCTGCGGCCGTGGCGGCAGGTGGCGGCCGAGGAAACGCGGTTGCGCGGCCGCATCGAGAACCTGCGCCGCGACATCGCCGACCGCATCCTCGCCGTCGTGCCCGGCGACGCGGGCGCGGTGGCCGTGGCGCTGGTGACGGGCGAGCAGTCGCTGATCTCCGAGCGCGTGCAGGAGGACTATCGCGTCTCGGGGCTGGCGCACCTGTTGTCCATCTCGGGCCTGCACATGACGCTGCTGGCCGCGGCCGTGTTCCTGCTGGTGCGCCGTTCCCTGGCGCTGTGGCCCTACCTCGCGCTGCGCGTGGACTTGAAGAAACTCGCCGCCTGGGCCGCGCTGGCCGCCACGTCCTTCTATGTGCTGATCTCGGGGCTGAGCGTGCCGGCCATCCGCGCGTTCATCATGGTGGCGGTGGTGATCCTGGCCATCCTGGCCGACCGCCGCGCGATTTCGTTGCGCAGCATCGCATGGGCGGCGTTGGCGTTGCTGGCCGTCTTTCCCGAGGCGCTGGTAGGGGCCAGTTTCCAGATGTCGTTCATGGCCGTCATCGCCCTGGTGGCGATGTATGAACAGGTGAGCCTGCGGCCGATCTGGCGTAGCGCCGACGGCGAGTTCAACCTCGGCAAGGCGGCGTTGGTGTATGTCGCCGCACTTGTGGTGACCGATCTGGTGGCCGGTTCGGTGACGTCGGTGTTCGCGGCCTATCACTTCAACCGCATGCCGACCTATTCGATGATCGCCAATCTGTTCGCCACGCCGATTACCGGCGCGTGGATCATGCCGTTGGGCTTGGCCGCGCTGGCCTTGATGCCGCTGGGGCTTGATGCGTTTGCCTGGTCGCTGATGGGCCAAGGCGTGGCGGCCATCAACGGCGTTGCAAAAGCCGTGGCCGAGTGGCCCGGCGCGCAGGTGCACGTGCCGCCCATGGCGACGTGGGCCTTGGTCGGCGCGGCGCTGGGCTTGCTGTTGTTGTGTCTGTGGCGCGGGCGGCTGCGCTGGCTGGGCGTGGTGCCGGTCGTGGCGGCCATGGCGCAGCCGTGGCTGTCGGACCAACCCGACGTGATCGTCGATGAAAGCGGCCGGGTGCTGGCGGTCAGCGACGAACATGGACATATGGCGCTGAACCCGGACCGGCGCGACCGGTTCGTGCGCTCGGTCATCATTGAGCGTTACGGCAAAAGCGCCGCACCGTGGGCCGCTGCGGATTTGGGACTGCGCTGCGATGCCCAAGGCTGCGTGCTGGCCCGCGACGAGACCACGCTGAGTTTGGCGCTGTCGCCCGATGCCGTGGCGGAAGACTGCGGACGCTCGCACATCGTGCTGGCGCCTCAGATGTTCGCCGATGACTGCCCCGACAGCTTCGTCATCGACCGGGGAAATCTGTTCCGCGAGGGCGCGCATGCGCTTTATCTGCGCGAAGGGCGTGTCGATGTGGTGACGGTCGAGGATATGACAGGGGCCCGCGTGTGGTCGCGTCAGCCGCAGGGCCGCCGAGGTGAAGCGCCGGGAGCGCGCGTCGAGGACGCCGCGGAAGATTAGAGCAAAGTTACTTTAAGTTGAATCACCCCTCACCCGGCCCGGAGCTTGTCCTCGGGCTGCGCTTCGCGCAGACCCGGGGGGGCCGACCTCTCCCCCAAGGGGCGAGGTAAGAATAGGTGCGATCACAAAAATTTTTCCCTCTCCCCAGCGGGGGAGAGGGTCAGGGTGAGGGGGCGCTTATCAAGAAAGAGCAGTTAGGCTCTAGTACCGCCGGTAAAGCCCCACCAGCTTGCCCTGCACTTTAACGCGATCAGGGCCGAAGATGCGGGTTTCGTAGTTCTTGTTGGCGGGCTCGAGCGCGATGGACTCGCCCTTGCGGCGCAGGCGCTTGAGCGTCGCTTCCTCGTTGTCGACCAGGGCGACGACGATAGAGCCGTTCTCGGCGGTGTCGCACTTCTTGATCAGCACCGTGTCGCCGTCGTTGATGCCTGCGTCGATCATGGAATCGCCGTCGATGGTGAGTGCATAGTGTTCGCCGCCGCCCAGCAAGCCCGCGGGTACGCCGATGTGCTCGGTCGGGTTGCGGATGGCCTCGATGGGTGTGCCGGCGGCGATCTTGCCGTAGACGGGCAGTTCCACCGTCTCGGCGGGCGAGGACGTTTTGGGGGCCGCACCCGACAGGCCGAAGTTGCCGGAAATGACGTTGGGGGCGAAACTGTTGGCGGGCCGGTCGGCCGCCGCGTCGGGCATTTTCACTACCTCCAGCGCGCGGGCCTTGTGGGGCAGGCGGCGCAGAAAGCCGCGCTCCTCCAGCGAGCCGATCAGGCGGTGGATGCCCGACTTGGACTTGAGCTGAAGGGCGTCTTTCATCTCGTCGAAGGAAGGCGCCACCCCGTCGCGGCTCATGCGGTCGCGGATGAGAAGCAATAATTGGTATTGTTTCTTGGTCAGCATGTTGGCCGCCTCCATCGCCGAGAACTTATCCACAGACCGCCTAAAGCGCGGCAAAAGGCCGTGAACAAATAAGCAACGGGTTATGTTCTACTTTAGTTCTCGGTGCGGCGTCAAGGGCGGGCGCATTTACCAGGATTTATTGATGCCCATCCAGGCGGCCACCAGCACCAGCGTGAAGTTGATATGCACCAGCATGCGGGTGCGCCCGACGGCCGCCATGACGGCTTTTGATGTCGCCTCGTCCCAGGTGGATTTTTGCGCCGACAGCGGGTTGATGTCGGCGAGCGCCATGCGCACGGGCCGCAGCCGCGCGCGCACCATGCCGCTGAGCACCAGCACGATGCCGAGAATGAGCACCTTCACCGCCAGCCAGTTGGTCTCGATGGGGCTACGCCCGCCCAGCAGCGCGGTGAGGCCGTCGTAGATGTTGCCCAGGCCGATCAGCACGCGCACCCAGATCTCGATGGTATAAAGCTTGTGGCCCAATTTGCTGGTGCTGAGCATGTCGGCGGCCAGCACCAGGGCCAGCCATGAGAGGCCGATGGCCCAGGTGATCGTCAGCGCCACCTCGTGCGTGATGCGATAGACACCCAGGTTTCCGCCCAGCTCCACGCCGAGCGGCAGAAGGGCAGCCAGCGCAAGGCTGGAGAATGCATTGGACCAACGCGCGGTACGCGCCGCCAAGATGCGCGTCTCGGGCGTGGTGCCGAACTTCGCCGCGCGCTTGGTGGCGTAGAACGTCGTCATATCGACCATGATGATGGCGAAAGCGAAAACGTGGGCGAAGTGGACGAAGTCGATGAAGGTCATTATTCAACTCATGCTGTGGTTTTGTCTGGCCTTAGAAAATCATAAATGGATTCAAACCGCCAGCTTGGGCGCGGTGAAAATCCCAGGCGTGTCTTTTTCCGCCTGCTCGCGCAGCCAGGCAGGGAGTTCGTCTGCGCTCGCCGTCTTATGCGCGCGGTGGCGGATCATTAGCGTGCCCTTAAGGCCGTCCATGCCGAAGTCGGGCGCCCAGGGCACCACGCCGACCATGGCGCGTGACGCCGGCGCGCTTGTCAGTTTCGCGTTCATCACGTCGGCCAGGTCGGCTTCATATGCGCCCAACTCCGTGGCGGTGTAGTCGCCTGCGCTGGCCGCGCGGCTGAAGATGCGCCGCTGGTCTTCGGCAGTGCGGTACACGATCATGTCGTCGCTAATGCTGATGCGCGTGCCCATGATGCTGGGCGCGCCGACGACATAACGCTCGGCCGACGGCGCGGCGAGGTCGCGCTCGGCGTTCTTGGCTCCTTGTGTCGTGACGCGCGTCACCGGGCCCTTCGCGCCGGGCAGGCCGCGCAAGTTCACCTGCTTGCCGGTGATGTGATTGGTCCACACGCCGTTTTTCACGTTGCCCCCCTCAACCGGATACGTGCTGGCGAGGTAATGCACGGCGAGGTCGCCGTTGTCCTCGACGCGGATTTTGTGGACGCTCACGCCCTCGCGCTTGAACAGAAACTCCGACACCCGGCCGTCGATGAGCGCGAACATGTCGATGGCGTGGTGCCAGATGGCGTGCCCGCCGTCCAACCGCGCGCGCATTTTCGCGTAGGCCAGCAGTTGATCGCGCGGGTTGGCCAGATCGAAATCGCCCAGCTTCGGACCTGCCGCAAAAGCCCGCGTCGCAAGGGGCAGCAGCGCGGCGGCTGCGGTGAGGAGTGTGCGTCGGGCAATCATGGGTAGCTCCTTACATCGGCTTGAAGCCGCGGTCCTTGGCGACCACTTCATACAGATCGCGCATGTACAAAATCGGCGCCAGCGGCGCTTCGATGTAGGCCTTCAGTTTCCATGCGCCGGCTTCGTCCTGCATCAACGCCACGCCGCGCACCGAGCCGCCGATGGGCTTGGCGTCGCTCACCAACTGCGTCGTCCACTCCAGCTCGAAGGCCACCATCTGCAGGCCTGGCCCCATGGGCATGGCCAGCAGCGGTTGATACTTCACCTTGCCGCCCTTGCTGGCCTTGGCGTTGGCGGCGAAGTAGGCGTCGAACTGTGCCCAGGTGGTGATGAACTCTTTCTTTTCCTCGGGCAGATACAAAGGTGCTGCCAGATCGCTGACCCAGAAGCCGCGCATGGGCGCGTAATCGTGGCCGAACCACACGGCCTCAAGATCGGTGAACACTTTTTGGGTCTTGGCGTCGACGGCCATTGTTTTCTCCTGTGCGAAAGCGGGAAGAACTGCGGAACTTGCAGCGGCGGCAAGCGCGGTGCGGCGGGTGATCTCGTCCATCAGTCCAACACGATCACATCCGCCGCATCGCCGGGTTTGGCTTCCGGGGCGAACGGCGGGCGGATGAGCAGCGCATCGGCGCGGGCGAGGGCTGAGATCATGCCGCTGTCCTGCTTGGGGAAGGGCGTGGCGATTAAATGTCCATCACCGTCGTGCGATAGCGATGCGCGCACATAATCCTCGCGCTTATCATTGGCCTTGAGCGCAGAGCCCAGCTTCGCGCGCGTCGTGGCGGGCGCATGGCCGGGCAGGCCCAGCAGTTTGTCGAGCGCGGGCCCCAGGAACAAAATCGCGCAGACCATGGCCGAGACGGGATTGCCCGGCAGGCCGAAGAACGGCGTGCCTTTCAGGCGGCCGAACAGCAGCGGCTTTCCCGGGCGCATGGCGATTTTGTGGAATCCGATTTCAAGGCCCGCGCCGCCCAGCACCTTCGCCACCAAGTCGTGATCGCCCACCGACACGCCGCCGGAGGTGACCAGCATGTCGAGTTCACCCGCCGCCTGGGCCATGGCGGTCAATGACGCGGCGTCGTCGCGCACGATGCCGAGGTGGACCGGCAGCGCCCCGCGCGCGGCGATAAAGGCGCACAGGCCCGGCCCGTTGGCCGAGACCAGCTGGCCGTAGTTCACCGCGTCGCCCGGCATCACCACTTCGTCGCCGGTGGACAGCACGCCCACGCGTGGTTTTTTGTACACCGGCACGCGCGGCCAGTTCATCGCCGACAATAAGCCGACATCGCGCGCGGTCAGGCGCTTGAGCGCGCGCAGAACAACGTCTTTTGTTTTGAAGTCCTGGCCCATGGGTCGGATGTGGCGGCCCTTGGTTGCGGCTTCGTTGACAGTCACCGTTGCCTCATGCGCTGCGGTGTCTTCTTGAATCACCACGGCGTCTGCGCCCGCCGGCACATGCGCGCCGGTGAAGATGCGCGCCGCCTGGCCCGCGCCGAGCGTGCCGTGCCAGGGGTGTCCTGCGGCTGCCGTGCCGACGATTTTCAGCGCCGCACCTTGCGCCGCATCGGCCGCGCGCACTGCATAGCCGTCCATGGCGGAGACGTCGGCGGGCGGGTGCGAGACGCGCGCGGCGGCGTCGATGGCCAGCACGCGGCCCAGGGCCTCCATCACGGGCACGTCCTCGTGGCCCAGCGGCGAGAGTGCCGCGACGATTTGGGCCCGTGCGTCGGCGACCGGGATCATCTTGCGGTAAAGGTGCCGGACTTGCCGCCGGATTTTTTCAGCAGACGGATCTTGCTGATGATCATGCCCCGGTCGGCGGACTTGCACATGTCATAGACGGTCAGTGCGGCGGCGCTGACAGCCGTCAGCGCCTCCATCTCCACGCCGGTCGCACCCGTCACTTTGCAGGTGGCGATAATGTCCACGCTGTTGGTCTTGGCGTTGCAGCTCAGTTCCACGTTCACCGAGGACAGGGCGAGGGGATGGCACAGCGGAATCAAATCCGGCGTGCGCTTGGCCGCCTGAATGCCCGCCAACTGCGCCACCGCCAGCACGTCGCCCTTTTTTACCTTGCGCGCCTTGATTAGCTTCAGGGTTGCGGGCTGCACGACCACCGAACCAGCCGCAATGGCTTCGCGCACGGTGGCGGGCTTGGCCGACACATCGACCATCACGGCATTCCCCTTGGCGTCGAAGTGGGTGAGGCGTTTGGCGATTTTCTTAGGCATTGCTGTCCCCCTCACCCAGCTTCGGGTAAGGCTCGGCTGTCGCCTCGCCAACCCTTCGCATCCCTCTCCCCCAATAGTTGGGGGCGAGGGGTAAGAAAGAAGCAGCGCCAAAAACATTCCCCCTCTCCACCCATCGACGCGGACTCGGCGTCAAAACAAAGAGATGGGGGGAGAGGGTCGGGGTGAGGGGGGTGCTTGCCGCGTTACGCATGCGCGGCCTCTGGCGTCAGGATGGCGCGGGTGGCGGTTTCCACGTCGGGTTGCTTCATCAGGGATTCGCCGATGAGAAAGCGTTTCGCTCCGGCGCGCGCCATGCGCGCCATATCGGCGGGCGTCTTCAGTCCGCTCTCGGCGATGAGCACGCGCCCAGCCGGCAGCAACCGTGCCAACTGCTCGGTCACGGCTAAGTCCGTAATGAGCGTTTTTAAATTCCGGTTGTTCACACCGATGAGCGCAGATGAAAGTTTCATGGCGCGTTCGAACTCGGGCGCGTCGTGCACCTCGATGATGACGTCCAGGCCATACGTCTGCGCGGCGGATTCCAATTCGGCGGCCAGCGTGTCGTCCACGGCGGCGAGAATGATGAGAATGCAGTCCGCGCCGATGGCCCGCGCTTCGGCTACTTGGTAGGTATCGAGCATGAAGTCCTTGCGCAGGACGGGCAGAGCGGTGGCCGCGCGCGCGGCCGTGACGTATTCATCGCGGCCCTGGAAGTGATCTTCCTCGGTCAGCACCGACAAGCACGCCGCACCGCCGCGCTCGTATGACTTGGCCAGCGACGGCGGATCGAAGTCGGCGCGGATCAGGCCCGCCGACGGCGAGGCCTTTTTGATCTCCGCGATCAATGCATAAGCCCCCGCGTCGACCTTGGCCGACAGGGCGTTGGCAAAACCACGCACCGGGCCGGCCGCGCGCGCCTTGGCATCCACCGCGTTGAACGGCGTGGTGCTTTTACGCGCCGCGATTCGCTCGCGCTTCATGGCGCAGATTTTCGCCAGTGTATTACTCACGGTGAATTCCCGTTGGTGATGGCCACCAGGCCGTCCAAGGCCTTGGTGGCATGGCCCGATGCGATGGCCTGCGCGGCCAGCGCGGCACCGGCGCGCAAGTCATCGGCCTTGCCCGCGACGATCAGCGCCGCAGCGGCGTTCAGCAGCACGATGTCGCGATACGCATTTTTCTCGCCCGCCAGGACTTTGCGCAAAGCTAATGCATTATGCGCGGCATCGCCGCCTTTGAGCGCGGCGGATTCGGCGCGCGGCAGGCCTGCGTCCTCCGGCGTCACTTCAAACGTCCGCACCAGGCCGTTGTTCAACTCGGCTACGAACGACGCGCCGGTGGTGGTCAGTTCATCGAGCCCGTCGCTGCCATGCACCACCCAGGCGCGCGTCGAGCCCAATCGGCCCAAGGTCTCGGCCAGCGGCACGATCCATTTGTGGGCGAACACGCCCAGCAATTGTTTCTTCGCGCCCGCCGGGTTCGACAGCGGCCCCACCAGATTAAAAATGGTGCGCACGCCCAGTTCGCCGCGCACGGGGGCGACGTGTTTCATGGCGCTGTGATGCTTCTGCGCGAACAGGAATCCGATGCGCGCGCGCGTGATGGCCAGTTCGATCAGCTCGGGCGCGGCGTCGAGGTTCACGCCCAAGGCTTGCAGCACGTCGGCGGTGCCCGACTTGGAACTGGCCGCGCGGTTGCCGTGCTTGGCTACGCTTACGCCGCAGCCCGCCAGCACAAAAGCGACAGCCGTCGAGATGTTGTAGGTGCCCGAGGCGTCGCCCCCCGTGCCGCAGGTATCAATCGAATCAATGGGCGCGTTCACCCGCAGCGCCTTGGCGCGCATGATGCGCGCGGCACCGGTGAGTTCTTCCACCGTTTCGCCGCGCACCCGCAGGCCCATCAGAAAGGCGGCGATCTGCGCCGGGCTGCAAGCGCCCGACATGATGGCCTCGAAGGCGGACTGGGCGTCCGCCTCGCTCAAGCTCTGCCCGTCGGCAAGCTTGGCCAGGGTTGGCTTCAGGTCGATCATGCCGCGGCTGCGGTGTTCGCCGTCTTCGGCACGTCGCGGGCTTTCAGGCCCGTGGTGATCAGGAAGTTACGCAGAATGTGGTGGCCGTACTGCGAGGCGATGCTCTCGGGGTGGAACTGCACGCCGTAGATCGGTTCGGTCTTGTGGGCTACGGCCATGATCAGGCCGTCGTCGGTGGTCGCGGTAATCTCCAACTGCTTAGGGCAGGTGGCTTTATCCACGATCAGCGAGTGATAGCGCGTGGCGTTGAAACGCCGCGGCACGCCGTTGAACATGGCATGCCCGGTGTGCGTGATCTCGCTGACCTTGCCGTGCATGGGTTGGGCTGCGCGCACCACGCGGCCCTGGAACGCCTGGCCGATCGCCTGGTGTCCCAAACAAACCCCGAAAATGGGAATTGTGCCCGCCGCCTTGTCGATCAGCTCCAGGCAGATGCCCGCCTGATCGGGGTCGCACGGCCCCGGCGACAGGATGATGCCCGCAGGCTTCATCGCCACGGCCTCGGCCACGCTGATCTTGTCGTTGCGGTGGACAGCCACCTCCGCACCCAGTTCACCCAAAAAGTGCCACAGGTTGTAGGTAAAGCTGTCGTAGTTATCGATCAGCAGATACATAAGGTGTCCTTTGATTGAGCGCCAAAATGCCGCCCACGGCCGCCCCCGTCAAGGAACGCCGCCTTATATTTAGGTGTTCTTAAGCCGATCCGGGCAAGGTGGTAAGTCTTTGATATCACATCCTAACTGATGCCGATGCCGCAACCTAAACGCCCTGCTGGAATTCTGGGCCTGCACCCGCTGCTGGCTGCCGTGGCCGCCATCGTGCTGGTGTGCGCCGGCGTGGTGATGGGCGCGTGGCTGAATGTCACCTCCCGCGCCCCAGTGCAAAAGGTTGCGGCCAAGCCTGCCGCTGCGCCGCCAGCCAAACCGCGCAGCTTCGCGCCGCCGGTTGTGGCGGTGATCGACCAGTTGCCCAAGGTGGTTGAAGAAGAGGCGGACGAACCACTCCCGCCCAGCGTTGTGGCGGCAGCCCCGCCGCCCGCCACCGTCATTCCACGTCCTACAAATCCAATACAGGCCTACGCCGTGGCCTTCGATGCACCGCGCGACAAACCGCTGGTCGCCATCGTCATCGACGACATGGGGCTCGACCGCACGCGCAGCCAGCGCGCCTTGGAGATGCAAGGCCCGTTGACGCTGTCGTTCCTGACATACGCCGTCAATCTCTCCACCTGGGCGGTGCGTGCGCGCGAGGCCGGCCATGAAGTGATGGCGCATCTGCCGATGGAACCGCTGGACGCGGCCGAGAACCCCGGGCCCCGCGCGCTGCTGACCTCGCTTAGCGGTGACGACGTACTCGCGCGCATGGACGCCGCACTGGACCCCTGGACCGGCTATGTCGGCGTGAACAACCACATGGGCAGCAAGTTCACGGCCGACGCCGCGAAGATGGAGCCGGTGATGCGCGCCCTCAAGGCGCGCGGGCTGTTGTGGCTAGACTCAAAGACCTCGGGCAACAGCGTCGGCCCCAGCTTGGCGCGTGCATTGGGTGTGCCGAGCGTGGAACGCGACGTGTTCCTCGACAACATCCAGGCCGAAGATCAGGTGCTGATGGAACTGAACGAACTCGAACGCATCGCCAAGCAGCGCGGCACGGCGGTGGCCATCGGCCACCCGCACGATGTGACGCTCTCGGTGCTCGGCGAATGGATCACCAGCCTGCCGGAAAAAGGCATCGCGCTAGCACCGCTGACGGAGGTTGTCCGCCGTCAGAGCGAGAAGGGGCTGCAGAGGGCGGAAGCGCAGTAGTGGAGACTTCCCGCAGTTGAGTTTTTGCCCTTAGCTAAAGCTTACTTTCGTCACCCCGGCCAAGCGTAGCGCGAGCCGGGGTCCATTTTTTCATTTGCGATGATCGAAGAATCAAAAACAAAAAACCTGGATTCCGGCTCAAGGCCGGAATGACGAGCAAGATTTGGCGGCAGAGTAAAAACTCTATCTGCCGCCCTAGAACCGCTTGCGCGCCGCCGCGAAAGCCTTGCTGAGGTCTTTCCAGGCCTGATCGGCCCCGGCCTTGATGTCACCCCAGGCGTCGTCGCTGGCCCGCTTCAGGGCTGCCAGCCGCGCCTTGGCGACCTGTTGCTGGGCCTTGAGCATGGCGACTTCGAGGTCGAGCTTCACCTTGGCGTCGGCCTTGGCCTTGCCGGCCTTGGCGGCGAGGATTTTGATTTCCGCCTCGGCGGCAGCGAGATTTTCCTTGAGCTTGGCCTGATACTTGTCGCGGATGGACATGGGTGTGGTCTCCCTGATGATGTATGGCGGTTCGATATAAGGTCAGTGTCGCCGCGCGCCAGGGGTGCGGCCTTGATTCAGGTCAAGGCCGGAACGACGAAGAAAAAACCAGCCTCACGCCCGCTTGACGCCCACCACCGTGCCGAAGGTGCCCGCACCGGCACCGGCCTTGTCGGCGACGTCGAACCCGGCCTTGGCCAGCTCGGCGGCGAAGTCGAGCGAGCCGTATTCCAGCCGCCAGATCTCGTTGTTCCAGCGGTGGTCCATCCACACGGAGTACGACGCCTCGGGCGATTTTGGGGCCTTGGTGTTGAAATCCATCGGAAAGAACACCCCGCCGGGCCGCAAGATGCGCCGCGCCTCGGCGATGATCGCCTTGGTCGCCTCGGCCGTGACCTCGTGGAACAGAATATATGACACGACGATGTCGAAATGGCCGTCGGGGTAGCCGGTGTTCTCGGCCAGCCTTTGAGCGAAGGTGACGTCGGCCCCGATATCGACTGCGCGCATGTGGGCGTAGCGCAGCATCGGTGCCGCCACGTCGATGCCGTGCACTTCCGCGGTGGGGTGCTTTTCCTTCATCGCCACCGCCAACTGGCCGATGCCGGTGCCGATGTCGAGAACCCGCGTCACCTTGCCGTCGGCGGGCATGGGGCAGGCGGCTGCGTAGCCCTTGTGGCGTTCGTCCTGATCGTTGGCGCCGCGATAGAACACGTTGGTGGCGTAATGATAGATGTGCCCGGCGAACGGATTGCCGACATAGCCGCCCGGCTGCTGATGAATTTCGTGCCGCGTGTAGCCGGGAATGGTCATCTGCGGATCGAGGATCAGCTTGCCGGGGCCGCGCGTGTCGTAGGCCTCCATCTCGGCCAGATAGGCGTCGCCATCGGAGTGGAACGCCAGATCGAGGATATCGTGCTCGTAGTTGTGCGCGCTGTGCCACACCCGGTCGCGGATCCGCACGGCCGGGTCTGTGCCGAACAGTTTCAGCGCGTCGGCGGGTGCTACGGCCGCCTTGGGGTCGAGCCCCGCACGCTTGGCCAGTGTGCCGATGCGCGCGCGCGAGGCGGCGCGCAGCTCGGCGTTGGCGAACTTGTTGACGCCGCAGATGAAGTCGTGGCGGCTTTCCAGATCAAGGGTGGGCAGGCGTTCGAGGCGGCCGTCGCTGCCGCGCGGCTCGATGTCGGCGGCGAACGATGCGGTTTTCGGCGCGGCGGCTAAGCTTGGTTTGGCGGCGAAGGCGGCCAACGCAGAGGAGGCCAGCGCGGTGCGGCGGTTGATCATGCGCGTTACTCCTTTGCCTTGGAAGCTGTTGGCGCGGGAACGAAATCAGGCGGCGGGTCGCCCGTGATGACCATTGAGCCGAACGTGAGCTTGACCAACTGATCGCGCTCGGCCTCCCAGGCGCGCTCTTCGTCGGGCGTGGGCACATAGGCCTCGATGGCGGCGGGCGTGACGTCGCGCTTGGCGGCCATCAGGCTCTCGATCACCTTCAGGCGGCGCCGGTTCGCCCACACTTCTGCACCAAGGGCCATGATCGAGGTGACCATGCCGTCGAGCAGCGGATTGCCCAGGAAGACCGAGTTTCGCGTATCACCGGGAATGAAATCGACCGTGTGCGTCGGACGCTTGCTTTTAAGCTCGGGCATGGACCCTCCACCGATCAGGATGCGGGTCCATGCTACGGCTGGCTGACCATCACCGCAACTCAGATGCACCGGCTGGATCTATACCGCACCGGCATATGTCACCGCGGCATAGCCATTATTTATCCATTATTAAATGGCTACGCCGCCCCGGCATAAGCCTGTTGAAAAGCTGTATTATCAGGCGGCGGGTATGCCGTTTAGCGGTTGCCGCCGGCGAAGAAGTTCACCGCCGCCTCGGCGGCGCGCACGATGGCTTGGGCCTTGTTGTTGCTTTCCTGGAACTCGGCCTCGGGGTCGCTGTCGGCCACCACGCCGCCGCCGGCCTGGATGATGACCTCGCCGTCCTTCACGCACGCCGTGCGCAAGGCGATGCAGGTGTCCATCTCGCCGTTGGCCGACAGATACCCGATGGCCCCGCCGTAGAAGCTGCGCCGTTCGCTCTCCAGTTCGTCGATGATCTCCATGGCCCTTACTTTCGGTGCGCCCGACACGGTGCCCGCCGGAAAGCCCGCCATCAGAGCGTCCATGGCGTCGTACTTCGGGTCGATGTCGCCCTCGACGTTGGACACGATATGCATCACGTGGCTGTAGTACTCGATCTGCATCTGCTCGGTGACCTTCACCGAGCCCACCTTGCACACCCGGCCCACGTCGTTGCGCCCCAGGTCGAGCAGCATCAAGTGCTCGGCGAGTTCCTTGGGGTCTTCCAGCAGTTCCTTGGCCAGCGCGTCGTCTTGCTGCTTGGTCTTGCCGCGCGGACGCGTGCCCGCAATGGGCCGGATGGTCACTTTGCCGTCGCGCAGACGCACCAGAATTTCAGGGCTGGAGCCGACGAGCGAGAAGCCGTCGAGGTTGAGGTGAAACAAAAACGGCGAGGGGTTCAGGCGGCGCAACGCGCGATACAGCGCGAAGGAGGGCAGGGTGAAGGGCAGGCGGAACCGCTGGCTTGGCACCACCTGGAAAATGTCTCCAGCAAAGACGTACTCCTTCGCCTTCTTGACCATCGCGTGATAGCCCTCGCGGCCGATGTTCGAGACGGCTTCCTCGAAGCGCACCGAGGCGGCGGGAATGTGGTGCGGCACGGCGCGGTCGAGCACCTTCACGGTGTCGAGAATCCGCTTGCGCGCATTGCCGTAGGCCGCCGCCGCGTTCATGCCCGGCTTCGGGTACACCGGCGTGACCACCGTCATCAGGTCCTTCACGGTATCGAAGATCACCGTGATGGTGGGCCGCATGAACAGGCCCTCGGGGATTCCAATCGTGTCGGGGTTCTTGTTGGGAATGTTTTCGGCTAAACGAATGGTGTCGTAGCCCATGTAGCCGTGCAGGCCCGCCGACATGGGCGGCAGGTGGTCGGGCAACGTCATGCGCGTTTCGGCCACCAGGGCGCGAAGTGAATCAAGCGTCGGCTTGGCCTCGCGGGTGAATGTCAGCGGGCGTTGGTCGGGCGTGCGGCAGATCTCGGCGGTCTGACCATCGCAGCGCCAGACGATGTCGGGCGCATGAGCGATGAATGAGTAGCGCCCGCGCACCGCGCCACCTTGCACCGACTCCAGCAGCGCCGTGAACGGCTGCTCCTGGCCCAGCTTGAGCATCACGGACACAGGCGTATCGAGGTCGGCGGGCAGTTCGGCCCAGACGACTTGCGCCTGGCCTTTGTCGTAGGCGGCGGCGAACTTCGGCTCTGCGGGAAAAAGGTCCATCGGCGATAAATCGCGTGGGCGAGGGAGACAGCGTGTGGACCGCCGCCTCCGGGGTCAGCCTACTGTGCGAAGCCCCCGATGTCGGAAATGGCCTTGGAATTGAGCGTCACCGGATAGCGCTCGTCCAGGGCGGCGGCGAACTGCGCGATCAGGTCCTGGGCGATGGCATCGCGCGCCGTGCGCTGGGTGTCGGCATAGACGGCGGCAAACTCGCCGTCGGTACGCGGCGGGGCGATCTCTTTCAGACGTGCGAGCACGTAGCCGCCGAAAACCGGGGCGACGACGACGTCGCCGGGCTTGGCCGAGAATAATTTGGTCAGCATCTCAGGTCCGACGCGGCGGGAGTCGACCACGTAGTCTTTAGTCAAGCTGTCGCCGAAGCGCGTGATCGGGCCCAGCTTGGCGTAGCTCAGCCGCTTGTCCTTGTCGGCCAGGGAGGTCAGCGTGGTTTCGGGCTTCACCTCGGCGGCGATCTTTTCGGCCAACGCCTTGGCGGCGAGCACCTTCTCCTGGGTCTGCCACAGACTGACGATCTCCGGGCGCATGGCCTCCATCGGCTTGGGCGTTGGTGGCGTGGAGGATTCGGGCTTGAGCACGTAGAAGCCGCCGTTGAACTCCATCAGCCTGCTCTCCACCCCGACGGGCGTGGAGAAGGCGAGGTTCAGGAAGGCGTCCTGGCTGACCCCGCCGATCTGGCCGGGGTCGTACACCGGACTGCCGGTGGTGTTGAGGCCCTTGCGGTCGATGGCGTCGAACTTCACGTAGCGCCCGCCGCTGATCGTGGCGGCTTCTTCAAAAGAAGATCCCGCCGCGATTTCGTCCTCCAGCTTTTCGCTGGCTTCGTAGATCGCGTCGTTGGATTTTTCATCCGCAAGCTGGCGCAGGATTTCGTTTTCCACCAGTCCGAAGGGCTTCACACTTTCGGGCGTGATGGCGCTGACCTGCAGCAGGTGCCAGCCCAAATCCGTCTGCACGGGTTGGCTGATCTCGTTCAGCGGCGTCTTTGCCCCATCGCCAAACATTGCCAACACGGAATCGGTCACCGGACGGTCGCCCAGGTCGATGGGCGGGTCGATCTTGGCCTTGGCGGCGATCTTGGCCAGATCATCGCCCGGGGCCATCAGGGCACGGGCGGCTTCGGCCTGCTCCTTGGTCTCAAAGATCAGCTGCGCGATCTTGCGGCTTTCCGGGGCGCGGTAGCTGGCGGCGTTTTCGTCGTAGAACGCGCGCACCGCCGCCGGGTCGATGCTGTCGAGCGGCACCAGGTCGGCGCGGGCCAACACGACGGCCGAGATCGTGCGGTATTCCGGCGCGGTGAACGAGCCGATATTATCGTCGTAGGTCTTCTTCAGCTGCTCGTCGGTGGGCTTGTCGCCCACGACCATCGCCTCGGACGGCACCAGCAGCGTGTCGGCGATGCGCGTCTCGGCGCGGTAGGCGAACAGCCTATCGACCAATTCCTTGGGCGCGGTGGCACCGTCGCCGACGGGGCCGAGGAAAATGCCCTGACGCAGATCGTCCTCGACCAGCTTGGCGAACATCGGCTCGGTCAGCTGGTTCTGCATCAGCAGTTCCGAGAACCGCAGCTGGCTGAAGGCGCCGGTTTCGTCCTTGAAGGGCTCCTGCGACATCACGTTTTCGCGCACGCGCTCTTTGGTCACCTCGATGCCCAACTCGAAGGCGGCCATGTTGGTCACGGCCGTCTGGCGCAGTTCCTCGACGGTGTTATTCAGAACCGACTGCCTCAGCGCCGGGTCGTTGGCCGCGTCCGGGCCCAGGCTTTCGCGCAGCCGCTCGATCTGCACGCTGTACTGGCGCTGCAGTTCCGTCGCACGCACCTCGAAGCGTCCGCCCTGGATGGCGACGTTCGGGTCCACGCCCGGTGTGATCACGTCGCCGATGCCCCAGACGCCGAAGCTGAGCACCATGATGACCATGAAGCCCTTGAAGATGATGCTGTCGGCGGTAACGTCTTTAAACCATTGAATCATGGCAGGGGTCGATCCGGCGCGAGGGGTGAGGGTTTTAAGGCGCGGCATCATAAGAGCGGCACCTGCCCCCCGCAAGCGCGCTAACCGCTTGGCCCTGCGATGATTCTTGGCCGCAGCGGCCGGGCCATGATAGGCCCAATGCGAGATTTATAAGGAGAACGCCCATGGCACCACGGCCCCTGATCGCCGGGAACTGGAAGATGAACGGCAGCAAAGCCATGGCCGCGGCGCTTGCCGCCGACGTGGCGGCGCGTTGCCGTGCCGCCGGAGCGGCGTTGCCGCGCGTGGCGCTGTGTCCGCCCGCGCCATTCATCAGCACGGTCGCCGCCGCGATTGCCTCCAGCCCCGTCGCCTTGGGCGCGCAGGACTGCCACGCCAAGGAAAAGGGCGCGCACACTGGCGATATCAGTGCGGTCATGCTGGCCGACCTTGGTTGCCGGTTCGTGATCGTCGGCCATTCCGAGCGCCGCGCTGAGCATGCCGAGACCGACGCCGCCGTCCAGGCCAAGGCCGTAGCGGCCATGGCCGCGGGGCTGACGCCGATCATCTGCGTGGGCGAGACCGAGGCCGAGCGCGATGCCGGCAAGGCCGCCGAGGTGGTGCGCCGCCAAACGGCAGGTTCGGTGCCGCCCGCCGCCACGGCTGCGGGCATCGTCATCGCCTACGAACCGGTCTGGGCCATCGGTACGGGCCGCACGCCCACGCCCGAGGACGTGAAGGCCATGCATGCGGTGGTCCGCGAGACATATTCCGCCGGTCGCGGCGATGGGGCGGAGCTGACCATTCTTTATGGCGGCTCGGTGAAGGGCTCGAACGCCAAGACGCTGCTGGCGGTGGCCGGGGTGGACGGGGCGTTGGTCGGCGGGGCCAGCCTGGACGGGGCCGATTTTTGGGCGATTATCGAAGGCGCGCCAAGGCGTTAGGCCGGCGTGCGCCCGGCCCTGGCGGGCGCGCTTTCTCCTAGCTATTTAAGCCCCAGGGGGTTAAAACCCCGCCGCTTCGGGCGTTTGGCGTGACTTCGCGCTCGCCCGCTCTCCGCGCCCCGAAACGGGGCCCGATTTCAAGGTTTGCCGCATGATTCAAGTCCTGGTCGTCATCCATCTGCTGATCGCGATCGTCATGATCGCGCTGATTTTGGTGCAGAAAAACGAAGGCGCGGCCGGGGCGGGCTTCTCCGCCTCGCCGACCATGGCCGGCATGAACCAAACCCGCGCGCGTCCCAACCCCTTAAGCCGCGCCACCACGGTGCTGGGCATTTGCTTTTTCGCCAGTTCGCTGGGTTTGGCGCTGCTGGCCAAGCCGAGCGCGCCGACCTCCTCGCTGTTCACCCCGCAGGTCGAAGGCCCCGCCGTTCCCAAGGTCAACGAGGCTGTTCCCGGTGCGCCGCCCGCCGTTCCGGCCGCCGAAACGCCCTCCGCACCCGCGCCATCGGCAACCCCCGGGGCCGAATCGCCCAGCACCCAGGTTCCGGCCGTCCCCAACAACTAAGCGTCCGGTTTTATTCACAGGGCCGCGGAGCTTTATTTTCAGCAGCGGCATGCGTGTCTGATTCACGCGCTTGCCCTGCGCGCGCATTGATGTATGTAGGCGGCCCATGACGCGGTTTGTATTTATCACCGGCGGCGTGGTCTCTTCCCTCGGAAAAGGTCTGACGTCAGCCGCCCTCGGCGCGCTGCTGCAGGCGCGCGGCTACAAGGTCCGCCTGCGCAAGCTCGACCCGTACCTCAACGTCGATCCGGGCACCATGAGCCCGACCCAGCACGGCGAGGTGTTCGTCACCGACGACGGCGCGGAAACCGACCTCGACCTCGGCCATTACGAACGCTTCACCGGCGTGTCCTCGCGCCAATCCGACAACGTCACCACTGGGCGCATTTACTCTACCGTCATCGCCAAGGAACGGCGCGGCGACTACCTCGGGGGAACCGTTCAGGTCATCCCGCATGTCACTGACGCGATTAAAGAATTCGTGCAGTCGGATTTGAGCGATGAGGACTTCGTGCTGGTCGAAATCGGCGGCACGGTGGGCGACATCGAAAGCCTGCCGTTCCTCGAAGCCATCCGCCAGTTGGGGAACGAACTGGGCAACGAACGGAGCATGTTCATCCATCTCACCCTGGTGCCGTTCATCTCGGCGGCCGGTGAGTTGAAGACCAAGCCCACCCAGCACTCGGTGAAGGAGTTGCTGGGCTTAGGGATTCAGCCCGACGTGCTGATGTGCCGCATGGAGCGGCCATTGCCGCCCTCCGACCGCAAAAAGATCGCGCTGTTTTGCAACGTGCGCCCCGAGGCCGTGATTCCGGCCATCGACGTCGATACCATCTATCAGGTGCCGATCGGTTACCACGAGGAAGGCCTGGATGTGCAGGTGTGCAAGCACTTCGAGCTGCCCACCGACAAAGAGCCCGACCTGTCGCGCTGGCATAACATCGTTAAACGGGTGCGCGAGCCCGAGGGCCAAGTGACCATCGCCGTGGTCGGTAAGTATGTCTCGCTGAAAGACGCCTATAAGTCGTTGTCGGAGGCCTTGGCGCATGGCGGCATCGCCAACAATGTGAAAGTGAACCTCGACTGGATCGATTCCGAGATCTTCGAACGCGAGGACGCGGTCAAACACCTGGACCACGTCCACGGCATTCTGGTGCCGGGTGGGTTCGGCGAACGTGGTGCCGAGGGCAAAATCCAGGCGGCCAAGTTCGCGCGCGAGCGCAACGTTCCCTATTTCGGCATTTGTTTCGGCATGCAGATGGCCTGCATCGAGGCCGCGCGCAACGTGGCGGGCATCAAAGGCGCCAATTCATCCGAGTTCGGCCCGGCCAAGGACCCCATCGTCGGTCTGATGACCGAGTGGATCAAAGGCAACGAAGTGCAGCGGCGCAACGAGGCGGGCGACCTCGGCGGCACGATGCGGCTCGGGGCCTATGCCTGCGTGCTCAAGCCCGGCACCAAGGCGGCGGCGATCTATAACGCGGCGAGCATCTCCGAGCGTCACAGGCACAGATATGAAGTGAACATCAACTACAAGCCGCAGTTGGAAAAGGCGGGCATGGTGTTCTCAGGGATGTCGCCCGACGGCGTGCTGCCCGAGATCGTCGAATACCCCGATCATGCGTGGTTCGTGGGCGTGCAGTTCCACCCCGAGCTGAAATCCAAACCCTTCGACCCGCACCCACTGTTTCAATCGTTCGTCGAAGCGGCTCTGGTTCAGTCGCGGTTGGTGTAACGCTGGTGTCGTCCTCGGGCTTGACCCGAGGACCCAGGGTTATTGAACGCGATCTATCCCGCGATAATTTCCTCATTAAAGATCTCGCCATGTTGGGTTCGCATCTTCAATCAACTCGACCTTCCACTTTCTAATCCAGTGTTTCATGGCCTTTTCACGTTGGATGGCGATGAGTGAATCGGTGTGCTCCTCAAAGTAGACCAGCCGATGCACGCCATACTCCTTCGTGAATCCTGCAACTACTGCTTCCTTATGTTCATGAATTCTTCTGACGAGATCATTCGTGACACCGATGTAAATTGTACCGTTTCGCTTGCTTGCTAGGATGTAGACGTAGAATGTCGAAGCGGCCATCGGTGCGATCTACCCTGGGTCCTCGGGTCAAGCCCGAGGACGACACGGAAAATAAAAAAGCATCATAGCGACCGCATCATTTGCAGCATATATTCAAGCCCATGAACCCAGCTCCCAAACCCCACCACGTCAAGATCGGCCCCATCACCGCTGGCAACGATCTGCCCTTCGTGCTGATAGCAGGCCCATGCGCTATGGAAAGCCGCGATCATGCGATGGAGGTCGCCGGGGCTCTGAAAGAGATGTGCGCCAAGCTGGGCGTGCCGCTGATCTATAAGACGTCCTTCGACAAGGCGAACAGGACTAGCGTCAAGGGAGGGCGCGGCATGGGGTTGAAAGAGTCATTGCCCGTGTTCGCCGAGATCAAATCCAAGCTGGGTTTGCCGACGTTGACCGACGTGCACGAGATCGACCAATGCGCGCCCGCTGCCGAGGTGGTGGACGTGCTGCAAATACCGGCGTTCCTCTGCCGTCAGACGGATTTATTGCTCGCGGCGGGCAACACCGGCGCGGTCATCAACGTCAAGAAGGGACAGTTCCTGGCACCCTGGGACATGAAGAACGTCGCCGACAAGGTGGCCTCGACGGGCAACACCAAAATTCTGCTGACCGAGCGCGGTGTGTCGTTTGGGTATAATACGATGATCACTGACATGCGCGCGCTGCCGGAGATGGCCAAGACCGGCTATCCGGTTGTGATCGATGCGACTCACTCGGTGCAGCAGCCGGGCGGAGCGGGTAGCGCGTCGTCGGGCCAGCGCGAGTACGCGCCGGTCATCGCGCGCGCGGCGGTATCGGTGGGCGTGGCGGCGGTGTTCATGGAAACTCACCCGGACCCGGACAAGGCGCCCTCCGACGGGCCCAACATGATTCACCTGAAGGATATGCCCGGCGTCATCGCCATGCTGAAGGCCTTCGACCAAGTCGCCAAAGCCCATCCCGTCAAAATCTAGTCGCGTCAGGCCATGTCCGAATACACCGAGTCCCGATCTCTTGAACCGCTGCCGCGCATGATCTTCGCCTCGCGCTGGCTGCAAGTGCCGCTCTACATCGGGCTGATCTTCGCCCAATGCGTCTATGTCGTGCTGTTCCTGAAGGAACTGTGGCATCTCGTCGCCAACGCCGTGACCATGGGCGAGCAGCAGATGATGCTGATCGTGCTGGGCCTGATCGACGTGGTGATGATTTCCAACTTGCTCGTCATGGTCATCGTCGGCGGCTATGAAACCTTCGTGTCGCGCCTGCGCCTGCAGGGCCATCCCGATCAGCCCGAATGGCTGAGCCATGTGAATGCCAGCGTGTTGAAGATCAAGCTGGCGATGGCCATCATCGGCATCTCGTCCATCCACTTGCTGCGCACCTTCATCGAGGCGGGCAACCTCGGCTCGGACAAGGCCAACTTCACCGAGGCCGGCGTGATGTGGCAGACCATCATCCACACCGTGTTCATTCTGTCGGCCATCGGCATTGCCTACGTCGATAAGCTCAGCCAGCCGCCACTTGGTAAATAAACGGAGTTGAACATGCGCGCCTTCATCGTTGCATTGACGCTGTGGGCCGCGCAGGCCACCGCCGCTGAACTGAGTTTCAGCACGGTGGACGGCCACGGCGGCCTGCCGCTGAACGTTGTGGAAACGGGCAATCCGAACGGCCCGGCGATCCTGCTCATCCACGGCATGGCAATGAGCTACCTCAGCTTCACGCCGCAGTTGGAGTCCGATCTGGCCAAGGACTTCCGCCTCGTTGCGTTCGATCTGCGCGGCCACGGCAATTCCGGCAAGCCCTGGAACAAAGACGACGTGCAACCCTCCGAGGTCTGGGCCAATGACGTCGCCGCCGTCATCAGCTTCAAGAAATTGAACAAGCCCGTCATCGTCGGCTGGTCCTACGGCGGGTTCGTGGCGGCCGACTACGTGCGCAAGTACGGCACCAAGGATATCGCCGGCATCAATCTGGTGGGTTCCATCGCCGGGCTGGTTCAACAGCCCCCGCCGGTGGGCAACATGACGCCCGATGAGATGAAGCGCCGCGCCGCCTTGCAGACCTCGGGGCTGATCCCGGATAACGTTTCGGTGGTGGACAGCACGGTGAAGATTTTCGAGTTCCCCGGCATGACGCCCCAGTACCGCGACGAGATGCGCACCATGGGCCTCATGCTGCCGGCCTACGTGCGCCGCGCTTTCGTGGGGCGTAACCTCGACCACCAGGACGTCACGCCCAGCCTGACCGCGCTGCCCATGTTGATCACCATGGGCTCCAGAGATATCGACCAGTCGCCCGATGCTTACGCCCGGCTCAAGGCGGCGCTGCCGAAAGCCAAGTACTCGGTTTATGAGGGCATGGGCCATCTGCCGTTCGCGCAAGACGCCGCGCGCTTCAATCAGGAACTGGCCGCGTTCGTGAAGGCGGCCAATAAGTAGTCCGCCATCTTGACCTGGGGCCCGGTTTACCTCATCAAACGGCCAGTTTTCGCCAGGGTTGAGGACCGCTCATGACCGCCATCATTGACATCATCGGCCGCGAGATTCTCGACAGCCGCGGCAACCCCACCGTTGAAGTCGACGTAACGCTCGACAGCGGTGCCATGGGCCGCGCCGCCGTGCCCTCGGGCGCGTCCACCGGCGCGCATGAAGCCGTCGAGTTGCGCGACGGCGACAAAAAACGCTACGGCGGCAAGGGTGTGCGCAAGGCCGTCGAAGCGGTCAACGGCGAGTTGCATGCCGTGTTGGCGGGGCTCGATGCGCGCGACCAGGTCAAGATCGACCGCACCATGATCGACCTCGACGGCACGGCCAACAAAAGCCGGCTCGGGGCCAACGCCATGCTGGGCGTGTCGCTGGCAGTTGCAAAAGCGGCGGCCGCCGATGCCGACCTGCCGCTATACCGCTACATCGGCGGGGCCGCGGCCCATGTGCTTCCCGTTCCGATGATGAACATCGTCAACGGTGGCGCGCATGCCGACAACCCTATCGACATTCAAGAGTTCATGGTGATGCCCGTCACCGCGCCCAGCGTGGCCGACGCTATCCGGATCGGCGCGGAAATTTTCCAGGCGCTGAAGAAGAAGCTCAAGGACGCGGGCCACAACACCAACGTCGGCGACGAGGGCGGATTTGCGCCCAACCTCAAAAGTGCGGATGACGCACTGTCGTTCATCATGAAGGCGATCGAGGCGGCGGGCTACAAGCCCGGAAGCGACGTGGTGCTGGCCTTGGATAGCGCGTCGACCGAATTCTACAAGAACGGCAAGTACGAGATGGAGGGCGAGGGCAAGTCGCTCGACGCCGCGGGCATGGTGAAGTTCTACGACGGGCTGGTGTCGAAATACCCCATCGTGTCCATCGAGGACGGCATGGCCGAGGACGACTTCGAGGGTTGGGCGGCGCTGACCAAGGCCATCGGGTATAAATGTCAGTTGGTGGGCGATGATCTGTTCGTCACCAACCCGGTGCGTCTGGCCGATGGCATTTCAAAGGGCCTCGCCAACTCGATCCTGGTAAAGGTCAATCAAATTGGAACTTTGACCGAAACGCTGGCCGCCGTGGAGATGGCGCACAAGGCCGGTTATTCGTGCGTCATGTCGCACCGCTCGGGCGAGACGGAAGATTCAACCATCGCCGACATCGCGGTGGCGACGAACTGCGGCCAGATCAAGACCGGCTCGTTGTCGCGCTCGGACCGCACCGCGAAATACAACCAGCTCATCCGCATCGAGGAGCACTTAGGGCCTGCCGCGCTGTATGGCGGCAACGCCTTCAAGAAACGCCGTGGGATTAAAAGCTAGACGGCTACTCCGCTCGCTAGCATCGGCAGTTTGGTGACCGGCTTGCCGGTCAGCGCGAAGATCGCGTTGGCCAGGGCAGGGCCCAGCGGCGGCACGCCCGGTTCGCCCACGCCCGTGGGCGGTGCCGTCGAGGGCACGATGTGCACCTCGACTTGGGGCATTTCGTCCATGCGCAGCACGTCGTAGGTGTCGAAGTTCGACTGATCGACCACACCGTCCTTCAGCGTGATGGCACCCTTCAGAATCGCGCCCAAACCATAGGCGATGCCGCCTTCCATCTGGGTGCGGACGATGTCGGGGTTGATGGCCGTGCCGCAATCCACCGCGCAAACCACGCGCTCGACCTTGATCGAGCCGTCGGCGCGCTTGCTGATCTCGACCACTTGCGCCACGCATGAGCGGAACGCCTCGACCACCGCGATGCCGCGCGCGCGGTTCGCGCCGAGCGGCTTGGTCCATTCGGCTTTTTCGGCGGCGAGGTTGACCACAGCCAGTTGGCGCGGGTGCTTGGTCAGCAGCTTTTGCCGGAACGCCAGCGGTTCCACGCCCGCGGTTTTTGCCACCATGTCGGCGAACACTTCTGCCGCATAGGTGTTGTGCGTGCTGCCGACCGAACGCCACCACAGCACCGGCACGCCCACGTCCGTCGTGTGCAGATCCACCGATATGTTGGGAATGTCGTAGGCGAGATTTTCCGCGCCCTCGACCGAGGAGCCGTCGATGCCGTTCTTCAGCGCCGCCTCGAAGGGCGTGCCCTTCAGCAGCGATTGGCCGACGATGGTGTGCTTCCAGGCGGTGACGTTGCCCGAGGCATCCAGGCCCGCCTTCATCGCGTGGAAAAACATCGGCCGGTATTTGCCGCCGCGGATGTCGTCTTCGCGCGTCCACACCAGCTTCACCGGTGTGCCAGGCGGTAACGCCTTGGCGATGTGCGCGATCTCGACCATATAGTCGGAATCTGTGGTAGCGCGCCGCCCGAAACTGCCGCCGGCATATAAGGTGTTGATCTTCACCTGCTCGGGATTGAATCCGAACACGCGCGCCACGTTGCCCTGGTCGACGGTCTGGAACTGGCAGCCCGACCAAATCTCGCAACCGTCGGGCTTGGCGATCATCACGGCGTCGAGCGGTTCCATGGGCGCATGGGCCAGGTAGGGGAACTCGAATTCGGCCGAGACCATGCGCGCCGCGTTGCCCAGCGCCTTGGCCGCATCACCATCGTTGCGCGCGGGCAAGCCTGGCGTGGCCGCGAGCTTTTTGTACTCGGCCAGCAGTTCCGCCGTGCCGCGCATTTCGGCCTTGCTGTCGTCCCATTCGATGCGAAGCGCGCTGCGGGCCTTCTGCGCCTGCCAGAACGATTCCGCCACCACCGCCACGCCGCTGGGCACGGCGAAAATCTGCCGCACACCGGGCACGGCGTTGGCGGTGCGCGCATCGAAACTTTTCACCGTGCCCCCGAAACGCGGCGAGCGGGCCACCACCGCCGTCAGCAGCCCCGGCATTTTGACGTCGAGCGTGTACAACGCCGAGCCGTCGGTCTTGTCGGGCGTGTCCAGGCGCGGCACATCGCGGCCGATCAGCTTGAAGTCCGCGGGGTTCTTCAGCGGCACGTCCTTGGGCACGGGCTGGGCGGCGGCCTTGGCGGCCATCTGGCCGAAGGTGGCGCGTTTGGCTTTGTAACTCAGCACGCCTTTCTCGACGCTGATCTCGGCGGCGGGCGCGTTCCACTCTTTCGCCGCGGCGGACACCAGCATGGCGCGCGCGGTGGCACCGGCTTTGCGTAACTGCGGGTAGGAGTTGAACACCGACGTGCTGCCGCCGGTCATTTGAATGCCCAGACCGGTGTTGGCGTACAGCGTCACGTCGGCGGGCGCATGTTCGGCGCGCACTTGCGCCCAATCGGCGTCGAGTTCCTCGGCCGCGATGGTCGTTAAGCCCGTGAACACGCCCTGGCCCATCTCCAAGTGCTTGATCAGAATCGTCACTGAATTATCCGGCGCGATGCGGATGAACGCATTGGGCGCGAAAGGCGTCGTGGCCGCCATCGCTTCGCGGCCGCGTCCTGTCCATGTAAAGCCGATGACGAGGCCGGCGGCGGCACCCCGCAGGATTGCGCGGCGGCTGGAGGGGGCGGGCATTTGGGTCATGGGGCGGGCCTTTTGGAATGAATTGGTATGCCACAAATATGCGCTGATCCGCCCCGCTGGCAAGCCGGGGTTGATGACGTTGCGAATTCACCTCTTGATCGTGATCGAAACCCTGGTTCGTGAGGGGCTGTTTTCGCGCCCGCCCTGTTGTAGAATTGTGAATATTCACTCGCCTGGGAGGGCCCGCCATGTTGATCAATCGCCGCCGTTTGTTGTCGGCCTCGGCCGCCGCCTCGACCTACTTCATGGCCCGCGCCGCCGACGCGGCGGGCACCTTCAAGGGCGACGTGGAACTGCGCGGCACCGTGGGACGTTTGGAGCGTCTGGGTCATCTTGAGCTGGAAAGCCAGCAAGATTTCCTCACCAACTTCCGCAGCTGGATCAACGGCGACTTCCGCGTCGCGGCGGCCGCGCGTGCTGATGCCATCGTCAAAGCCGCCGGTCTGGATCCGAAGGCCGAGGTTCCCTATAAGGCCGCCGCCGCGCTGTTTGAGAACGACCCCATCACCATGGGCTACGTCAAAGCTTGGGTCGCCAACCAACTGCACACCTGGGGCACTATCCAGAACTATTTTCACTCCAACGCCGATCAATACCTCTCGGAGATGGACGCCGCCGACAAGGTCGGCCCCGGGCGCGTGGAGTGGGACGCCAAGATGGATATCCCCGACTACACCAAGCACGAGATTCACATGCAGCCCGGCGGTTACGTCGGCGACCCGTTCGCGGGCTACATCAATTTCTACGGCGTGAACAACTTCTACGCCGGGCAGAACTTCCAGGATGAAACCCAGCGCGCCATCGCCAAGGCCGTGATTCTGCCCAAGGACGGCAAGGTCAAGCGCATCCTCGACATGGGCAGCGCCACGGGCCGACTGACCATGCAGATGAAGGAGCGCTTCCCCGACGCGGAAGTGTGGGGCATCGACGTCGGCGCGCCGATGGTGCGTTACGCGCACGTCCGCTCGCTCGATCTGGGGCTCGACATCAACTACGCCCAACGGCTGGCGGAGGACACCAAGTTCCCCGACGGGTATTTCGATCTCGTCGTGTCCTACATCATGTTCCACGAGGTCACGGGCGAGGCGGCCAAGAAGATCGCCGCTGAGGCGCATAGAGTTTTAAGGCCCGGCGGGGTGTTCTATCCGGTCGATTTCCAGACCGGCAAGCAGCGCGCGCCCATGACGGCCTACAACGCCTTCTCGACGTGGTGGGACCACCGCTGGAACGTCGAAGTGTGGTCGATGGAATTCCGCGACACCGACTTCGCCAAGACCTTGGCCAACGCGGGCTTCGTGGTGGACGAGAACATTCCCCAGGCGCGCCGCGGCCACGGCAAAATCATGGGCACCAAGACGGCCTAGGCCGACATGCTCTCGCGCCGCCAGATCATTATCGGCGGCGCTGCGCTCGTTTCCTCACGCCTCAACGCCGCCACTTCTGGCGGCGTTTTGGTGTTCGGAGCTTCGGGCAGTTCCGGCTCGGAGTTCATCAAGCACCTACCTTCGAGCATGAAGGTCACGGCCTTCGTGCGGCCCACGTCCAACCGCGACCGGCTGGCCGGGCGCGCGGTGAATTTCGTCACCGGCGATGTGCTGAACGAGGCCGACGTGGCCCGCGCGTTTGAGGCCGGGCCGTTCGACGTGGTGTTCGTCGCACTGCAAAGCCGGCCCAACCAGCCCAACCCTTACGTCGGCGCGGCGCGGCACATCAGTGTGCAGGCAAAGAAGAACGGCGTGAAGCAGATCATCTGGATCGGACAGGTGGGCGCATCGGCCGCGCCCATCGATCAGGCCGATTACCCCGACATCAACTTCAAGCTGTTCGGCCCGGCGCTGAAGGAAATGAGCGCGGCTGAAAAAATCCTCATCGACAGCGGCGTGCCGACCACGATCATCCGCGTCGGCGCGATCATCGTCGAGCGCGGCAAGCCCGTGCATCCCGAAACAGGCAAGGGCGTTCTGATCACCGACCTCAAGCGCATGGGGCCCATCGCCTACGGTGATCTCGGGCGCCTGGCTGCCGAGTGTGCCGGTGACGACAAGTGCATGAATAAAATCTTCCACGCCGTCGACGACAGCCTAAGCGCCGAGTACGCGCGCTGGCGCTGCCGCCGGTTTGCGACGCCGGAAACAATCGGTACCTGCTGAATTTACCTCTCCCACTTGTGGGAGAGGTCGCCCGAAGGGCGGGCGAGGGGTTTGCTTGCTTTGTCGCAGAACACATCAAAACCCCTCACCCCGACCCTCTCCCGCTTTTCTGAGTCCGCTTCTGGTTCTGCGACGCGCGGGAGAGGGAAAAACCATGACTCTTGACGCCGCGACTCGGCCATGATTCAATGAATCATCAAGAAACGCGACAGCGTTCGATGCAGGGGCGACATCGTGAGAGCAGAGTTCAGCCGCAAGGCGCGTCAGGTCCTCGGTCCCCTCATGGGGGCCGCCGTGATGGTCTACTTCGGCTATCACGCGGTGCAAGGGGATCGAGGTCTGATGGCCTGGTGGAACCTGCGTTTTGAAATTGAGCGCGCCGACGCCGAACTGATCAAAGTCAGCGCCGAGAAAAAAGTCCTCGAACACCGCGTCGCCTTGCTGCGGCCCGAGAGTCTGGACCGCGATATGCTGGAAGAGCGTGCGCGCATCATGCTGGGTGCGGTGGGACCGAACGACCTGATCGTGGTCGAATAGCACGAATTACATTCTCAGCTATTTAATTTTACCGATTTTTTCTGAAACTTTGCATCTTTGATCACGCGCTGGTCGCAACATCCGACGGGTTTTGCCCTGTTTAGGACGCGGATATTGCTTTCTTTTGCGGCGCACCCAAAGAAATGGACATATTTTCAGCAGCTTAGCTTCAGCGCCAATTGTGCATTGCAAAACAACGACTTAACCAACCTTTAGCTTGCCGCTGCGCAATTACATTGCGATATACGCCGACACGTCTGGAAGGTGGTGTGTCCTTCCGGCGGCGTTCGCTGAAATAACAAGATTATCAATCAATAAAGACGCACAAGGAGAGGGCCTATGGCCAATAAACGGGGGAGCGCGACCAAGGCTTCGGCTTCGGTTTCGCCCAAAAAACTCATCCAGTTTTATCGCGACATGCTGTTGATCCGCCGCTTCGAGGAGCGCGCGGGGCAATTGTACGGCATGGGGCTGATCGGCGGCTTCTGTCACCTCTACATCGGCCAAGAGGCCGTGGTGGTGGGTTTGCAGGCCTGCGCCAAGCCTGGCGATTCCGTCATCACCAGCTACCGCGACCACGGCCACATGCTGGCCTGCGGCATGGACCCCAAGGGCGTCATGGCCGAACTGACCGGACGTGCCGGGGGCTACTCCAAGGGCAAGGGCGGCTCGATGCATATGTTCAGCCGCGAGAAGGGTTTTTACGGCGGCCACGGCATCGTCGGTGCGCAGGTGCCCATCGGCGCGGGGCTGGCGTTCGCGCACAAATACAAGAACGACGGCGGGCTGTCGTTCTCCTACTTCGGCGACGGCGCGGCCAACCAGGGCCAGATCTACGAGGCCTTCAACATGGCGAGCCTGTGGAAGCTTCCCGCCATCTTCGTCATCGAAAACAACAAGTACGGCATGGGAACATCCGTACAGCGCGCCTCGGCCTCGCCCGATCTGCATAAGCGCGGCGAGCCCTTCGGGATGCGCGCCATGAGCGTCGATGGCATGAGCGTCACGGCCGTTTATGAAGCGGGCAAGGACGCCACCGAGTACGTGCGCGGCGGGAATGGTCCGGTTTTGATGGAAATCAACACGTACCGCTATCGCGGCCACTCCATGTCCGACCCCGCCAAGTACCGCACCAAGGAAGAGCTGCAGAAGATGCGCGAGCAGTTCGACCCCATCGACCGGCTGCGCGCGCAGCTGGTGGAGATGAAGGCCATGGACGAGGACGGCTTCAAGGCCATCGACAAGGAGATCAAGGACATCGTCACTGAGGCGGCGGAATTCTCGCAGACCAGCCCCGAACCGGACCCCTCGGAACTGTGGACCGATATTTTGGTTGAGGCGGCCTAGCCATGACGATTCAAATTCTGATGCCGGCACTCTCGCCGACCATGACCGAAGGCAAGCTGGCCAAATGGCTGGTGAAGGAAGGCGACAAGATTTCCTCGGGCAAAATCCTCGCCGAGATCGAAACCGACAAGGCGACCATGGAACTGGAAGCCGTCGATGAGGGCACCGTCGGGAAATTGTTGGTGAACGAAGGCACCGAGGCCATTCCGGTCAATCAACCCATCGCCGTTTTGTTGGAAGGCGACGAGAAAGCCTCGGCCATCAAGGTCGCGCCAGCCGCCGCCGCTCCTGTCGCGGCAAAAGCCGAAGCGCCGGCGCAAGCACCAAAAGCCGCCGCGCCCGCACCTGTTGTAGTAAGTGCCGCGTCGGAAACCGAGTACACCTCGTTCAAGACCCAGACCGTGCGCGAAGCCTTGCGCGACGCCATGGCCGAGGAAATGCGCCGCGATCCGAACGTGTTCCTGATGGGCGAGGAAGTCGCCGAGTACCAGGGCGCGTACAAGATCTCTCAAGGCTTGCTGGAAGAGTTCGGCGCCAAACGCGTGATTGATACGCCGATCACCGAGCACGGCTTCGCCGGTTTGGGCGTCGGTGCGGCCTTTGGCGGATTGAAGCCCATCGTCGAGTTCATGACGTTCAACTTCGCCATGCAGGCCGTTGACCACATCATCAACTCGGCGGCGAAGACGCTTTACATGTCCGGCGGCCAGATGGGCTGCCCCATCGTGTTTCGCGGGCCCAACGGCGCGGCTGCGCGCGTCGGCGCGCAGCACTCGCAATGCTACGCCTCGTGGTATGCGCATATTCCTGGTTTGAAGGTCCTCGCACCGTGGTCGGCGGCGGACGCCAAGGGCCTGATGAAGGCCGCGATCCGCGATCCGAACCCGGTCATCTTCCTGGAAAACGAAATCCTCTACGGCCAGAGCTTCCAGGTGCCCGACGATCCTGATTTCGTGCTGCCCATCGGCAAGGCGAAGGTGGAACGCGCCGGGGCACACGTCACGCTGGTGGCGTTCTCGATCATGGTCGGCAAGGCACTGGCCGCCGCCGAGGAACTGGCGAAAGAGGGCATCGAGGCGGAGGTCATCAACCTTCGCAGCATCCGTCCGCTGGATATGGCAACGATCATCGCCTCGGTCGCCAAGACCAACCGCTGCGTCACCATCGAGGAAGGCTGGGCCATGTCGGGCATCGGCTGCGAGATCGGCGCGCAGATCATGGAACAGGCGTTCGACAGCTTGGATGCGCCGGTCGCGCGCGTCGCGGGCAAGGACGTGCCCATGCCCTATGCGGCGAACCTGGAGGCCATGGCGCTGCCGCAAGTGGCCGACATCGTCGCGGCGGCGAAATCGGTTTGTTACCGTTAAGCGGGAAGGGGAACACGCATATGTCGATTGAAATTCTGATGCCCGCTCTGTCGCCGACCATGACCGAGGGCAAGCTGGCGAAGTGGCTGAAAAAAGAAGGCGACAACGTCAAAAGCGGCGACATCATCGCCGAGATCGAAACCGACAAGGCGACGATGGAGTTCGAAGCCGTCGACGAAGGTAAGATGGGCAAGATTTTGGTGGCTGAAGGCACCGAAGGCGTGGCGGTCAACAAGCCCATCGCCATTCTTCTGGAAGACGGCGAGGACGCCGGGTCCGTGAAGGTGGCGCCGAAAGTGTCCGCACCCGCACCGAAGGCCGCGGCTGCTCCGGCACCGATTGCCAAACCGGCTGCACCTGTCGTGTCGCCCACAGCTAAAGTCGCGGATCGGGTTTTGGCCAGCCCCTTGGCCAAACGCATCGCGGCGAATGCGGGCATCGACTTGTCAGCGGTACGCGGGTCAGGCCCGCAGGGGCGTATCGTGAAGGCGGATTTGGATGGCGCGCTCACGGGTGGGGCGGCCCGGCCCGCACCCAGGCCTGCCGTTCAGATGCCCAGTGGACCGGTGCCGGATTTCGGCCAGCCGTTCACGGCGGTGCCCAATTCCTCCGTGCGCAAGATCATCGCCCGGCGTTTGCTGGAAGCCAAGCAGACCATTCCGCATTTCTACCTGACCGTGGACTGCAACATCGATGAGTTGCTGGCCATGCGCGCCAAATTGAACGCGCGCGGCGGGGCGGACTACAAGCTCTCGGTCAACGACTTCGTCATCAAGGCCGTAGCCGCGGCGCTGCGTAAGGTGCCCGCCGCCAACGCGACCTGGACGGAGGAGGCCATCCGCCGCTACGACAATGTCGATATTTCCATCGCGGTCGCCACTCCGGACGGGCTGATCACGCCGATCATCCGCAACGCCGACAAGAAGGGACTGGCCGCCATTTCCAACGAAATGAAAGACCTGGCCGCGCGTGCCAAGGACAAGAAACTCAAACCCGAGGAGTTCCAGGGCGGCGGCTTCTCGATCTCCAATCTCGGCATGTACGGCATCCGCGAGTTCTCGGCGATCATCAACCCGCCGCAAAGCTGCATCCTGGCGGTCGGCAAAGGCGAGCAGCGCCCGATCGTCAAGAACGGCGCGATTGCCATCGCCAACATGATGACCTGCACGCTGTCGGTCGATCATCGCAGCGTCGATGGCGCGGTGGGCGCGGAGTTCATGCAGGCCTTCCAGGCCATCATCGAAGAGCCGCTGACGGTTCTGCTGTAAGGCGCGGGTCATGGCCGACACACAATTCGATCTGATCGTGGTGGGCGGCGGGCCCGGCGGCTACGTCGCAGCCATTCGCGCCGCACAACTCGGCATGAAAGCCGCCGTGGTGGAACGCGAGCATTTGGGTGGCATCTGCCTCAACTGGGGCTGCATTCCGACCAAGGCCTTGCTGCGGACCTCCGAGATCTATCACCTCATGACGCATGCCAAGGACTACGGACTGAAGGCCGACAACGTCGGCTTCGACATCGATGCCATCGTCAAACGTTCACGCAACGTCGCGGGCCAGCTCAACAGCGGCGTCAAAGGCCTAATGAAGAAGAACAAGATCGCGGTGTTCGACGGGCACGGCAAACTCAACGGCGTCGCAGTCGGTTTGCGCAAAATAGCAGTGACCAAGGACAACAAGCCGGTCGCCGATTTGACGGCCAAGCACGTCATCCTCGCCACGGGTGCGCGCGCGCGCGAGTTGCCGGGCATGGAAGCCGACGGCGAGCTGATCTGGAACTACCGCCACGCCATGGTGCCCAAGGTGTTTCCGAAGTCGCTGCTGGTCATCGGTTCGGGCGCCATCGGGATAGAGTTCGCCAGTTTCTATCAGACGCTGGGCTCCAAGGTGACGGTGGTGGAAGTGCTCGACCGCGTCGTGCCGGTGGAGGACGCCGACATTTCCGCGTTCCTGCGCAAGCAGCTTGAGAAACAGGGCATGGTCATCAAGACCAAAGCCGCGGTGAAGGCGTTGAAAAAGGGTGCCGGCAACGTCACGGCCACCATCGAGCAGGACGGCAAGACCGAACAAATGATATTCGACCGCGTCATCTCGGCCGTGGGCATTGTTGGCAACGTCGAGAACATCGGGCTTGAGGGCACCAAGATCAAGGTGGACCGGACTCACGTGGTCATCGACGAGATGTGCCGCACCGGCGAACCAGGCGTTTACGCCATCGGCGACTTGTGCGGCCCGCCGTGGCTGGCGCACAAGGCCAGCCACGAGGGCGTGATCTGCGTCGAGGCCATCGCTGGCCAGCACCCGCATCCGCTGAAAACTGAGTTGATCCCTGGTTGCACGTATTGCCATCCGCAGATCGCCAGCGTCGGCTTGACCGAAGCGGCCGCCAAGGCCAAGGGCCATGAGCTGAAGGTCGGCAAGTTCCCGTTCATCGGCAACGGCAAGGCGATTGCCTTGGGTGATACGAACGGCTTTGTGAAAACCGTGTTCGACGCCAAGACCGGCGAGCTGCTGGGCGCGCACATGATCGGTCCCGAAGTCACCGAGATGATCCAGGGCTACACGGTTGCGAAAACACTCGAGACCACCGAAGCCGAGCTGATGCACACCGTGTTCCCACATCCCACGATCTCCGAGGCCATGCACGAAGCCGTGCTGGATGCCTACGGGCGGGTCGTGCATATGTGATTTCTATTCCTCTCCCCTTCTTCAGGGGAGAGGTGAGGTGAGGGGTCTTCGGAGAATGATCCGCTCCGCATCTGAAAAACGTGGAAGCCCACGACTGCCTCGCCGGATGCGCCGTCAATCCACCGACGCCGAGACGAAATTCTGGAACGCGGTGCGAAACCGCCAGATCGACGGCGCGAAGTTCAGGCGGCAGTGGCCGATCGGAGAATTCATAGCGGATTTCTGTTGCGTCGAACTGAAATTAGTCGTCGAGATCGACGGCGGGCAGCATGCAGACAATAAGCACGATGACGCAAGGACTAGGCAGTTGGGGCAGCTTGGCTATCGCGTCGTGCGATTTTGGAACAATGACGTGTTGAATAATCTTGAGGGCGTCATTCGCGTGCTGGAAACTGAACTGTCGGCGAACCCCTCACCCGCTCGCTGACGCTCGCACCCTCTCCCCTCAGAAGGGGCGAGGGTGTACATTGGAATGCCCATGACCAACGTCGAACCGATCAAACCCCATAACCTGCGTACACCCAAGCCAGCCTGGCTGCGGGTCAAGGCGCCGACCTCGCCAGAATATGCCGAGACCCGCCGCATCATGCGCGAGCACAAGCTCAACACCGTGTGCGAGGAGGCGGCCTGCCCCAACATCGGCGAGTGCTGGAAGGTCCGCCACGCCACCATGATGATTCTGGGCGACATCTGCACGCGCGCGTGTGCTTTCTGTAACGTCAAGACCGGGCGGCCCGGCGCGGTGGACACCGCTGAACCGGCCAATGTCGCCGAAGCCATCAAGAAGCTGGGCCTGCGCCACGTCGTCATCACCTCCGTCGATCGCGACGACATGGACGACGGCGGCGCGCATCATTGGGTGGCAGTGATCGAGGCGGTGAGGGCGGCCAACCCCAACACGACCATCGAAGTCCTCACTCCGGACTTTCGCAAGAAGATGGGCATGGTGGATTTGGTCGCCGCTGCAAAGCCCGACGTTTATAACCACAATCTCGAAACCGTGCCGCGCCTGTACCGCACCATCCGCCCCAGCGCGCGGTATTTCACCAGCTTGCGTCTGCTGGAACGCGTGAAGGAGTTGAACCCGAGTGTGTTCACTAAATCGGGCGTCATGGTCGGCCTGGGCGAAACCAAGGACGAGGTGATTCAGGTGATGGACGATCTTAGGGCTGCCGACGTGGACTTCATCACCATCGGCCAATACCTGCAGCCCACGCCCAATCATGCCGCGGTGGACCGCTTCGTCACGCCCGACGAGTTCGCCGAGCTTGAACGCATCGCCTGGGTGAAGGGCTTTTCGATGGTCTCGGCGACACCCTTAACCCGGTCCTCCTACCACGCCGACGCCGACTTCGAGCGGCTGAAGGCCGCGCGGTTGGCGCAGCAGAAGTAACGTCGACTTTTTTGGTCGTACTTCTTTCCTACCTATGGTAGGAGTAAGATGTAATCAATAGGCATCAATGTGCCCTTATGAAAATCGAAAAAATCTCCATTTCGCTCCCGAAAGACGCCATGAATTTCGTCGAGCAGTACCGCAAGCAGCACAAGCTACGCAGCCGCTCGGAAGTTTTCACCAAGGCGATCAAAGCCTTGGAGCAACGCAGTCTCGCGCAAGATTACCGCGATTCCTATCGCGACCATGCCGATGAGATGAAGGCTTGGGAAGTTACGGTCGGCGATGGTCTCGACGATGAACCGTGGTGATATCTATTTTATAACTCTCGATCCGACGGTCGGGCACGAGACCCGCAAAACGCGCCCGTGCGTAATCGTCAGCAGCGACGCCAATAATGATGCGAGGCAGATGATTACGGTCGTACCACTGACCTCCAATCTCACGCGCACGAGGCGCATCGAGGTCGTCATTCCGAAAGACCGCTCAGGCCTGCCTAAGGATTCCAAAGCATTGGTCCCGCAAATGAGGGGCTTGAGTTGTCAGCGCATTTCGGGTGCGCGCGTCGGCAGCGTTCATTCCGATCTCATGGCTGAAATCGATCTGGCCTTGAAGCGCCACCTCGATCTCGACTGATCATGCGCACCCACCGCGAGACCCGGCTGCTGCCCTACACGACCGAGCAGGTGTTCAACCTCGTCGCCGACGTCGAGAAGTACCCGCAGTTTCTGCCCTGGTGCCTGGCGTGCCGCATCAAGCGGCGTGAGACGGACACAACTTTCACCGCCGACATGGCCATCGGTTTCAAGATGGTGCGCGAGACCTTCACCTCGCGCGTCACACTCGACCCCGGCAAGACGGTGCGCGTGGAGTACCTCGACGGGCCGTTCAAGCACTTGGTCAACACGTGGGACTTCAAGCCGACGACGACCAAAACAGGTGCGCAGGCGACGGAACTGGAGTTCTTCCTGGAGTTCGAATTCCGCTCGAAACTTTTGCAGTCGATTATCGGCGTGTTGTTCGAGGAAGCTGTGCGGCGCATGGTCGCCGCCTTCGAGGCGCGCGCGGCTGCGCTTTACGCCTCGGCGTCCGCGCCGTCGTCCTGAAGCTGGCTGGCCAGCAGTTCAAGTGCTGCCGCCACCGTGGCGCGGCGGATGTCGGTGCGCGTACCGGCGAAAACGTAGCGCTTCACCTGGGCGTCCTTGGCGCGCTGGGCGACGGCCAGGTACACCAGCCCCACGGGCTTTTCCTTGCTGCCGCCATCGGGCCCGGCGATGCCCGTCACGGCCACGGCGATGTCGGCGTTCGATTGTGCTAATGCGCCTTCGGCCATGGCGGCGGCGACGATGTCGCTGACCGCGCCGAATTCGGCGACCGCGTCGCGCGGCACGCCCAGCATGCTGGTCTTGGCGTCGTTGGAATAGGTGACGTAGCCGCACTCGAAGGCGCTTGAAGATCCGGGAATGGCGGTGATGCAGCCCGCCACCAAGCCGCCGGTGCACGATTCCGCCGTAGTGATTTTCTTGCCCGCCGCCTTGGCCGCGACCAATACCGTTTTCGCAAGATCAAGCAGATCAACGGGAAGCTGGGTCATGAAGTCCTAAAGGGCCAGGCGCGCGACGAGGATGATCGTTGCGGCATAGAGGCCCGCGAACACATCGTCAAGCATCACGCCCATGCCGCCGCCGACCTTGCGGTCGGCCCAGCCCACGGGCCACGGCTTGAGGATGTCAAAGAAACGAAACAGTAAGAATGCAACAGCGAACCACAGCAGCGACAAAGGTGCCGCGGCCGCGGCGATCCACATGCCCACCACTTCGTCCACCACGATCCACGATGGGTCGCTGTCGTGTCCGGGCATGTCCATCTCGGCGCACAGCCAGCCGCAGATGAACAGCAGCCCCGCCATCATCAGCAGGCCGGTCGGTCCGTCGAGGTCGAGGATGATCCAGGCGAACGGCAACGCGCCCAGCGAACCGACGGTGCCCGGTGCGAAGGGCGAGCGCCCGCAGCCGAACCAGGTGAGGATCATGCGGCGCGCGAACGAGGATTGGGCCGGTTTGGCGGGGGCCTGGGGCGGCGGCGAGGGGGGCTGATCGGACATGGTAGGTGTTAACTTATCGGCTTCGGCGGGGTGTGGCCACCGGGCCTGGATGGACACGATGTGAATAAGCCCTGGGGCGAATTGTTCTGACGCTAGCATGAATGGCGGCTAAGATATTGATATTAATCATATTTATTCCTTTTACTTTATCTTTGAAATTCCCTGCGAGACTAGGCAGGATAAGAACCGGCGCGTGCCTTCGAATCGCCGACAAGATCGCTGCACTGCGGCGCTCAACCGGGTAACCCCGATTGATCGACGCGGCGTGAGGGCGGTCATTGTCGCAAAAAGAGCGGCGGAACGCGTGCCGATGCGCCCCGAGCCCGAGCGTCGTACAGCCGACGCCGGAGAGGACCGGGGAACGTTACAGGGTGACATCGGGGTTAAGGGGATCGCGTGTTCTCAGGTAAAAAGCTGTCCAAGTTCGATCCGAAGGATCGCGGCTTAGGCCGATTTGAAAAGTCGCTGCAACGCTACTTCCCGGAACGCCAGCTGATCGTGCGGTCCGGCGAACGCATGCGGACGTTGCGGCTGTCCACCCACCGCCAGGCCGTGCTGGCCGCACTGGCGTTCGTCGTCGGCTGCTGGACGCTGCTCAGCTCCAGCCTGGTGATGAACCACACCGAAAGCATCAGCGCCAAGAACACCGAAATCAAGGACGCGCGCATGGGCTATGAGCAGCTGCTCGCCCAGGTGTCGATCTACAAGGAGCGCGTCGCCGAACTGACCAAGGACCTCGACACCAGCTACACGCAGTCGATGCTGCTGGTGGAGAAGGAATCCCAGCTTTTGAAGCAAAAGGCGCAGCAACTGGCCCAGGCGCCGAGCCAAAAGTCCAACAAGTTCGCCGACCGCATCAAGAACAAAGCCAAGGAAGTGATGGGCGGCGAGGAAAACGTCGAACTGGCGCTGGACAAAGCCAAGCTGGAGCGCACGCATTCCGACGAGGCGCGCAAAGGCATCCTGGCCGAACTCGGCGAGCTTGAAAATTCCATGGTCGACGTCGTCGGCCACCACAGCAAGACCTCGTTCATCGCCGCCGAAGGCCTGGAGCTTCGCCAGGTGGTGCTGGAACGCGATATGGCCGTGTCGGACCGCGACTCATTGGCCCAGCGCGTCGCCTCGATGGAAGACCAGATCCGCGAAATGGAGAGCAACCAGTTGCTGCTCTATCACCGCTTCTCCGAACTGGCCGAGACCAAGATCGCCAACATCGAATCCTCGCTCAGCATCACCGGGCTCGACATCGACACCATGGTGCGCCAGCAGAACTCGCGCAACCGCGCCGGCCAGGGCGGCCCGTTCATCGCGCTCGACGAAGCCTCGACCATGAACTCCGGCCCCGTCGAGGAATCGCTCTACCGCCTCAACGCCCATATGGACCGTCTGACCGACCTGCAAAGCCTGCTGGTACGCATCCCCATCGACGCGCCGCTCAAGCAGTTCGAACTCAATTCCGGGTTCGGCGTACGCAAGGACCCGTTCACCGGCCAATACGCCCAGCATCTGGGCCTCGACATGGGCGCGGATTTCAAGTCGCCGATCATGGCCACGGGCGAGGGCAAGGTGGTTTACGCCGGCTGGGAGGGCCGTTATGGTCGCATGGTCGAGATCGACCACGGCATGGGCCTGAAGACGCGCTACGCGCACATGGCCCGCATCCTGGTCAAGGAAGGCGACAAGGTCTCGCGCGGCACGACCATCGGCCAGCTCGGCTGCAGCGGGCGCTGCTCAGGCCCCCACGTCCACTATGAAGTTCTCAACAACGGTAAGCCGATCAACCCGCTGAAATTTTTGAAGGCCGGCAGCGATGTTTTCAAAGGCTAACTCCAACCCGCCGCGCGAAACGCAAGATCCCCGCGCCGACGCCAACAAGTCGGTGCCCTCGATCATCAGCGCCGATCTGTCGATCGACGGCCACATGTCGTCGGCGGGCGAAATTCAGGTGGACGGCACGGTCAACGGCGACATCCGCTGCAAGGCGCTGATCGTCGGCGTCAAGGGCTCGGTGTTCGGCGAAGTCGTGGCCCAGACCGTGCGCATGCACGGCGCGGTGAAGGGCATGATCCGCGCCAAAAGCGTGTTCCTGGCCTCGACCGCGCGTATGTCGGGCGACGTCGAGCATGAAAGCCTGGCCATCGAACCGGGTGCCTTCATGGAAGGCCACTGCAAAAGAATTTCCGAGGCCAACCTCACGCCGATCATGGAAGAGCGCCGCCCGCCGCGGCCCGAAGCCGTGGGCGGTTCGCTCAACTCCGGCCCGCGTCTGGCCAGCCCGCCCAAACCCGCCATTGTGGCGACTTAATAAAGTCGGCAAGCTGAACAAAAGGCGCTCCGACGGGGCGCCTTTCTTGTATGGGCTAGCTTGATCCGTAAGGCGAATGGAACGATATTAGTGTTGTGACCAAAATTGGTGACAAACATGCCGTCCAAGCCTTTCGCGTCCCAAGTTCCATCGCCGAGAAAAATCTCGAATGCCGCGGTTGCGCGCATCGCGCGTCAACGTGTGTTGCTGGACGAAGGCTTGCGCGATCTTGAGGCGGGCCGCGTGGTGCCCGATCACGAAGTTGACGCCATGCTCGACAGGCTTGTGGCCGGTCAGCCCCTGAGCAAAGCCTCCAAAAAACTCAAGTAAATATCTTGGCGCGCAAGCTTGTCGTAGCCATTGCCGCGCTCAATGATCTTGAGCGTGCGCGCACTTGGCTCACGCAACCGGGCGCTGGCCGGAAGGCCGATGAGCGACTCAAAAGAATTCGCGCGGCTTTAAGGGCGTTGCGGAAGATGCCTTGCTCATGGCCCGTGAAAAATCATCCCGGGATTCGCCAATGTGCGGCGGCGGGGTACTCCATCGCCTACCGTGTGATTCCGGATACTGGAAAAAACACAACGGCAGGCGATGTTGAAGTGGTCAGGATATTTGGGCCGGGGCAGGAGCACGCAATCTAGTCGCAGGGGATGACAAGCGCACTTCAGTGCCCCGCCTTCTTCAGTTCCTTCTCCAGCGTCTGCGGCACGCTGAGCGTGTTGCCCAAAATCGCGCGATAGACCATCACGTTCTCCATCACGCGCTGGACGTAGTTGCGGGTTTCGGAGAAGGGGATACTCTCGATCCAATCCACGGCGTCCACATCGGGCAAGCGGGGGTCACCATATGTGTTCGCCCACTGCCGCGCGCGGCTTGGCCCTGCGTTATAGCCCGCCGCGGCCATGATGTACGAGCCGTCGAAGTCACCCACCAAGTCGTCCAGAAACACGCTGCCCAGGCGCACGTTGTAGGCGGGGTCTGATTTCAGGCGGTTCTTGTTGTAGGTCTGCTTGGTGGCGCGCGCCATCGCCCGGGCGGTGGCGGGCATCAGCTGCATCAGGCCCAGCGCGCCGGCGGGGCTTTGCGCGGTGGGGTCGAAATTACTCTCCTGGCGCATGATGGCCAATTGCAGCGCGCGTTCGGGCGCGGCGGGCATGGCGAAGCCCGGCACCGGGTAGCCGTGCTTGATGATGATGATGCGGTCGCGGCCCGCCTGGCGCGCGATCCACACGCCAAGATCGATGCGGCCCAGCCGCTCGGCCAGTTCGGCGGCCATGTGCCGATCCACCGCGAAGTCCGAGGAGTCCGCCAGCGCCAGCAGGAACGCGCGCAAATGCGGCATGCCTTTCACGTCGCCAAGCGCGCGCGCGGCTTTCGTCAGATCATTGGCTTCAAAGGCGTCGCGTTCTTGTGCTGAAGGCATGGGGTCCAGCGGCAGTTGCGGCAGCGTGGCGTCGGTCAAGCGGCCCAGCGCCAACTGGCCGTAGAACGTGGTGATGTGCACGGCGGCCCGGCGGTACCAGTCCGCGGCGATGTCCGCGCGGCCCGCGGCTTCGGCCGCACGGCCCGTCCAGTACGCGCCGCGCGAGGTGTTCGCGGCCAACTGCACCGTGTCGTACACTCTTTGAAAGTGCCGCAGCGCCGCTTCGGGTTCATTCAGAAAACGCAGCGCCAGCCAGCCCGCCAGCCACTCGGCTTCGGAGACGCTGACGGGGTCGAGCGCGCCGTGGTTCTGCACGATCACATAGGCTTCTTTGTGCAGGCCCTTGCTGATGGCGTCGCGCGCCAGCAGTTGACGTTCCCGCCACCACAAATCCGGACGCGGCGCGCGGTCTGGTGAGGCGGGCAACAGCGCGCGCGCCTCGTCCTCGCGGTCGCGCGTGCGCCGCCACTTGATGCGGTCGTAGATTAGCCCGGGATCATTCACCAGATTCGCAGGTAAACGCGTGATCAGCCGTTCGACGTTGCCGGCCTCGGCGATCAGGGCGATGCGCACCGCGCCCACGGCGGCTTGCGGCGCATCGACGCGCGACAACATTCTATCCGCGGCCGTGCGTTGCTCGGCATACAGCAACTCCTCCAGCCGCGCACGATGGTCTTCGGGCCGGATGAAGCGGCTAAAGCGATTCAGGAATTCGCGTTCCTCCGCGACATCGAACCGCCCGCTCACCCACGCGGCACGCGCCAGCGCCTCGGCCTTGGGCAGGTCGCCCATTGCCAGCACGGCATCGGCATGGGCGACCTTGCCCGCGGTCGTGACGGGCTCGTGCGCGGCGAACCAGCGCAGGCGCTCATCGGGCCCGCTGTCTTCGGCCACGTCCTCGGTGACGCGCTTGATCTCGGCCATCGACGGCCACTTGGGGTTGGCCGTAATGAAGGCCGTGCGCGTGCTGAAATCCAGAATTGCGCCGGGCGTGCGCAACGCCTGCCACTGCACGATCTTGGCCAGTAAAGGATCACCCGTGCGTGCGATGATCTCGCGCGCGCTGGGCCAGCGCGATCCGGCTGCGGCTTGCAGCGCCTGATCGAGCAGTTCGCGGTCGCGGGCGGAGAGGTGCGGGGGCTCTGCGCGCGCGGTCAAGCGCGCCGGAGTCGCGGCAGGTTCACGCACCGCTGCGCCGCCGCGCGGAGGGACCATTGGTTTGCGTTCGGGAAGAACACGCCCGCTCGGGGACGCGGCGGGCGCATCGGGTCCGGCGGGCTTGCGCTCGGGTAAAATCCGAGGCGCACCTTGCGTCCACCCAGGCGCGGCCGTTGCCACTATCAAGGTCACGGCCAGGCACGCGCTGATCCTGCGGTTCATCGTCTTCTCATAAAAAACTTCCAGGGCCTCGCGCAAGTGCTTGATGTAGCATTATGTTTGCGGCCTTGCCGGACTTGCCGCAAGGGCGTTCTATGGTATGGTCCCCGCCCATTTGAAAAAGGGGCATAGCCAGACCCCTCAAGTTCCGGAGTCTTCATCGTCATGGCGCAGCCCGCCTTCCGCGGATCGATCACGGCTTTGATCACGCCGTTCAACGGCTACGCCGTCGACGAACGGGCGTTCCAGGAGTTCGTGGAATGGCAGGTAACGGAGGGCAGCCACGGCGTCGTGCCGTGCGGCACCACCGGCGAATCGCCCACATTGTCGCATGACGAGCACCGCCGCGTCGTGGAACTGTGCGTCGAGGCCGTCGGCGGGCGCGTGCCCGTCATCGCCGGCACGGGTTCGAACTCCACCGCCGAGGCCATCGAACTCACCCAGCACGCCAAGCAGGCGGGTGCGTCCGCTGCACTGGTGGTCGCGCCGTATTACAACAAGCCGACGCAGGACGGCTTGAAGCTGCACTTCCGCGCCATCGCCGACGCCGTTGATCTGCCGCTGATCCTCTACAACGTGCCCAGCCGCACGGTGGTGGACATTTCGGTCGACACCGTCGTCGAGTTGTCGCGTCATCCCAACATCATCGGCATCAAGGAAGCCACCGGCGACGTCTCGCGCGCCACGCGCATCAAGCTGGCCACGGCCGAGAATTTCTGCCTGCTGTCGGGCGACGACGGCACTTCGGTGGGCTTCCTGGCGCACGGCGGCCACGGCTGCATTTCCGTCACCGCCAATATAGCTCCAAGACTGTGCGCGCAGATTCAAGACGCATGGACGCTCGACAGCACCGAGGACATCGGCCGTATTCGGGATATCCTGCACCCACTGCATGATATTTTGTTCACCGAGCCCAGCCCCGCGCCGGTGAAGTATGCCGCCCATCTGTTGGGCAAGTGCGAGCCCGATACGCGCCTGCCGCTGGCCCCCGTCACCATGAAGACCAAGGCCCGCATCGAAGAGGCCATGCGCGGCGCCGGTCTGTTGTCGGACTAGGCGGCGCCATAGCCCGTCATGGCCAAGTCCACGCTGATCGCCCACGGCCGCGTCGCCGAAAACCGCAAGGCGCGGTTCAATTACTCCATCGAGGACACCATCGAGGCGGGCATCGCCCTGATGGGCAGCGAAGTGAAGTCGCTGCGCCTGGGCCGGGCCACGATCTCCGATGCCTTCGCCCAGCCCGAGGGCCGCGAGATGTTCCTGATCAACTGCCACATCCCGATGTACCAGGGTGCCGGGCGCTTTCAGCACGAGGAGACGCGCAAACGTCGACTGTTGCTCCACAAGAAGCAGATCGACCAACTCGCCGCCTCGGTTCAGCGTGACGGCATGACGATCGTGCCGCTGTCGTTGTTCTTCAACGACAAAGGAATTGCCAAGGTGTCGCTGGGCCTGGCCAAGGGCAAGAAGCAGCAAGACCGCCGCGAGAGCATCAAGAAACGCGAGTGGGACCGGCAGAAGGCGCGGTTAATGCGCGACAAGGGTTAAACCTATGTCTGATGAACCGGAGTTGCTCGGCAAGATCAAAGACAAGCTGATCCGCACCAAGGAGCAGTGGGCCAAGGACGGCCGCGCGCTGACGGGCGAGGCCGCCAAGCCGACCGAGCGCCTGCCGCCGGGCCAACGGCTGACCAAGGACTTTCCGGTGCTCGACCTTGGCGTGCAGCCCAACCTGACGCAACAGGACTGGAGCCTGAGCGTCGGTGGCCAAGTCAAACGCCAGGTGAAGTGGTCGTGGGCGGAGTTCATGGACCAGACGCAGCAGACCTACAAAAACGATATTCATTGCGTGACGACGTGGTCGCGCTACGACAACGACTGGGTCGGCGTGCCGATGCGCGTGCTGCTCGACGCCGCGCAGCCGCTGCCCACCGCGAAATTCCTGATGGTGAAAAGCTTCGACGGCTATTCCACCAATGTGCCGCTGGCCGACGTTGACCGCGAGGACGTGTTTCTGGGCCATACCTGGAACGGCGCAGGCCTGACGCGCGAGCACGGCGGGCCGGTGCGCCTGGTGGTGCCGCATCTGTATTTCTGGAAGAGTGCCAAGTGGATCCGGCACATCACCTTCATGGAGAAGGACCAGCCCGGCTACTGGGAAGCGCGCGGCTATCATATGCGCGGCGACCCGTGGCCGGAGCAGAGGTACGGTTAGGCAAAAAATTGTCATGAATATTTATACTATGTAGCTGAATTGCCCGTTATTATTGTGAAAACGGGGAGTATTCGTATGAAGACGATCAGAGTGGGCGTATTTAACCTTGAAAATTTGTTTCTTCGCTATCGCCTGCTCGACAAGGAGAAGGGATCGCGCGAACCGAAAGCCGTTGACCCAGAGAAGTTCATCAAGGAAGGCGGCCACATCAATCTACTTGATACTGAAATCGAGGATTACGGACCTATCTCGAAAAGCTTGCGCACACTTACCGCGCGAATCATCATAGACAACGCACCCGACGTACTTGCGGTTCAGGAAGTTGAAAGTCAGGAGGCGTTATTTCAGTTCAACCGGAAATACCTCAAGAACGCTTATCCGTACTTCCTAGTCGTCGATGGCAACGACCAACGCCAAATCGACGTCGGCTATTTATCCAAGCTTCCCTTTGAGAGCATCAATACACACCAATTCTTGCAAACATCGACGAAAGATCGTCGGAAAAAGGTGTTCGCTCGCGACTGCCTTGAAGTGACAGTGCGGGCGGGAGAAAAACGGCTGACGCTGTTCAACAACCATTTCACCTCCCGTATCAGCGACGAAAACGGCAAAAAACGCCGCGATCCTCAGGCTAAGGCGGTGGCGGAAATCGTCAAAGAACGCTTCGCCAATCCAGACGAGGAAAACTGGATCATCTGCGGCGACTTTAACGCCTTGCCCGATGAGAAGGCCGTTACCGTGCTGGAGTCATCGCTAGATGCGGAGAACATACTGTCTCGCTTGCCCGTCAGTGAGCGCTGGACCTACATATACAAGGGTAAGCTACAGCAGTTGGACTATCTGATGGCATCCCCCGCTCTTGCCGCGCGCTCGGCGGCGCTCCCCCTCGTAGACCGCCGGGGCTTGCCTAAAGCCAAGTGGAAATTCAACCCGAAGCTGACGGAATATATCGGTGAACACGGTGCTTCCGATCATTGCGCGCAGTTCTGGGATGTGACGTTGTAGTCACGCGCTGATTCCCTCCACCAAACTCATCGTCGAGGGGGCGGCCGTGGCGATGAAGCGCGTGAGTTTCAGCCCCGCCGCGGCATAAATTTTCGTGAAGTCCTCGGCTGTGCGTTCGCGGCCGCGCAAGAGCGCCATGATGCCCACGTCGAGCGCTTTGTTGGGGTCCGCATCGTTGCCAGGCTTGATGACCGCGTCCACGGCGATCAACCTTGACGATGCACTCATGGCCGCGGCGCAATTCTTGAGGATGTTGACGGCGGTCTCATCGTCCCAGTCGTGCAGGATGCGCTTGAGCACGTAGATGTCGCCGCCCGCAGGCACGGACTGAAAGAAATCGCCTGCGGCAAATTCGCAGCGCGCGGCCAGTCCCGCATCGCGCGCGTGGTTGGGCTGTTCCAGAACATAAGCCTGATCGAACAGCACGCCGCGTACGTCGGGGTAGGCCTTCAAAATTGCCGCCATGAAGCCGCCGCGCCCGCTGCCGACATCGACCACCGTGCCCGCGAACGGATAAGCCGCAGCCACGGCGGCGTTCTCAGGCCCCGACTGCAGCGCCATGGCGGCGTCAAACCGCGCACCGATCTCGGGATGCGCCGAGAGGTAATCGAAGAAGTCAGACCCAAAGGCGCGCGTGAACGCCGGTTCGCCGGTGGCGATCGTGTGGGGCAGGGCCTTATAGACGTCCCACATCACGTCTTGCCACGATTGGCGCACGGACTCGCGCATGGAGCCCGGCACACCTCTGCGCAGCAGATTGGATATGTCGGTGTTGTGAAACTTACCCTCGGGGTCTTCGCGGAAAATGCCGCTCGCCGCCATGTAGCGCAGCATGCGGTAGAGCGAGCCTGCGTGGGTGCGCGTACGGAAGGCCAAGTCCACAGCCGACAAGGGATTTTCGGCGATTACATCGGCCAGACCCAGCTCGGCGGCGATGCCCACGCAGCGCGTCAGCAACACCTGTCCGGTGATGCGCAGAAGCGCCAAATTCGGTGGAATTTCAACCATCTTGTCCCCGCCGTTCACAGCTTCTTGAGGCCCCTTGCCAGGGACCTTGCGTTGCCGGACACTCCCGGCGCATTTGCGCTCAACAAGGAACACCCCATGAAACGCACCGTCGCCGTTCTTGCCGCCGCCTTGACCCTGACCTTCGGAGCCGCCGCCATGGCCGACAGCGCCTATGATTACGCCTTTCAGAGCATCGAGGGCAAACCCATGCCCATGAGCGAGTTCAAGGGCAAGGCCGTGCTGGTGGTCAACACCGCCTCGTTCTGCGGCTACACGCCCCAGTACACCGGCCTGCAAAGCCTGTGGGAAGACTACAAGGACAAGGGCCTGGTCGTGGTCGGCGTGCCGGCCAACGACTTCGGCAAGCAGGAACCCGGCACCGCCGCCGAGATCAAGGACTTCTGCGAAAGCAAATACGACGTCAGCTTTCCCTTGGCCGACAAGGTCGTGGTGAAGGGCGACGACGCGCACCCGTTCTACAAGTGGGCGTCGGCCAAGCTGGGCCCTGACAATGCGCCGAAGTGGAACTTCCACAAGTATCTGGTCAACACCAAGGGCGAGTTGGTCGCGGCGTTCCCTAGCAAGGTCGACCCCAAGAGTGCGGAGATCACCGCGGCCGTCGATAAGGCTTTGATGAAGTAAGCCGCGTTTTCTGACGTGGATTGAACGGGCCGGGGGGCGACCTCCGGCCCGTTTTGCTTTTAGCCCCGCAGCGCCTTGCGGACGACCTCGGGCTTTTTCTTGATGATATCAAGATAGTTCCGGGCGATCTGGTCGGGCCGATAGCGGCCCTGTTCCCATTGCTGCACCGTCCGCAGGCTGAGTTTGAATGCGTCGGCGAACTCCGACTGGCTCATCTTCAGTTTGGCGCGGATGACTTTGACCATGTTGCCCTTGTTGGGCGTGATTCGCGCAGCACCGCTGTCGACCAAGGCTTCCAACTCGCCTTTCTTGAGGAACGGCGCATCGTCAGGCCCTAATTTTATCGAAGTAGCCATGGCTTTCATCCTTATTGGCCTTGCGGAGCGAGATCACGCGGCGCGTGTCGCCGCGGTCGGTGTAGATGCAGCAATACACGCGCATGTCGATGACGCCGTAACAGATGATCCGGCGTTCTCCGTAATCGCGCCGACGGTCATCGACATCAATCGTCGGTGCGTCAAATAATTCGTTAGCTCTGGACAGCGAAACGCCGTGTTTGCGGATATTCTCGGCATTCTTGGCTTCGTCCCAAGCGAACCTCATGGCATGACTATACTCTTAACGAGTACGCCTTGCAAGTCAGCCCCGCAGCGCCCTGATCACGCCCGCCGGGTCGCGGGCGATGGCCAGCAGCAAAGCCCGTGCCGGTCCGCGCGGGGCGCGGCGGCCTTGCTCCCAGTTTCGTAATGTATGCACGCTGATGCCGCAGGCCCTGGCGAAGGACGGCTGCGACAGGCCCGTCACCGCGCGGATGGCGGCCACGTCCACCGGGCGCACCTTGCGGCCCTTGGCGCGGAAATAGGCGGACAGGTCGGTTTTTTTCGCCATTACGCCGCCAACGCTTTTACGCGCGTCACCACGTCGATGAACATCTTTTCCGTCAACACGCCGGTATTCACGTTATAGCGCGAACAGTGATAGCTGTCGGCCACGCGCAAGCCGCCCGGCAGTTCGTGCAACGCGCCATGCTTGAACGGATACAATACCTTGCGCGCGCCCAGCGTAGATAGCACGGCGTTATGCGAGATCTGACCCAGCGACAAAATCACTTTCAATTTCGGCATGGCCGCGATCTCGGCCTTGAGGAAATCGCGGCAGGTTTTCTGTTCGGCGGGTGTGGGCTTATTCTCCGGCGGCACGCAGCGCACGGCATTGGTGATGCGGCAGCCGACGAGTTTTAATCCATCGGCGGGATCAGCGCCGAACGTACCCCGCGCCAAGCCGGTTTTCAGCAGCGTCGGATACAACAACTCGCCCGCGTGATCGCCGGTGAAGGGCCGGCCCGTGCGGTTGGCGCCCTTCAATCCCGGCGCAAGGCCGACGATCAGCAGCCACGCATCAATAGAGCCAAACGCAGGTACCGCGCCGTTGAAGAAATCCGGATAAAGCTTTTCATTATGGCCGCGAAAATCGGCCAATCGCGGGCAGAGCGTGCAGGTTCTCGCTGGGCCGGACAGGCCGGAACTCATATGTCAGCGTTCACCACGATCCGCCGGCGGAGCTGGGCGCTCGGCGCGCGCGACGCTGCTTTGCAGGTCGGCCAGTTCGATGAAGTTGTCGGCCTGACGGCGCAGTTCGTCGGCGATCATCGGCGGCGAGGTGCGGATCGAGGAGACCACCGACACGCGCACGCCCTTCTTTTGCACCGCTTCCACCAAGCGGCGGAAATCGCCGTCGCCGGAAAACAGCACGACGTGCTGCACGTGGTTGGACATCTCCAGCATGTCGATGGCCAATTCGATGTCCATGTTGCCCTTGATGCGCCGGCGGCCCTGGGAGTCGGTGAACTCCTTGGCGGGCTTGGTCACCATGGTGTAGCCGTTGTAGTCGAGCCAATCGACCAGCGGGCGCAGCGGCGAGTATTCCTCGTTCTCCATCAGCGCGGTGTAGTAGAACGCGCGCAGCAACCGGCCTTTGGCCGCGAACAGGTTCAGCATACGCCGGTAGTCGATGTCGAAGCCCAGGGACCGGGCCGCGCCGAAAAGGTTGGGGCCGTCGATGAACATGGCCATGCGTTCTTCGGGATAGAAGATCATGCGTCGCTCCTATAATTCAAATATGATTGCGCCTGTCCGAATGGTCGGAAAATAAATGGTTCATGCCGCACGCGCAACCCAAACGGCGCGAACTTTAGGGCGAAATTCGTCATGATTCTCGTGGCTCTCGGCTCGAATTTGCCCTCGCGCGCGGGCCCGCCTTTGGCGACGTGCCAGGCCGCGGTGCGCGAACTGGCCGTGCGCGGCGTTGCGGTGCGCGCCATCTCGAACTGGTACGAAACCGCGCCTATCCCTGCATCAGACCAACCGTGGTTCGTCAACGGCGTGGTGCGCGTCGAGACGCCTTTGCCGCCGCACGATCTGCTGGCGCTGTTACATGAGCTTGAAGCAGACTACGCCCGCGCCCGGTCCGCACCCGATGCGGCGCGCACGCTCGACCTCGATCTGTTGGCGTACGGCGAGGTCGTTTTGGGGCAGGGGCCCGTGAGCCTGCCCCATCCCCGTCTGCACGAGCGCGCCTTCGTGCTGCTGCCGCTGCGAGATGTCGTGCCGGAGTGGCGGCACCCGATTTTGCGGAAAACCCCGGCCGAGATGATCGCGGGACTAGGGAAAAGCATTGAAAACCAAGGGATTCGCCCCATCTCCTTGGGGACTTGAGATTTGGGGCCTTTGCGTCTACAAAGCGCCTCCTTCGCAGCCCGGGTGGCCGGGCGCGGGTGCGGCTTTAGCCCCTTTTTTCAAGGGCTTACCCTGGGGATTGATTGACCCCGCAACAAAAGCCGCGCACTCTCTGAACCACGCGATTTGAGGAACCACACACATGGCCCGCGTCACCGTCGAAGATTGCGTCGAAAAAGTCCCCAACCGGTTTGAACTGGTGATGGTGGCCGCACAGCGTTCGCGTGAAATCTCCTCAGGCGGCGAGCCGCGCATCTCGCGCGACAACGACAAAAATCCCGTCGTGGCGCTGCGCGAAATCGCCGACGATAAGGCCATCCCGACCGATCTTTACGAAGCCTTGATTCAAGGTCTTCAGAAACACGTCGAAGTTGATGAGCCTGAGGAAGACGGCTTTGACGCCATGGCGGCCAATCCGGAATTCGCCGCCATCGCGGGCCAGGTCGGCGAACAGATGGTCGCCGGTGCCGGCATGAGCATCGAAGAACTCGACGACGAGGAAGAAGAAGCCACACCTCGTCAAAACTCTGACCATCCGAATGTGAATTATGGGGAAGCGGACGAAGCCGGCCGGAACGACTGATCGCCGCCCGCTTCCTTTGCGATCCGCAAAGTGGTGCGCCCGCGCGCGCACCCGAAATCTTAATCATCGCGACTTAGACGCTGACGGTGGAGGGCCGCCGTCATGATGCGTCAATTTGAACTCGTCGAGCGGGTGAAGGCCTACGATCCCGGGGTCGACGAGGATGCCATCAACCGCGCCTACGTCTATGCCATGAAGATGCACGGCTCGCAGACGCGCGCCTCGGGCGATCCGTACTTCTCGCACCCGATCGAGGTGGCGGGCATTCTCACCAACTACAAGCTCGACACCGCCTCCATCGTCACCGCGCTGCTCCATGATATCGTGGAGGACACGCTGGCGACGCAGGCCGACATCGAAAAGCTGTTCGGGCCCGAAGTCGGCCGCCTGGTCGACGGCGTGACCAAGCTGGCCAAGATTCAAATCCAGAACATCGAGACCAAGCAGGCGGAGAACTTCCGCAAATTCCTGCTGGCGATGTCGGCCGATATCCGCGTGCTGTTGGTCAAGCTTGCCGACCGGCTGCACAACATGCGCACGCTGCATTTCATCAAGGACCCGGCCAAGCGGCGGACCATCGCGCTGGAGACCATGGAGATCTACGCGCCCCTGGCCGAGCGCATCGGCATGCAGGAGATCAAGACCGAGCTGGAAGACCTCGCCTTCGCCGAGATCAACACCGACGCGCGCAGTTCCATTCTGACGCGGTTAAGATTTCTGGAACTGCATGGCGGCGACCTCGTCGGCAAGATCATGGACGAGTTAGACCAGGTGATCACCAAGGCGGGCATCAAGGGCTACATCTCGGGCCGCGAAAAGACGGCGTACTCCATCTGGCGCAAGATGCAGGTGAAGGAGGTCAGCTTCGAGCAACTCTCCGACATCATGGCCTTCCGCATCCTCCTGGACTCGGTGGAGGACTGCTACCGTGTGCTGGGCATCATGCACACCGCCTACCGAATGGTGCCGGCGCGCTTCAAGGACTACATCTCCACGCCGAAGCGAAATGGATATCGCTCGCTGCACACCGCCGTCATCGGACCTCAGAAGCAGCGCATCGAACTTCAAATCCGCACCCAGCAGATGCACCAAGTGGCCGAACTGGGCGTCGCCGCCCACTGGCACTACAAGGCCGACGGCGGCGAGGACAAGACCACCGTCGTCGAGGGCCGCCAGTATTCATGGTTGCGCGAGCTGCTCGATATTCTGGAGCACGCCCAGAACCCGCAGGAGTTTCTGGAGCACACCAAGCTGGAGATGTACCAGGATCAGGTGTTCTGCTTCTCGCCCAAGGGCGACCTGATCGCCCTGCCGCGCGGGGCCAGCACGGTAGATTTCGCATACGCCGTGCACTCCGAGGTGGGCGACACCTGCGTCGGCGCGAAGGTCAACGGCCGCATCGTGCCGCTGCGCACCAAATTACAGAACGGCGACCAGGTCGAGATCGTCACCTCCAAGGCGCAGAAGCCCGCGCCGGAGTGGGAAAGCTTCGTGGTCAGCGGCAAGGCGCGCGCGCATATCCGGCGGCGCATCAGGTCGGACGCGCGCAGCGAGTACATCCGATTCGGCAAGAGCATCCTGGAAAAAGTATTCCAGAAAGACGGCTACGAACTGACGCACAAGGGGCTGCAAGGCGCGCTCGACAAACTGGGCACGGCGTCTATCGACGATCTGTATGCGAAAGTCGGCGAGGGGCGGCTGTTCGGCCGCGAGGTGATGATCGCGGTCTATCCAGGTGCCCGCACCGAAGCCGACGACAACGTGGTCAACCTCTCTCAGGCCCGCGCCAGGCAGACGGGCGCGGCGTCGGTGTCGATCCGCGGGCTGACGCCGGGCATGGCGGTGCATGTTTCGGAATGCTGCCATCCGCTGCCCGGCGACCGCATCGTCGGCATCCGGGAACCGGGCAAGGGCGTGGCGGTGCACACCATCGACTGCGAATCGCTACGCGAGTTCGCCGATTCCTCCGACCGTTGGGTCGACCTGTCGTGGGATACCGACCGCGACAAGGACGCCCACATTGGAAGATTGGTGCTGACGGTGGCCAACGAGACCGGCGCGCTGGGCACCGTGACCACGGTGATCGCCAAGAATAACGGCAACATTTCGAACCTGCGCTTCACCAAGCGCTCGGCGGATTTCTTCGAGATGGTGGTCGATATCGAGGTCACGGGTGTGAAGCACCTGACCAACATCATCGCCGCCTTGCGCGCCATGCCCGCGATCAACGCGGTGGATCGGGCGAGGGGGTAGCATTATCGTCGTCCTCGGGCTTGACCCGAGGACCCAGGGTCCAAAACGCGATCGTGGTCATTACCCTGGACCCCGCATCAAGTGCGGGGTGACGAGTTGCGTATGAAAATCGGCCCGCGCGCAACTTCTGATGCTTGACGCGCGAAATTTCCCTGGTATAACCCGCGCCCCTAACGACATTGCGACGCCCTTGGCGGCGATACTTGGAGTTTTCGTGCCGTGACCACCGCTCTTCACACCGCGACCGTGACGATGACCGCGACCCTTTCGGGTCCGGCACCGTTGGTGCGCGTGCGGGGCGTCGTTGCTGCGGCCCCGCGAACTTCCAGGTAAAGCAAGCTGTCACTTGCGTTGAAACATCGACAGCCCGGCTTTGCCGGGCTTTTTTCTTGCCCGGCGGCCGGCTGATTCAAGCCAAAGAGGCCCCGTTATGAAAAACCCGTATCTTCTTTCCCTTCCCATCGCGCTGGCCACGATCACGGTGATGCTGGCCACCGACCTGTATTTGCCCGCCGTTCCGAGCCTGCACGAAACGCTGGGCGGCACGCCCGTTCAGGCCCAGTACACGCTGGCCAGCTTCATCGCGGCCTTCGCGGTGGGTCAGCTCATCATCGGCGCGCTGGGCGACCGTTACGACAAGCGCGTGATCATGATCGTCTCGCTGGCGTTGTTCGCGCTGGCTTCGCTCGGCTGCGCCGTGGCGAGCGATATGACCACGCTCATCGTGTTGCGCGGCGTGCAGGGCTTCGTCTCGGCGGCGGGCGTTGCGTTGGCTCCGGCGATGATCCGCGAACTGGGCGATGAGATGACGACGATCAAGCTGATCGGCTTTATCAGCTCGGTCGAGGCGCTGATTCCGGCGTTGGCACCGGCTCTGGGCGCGTGGCTGATCGTGCTCTACGGCTGGGAGGTGACGTTCTTCATAGTCTCGGCTACGGCGTTGGTCGTCACGGCAGTGTTCCTGCTGATGCCCGCGCGCGCCACACCGCGCGCCCAGGCGAAGCTGGACCATCCGGTGTTGATCTACGCCAAGCTGTTGGCCAACCGGCGCTTCATGGCCTACACGCTGGGGCATGCTTTTGGAATCGGCGCTTTGATGACGTTCATCTTCGCCGCACCCTACGTGCTGACCACGCTGTATGGCCGGAGCATCGATTCGTTCGTGTGGATGCAGGTGTTCCTGATCGCCTCGTTCATCATCGCGGCGAACCTGGGCGGGTCGCTCGCTCAAAAAACGGGCGTGGCATCGGCCATCACCACGGGCGGCCTAGTGCAGCTCGCGGGCGGTTTCGGCCTGCTCAGCCTGTCGTTGCTGCACGATGCGCCGTCCACGGCGGCGCTCACGGTGGCGATGATCCCGGTGAACATGGGCTTAGGATTGCGCGCAGGGTCCACGTTCACACGGGCGATGGACGCGGCCAATGCGCCCGACGGCAGCACCGGCGCGCTGATGATCTTCCTCATCTCGCTGGTGATGTCGGCAGGCACGGCGCTGATTGCGCCATACCTGTACCTCGGGCTGTGGACCGTGGGCATCGCGGTGACGGCGCAACTGGTACTCTCGGTGGCCTTATTGGCCGCCGGGAACGCCGGTGCGGCGAAAACCCAGCCGCTGGCCGTCTAACCCCGCGCGAGAACAGTCAGCCGCACTTGTCTTTGGCGCTGTTCTCGCACGACCGGCGGCAAGCGACGGCTTCCTCGGCGCGCATCGGCTCACAGCGTTGTACGCACGCGCTTTCGCGCATGCCGCACAGCGATGATTGCAACATATCGCCGCTGCAGGCCGAGAGGCTCAGCAGCACGACCACCCCGATAAGAGGCCGCATGTTTTAACCCTTCGGCGGCGGTTCGGCGGCGGCGCTCACCGGCACGCGTTGGGTCTGGCGCAGTTCAGCGTCTTTCTCTCCGGCCAGGAACGCGGCGATGTCGGCTTCGACCTCCTGGGGAATCTCTAGGTACAGGTAGTGGCCGACCTTGGGGTATTTCTTCAACAGACTGGGCGCGCCCGTCAGCCACAGCGACATCACGTTGGCTTCCAGATGCATGACCGTGGGATTTTCCATACCCCAGAGTATCATCGTCGGCGCTTTGACGCGGCCAAGGGTTTGCTCAGGGTCGCCGGTCTTGAAATTGCGCATGAACAGCCGGCCTTCTGCGCGGCCGCCCTGGCGGTTGTTCATGTCGGTGCACATCTGCACCAGCCACTCGGGCGGCGCCATGGTGGGAATGTTGGTGGAAAGATTCCTGCGCCAGTAGCTTTCCGATCTGTAACGCGACGCGATCCACTGGTCGATGGAGGTGCCGCGCGGCCGGTTGGGGTTGGTCGCCGCCGTGCGCGGCATGCCCGCCGAGTTGATGAGGATCAGCCGCGTCACGCGCTCGGGCTTATCGGCGGCGTATCTGAACGCAACCGGCCCGCCCGAGGACGTGCCCAGCAGCGCGAATTTGTCGATGCCGAGGTTCGTCGTCAGCGTGTCCAAGATCTGCATGTTCAGTTCAATAGAGTAGCGCTGCTTGGGGTCGGGCGCGGTCAGGCCCGCCGTGGGGTTGTCGAAGCGCACCACGCGGTACTTGGCGCTCAGCGCCTTGGCCATGCTGTCGAAGACCTGAAGGTTCATGTAGCTGGCATGAATCAGAACCAACGCCTCGCCGCTGCCTTCGTCCATGTAGTGTACGCGCACCCCGTCGATGTCCATGAACTTCGATGACGGTTTGGTGTATTTCGCCTCCAGATCCTTGAAGGGGCGCTCGAAGGCGCCGAACTCAAGCGCCGCTGCGTATGCGCCCACGCCGATTGCGCCCGCGACGATCAGACCGAGAATGAGTTTCATGCAACGCGCCCCGCTGTGCTTCAGATGACCCTATTTTAAGCACAGCTTTGCCGCGCAGGCGCGTAAAAACAAGCCTTGCCCCGCGTGGCGAAATACCCCACCTGTTGGCCATGTTCCGCCGCCGCGACCAATTGCCCCTGATGCACCGTTTGCGTGACTGGCTGTGGCCCCGCACCGGGTGGGGCCGCGCCGTCACCTATTACTGGCATCGACTGCAACGCATTCCTGGAACGCCGGCCAGCGTGGCGGCCGGCTTCGCGTGCGGCTTGGCCGCGTCCATGAGCCCGGCCGTGGGCACCCACGTCATCGTCGGCATGGGCCTGGCCTATGGGTTGCGCGGCAGTTTGGTGGCCGCGGTCATCGGCACGCTGGTCATCAACCCCTGGACCGCGCCGCCGGTGTGGTTCTCCACTTATTATACTGGCGCGGTCATCCTGGGCTGGGAGCAGTACGGCCACGCGGGCGTGAGCGATTTCATCGACATGTTCGTGGGGCTGACGCAGGCCGTGGTGCAGCTCGACGCGCGGCTGTTCATCACCAAGGTCACCCCGGTCTTCTGGCCCATGCTGGTGGGCGCGCTGCCCGTGGCGCTGATCGTGGGTTTCGGGTCATACTTGCTGTTGGAGCCGGTGTTGCGCAAACTCCAGGAGCGGCGCACCGCGCGGCTGATGCAGCGCGCCGAAAAGGGTTCGTTCCGATGACGCGGTCATCCCATCTTCGTCTGGGCGTGAACGTCGACCACGTGGCCACCGTTCGCAACGCGCGCGGCGGCATTCACCCCGATCCGGTGCGCGCGGCGTTGCTGGCCGCCGAAGCCGGGGCCGACGGCATCACCGCGCACCTGCGCGAGGACCGCCGCCACATCTCGGATGCCGACATCGAGCGGTTGCGCACCCAGCTGCATGTGCCGCTGAACCTGGAAATGGCCGCGACCGAGGAAATGCTGAAAATCGCGCTGCGCCACAAGCCGCACGCCGTGTGCCTGGTGCCTGAAAAGCGCGAGGAGCGCACCACCGAGGGCGGTCTGGACGTCGCCGGTCAGCACAACCAACTGGCACCCTATGTGCGCGAGCTGGCGGGTGCGGGTATCCGCGTCTCGATGTTCATCGAAGCCGAGCCGCGCCAGTTGGATGCCTCCAAATCCGTCGGCGCGCCGGTGGTCGAACTACATACCGGGCTGTACTGCGAAACGCCTGCCGGGCCCGAACGCGAAAAGCAATTGCAGCGCCTGAAAGCCGCGGCCGCCCACGCCGACAAGATCGGTCTGGAATGCCACGCCGGGCATGGCCTGGGTTACGACACGGTGGAGCCCGTGGCCGCGATCCCGACATTGGCGGAACTCAACATCGGGCACTTTTTGGTGGGCGAGGCGATCTTCGTGGGCTTCGCGCCCGCGATCAAACGCATGCGCGCCATCATGGACGCCGCGCGCGCCGCGTGAATTTATGATCTTGGGCATCGGCAACGACCTGATCGACATCCGGCGCATCGAAAAGACGCTGGCGCGTTTTGGCGACAGGTTCATCCAGCGCATCTACACGCCCGCCGAGCAGCGCAAGGCCGAACGGCGCAAGGGCGCGGGTGATGCGTATGTGGCCACCTATGCAAAACGCTACGCCGCCAAGGAAGCCGCCTCCAAGGCGCTGGGCACGGGCTTTCGGGCCGGGGTGTATTGGAAAGACCTAGGTGTTGTGAATTTGCCCTCGGGCAAGCCCACCATCGTCATGACCGGCGGCGCGGCTGAACGGCTGAAAGCAATCACGCCGCCGGGCATGGAGCCCTGCGTCGATCTGACCATCACCGACGAATACCCCATCGCCGAAGCGATGGTCATCATCTCGGCGGTTCCCAAGGCTTGAACGCCATGCGCAACGTCCTGTTTCTCTGCACCGGCAACTCGGCGCGCAGCATCCTCGGCGAAGCGCTGCTCAACCACTGGGGGCGGGGAACATTCTGCGCCTTCAGTGCCGGCAGTTATCCCAAAGGTCAGGTTCATCCCGTGGCGTTGGAGGTACTGGCCGAACTGGGACTGCCCACCACGGGACTGCGCAGCAAAAGTTGGAACGAGTTCGCCGCACCCGGTGCACCGCAGATGGATTACATCTTCACCGTCTGCGATCAGGCCGCCGGTGAGGTCTGCCCGATCTGGCCCGGCAAGCCCCTCAGCGCCCATTGGGGCCTGCCCGACCCGGCGGCGGTGACGGCTTCGCACGACGCGCAGCTTGCCGCGTTCCGCGAGACCGCGCGCGTCCTGCAACAACGCATCGAACGTTTTGTTTCCTCCGGTAAGCCATAGGTCATGCGTCACGCGCTCATCGCAGAGTTCATTGCCGCCATGTTTCTGCTGATCGCGGTGGTCGGTTCGGGCATCGCTGCGGAACGTTTAAGCGGCGGTATCGTCGGCCTGGCGTTGCTGGCCAACGCCGTCGCCACGGGTGCCGCATTATTCACGCTGATCTTGGTTTTTCAACCGATCTCGGGCGCGCACATGAACCCCGCCGTAACGCTGGGAGCCGCGCTGATGGGCGATCTGGAGTGGCGCAAGGTCGCGCCCTACATCGCAGCGCAAACCGCAGGGGCGATTGCGGGGGCGGTATTGGCGCACGCCATGTTCGATCTGCCGTTGCTGCAAGCCGGCCAGCATGTCCGCACCGGGCCAAGCCAATGGTTGGCGGAAGTGATCGCCACCACGGGGCTGTTCCTGGTCATTCATGGATGCGTCCGTCATGGCGTGAAAATCCTGGCCGCGGCGGTCGCCGCTTATATTACGGGCGCGTATTGGTTCACGGCCTCAACCTCCTTCGCCAACCCGGCCGTGACCATCGCGCGTACGCTGACCGATACCTTCTCCGGAATCCGGCCCGAGGACGCGCCTGCTTTCATCATGGCTCAGCTTGCCGCCGTGGCGGTGAGCTTGCCCTTGGTGCGGATGCTGCGGCGAATGTCCTAGCTTGATTGCTCACAACGTCTTCATCCGCCCCGGCTTGACTTTGCCCCGGGCGAAAGGCTTATCTGCCTGCACACCCGCGGCGGGCCACGCGAATCGCCGCTAAATCACTGATATTCCAGCGGTTCATGTCCCAGTCCACGATCAACGGCAAGGCGGCCCCCAAGAAGCAAGAGGGCTTTTTGGAGACGGTGCGCACGGTTGTTTATGCCGTTCTGATCGCGTTGGTCATCCGCTCGCTGGCCTTCGAGCCCTTCAACATTCCCTCGGGCTCCATGATCCCGACGTTGCTGGAAGGCGACTACCTGTTCGTCTCGAAGTTCTCCTACGGCTACAGCCGCCATTCCTTCCCGCTCAGCTTCATGCCCATGTCGGGTCGCGTGTTGTCGTCAACGCCTGAGCGCGGCGACGTGATCGTGTTCAAACTGCCGCGCGACAACAAGACCGATTACATCAAGCGGCTAATCGGCTTGCCCGGCGACACCGTGCAGGTGAAGGACGGTCGGCTGTTCATCAACGGAGACTTGATCGAGCGCGAGCGGATGGACGACTTCGTCTATACAGACCGCTTCGGCAGCGTGCGCCGCGTCACGCAGTACCAAGAGACGCTGCCCGGCGGCCGCAAGCACTTCATCCTCGAAGAGGGCGACGGCCGCGGTTACGACAACACGCGCGAGTTCACCGTGCCGCCGGGCCACTACTTCATGATGGGCGACAACCGCGACAACTCGCTCGACAGCCGCGCCGACGTGGGCTTCGTGCCCGACGAGAATCTGGTGGGCCGCGCCGAGATTCTGTTCTTCTCGACCGACGGCACCGCGGCCATCTGGGAAATCTGGCGCTGGCCCTTCGCCATGCGCTTCAGCCGCTTCTTCGACCGCATCATCTAGGCAGGGGCCCGCGAAAGAGGGCCGCCCCGTGACCCACGTTCTCGAAACCGTCCTGAACCACCGCTTCGCCGACGCCGCATTGCTGTCGCGCGCGTTGACGCACCGCAGCGTCATGGGCATGCGCAAGGCGGGCGGGCAGGAGCATGCCGATACCTTCGCCAACGAGCGCCTGGAGTTCCTGGGCGACCGCGTGCTGGGGCTGGTGATCGCGGAGTTGCTGTTTCAGCGCTTTCCCGCCGAGGCCGAGGGCCAACTTGCGCAGCGCCTGGCGGTGCTGGTCAGCGCGCCGACCTTGGCCCGTGTGGCGCGCGGTTGCGGCATTGCACCTGAAATCCGCACCGCGCCCGGGCAGGGCAGCGAGGATGCCGAGGCCATTCTAGCCGATGCCTGCGAAGCGGTGATCGGCGCGTTGTACCTGGACGCGGGATTACAAAAAGCGGGTGATTTCATCCGCGCGCAGTGGTCGGCGTTGGTGGACGAAGCGGTGGCCCCGCCGAAGGACGCCAAAAGCACGCTGCAGGAATGGGCGCAGGGCCGCGGGTTTCCGTTGCCCGGCTACGCCGTCACCTCGCAAGACGGGCCCGATCATGCGCCGCAATTTGTCGTAACCGTGTCGGTCGAGAACAGCGGCACGGCGCAAGGAACCGGGCGCTCCAAGCGCATCGCCGAGCAGGCCGCGGCCACCGCGCTGCTCAAAGTATTGGGTGTGTCGTGACGGAGGCTGAACAAATCCGCTGCGGCTTCGTCGCGGTCATCGGCGCGCCCAACGCCGGTAAGTCCACGCTGGTCAACGCGCTGGTGGGCGCGAAAGTTTCCATCGTCTCGCCCAAGGCCCAGACGACGCGCACCATAGTGCGCGGAATTGCGATGTACGGCGCGGCACAGGTGATCTACGTCGATACGCCGGGCATCTTCGCCGCCAAGCAGCGCCTCGACCGCGCCATGGTGGCCGCCGCCTGGGCGGGGGCGGCCGAAGCGGAAGTGATCATGTTCGTGGTCGACGCCGCGCGAAAGCTCGACGCGGATTCCGAGCGCATCCTCGGCCAGTTGAAGGACAGCGGACGGAAAGCGCTGTTGGTGTTGAACAAGGTCGACATCGCCGACAAGCAGATCCTGCTCGACCTCACCCGGCGTTTGAACGATGCGGGCTCGTTCTCCGAAATCTTCATGGTCTCGGCGCTGACCGGCGACGGGCTCGACCGCGTCAAGGAGCGCATCGCGTCGTCCGTGCCGCAAGGGCCGTGGCTGTTCCCCGAGGACGATGTCTCCGACATGCCCGCGCGGCTATTGGCCGCCGAGATCACGCGCGAGCAGTTGTTCATGCAGTTGAACCAGGAACTGCCGTATTCCTGCGCGGTGGAGACCGAGCGTTGGGAAGACCGCAAGGACGGCAGTTCGCGCGTCGAGCAGAACATCTACGTCAGCCGCGACAACCACAAAGCCATCGTGCTGGGCGAGGGCGGCAAGCGCATCAAGAACATCGGTGCCAAGGCCCGCGCCGAGCTTGAAAAGCTGCTCGACCGCAAGGTGCATCTGTTCCTGCACGTCAAGGTGAAGGAGAACTGGCGCGAGGACCGCGGCCTGTTCGCCGCCTGGGGCTTGGATTTTAACGCTTAGTCGCTCACTGTTGTCATACCCCGCGAATGCGGGGTATCCAGGGGCCACAAGAGCAAGGTGCCTGTCGTGAAACTCTTTGCCGTCGTCTGTTTCTTCGCCGGAGTGCTGTCGTTGGCGGGCCTTGTGATTCGCCGTGGACGCAACCTGCCCACGGGCAACCTCGACTATGGGCTGATGTTCGTCGGCCTGGCCGGTCTGATGACCGGGCTCATCCTTCTTTTTAATCGGTTCTAGGTCGCCGCCGTGGCCGTGACCTGGGACGATCAGGGCCTCATCCTCTCCGTCCGGCGACACGGCGAGTACGACGCCATCATCTCTATCCTCACCGAGAACAACGGCCGTTACACCGGGTTGGTGAAGGCCGGTGCCAGCCGTCGCATGAAGGGCGCGCTGCAGCCGGGCAATGTGGTTAAGGCCACGTGGCGCGCGCGGCTGGATGAACACTTAGGGACTATCACAGTGGAACTGACGCACAGTTATTCCGCCGGACTGATGGATGACCCCAATCGGTTGGCGGTGCTGTCGTCCTTGTGCGCGCTGATCGATGCGCTGCTGCCTGAACGTCAGCCCCAGCCCGAGATCGAGCGCACGACGCTGGCGTTCCTCAGCGCATTGACGGCCGACGGCTGGGCGGTGCGTTACGCGCGCTGGGAGCTGGAGGTGCTGCGCGATCTCGGCTTCGGGCTTGATCTCAGCGCTTGCGCGGGTACGGGCACCATCGACAACCTTATCTATGTTTCGCCCAAGTCGGGCCGTGCGGTGTCGGCCGAGGCGGGCGAACCTTACAAAAACAAGCTACTCGCGTTGCCCGCGTTCCTGCGCGAGGGCGGCACCGCGAGCGATGATGACGTGGTCTCCGCACTTGCGCTCACGGGCCATTTTTTTGAAGCCCACGTCTTCGCCGCGCACCGCCAGCCCATGCCCGCGGCACGGGAGCGGCTGTTGGAAAGGTTACGAGGTTGAACACTGCGCTTCATACCCTCTCCCACAAAGTGGGAGAGGGAGTGAAAGCCATCAATTTGTTGATTGCCGCGTTCCGTGGCATACTAGATATAGACAAAATGGGGCTCCGCGATTGGGGCCTTCTTCATATCTTGGAGTCGCCATTTAATGGCCCGCACACCCGCAGCGCCCAAACCCGTCGGTGAAATCAGGCCAACCCCGCTCGCTGGAGCCTTGGGCGAGCGCTATCTCGCCTATGCGTTGTCCACCATTGTCTCCCGCTCGCTGCCCGATGTGCGCGACGGCCTGAAGCCCGTGCATCGCCGCCTGCTGTACGCCATGCGGCAGTTGAAGCTCGATCCCGCCAACGGCTTCAAGAAGTGCGCGCGCGTCGTCGGCGACGTCATGGGCAAGTTCCACCCGCACGGCGACCAGAGCATCTACGACGCCATGGTGCGCCTGGCACAGGATTTCGCGGTGCGTTATCCGCTGGTGGAAGGCCAGGGTAACTTCGGCAACATTGACGGCGATAACCCCGCGGCCATGCGCTACACCGAAGCGCGCCTGACGCCCTTCGCCATGAAGTTGATGGAAGGGCTGGACGAGGACGCCATCGATTACCGGCCCACCTATGACGGCGAGGAATCCGAGCCCATCGTCATGCCGGCCGCAGTGCCCAACCTGCTGGCGAATGGATCAGCAGGTATCGCGGTGGGTATGGCCACCAACATTCCGCCGCACAACGTCGGTGAGGTGTGCGATGCGCTGCTGCACCTCATCAAGACGCCCAAGGCCCACGTCTCGACGCTGCTCGACTTCGTGCAGGGGCCGGATTTCCCCACGGGCGGCATTTTGGCCGAAAGCCGCGAGACCATCCGCGACGCCTACACCACCGGGCGCGGGTCTTTGCGCGTGCGCGCCAAATGGAACATGGAAAAGCTCGATCGCGGCCAGTTCAACATCATCATCACCCAGATTCCCTATCAGGTGCAGAAGGCCAAGCTGATCGAGCGCATCGCCGAACTGCTGAACGATAAGAAGCTGCCCTTCCTGGCCGACATCCGCGATGAGTCCACCGAAGATGTTCGGATTGTCTTGGAGCCCAAGTCGCGCACCGTGGACCCCGAGCAGCTGATGGAGCAGCTGTTCCGCCAGACCGAACTGGAGATCCGCTTTGGGTTGAACATGAACGTGCTCGGCGCCGACGGCATCCCCAGGGTCATGGGCCTGCGCGATCTGCTGCAGTCGTTCCTCGATCACCGCCAGGTCGTGTTGGTGCGCCGCTCCAAGCACCGCCTGGAGAAGATCAAGGCGCGCCTGGAACTGCTCGAGGGTTATCTGATCTGCTATCTGAACCTCGACAAGGTCATCAAGATCATCCGCACCGAGGACGAGCCCAAGCCGAAATTGATGAAGGCCTTCGGGCTGACGGACAACCAAGCCGAGGCGATCCTCAACATGCGGCTGCGCAGTTTGCGCAAGCTTGAGGAATTCGAGATCAAGCGCGAGCACAAGGAACTGAGCGAGGAGAAGAAACAACTCAGCGCGCTGCTCAAGGACGACAAGCTGCAGTGGAAAACCATCGCCGACCAAGTCAAGGAGATCAAAGACGAGTTCGGCCAGAAGACGCCGCTGGGCAAGCGCCGCACCGAACTGGGCTCAGCGCCGACCGCCGTGGTCATTCCCATCGACGCGCTGGTGGAGAAAGAGCCCGTCACGGTCATCCTGTCGCAGAAAGGTTGGATCAGGGCCATGAAGGGCCACCGCGACGACGTGATGAGCGGCGATGCCGACGTGAAATTCAAGGAAGGCGACGCACTGCAGGTCGCGGTCAAGGCCCAGTCCACCGATAAAATTCTGCTGTTTGGGTCCGACGGGCGCTTTTACGCCGTGGGCGCGGACAAACTGCCGCAAGGACGCGGCTTCGGCGAGCCCATACGCCTGATGATCGAACTGCCCAATGACGCGGTGATCGTGGCCATGTTCGTCTTCAACCGCGAACAGAAATTCCTGGTGGTGTCATCCGAGGGCCGTGGCTTCGTGGTGCCCGCCGAGCAGGTGTTTGCGCAGACTAAGAACGGCAAGCAGGCGCTGAACCTGTCTGAGAATGAAAAAGCCGTGGTGTGCACGCCGGTGCAGCCCAGCATTCCGGGCGGCTTGTTTGGTGCGGCGGGTGATCACGTCGCCATCATCGGCGAGAACCGAAAACTTTTGATTTTCCCGCTGGCCGAAGTGCCGGAAATGAGCCGAGGCCGCGGCGTCATCTTGCAGCGCTACAAGGACGGCGGCTGTGCCGATGCCAAGGTGTTCACGCTGAAAGCGGGCCTGAGTTGGATGTCGGGCAACGGCGAGCGCGTGGAAACGGCGTTGAAGGAATGGGTCGGCGAACGCGCGCAAGCAGGCCGTCTGCCGATGAAGGGCTTTTCCCGCGACGACCGGCCGTTCAGCGGGGGTTAGGCGGCCTTCTTAACCTTGATCGTGGTCTGAATCTCGTCGTAGTCGGCGCGCAGCATACCTTCCTCGACGTCGATCAATCCGACGGTCTTGAGCGCCTTTACGTCCTCGTAAACACGCTTGTAGTCGCGCTTCAATGCACGGGCCAGCGCGCGCACCGTTTTGGTCGGATGAGAATTCAAATGCACCAAAAGTTCATGGCGTTTATCGCTCATAACTGCCGATAACGCCGTCCATGATAAAAACGTCACATTGCTTTGCGAAACGACTTTTCCGCCGCGCTCGACCTTGCGTACGGCATCAATGAATCTTTTGCCCACATCCCGCAAGGTGCCGCCGACATAAATCTTCTTCTTCATGCTTCACCTCTGAGGTTGCTGACTTCAGACAAGAATTCGTCGACCAAATCCTGAAGCGTGGAGAACGTGATTGAGGTCTCTTGACCATGTCTATGGCGATGGTCGCCTTTGCCGCGTTCATTGTCGTAGCCAAGCACCCGTTCGCCGCTCACGATATAAACAAAGCTGTATTTGTAGAGATGACGTGACGGCGGCACGGGTTTCGGAACAAGCCACGCGGTTAACCGGACGAAACTACCGTCGGGATAAACGGCTTCTTCCTCGACAATCAGCTTCGCCTTCATGATGGCGCATCATGCCATCAGCAGCTGATGGCGTCAAATGCCATAACTTTGAGGGTAGCGGTTAATCCGCCTCGGCGGTCTCAGCCGGTTCGTCCAGCCACGCCCAGCCGTTGGGGCCCAAGGCCTGCATCGGCTGGAAGCGCGCCTTGTAGGCCATCTTGGCGCTGTCGGCGATCCAGTAGCCCAAATACACGTAAGGCAGGCCCAGCTTGCGGGCATGCTCGATCAGCCATAGCACGATGTAATTGCCCAGGCCCTGGCGCGGGCTCTTGGTCTCAAAGAAGCTGTACACGGCGGACAGCCCGTCGTTGGTGCGGTCGGTCAGGCACACGGCGGCCAGCGCGCCCATGTGGTCGCGGAACTCGACGATGAAGGTGTCGATGGGGCTGTCTTCCACCATGGCGCTGTATTCGTAAAAACCCATCAGCGCCATGTCGCTGCCGGTGTGGCGGCTTTGCTGATAGCGCGTGAACAGGTCGAACTGCTCGTTGCTGGCGCGCGCGGGCACCTTCACGGCCAGCAGGTCTTCGTTCTCGCGCCAGGTCCGCGCCAGCGTGCGTTTGCGGCTGAAGTCGCGCACCGACACGCGCACCGGCACGCAGCTGCGGCATCCGGGGCAGGCGGGGGCATAAGCAATCGAGTGGCTGCGGCGAAAACCCGCGCGCGCCAAACCCTCATGCAGATTTTCAGCACCGGGCCCCGAGAGTTCCGTGACGATTTTCCGCTCCAAACGGTCGGGCAGATACGGGCAGGGCAGCGGCGCCGTGGTGAAAAAGAACTGCGGCCGTTTGAGGGGTGTTTGATCCATGCCCGTAAAGCTTAGCCGCCCGGGTTCGGACGGGAAAGGGTCTCGCCGGTCTGGCCGTCGACGGGCGGCGGATTGCGCTTTTGCAGGAAGTTGGGCAGGCGGTCGAATTGCTCGGCTCTCACCTCGTCGGCGCGCAATAGAACGATGGAAACGCGCCGGTTGCGCGGGCTGCGTGCCTGGGTTGGGTCCATGGGCTCACGGTCGGACGCCCCGGTCACTTTGCGCAGTTGGTTGTCTTCCAGCCCGCCTTCCAGCAGGGCCCGGCGGGTGGCCAGGGCGCGGTCGGCCGACAGTTCCCAGTTCGTGTAGCCGGTGGGGTCGACGTAGCCCGACGGGTCGGTATGGCCGGTGATGCTGAGCTTGTTGGGCAGTTTGCCGATGATCTTGGCGATCTGGGCCAGCAATTCCTTGGCGCGCGGGTACAGGTTGGCGCTGCCCGGCGCGAACATGTCGATCTTATCCTGATCCATGATCTGGATGCGGATGCCTTCGGGCGTGTTGTCGATCAAGAGGCTGCTGGCCATGGGGGCAAGTTCGGGGATACCGCTGATCTTCTGCTTGATATCGCTGACGACCTGCTCGAATTCCTGCTGCTGGCGGGCTTCTTGCGCGGCTTCCAAGTCGTCTTGGCTTTCTTGCTGGCCTTCGGCGGGGTCGGAGTTGTCTTCACCGCCCGAGCCGATGGACGGTGGCGGCAACACAACGGCCGAGGTGGAGCCGGTGCGCGATTGCGATGCGCCTTCGCCGAGTGTTTGCCCGCCGAGCATGCCGCCGGCACCGCTTTCGCGCGTCGAGGCGGCGATGGGCGTGAAGTAGTCGGCGATGCCGTTGAGCTGTTCCTCGGTGACGGCGTTGAGCAGCCACAGCAGCAGAAAGAACGCCATCATCGCCGTCACGAAGTCGGCATAGGCAACTTTCCACGCGCCGCCATGGTGGCCTTCGCCACCCTTTTTGACGCGCTTGATAATCGTGATGCCTTTATCGCCGAGATCGCGTTCAGCCATGGGCTTGCGCCGTTCTTCGCGTTGGGGCCGAAAAGGCCTGGAATTTCAATGCCTAATGTACCCGCATCAGGCGCATCTCACAAGCATAGGGCTCAGTCGTTAAGAATCAACAACTGGCCGGTGCCTTTTTCGGGCGGGATGAGGGCGAACATCTCGCCTTCGGCCCAGCCGGGGTGCAGGTCGGCGAAGTGCGCCGAGAGCAGATGCGCCGACTGCCCGCCGGCCATGTTGAACCGCGAGCGGCCGAGGTCGGCCAAGTCATAAATGGCGCGAACGCCTGCGCCATGCCGGTGACGAAACGGCGTGCGCGAGGTCGATGCGCTGAACGAGCCCCGGTTCACGGTGGCGTCATCGCCGGGTGTGGGCGCGGCAAAGCCGCCCAGGCCCGATAGGCCCGGGATATTGCCGAACACAGGATGGGCGAAGCGCGCCACGTGCCAGCGCTCCCAGCGCTGTTGGTCGGTGGTGGGGGCGTGTTGCGCCAGCCAGTCTTTCGTATCGCTCCACGCCGCGTTGACCTGTGCGGCGCAGGTTTCGGTCGCGGGCGTACGCACATCGTCGCACCATGCGGTCTTTTCGGTGAGGATCAAGGTCAGCAGCGCGGGCCGCGCACCTCGGAACTCGCCGAATTCCTCGCCTAACTCGTCCTCCAGCAACCGGGCTTTCAGCTTCTCCATCAGCAGCGCAAAGACCAGCGGTTGGGTGCGGTCGCGGCCCATGGTGCCGTCCCAGGCGGCCAGGCTTTTCTTCAACTCGTCATCGTTAAGCTGCGGCAACAAAACGCCCAGCATGTCGCGCGCCATCAGCGACACGGCGTCATGTTGCAGTGTGTCCATGTCTTTCAGCGTCAGGCCGCTGCGTCCGGCCAGGAATTCCTCGATGCGGCGGGCGCGGTAGCCCTCGGGCCATTCTTTGGCGATCAGCAGCGGGAAATTGTCCGGCACGATTTTGTTGTTGGCGTTGATCAGCACACCCTCGGCGGGGTCGAGCTTCTGTGGCAGATCGTCGAACGCCGCCCACCCCATCCAGTCGCAGTCGCCGCGTGCGCCGTCGGCGGGCGTTAGGCCGTTGCAGAGTGTGCTTTTGCGTAACGGCACGCGGCCCACGGCAATGGTGCCGATGGAGCCATGGGTATCGGCGAACATGACGTTCTGCTGGGGTGCGTGAAACAACTTCGCCGCCTCGCGAAACTCTTGCGTGGTTTTGGCCCGCGCCATGCGGTGGATGGCGTCGATGGAGCGGTCGTCGGGGGCCAACAAGGTCGCGGCCAGGGCGACGGCCTTGCCGTGAACCGCGCGCAAGTCCTCGGCGGGCAGAATGTCGCTGATGACAGGGCCATGGCGCGTTTCGCGCACGGTGAGTTTGAGCGGTTCGCCGAAGCGGACCTGAATCATCTCCTCGCGCGTCGTGAACGGGGCAGGGCCGTCGGGCGTGGCGTATCCATCATCGACCAGTGTTTCGATGAACAAATCCTGCGTATCGCCGTGGGTGGTGGTGAATCCCCAGGCGAGGTGGCCGTTATGGCCCAGCAGATGAAACGGCACGCCGGGCACGGTTGCCCCCACCAGATCGACGCCGGGATAAGACACCCCGGCCAAGTACCACATGTTCGGCGATTGAAAGCCAAGATGAGGATCGTTGGCCAGGATCGCCCCGCCGGTCGCGGTGCGCGAGGGCGCGACGGCCCAGATGTTCGAGGCCAGCGAGGGGCGCACGACGCTCAGCATGGCGGTACGAAGTTTGGTCAGAAACTCAGGCGATGCGGTGATGGTGACGGGCGAGGCGGCATCGACATCGGGCCACAGTTCGGCGGCGCGCTCGGGCCCCAGTTTGGCGATGATCGCAGCCCGGCTGAGTTCCTCTGGCCAATTGCCCGAGAGTTGCAAGCCCATCAGCTTCTGCCAGACCAGTGAGTCAGCGGGCACCCAAGGCTCGGGCGAAAAGAACAGCAGCTTGAACTCCAAGGGCAAGCTCTCGACGGCGATGAAGGAATTGACGCCCTTGGCATATGCTTCAACGGCGATTTTCGTTTCCGCGTCGAGGGTTGGCAGATTTTCCTGCGTGCGCCGGTAAAGCCCCAGCGTGCGCATGAACTTGTCGCTGCCCACGCCTAGATTACCCAGCACCTCGGCCAGGCGGCCTTGGCCCAGGCGGCGCATCAACTCCATCTGAAACAAACGATCTTGGGCATGGACATAGCCCAGCGCCGCGTAGGCGTCCGCCGCGCTGCCGGCTTTGATCCATGGCACACCGCGCGCGTCGCGGGTCACGGTTACGTCCGCCGACAGGCCGGGCAGTTTGGCTTGGCCCTCGGTTTGGGGCAGGGCGAGGTATGAGGCCGCGACGCCATAACCTATGATCGCCGCGGCAAGGCCGAAGACCGTGATAACAAAACCCAGCAGCAGCCGTTTCATGCCCGATTAAGCCCCGTTTAGGATTTGCCGATTATCCTTCGCCGTGGACAATGCTGTGCGCCACCCAAAGACATCAAGTGCCCGATTTCAAGCCAAACCACGATGACAGCGACCTGGCCGCCGAGTACGGCCGCGAGGTGCTGTTTGAAGTCATCTTCATCGGCAACGCCGTGAAGGTGACCGCCATCGACGCCGAAACCGGCGTCGAGACCAGCATCATCGGCCCGCCGACGCTCACCCAATACAGCATGAAGGCCAACGCCATGCGCAAGCTTGCCGCTGTGCTGGCCAAGCTCGAGTCCGACCCCGACGGCTGCGACCCGCCCCCGCGCCGCAAGCCCGGGTGGTATGTGTAATTAAGTCGATAAAACAGGATATTGCCGCGCACTAGTGCGCCTGGGCGGGATATGCTATTCGACCGCCCCGCAACCGAGAGATTGACGCTTTCCCAGTCATGTCCGCCCCGCTTTTGGCCCGCCCCGGAGACGTCGTCGCATTGGCGAGCGACCATGCCGGAGTGGAGCTGAAAGCCGCCCTGAAGGCGCAGTTGGAGGGCCAAGGCTTCAAAACCCTCGATCTCGGCACCAATTCATCTGACTCCGTCGACTATCCCGACTTCGGCCACGCGCTGGCCCGCGCCATCCTGGACAAAAAAGCCGTGGCGGGTGTGGCCGTCTGCGGCACAGGCATCGGCATTTCCATCGCGGCCAACCGCCACGCCGGCATCCGCGCCGCGTTGGTGCATGATGCCAACACCGCCAAGCTGGCGCGCGAGCACAACGACGCCAACGTGATCGCGCTGGGCGCACGCGTGCTCGATGTGCCCACGGCTCAATCACTTCTGACCACGTTTTTCGCCACGCCCTTTGCTGGTGACCGGCACGCGCGTCGCGTCGCCAAACTCGGATAAAAAGAACAAGAGAAGGACTCCGCCCATGGATCAACGCGTTCCCAGCCCGTTTTTCGGCGCTTCATTGGCCCAGGCCGACCCCGATGTGTTTTCCTCGGTCGCCAAGGAGCTTGAGCGCCAGCAGACGCAGATCGAACTCATTGCGTCTGAGAACATCGTGAGCAAAGCCGTGCTGGAAGCCGTGGGCAGCGTGCTGACCAACAAGTACGCGGAAGGTTACATCGGCAAGCGCTATTACGGCGGCTGCGAGTTCGTGGATGTCGCGGAATCCCTCGCCATCGAGCGCGCGAAAAAGCTGTTCAACTGCGCCTATGCCAACGTGCAGCCTCATGCGGGCGCACCCGCCAATCAGGCGGTGTTCTTGGCGCTGCTCAAGCCCGGCGACACCTTCATGGGCATGGACTTGGCGGCCGGGGGGCACCTGACGCACGGCTCGCCCGCCAACTATTCGGGCAAATGGTTCAACGTGGTGTCCTACGGCGTGCGCCGCCAGGACGGCTTGATCGATTACGACCAAGTTGAGTCCGTGGCCAAGGAGCACAAGCCGAAGCTGATCATTGCCGGTGGTTCTGCCTACTCGCGCGTCATCGACTTCGCCAAGTTTGCCCAAATAGCAAAATCCATCGATGCATTGCTGATGGTCGATATGGCCCACTTCGCCGGGTTGGTGGCGGCCGGGCTGTATCCCAGCCCGATCCCCCATGCGGACGTGGTGACCACGACCACGCACAAGACGTTGCGCGGCCCGCGCGGCGGCATGATTTTGTCCAACCGCGAAGACCTCGGCAAAAAGATTAACTCGGCGGTGTTCCCGGGCCTGCAAGGCGGGCCCTTGATGCACGTCATCGCGGGCAAGGCAGTCGCGTTGGGCGAGGCCCTGCGGCCGGAGTTCAAGGTCTATGCCCAGCGCGTCATCGACAACGCCAAGGTGCTGGCCGAAACCCTGATGAAGGGCGGCTTAGACATTGTATCCGGCGGGACCGACAGCCACGTCATGTTGGTGGATCTGCGCCGCAAGAAGCTGACCGGCAATGTGGTTGAGCATCTGTTGGAGCGTTCGGGCATGACCGCCAACAAGAACGGCATTCCCTTCGACCCGGAAAAGCCCACCGTCACCTCCGGTATTCGCCTAGGCTCGCCGGCGGCTACCACGCGCGGCTTCGGCACGGCGGAATTCAAGCAGGTCGGCGAGTGGATCTGCGAAGTCATGGACGCCCAGGCCGCCAACCCCGGCCAGACCGAGGCGGTGGAAGCCGCCCTCCGCCAAAAGGTCAAGGACTTGTGCCGCCGGTTTCCGATTTATCAATAATTAGCGGTCAGGGTACACTTCACCACGACACACAAGGGCGGCGACCGGCGCTAAAAGCCAGGGGCCGCGAGTAGGGGAAGTTCCATGCGTTGTCCTTATTGCGGGCATGCCGATACCCAGGTGAAGGATTCGCGTCCGACGGACGACAATTCCGCCATCCGCCGCCGACGTGCGTGCCCGGCGTGCGGCGCGCGCTTCACCACCTTCGAGCGCATCCAGTTGCGCGAGCTGGTGGTCGTGAAGAAGAACGGCCAGCGCAGCCCGTTTGACCGCGACAAACTCTCGCGCTCGCTGGCCATCGCCTGCCGCAAACGCCCGGTGGACGAGGAACGGATTGAACGAGTCGTGAACTCCATCCAACGCCGCCTGGAAAGCATGGGCGAGAATGAAATACCGTCCAGCACCGTGGGCGAGATGGTCATGGAAGCCCTGCAAGGCCTTGATAAAGTGGCCTATATCCGCTTCGCGTCGGTCTATAAAAACTTCCGTGAAATCAGGGACTTCGAGAATTTTGTTGAGAATATAACCGAGCCGCCCAAGGCCGACGAGAACCTGTAGTCCAAACCCTGGTCGTCACCCCGGCCAAGCGCAGCGCGAGCCGGGGTCCAGGGTATGATGCTCAAGGTCCAGCAATCGTAAAAAGCTGAATGCCGGATCAAGTCCGGCATGACGAGTTGAGTGTGGTTCGCTTCCGGTGAGTCCGACTATGCCCGCAACCTCCGATGCCGAATACATGGGTGCTGCACTGGCCTTGGCTGCGCGGGGCTTGGGCGATACCTGGCCCAACCCGGCCGTGGGCTGCGTCATCGTTAAGGACGGGCTCGTCATCGGGCGCGGCTGGACGCAGTCGGGCGGGCGGCCTCATGCGGAAACCGAAGCCTTGCAACGCGCGGGCGCCGCCGCCAAAGGCGCCACGGCTTATGTCTCGTTGGAACCGTGCAGCCATCACGGCAAGACGCCGCCCTGCGCGGAAGCGCTGATCGCGGCGGGCATCGGGCGCGTGGTCTCGGCCACGACCGACCCCGACAGCCGCGTCTCAGGGCAGGGGCTGGCCACATTGCGAGCTGCGGGCATCGAAGTGGTTGAAGGCGTCGGCAAAGCGGACGCCGACCGGCTGAACGCGGGCTTCTTCACGCGCATCGCCAAGAACCGCCCGCTCTTCGCCTTGAAAACCGCCACCAGCCTCGATGGCCGCATCGCGCTGGCCAACGGCGAGAGCAAGTGGATCACGGGGCCTGCGGCACGCCACGCCAATCAATCGATACGGGCGCGTTTCGACGCGGTGCTGGTGGGCTCTGAAACCGTCCGTCAGGACGATCCGGAGTTGACCTGCCGTTTGCCGGGTTACGCCGGGCGGCCAAAAGTGCGCATCGTGCTCGACCGTCGCCTGCGCACCGACATTGAACGCAAAGTCACACACACCAAGGTCGCACCCACCTGGATTTACACGACATCTCACAATCCAGCCGCATCAGGACCGCTGCGTGACGCTGGAGTGCAGGTGATTGCCATCGACCCCTCACCCCAACCCTCTCCCCTGTCCGGCCGGAGGCCGGCCGAATTTATGTCGGCGCGTCTCCGACGCGACGGGGGAGAGGGTGCTGAGCGTGAGCGAAGCGGTGAGGGGTTTTTGACCGCCGTGGCTGCTGACTTAAGCGCCAAGGGCCTGACGCGCGTTCTGGTCGAAGGCGGCGGGCAGGTGGCGGCCGGGCTGCACCGTGCGGGCTTGATCGATGAACTCTATTGGTTCCGGGGCGGGCAGGTTCTAGGAGGGGACGGGCGGCCCACGGTGGCGGCCCTGGGTCTTGACCGTCTCTCGGATGCACCCCAATTCAAGCGCCGGGAAGCCCTGAGACTGGGCGAGGATATTCTGGAGATTTTCAGCCGCTAACGCGGTAAGGCTGAGCTTATGTTCACCGGCATCATCACCGACTTGGGGCGCGTCACCGACGTCGCCCAACCTTTTCCGGGTGCTGCGGACCGGCGCTTTCGGATTCAGACCAAATATGCGCTGGCCGACGTGGCCATGGGCGCTTCCATAGCCTGCAATGGGTGTTGCCTGACGGTGATGGAAAAGGGGACCGACTGGTTCGCGGTGGATGTCTCGGGCGAGACGCTCTCCAAAACCACCCTTGGACATTGGTCTGTCGGTACACGCATCAACCTGGAGCGCTCGCTCAAAGCCGGCGATGAGCTGGGCGGGCATATCGTCTCGGGCCACGTTGACGGCGTGGCCGAGGTGGTGGCGGTGCGCGATGACGGCGGCTCGAAGCGCTACATGCTCAAACCGCCGGCGGTGCTGGCCAAGTTCGTCGCGCCCAAGGGTTCGGTGGCGTTGGATGGCGTGTCGCTGACCGTGAACGAGGTCGACGAAGCCACCTTCGGCGTCAACATCATTCCCCATACCCAGCAGGAAACCACCTTCGGCGGGCTCAAACCCGGCGACCGGCTGAACATGGAAATCGACGTACTCGCACGCTATGTTGCGAGGCTTCTGGAGACGCAGAACAGTGGATAAAGCCGTGACCTACGCCGAGTATCTGTCCTCGATTGATGAAATCATCGAAGACGCCCGCAACGGCAAGATGTTCATCTTGGTGGATGACGAGGGCCGCGAGAATGAAGGCGACCTGGTCATTCCCGCGCAAATGGCCACGCCCCAGGCCATCAACTTCATGGCCAAGCACGGCCGCGGCCTGATCTGCCTGTCCATGACGCGCAAGCGCGTCGAGGACCTGCGTTTGCCGATGATGACCACCCACAATCAAACGCGCCACGCCACCGCCTTCACGCTCAGCATCGAGGCCAAGGACGGCGTAACCACGGGCATTTCGGCGGCGGACCGCGCGCGCACCATCGCGGTGGCCATCGACCCGGCCAGCACGCGCGAGGACTTGGCCACGCCGGGCCACGTGTTCCCCTTGATGGCGCGCGACGGCGGGGTTTTGGTGCGCGCGGGCCACACCGAGGCGGCGGTGGATATCTCCAAGCTCGCGGGCCTGATTCCGGCGGGCGTGATCTGCGAGATCATGAACGACGACGGCTCCATGTCGCGCATGCCCGATCTGGTGAAATTCGCGCAGCTGCACAACATCAAGATCGCCACCATCGCCGACCTGATCGCCTACCGCCGCCGCAAGGAGCGTCTGGTGCGCATCGAGACCGAAGCGCCGTTCACCTCCAAGCACGGCGGGAAGTGGTTGCTGCGCGTTTATAACGACAACATCACCGGCACCGAACACGTAGCGCTGGTGAAGGGCAAGGTCGACGGAGTCGAGCCCGTGATGGTGCGCATGCATCAGGTCAACGTGCTCAGCGATTTGTTCTGGGACGCCGCCAGCCCCAAGACCGGCGAACTGCACCGGGCCATGGACATGATCGCCGAGTACGGCCGCGGCGTCGTGGTGGTGCTGCGCGATCAGGGCGGTACGCGGCTGTCGGACCGGGTGAAAGCCCAGGTCAAGGGCGAGGACGGCCCGGCGCGGCTGATGGATTACGGCGTCGGCGCGCAGGTGCTGGTGGACCTGGGCGTGAAGAACATGATCGTGCTGACCAATACCTCCAAGACCGTCATCGGTCTGGACGGCTACGGCTTGAAGATTTTGGAACAACGAAAGATTCCGTAATCCATGCCCATCAAACCTCACGTCCTGATCATCGAAGCGCGTTTTTATAACGAGAACGCCGACCAGCTTCTGGCCGGCGCCAAAGCCGCACTCGATAAAGCCGGGGCGACCTATGACATCCTGACTGTTCCCGGAATTCTCGAGATTCCGGCGGCGGCGATGTTTGCCTTCGCCGACCCTTTGTCGCGAAAGAGAACGCAGGGCTTCATCGCGCTCGGCTGCGCGGTGAAAGGCGAGACCGACCACTATGAATACGTTTGCCGGGAAGCGATGGCGGGCGTCAGCAAGGTCGCGCTTGAATTGAAGATCCCCACCGGCAACGGAATTCTGACCTGCCCCACATGGGACCTGGCCATGGCGCGCGCCAACCCCACGGGCGAGGACGACGTGGGCGGTCGCGCGGCGCGGGCCTGCCTGCGGATGATCGAGATAAAGGCGCAATATCATTTCTAGACGCCGCGCGTTATAAGCGCTGCGTCTTCGTTTCGTTCTTTGACAGGTTGAAGTTCCGCCATGGCTGCCGCGCGCACCGCATCTCCCGCTGTTTCCGCCGCCGCCATGGCGCGCAACGCCGGGCGTCTGGCCGCCGTCCAGGCGCTGTATCAAATCGACGCGCTTGATCTGTCGCCCGACGCGGTGCTGAAGGACTTCATCACCGGCCGTCAGGGCGGCAAGGCCATCGTCGAGGACCCCGATACCGCCCAGGAAACCTTCGTCGATCTGTGCGAGGCGGATTCCGAACTGCTGGTCGACATCGTGCGCTGCGTCGAGAATCGCGATGAGGAAGTGGGTGCTCTCCTGAAGGGCTCGGTGTCGGGCGAGTGGCCGGCCGAGCGGCTGGAACTCACGCTGAAGGCGATTTTGCGCGCGGGCATTGCGGAGTTGCTGGTGCGCGCTGACATTCCGCCGCGCGCGACCATTTCGGAATTCGTCGACGTCGCCCACGCGTTCTATCCGGGCCCCGAGCCGCGCATGGTCAACGCCGTGCTCGACCGCGTGGCGCGCGCGCTCGGCCGCCTCGACGCGAAGGCATGAGCCGGCTCAAGGAATTCGACCTGATCAAGCGGCTGCTCGCGCCGCTCTCGCGCAATGCACCCGGCGCGCTCAACCTCGCCGACGACGCCGCCGTGCTGAGCCCGCGACACGGCCACGACCTTGTCGTCACCAACGATGCGGTCGTGGCGGGCGTGCACTTCTTCCCGGACGATCCCCCCGCGTTGATCGCGCGCAAGGCGCTGCGCGTGAATTTATCGGACCTCGCGGCCAAGGGCGCGAAACCGTTGGGCTTCTTCATGGCCTTGATGCTGCCCGCAGCGGCCAATGATGCGTGGCTGGAAGAATTCGTGCTCGGCCTGAGCCAGGACGTCGAGGCCTTCGCCTGTCCGCTGATGGGCGGGGACACGGTCGCGACGCCGGGGCCGCTGGCCATTTCGATCACGGCCATCGGCGAGGTCAAAACCGGCCACATGACGCGCCGGGCGGGCGCATTGCCGGGCGATGCGCTGTGCGTGTCGGGCACGATTGGAGATTCAGCGTTGGGTTTGGCGGCGGCCAAAGGCGAGTTCCCAGCTCTTTCCCCCGCGCACCGCGCATTTTTGACTGACCGTTACCGTCTGCCGCAACCCAGGCTCACGCTCGGCCAGGCCGAGGCGGCGCGCGACAGCGCCTGCATCGATATTTCGGACGGGCTGTGCGCCGATGTGGGGCACATCTGCGAACAGTCCGGCGTCGCGGCCGTGATCGAGGCCGACAAAGTGCCGCTGTCGGCGGCGGCGCGCGACGTGCTGGCCATCGCGCCCGACGCGCTAAGCCGGATTCTCACCGGCGGCGACGACTATGAACTGGCCTTCGCGGTGCCGCCCGCCAACGTGGCCGCCGCGCTGGCGCATGGCCAAAAGGTCGGCGTGCCGGTGACGCCCATCGGCCGGTTCATGGCCGGGCAGGGTGTGAGCGTCTTGGATGCGGCGGGCAAGCCCGTTAGACTGGACGTCTTAGGTTATGAGCACCGCTGAGGGCCCGTGAAACGTTTCATCGTCATATTCATCTTGTTGATCCTGGTGGGCGGCGGCGGGGCCGGCGCGCTGATCATGCTGGGCGTGCTGCCCAATCCGTTCAATCCGATCCCCAAAAACATGACCGCGGCCGAGGCCGCCGCGGCCAAGGCGGAAGCCGCGCGCAAGGTCTTTGTGCCGCCGAGCGAGGCGATGACGTTCGTGGACGTGCGCGACATGATCATTCCCGTGGTCATGGGCACCGAGTTGGAGCGCAGGGTCTATTTGAGCGTGCGGCTGCACGTGGTGAAGGCGGAGCAGGACGCGGTGGAGACCGAGATCGTGCGCTATGAAAGCGCGGTCCTCGACACGTTCATCCCGTACTTCCAGAAATACTACGCCACCAAGGACCTGCTCGATCCGGTTGACGTCAAGAAGCAGCTCAAGACCATGGCGCGGAAACTCTACGGCGACAAAGTCATCGACGTCTTGCTGATCAACGTCTTCGAGCAAAAAAGTTAGCGCTGAGCCGTTGGTCGGCCTGCGCCGGTTTGCCCAGGAATATCAACGCTGTTGCGTCCCTCAGGTGCTTCTGGCATCGTGCGCCCGCTCTTCCGGGAGGGCTGCCCCGAGCGGCCTATAACCAGTTGATCTGAATACGGAATTTGCCATCTCAACAGCATCGGCCGTTGCCCGGCCGAATCGCTGAAAACCATCTAGAAGGGGCCTTCATGAACTCGTTGGAAACTTTGGTCATCGCCTGCGGCGGACTCGCGGTGTTGTACGGAATCTACGCCACGCGGCGCATCATCGCGCTGCCCACGGGCAACGCCCGCATGCAGGAAATCGCCGCCGCCATTCAAGAAGGTGCGGGCGCCTACCTCAATCGCCAATACACCACCATCGGCATCGCCGGCATTGTGGTCGCCATCATCCTGGCGGCGACCTTGGGCGTGACGGTTGCCATCGGTTTCGTCATCGGCGCGGTGCTCTCAGGGCTCGCCGGCTACGTCGGCATGAACATCTCGGTGCGCGCCAACGTGCGTACGGCGGCTGCCGCCATGACCGGCGGCCTCAAGCCTGCCCATGACGTGGCGTTCCAATCGGGCGCGGTCACCGGCATGCTGGTGGTCGGCCTGGGCCTGTTGGGCGTGGCGTCTTACTACTTCGGCCTCAAGGGCATGGGCGTCGATCAGCGCAAGGTGCTTGAAGGCCTGGTGGCGCTCAGCTTCGGCGCCTCACTCATCTCCATCTTCGCGCGTTTGGGCGGCGGCATCTTTACAAAAGGTGCCGACGTCGGCGCGGACCTGGTGGGCAAGGTTGAAGCGGGTATCCCCGAGGACGACCCGCGCAACCCAGCCGTGATCGCAGACAACGTGGGCGACAACGTCGGCGACTGCGCCGGCATGGCCGCCGACCTGTTCGAGACCTACGCCGTGACCATCGTCGCCACCATGCTGCTGGCCACCATCTACTTCGACGGTGCTGCCGAAACCACCGCCATGCTCTATCCGCTGGTCGTGTGTGGCGTGTGCATCGTCGCCTCGGTCGTCGGCACGTTCTTTTCGGGCATCGGCGCCAACGGCAAGATCATGCCCGCGCTCTACCGCGGCCTGATCGTCACCGCCGTGATTTCGGCGGGCCTGATCGTCGTCATCACCGGCCAGATGTTCCCCGAGCCGATCAACACGGTCGATAATTTGGCCATCACCTCGACCGACATGATCGTCTGCGCCTTCGTCGGCCTGATCGTTACCGGCCTGATCGTTTGGATCACCGAGTACTACACCGGCACGGGCTTCCGCCCGGTGCAGTCCGTCGCCCGTTCGTCCTTGACCGGCCATGGCACCAACATCATCCAGGGCCTGGCCATCTCGATGGAAGCCTGCGCCTTGCCGGTGCTGGTGATCTGCGGCGGCATCATCGCGTCGTACACCGTGGCGGGCCTGTTCGGCCTGGCCGTTGCGGCGACCACGATGCTGGCGCTGGCCGGCATCGTCGTGGCGCTCGATGCGTACGGCCCCGTCACTGACAACGCCGGTGGCATCGCCGAGATGTCGCACCTGCCGCCGGAAGTGCGTAAATCCACCGACGCGCTCGACGCCGTGGGCAACACCACCAAGGCCGTGACCAAGGGCTACGCCATCGGCTCGGCGGGTCTGGCCGCGCTGGTGCTGTTCGCCACCTACACCGAGGATCTGAAGTACTACTTCCCGGATTTGAACGTCGAGTTCAGCCTGGAAAATCCTTATGTCGTCGTCGGCTTGTTCATCGGCGGCCTGTTGCCCTACCTGTTCGGGGCGCTGGGCATGCAGGCCGTGGGCCGTGCGGCCGGTGCGGTGGTCAATGAAGTCCGCCGCCAGTTCCGCGAGATCAAGGGCATCATGGAAGGTACGGCCAAGCCCGACTACGGCCGCGCGGTCGACATGCTGACCAAGGCCGCGATCAAGGAAATGATCATCCCCTCGCTGCTGCCGGTGCTTTCGCCCATCGTGCTGTACTTCGCGGTCGCCGCCGTCGGCGGCCAGGCCAACGCCTTCACGGCGCTGGGCGCGATGCTGCTGGGAACGATCGTCACGGGCATTTTCGTCGCCATCTCGATGACCTCGGGCGGCGGCGCTTGGGACAACGCTAAGAAGCTGATCGAAGACGGCTTTTTGGGCGACGGCAACAAGAAGGGCTCGGACGCGCACAAGGCCGCCGTGACCGGCGACACCGTCGGTGATCCCTACAAGGACACGGCAGGACCTGCCGTGAACCCGATGATCAAGATCACCAACATCGTGGCGATCTTGCTGCTGGCGATTTTGGCGGCGTAATAGGAGCATTTCCCCGAGAAGTGGTCTTCCGCTTGGCGTGGGAAATGCGACCAATAAAAAGGCCCCAGGGAAACCTGGGGCCTTTTTTGTTGCGCATGCGGCATCATGGTTTGGTGGGTGCATGACGATGTCTGATCTGCCCACCGGAAACTTCTCGGGCGCGGTTCCGACGATCAACGGATGGGAGCATGCCGGTTGTGTCGCGCACAAGCCGGGGGAAGGATCAGCCGCGTCGGCTTGATGCACGTCAAGGATGCTGGGCGGCATCTGGGCTCTGATCACGCCGTGGGAAGCGAGGATTCATGAGCGCCCGAGTTGCGGCCCTGGCCGAGAAGATGCGCGAACTCGAAGTCGAGATCGAGCAAGAGATCGCTCGCCACCGCGACGAATTGAAATTTCGCTTTGAGCGCGGCCGCGTGTTGTTCGAGGACGAAATGCTTCGTCGCCACCGCGAAGCGAAGGTCGCGCTGATGCGTTATCTCGCCGACGCCCGGCCGCTGGTGGTTCTCACCGCTCCGTTCATCTACGCTTTGATCATCCCCTTTGTGCTGCTTGATTTGTTCGTCAGCGTTTATCAAGCCGTCTGTTTTCCGGTCTACGGCATTGCCAAAGTCACGCGCGGCGATTTTTTTGTCTTTGACCGCCGTCACCTGGCTTATCTGAACGGCCTTGAAAAACTCAATTGCGCCTATTGCTCCTACGGCAACGGATTGATCGCCTATGTCCGCGAAATTGCCGCACGCACCGAGCAGTACTGGTGCCCGATCAAGCACGCCCGGCGGCGTCTGGGCACCCATGCACGTTACAACGACTTCCTCGACTTCGGAGATGCCGAAGCCTACCGCGACCAGATCGAACCGATCCGCAACCGCATGAGAAATGAAGGAGCCCCTCCGTCATGACCGCCGCTGTTCACAAAAACTTGATGGTTCTTGCCCACGGCCTGTTGGCCGCGACGATGTTCTGCTCGAGCCCGTCGCAGGCGCAGCAGGACGAGGTGTCGGGTTGGCCCGACATCAACGCCGGCCGGGCGGCTTACAATATCGAATGCCGGTCCTGCCACAGCCTGAAGGTCGGGCAGGCCGATCGTGGCCCGTCGCTGCTGGGCATCTATGGCCGTGTTGCGGGCGGTGACCCTGCGTTCGTCTATTCAGAGCAGTTGCGCGAGTCAAAGGTGGTGTGGACGGAGGAGACGTTGAACACTTATTTGCGCAATCCCTTCGAGATGGGAACGCAGGTCAACATGATCATTCATGGTATCCGCGACCCCAAGGAGCGGGCTGACCTGATCGCGTTTCTCAAACACGAAGCGAGGTAAAGGCGCCTACTGCGGGCCCTTCTTTTCCTTGCCCGCGTTGAAGCGCCCCAGATTGCCGATCAACTGTTCGATCAGGCTGTACTCGCGGCCCTTGGTGACGGTCTCGCGTGTGGCGATCTGGATTTCGCGCCCCGAATTGGCGTCGAGCTTGCGTACTTCTTTCAAAATGCCGCGCGGGTCGAACTCCACGGCGTACACCGTGCGCTCCAGTTCCTCGATCGGGTAAAAGGCGTACTGCGTCGTCTGCGAGCTGATGTAGTACCAAGTCTCGTTGTCGAACACCGAGGTGGTGGCGGGCGTGCCCAGCAGGTTTTGCACGTCCTGGCGGGTCTGTTCACCCGGCGCCAGCCGCGTGATCGCCTCGGGCGTGGGTTGGTTGCCGCGCGCATCAATGTCCTTGGCGCAGCCAGCCAAGGCCAAAACGCCGCCTAAAACATACACATAGCGCAAGCTCGGCATTCGAAGGCTCATCGGTTTGCTCGTCTTGGTTTTCAGCCGTCCGGCCTATATATAGCCGGTACATATACCACAGCCGGTCTGTTTTCCAGGCCGCCTTAATTCCCCTGAAAGCGACTGAATCATGGGCCTTCTCTCGATGTTCCGCCGTACGCCCGCCGCCGCCGAGGGGCAGGTGATCGCGCTCTATGGCGCACTCGTCGCCCAGGCCCGCCAGCCGGCGTTTTACGCGACCCTCGGCGTGCCCGACAAAATCGACGGGCGGTTTGATCTGATCGTGATACACGCCATGCTGGTGGTGCGCCGTCTGCGCGCCGACGCCGAGCGCGGGGCTGAGCTTTCGCAGTTGTTGTTCGACCACATGTTCACCGACTTCGACCGTTCTTTGCGTGAAATCGGCATCGGCGACATGAGCGTGGGCAAGCACATCAAAAAGATGGCCAAGGCGTTTTACGGACGTGCGGAGGACTATGAAAAAGGCCTGGACGGCTCGGCCACGGCGTTGTCCGACGCCTTGACAACCAATCTGTACCGCAGCGCCGCGCCCACGCCCGAGCAGGTTGCGGCCATGGGCAAATACCTTATGGAGTCCGACCAAGCGTTGCGCGCGGTGGCCTATGACGACCTGGTTCAAGGCCGCATCGCGTGGGCCCCGGTCGGGTGATCGACGCATGGCCGCGCTGCCGCCCAACCCCGAGCTGGAATTCTCGTTTCCCATCGACGTGACGCAGTTGCCCGCCGCGGGCCGCGCGTACACGCTGACCGCCAAAGCCGCCGAGTGCAAAAAAATCGCCCGGCGTTTGGATCTGCTCGAACTGCCCATGTTCACCGCGACGCTGACCATCACGCCGGGCGCGGCCGGTTTGGTCGAAGTCACGGGGCGGATCAGCGCCGAGGTGGTCCAGGCCTGCGTCGTCAGCCTGGAGCCGGTGAAGGCCGCCATCGCCGATGACTTCGCGCTGACTTATTCCCGGAGTAATCCCAAAGCCAAAGCCGAGGCCGAGGCCGAGGTTGACCTCGACGCCGAGGACGAGCCGCCCGAACTGCTTCACGGCGATGTGCTGGACTTGGGGGAAACGGCGGTGGAGCAACTTGCGCTGCTCATCGACCCTTATCCTCGGGCCCCAGGCGCGGTGTTTCAGTCGCCCAAGACGGTGGAGAGTGAGCCCGAAAAAGCCGTCGTATCGCCCTTCGCGGTCTTGGCAAAACTCAAAACAGATAAGAAAACCAAGTAGTTAAGCGGCTTGCACGGCTGGGGGCTTTCCGCTATGAACTGCGGCTTCCTGCGACGGCCGGTGGCGGCGGCGCCTGACCAAGGCGGCCAAACGCGCTTGAGCCACATCCAAGAAAGACAGATCCATGGCGGTTCCGAAGAAAAAGACCTCTAAATCGCGCCGCAATATGCGCCGTTCCCACCATGCCTTGGCTCAAGCCTCGTATCAGGAATGCCCCAATTGCGGCGAGCGCAAGCGTCCGCACCACGTCTGCGGCAGCTGCGGCCATTACGACAGCCGCGAAGTCGTGGCGTCGAAGGCCTCTGCTGCTTAAGCTGTTCGCGACGCGCCATGTGTTGGCGCCGACCGCCGGAACATCATGACATGCCGGGCGGGTCCCTGAGGGGGAACGGGTGAGCGCGCCACAAATCATATCCATCGACGCCATGGGCGGCGACCATGCACCCGAGATCGTGGTGAAGGGTGTGGCGTCTGCGCGCGTGCGCTATCCCAAGGCGAAATTCCTGCTGTTCGGCGACGAAGCCCGCATCGCGCCCTTGGTTGCGGCGGAATCAAACTTGGCCGACTGCGTCACCATCAAGCACGCGCCCGACGTCATTACCGGGGATGCCAAGCCCAGCCAGGCTCTGCGCCAGGGCCGCAATTCCAGCATGTGGAAGGCCATCGAGGCGGTGAAGCTGGGCGAGGCCTCGGGCGTCGTCTCGGCGGGCAACACCGGCGCGCTGATGGCCATGGCCAAGATCATGATGCGCACGCTGCCGGGCATCGATCGTCCGGCCATCTGCAGCCTGTTTCCCACGCGCGTCGGCGAGACCGCGATGCTCGACCTCGGCGCCAATGCCGTGTGCGATGCGCGCAACTTGGTGGAATTCGCCATCATGGGCGAGTGCTTCGCGCGCGCGCTGCTGGGCCTGGAACGACCCAGCATCGGCCTGCTGAATATCGGCTCGGAAGACCTCAAGGGCACCGACACCTTGCGCCAGGCCGCACAGATGCTGCGCGACTCGCCTTTGGAGTTGGAGTTCCACGGCTTCATCGAGGGCGACGACATCGCCATGGGCACCGTGGACGTCTGCGTCACCGACGGCTTCACCGGCAACGTGGCGCTGAAGACCGCCGAGGGCACGGCCAAGCTGTTCACGGAATTCCTGAAAAGCGCCATCAAGAGTTCGTGGCTGGCCAAGTTCGGCATGATCTTCGCCAAGCCCGCATTATCCCGCATGATCGCGCGCACCGACCCGCGCAAGTACAACGGCGCGCTGTTTGTCGGCCTCAACGGCGTCGTGGTGAAAAGCCACGGCGGCACCGACGCGGTCGGCTTCGCCAATGCCGTCGGGGTCGCGGTGGACATGATCTCGCGCGACCTCAACACCAAGATCGGCGAAGAGTTGGAGCGCATCAATTCCGCCGCCGCGCCGCAGCCCGCCGTCCAGGCGGCTTCGGACTCATGAAGCGTTCGGTCATCGCGGGCGTCGGCGCCTATCTGCCCCAACGCGTGGTCACCAACGCCGAATTGGCCGCGCGCGTGGACACCACCGATGAGTGGATCGTCGAGCGTACCGGCATCACTCAGCGCCACATGGCCGCCGAGGGCGAACTGACCAGCGATCTGGCCATCGCGGCTTCGCGGCAAGCCTTGGATCGGGCCGGGATGAGCGGCCAGGAGTTGGACCTGATCGTCGTGGCCACCACCACGCCCGACAACACCTTTCCCGCCACCGCCGCCAAGGTGCAGGCCGCCTTGGCGCGGCCCGCCATCGCCGCGTTCGACGTGCAGGCGGTGTGTTCGGGCTTCGTTTATGCGCTGGCCGTGGCCGACAACTTCATCAAAGCGGGTCAGGCCGAAACCGCGCTGGTGATCGGTGCTGAGACCTTCACGCGGCTTCTGGATTGGAACGACCGCACCACGTGCGTGTTGTTCGGCGACGGCGCCGGTGCGGTGGTGCTGAGGGCGCAAGACGGGCAGGGCACGTCGGCCGACCGTGGCATCTTGTCCACGCATCTGCATTCCGACGGACGGCACTACAACATGCTGATGGTCGACGGCGGGCCCTCGGCCACCAAGACCACGGGCCATGTGCACATGAAGGGCCGCGAGGTCTTCCGCCATGCCGTAGTGAACTTGGCCGACACCGTGCGCGAGGCGATGGAGGCCAATGCCGTCACCATCGACGACGTGGACTGGCTGGTGCCGCACCAGGCCAACAAGCGCATCCTCGACAGCACGGCCGAGAAACTGGCTATCGACCCCAAGAAGGTGGTGGTGACGGTGGACCGGCACGCCAACACCTCGGCGGCCTCGATTCCGCTGGCCTTGAACCAGGCCGTCACGGACGGGCGCATCAAGCCCGGGCACCTGGTGCTGATGGAGGCCATGGGCGGCGGATTTACCTGGGGCTCGGCCCTGGTGCGGATGTAGCTTTTGGGTGCGCCGCACCCCGCCGACAGCCGCTAAATCATTGCAAAAACTACGGAAAGTATTGACGCCCCCCAGCGCCGGGGATAACTTTTCGGCTGAGTTTGGCCTGCACTCAACGCGATCAAGGGGAGCGCGACGATGGGCGAGACGATCACCCGCGCACAATTGGCGGAATCGATTTACCAAGAAGTCGGGTTGTCGCGCAACGAATCCTCCGACCTTTTGGAGTTGGTGCTCAACGAGATCACTCAAGCCCTGTTGAAGGGCGAGACGGTCAAGATTTCCTCGTTCGGCAGCTTTTCCGTAAGGCAAAAGGGCCAGCGAATCGGCCGCAACCCCAAGACCGGCGAGGAAGTGCCTATTTTGCCGCGCAAAGTGCTGGTGTTCCGCCCCTCGCAGTTGTTGAAGGCGCGCATCCGCCAGGGCTTCGCCTCGCGCAGCACGTCCACGCCACCCGCGGCCTAGTTTCCCCGGACCATGACCGATCTTGATCCGCGCCCGGAGAAGGCAGACGGGGCGTTCCGCACCATCAGCGAAGTGTCAGACGATTTGGGCGTGCCGCAGCACGTTCTGCGTTTTTGGGAATCGCGCTTTGCACAGATCAAACCGCTCAAGCGCGGCGGCGGGCGGCGCTATTACCGCCCCGAGGACATCACGCTGCTCAAGCGCATCAAGGCGCTGCTGTACACCGACGGCATGACCATCAAAGGCGTACAGAAGTTGCTGCGCGGCGGCGGGGAGGAAGCGCCGGCCGAAGCGTCGTCCGCCGAAATTCCGGCCAGCCTGATGGAGCGCGATGATCTGGAGCGCATGTTGGCAGAATTGACGGCGCTTCGCGATGATCTCAGGGCGGCGCTTCAAGTGACTTGACGTCATTCCCGCGGTCGCGCCGAAGGCGCGCGATTTAAATCGGGAATCCAGCTTTTTGCTCAAAGTTTGAAGATGGGCCCCCGCTTTCGCGGGGGTGACGATGAGTGGAAAAACCGCTTTCCTCGGCGGCTTGTTTCGCTATAGTCCCGCCGCTTTCCCAGCCGCGCCAACTTTGACGGGTGCGGTTTTTTCTTCAGTGTCGGGGCGTAGCGCAGCCTGGTAGCGCACTTGACTGGGGGTCAAGGGGTCGCAAGTTCAAATCTTGTCGTCCCGACCATTTTTTAAAACAACGAGTTAGCCGTAAATCCTCATCTTAAATCTGAGGATGTTTTTCGCCGTTGCGCATTGCAGCTATTAGGCGAATCCTTTATGAATGGTTAATTGATCAAACCTGTGTGGGGAACACATGGTTGTCGGCATCGAATCTACGATCCCGAATACGGCGACGACCACGCCGCCCAATCCGATTCCCCAACCCCAGCGCACGAGCATCAATCCGGCGCAGAACCGCAGCGCAGGTGATCGGCGTTCGTCGGACAAAAACCAAAATCAGAATACCGAATTCCGCGCGACACTCGATGCCGTTGACACTGAAAAATTCGCCGCCGAAGTGGCGCTGAATGCGCGCCGCGCGCTGCGCGAGGCCGCCGCGGCTAAGGCGGTGCGGTCTGAAAAGCGCCCGGTCTCGCAACCCGTGGAACTTGCCGCCGATGAAAGCGAACGGCTGTACGCCGCAAGGCAGCCCGCCGACGCGAGGCCGCTGAATATTCCCTCGTCGCCGGAATTTATCACGGCGGCTTCCAAGTACGCCGAGCGCTTTTTCTCGGTGAGGGGCGCCCTGTCCAAGCCCGGCGAAAGCCTGGAATTAAGCGCTTAAAGCGAACTCTGCTGCTCTGAAATCGCGGCACGTCCCGTGGCGGTGAGCTTGCACACCAGCCAATCGGGTTTCATCTGGTTGGCGAACCACGGTTCGGCCCAGCCGATGTCGATGCACTTGCGGATGACTTGGGGATTGACCTTGCGTCCGTCGGCGTCGAACAACGGCAGCTTGCCGCCGGGTTGCGTCAACCCGCGTTCCAGCCACTTGCGCTGAGCCGCCGACGGTTTGCCCGTCCTGTCCGCGCCGCCGTCCATCTCGGTCTCGTCCCCGCCGGGATCGTCGCGGCGCAGCGCCGCTCAACCCGGTCATGTTTATGGTGTAAGCTTAAGCTAGCCGGAGAAGGTGAGTAAATGGTCAACGCGGGGGGCGAATTCATCATGGTCTACATGACCGCGGCCGACCGTGCCGAGGCCGACGCCATCGCCGAAGCCCTGGTTCAGGGCAAGTTAGCGGCCTGCGTCAATGTGTTAGGTGAAGCAGCCTCCACCTACCGTTGGCAGGGCCGGGTCGAAAAAGCCGCCGAGGTGGTGCTGATCGCCAAGACCCGCGCCGCCCTGTTCGGTCAGGTGCGCGAAACGGTCAAGGCCCTGCACAGCTATGACGTGCCCTGCATTGTCGCTTACCCGATGACGGACGGCTTTGCCCCCTATCTGGACTGGATCAGGGCCGAAACGGGAGGCTAAACTCGTTCCATTACGCCATGAATTGGGGAGATCGCCGATGTTCATGAAATCACTCTCGCTCGCTTTGCTGCTGGGCAGCGCCGCTTGGGCGGCCGAACCGCTCAGCCCCGCAACACATAAGGCGCTTGCGCCCGACTTGACGGTCAATGCCAAAGGCGAAGTCGCGTTGCTGTGGGTCGACCGCGCACCCGAGGAGCAGCATGTTCCCGGCAAGACCGACAACCATTTGTCCTACACCGATCTTTACGTCGCCATCTCGCGCGACGGCGGCAACACCTTCGGCGCGCCCAACAAGATCAACCGCGAGTCCGGCGTGGTGTGGGGCCAGCAGGTCAGCCGCCCGCGCATCGTCGGCACGCCCAACGGCACGTGGCATGTGGCCTACACCGCCAACGAGATGCACCCGAAATTGGGCAAGTCCGCGCTGACCGCGCACTACACGCGCTCCACCGACGGCGGGGCGACGTTCGCGCCCACGCGGCGCATCTCCACGCTGACCGACGCCGACATGAGCGCCGTCATCCACGGCGGTTTTCCAAGTGCTGCGGCCTTCGGGGCCATGACGGCGGCGGCCGACGGCAGCATCCATGTGGCGTGGATCGACACCCGGCTGATGAAATCCGAGGCCGATACGGGTGGCTTGTACATCACCGTGTCGCGCGACGACGGCAAAACCTTCTCCACCGACCGCGAGATTTACGCAGCGGGTGTTTGCCCATGCTGCCAGTTGGTGGCCATCGCCGACGGGCCGGCGGGCCTGCTGCTCAGCGCGCGGCAGGTCTCCGCCGCCGGCAATCGCCAGGCCAGCGTGACGCGCATCGACGCCAAGACCGGCGCTGCAAGCAAACCCGCCGAAACCGGCGGTGCGCCGTGGCAAATCTCTGCCTGCCCGCTGAAGCCCGCAGTGCTGGCGGCGCATGGCGATACGGTGTTCGCGGCGTCCTACAACGGCGGGGAGGAAAAGCCCGGCGTGTACTTCTCGGTCTCCAAGGACGACGGCGCGACGTTCTCGCGCGCCGTGCCCGTTCACCCTGACGCGGCCGTGTCCGACGCCCCGGCCATCGCGGTCAACGGCCGCTTCGTGATGGCGGCTTGGCACGGCAAGACGACGGGCGGGCGTCGCGTGTTCACGCGCATGTACGACCTGACCGGCCAGCCGGTGGGCGGAATTTCTGAGCTGCCCGCGGGGCCCGAGAACGCGCAGAACCCGGTATTGGCCGCGCGCGCCGACGGCAAGTTCCAGATCGCCTGGCAGCAGGCCGAGCGCATTTACACCACCGTGCTTCCCGGCGCGCCGACCGACGTCGCCTCGGTCGCCAAATGAGGTTTTTCCACGCAGCGCTGTTCGCGCTGTCGATTGTTGGTTCCGCGCACGCCGCTTCGCCGGTCGCCACCATCAGTCCGCCGCAGTTGGAGCAGGCGCTCAAGGCCGAGCAGGGCAACATCGTCGTCGTCAACCTGTGGGCGACGTGGTGCGCGCCGTGCCTGGTGGAAATCCCCGACCTGATGAAGCTGGAAAAAGATCTGGCTGAACTGAAGGTCAAGCTGATCGGCATTTCCGTCGACGAGCCCCGGGCCGCGACCTTGGGCCAGATCGAAGCATTGCGCGCCCAGCGCTTTCCTGGGTTCAACACCTATGCGCGCGACAAGACCGAGGTGGACACGCTGGTCAGCGTCATCGATCCGGCGTGGAACGAGGTGGTGCCGACCACCTACATCCTGGGCCGCGACGGCAAGCTGAAGACCCGCATCCAGGGCAAGAAGTCGCTCGACGAGTTCAAGGCGGCGGTACGCGCCGCGGCGCAGTAGGCCGCCATGCTGAAATGGATCGCCCGGATCGGCGGCGGACTTCTGGGTCTTGCCGTCGTTGCCTTCGTCGTCGCCTATACGATGTCCGACAACGACTGCGATAAGCCTGTCGCGGTTACAGGCGCGGCCATGAAAGCCGTGATCCATTGCGACTACGGCCCTCCCGATATTCTGAAGCTGAGTGATGTAGCCAAGCCCGCGCCCGACGACGATCAGGTTTTGGTCAAGGTGCACGCGGCCGGCGCTAACCCGGCGGAATGGCATCTGGTGCGCGGCAAGCCTTATTTGGTGCGCGCGGTCATGGGCCTGCGCCGTCCGGCGGAAACGCGGCTGGGCACCGATTACGCCGGAACCGTGGAAGCGGTGGGCCGCAACGTCACGGCGTTCAAACCGGGTGACGAGGTGTTCGGCGGGCGCACCGGGGCCTTCGCGCAGTACGTGCTGGCCCGCGCCGACCGCGCCATCGTGCCGAAACCCGCCAACATTTCGATGGAACAGGCGGCGGGTGTGGCGATCGCCGCCATCACGGCGCTGCAAGCGCTGCGTGACAAAGGCGAGGTGCGGGCCGGTCAAAACGTGTTGATCAACGGCGCGTCGGGCGGGGTGGGCACATTCGCTGTGCAACTCGCCAAGTCCTTCGGTGCTCAAGTCACGGGCGTGGCCAGCACGCGCAACGTCGATCTGGTGCGCGGGGTCGGCGCGGACCACGTGATCGACTACACCCAGACGAACTTCACGCAAGGAGAGGCACGCTACGACCTGATTCTCGACAACGTCGGTAACCACGGATTGCTCGATCTGCGCCGTGTGCTCAAGGCCGGCGGGCGCGTCGTGATGATCGGCGGCGGCGGGCCCGACGATGACGGTCAGTGGCTCGGGCCCCTCGTCGACATCGCCAAGGGCTTGGTGCTGTCGGCGGTGCTCGACGAACGCTTTTTGTTCTTCGTCGCCGAGATCACGAAGGCCGACATGGCGGTGCTGGCCGAGCTGATGGGCGAGGGCAAACTGACCACCGTGATCGACCGGACATATCCGCTGGCCCAAACGGCCGAGGCATTGGGTTACCTCGAAACCGGCCGCGCCCGCGGCAAGGTGATTTTGACTGTGGATTAGGGCCGTCGCGGCTCGATACTTATTTATTCTCGACCATAAAACGGTGTAGCCTCGGGTTGCTTTCAACCTAGGGGTAGGGGATTCATATGAAAAAACTGGCACTCACGACGGCTGCGATTTTATTCGCGGGCACGGCCGCGGCGCAGGACAAACCCAATTATGTCGCCGCGCAATTCACCAGTTCGAAAAGCGAATGCAAAGGCTTTCAAGACGGCGTCGCGCCGTTGGGTCTGACGGCGACGTGCGATGTGCGCGACGAGGGCTGGCGCATCGCGTATGGCCGGTACTTCAACGAGTATTTCGGCGCTGAGCTCGGCTACCAGGACGCGGGCGAGGGCACGGCGTTTGGCCGTGCGCCTAACGGCGTTTTGGCGGTGACGCTCAAGTCACCCTTGAAAGCGGTCGATCTGGTCGGCACCGCGCGGACCGAATTTGCGCCGGGCTTCGTCGGCATGCTGCGCCTGGGCCCGGTGTGGTGGGACTACAAGGTGATCGCCACGCCCGCCACGGGCTTCGGCGCGAAGAACGACAAGATCACGCTGACCTACGGTATCGGGCTGGAATACCGATACTTTACTGTTGGATTCGATGTGATCACCAAGGTGGGTCAGGAAAACCTACTGGTGCCCACCGCGCCGAAGATCAAGCAGGACGTCAAACGCTTGTCGGCAGGATTGAAGTACCAGTTCTAAGCAGGCAGCCGCACCGTCGCCGTGGCTTGGGCGGCGATGCCTTCGCCCCGGCCGGTGAAGCCCAGCCCTTCGGTCGTGGTGGCCTTCACGCTGATGCGTGAGGGCGTCACGCCCGCGATGGCGGCCACGCGCGCGACCATCTTGTCGCGATATGGGCCGATCTTGGGCCGCTCGCAGATGATGGTGATGTCGAGATGGGTCAGCGCGCCACCGCGCGCGCGCAGCAGTTCCATGGCATGGGCGAGGAATTTGTCCGACGGCGCGTTTTTGTAGGCCGGGTTCGACGGCGGAAAATGCGCGCCGATGTCGCCAGCACCGATGGCGCCCAAGATGGCGTCGGTGGCGGCGTGCAGCGCCACGTCGGCATCTGAATGACCGAGCAATTTGTGCGTGTGGGGGATCGCCACGCCGCACAGCATCACTTCATGACCTTCGGTGAAGCGGTGAACGTCAAACCCGTTGCCGATGCGCGTTTCCAATAAACCCTGTTCCATCCTGGCCAGATCATCCTGCGTCGTGATTTTGTGATTGGCGGTGCTGCCCGGCACGGTCAGCACCGCGTGGCCCGCGTGTTCCAGCACGGCGGCGTCGTCGGTCAGCTCCTGGCCCAGTGCGGCCTTGTGTGCTGCGAGAATTTTGTCGAAGTGAAAGCCTTGCGGTGTTTGCGCAGCCGACAAGTTTGTGCGCGGCACGGTCTCGACGACGCGCCCCTGCGCATCCAGGCGTTTCAAAGTATCGGCCACGGGCAGGGCGGGGATCACACCCGGCGCGTGCGCGAGACCACCGATGACGCGCGCGATCAGCGCGGCGTCAACGCCCGGGCGCGCGGCATCGTGGATCAGCACATAGTTCGGTGCATCGGCGGCCAGGGCCTCAAGCCCGCGCAGCACCGACTCTTGGCGTGTCGCGCCGCCGGGAACGGGGCTGTGGGTTTTCAAGCCGGCCGCGGCAGCGTCAAAACTCGCGCTATCGTCGCGGTGAATCACCGGCAGCACCCGGCGGACCAGAGGGTGCGCCGCGAATGCCGACAGGCTCCAGCGCAGGATCGGCCGCCCGCCCAGGGGCGCGTACTGCTTGGGCCCGTCGGCCCCGAAGCGGCTGCCGCGCCCCGCCGCCACGACAATCACATCACAGGTATGGCCGCTGGGTGACACTTTGGGGCTGCTCCGGGTTGGCCGGCTCACCATAATGCCATGCGCCGGATCGGCAAGTGGTTGTTATCCCTCATAAAAGCCCCAGCCGAGGATTGTGGCACGGCCTTGATTTCCCGGCCAAATCCTGAGCAAATGCCTAAGAATTCAGCACCCCGAAGGCGATGCTCAAACCCATTCACATTGGTCCGCTGACGATCGACCAGCCGGTGTTGCTCGCACCCATGTCGGGTGTGACCGATTTGCCATTCCGCGCCCAGGTGCGCCGCTTCGGCGCGGGGCTGGTCTATTCCGAAATGATCGCCAGCGGCCAAATGGTGCGGGCCAACGCCGAGACCCTGAAGATGAGCACCCACTGCGCCGACGAAGGCGAGATGGCGGTGCAGTTGGCCGGCTGCGAGCCCGCCGTCATGGCCGAGGCCGCGCGCATGAACGAGGCCCGCGGTGCCGCGCTGATCGATATCAACATGGGCTGCCCTGCCAAAAAAGTGGTCGGCGGCTTGGCGGGCTCGGCGCTGATGCGCGACGAGGATCATGCGCTCAAGATCATCGAAGCGGTGGTGAACGCCGTGAAACTGCCCGTGACCCTGAAGATGCGCATGGGCTGGGATCACGACAATCTCAACGCGCCGTCCATCGCGCGCAAGGCCGAGGCGGCGGGCATCCGGCTCATCACCGTGCATGGCCGCACGCGCCAGCAGATGTACACCGGAGCCGCCGACTGGGCTTTCATCGCGCGCGTGAAACAGGCCGTGCGTATTCCCGTCATCGCCAACGGCGACGTGACCACAGTGGATAAGGCCGCTGAGATTTTACGCACCTCGGGCGCGGACGGTGTGATGATCGGGCGCGGCAGTTATGGCCGGCCGTGGTTCCCGGCCCAGGTGCAGGCGTTTCTCAGCAACGGCGCACGAATCACAGATCCGTCGGCACATGAGAAGCGCGACATTGTTCAGTCGCATTACGACGCACTTCTGTCGCACTACGGCGAATACAAGGGCATGCGCATCGCGCGTAAACATTTGGCGTGGTACGCGGCCGGGCAGTTCGGTGCCAACGCCTTCCGGGTGAAGGTCAACACCGAGGAAAATCCCGCGCGCGTCAAGGCGCTGATTGATGAAGTGTTCGACGCGCCTTCCGAGCTTCAGGTCGCGGCCTGATGGACGACTTTTCCGCCCACGGCAAAGCCAGTGTGGCCGGCAACGCCGAGGCGATTCTCTCGGCCGTGGCGGCGGCCACCGTGGCGGTCGACGACAGCTTCACCGTGCGCTACGTCAACGCGGCGGCCGAGCAGTTGTTTCAAACCAGCGCCCCGGCCATCGTCGGCCAGTCGCTGACCGACTTCCTGCCGCCCAGCGGCGCGGTGATGTCGTTGGTGGAACAGGCCAAACGCGAAGGCGGGCCGGTGTCGGCCTACGGCGTCGTCATGGACACCCCGCGCACCGGCGTGCGCACGTTGTCCGTGCACGTCGCGCCCATGTCCGACACCACAGGTTGGCTGGTGCTGTCGTTGCAAGAACAGACCCGCGCGCTGAAGATCGGCCAGCAACTTGAACACCGCAAGGCCGCGCGCTCCATGACGGCCATGGCCTCGCTGCTGGCCCATGAAGTGAAGAACCCGCTGTCGGGAATACGTGGCGCTGCGCAGTTGTTGGAACAGACCGCGCCCGAGGACGAGCGCCACTTGACGCAGCTGATCCGCGACGAATGCGACCGGATCGTCGCACTGGTCGATCGCATGGACGTGTTCTCCGATGAACGTCCCCTAGTGCGCGGGCCGGTGAACATCCACATCGTCCTGGAGCGCGTGCGGCGCATCGCCGAGAACGGTTTTGCCAAAGGCCTCAAGGTCGTCGAGCGTTACGATCCGTCGCTGCCGCCGGTGGACGGCAATCACGACCAACTGGTGCAGGCGTTCTTGAACCTCGTGAAGAACGCCGCCGAAGCAGCACCCCGTCCGTTGGGCGAGGTCGTCATCGCCACCAGCTACAAACAAGGCGTGCGCGTCTCGCTGCCGGGCACCACCAGCCGCGTGCAGTTGCCGTTGGTCGTGACGATTCAGGACAACGGACCGGGCATCCCCGACGACATCCGCCCGCACCTGTTCGATCCGTTCATCACCACCAAGGCCAAGGGATCGGGCCTAGGCCTGGCGCTGGTGGCCAAGATCGTCGCCGACCACGGCGGCATCATCGAGTTCGAAACCGAACCGAAGCGGACGTTGTTCCGCGTCATGCTGCCCATCGTCAGCAACGGGGAGGCGGCCGATGGCTGAAGCCACCGTCCTGATCGCCGATGACGATCACGGCGTGCGAACCGTGCTCTCTCATGCTTTGGGCCGCGCGGGCTTCGATGTGCGCACCACTGGCAACGCCGCGACCTTGTGGCAGTGGGTGTCGGACGGCGACGGCGACGTGGTGGTGACGGATGTGGTGATGCCCGACGAGAACGGGCTCGACCTGGTGCCGCGCATCAAGAAGATCCGCCCCGAACTGCGCATCATCGTCATGAGCGCGCAGAACACGCTGCTCACCGCCGTGAAGGCCGCCGAGCGCGGCGCGTTCGAGTACCTGCCCAAACCTTTCGACCTCGGCGAGGTCATCAACGTCGTCAAGCGCGCGCTGGCCCAGCGCGGCGAACGCGCGCCGGCACCCGCCAACGACGCGGCGGACGAAAAACTGCCGATCATCGGCCGCTCGCCCGCCATGCAGGACATTTACCGCACGGTCGCGCGTTTGATGAACACCGACCTGACGGTGATGATCAACGGCGAGTCCGGCACCGGCAAGGAGCTGGTGGCGCGCGCGCTGCACGACTTCGGCCGCCGTCGCACAGGGCCGTTCGTCGCCGTCAACATGGCCGCGATCCCGCGCGAATTGATCGAGAGCGAACTCTTCGGCCACGAAAAAGGTTCTTTCACCGGCGCGACCATGCGCATGACCGGCCGCTTCGAGCAGGCCGAAGGCGGCACGCTGTTCCTGGATGAAATCGGCGACATGCCGATCGAGGCCCAAACAAGACTTCTTCGCGTGCTGCAGGACGGCCGCTTCACCACCGTGGGCGGGCGCACGCCGATCAAATCCAACGTGCGTATCATCGCTGCCACGCACCGCGACTTGCAGACGCTGATCAAGTCGGGCGTGTTCCGGGAAGACCTTTATTATCGCCTCAACGTCGTGCCGATCCGCATCCCTCCATTAAGACAACGCGTCGAGGACATCCCCGAGTTGATCGCACATTTCCTGGCGGGGGCCTCGGCGGATGGATTGCCCGCGAAGTCCATCGATGCCGCTGCACTTGAAAAACTGAAAGGATATCGTTGGCCCGGCAACGTGCGCGAGCTGGAGAACATGGTCAAACGCCTGGTGGCGCTGTACAGCGAGCCCGTCATCGGCGCAGGCATCATCGAAATGGAATTGGCCGAGCCCGCGCCCGCCGGGGATGGCGACGCGCGCCCGACGACGCTGGCCGGGTCCATCGAGCGCCATCTGCGCGATCAGTTCGACGGCGGCGGCGAACTGCCCGCACCCGGATTCTACGACCGCATGCTGCGCGAATTGGAACGCCCGCTGATCGCCCTGACGATGCAGGCCACGCGCGGCAATCAGGTCAAGGCCGCCGAGGTGCTAGGCCTGAACCGCAACACCCTGCGCAAGAAAATCCGCGACCTCGACATCAACGTGGTGAAGGGCTGAGCGGCATGAGCACCGACACCGCTCTCGTCGAAGCGCCGCGGCCGTGGTTCATGCGCAGGCTCGCCATGCGTTTCGCGGTCTGGGCGCGCCATGTGCGGCTGATCGATCAGTTATCCGTGTGGGTGGCCGCCGCGGCGGTCGTCGCGGGCATCGCGACCTACGCGGCGCTGACCGGCTGGGGGTTCGATGCGCCCAGTTCCACTTTCATCATCGTGCTGCTCAATCTCGACATCTTCCTGCTGCTGGTTTTGACGATCCTCATCGGCCGGCGCCTGCTGCGGGTGTGGGCGGCGCGCAAGTCGGGTGCTGCGGGCTCGCGCCTTTACGTGCGGCTGGCGCTGCTGTTCGGCGTCATGGCTGTGGTGCCCGCCGTGGTCATGGCGGTTTTCTCGGCGCTGTTCTTCACCTTGGGCGTGCAGTCGTGGTTCGGCGAGCGCGTGTCGACCGCCATCAACGAGTCCGCCGCTGTTGCAAGGGCTTATCTGGCCGAGCACCAGCAGGTCATCCGCGGCGACGCGCTGACGGTGGCCAACGACATCAACCGGCAATGGCCGCAGCTCAGCCTCGGCCCGGCGCTGCTCAGCAACTACCTGTCGACGCAGGCCGCCTTCCGCGGCCTGACCGAGGCCGTCATCTTCACCGCCGATTGGAAGGTCATCGCCAAGACCGGCTATACCTTCGCGCTTCAATCGGGCGAGCAAATTCCGTTTGAAGCCATCGCCCAGGCCGACCTGGGCGGGGTGGCCGTCGTCACCGGCGAGTCGTCCGACCGCGTGCGCGCGCTGGTGAAGCTGGACGCCTTTCCGGCGGCGTATCTTTACGTCGGGCGCTTCATCGACGCCAAGGTGCTGGGCCACGTCAGCCGCACGTCGGCGGCCGTGGACGAATACGCCGCCCTCGAGTTGCGCCGCGCTGACATCGAGGTCAGCTTCACCTTGCTGTTCAGCGTCGTGGCGCTGCTGCTGGTGGTCGTGGCCATCTGGTTCGGCCTGACGCTGGCCACGCGCCTGGTGCGGCCCATCGCCGATCTGATCAACGCCTCCGAGCGTGTGGGCCAAGGCGACCTGACCGCGCGCGTCAAGGAGATCGCGGCCAACGACGAAGTCGCCACCCTGGGCCGGTCGTTCAACCGCATGACGCGGCGGCTGGCCGATCAGCAGAGCGACTTGCGGCGCGTCAACACCCAGCTTGATGAACGCCGCCGCTTCACCGAAACCGTGCTCGGCGGGGTGAGCTCCGGCGTGATCGGGCTCGATCCGCTGGGCTGCGTGACGTTGCCCAACAAGTCGGCCTCGGTGCTGCTGGGCGTGGATCTGACCGAGATGATCGGCCGGCCCATCGCCGATCTGGTGCCTGAATTCGTCGCCTTCATCGATGAAATCCGTCAGTCGCGGCAAAAATCGGTGCAGCGCGAGGTGCAGATCAGCAAATCAGGGCGCACGCAGACGTTCCTGGTGCGGTTATCGGCCGAACAGGACGGCGAGCGCATCCAGGGTTACGTGTTCACCTTCGACGACATCACCGAGCTGCAATCGGCCCAGCGCAAGGCCGCTTGGGCCGACGTGGCGCGTCGCATCGCCCATGAAATCAAGAATCCGCTCACGCCCATCCAGCTCTCGGCCGAGCGCCTGCGGCGGAAGTATCTCGATCGTCTCAACGACGAGGACGGCGCGCTGTTCGCCCAATGCACCGACACCATCATCCGCCACGTCGGCGACATCGGCCACATGGTCGACGAGTTCTCGGCCTTCGCGCGCATGCCCAGCCCGGTCATGGCCGTGGTCGATCTGCGCAAGGTGGTGCACGACGCCGTGTCGCTGCAGCGCAACGCCTACCCGAAGATCGCGCTGGCTTTCGACATGCCCGCCGAGCCGATCAGCACCGCCTGCGACAGCCGCCTGATCGGCCAGGCCTTGACCAACGTGCTCAAGAACGCGGTGGAGGCCATCGACGGCCATGCCGCACAATCGCCCGGCTTCAAGGGTCGGATCACGATTGAATTGGCGCGCGAGGACGATATGTGCCGCATCCGCGTCATCGACAATGGAATCGGCTTGCCGCAGTCCGAACGTCACCGTCTGACCGAGCCTTATGTGACGACGCGGGTCAAGGGCACCGGCCTGGGCCTGGCCATCGTCAAGAAGATCGTCGAGGACCACGGCGGCACGGTGGCGCTGGACGACGCTCCCGACGGCGGCGCGGTGGTGACGTTGATGCTGGCGGAGAAGTCCGTCGGCCACCAACGCCGCGCGGGCGACGCCGCCCCGGCGTTGCGGGCGAATGGATGATGAACGTGAACGATATGTGGGTAAGAGGCTGCGGCCATGGCGCATGACATTCTAATTGTCGACGACGAGACCGACATCCGGCTGTTGATCTCGGGCATCCTGCAGGACGAGGGCTACACCACGCGCGAGGCGGCGGGCGGCGATCAGGCGCTGGCCTTGCTGAAGGCCAAGGCGCCCACGGCCGTCATCCTCGACATCTGGCTGGAGGGCAGCAAGCTCGACGGGTTGCAGGTGCTCAGCGCCATCAAGACCATGCGCCCTTCCGTGCCCGTCATCATGATCAGCGGCCACGGAACGATTGAAACCGCCGTCAAGGCGATCAAGCAGGGTGCCTACGATTTCATCGAAAAACCGTTCCAGGCCGACCGCCTGCTGCTGATTCTCGATCGCGCCATCGAGGCCGCACGGCTCAAGCGCGAAAATCTGGAACTCAAATCCCGCGCCGGCGAACCGGAAAAACTCATCGGCAACTGCGCGCCGCTGGCCAACCTGCGCCGCATCATCGAACGCGTCGGGCCCACCGGCTCGCGCGTGCTCATCGCCGGGCCCGCCGGGTCGGGCAAGGAAGTGGTGGCCCGCCAAATTCACCTCAACTCGCCGCGCGCCGCCGGGCCCTTCGTGGTGGTCAACTGCGCCTCGCTGCATCCCGACCGGCTGCAGGAGTTGCTGTTCGGCACGGCCGGGGCGAAAGATCAGCGCGCGCTGGGTTTGTTGGAAATGGCCGATGGCGGAACCCTGCTGCTCGATGAAGTCGCCGACATGCCGCTCGATACGCAAGGGCGCATCATCCGCGTGTTGCAGGATCAGAACCTCGACAAGGCGAATGGATTGGGGCAGGTGGACCTCGACGTGCGCTTCGTGGCCACCACCAACCGCGACCTCAAGGCCGAGATCCGCAACGGCGCGTTCCGGGAAGAACTCTATTACCGGCTGAGCGTGGTGCCCGTTCAGGTGCCGGCGTTGTCGGAACGGCGCGAGGACATTCCCGAACTGGCGCGCTACCTGATCGAACGCGGCGCGGTCACGGCGGGCCTGCCCAAGCGCAGCCTAGCCGAGGACGCCATCGCGGCGCTGCAAACCTATCAATGGCCGGGCAACGTGCGCCAACTGCGCAACGTCATCGACTGGCTGCTGATCATGGCGCCGGGCGGCGTGGGCGAGCCGATCCGTGCCGACATGCTGCCGCCCGACATCGGCAGCGACGCCCCGCAGATGCTGAAACTGCAAAGGTCCGACGAGATCATGACGCTTCCCCTCAGAGACGCGCGCGAGATGTTCGAGCGCGAGTACTTGGTGGCCCAGGTGATCCGCTACGGCGGCAACATTTCCCGCACGGCGGAGTTCGTCGGCATGGAGCGCTCGGCGCTGCACCGGAAATTGAAGTCACTGGGCATCGGCGGCGACATGCGCGTGCGCCGCGACGGCGAGGACCGCCCGAAGATCCTGCCGTTGGGCCGCACCGGCTTTCGGGCCGAATAGGACGCCGCCATGAAGATCGTCATCTGCGGCGCGGGCGAAGTCGGCTCGAGCATCGCCAAGTACCTCTCCGACGAGGGCGGCGACCTGACCGTCATCGACCAGGACGCCAATCTGGTGCGCGAGGTCGCCCAAAGCCTCGACGTCACGGCCGTCATCGGCCACGCCTCGCACCCCGACGTGCTCGAGCGCGCCGGCATCGCCGACGCCGAGATGATCATCGCCGTGACCTATTCCGACGAGGTTAACATGGTGGCGTGTGAGATCGCGCACTCCATGTTCAAGGTGCCCACCAAAATCGCGCGCATCCGCAGCCAAGTGTATCTGCAGCCGATGTGGGCGGACCTGTACACCAACAACGCCATTCCCATCGACGTCATCATCTCGCCGGAAGTCGAGGTGGCGCGCGCGGTCAAGCGGCGCATCGAGACGCCGGGCGCGACCGACGTGATCCCGCTGGCCGACGACAAGGTGCGGCTGGTGGGCGTGCGCTGTAACGCCGATACGCCGATCACCGCCACGCCCTTGCGCCAGCTCACCAGCCTCTTTCCCGACATGAAGATCGTGGTGGTGGGCATCAAGCGCGGCGAGCGCGTCATCATCCCGCGCGCCGACGACGAGATGTACGACGGCGACGACGTGTATTTCGTCGTGGCGTCCGACCAGTGCCAGCGCGCTCTGGCTGCTTTCGGCCATGAAGAAGCCGCCACCCGCCGCGCGGTGATCCTGGGCGGGGGCAACATCGGGCTGTTCGTCGCCCAGCAACTGGAAGCCGATCATCCCGAGATCAACCTTAAGATCGTCGAACTCGACCGCGAGCGCGCGGAGTTCCTGGCGCAGACCCTGCGGCGCACCACGGTGCTGCACGGCGACGTCATGAGCCCGGAACTGCTGGCCGAGGCGGGCGTGACGGGGGCGGGCACCGTGATCGCGGTGACGCAAAACGACGAGACCAACATCCTCGCCTCGCTGCTGGCCAAGAAGAAGGGCGCGCTGCGCGTTGTGACGCTGATCAACAAGTCGGGTTACAACTCGCTCGTCGGCAGCCTGGGCGTGGACGTGATCGTCAATCCGCGCTCGATCACCGTCTCGCGCATCTTGCAGCACGTCCGGCGCGGACGCATCCACAGCGTCTACACCGTGCAGGACGACTTCGGCGAGTTGATCGAGGCCGAGGCGATGCAGACCTCGGGCCTGGTGGGCAAGCCCTTGCGCGACCTCAACCTGCCCAACGGCGCGCGCATCGGCGCGCTGATCCGCAAAGGCCAAGTCATCACGCCGCGCGGAGAGTCGACCATCGAGGGCGGCGACCGCATCATCCTGTTTGCGGCCAAGGAGGCGGTGAAGCAGGTGGAAAAGCTGTTCTCGGTGAGGTTGGAGTCTTTCTAGAGCATTTTCCCGAGAAGTGGGCTTCCACTTGGCGTGGAAAATGCGACCAAACAAAAAAGCCAAACAACATTGATTCAACTAAAATCAGGAAGACGTTAGATCCGTGTCGCATATCGCCTATGTCAACGGCCGTTACCTGCCGCAAAAACAAGCCTTCGTGCACATCGAGGACCGCGGCTATCAGTTCGCCGATGCGGTGTATGAAGTCATATGCATCTGGAACGGCAAGCCGGTCGACCATGCCGGGCATTTGAAGCGCCTGCGGCGCTCGTTGACGGAGTTGAGCATCGCAATGCCCTGCAGCGCGGCGGTGTTGAGCGCCATCACGCGCGAGATCGTGCGCCTCAACCGCGTGACCAAGGGCACGGTCTATATGCAGGTCGGGCGCGGGGTTGCGGCGCGCAACCATGCCTTTCCCAACAAGCCCGTAAAACCCTCGGTGGTGATCACGGCCAAGCACGGCGCGGGACCGGGCGAATCAATCGCTCAGGCTGGCGTCAAGGTGACGGTGCAGCCCGATATCCGCTGGGGCCGGGTGGACATCAAGACCGTCGGGCTGCTGCCCAACGCGATGGCCAAGCAGGCCGCTGTGCAAGCCAAGGCGTTCGAGGCGTTGTTGGTGCGCGCCGACGGCACGGTGAGCGAGGCCAGCGCGTCCAACGCCTGGATCGTCACCAAGGACAAGGCGCTGATCACCCACCCGCTGACCAACGCCATCCTCGGCGGCATCACGCGCGAGACGGTGATGCGCATGGCCAAGGACGCTGGGTATCAGGTGCAGGAACGCGCCTTCACGCTGGATGAGGCCCTGGCGGCGAAGGAAATGTTCCTGACGGGAACCACCACCTTCGTGCTGCCGGTGGTGCAGGTGGACGAACGCACCATCGCCAACGGATCACCGGGCAGCGTGTCGCTCGATTTGCGCCAAAAATATCTGGCCTACGTCGAGGGCCTTGACGAACGGGCCTGGAACGTCTGATGCCGCCAAAACCGCGCGCGATACTGTTCGACTGGGATAACACGCTCGTCGACACCTGGCCGTGCATCGGCAAGGCGGCCAACATCACCTTGCGCGCCATGGGGCACGAACCCTGGACGGAGGCGGAAATCCGAGCGCGCGTGGCGGGCTCGCTGCGTGACACATTCCCGAAAATCTACGGCGCACGCTGGGAAGAGGCGCGCGAAAAATACTACCGCGCCTTCGAACAGGTGCATCTGGAGATGCTGACCGTTCTGCCGGGTGCCGAAGACGTGCTGAACGCGGCGCGGGGCAGGGGGGTCTATTTGGCTGTGGTCAGCAACAAGACGGGCAAATATCTGCGCGCCGAGGCCAATCACCTGGGCTGGACACCGTGGTTCGGCAAGCTGGTGGGCGCGCAGGACGCTGTGCGCGACAAACCGGCGTTGGAGCCTGTCCACCTGTCGCTCGACGGCGCGAATGTGGCGCTGGGGCCCGAAGTTTGGTTTGTCGGCGACGCAGGCATTGATGTTGAATGCGGCAAGGCTGCGGGTTGCACCACCGTGTTGGTGCGAACCGAGCGCTACGATGGACCCGCGCCCGACCTGCATGTGCCCGACTGCCGTGCGCTGTTGAAGGTGTTGGAGCAGACGACATGAAAAAAATACTCCTCGGCGTCCTCGGCCTCATCGTCCTCGGTTATGCCGGGTTGGTGGGCTATGCCTACTGGCCTGTCGGTGGGCCCGGCGTTCCGGCCAAACAACTGGCCGACGTCACCGACAAATTCATCGACGTTGACGGGCTGTCGATCCGCTACAAAACCTATGGAGAAGCAGGCGAGGGCAAGCCCAACCTGATATTGATGCACGGCTTCGGTAATTCGTTGCAGTCGTTCCGCAATCTAGCCCCGCTGCTGACGGATTGCTGCTACGTCGTGGCGTTCGACTTTCCCGGGTACGGCTTGTCGTCCAAGCCGGTAAAATACGACTACAGCAACGCCGGCCAAGCCGAGATCGCCATCAAGTTCGCGCGCGTCCTGAACATCACCGCGCCCATCTACGGCGGGCACTCCATGGGCGGGGCCATTGCGCTGCACACGGGCGTGAAAGACCCAACCGCGCGCGGCATCGTGTTCATCGACCCGGGCATTTTCGAGACCGGCGTACCCAAGATCATGGCCATGGCGCCGTTTCCCTTGCCGCGTATGTCGGCCAAACTGTTTGGCGACACGGCCTGGCGCAAACAATTCATTACAATCTCTTTTGTCGACCCCAGTTTCATCACCGACGAGGTGATGGCCGATCTGGCACGCACCGCGCGCACGGACGACTACTGGCCGGGCACCACGGCGATGATGAGCAACTTCACCCCGGGCCAGGAAGAGCCGCTGTTGCCCCAGGTGAAAGTGCCGGTGGTGGCGATTTTCGGCGAAGCGTCGCGCAACCACCCCGATGCCGACCGCAAACGCCTGCAAGCCGCCATTCCGGGCAGTTCATTGGTCGTGATCGAGAAGGCGGGCCACTACCCGCACGAGGAAAGGGCACCCGAGACGGCCGCAGCCATCAAAGCGGCTTTGGCGGGGTGGTTTGCGGACCCCGCCCAACCCGCGCAAGCCCAATAATTCCGCCGAGTCCGGGCTGGTTGCCTTCGCTGACGAAAAAATCTAGCATTTCGACGATTTCGCCACATTCGCGGCGGGGTCATTCGCACGACCAAAGCTGTACCAACATAAGTCAATAAACAAAACGTAAGGTGCAACTGCCATGTCCGCCGAAAAGGCCCAAAACGTTCAAGACGTGTTCTTGAACGCGATCCGCAAGAACAAAACCCCCGTCACCGTGTTCCTCGTCAATGGCGTGAAGCTGCAAGGTATCGTCACGTGGTTCGACAACTTCTCCATGCTGCTGCGCCGCGACGGGCACACCCAGCTGGTTTATAAGCACGCCATCTCCACCGTCATGCCGTCCGCGCCCGTGCCGTTGTTCGAGCCCGCCGACGGTGCCGGCGGCAAAGAGGCCGCGCCCGCCAAGGACGACACCGCTGCCTAACCCCGGTCTGCACGACACCGCGACGCCGGCCACCCGCACGCTGGTCATCTATCCGCACATCACCTCGCGCGATTACGCCACCGCGCGCGGCGACCGCATGGCCGCGTCACGGCTGGACGAGGCGCGTGGGTTGGCCGCGGCCATCGCGTTGAATGTTGTGCATGCCGAGATCGTCAATCTGCAACGCCCGCGCCCCGCCACGCTGCTGGGCAGCGGCACGGTCGAGCGCCTGGCCGCGCTGGTGAAGGAGCAGAACCTGGAACTGGCCGTGGTCGACGGGCACCTCTCGCCCGGCCAGCAGCGCAACCTGGAGAAGGGCTGGGGCTGCAAGGTCATCGACCGGACGGGTTTGATTCTGGAAATCTTTGGCGAGCGCGCCAAGACCCGCGAAGGCATGCTGCAAGTGGAACTGGCGCACTTGAACTACCAGAAGAGCCGACTTGTCAGAAGCTGGACCCACCTTGAACGCCAGCGCGGCGGCTTCGGCTTCATGGGCGGCCCCGGCGAAACCCAGATCGAAATCGACCGGCGTTTGATCGGCGAGCGCGTCATCCGTCTGAAGAAGGAACTGCACAGCGTCACGCGCACGCGCCAGCTCCATCGCAGTGCGCGCAAGCGCATTCCGTATCCCATCGTCGCGTTGGTGGGCTACACCAACGCCGGCAAGTCGACGCTGTTCAACATGCTCACGTCGTCCGATGTCGTGGCCAAGGACCTGCTGTTCGCCACGCTGGACCCGACCATGCGCCAGCTCAAGCTGCCCTCGGGCCGCACCGTCATTTTGTCCGACACCGTGGGCTTTGTCTCCGACCTGCCGCACGAACTGGTCGCGGCTTTTCGTGCCACGCTGGAGGAAGTGCTGGAGGCCGATGTGATTGTTCATGTGCGCGACGCCGCCCACGACGAGACCGAAGCCCAGAAGAAAGACGTGGAAGAAGTGCTCGCACAGTTGGGCATCGATCCCGACAAGCCGGACGACGCCAAGCCCATCGTCGAGGCCCTGAACAAAATCGATCTGCTCGCCGACGACGACAAGACGCGGCTGCTGGGTCAGTCTTCCCGCGCCGAGGACCGCGTGGCGCTGTCGGCCTTGACCGGCGAGGGCGTGGCGCGGCTGCTCGCCGTGCTCGACAAACACCTAGCCAAAGCCCGCGACACCATCGACTTGGCCGTGCCGCTGTCCGACGGCGCGACGCTGGCGTGGATTTACCGGCGCGGCGAGGTGCTGGGCCGGCGTGATACCGAGACCGAGGCGATTGTCACCGCGCTGCTCGACCCCGCCGATGTGGCGCGGCTGGAACAGCAGGGCACCGCGCGCATCAACCCCCGCCTCTTCGTGGCCGCTGAATAATGAGGGCTGTTGATCCCGCCGCCGTCATCGCCGCTCTGCGCGAGGTGGCCGAAACCATCATCCTTCCCCGGTTCAATAAGCTCGGCGACGATCAGGTGCGCGCCAAGACCGGCAAGCACGACCTGGTCACGGTGGCCGACGAAGAGGGCGAACAGCGCCTGAAAATCACGCTGCCCAAGTTGCTGCCGGGCGCGGTGCTGATCGGCGAGGAGAGCGTGTCGAAGGACGCAAGCCTGCTGGCTCATCTGGCGGGCGAGGACTGGGTGTGGATCGTCGATCCGGTCGACGGCACGCTGAACTTCGTCAACGGCTCGCCGACGTTCTGCACCATGGTGGCGCTGGTCCATCGCGGCGAAACCGTGTGGGGCTTCATCCACGATCCGCTGCAAAACAAAACGCTCTGGGCCGAACGCGGGGCAGGGGCGTTCATCACGTCAAACACCCAAGCACCCGTCCGTTTGCACATGCCAGCACCGCCGTCCAACGAGGCCGCCGCGCTCATCGCCGCGCTGTACGACAAGGACTTGGGCCCCATCAAAGGCAAGTTCGGCCGCATCGTGCGCTCGGGCTGTGCCGGGCACGACTACTGGGCGGCGAGCGAAGGGCGGCTGCACATCGTCTCGTTCCGTAAGTTGATGCCGTGGGATCACGCGCCGGGCGTGCTGATTCACGCCGAAGCCGGCGGCGTGGGCCTGATGCTCAACGGCGCGGCGTACCGCGCGGGCGGCACCGGCCAAACCGGAATTCTGTGCGCGCCCAACCAGGAGATCTGGAACCGCGTCGTCGCCCTGCGCCAGATGGCGGAGTAATCTTTCTCTTTGTCGTCCCCGCGAAAGCGGGGACCCATCTTGTTCGTTAAACAAAAAACTGGATTCCCGCGTGCGCGGGAATGACAATCTATTGTGTCCTACTTCATCTACATCCTCGCCAGCAAACCGCGCGGGACGCTATACATCGGCGTGACCAACGATCTGACGCGACGGATTTATGAGCACCGTATCTACGCGGTGCCGGGTTTTACCCAAACATACGGTGTGAAAACGCTTGTGTATTTCGAGGCCGCCGACACCGCCGAGAGCGCCATCACCCGCGAGAAGCAGATGAAGAAATGGCGCCGCGCGTGGAAGGTCGAGTTGATCGAGCGCGATAACCCGACATGGCGGGATTTATTTGCCGATATTGCGAGGCAGATTTGATTATCTATCCGTCATTCCCGCGTAAGCGGGAATCCACCTTTATGTTTACAAACAACAAGATGGGCCCCCGCTTTCGCGGGGGCGACGAGAATATTTCTAACCTTACTCTTCCTTCCCATCATCCGCATCAACCCCGCTGGGTGCCGCCGCGCCGTAGGCGGGCACGCCGGTGCGCGGGTCGATCTTCAGCCGGGCCACCAGCTTCGGCGGCATGTCGCGCAAGGAGCGGATGCGCCAGTCATACTGCGTGAAGCCGGGCGTGCGCGAGGCGCGCACGAAATTGGCGTTGTGCTCCGTCACCTCGGCGTCGGTGACCACGCGCATCAGGCCGCGCATCTTCAGGCCCACTTCCTCGAAGTTCTTGGCGTACAGCCGCGCCTGACCCGAGCCGCTGAGGATGACGGTGTTTTCCTCGGTGGTGCGCAGACGGAACATGGCCCCCTGGCGGCTGATGAAGTTGAAGCTTTGTTTGTTGCCGGCGAACTGGCCTTCTTTGCGGTATTCCACCTGGAAGCGGCCCGAGCCGAGCGAGTTGATCTGCTTGAAGCTGGAATCGCCCTTGAGAAAGTTGATGTACTGGGCGATTTGCCGGTCGACGTCCTCCTGGCTGATCTCGCCGCGCGCGATCTTGCCGAACAAAGGCGCGTAGGTGATGACGCCCAGGTACGTCACGCCGTACTCGCCGGTGGAGGTGAAGCGGATTTCCGTTTCGAACTGTTCGGGCAGCCAGCAACTGGCCAGCACGGCCAGCGCGGTGAGCGCAGCCCCGAAGTAAATCGCGATTCGTTTCAATCGGTTGCTGCGCACGTCTTGAGACCGGACTTTAAGCGACCCCTCACCCTAGCCCTCTCCCCTGAGTAGGGGAGAGGGTGCTGAGCGAAGCGAAGCGGTGAGGGGAATCTTATCACAAAGTCTTTTCTTCGTCCTTGGCCCGGGCCCACAGGGCTTCCATTTCCTCCAGCGTGGCCTGGGCCGGGGTTTTGCCCGCGGCCGCCAGCAAGGTCTCGATGCGGCGGAAGCGGCGCTCGAATTTCAGGTTCGTGCCGCGCAGCGCCATGCCGGGGTCGATGTTGGTTTTGCGCGCCAGGTTGACGCAGGCGAACAGCAAGTCGCCGATCTCATCGGCCAACTTGTCCGCGCCTGCGTTCGCCGCCATGGCCTCTTTGATCTCGCCGATTTCCTCCTCGATTTTATCGAGCACTTGGCGGGCTTCCGGCCAGTCAAACCCGACGCGGCCCGCGCGCTTTTGCAGTTTTTCGGCCGCTTTCAGGGCGGGCAGGTTGGCCGGAATGTCGTCGAGTGCGCTGGGCACCGCCGGTGAAAGCCCTTTTTTCACGGCGCGTTCGGCCGCCTTGTGTTCCTCCCAGCGGGAATTCTGCTGGCCCGACGTGGCGATCACTTCATCGCCGAAGACGTGCGGATGGCGGCGGATCATCTTCTCGCAGATGGCGCGCACGACGTCCTCGAAGCGGAAGTGCCCGGCTTCTTCGGCCATCCGCGCGTGATAGACCGACTGCAACAGCAGATCGCCCAACTCGTCCTTCAGTGCCGCCATGTCGCCGCGCGCAATGGCGTCGGCCACCTCGTAGGCTTCCTCGATGGTGTAGGGCGCGATGGTGGCGAAGGTCTGCTCGATGTCCCACGGGCAGCCCTTGGCCGGGTCGCGCAGGCGGGCCATGACGTCGAGCAGGTCGATGATGTCGCCGTCTCGGCCATCGGGCAGCCGGGCGTCGGCATCGGGCCCGGTCGGGCGGTTGTCGTTGGAACTGTCGGGCGGCATAAGGGCAATCTAGGCCGGAACGGGGAGTGAGGAAATGGCGGTTACAGCGCCTGGCTGGGCCTCAGAACATCATTTATGCGACAGGCGTGAATGGCTCTAGCCTGCGGGTTCTGCGCATCGGATTGTCGCATAATGTATATTATGGATACTTAATCGGACTTAGATGCTCCAAATCGGTCTCCAAACCTAAGAATAATATCGTGAAGTTTTTCATACCAATGTGGCTGCTCCGCAGGTCCGTCGATTGCTTCTGCCGGGTTTCGCCCCAACTGATAGAAAGCAACAGCAGCAATGTCCTTTTCATGTTCTGGGGCACGCTTCTGGAACCCTTCGACGGCACCGGCAAGAGATGCGCGATATCCATATTCATGTTTAAGGCGGAAAAGCTTTTTGTACCTGCTGGATGTAAACGTAACAAAAAGTACTGCGGGGAAAAAAAGTAATGCCCGTAGAAAGATATTAGCGAGATACTCTAGTCCGCCATCGAATTTCAGGGTCTCGCCAAAGTTCTGCAGCACGTAGGCGGCCAAAGGAGCCATACTTAAAGCCAAAAAGCCATATGACCAGTTCACAGCAGATTCGGCCTCTCTTAACTCGACTCCAAGTTCCTTAAATCGGCTGTCCTGTGCTGCGGTTAAGCCAGCATTTGTAGCAGTGGCGAGCATCTCATTAGCTTTGACAATGATATCAGCAATTTCACTTTTTTTTGCCGCGAGGTCTACAATTAAGGTCGCCAAGCTATTTTGACCCTTAGTCCAAGCGTCATTTCTCTGATCAATCACTTTTTGAAATGCTGAAAATGTAGCTGCATAGTCATCGACTTGCTTTTTCAGTTCCGAGGCTGCTGCCAAGACGGCATCAGCTACTGCCTTTTTCTGCTTTGTATCGCCTTCGGTTTGCGACAGATCGTCTTTAAACTTTTTGGCTGTTTCAATAATCTCATTTACAGACGCGGCAACACGGCTGGCACCAACCTGTGTGTCTTTCTCAAGTTTCAGAACCGTACTTGCAATTGTTGAGATTTGAGAGTTTGCCTTCGCTACAGTAGCTTTAGCTTGCTCGATTTCTCGCCGCGCCGCTTCAGCGCTCTCCACTGCATGACGGAATTGAAGGCTTTCAGGATTAATCAAAACTAGAATTTGAGTGTAGGCCTCAATGATCCGATCAGTCCAACCAAGGACAGGCAGCAAAACCCCACCTTCAAGCTCGAGATTTAACAAACCATCAGGAGTTCCAATTTCAATATTGTCCCATGTGGTCGCCTTAAAGCCCCCCTTCCCCTTAACGTTGCTAATGTGCGTTTGAAGCTCAGTAATTTTTAAATTTACTTGCTGAGCGTTTGAGACAAGTTCTCGAAGCTGAGTAACAGAAAATGTCTCTCGAGAAATTTCGCTGCCAAGAGCAATGAAGAGACTCGATAGAGTCCGAAGTCTATTTTGGAAAAACGTCAGAGGTAATCTTGTCTTAGTTAGTTCTTTATCAAAATCGAAAGTTGACTGACTGTCGATCTGGAGCTTTTTCAAATCATCCAGTGTCTTTTCAAAAACCTTTGATGCAGATGCCAGTTCGTTCGCGACAACGATAAAGTTGTTGATACTATCGACCATTAGGACACCATTCACGTAAATAGAACAATCGCCCTATTATCGCTTTTGATGCTTGATTATTGCAAGTGATAGTCGAATGATTTCTTGTATTTTCGTCAGGGTAGTGGAGTTTTTTAATTAATTAAATCAATCACTTTTTATTTGCCTCCTTCAGCCGTACGTCTACTTGTATCTGCATATCGAGCTTGTCGGCGATCATCATCAGCCTGTCGATGGTAAAGCGGCCGAAGTCTGCGTTGCGTATGCGTGAAAAGTCTGCCGCCGCGACTCCGATTTTGGCGTGAGCCGCCCGAACCGTCAAACCCTGCCGATCCAACTGTTTGATGATCGCGGCGGCAAGAATCGACTTCAGTTGCTCGACATCGGCGTTGGGCCGGCCAAAGTCACGGAGCACGTTGCCGCTGCCGCGCACGACGGCGGTTTTATGCTTCGGCTTTTTCATGATGTGATGTTGTCATATTTGACAACATCACGCAAGCTTACCCAATCACTCCACCCTCACCGTCACCCGCAGAAACGTCGCCGGGATCAGCGTTGAGTGCTCGGTCCCGCTGCAGTTTTGGGCGGTGAACAATTCCTCCAATTCGCGCTGAAGGTCGGCGGCGCGGCCTGCGGCCGTGGCGGCATCGAAGGCGTTCATGGTCGGCCCGTAGAATCTGCGGAAGGCGTCCACGGCGGCCATGGGCCCGAAGCCGAAGTTAAACGTATAGGTATCGCGCAGGAATAAAATGTTCTCCGCCGCGATGCCCGCAGCCGTGAAGCGCGCGGAGACTTCGCTGTCCACGCCCCAGGTCATGGGGCTGATGAACCCTGCGGGCGGCGGTGGCGAATAGGCCGAACTGATTTTGAGGATTTGCGCGACCAACGTGGGATCATTCGGAATCCAGTTGCCCATCACGATCCGCCCGCCGCGTTTCGTCACGCGCACCATTTCCTTGGCGACGTCGCCGGGGCGCGGCGCGAACATGGCCCCGAACACGCTGACGACCAGATCAAACGTCTGGTTCGTCACGCCCGCGAGGTTGGAGGCGTCGCCCTCCTGGAATGCGCAGTTTTTCAGGCCCAACTCCTGGGCGCGCCGGTTGCCCGCCTCGACCAGGTTCCGGGCGATGTCCACGCCCAGCACATGGGCCCCCGACTGCGCGGCGGGAATGGCCGTGGTGCCGTCGCCGCAGCCGAGGTCGAGCACCCTTAGCCCAGGCGATACGCCGATGCTGCGCACCAGCGCCGCACCGCTCTCGCGCATTCCGTTCGCGATGCGCGTGAAGTCGCCCTTCTCCCACAACGCTTTGTTAGGATTGGAAAGATTGGTCATGGTAGTCTCCAGGCTTAGAATTGAGCGGGTGTCGGCGTCACAATCCTATCATTAAGCCGCCATAGCAATGACACAGACCCTTTGTAAAACCCCGCCCATGGACACCATCAAACTCCTTACCGTGATCCTGCGGCTGTTCGGCGTGGTGACGCCGCGCTGGCCGTTGTCCGCGCCCATCATCCGCGGCTGATCACGCCATTCGGTTGGCCCCCCTCATTGCGTCGAGGGGGCCATGCGATTCCTTGCATTGCACCTTCCGCCGTATCCCGTCAGGTTTGGCGATCGGTGGTGCAAGGATAATCGCCCATGTCGCAACAAAACCGCGTTCTATCGCTCTGGGCCAAGCTGTCCGGCCTACCCTTCGGTAAGTGGCTGTTCGCCAGGGCCGTGTGCCGCGCGGCCCCCTACTTCGCCAGCATTTCCCCGCGCGTGGAGGACATTGGGCCCGGGCGGTGCGTGGCTTCCATGCGCAAGCGCCGGGCCGTCACCAACCACATCGGCACGGTGCATGCCATCGCCGTGTGCAACCTGGCCGAACTGGCCGCCGGCACCATGTGCGAGGCCACGGTGCCGCCCTCGCATCGCTGGATCCCCAAAGGCATGACGGTGGAGTATCTCAAGAAGGCCGGCACCGACCTGACGGCCGTGGCGGCGTGGCAGCCCCTTCCCGCGTTCGACGCCGCCGCCGATGTTCCGGTGCCGGTCAGCGTCACGGATACATCAGGTGTGGAAGTGTTCCGTGCCGTCATCGTCATGCATATCAGTCCGCGACGTGCGGCATAATCCGCTGTGGCATATTCCGCGGCGGCATAGCTTGTAAATTTCCGACAATAACAAGCGGAACAAGTGCCTTAACCGCGCGGAACCGGTTTGGCCTTGCTGAACAGGCGGAAGAAGTTGGCGGTGGTGGCCGCGGCCAACTCATCGCGCGTCACGCCCTTCAACTCCGCCACCAGGGCGGCGGTGTGGGCGACGAAGGCCGGCTCGTTGGTTTTGCCGCGATGGGGAATGGGGGCCAGGTACGGCGCATCCGTTTCCACCAGAATGCGATCGAGCGGCACCATCTTCACCACCTCGCGCAGGGTCTCGGCTTTTTTGAACGTCACGATGCCAGAGAAGGAGATGTACAGGCCCAGGTCGAGCGCGGTTTGCGCCAGTTCAGGACCGGAACTGAAGCAATGGATCAGCCCGGTGAAGGCCCCCTTGCCCATCTCGTCCTTCAAGGTCGCGGCGGTGTCGGCGTCGGCGTCGCGGGTGTGAATCACCACCGGCAGCTTGGCTTGCCGCGCGGCATCCAGATGCACCCGAAAGCTGCGGTCCTGCTCGGCGCGCGGGCTGTGCTCGTAAAAGAAGTCCAGCCCCGTCTCGCCGAAGCCCACCACCTTGTCGTGCGTGGCCAAGTCCAGCAGTCGCGCGGTGTCCACGGCGGGTTCCTTGCCCGCCTCATGCGGGTGGATGCCCACGGTGCAACTGACGTCGGCGTGCTTCTCGGCGATGGCGCGGATGGTCTCGGCCCGCGTCACATGGGTGCAGATGGTCAGGAAGTGGCCCACCCCTGCATTTCGGGCGCGGCTCATCACCCCGTCGTGCTGCGCGGCCAGCTCGGGGAAGTCCAGGTGACAATGACTGTCGACCAGGAAGGTCATGGCTTGTCGGCCGCGACATATCGCGGGAACACAGGGCTGGGCGCGGGCAGCGCGCCGGGCGTCAACGCATGCGCGGACCCAAGGTGCGCGAACGTGCGTGCATCGGCCGCCACGCCCAACTGGTCGAGCATTTTGTTTGCCGACGTCGGCACGAAGGGCTGCATCAGGATGGCGAGGTGGCGCGTGATCTCGGCCATGACGTACAGCACGGTGTTCATGCGCGCCGGATCTGTTTTCCGCAAGGCCCAGGGTGCTTGCTTATCGACGTACTGATTGGCGCTGCGTACCACCGTCCAGATGGCGTCCAGCGCCTTGTCGAAGCCTTGCGCGTTCATGGCTGTGCGCACCGGGCCGATGGCCTCGGCGCAGGACTTCAAAATCTCGTCATCCTCGGTCGCATACGTCCCAGGCGCGGGCAGCTCACCGCCTAAGTTCTTGGCGATGAAGCCGAGCCCGCGCTGCGCCAGATTGCCCAGTTCGTTGGCCAGCTCGCCGTTGATGCGCCCCGAAATGGCGGCTTCGGAGAAGTCGCCGTCATTGCCGAAGGGAATCTCGCGCATCAGGAAATAGCGGATCTGGTCCAGGCCGTACTTTTCCACCAGCTCATTGGGGTCGATGGCGTTGCCCAGCGACTTCGACATCTTCTGGCCTTCCACCGTCCACCAGCCATGCGCGAAGACTCTTTTCGGCGGTGTCAGGTTCGCGGCCATCAGGAACGCGGGCCAATAGACGCAGTGAAAGCGGATGATGTCCTTGCCCACCATGTGCATCGCGTTGGGCCAATAGGCGGCGTAATCGCCCGCAGTGTTCGGGTAGCCCAAGGCCGAGATGTAGTTGGTCAGTGCGTCGATCCACACGTACATGACGTGTTTCTCGTTGCCCGGCACGGGCACACCCCAACTGAACGTAGTGCGAGAGATGGACAGGTCGCGCAAGCCCCCCTTCACGAAACTGGTGATCTCGTTGTAGCGGCTTTTCGGCCCGATGACGTCGGGCTGCGTGGCGTAAAGGTCGAGCAGCTTGCCCTGGAAGGCCGAGAGTTTGAAGAAGTAGCTTTCTTCCTCCACCCACTCGACGGCTGCGCCGGTGGGCGCCAGCTTTTCGCCCTTCGGCCCCTTGGTCAGTTCGCCTTCGTCATAAAACGCCTCGTCGCGCACCGCGTACCAGCCGGCGTACTTCGACAGGTAGATGTGGCCGTTCTTCTCCAACTGCTTCCACAATTCCTGGCAGGCCGCGATGTGGCGCGGTTCGGTGGTGCGGATAAAGTCATGCTCCATCAAACCAAGCGCATTAGCCAAATCCCTAAAATTTTGGGAATTGCGGTCACACAATTCCTGCGGGCTCATACCCTGCTCCTGCGCGGCCTTGGCGATCTTCTGGCCGTGCTCATCCGTACCCGTCAGGAACTTGACCTGCCTGCCATCGAGCCGGTGGAAGCGGGCCAGCACGTCGCAGGCAATGGTCGTGTACGCATGGCCGATGTGCGGCTTGTCGTTGACGTAATAGATCGGCGTGGTGATGTAAAAAGTCTCGGTCACGGGCTACAACTCTGTTGGATTTGGCTTCGTATACCCTGCCCCGCTGCCTGCCGCAAACGTCGAGGTTTCCCCTACGTATGGCCTGTTTTGTCTATGTCCTGGGCTGCCGCGACAAGGCGGGTTTGCGCACCTACGTCGGTTGGACGACGGACCTGGACGCGCGCTTGGCCCGCCACAACGCCGGCACGGGGGCGAAATCCACCCGCGGCCGGGTGTGGGGCCTGCTTTATGCCGAACGCTATGACACGCGCGGCGAGGCCATGAGCCGGGAGTGGCACCTCAAGCGAGATAAGGCGTTTAGGAAGGCGCTGACGGTGGGGTTATAGCCCTCACCACCCGCATTTGCGCTCCTTGTTCTGCTCGCGCAGGTAAACCATCAGCGGTTCGAAGTACGCCACGATGGCCGAGCCGTCCATTGTGCGCGAGCCGGTGAACTTCTCCAGCGCATCGGGCCAGGGCTGCGAGGCGCCCATCTCCAGCATGGCGTTGAACTTCGCGCCAACATCCTTCGCGCCGTAGAACGAGCAGCGGTGCAGCGGGCCTGTCCAACCCATCGAGTCACAGGCCGCCTTGTAAAACTGATACTGCAAGATACGCGCGAGGAAATAGCGCATGTAGGGCGTGCCGTCGGCGATGTGGAACTTCGCCGCCGGATCAAAATCATCAGCGGTGCGCGTCACCGGCGGGCGGATGCCCTGATACTGCGTACGCAGCTTCCACCAGCCCTCGTTGTAGGTGGCCGGTGTCAGTTCGCCCGCGAACACCTGCCAGCGCCACTTATCCACCAGCAGTCCGAACGGCAGGAAGGCCACGCCGCTCATGGCGCGCTGCATCAGCAACCCTAAGTCCTTCGAGGCGTCGGGCACTTGGTCGATCAGGCCGATCTGCTTGAGGTATTCCGGCGTGATCGACAGCGAAATCATGTCGCCGATGGCCTCGTGGAAGCCGTCGTTGGCTCCCGTGCGGAACAACTGCGGCTGGGCCTTGTAGGCGCGCTGATAGAAGTTGTGGCCCAGTTCGTGATGTACGGTCTGGAAGTCATCCGCGCTGACCTCGGTGCACATCTTGATGCGGATGTCGTCCTTATCGTCCAAATCCCAGGCCGAGGCGTGGCAGACCACTTCGCGACCGACGGGCTTGATGATCTGCGAGCGTTCCCAGAATGTCTGGGGCAGCGGCGCGAAGCCCAGCGAAGTGAAAAACGCCTCGCCAGTCTTGACGATCTTCAGCGCGTCATAGTTCTTCGCCTTGAGAATTTTGTTCAGGTCGATGCCCGGGTCGGCGTTCTTCGGCGCGGTCAGGTCGTCCAGCGCGCCCCATTCCTGGCCCCACATGTTGCCCAGCAGGTCGGCGCGGATCGGTTGGTCGAGCGGTACGATCTCATCGCCGTATTTGTCGTTCAGCTTGGCGCGCACATGGCAGTGCAGTTCGTCGTAAAGCGGCTTGACCTGATTCCAAAGCCGGTCGACCTCCACCGTGAACTCGTCGGGCGTCATGTCATAGCCCGAGCGCCACAGCGCGCCGACGTCGGCGTAGCCCAGTTCCTTCGCGCCCGCGTTGCCGATCTCAACCATGCGCGCGTAGTCGGTCTTCATGGGCTTGGCCACCGCGTGCCACTTCGTCCAGACCTCGGAAAGTTTGGCCGGATCGCGCAGCGTCTGCATCAATATTTCCGTCTCGTTCTGGGGTACGGTCTTGCCGCCGAACTCGATCTTGCCCGTCGAGTAAGCAGATGAAAGCCGCGTGGTCACTTCGGCCAGCTCGGCCACGAGTTTCGGGTCCTGCGGCGCGGGCAGCGTGATGCCCTGCTTGATGAACTGCAATTTACGCCGCACGTCAGCGGGAACTTGAACCGAATCATACTTTTTTGCTTCAACGGCGAAGTCCACCGCCAGCTTGGTGATCCGCTCGCTGATCTTGGCCGCCAGCCACTGCGTGTCGTAATTGATATAGGTGGCGTAAACCCAGCTGATGCGCGCGGCCTCTTCATTCAGCGCGCCGAACTCCTGCTCTACTTTGGCGACGAACGCCGTGGCCTCGGCCGCCGTGGGTGCCGCGGGCTTGGCGGCGGTGAAGGATTTGAGCATCTCCATGCCGTGCGTGGGCGCACCGGTGAGCAGCATCGACACCGAGACAAGCGCGGTGGTTAGTTTCAATTTATGCATGATGAACTCCTTTACTCCGCCGCCCGGGCCGCGGGCGCGTTATAACTGCCTGAGATGGGCGCGACGAAGATGCCCTCGCGCACGTAGGCTTGGGCGACTTTCCTGATCTCCACGCCGCCATAATAAGGATTTCCTAGCGGATCATCGGCCCAGAGGTTGTTGGGCAGGCCGCGCGGGCTGGCGGCGTAGTCGGCGGCATAGACCACCGGATCATCCCAAAGTCCGACGTTGGCTTGAATGTTCGCGCGCGCGCGGCGCAGGGCCTTCAGATCGATGGTGCCCGCCAGCGGCACTTGGCCCGCGGTGTCGGCCTCGCCCTGAATACGGCCGTCGAAGTTCACGATCTTGGAATAGCCCCGCGCGCGTGCGCTGGGCGCGGCGCGCCCGTCGAGGAAGTATTCCCCGCCGTGGCCGCAGCTCAGCACGTAGGCGGTGTTTTCAAACCCGCGCATTTGTCTGGCCGCATCCCACCCGCCGCGATGCGCGCCGTGGGGTTCGGACGTGGGGTGAATGATGATCTCCGCGCCGCGCGCAACCATGGCCCGGTGCGTCTCGGGGAAATTGTTGTCAAAGCAGATGACGGTGGCCAATCGCCCGATGGGCGTATCGGCGACCGGGAACAAACTCTCGTAGCCGTACTTGTCGACGTATCGGTCGTACAAACTGCCGGGCGTGGTGACGGGCAAAAAACCCATCGTGTCGCCGCAGTGGATCTTGCGGTACTTGTGAATCAACTTGCCTGCGTCGTCATAGATGAACGCGGTGTTGAAGAAGCGCTCGGGCCAGTCGGGGTCATACTCGAAAACGCCGCCCGAGACGTAGCACTTGTACTCACTCGCGAAGGCGGCGATCTGGTCCATCTCAACGCCGGGGAACGTCACGCCGATCTTGTCGGCGATGTGGCCCAACTTATGGCCCAGCGGGCTGACGGGCCCGGTCAGGAAAAATTCGGGGAACACCACCAGCTTCAAGTCGGGCGAGCGCGCGCCGTAGCTGCGGATCAGGTCGAAGGCGTCATCGAGGTTCTTCTGGCGCTTGGGAACAAGCTGATCGGGCGACGTCGACTGATGCACCACATGCTGGCACAGCAGCACGCCATAGCTGTCGACGGACTTGGGGTGCGGCGGCTTGGCGCTCGCGGCCACGCGGGCTTTAGCTTCCGCAATCCAGGCTTTGCGGGTAATGGGCGATAGCCGCGCCCTGCCCTGCTCTTTCGCATAGCCCGCCGCGTACAAATTCATGCGCACGATGGAGATGAAATTCAGTCGCGGCGATAACCGTCGGCGGCGCAGGTCTTCTATGTCGATGTCGGCCTTGAGATACGATTCCGCGCCCTTCACCGACAGCGGCTCGCCGTAACTTGGATATAGCCCGGTGACGTTGGGCAGGTTGACGCCCTCGACGGACGCGGCCGATGCGAGCGCGACGATGGCCAAGTTTTCGTAGGCGCGGGCTTTGCGTGCGATCAGGCGGCTGTCGAGCAGGTCATCGCTGCGCTCGCGCGACGGGTTGAAGATGATCTCCGCACCGCGCACCACCATCGTGCGCAGGATATGAGGGAACAAAATATCCTCGCCGCACAGCACGCCGATCTGGCCCAGCGGCGTCTTGGCCACGGCCAGCGCAGCGGGCTGGAAGGTGTCGGCGGCGGTGTCGGTGTAACCTTCGATGATGTCGGGGCTGATCTTGGCGTTGCGCGCCAGCAGCTTGCCGTTAGGCCCGGCCACATAACCCACCGTGCGGGTTTCGCCGCCAGTTTTCACATAGGCCGACGCGCCGAGATAAAGGTTGTGGGTTTTGGCGAACGCGCCGAGTGCTGCCGTCAACGCGCTTTCAGTCACCGCATCTTTCTCGCTGCCGTCGGCATGGGGCAACAAGGCCAGAGCCGGCCCCTCCTCCGTCATGGTGCGACGCGCCTGCGTCATGGCCAGGGACGCGGCGGATGCCGGATCATTCAATGTCGCGGCGGTCCAGGGCGTTTGCAGCAGGATCATCTTGCGCCTCCGAGGAATTAAATTTTAACCGCCGCTTCGACCTTCATCAACGCGCTCAACAGGCTGCGTTTCTTGTCGAGGTTGATGGCCTCTGTACGCGCGGCCAGATGCGTGATCTGGCCCCAAATGTCGGCCCATGCGGCGGGCGAGGCCCCTGCTGCCAATTTGGAACCGGCGGTGCGTTCGCCGGGAATGATCTCGGGCGTCTGCGGTTGCGTGTCTTGCGCGCCCAACACGGCCACGCGCGCCAGCCACCAGCACAGCAAACCCGTCAGCGTGCGGAAGGCGTCGCCCTTCATGGCCTGGTCGCCGAGCGCATGCATTTTAGCCACGTTAAACTTCGGGGCGTCTTGCAACAACCCGATCAGATCGCGGAACAGCCCGATGCCGCCTTCGTCGGCCAGTTCCAACGCCCGGCCGATGCTGCCGTCGGCGAGGATGGACAGCGGGCCGACGTCGGCGGATTTGATGTCGGGGCGGTAACGCCCGATCAGCGCGGCCACCTGGGTTTGCGTCAGCGGGCGCAGGTCCAACCGGCGGCAACGCGAGCGAATGGTCGGCAGCAGCCGGTCCGCATTGTGGACCACCAGGAACAGCAGCGCACGCGCGGGCGGTTCCTCCAGAACTTTCAGCACGGCGTTGGCGGCGTTGTTGTTCATTTCGTCGGCGGCGTCGAGCACCAAGGCGCGCCAGGCCCCTTCGGCCGGGGTCATCGACAGGAAGCCGCCGATCTCGCGTACTTCGTCCACGCCGATCACGGTCTTGCGTTTGGTCTGCTTGCCGTCGGCCCAGGGCCGTTCGATGGCGCGGAAATCGCTGTGGCCCATGGCCTGGACGCGGCGAAATACCGGATGGCTGGGCGACATGTTCAAAGTTTCGGGCGCGGGCGGGCCGCCGAACATATCCGCGGGCGCGGACTCACTGGGCCGGGCCAATGCATAGCGTGCCATGCGATAGGCCAGCGTCGCCTTGCCGATGCCGCGCGGGCCCGCGATCAGCCATGCGTGGGCGAGCCGCCCGCCGCTCCACGCGCCAAGATAGGCCTTCTCGGCGGCGTCATGGCCGATGAGATAGTGGTTGGCGCGCGGTTCCGGCGCGCCGATCTCGGTGTCATCCATGCAGCACCTTCAGCACAGATGACAGGACATCGGCGTGGATCGCCTCGAGGCTGCGCGTGGCGTCGATGACTTTACAGCGCGCGGGCTCTTGTTTGGCGATGGCCAAAAAACCATTCCGTAGTCGATCATGGAAATCGCGGCCCATGCGCTCGTAACGGTCTTCGGCAGCGGACTTGTTCATATCCGGCCGGCTCATGGCACGCGCTAGCCCCACATCCACCGGCAGATCGAAGATCAGCGTCAGGTGCGGCTGGAAGTCACCCAAGGCGGCGCGATGCACGGCCCGAATGGCGTCCTTGTCGATGCCATGCCCGTAGCCCTGATAGGCCATGGTGGAATCGGCGAAGCGGTCGGAGATCACCACTTTTCCGGTCGTCATGGCGGGCCACACGGTTTGGGCCATGTGGTCGCGCCGTGCGGCATAGTGCAGCAGCATCTCGGTGGGGCCGTCCCAGCGGCCCGGATCGCCCTTGAGCAGCAGCCCGCGAATCTCCTCCGCGCCCGGCGAACCGCCGGGCTCGCGGGTCAGCAGTACATTGTAATGTTTTTCTTTAAGGGCAGAGGCCAACAGCTTGGCCTGAGTGGATTTTCCACCGCCCTCGCCGCCTTCCAGCGTGATGAAAAAACCCTGCGCCACGCGCCACCTCCTGCTGCGCGCAGATTGCGGCGAGGCAGCCGAAATAGCAACGCGCTATTGGGCGGCGGCGGGGCCGGCCACGGGAGTCGGTGGACCCATGAAGATGTACATCGCCGCGGCCTTGATGCGCCCGATCAGGCCCAGCCGCCCGGCCGCCGCGCCCGCAGCGATAGGCACCTGGATGGGTTCCATGCCCTTGGCTTCGACGACCAGTTTGCCGACCACCGCGCCTTGCGCGATGGGTGCCGGCAGTGGGCCGTCATAAACGGCCTTGACGCTGACGGTCTGCGCCTGGGCGCGCGGCAGCGTCACGGCCAGGTCTTTCTGGATGACCAGCGGAATGGACGCCTTGTCGCCCAGCCACACTTCGGCGTCGGTGACTTTATCGCCGGCGGCGAACAGGCTGCGGTTGGTAAACTCGCGGAAGCCCCAGTCCATCAATTTGGAAGTCTCTTCGTCGCGGGCCTTGATGCTGGCCATGCCGTTGGCCGCCAGCAGCAAGCGCCGCCCGTTGCGGATGGCTGATGCCGTCAGCCCGTAACCGGCCGCTTCGGTGTGGCCGGTCTTCAGGCCGTCCGCCCCGCTGCCGACCTTGTAGAGCAACGGATTGCGGTTGCCCTGCGTGATGCCGTTGTAGGTGAAGTTGGTCTCGCTGTAGAACGCATAGTACTCCGGGAAGTCGGTCACGATGCGCCGCGCCAGCGTGATCAGGTCACGCACGGTCATATAGTGCTCGGGGTGCGGCAGGCCGGTGGCGTTCATGAAGTTGCTGGAGGTCAGGCCGATCTCTTTGGCTTTGACGGTCATCTTCTCGGCGAAGGCCTCCTCGCTGCCCGCCAAGTTCTCGGCCAGCACGATGCACGCGTCGTTGCCCGACTGGATGATCATGCCGCGCAGCAGGTCTTCGACCTTCACTTGGTCTTTCGGGTTCAGGAACATGGTCGAGCCGCCCGAGGCCGCGCCGCCGATCTTCCAGGCATTTTCCGACACGGCCATGGTGTCCGACATCGCGATCCGCCCGGACTTCACGGCGTCAAACACCATATATGCGGTCATGAGCTTGCTCATGGACGACGGCGGCATGCGCTCGTCGGGCCGCTTGGCGTCGAGCACCGCGCCGGTCTGGAAGTCCACCAGAATGTATTCGCGCGCGGCGATGTCCATGGTTTGGGCGTGGGCACCAAAGCCGAAGCCGAAGCACAGCGCGGTGAACATCATCCAGACGTGGCGGGTGAACAGGGTCATGGTCATCCTCTGATCTCAGGATTTCAGTGTGGCCGCGGAATATGCAATCCGTGCGGCGCGACGGCGGTTAAAACCGGACGATCTGGGCGTCCTCGTAGCCGAAGGACTTGATCTGCGCCAACACGTCTTCCGCGCCGGTGTCGTCCTGCAAGGGGCCGAGGCGGACGCGGTACAACTGTTTGCCCGCGACGCTGACGGTGACGATGAAGACGTTGCCGAATTCGCGCAGCTGCTGCTCGAGGCGCTGGGCGTTGGACGGCTCGGAGAACGCGCCAGCCTGGATGTAGACGCCCGTGCCGCCGGGCAGGTCAACCTTGGCCTTGCCCGGCACGGCCTGTTGCGGCAGCGACGGCTCGGGTCGCTTGGCGGTCTGTACCGGCTTGGGCGCAGGCGCGGGCGTCACGGCCGCGCCTTGCGGCGGGGCCAACGCCGCGCTGGAAATCGTCGGGCGCGGGGCGGCGGTGATCTTGGGCATCTCGCCGGGATTGCGCGCAAGAATCTGGTTCTTGATGGTCAGGCTTTCGTCGCGGTCGATCTCGACACGCACTCTGGCCGTGCCCTGCTCCTTGAAGCCGAGCAGCTGCGCGGCCTGGCGCGAGACGTCGATGATGCGCTTGCTCTTGAACGGCCCGCGGTCGTTGATGCGCAGCTTGATCGAGCGGCCGTTTTCCAGGTTCGTGACGTTCACCATGCTGGGCATGGGAAGCGTCGGGTGCGCCGCCGTCAGTGCGTTCATGTCATAGCGCTCGCCGTTGGCGGTACGCTTGCCGTGAAAGTCGGGCCCGTACCAGGAGGCGACGCCCTCCTCGACATACGAGTAGTCTTCGGAGGGGTAATACCAGGCGTCGTTGATCTGGTAGGGATTGCCGACCTTGTAGTTTCCGCCGTCCGGCAGGCCGGCCACGGGGCCAGGCTCCGGCTTGGTCGTCGGCGCGCGTCCGGTCGAGCAGGCGGCGAGAACGCCGCTCAGCATCAGAGCCGACAATAAGTGGGGGATGGCCCGTCGGGGGCCGAGGGTGATCATCATTTAGTGCTGAATTTTGCCGTAACTACAACAGGTTGTAGTGTACCGGGCCGAGTCGCCGAACGCAACCCCTTAGCCCAGGGCCCTGCAGGGTGCCCCGGGACCAACCGGGGCGGATAACAAATTGGCGGCCTTTTGGCCGACAAATCCATCGGGCGGCAGGCCGCACGCCAGCTGGTATTGGCGCATGGCGCGACGCGTGCCGCTGCCCACCGTACCGTCCGGTTCGGCTGTGAGATGACCCAAGGCCTTCAGCACGGTCTGGACTTTCAACACCTGATCGCGCGACAGCGGCTCTTCGTTGATGCGCGCACCCGCCAACGCCGGACCGCCGTTGATGCGGTCCGCAAGATGCCCGACCGCCAAGGCGTAGAAGATCGAACGGTTCCATTTCAGGATGATGCGGAAGTTGTCGTAGACCAGGAATGCGGGCCCGCTTGCGCCGGCGGGCAGCACCAAAGCCGCCGCGATGTCTTGTTTCGGCAGCGCCGAACCATCGGCGCGCGTGATGCCCAAGGCCGCCCAGGCCGAAAGCGGCTTGATGGTATCCGATGCGTTGCCGTCCAGGCTTGCCAGCGTCAGGTCGAACGTCTTGGGCAGGCGCACCTCCCTGCCCCAGGTGCGTGCGCCGTCCCAGCCAAGATTTTTCAGGTAATTGGCCCCGGAGCCCAGCGCATCGGAGGTTTGCCCCCAGACGTCGATCCGCCCGTCGCCGGTTTCATCCACCGCGTGGCGCAGGAAGGTCGAGGGCATGAACTGGGTCTGGCCCATGGCCCCGGCCCAGGAGCCGATCATCTTGTCGGGCGCGATGTGGCCCCGCTCGATGATGCTCAGCGCATCGAACAGCTCGGTGCGGAAAAACGCGCTGCGCCGCCCGTCGAAGGCCAGCGTCGCCAGGGCCGCCGGAACCTTGTACGCGCCGAGATTGCGCCCGTAGTTGGTCTCCAACCCCCAAAAGGCCGTCAACACGCGTCCCGGCACGCCGTACTTTTTCTCAAGCCGAGCCAAAAACTCCTGGTTGTCCTTCAGCCGTGCAACGCCGTCCTTGACGCGCGCGTCGGACACCGCGCCGTCCAAATAGCGCCAGAACGTCTGCGTGAACTCCGGCTGGCGGCGGTCCAACTCCACGACGCGCGGGATCGGCGTGACCGGATCAAGGGCCGCGGCCAAGGTCGCCTCGGAGATGCCCTTGCGGGCCGCTTCGGCGCGCAGGTCCTTCAGCCAGGTCCGAAAAGCGCCGTTATCGGTCTGGCTCGCGGCCGGTTCGGACGCGACGGGCGGCGCTGAGCCTGGCGATCCGGGCGGTGGCGCGGCGCAGGCGGTGATCAGTAAACAAACCCCAGCCGCCATTTGATGAAGGCTGGAACGGGCGATCCTCGGAAAAGGCGTCATGGCGCCGTCATATCATAACCCCATGATCCGCGCAGGATATTTGGCCTGGGCATGGCCGCCAAGCGCAGGTCCGGGGGTGACTTCGGGCCATGCTTTTGGGTACACTCCGCGCCGTTGGACACCCTGCCCCTCTGGGCGGGACGATGGGGAAGTCAGATGCAAGCGCAGGATCAAGCTCAGACGCCTGCGGCCGCTCCGGCCGCGCAAGATGCGTTCCAATACGGCAACGCCCCGCCTCCGCCTCCGGCCGGAACCGACATCGGGTTCTTCGACGGCTGGGTGTTCAACATGTTCGCGGGCACCATCGAGCTGCAACTGGCCTCGCCGGTCCTGACGGCGGTGTATTTCGGCGCGATCCTGGCGCTGGTGGTGATCCGCATCAATACCGACAACCCGATCCGCCTGCTGGCGTGCGCGGGCATCTACATCTACGCCTCGATCCAAGCCTATACATTATTTCAGACCAGCAAGTTCATCATCGACTACACCACCCCGGGCTGGATCACGACGGCCAAGACCGTGTGGTTCACGTTCCTGTTCACGACGATTTTGGTGTGGGGTGTGTCGCGCGTCGTACAAAGCGCCCTGGTGTGGCTGCTCTCGACGGGCTTGGGCCCCATCATGCGCATGATCAATCCGCTGCGCTTCATCGACAAGCTGCGCGCCAGCGACGCCGACCTGGAAGCCATGGAGCAGGCCTCGGACAAGGACCCCAAGCGCCAGCTGACCGCCATCATGTTCACCGACATCGTGGGCTACTCCAAGCAGATGGGTGCCAACGAAGCCGCGATGGTCAAGAAGCTCAGCATCCACAACGAAATCATGCGCGCGCAGATCGTGCGCAACCGCGGCACCGTCATCAAGACCATCGGCGACGCGTTCATGGTGCGCTACCGCTCGGCCGAGAACGCCGTGCAGTGCGCCATGGACTGCCAGAAGGCCATCGGCGACTACAACAAGTCCAAGATGCCCGACGATCAGTTCCATATCCGCATCGGCGTGCATATGGGCGAGGTGATCCACACCACCAACGACGTGTTCGGCGAGGGCGTGAACATCGCCGCGCGCATCGAGCCCAAGTGCGACCCGGACGGCATCTGCGTCTCGGATGTGGTCGTCAACGCGGTTCGCAATAAGGTGCCCGCGCACTTCCAAAGCATCGGCCGCCAGCCCATGAAGAACATCGCCAACCCGCCCGAGTTGTTCAAAGTCTATCCGATTGAGCAGCAAGCTACGCAGAAGGCGGCCAAAGGCGCACCCGCCCCGGCCGGAGCCGCCGCACCGGGCGGCGTGTTCAAGATTTAACGCCAGGACAAAGATGCATTTATTTCGGCGTCTCGGGCTGGCAGCGATTGTGCTGGCCACGGCTCTGCCTGCCCTCGCCGCCGATAAAGTCACCTTCGGCACCGATTGGCGCGCGCAGGCCGAGCACGGCGGGTTTTATCAGGCGCTCGCCGACGGCCTCTATGCCGCGAACGGACTTGAGGTGACGCTGCGCCAGGGCGGGCCGCAGGTCAACCACGCGCAGTTGCTGGCTGCCGGACGGTTGGAGTTTGCCATGGCGCCCAACTCGTTTATTCCGCTGAATTTCGCAGCACAGAACATTCCCATGCTGGCGGTCGCGGCCATGTTCCAGAAAGACCCCGCGGTGCTCATTACTCATCCAGGCGTGGGCAACGACGGCCTGGCCGATCTGGCGGCGAAAAAGCGCAAGATCATGATCGGCCCTGATACGCGCATCGGCTTCTGGCGGTTTTTGAAATCAAAGTACGGCTTCACCGACGACCAGATTGCGCCCTACACCTTCAACATCGCGCCGTTCCTGGCCGACAAACTGGCGGTGCAGCAGGGTTATCTGTCAAGCGAGCCGTTCCAGATCGAGCGCATCGGCATCAAACCCAACGTGTTCCTGCTGGCTGATTCAGGCTACGCCAGTTATGCCGCGATCATCACCACCTCGCGCAAGCTGACCGAGAGCAATCCCGATCTGGTGCGCCGTTTCATCGATGCGTCGGTCATGGGCTGGACGGCGTACCTGACAGGCGACCCGAAGCCTGCCGACGCGCTGATCAAGAAAGACAACCCCGAGATGACCGACGAACTGCTGGCCTACGGCCGCGAGAAGATGCGCAGCTACGGCATCGTCGAGGGTGGCGATGCGAAAACGGGCGGCATCGGCGTCATGACGGATGCGCGGTGGAAAGAGTTTTTCGACGTCATGGCCGCCGACGGGTTGTATCCGCGCGGCATGGACTACACCAAAGCCTACACGCTGTCCTTCGTCGACCATTAAGCCGCGCGCCGTGTCCAATCTGCTGACCCTCTCCGGCGTGGCGCAGACGTTCCCGAACGGAACGCAGGCCCTGGCACCGACCGAGCTGTTGATCACCGAAGGCTCGTTCGTGAGCCTCGTCGGCCCGTCGGGCTGCGGCAAGTCGACGCTGCTGCGCATCGCTTCAGGCTTGCTCGCGCCCACGCAAGGCAGGGTGCTGCGGAATTTCACCGCCGCCCCCGGCGAGATCGGCTTTGTGTTTCAAGACCCGACGTTGATGCCCTGGGCGAGCGTGGCCGACAACGTGCGTCTGCCGCTGGACTTGTCCGCAGTACCGAGCGTCCAAGCGCAAGCGAAAGTTGCTTCCGCACTGGCGCGCGTCGGCCTGACCGAGTTCGCCGACGCTTATCCGCGCCAACTCTCCGGCGGAATGAAGATGCGCGCCTCCATCGCGCGTGCCATCGTCACCAACCCGCGCGTGCTGCTGATGGACGAGCCGTTCGCCGCACTCGACGAATTCACGCGCTTCAAGCTGAACGACGACCTGCTGCGGTTGTGGCAAGCCAACCGCTGGACGGTGATGTTCGTCACGCACAGCGTGCGTGAAGCTGTGTTTCTCTCCGAGCGCATCATCGTCATGACCCCGCGTCCCGGGCGTATCGCTGCCGATCTGCGGGTGGGCTTGCCCGCCCAGCGTGATGCCGAGATGCGGTTGGGACATGCCTTCGCCGACGAAACGGCGAAAGTCACGCGCGCGCTGGAAAGCGTCATGGCGCTCGCATGACAAAATTCACCGAGTCTCTTTTGCCGTTCGTCTTCGGCGCATTGATTTTAGTGATGTGGGAAGCCGGTGTGCGTGTGGGCGGCGTTCCCGACTATATTTTGCCAGGCCCTGTGGCGGTGATCCGCGCGCTGTTGACCAATGGCGGCGACCTGCTGACCGGCCTTTCCATCACGCTGCAAGTGACGTTGATCGCGTTGCTGCTGGCCGCCATCACGGGTGCCGGCTTCGCGTTCCTGCTGGCGCGCTCAAGCCTCGCCGAGCGCATGCTATTTCCCTACGCCGTGATCTTGCAGGTTACGCCCATCGTCACGGTGGCGCCGTTCGTCATCATCTGGGTCGAGAATATTCTCGGCGTGCTTTTGATATTGGCGTGGATGGCCGCCGTCTTTCCCATCATCTCGAATACATTGTTCGGCCTGAAAAGCGTCGATCCCAACCTGCGCGATCTCTTCAAGCTGTACGGAGCAACCTCCGCGCAAACGTCGCGGCGATTGTTGGCACCCGCAACCTTGCCGCACTTTCTCTCAGGCTTGCGCATCGCCGGCGGTTTGGCTTTGATCGGAACCGTGGTCGCCGAAATGGTGGCGGGCACCAGCGGTGAGCGATCGGGGCTCGCGTCGCGTTTGCTCGAAGCGAGTTATCGCCTCGAGTTGGCAAAAGCGCTGGCATGCTTCGTTTTGCTGGGGCTCACGGGCTTGGTGATTTACTCCGCACTGGACCGGCTGTCGCGCCGTCTGCTGCGGACTTGGCACGAGAGCGCGACCGATGATGGTTATGATAATAAGACGATATAGATAGTATTTGTACGAATCTGGTTTCGGCGCTCCCCGATCTATGCTCAAACAAAGAGCTGATTTTATGTATGGGGAGAGTTAGGCATGTCACAAGCACAGTTACGGGTCGCCACCGCGCCAGAGAACGTTTCAACGCCGGTATCCGAGCCGTACCGTCATATCAATGTACGCGGCATCACCGGCGCGCTGGGCGCGGAGATCGGCGGAGTAGATTTAAGCCAGTCCATTCCGCCTGCCGTCCGCTCCGAAATCGACCGCGCGATTCTCGAATACTCGGTGCTGGTGTTCCGCGATCAAACATTGTCGCCGGAACAACTGGCCGAGGTCGGCAAACAGTTCGGCGAACTGGAAGAAGAACCCTTCATCCCGAAACTCGAGGGCCATGAAGGCGTTTATCTGCTCTCAGGTGCGGGCGGCGCGCGGTTGTCGACGCAGAACCTGCATTGGCATGTGGACCACAGCTACCGCGAAGTGCCCAGTGCGGGCACGTTCCTCTACGCCATCGACGTGCCCGAGGTGGGCGGCGATACGATGTTTGCCAGCATGTACAAGGCTTACGACGCGCTGTCCGAGCCCATGAAGGCGATCGCCTCGCAACTCACCATCATCCACGACGTGCTGCAGTATGGTTTGACCGCCGGGCACATGTCGCTGGCGCGGCCCGAAGCCATCGGGCGGTTGCAGGCCATGCGCGGGCGCTTTCCGCAAATCGAACATCCTCTCGTCTGCACGCACCCCGAGACGGGCCGCAAGTTCCTCTACGTCAATCCGTCGTGGGCCTCGGGCATCAAGGGCATGTCGCCGAAAGAAAGCCAGGCGCTGCTGACGTTCTTCAACGAACACTCGACGCAGCAGGTGAAACTGCAATGCCGTGTGCGCTGGGCCAACGGTACGGTGGTCTATTGGGATAACCGCTGCGTGCAGCACAGCCCCATCGCCGACTACACCGCCCCGCGCATCATGCACCGGGTGGCCATCGCCGGGAGCTGGCGACCGGTTTAAGCGCGGGCCAAAGCGCGCGCGATGATGGGGTGAAGCCGGTTCATCAGGGCTTGGTCGCGCGCCGCAGGTGCCGTCATGATCGCGCCGTCGAGCGCGGTGTGGCAGCCTTGTTCACATGATGCGGTGCGTGAATTCAGGCGCCCGATCAGGTCTTTGACCAGCCCCCGCGCCTTTTCGACGTTGGTGCCGAGGACTTTGATGACTTGATCCACACTGACGGCGTCATGCTCGGGGTGCCAGCAGTCGTAGTCCGTCACCATGGCCAAGGTCGCGTAGCACATCTCGGCTTCGCGGGCTAAATGCGCCTCGGGCACGTTGGTCATGCCGATGACGTCGCAGCCCCAGGCGCGATACAGATGGGATTCGGCTTGCGTGGAAAATTGCGGGCCCTCCATGGCGAGGTACACACCGCCGCGTTTGTGTGCGATGCCCAGCGCCTTTGCCGAGGCTTCAAGATGACCGCCGAGCCTGCCGCACACCGGCTTAGCCATGGAGACATGGGCCACCAGACCCGTGCCGAAGAACGATTTGGCGCGCGCGACGGTGCGGTCGACGAACTGATCGACGATGACGAGTGTGCCCGGCGGCAAATCCTCGCGCAGCGAACCGCAGGAACTCAGCGAGATGATCTCGCTCACACCCGCCATTTTCAGCGCGCAGATGTTGGCGCGGAAGTTCAACTCGCCGGGCGGGATGCGGTGGCCGCGCCCGTGACGCGGCAGAAACACGACCTTCTGGCCCTCGAGATAACCCACCAGCAGTTCATCGGAGGGCGCGCCGAACGGGGTTTGAACCGCGATCCATTGCGCTTGCTCCAGCCCCGGAATGTCGTATAGGCCCGACCCGCCGATGAAGCCGATGACGGGCGGGGTTCCCGGCGTTGCGCTCATGGCGTGATCTTCATGACGGTATTGTCCCCCGGGCAGGTGACGTAGATCGCGCCGTCACGGCCCACGGCAATCCCCCCGTTGGTGTCGTGCGGCAGATGAAACTCGGCCATCGACAGCTTCAGCCTGTCCGCCAGCACGGTTCGCCGGTTGGTTTTCAGGTCGACGGCGGTCACGGTTCCGGCCTCGGGCTCCACCACCGCGATGCGTCCGTCGGCCATGCGCGCCAGCGCGGTCGGGCCGCGCAGGCCGTCGGCCAACTCCGTACGCGCGCCTGTCCTCAGATTCACGCGGCTGATGCTGCCGGTAAATTCGCTGATCAATGCGGTGTCGTCGTCTTCCAGGATCAATCCCACGGGTTGCTTGAGGTTCGCCGTCACATCGGTCACCTCTTTACCCACCAGCCGTACGATGCGGTTGCCATCGGCATCGGCGACCAGAACTTCGCCGGTGCTTGTAATGGCCACGCCGCGCGGCGCCTTAATCGCCGCCGTCTCGGCGATCAGTTGATCGGTGCGCCGGTCGATGACTTTAACGCGATTGAACTGCGAGTAGCTGTAGGCGATGAGCGTGTCGCTCGCCGCCACGGCCGAGGACGCGCCGCGATTGGCCGCCCAGGGCGGGCGCGTGACCTGCCCTGTCTCGGGGTCGACGTATCTGTACCCAAACGGATCAGCGACGATCAGCGTCTCTTGCCCGTTCAGCGTGGTCATGCCCACCCCCAACGCGATGGTGAAGCGGCCGTCCACCACCGTGCGCACGTGCGCCGTCACAGGATCCATCGCCAGAATGCGGCTGTCGGCGACGCTGGCGATATAGATTGTTCCGTCCTTGGCGATGGCCAAGTTGTCGGGCACGTCGTTTGGCAGATGGGCCAGTTTGCGCGTCTCGCCGGTTTTCGGGTTCGTGCGCCACACGTCGCTGTTGATGTAATCGACGCTGATGATGTCGCCCGCCGCATCGACCTTCGCAGCCGCCGAGGTGCCCACGCCCTTGGCGATCACGGTCTGCGTCTGCGCGTTGACGTCGATGGCGACCAGTTGATCGGTCCCAAAGCGCGGCGCGTAGAGCAGGCCGTCCGAGCCGAAGCCGAACCCGTTCAAGCGCCCCTTCCCCTTCAGCACGACGCGCGGCGGCTTCAGGCCCGTGACATCCAACTCCCACAGCGTGTCCTCGCCCGCGCCGACCTGGGCCGTGAACAGCCGTCCTTGCGCGTTGAAGGCGATGGGGTTGACGCGCGGTGCATTGCGCAAAATCGTCTCGGGCCGTCCGCCCGGCTTGAGCATGCGGATTTCACCGGTCGTCTGCGCCGTCCAGGCGATCACATCGGCTGCCGGGGTGCCTTTCGGGCCCACGGCGACGTCGTCGGATTCACCGTCGGGCGATGGCACGGCGATCTCGACGTGCCCGGTCTGGACGTCGATCCGGTACACCGCCTGGGCATGGATGCTGGTGCCGTACAGCTTGCCGTCGTTGCCGAACGCAATTCCCTCGACGGCGTGGATCACCGAGCCGGGAACCAGGACTTTAATTGTGGCCGCAGAGGCCGCCGCGACCTGGGCCGACAAACTCAGCAAACCGACTGCGATGATCTGTTTCATGCCGCCCCTCCTGACTGCGCTTCTTATTATGAAATAGCCGCGCGGGCGGCTACCCGGATAAGATGACCCGGCAGGCGGTTTTTAAGTTGCAAAAGCCCGGCGATTGCTCCAAACGGGCGGCGCGGAACGGCGGTTTTCCTTATGATTCCAACGCCGGAAGGGTGGCTGAGCGGTTGAAAGCACCGGTCTTGAAAACCGGCGTATCAGCAATGATACCGTGGGTTCGAATCCCACCCCTTCCGCCAGCCGCCCGCGCAGCGAGCAATATCCACGTGGCGCGGCCCGAAGCGAGCCAAGATGTCGTTGAGTATTCTTGATCAGCTCCAACGCGCCGTCGTGTTGCATCAGCGCGGCCTGTTGGCGGACGCGCAGGCGCTTTATCACGCGGTGCTGGCCGCCGATCCCCGGCAAGCCGATGCGCTGCATTTGCTCGGTGTGATCGCATCACAAACCAACGATCATCAAAACGCCGTCGCGTTGATCGGCCAAGCGCTGACAATCCAACGCGCCAACCCGGCTTTCTACGCCAACCGCGGCAACGCTCATGCCGCGTTGGGGCAATATGATGATGCGCTGAAGGATTACGACGCCGCGCTGACGCTGCTGCCCTCGATGATCGAGGCGCTCTCGGGCCGAGGCAACGTTCTGCGCGCTTTGAAAAGGCCGGATGAAGCCATCGCCAGCTACGATCGTGCCATCGCGGTGCGCCCCGACTACGCCGAGGCGCACTTCAACAAAGGCCAGGTTCAGCGCGATCTCGGCCAAGCACGACACGCGCTGACCTGCTTCAAGCGGGCGCTTGCCCTGCGGCCCCAGGATGCGGCGTATTTCGCCGCGTGCGGCCTGACGCTGACGGACCTGGGCCGCTTCGGCGAGGCCGTGGAGTCCTATGACGCCGCCTTGGCCATTCGCCCGCATGACGCCGACACGCACATGTGCCGCGCTCAAGCGCTGATCGAACTCAACCGGCTCGACGATGCCGTCGCCAGTTTTGATAAGGCCATATCGATCAAGCCCGGACTGGTTGAAGCGCATGTCGGGCGCGGTGCGGCCCTTCAACTCCAATTGAAGTTCGATTCCGCCGTTGAGAGCTACGACAAGGCCTTGTCGGTTGATCCGCGCCGCGCCGAAATTCACTACAACCGAGGATCGGCGCTTGAACGCCTGAACCGCCTGGATGAGGCGCTGGCCAGCTACGTCACGGCCCATGCGCTTGACCCCGCGTGCGACTGGCTTGAAGGGGCGTTGCTGTCGGCGAAGATGGCGCTGTGCGACTGGCGCGGGCTGGACGACGTGATTGATTCCTTGTCAAAGCGAATCCACAAGGGCGAGCGGGCGTCGCAGGTTTTTCCCCTGCTCAATGCTATTGATGCGCCCGCATTGCACAAACTCGCCGCGCAAACCGTCATGGCGGCGCGGACTCCGGCGGCCGCGATCGCGGAGCCCTTCAGCAAAGCCGCCGCAGATAAAATCCGCATCGGCTATTACTCGCCCGACTTTTGCATTCATCCCGTGGCGTTCCTGATCGCGGGGCTGCTGGAAGCCCACGACCGCACGCGCTTTGACGTCGTCGCATTCGCGTACGGCCCAGACAAAGACGACGATATGAGCCGCCGCATCAGGGCAGGCGTCGATCAGCTGATCGACATCCGCTCCATGAGCGATCACGACGTTGCCGCGCTGTCGCGAAGCATGGGCATCGACATCGCGGTCGATCTGGCGGGGTTGACCGGTCATTGCCGGACGGGAATTTTTGCCCACCGCGCCGCCCCCGTGCAGGTGAACTACCTGGGATATCCCGGCACGATGGGCGCGGAATTCATCGACTATATCATCGCCGATCATGCGTTGATCCCGGAGCATAGCCGCGGCCACTACGCCGAAAAAGTCGCCCGCCTCCCCCATTGCTATCAGGCCAACGACGACAAGCGCCGCATCTCGGCCCGGTCCTTCAGCCGCGGCGATGTCGGCCTGCCGCCACAGGGCATGGTGTTCTGCTGCTTCAACACGCACAACAAACTCACGCCGACGGTTTTCAGCCGGTGGATGAGCATCCTCCGCCAAGTCGACGGCAGCGTGCTTTGGCTGCTGGACGGGCGGCCGACGGCGCTTCGTCATTTGCGTGATGCGGCGGCCGCGCAAGGCGTCGACCCCGCGCGATTGCACTTTGCGGCGCACATGCCGCTCGCCGATCATCTGGCACGGATGGGCTGCGCGGATCTGTTTCTCGATACCCTGCCCTATACCGCCCATACCACCGCCAGCGATGCCCTTTGGGCGGGCCTGCCGGTCCTGACCTGCATGGGCGGATCATTCGCCGCACGGGTGGCGGGTAGCCTGCTGACGGCGCTGGGTCTGCCGGAACTGATCGCCGCCGACCTGGACGATTATGTCGTCCGCGCCGTTGCTTTGGCGACCAAGCCGGAACTACACTCGGCCGTGAGAAACAAACTAGCCGCGAACCGAAACACCTCTCCGCTGTTCAACACCATGCTGTTCACGCGCCATATCGAGGCGGCATATCACGTGATGCACACGCGGCGGATGGGCGGCATGCGGCCCGATCACTTCGACGTCGAGCCATAAGCGTGCCCCGGAGCGCGGAAGTTTGAGCGGCATCACGGACATCCTCGACGAATTCGACCCCGAAATCGCGCGGTTCTGGGACTACTGGAACGGCCTGCCCAAGACGGGCCTTGTTCCGCGCTTGAGCGATTACTTGGACGGCGTTCCGCCGCAACTGCAGCCCTCGGTCGCGCTGATCGACGTGTTCGGCCCCGACGAATTCAAACTCAGGCTGGCCGGTACGGCCATCGTCGATGCCATAGGCGGCGAGCCGACTGAAGCCGACACACCCTCGGTCTATAACGCAGAGTTGCGCAAGGCCGCGGCCGCTTTGGCCTGGGAAGCGGTCAATAAGCCTTGCGGTTACGCGGCCAAACGCACCATCCGCAGCCGCGCCGGGCGGATGTCGCTGGTGCACGGCATCGCCTTGCCGTTGATCACCGAGCGGGTGAACGCAAAGACCTTGGTGAACTTCAGCAGCCTCGCGCGCTCGGTCGCCGAGTTGGATGCCAAGGATCAGATGGAGTCCATGCAAGGGCTGCGCCCTGTCCGCTGGATCGACATCGGGGCGGGCGTGCCGGAAACGCCCTAAGTGGATATTTCGGGCATCAGGGCAGCGGCAAATCCAATTTGGTCCAGTCCTGCGCGGACCAGTCGCGCGTGACGAAGTGTTCGTCGATCAGGGTGCGCATCACGGTTTTACCGCCATGAGCGTATTGCGCCATCCGCATTCTGTAGTGGCCGCAATCGCTGATCTGCACGATCTCGTAGCACGTGGTTCCGGCCTTCAACTGCGGCGTGTCGACGGTGACGTCCATGTACATCAGGCAGATGCGGCCATGAGGATCGGTGCGGTCGTCGATCGACCAGCCCTTGACGCCGCGGTCGCTGCCGAAATTGAGCCGGTTGCCGTCGAACGTGCCGGTGGACTCGATGACCTGAAGCTTGCCGTCGGCGAAGCGGTAAATGTTGGTTTGCGAATAAATCTCCGGTCCCGGGCCGGGCAACAGGCGGAACACCACGCGGGATCGATGCGCACTGATGAATTTTCCTTCGGCGTCGTAGCGGCGGTACATGCCTTCCCATACGCCTTCGCTCTTGGCCATGACGGGAAGCACGCGGCGGAAGGTGTCGGCATCGGTTGCGGTCATGCTCACTTGCTCTCGGGCTTTAATGCGATGTCGTGATAGGCGGTGTAGCCGAACGGCGAGCGATACGCCGCCACGCGCGGGCCCAGGCCATCGAAGCGCGTGACCTCGTAGAAGTAAATGCCGATGGGGTCGTCGTGGGTGATGCGCATGAGTTGCCGCGTCAGCGCCTCGCGCTTGGAGCGGTCGAACTCGGCCATGATGCTTTTGATCAGGGTTGTCTGTGCTTCGTCGCAAATCCAGGGCTTCAGCCATAAACAGGAGTGATATTGAAACCCGATCATGGGGTCGAGCGCGGGCAGCGAACCGTAGTTCATGCCGAAGGCCTCGCCGGTCCAGTTCCCGGTATAAAGGCCTTGGTTGTAGCGCGCGAAGGGAACCACGTTGACGGTGAAGTCCACGCCGACTTTCGCCAGGTCGGCTTTAGCCGCCTGCCAGAGCGATGCATCGGTGGAATTCACCAGCATCACGTCGGCTGAAAACTTGAAGCCCTTGGGATACCCCGCCTCGGCCAGCAGCGCGCGCGCTTTGCCGGGATCGTATGGGTAGGGCTTCAAAGTCGGATCATGACCGAACGCGGGGCTTGGCCCGGCTTGGCTGGCCACTTTCGCTTTGCCCGTGAAGATCGACTGCACGATGGCTTGGCGGTTCACGGCGTAGGTCATGGCCCGGCGCACGCGCGTATCCGAGAACGGCGTCTGCTTGACCAGGATGAACGACAGACCCATGACGCCGCTTTGCGGATAGGTGTGCACGCGGCCGCCGAATTCTTCTATTGCCGCGATGTCCTCGGGCCCCAGATTGAGCGCGATGTCGAGCGCGCCGGCCTGCACGCCGGCCAGCCGCGCTGAGGTTTCCGGCACCGCGCGCACAAGCAGATTGGCCACCTTCGGCTTGCGCCACGCATGCGGGTTTTCGGTCATGTCGACCTGCTGGTTGGCCCAGCTTTTCACCACATAGGGCCCGGTGCCGACGGGCTGGCGCGCGAACCCTTCCACGCCCAGCTTCGCCCAGGCCTCCGGCTCCACCATTTTCAAGGCGGCAAAACGCGCGGGCAGCATCAGATCGGGCGTGCGAGTGCGCACTTGTATGGTCAAGTCATCCAGCGCCTTGACGCTTTCGATGTTGCGCACCTCGCGCACCATCGACCACGCCTGGGCTTGTTCGGTCGTCAGGATGGCGTAAACCGCCTCGACGGTCTTGGCGTTGAAGGCAGCACCGTTGGCGAACTTCACACTCGGGCGCAGCTTGAACACCCAGGTCAGCTTGTCCTTGGCTTCCCATGACAACGCCAACGCGGGCTTGAAGGTGCTGTCCTCATGCAACTCGGCCAGTCCGTCGAACATGGAACTGTACAGGTCGATGCCGGGAAAGCCGCCGGTTGTGTAGGGATTGCCCAAGCCGACGGGCAGCGAGCCCACGCCCACCGTGACCTTATCGGCGGCTGAAGCCACCGACATAAAAAACATCAGCACGGCAAAAGCACGCAGCATGGTCAGATCTTTCCCGCAGCGCGCAGCGCGCGCATCTGCGTGACCGTCAGATAGGTCGTGACCTTCATGCCCCAGGGGTCGGCGAGAAAGCCTGGATGCACCTGCTCGACGCGGGCGGCGACCGACGCGGGCAATTCCCCGCGTGTCTCGAACTTGGTCCCCTGTCCGATCCACACCATGTGACCCGGCGACTTGCCCATCATCATCCACAGCGTCCAAGGCGTGTCGGCGACGAAATCCGTGATCGCGCGCACGAAGGGGATGGAAGTGTCGCAGATCGCGGCTTTGTTCGCGCGGTAGCACGCCACGTCGGCCGAGCGCCGGATCGCACCGGCATAAGCTTCGGGAAACTCGGTCTCGGAAATACCCGCGCCGAATTCGTTGGCACGCGATTCCGTGGCCCAGATGTCCGTGCCGTCGCTCTCGAAGGCGGGCGAAATCCGCCCGACGATGACGTCGGTTTTCGGCAGCATGGCCACGCCCGCCGACGAAAGATGAAACTTCCATTCCGGCGAGACATAGCCGATCGCGATGTTGGTTTTTCCGGTGTAGGGATTCTTCACCTCGCCGATCGGCTGCTTGGTGGCGAGGTCGGTGTAGTGATTGGACTCACGCTGGGCGAATTTATACACGCCCTTGTCCGGGGTGTCGTAGCGTACGCACAGCACGGATGTGAACCCGCAGATGGCTTTGGGCACCTGCCCTTCCGCGCGGCCGTAGAGGATGCGCTCGAAACATTGCCACACCTCGCCGTCTTCGCGGCCGCGCAGCCGGACCAGCGCCCGCAAGCGGTCGTCGGGGTTGTTCAAATCCAACATGCAGCGACTGTCCTTGATTCGCGCGGCTATGGCAATCGGTCGACGTCGCGTGTCAGGCTTTCGACCAGCAGTTCCTCGATGTGACCTTGCGCCTTGGGTTTCGCCGCCGCGACGAAGCCGAGCAATTCTGCTTTGTCGGGGCGAAGGTCGGAACATGCGGAGAACGAACCGTTGAACAGATAAGCCGGGTAGCCCACCAGTGCCGCGAATGAACCCGCACGCGCCGCCTGACGCATGAGCAAGCCGCCCTGACAGCGATCGCGTCCTGCTTCAGGCCCGAAGGCACGGAGGTATGCGATGGCGAAAACCGCCATGGGATACCCCGCCTCGGCGGCGAGCCTGCGGTGCTTGTCGCCCGCGGCGATGTCGCCCTTGTAGCCGTAGATGCGCGCGATTTGGTAGTTGAGGCGCGGATTGGCCGGATCGCGCTGCAAGTCGGCCAGACACGCGGCAATCGTAGCGTCGAGGTCGATCTCGTCGCGTCGCTTTGGTGGGCTGACACGCTCACGATCCACGTCGAACGCCGCTCGCCGGTCGCACTCCGTCGGCGTCTGGCTGAAGCGCGTTTTGTCGTAGTCTTGGATCGTCAGGCCGTCGATGACGACGGCGGCCTCAGCCGCCGATGCCGCCAGCGCCGCCCCGACGATCCACTTGGCAGAAGGACGCATCAGAAGTTACGGCGCACGCGGATCGTCCAGGTGCTCGGCTGGTTGAGGTAGCTGTAGTTCGACAGCGTCGACTGCACGTAGATTTCGCCGAAGCAGTTGTCGCAGCTCGCCACCACTTTCCACGTCGCGTCTTCGTCCTGCAGGCCCAGGCTGGCGTTGACCACCGTATGGGCCTTGGACAGAGCGCCGGAAATAAAGTCGCCGTCGCCCGTGACGTTGAACGCACCCGCCGATGAGCGGAAGAAGCTGAGGTTGGTCACGCCCACCTGTTGCTTGGAGGTGTAAACCACGTTCACCGATGGCACGACGGCCAATCCGGTTCCGGCGATGTCGTAGGTGTAGTTGATCCCCGCTGCGATGGTCGCCTTGGGCGAGCGCACCGGGTCGGCCAGACTGCCGTCGGGTTTAAGGATGCCGGTGCCGCAGCTGCTTTGCGCGCGCGCAACGGCCGTGCGTGTGTCGCCGCGCGGCGAGGCCGCGCCCGTCAAGGCGGCCTGGCACTCCCGCTGCTGCGCGCCGACCGAGAGCACGTTGAAGGCGTCCAGCGCCGGAGCGCTGGCGTCGATCTTGTATTCGCTGTCTTGGAACCCGGCCGTGAGCGACAAGATCAGCCCGTCGATGGGCGCAGCCTCGGCCTCGATCTCGACGCCTTTGGCCTGAAGGCCCGCGAAGTTGCGCGTGGTGAACGACAGCGCGCCCGTCAGCGCGTTCACCGAGGCCGCGCCGACTTGCAGGTCGGTGGTGTCCTGGATGAAGCCCGTCGCGTTCAAGCGCAGCCGGTTGTCGAGCCATTCGGTCTTGGCGCCAGCCTCATAGGCCCAGACCTTCTCCGGTCCGAAGGGCAGCAGCAGACGCACGGCGGTCGACCGGCCCGATTGCGAACCGGACTTGAAGCCGCGCGTGGCCGAGGCGAATAGCAGAACATCATCATTGGGCGTGAAGTTGAGCGCGAAGCGCGGCGTCCAGATTTTGGCGCGTTGATCGAGCGGAATGCGCACGCCCGGCGTGGCCGGGTTTAAGTCCACGTCGACGCTGGAGAAGTTGCGGTTATCCAGGCACGTCGCTGGAAGCGGCGTGGCCGCGCAGATGGCGCGGTTGTCGCTGAAGTTGAAATCCTTTTTCTCGTCGGTGTAGCGAATGCCCGCCGTGGCCTTGAACATCTCGCCGGCCCTGACGTCGACCTGCGCGTAGCCAGCCCAAGCCTCGGTGCCGTTGCGCACGATGCGGTCGGCCAGCAGCAAGGGTGTGCCGGTGGAATTGAAGATGTCGGCGAAGTCGGTGGTGTTCTTTTCATCCAGATAAAAGCCGCCGGCGACGTAGTCGACCATGCCGTCCATCAACGTACCCGTGGCTTTCACTTCCTGCGTGAACTGATGGCTGCGGGCGATGTTGGCGATGGTAAAGCCGCCCGTGGCGAAGCCGCGCACCGGCGGCAGGGCGATGATATTGTTGGACAGGTTGGCCGTGGTCGGCCGACCCGTCTGGGGGTCGAGCACGAAGGCGAACGACGGCCCCGTGCGGCCGTCGAAGAAGTCGATGATGTAGTCCTGGTCGACGTCGCTGTAGCCGGTGATGGCGTTGAGCGTCACGCCACCCAGGCGCGCCTCGAGGTTGGAGGACAACAGCGTGAAATCGGTATCTGAGCCGAGCGGCAGGTTGCCCTTGCCGTTGGCGACCACCAGTGCGCCGACCTGGCTTTGGCCGTTGTTGTTTTTGCGCAGGCCCGTGGTGACGAAGCGGCCGCCGCAGTCGGCCGGGTTGGCCGGATTGCAGTCAAAGTTGACGATGTTGTCGGACTTCGCGTTGGTGTGCAGCACCGCCGCTTCCCATGTGATGGTGTCGCTGGGCATGGCCGAGAACGCCGCGCGCACGCCGTAGCCGTCGTCGGCGTTCAGCCGCTCGTTGGTCGTGACGTTCTTCACGTAGCCCTTGTCGTCCATGTAGTAGCCGGAGATCTTCGTGCGGAACGCATCCGACACGGGCAAGTCGGCCGAACCGCGCACGGCGACTTTCTCGAACCGGCCGTAGCTGGCCTCGGCGAAACCGCCGAAGTTCTCATCCGGCTTCTTTAAAAGGACGTTGATCGCTCCGCCGGTGGTGTTGCGGCCGAACAGCGTGCCCTGCGGCCCGCGCAGCACCTCGACGCGCTCGACGTCGAATAGCGAGAAATTGTTGGCGCTTTGGCGCGAGATGTAGATGTCGTCGACGTAGGTGCCCACGGGCGGGTCTTGCGTGGCCAGCGATTCGGTGTTGCCCGAACCGCGGATATAATAGGTGTTGGCCGTGCCCAGGCCGGTGTTGTTATGACCGACCAAATTGGGCACGTATTGAACGAGATTGAGGGTCGAACTGATGTTGCGGCGCTCAAGCTCGGCCGCCGAAAAGGCGCTGACGGCGATCGGAACGCTTTGCAGGGATTCCGACCGGCGCTGGGCGGTGACGACGATCTCCTCCAGCCCGTCCTGGGCGACGGCTTGCAACGGAACGAGGCCGATGGTCAGTGCCAGCGCCGCGGTGCTCAGGCTGAGCGTGTGCCGAATCGACATGAAAACCCCCATGAAATTTGGCCGCCTCGAATGCGGCGGCGATGTTAGGACGACAGGTATGAGGACGGCGAAAGCCGAGCAAAACGCCAAATCCGCGGAATCGCTCGGATAATTCGCAAGTCCGCGCCGCGCTCGGGCCGGGTTTCGCAAAACCGTTTCACGAAGCGCGGATTTGAGCTTGCCCTTCAGTCGATTAGGGGCGTTCCGCGCGGCATTTAAACGAGCATTTTGAATGTGGCCCCGAGTCCTGTTTCGCCCGGTAAGATTGCGGCTTGGCCGCAGCCCGCAGAACTTTATATATGTTGCGCATGACCACCGAGCCTTTGCCCCTACCCTCGCGCGCTGCCTGGCCGTTTTCGCTTGGTCTGGGCGGCTACGATCCCAAACAGACGCGCGATCTGCTGATCTTTCACGCCGTCGTGCCGGTGGCCTTCGGCAGCCTGTTGGGGGCCAATCAAACCGGCATCGCGTTCCATCTGCCCTGGCTGATGTCGGTGGGCTATTGGATCGTGCTGAGCCTGATCACGTGGCAGGTTTTGCATTGGATCACCACGGCCGTGGCGGCGCTCACGCGCCCGCTCCACCCGCCGATTACGCTGATTCTCCTGCTCGGCGCGACGCTCAGCACCTTCATCATGCGGCCCTTCATGTACAAATACAGCGGGGCGTTCTCGGACTTCCTGCTGAACGGACGCACCGTGCAGCCGATGAGGCCTTTCGAGTGGACGGCTGATTTCCTGGCCCAGCATTTTCAGTTGTGGGCGGGCATGATCATCGTTTGGGTGGCGATCAATCTGGTGTTCGACCGCTTCGTCGGCGCGCCGCGCTACCGCGCGGCCAGCATCGCCCCGCGTCCGCCGGCGCCTCTCGTGGCGACGCTGCACGCTACCGCGTCACCACAGGCCATGCCGTTCGATCTGCCGCCCGGAGCCGAGATCTTCGCGCTGAAATCGGAAGATCACTACGTGCGGGTGTTCTCGTCGCATGGCGAAAAACTCATCCTGACGCGCATTTCCGACGCCATTGCGCAGCTTGCGGGCATCGAAGGCGCGCGCGTGCATCGGTCCTACTGGGTGGCGAAAAAATCGGTCGAACGCGCCGACGCCCAGGGCCGAACGCCCACGCTGTACCTGCGCAACGGTCTGCAGGTGCCCGTCAGCCAGACCTATAAGGAAATGGCCCGCCTCGCGGGGCTCGTGCCCTAAGTGGCGGCGGGGTATCATCGGCGCGGATGGAGTAAGCCCGCATGCAAATCGACATCGTTTTCGACACCGTCTGCCCGTGGTGCTACGTCGGCAAGCGCCGCTTCGAGCGCGCATTGCGGCTTCGCCCGAACGTCAAGCCGATGATCCGCTACCGGTCATTTCTGCTCAACCCTGACCTGCCGCCCCAGGGCGTCGACCGGCGCGAGTATCTGGAACGCAAATTCGGCGGCAACGCCCAGTACGAGCGCATCATCGAAGCACTGGTGTTCACCGGCAAAGGCGAAGGCATCAACTTCGCGCTCGATAAGATCAAGCGCACGCCCAACTCGGCCAATTCGCACCGCCTGATTCGGCTGGCGCGCACCATGAACCGGCAGACCGAGGCGGTCGATACGCTGTTCCACGCCTACTTCGAGCGCGGCATGGATATCGGCAACATCGAGGTGCTGGTGAAATTAGCCGAGGAGATCGGGCTGGAGCGCGGCATGGCTTATGCGCACCTGTCCACCGAGACCGACCTCAACGCCGTGTACACCGAGAACGCGCGCATGCATCGCCTCGGCATCACCGGGGTGCCCTGCTACATCTTCAACGAGGGCCGCGCCATCGCCGGTGCGCAGGAACCCGAAATTCTGGTGCGCATGTTCGACATGGCCCTGGCGGAATCCGCGGGTCGGCCCGAAATGCAGTCGATGGGCTAGCTTAATACGGGCAGTTGCGTGGCCGAGTCCGTTCGAGCACCTTGAATTTGCGAAAACACCAGGCCTTGCGCGCCCAGCAGATTGGCTCCGCTCAGGTCTGCCTGGTTGAAACGCGCGCCTTCGACGACCGATGAACTGAAGATCGCCCCGCGCAGCGACGCGCCCACAAAATTCACGTCGCGCAGGATCGTGTTGGAGAACAGCGCACCGTCCAGGATCTGCCCGACGAAGGACGCACCAGAGATGTCGACGTCGTTGAACGCGGTCGCACCGAAGGTCAGCGCCTCGATGCCCAAAGCGCGGTCGGGAAACGACGTCGCGGACGTGGAAATCACCTGACGCGCCGCAGCGCTGAGGTTGACCTGATCGACGATCACATCGCGCGGATTTCCCGAGCGCGTCCCCCCGGTGCTGGTCAGCCCTAGGCTGTTGTAGCTGCGCAGCGCGAAGGCCTCGTTGATGATGTTCGCGGCATACAGCGTGATGGGCGTGATCGTGTCGCTCATGCCCACACTTTAGACCGGGTTTGACGCAGGCTGGAAATTCAACCGAAGGTGCGGAATATTAGCGCTTTAAATCAAAGGCTTAAAAAGCCGGCCTGACTTAAGAATTTAGTAGGGAATCGGCGGCATTTTGCTCCCAACACGGACACAAAAACCGTCCGCATTGAGGAGAACCCGAGATGGCCGAAGACTTCTGCGAAAAAACCTTCAAGACCTACATGCTGGCCGATACGTTCCAGGCGCTCGCCAAACGGACCTGTCGTCAGCAATACTGGATTTCCATTGAAGGCCGCGACCGCAACGAACGCCCGAATGCGATGTTCCTGACGGTCATTTTCTCGACCATCGAAGACCGCGACCGCTTTGTCATCGCCGTGCGCTTCGCCGAGGAAGAGCGCGCCGCCGCGTTAGCCTTAGCCCCTCGCCCGGCGGGCAAGACCGCTGCAAAACAGCTTGCGACAGCTTAGTTATCCACAGGCCCTTTATTTTTCAGTTCAATGCTTTAGCCGGTTTGCCCCCAAATCGGCTAAACGTATACATTTCTGATTTAAACTATTTGACTTTATAGACGCAAAGGTTGAACTTTTGCGCCGCCTAAGAAACCAAACGCGATAAATACACCACTAATGGTGTGCGTATGCGAAGCGGGGGACCGCCATGGCCGAACAGGGCCTGATCACGACCACACTCGAAACCGAAATGCCCGTCGAAAAACTGCGGGCGTTCGTGAAGCAGAACGTCCGCGGCGAAGTCGTGCTTGATCTCGTCGCCCACGATCCCTTGCGGGTTCCCAAGCTCTATGTTGTCGAACTGTCGTTTTCGACCATCGAGGAGCGCGACAAATTCATCATCGCGTGGCGGTTATTGAAGCCTGCGCCGTCGTCTGTCGTTAAACCGCGTATTCCTGCCTAAGCCGCCAACTTGGCGATCTGCGTCAGCAGCGACTGCAAGCCTTTGATGCGCTCCTGCGGCGTCTCCCACGGACGAATGAACACGATCTTCTGATCGGGCCGCAGTTTCGCCGCCCCGGAACTCCTGGCGATGAAGTCGACCAACCCGCCGGGGTTGGGGAAGATGTTGTTGCGCAGCGCCACCGTGGCACCCTTGGGCCCGGCATCGACCTTTTCGATGTTGGCGATGCGGCACAGAACTTTGATGCCGACGATATCGAGCAAATTTTCCACTTCCGCCGGCAGCGGCCCGAAGCGGTCGATCAATTCGGCGGCGAAGGCGTCGATCTCCGCCCGGTCGGCCAAGGTGGCGATGCGCCGGTACAGCGCCATGCGCGCGCCCAAGTCCTTCACATAGGTATCGGGAATCAACACGGCAGCGCCGGTGTTGATCTGCGGCGACCATTCCTGGCTTGGCGCGGCGGCGGATTCGTCGGCGGCCTGGGCGCGCGCCGCGGCCACGGCTTCTTCCAGCAGGTGCTGGTACAGCTCCACGCCCACTTCCTTGATGTGGCCCGACTGTTCGTCGCCCAGCAAATTGCCCGCGCCGCGAATGTCGAGGTCGTGGCTGGCTAGCGAGAAGCCTGCGCCCAAACTATCGAGCGTCTGCATGACGTCGAGGCGCTTCATGGCCGCCGCGGTGGGTTTACGCTCGGAGGGCAGCGTCAGATAGGCGTAACCGCGCTGCTTGGCCCGACCCACGCGCCCGCGCAACTGATAGAGCTGCGACAGGCCGAACATATCGGCGCGGTGGATGATGATGGTGTTGACCTTGGGCATATCCAGCCCGGACTCGATGATATTGGTCGACAGCAGCACGTCGAACTTGCCCTCGGCAAACGCCGTCATGACGTCCTCAAGCTGCGTCGGCGACATCTGGCCGTGGGCTACGGCGGTGGTGATCTCGGGGATCAGCGCCTTCAGGCGCTCCACCACGCCGTCGATGTCGGCCAGACGCGGCACGACGTAGAATGTCTGCCCGCCCCGGAAGCGTTCGCGCAGAATGGCTTCGCGGATGACCACGCCGTCGAAGGGCAGCACGAAGGTGCGCACGGCAAGCCGATCAACGGGAGGCGTGGCGATGATCGACATATCGCGCACGCCCGTCAGCGCCATCTGAAGAGTCCGGGGTATCGGCGTGGCCGAGAGCGTCAGCACATGTACCTCGGCGCGCAGCTGTTTCAGTTTTTCCTTATGCACCACGCCGAAGTGCTGTTCTTCGTCCACCACCAAAAGGCCAAGGTTCTTGAAGCTGATGCCCTGGGCCAGCAGCGCATGGGTGCCGACCACGATGTCGATGCTGCCGTCGGCCATGCCGGATTTGATCTTTTCGGCGTCCTTCGGTGTGACGAGCCGCGAGAGTTGCGCCACGCGCACCGGGAACCCGGCAAAGCGCTCGGTGAAAACCCGGAAGTGCTGGCGGGCCAGCAACGTCGTGGGCACCACCACGGCCACTTGCATGCCCGTCAGCGCCGCGACGAACGCCGCGCGCAAGGCCACTTCGGTCTTGCCGAAGCCCACATCGCCGCAGATCAGACGGTCCATGGGCTTGCCCTTGCCCAAGTCGTCGATGCAGTCGGTGATCGCGCGCAGCTGATCGTCGGTTTCGGCATAAGGGAAGCGCGCGCAGAATTCGTCGAACAGGCCCTCGGGCGGTTGGAACGCTGGCGCGTCCTTCAACTGCCGCTGGGCGGCGATGTTGATGAGTTGTTCCGCCATGTCGCGGATGCGCTCTTTTAGTTTGGCTTTGCGCGCCTGCCAGGCCGCGCCGCCCAGCCGGTCGAGTTGCACGCCCGTGGTTTCCGAGCCGAAGCGCGAAAGAACTTCAATGTTTTCCACCGGCACGAACAGCTTGTCGTTGCCGTGGTAGATGATCCGCAAGCAGTCATGGGGCGCGCCGCCGACGGTCAGCGTTTCCAAACTTTCATAACGGCCGATGCCGTGCTCGATGTGGACGACCAGATCGCCCTCGCCCAACTGCGAGGCCTCGGCGATGAAGGCATCGGCTTTGCGCCGTTTACGCCCCGTGCGCACCAAACGATCGCCCAGCAGGTCCTGCTCGGTGATCAGAGCGAGGTCTCTGGTAACGAAGCCGCGTTCCAGCACCACGCAGATCGCCGCCACGGTGCCCGACGGCGCATTCATCGCCTCGGCCCAACTCTGGGCGTCCACGAACGAACCGAAATGATGCTCTTTCAGCACGCCCTTCAACCGCGCGCGGCTGCCGGGGCTGGTGCAGGCCAGCACGACGCGCCGCCCGGCCACCTGTTCGGCGCGCACGTGGGCGACGAAGGCTTCGTACACGTTCTCATTGGGCCGGGCGCGTACGTCGGCGAAATCGCGGCCCGGCTTGCCGCCCGCGTCGTCCTCCGACCCCACATCGGTGGCGGCGAAGGCGCGCAGCGCGCTGACGCCGCGGCCCGAGAGCAGCTTCACCCACTCATCGCCGTCCAAATAAAGCGCTGCGGGCGGAATCGGGTTGTAAACCGCTCCGCCGTCGAGGTCCGCGCCCTTGCCTTGGGCCGCCGTGATGGTTTTGCGCGCCTGATAATAATCACGAATCATTTCGAACCGCGAGGCCACGGACTCTTCGATGTCGTGGTCAAGCGAGATGCTTGATGTCGGCAGATAGTCCAGCAGCGTATCAAGGCCGTCGTGGAACAACGGCAGCCAGTGTTCCATGCCGATGTAGCGGCGCCCCGCACCCACCGACTCATACAGCACGTCGTTGCCGCCCACCGCGCCGAACAACTCGCGATATCTACTCCGAAAGCGCGCGATGGTTTCCGCCGACAACACGATCTCGCTCATGGGTTTGAGCGTGACGCCAGCGCATGGGCTGGTGGTGCGCTGGCTGACGGGATCGAACGACCGCAGGCCGTCGACTTCATCCCCAAAGAGGTCGATGCGCACGGGCTCGGCCAGGCCCGGCGGATAAATGTCGATCAGGCCGCCGCGGATGGCGAACTCGCCCGGTTCCATCACCTGCTCGGCGCGCGCGTAACCGTTCGCCGCCAGGTATTCGGTGAACTCTTCCACCTTCAACCGCGTTCCTTTGGCGATGGCGCGCGTGGTGCCCATCAGCTTCTCGGCCTTGGGCACGCGCTGCAAAATCGCGCTGACGGTGGTGATGATCAGCCGCGTTTTTCCCGAGGCAACCGGTTCGGTCAGGCGGCACAACGCATCGATACGCCGCGCGACAACACCTGCATTGGGCGAGACACGATCATAGGGCAGGCAATCCCACGCCGGAACGGTGATGATCTCGATCTCGGGTGCGAAATAGGCCACCGCATCGGCCAGCGCCGCCAAGCGGACCTCGTCGCGCGCCACATGCAGTGCGCCGTCGCGCAACGCCCGCCGTGCGCGGTCGGCCAGCACCAGGGCGTCGTAACCGTCGGGCACGCCCGCCAAAATGCGGGCTTGGATGGCGCTGAGGAAATGCTGCACGGCGGCTAACCTTTTGCCCGGCCGTAGGCGATGAGTTCATCCAATAGCGGCGAGCGTATGTCGTCGGCCACCGGCAACTTTTTGATGATCCAGTCCATCAAGTCCGCATCCAGCAGGTCGAGCACGCGTTCGGCATCATCCAACTGGCTTTCGGTCAGCGATTCGGTGCGCGCAGCAAAAAACCCGCCGACGATGACGTCGGACTCCTTCATGCCCCGGTGATGGGCCCGGTACAAAATGCGCTTTTTCCGTGTCTCGACGTCCATGGCCGAACCGCAAACAGACTCCGCCCCGGTTCGGCCCGCATGGCCGCCAGGAACGCGGCGGTGTATATAGGCCGAGCCCGTCGCTGTCACCACTATTACACGCCCACATGCCCCCCGCGCTGCGCCCTTCCGTGCTCGATCCGCTGTTCGCCAAGGTGACGGCGCTGAAGGGTATCGGCCCGCGCCTGGCCAAGCTGGTGGAGAAGCTGGTGGGCGACAAAGTGGTCGGCCTGCTGTGGCATCTGCCCTCGGGCCTGATCGACCGGCGGTTCTCGCCCAAGGTGGGCGACGCACCACCCGGCGAAATCGTGACGCTGACGGTCGAGGTGCTGGCCCACAGCCCACCGCCGCCGGGCAACCGGCGCGTGCCCTATCGCATCACCTGCGGCGACGACACGGGGCGCATCGTGCTGGTGTTCTTTCATGCCAAGGGCGACTACCTGGAAAACGTGCTGCCCATCGGGCAAACGCGCATCATCTCGGGCAAGATCGAGTTGTTCGACGGCCGCCGCCAGATGACGCACCCCGATCACATCGTCACGGTGAATGAACTGGCGTCCGTTCAAAGGGTCGAGCCGGTCTATCCCCTTACGGCAGGGCTGTCGGCCAAGGTTTTGGACAAGGCCATCCACGGCGCGTTGGAGCGCGCACCCGCCCTGCCCGAGTGGCTGGATGCGCCGTTCAAGAAACAGCAGAAATGGCCCGACTGGCGCAGCGCGTTGACCACGGCGCATGCACCGCCTGATCAAGGCGCGCTGTCGCCGCTGATGGCGGACCGCTCGCGGCTGGCATACGACGAGTTGCTGTCGAACCAACTGGCGTTGTCCCTGGTGCGGTTTAAAACCCGCAAGCGTCGGGGCCGCGCGCTGGCGGGCGACGGCAAGCTGCGCGCCAAGGTGCTCTCCGCCCTGCCCTATACGCTGACGGGTGCGCAAACCCGCACACTAGGTGAAATCGCCGCCGACATGGCCGGTGAGAACCGCATGCTACGTCTGCTGCAGGGCGACGTAGGCAGCGGCAAAACGGTCGTGGCGCTGTTGAGCATGCTGATCGCGGTGGAAGCCGGAGGCCAGGCCGCGCTGATGGCGCCAACGGAACTGCTGGCACATCAGCATTACGAGAACCTGAAACCGCTGGCCGAGATGGCGGGCGTGCGGTTGGAAATCCTCTCAGGTCGAGTCAAAGGCGCGCAACGCAACGAGATCATGGAAGGTCTGGCGAACGGTGCAATTCCGCTGGTCGTGGGCACCCACGCGCTGGTGCAGAAGGACGTGGAGTTCGCTGACCTTGCATTTGCCGTCATTGATGAGCAACACCGCTTCGGCGTCGCGCAGCGTTTGGAACTGGCCGAGAAAGGCCGCGGTACGGACATGCTGGTGATGACGGCCACGCCCATCCCGCGCACGCTGGCGCTGACGGCTTATGGCGACATGGACGTCTCGCGCCTGGATGAAAAGCCGCCGGGCCGCAAGCCCGTGGACACCCGCACCGTCAGCCTGGAACGCCTGGACGACACCATCGCCGCCATCGGCCGCGCGGTGCAGAAGGGCGCGAAGGTGTATTGGGTCTGCCCGCTGATCGAGGAGTCCGAGGTGACGGATTTGGCCGCCGCCGAGGACCGTTACGCGATGCTGAAAGCGCGGTTTGGCGATGTGGTCGGCCTCATCCATGGGCGCATGAAGCCCGCCGAGCGCGACGGCGTGATGGAAAGCTTCGCCGTGGGTGATGACAAGAAAATCCTGGTGGCCACGACGGTCATTGAAGTCGGCGTCGACGTGCCCGATGCGACCATCATGGTCATCGAACACGCCGAGCGCTTCGGCCTGGCGCAGTTGCACCAATTGCGCGGCCGCGTGGGCCGCGGCGGCAAGGACGGCACCTGCCTGTTGCTTTACGCCGGGCCCTTGGGTGAAACCGCCAAATCGCGGCTGGCGATCATGCGACAGACCGAGGACGGTTTCGTGATTGCCGAGGAAGATTTGTGCCTGCGCGGCAGCGGCGAAATGCTGGGCACGCGCCAAAGCGGCCTGCCGGAGTTCAAACTGGCGAATTTAAGTTTACATGCTGATTTGGTGCAGATCGCGCGCGACGACGCGCAGTTGATCATCGCCAAGGACGCCGATCTGCAAACCCCGCGCGGCCAGGCGCTGCGCACGCTGCTGTACCTGTTCGAGCAGGACGAGGCGATCAGGACTCTGCGGTCGGGGTAGTCTTGTACGCCGGCGTCACCAATCCGCCCGAGACGATCATCTTCATGCAGTCCTCCACCGACATGTCGAGGTGGATCATCTGTTCGCGCGGCAGGAACACCAGGTAGCCCGAGGTCGGGTTGGGCGTGGTGGGCAGATAGACGTTGTAGAGTTTCTGCCCGGTCTTTGTTTGAATCTCGCCGTAGGTCTCGCCGATGATCAGGCCCAACGTCCACATCTCGCGGCGCGGGTACTCCACTAGCACCACTTCGCTGAAGGACGTGGCCGAACTTCCCAACACGGATTCGAGAATCTGCTTCACCGCGGCGTAAAGGCTGCGCACCACGGGCATGCGCGCCACGATCTGCTCGCCCCAGCGCACCAGCACGCGGCCGAGCAGGTTGGCGGTGAGGAAACCGACCAGCGTCAGGCCCACCACCAGCATGATCAGGCCGACGCCGGGCACGTCCACGGGCAGGTAGGTGTTGGGATTGAAGGGTGCCGGCAAAAGGCTTGCAACAGACTGGTCAATCCAGGCGATCACCGCCCATGCGACGTAAATGGTGATGCCGATGGGCGCGGTCACCAGCACGCCGGCCAGGAACCAGTTACGCAGCCGTACGCCGAGCGAGCGGCGCAGGGAGAACGGTTTGGGCGGCGGGACGGCTGCGGTCATGTCCGCTCTATACCCGAAAGCGCTTCACTCGTCGAATTCGGCCAGTTCGGGAATGCGGTTGAAGGCGATCTTGGCGCCGACGTATTTGGCCACCGCGCCGGGCAACACGCCTAAAGCGACGGTGTCGTGGCCGTATTTTTTGTTGATGCGGTCCACGGCGCTGTACAACTTCACGCCGGGTTGCGGCGCGCCGGGGTGCAATGCGGCGTCCATGAACAAATCGCCGATCACCTGATCGAGCGGGCACAATCCGTGCAGCACCACGCCCACGGCCTTGAAACGGCGGTTAGGATGACTGTGGATCAAACCGGCCCACATCTCGTCCAACTGCGTCAGCAGAAAAACCGAATCCTGCGTGGGGTGAAAGCGCGCATCGGCCGACCAGCCCTGGTCATCGCCCCAACGGGGCTTTTTCCACATATCGTGTTTCTGCGTGCTTTCCAGTGTGGCGTGCAGTACCAGCGCACCGGCGGCCAGGTTCATGCGCCGCAGCCGCGTACCTGCCTTCAACAGCAGACGCCTTGCCACCAGCCGCGTCGCCGCGGCCTCGCGCATCACTTTGGCTAGTACGTGACTATGCCCGATGCTGCTTTTTTTCGAGGCCGGACGCTCGGGCACGTCGTAGCCGTGCAGCTCGTACCAAAATCTTTCACCTTCAATGCCGCCCCAGATTTGCTTGGTGCGTCGGGCCGTCAGCGCCCAGAGCTCCGCGACCGTGTGCACGCCCCTCGCCTCCAGCCTGCGGGCCATGTTCCAGCCGATGCCCGGAAAGTCGCTCAGCTTCAGCCTCAGGATTTTATCGGGCAAAGCATGGCTCTCTAATATCGTCAGGCCGTCGGGCTTTTGCATGTCGGACGCGACCTTGGCCAGCATGCGCGAGGGTGCCAAGCCCACCGAGCACGTCAGGACATCGCCGACGTTGCGCCGGATGCCGCGTTTAATGCGCTTGGCGATGGCCATGGCGTTCTCGGGGATGCGTTCGCGCCCGATCAAGCGGCAGGCGACCTCGTCGATGGAGCACGTCATGCTGACGGGAATGTGGTTCCACACCTCCGCGACGATCTGGTGGTGCACTTTCACATAAACATCATGCCGGGCCTGAACGACGATCAGCCCCGGGCACTTCACCCGCGCATCGGCGATCATCACCCCGGTCTTGATGCCGAACTTTTTGGCTTCCTGGCTGGCGGCGATGGCGCAGGTGTATTCGCTCTCGGCCGGCGAGACGACCACGGGCTTGCCGCGCAGGTGCGGGTTCATCTGCTGCTCGACGCTGGCGAAGTAGCTGTTCAGGTCCAGGAACAGCCAGCGCAGCGGGGCCTCGGTTTGGGGTGCGAGATACATAAGAACAAAAATAGAACATTTATGAGGCTATGCTCAAGGCAGCAGATAAAATCCATCCCGATCAAACGGTTAAGGGGGCTATAGTGCCGCCATGTCCGAAGCCCCACCTTCCGCCAGGCCCGTCGTGGGCGTCGGCATCGTGATCATCAAAGGCCGCGACGTGCTGATGATCCGCCGCGGCCAGCCGCCCCGCGAGGGCGAATGGAGCATCCCCGGCGGCAAGCAGGAACTGGGCGAGACCGTGCGCGAAACCGCCGTGCGCGAGGCGCTGGAGGAGACAGGCCTGACCATCGCCAACTTGCGCCTGATCGACGTCTACGACGCCTTCGGCAAGCACCCGGACGGCACTTTGCGCACCCAATGGACGCTGGTGGACTTCCGCGCCGACTGGGTGGCAGGCGAACCCAAGGCCGGCGGTGACGCCGCCCACGCCGAATGGATGGCCGTGGAGCGCATTCGCGGTCTTGGCTTATGGTCCGAGACCGTGAATGCCATCGAAGCCGCGCTGAAGATGGGTTAGAGCATTTTCCCGAGAAGTTGGGTGGCGGCGGAGCCGCCCAATTATATGATTAGGGCGCTGCGCGCCCGGGCACTTGGCGTGGAAAATGCGACCAATAAAAGGTTAAAACCTTCCATGTTTGAAGTCGACTACGTTCCGCCGGTCACACCGCTGTTTCATGTGCGGGTGTGCATCAACCGGCGTCTGAATACCGACAACCTGCCCAACTGCGCCGGGCGGGGCTCGCGCGAACTGGCCGACCGGCTGGAGAAACAGATCATCGCCGAACACCTGCCGACCAAGATCATCCGCGGGCCGTGCATGAACAACTGCCCCATCGGCCCGAACCTGAAAATTCAAGGCGGCGAGATGCTGAACCTGAACAGCGACGTCAGCGACGAACGCTTCGAGGCGGTGATGGCGTCCATCCGCGCCGAAGTGAAGAAGCGCCAGACCGTCGCATGATGACCCTGCTGCTCATCGTCGGCGGATGCACGGCCGCGCTGGCGGCGTTGGCGCTGGCCTTGCCGTGCGAGGCCTGTCGGCTGCGGCGTGAGCGCATGAAGCAGGCTTACGCCGAATGGCAGTCACGACAGAAAACTAATTCAAAAGTTTGAGGACGGGCTGCAGACTTTCCAGCGCTGTGGCCTTGATCATCGGCCACTGCGCATAGGGCCAAATGAAGGCGTTGATCATCGCCTTGCCCATCGGCACCTTTGAGAACAGATCTTTTACGAAAAACAGGATTCCGGTGATGCAATACATCGCCTGAATCCAGAAGAATTTTCCCATCGCACTCCCCCGGCTTTGCGCCTTATGGCGAAATCTTGCCGGGATAGGGCCTAAAAATCCAGCCCTTACGACTTGGCCTCGGGCTTCTTGGTGATGTCGGCCATGCGTTTCTTCAGCGGCGCGACTTCATAGGCGGGAACCTCGAACACCCAACCCTCAGCGCGCTGGTTGAGTTCGGCCATGGCCTTACCCCAATCGGTTGCGCCCTCGGCGGGCGGCGCGGATGACGCGGCGGCTTCACCGCGCAGCTTGATCCAATTCTTGCCGTCGATCTCGGCGTAATCCACCAATACCTTGAACCCTTCAAAGCCCTCGAACTCGGCCTTGATGGTCTTATTCGCCGGAAACGCCACATCGGCGGCATTGTCCACGTCGTCGAGCAGCAGGATGGTCAGCACGCGCCCGAATTCGTCGGCGACGAAGTCGGTGGCCGGTTCGCGGCCCGCCGGGATGCCTTGAATCTTGAAGCTCGCATCGTCGGGTTTGTCTTTGCTCACCACCACGCGCTCGCCGTCGGGGTGGCGCACGCTCACGCGTTTGATCTGCTTGTCCTTGATGTCGGCGACGTCGCGCTTGAGCCAGTCACGGGCCTTGTCGCCGGGATTAAGCTCGCCCACGGCCAGCCAAGTTTGCGCATCGCCCGGCAGTCGCACATAAGTGCCGCCCTCTTTGCTGCCCAACGTGAACTTGCGCTTGCCGACGATCACGTCGGCGATGGTCTTGCCGTCTTTATCGAGCAGCGTGACCTGCTTGGCGCGGCTGTCCTTTGCATCGGGTGCGTTCAAGTCCAGCCGTTCATAGCGGTCTTCCAGTTTGGTCTTGGCCTCCAGCTTGGCCATGCGCGCCAGACGGAGAACCAACTCGTTCACCTTCTTGTCGTCGGCGAGATAGTTGTCGCGCTCGCGGAACCGCCACGTCTGGCCGTCCCTGTCGATGGTGTACGTGCCGTCCTTGCCGCGCACGATGACGGTCTTTAGCCGGTTGATGTCGCTGACCAGCTTGGGAAACAGCAGCTCGCCGCCGGCATCGGCGCTTTCAAACGACGGCTGCGAGCTCACTGCGACGACGGCGAGCGCCACCGACACGGCGGCCGCGGCGCACAGGGCAAAGAAGGATTTGGTGTTCATGTTTGCCGCTTCCGTTCAGGTTTCGACCGCGCGCAGTTTGCGCCGGTTATGCCGCACCACCGCCAGCACGATCAGCACCAGGCCGAACACGATGGGCACGCCGGCGATATTGAGGAACTTGATGCCGCCTTCCAGCGCCTCGATGTCCCGGCGCAGCGCGCGCTGCACTTCGCGCAGTTCGCCGCGCGTGGCGATGATCTCGCCGCGGTAGTTCTCGATAGTCTTGGTGTCCTCGTCGCTCAACAAGGCCTCGGTCGCGCCCTGGCCCTGCTGCTTCAACTCGATGTCGCCGATTTTCTTCTGCAGATCCTCCAGTCGCGTCAGTAATTCTTGTTCCTTGGCGCGAAAATTCAGCTCTGCTTGCTGGCGGATGTCCTCCACCAGCAGGAACGGTCGGCTTTGCGCGCCCCTGCCCCGCAAGCTCGACAACGCCGGCGAGCCCGTCAGGTTTTCCAGCGCATTGATGACGAAGCTGGGGTTGTCGGCGTTGGGGACCAGCACGCGCTGGCCCATGAAGTTGCTCTCCTGAGCCCAGAAGCGCTCCGAGAGCATGTCGGCGTCGGCCACGACCACGACTTGAATCGGCTGTGTGGATTGTTTCAGGTGTTCCGCCGCCGCCTTCACGTTATCGGCAGCTTCGGGTTTCTTCGGCGGGGTGTCGCCAAAGGCCGACTTGGCCGTGCCGGAAATTCGTACGGCAAGATTTTCGGGCTTGTCGGCGGGCTTGAAGTCGCGGAACAGCGCCACCACGTCGGGAAGGCCCATCACCTTGTCGGCGTCGATCCGCATGGACTTGGGGCCGGTCTTGATCAGCGGGGTCACGGTGGTGCCCGCACCCTCGACCACGTCGATGATGCCCGAGGTGGCGAAGAAGACTTGAGTCAAATCGCCGGTGATGGCGTCGGTTTCGTCCAGGCTCGACTTGGGCAGGTTCATCCACGCCACGTAGTCCGACACGATCGGACGACCGGCGGACTGGGTGTTGACGCGCGTGGCGGCATCCAGATCGGCGGCGATTTTGCCCGCCGGAACGCTCACGCCCCACGCGCCGAGCAATTTGTTGATGCCTTCCAGCGAGCCGCCGCCCTGCATGCCGCCCATGGGATTGGCGCTTTCGGCGTTGGGATCGACGAACACCAGCGCCTTGCCGCCGCGCATGACGAACTGATCAATCGCGTATTGCGCGCCCTCGGAGAGGTTTTCGGGCTGCGCTAGCATGAGGATGCTGATGTCGTTGGGAATCTCCTCCAACGTTGCGTCGAGGTTCGTGACCTCGAACAGATCTTTGATGCCTTCCATGATCGCCCACGGCGGCGTGGGCTGGCCGCCCATGCCGAACTGGCCTTGCGACATGCCGCCTTCCAGCGGCAGCGACGATAACAGACCGATCTTGGGCTGTTTGGGCTTGGATAGCGAATAGATCAGCTTGGTCAGGTCGTACTCGAGGAAGTTTTCGCGCTCGAGATTGAAGAACCCGATGGTCTTTTGATCGTCGGTGGAGTTGGTCGCGGCGAGCCCGAAGTAACCCACCTCGCCGCTTTGGCCCAAGGGCACGGCCTGAAGACCGAAGCCCACCGCGCGGTCCTCGGTGTCGGAGAACGGCTCGGGGTTATAATACTCGATCTTGAGTTTGCCGCCCGCAAGCGCGGCGTATTGTGTCAGAAGATCACGCACGCGCTGATAATAAGCGGCATGGCGTGGGCTCGCTTCGCCCAGGGCCGCGGAATAATAAATCCGCACGGTGATGGGCTCTTCGATGCCGGTGAATACCGGCTTGACCTGATCGGATAAAGAATACGCTGCACCTTGCGTGGCGTCGTAGCGCACGCCGACTAATGACGTATTCGCGATCAGATTGACCGCCACCAGCAGCACGGCGGCCACCGCGACGGCGAGAACGGCGAGTTTGGAGCGATCTTGCAACATGACCATGCGTCCTTAGGCGGCTTTCTTCGCGTCGACCGCGATGGTGGTGGCGAACAGCCAGAACCCGATCAGAGAAAGGAAATATATCAGGTCGCGCAGATCGATGATGCCCCGGCTCAAGGCCTCGAAGCGCGTGAGGAAGCTGAAGGAGGCGATGGTGGTGACCACCGCGTCGGGCGCCCACAGCCGGAAGAAGTTGAGCACCAGATCAAGCCCGCTCATGGTGAACAAGAAGCACACCACGGCCCCGGCGATGAAGGCGATGATCTGATTGCGGGTCAGCGCCGACATGCAGGTGCCGATGGAGAGGAACGCGCCCGCCATCAGGAAACTGCCGATGTAGCCGACGAAGATCACCGCGTTGTCGGGATCGCCCAGCACGTTGACGGTCAGCCACATCGGGAACGTCAACACCAGCGCGATGCCGCAGAAAATCCACGCCGCCAGGAACTTGCCCAGCACCGCGTCGATGGTGGTGATGGGCAGCGTCAACAGTTGCTCGATGGTGCCGGACTTACGCTCCTCGGCCCACAAACGCATCGCCACGGCCGGCACCAGCAGCAGATAAAGCCAAGGGTGGAAGGTGAAGAAACCTTCCAGGCTGGCCTGGTTGCGGTCGAAGAAGCGGCCGATATAGAACGTGAACGCGCCGGTCATGGCCACGAAGATGGCGATGAACACGAACGCCATGGGTGTCGCGAAGTAGGCGTGCAGTTCGCGCTTGGCGATGATCCAGGCTTGGCGCATGAGCGGGTATCCTTGAGGCGAGTGAGGGTCAGGCGGCTTTGGCCGCGCCGGTAGTGATCAGGCGGAAGACGTCGTCGAGATCGCCGCGGTCTTGGAAGATTTCCGACACGTTGATGGCGTTGTTGCGCAGCGCCGCAGTGACGTCGGCCAGAATCGGCGCGTTGTTCTTGGGAATGGCGCGGATGCGCGCGGTATCGGCGTCGATGGTCTGCGACTGAGTGTAGGCGACCGACGGCACATTGCGCAGCGCGGCGACGGCGGCGTCGACCTGCACGGCGGGAATCACCGCCGCCACAGCGTGGTAGTCGGGCAGTTTGGCCAGCAGTTGATCCGACGTGCCGTCAGCCAGCAGCTTGCCGTGGCCGATGATCACGGCGCGGCTGCAGACGGCGGAGACCTCCTCCAGAATGTGCGTGGAAATGATGATCGCCTTTTCCGGCGCCATTTCCTTGATCAGCGAGCGCACATGGTGCTTTTGATTGGGGTCCAGGCCGTCGGTGGGCTCGTCGAGGATCAAGACCGGCGGGTCATGTAAAATGGCCTGCGCCAAGCCGACGCGGCGTTTGTAGCCCTTCGACAGCACGTCGATGGGCCGGTCGATGACGTCGCCCAGCACGACGCGCTCCACGGCGCGGTCGATGTGGCGGTTGGCCTCTTCGCCTTCCAGGCCGCGAATGGCGGCGATGAACTGCAGGAACGAGCGCACGGTCATGTCGTCGTAGGACGGCGAGCCTTCGGGCATGTAGCCCATGGCGCGCTTTACTGATGTCGGGTCGGCCGTGACGTCATGGCCACAGACGCGCGCGGTGCCGCCGTTGGGCGTCAGGAACCCGGCGATCATGCGCATGGTGGTGGTTTTGCCCGCACCATTGGGCCCCAGAAAGCCCAGCACTTCGCCCTTGTTCACAGCCAGGCTGATGCCGTCAACCGCGACAAAATCGCCGAAGGTTTTAACCAGCCGGTCAACCTCAACCATCGCCGTCATTTAGGAGTCCTCGCGTGGCGTTCTTGAACTGCACAGATACATATATAGCGACGTCGGATCGGGAATCCGGGACGTCGGGCGCGAGACGCTACTTTGCCGTGTACGGCCACGCAAGCCCTCTGGCCGCCCCCGACGACCATGAAAAATTAAAATAAATTCATGATGTTAGTGGGTTAGCGTCAGCGCGCGCCGGCGGCGGTCTCGATCTCTTTCGCGGTCGGCCGGGCGGACAGACGGGGGTCGTTTTGCACGCCGCGCTGCACGACGGCGCCGATCTCGGCGACGATGCGCTCGAGCTTCTCCAGCTGCGGCCCGGCCTCGCGGGTAATGGCGTCCGACTGGCTGGAGCGGACCAAGCCGCCGATGGCGGCGGCCTGCTCCTTCAATTCCTTGCCGACGTCTTCCAGATTGCGCGGCTTGGGATTGCAGGCCTCGGGCACAAGCCGCACGCTGTCGATCAGCATGTGCATCACTTTATTGATCACCGGGTCGGCGGCGGCCATTTTCTCCTCGATCATGTCCTTGGCGATCAGAGAAAGTGTGCAGTCTTCCAGCGCGATGGCCGTGGCCCGGCGCGGGGTGCCGTCGATGATGGCCATCTCGCCGAACAGTTCGCCCTTTCTCAGGCGCGCTACGGGCATGCGTTTGCCGTCGATTTCGCGGTAAATGGCGATGGACCCGCTGGCCAGAATATAGGCCGACGTCGCCGGGTCGCCCTGCTTGAACACCGCCTGACCCTTGGCGACGGGCATGATCTCGATGACCTGCTCGTCGACGACCTTGACCGGCCCCTCGCCGGGCGAGCGTTGAATTTCCGCGCCCTTCTCGAAGTCGCCGCGCTTGCGCTTTAAATAATTCTGCGCCGCCTCGCGGGCTTCCTTCTCCAGCTGCTCGGCCGGGACGTGCGGTTTAACCACCATCATCACCGCGCGCGTGAGCTTTTGGATCATCTTGATGTCGCGCTCGGACGGGTTGTCGTATCGCTCGGCGATCTCCTCGACTTGCTTGGCCAGCGAGCCGCAGAGCAGACCCAACTCACCTTCGTTGATGCGCTCGGCGGTCTTGGCCGCGTCGCGCAACACGTCGACCAGCACCAAGATTTTGTCCTTTACGTCGGGCGTGATGGTCTTGGTCTCGTAGGCGTCGATGATGATGTGGCAGACGAAACCCAGGCGGTAGCTGTTGCTGTCCAGGCGCGCGTGCAGCACCTCGTTCATCGAGCCTTCGACAGCCGCCTTGACCTCCTCGACCTGGATGTCATGACCGTTGGCCTTCTCCAGCATGGTGTTGAGCACCTGGATGCGCCGGATGCTCGACGGGCGGTTCTTGGCGCGCCGATCGGGGCCCAGATAGTCGCTGGTGACGACGAACGCCTGTCGGTTGACCGTGATGCGGCGCAGACGCTGTAGCAGCGCCTCTTCCTTCAGCGGCTTAACGATGATGTCGTCGGTGCCCGCCTGCATGGCCTGCTTCACGGCGGCGATCTGGTCGTTGTCGACCAGCGTGGTGATCATCAGGAATGGATTGTTGCCGAGCTTGCTGTGGCGGATGTCGCGGACGAAGTCGAACACGTCGGTCGAAACGTCGGCGCCCAGAACGATCAGATCGGGCGTGGTCTCGGTCATCAGCGAGCGCAGCACGCCGAGGTTGGTCTGCGTCGTGACTTGCACCACGCCAGCGCGGTTGAGCATACCGGCCACCTCTCGCGCGGCAGCTTCGTCGGCCATGGCCACGAAGGCGACGACCTTCTCCATGTGCTTGGGGTCAAGCTCGATGGTGGGAACCAACGGCTTGGGCTGAGCGGCAGCCTTGCCGCCGAGTTGTGCGGCCGCCGCTGCTCCCGCGACAATGCCTCCCCCTGCTGAACGTCCCGTCGTCATGCCCCACACGCCGTTTCAAGCTTCTCCTGCTTTTGCAGGGCGAAAACAGGTTTGTAAAGCGCGGTCGGATGATCTTTATGGTGAGTTCATTTTTTACGTGCTGCGACGGCTTTTGCTTGATTGCCTGTCGAAACAACACAAAGATCATGGGTAGGAAAGCCTTCAACCTGGACGGGCAGACATGCAGCGGCGGGAACTGATGATCGGCGGCGCGGCGGCGGTGATCGTGCGTCAGTCTGCGGCGGCAGCCACGCCCGCCTCATTCAAGACCGCGCTCGGACCGTTCGGAGTCAAAACGTCAAATCCGGTCGTTATACGGGTCGAAAGCCAGTCCAAGGACCTGCAGATGCGCGTAACCACGCCCGATGGGCCCGGTCCGTTTCCGCTGATCGTGTTCTCCCACGGCGCGGCATCGTCGAAAGATTTATACACCCGCGTCATCGATCATTGGGCCTCGCACGGCTATGCCGCCATTCAGCCCACACATATCGATTCGGAGTCGCTCGGTTTCAAGTTCGGCAGCGTCACGCCGGCCCAATTATTGATGAGCCGCATCGGCGACATGCAGTTCATTCTCGACAACCTCGACGCCATTGCGGCCAAGGCCGGTGTGGCGGGAAAGTTCGACGAAACCAAGATCGCCGTGGCGGGTCATTCGTTCGGCGGACAGATCGCGTTGATCATGGCTGGGTTGCCGCTGGCCTTGCCCGATGGATCTGCGCAAAGCCACGGCGACAAGCGCATCAAGGCCCTGGTCAGCTACAACGGCACCGGACCCATGGACCGCATCGCCAACGACAAGTGGGGTGCCGTCACCGTTCCGGTGTTCGCTTCGTCGGGCACCAACGATCCGGGTGCCACCGGCGACGGCGTCGCGCGGCCCTGGCGCTGGCGCATCGGCGCGTATGATCTCGCGGGCAGCACGGAAAAGTACGCCGTGTCCATCGCCTCGGGCGATCACTACTACGGCGGGCTGATCTGCCGCGAGGGTGCGGGCGGCAAGCCCGACCCGGAGGGGCTGGCTTACACCAACGGCGCATCGACGGCGTTTCTTGATGCCCAACTGAAAAACGATCAGGCTGCGAGAAAATTCCTGCGTACCGCCGACCTGCCGACATTCACCAACAACCGCGCGTTTCTTGAACGCACCTAAAAGGGAGCTGCCCATGACGACGCTCATTCGACGCGACGTGCTGACCGGGTTCACCGGCGCAATGCTGGCCGCGCCCGCCTTCGCCGCCCCCGCTCTCGCTGCCATTGACGCGCCCGACCCGGCGGCGAAGTACATCAAGGACAAGGTGCGCATCTACGGACGGGCGCGCGGCGCACCGAAAGGTCAGTTGGGCATGCAATGGTACACCGGGCGCATGTGGGCCAAGCGCACGCTCGACGCTGCCGTGCAGTTGTTCACCGTCCACGGCTTCAGCTTTAACCGCATGGAACTGAACCCCGACGGCACGCTGCTTCAAAGCATGATCGAAGTCGGCTTCTGGTGCGTACCGGGAACCTTCACGCCCGCCGACGAGTGGGTCAACCCCATCAACGGTCTGCCGTGCAAGCCCGTGCACTACAAATCCTCGCAAAAGTTCACGTTCTCGACCGACGGCATCGTGCAGCGGCCCGCCGACGCCCCGCCGGTGGAATTGTTCAAAGGCGTCATCACCGACCCGGTGGTGCAAGGCGACACGCTGTGGATCAGCGAGGACTTGATCGTCAAGGCCGCCATGCCGTCGCCCAATCCCGCGCCCGCCGATCCGCTGACGGTGCGCATTCCCGTCCAGACCCAGACCTCGCTGGTCACCTACACGGTGAAGGTGAAGGACGTCGAAACGCCCGACAGCCAATGGCTGCCCTCGACCATGAACTACCAGACCATGGGCGGCTGGTATCCGTGGATGCGGCTGGGCCATGAATCGGGCAACCTCATGTTCCAGCTGACGGGCAAGAAGCTGCGCCGGCGCGACGAAATGCCGCTGCCGCTGCAGGCGCTGATTAACGAGCGTCATCCCGGCTGGCTGGAAAATCCGGGCGTGTGATGCACCGCCGCACGCTGGTCCTCGGCGCGGCGGGACTGGCGGCTTGCGCCACGCAGCCTGCGTCCGAACTCAAGGTCGGTGCGGCGCGTTCGGTGAGCGTGGGCGTGGCCGATCTCGACGCCGCGTCGGCCCTGTTTCAGACCACCATGGGCTATGCGCTGGAGGCGCGCGGTTCGATCTCGGCGCAACGCGCCGCTTTTTGGGGGCTTGGCCGCGGCTTACGCGGGCGCTGGGCCGAGCTGTCGTGCGCGGGCTATCCGGTGGGGCGCGTGCGATTGCTTCACCTGACGCCGACCCCGCAAACCTTTGTGCGACACGACTTCGGCGATGATGCGTTCGATTCTCCCATCGCCATCGGCCCCAAGGCGCTGGACGTTTATGCGCAGTCGTCGCTGGAGGCGGGCATCGCGGCGTTCCGCTCGCAAGGCCTATCGCCGCGCACCGAGACGCCCGCGCGTTATCCCGGAGGCTTGGAGGAAATCGTGTTCACCGGCCCGGGCCGCATGCCGCTGATGCAGATGTCGCGGCCCGCCGCGCCCAACGGCGATATGCGGCCCAACATGCCGACCGACCGCTTCAGCGAGGTGGCGACCATGTCGATCATCTGCGCCGATCTGGCGGCGTCTCGGCGGTTTTACGGCGAGTTGCTGGGCTTCAAGGCGCGCTTCGACCGCGTCGCACCCGAGGGTTTTCGTGCGCCCGTGGCCAAGCTGATCGGCGCGCCGCCCGAACTGCAGGCCCATTGGATGATCTTCAATGCGGAGACCGAGAACAGCGCCAAGATTTTGCTGATCCATTTCGCAGACGCGGCCAAATCGCCGCTTAAAAACACGATGTCACCCGCCCATCTCGGTATCGGGCTTTATACGTTCCCATGTAGCGATATCGATGCGCTTGCGGCCAAGGCCGCCGCGCTCAATTTTGAGGTCGCAGCAAAACCCGCCCGCATCGACGGTACTCGTTGCGTGCTGATCCGCGGACCCAACGCCGAACTGTGCGAATTCGTGCAGATCAGCGCCTAACGCGCGCCAAGGCCGCCGTCGATGTTGAACTCGACCCCGGTGATGTGACGCGCGCCGTCGGAGGCTAGGAACACCACCACCGCGCCGACGTCCGCGGGCAGGCCAGGCCTGCCGATGGGCGTGGTACGGCTTTGCTTCATCTTGGCGGTATATCCTTCCAGCGTGTCCTTCATCATGGCGGCCAAGCCTTCGGTCCAGATCGCACCGGGATGGATGGAGTTGACACGAATGCCATGCGAGCGACCGTCGGCGGCAGCGGCCTTCGTCAGGCCCGTCAGTCCGCCCTTGCTGCCGGTGTAGGCCACCGCCATGGGCAGACCGCCCTGCCCCGCCGTGGAGACGATGTTGATGATCGCCCCGCCGCGCCGTTTCATCAACGGCCAGGCGGTGGTCATGCCCAGGAACGGGCCTTCCATGTTGATGCGCGCATACTGATTTAATTTTTCCAGCGGCGTCTGTTCCAGCGGCGAAAAGCCGACGTCGCCGGCGTTGTTCACCAGAATATCAAGCCGTCCGAACCGCGCCTTGACCGCCGCCATGACTCGCAGCCAATCCGCTTCGGCGGTGACGTCGAGGGATTGAAATTCCGCCTGACCGCCTGCGGCAGAAATTTGTGAAACGCTCTCAGCGCCGCGTTCGGTGTTGCGGCCCGTGACGAAAACAAACGCCCCCGCGCGCGCCAACGCCAGCGCGCACCCGCGTCCGATGCCCGACGTCGCGCCGGTGACCACGGCGGTCTTGCCCGCCAACGCAGCAACACCGCCGGCCTGTTCGGGCGTTGCGTTCATCGCAAAGCCCCGCCGTTGTCGACCGGCAGCGCCAGGCCGGTGAGATAGGATGCGGCATCCGAGGCCAGATACGTCACGCTGTCGGCCACATCGCCGGGCGAGACATGACCTCGGGCGAATTTGCGTTCGGTGCTCCGCAAAATATCGCCGACCAGCAGCGCATTGACGCGGATGTTCTCGGGCTTTCCAGCGTACTCCAGCGCGGCGGATTTGGTCATCAGCACGATACCTTGCGCGGCGGCCGCGCGGGCTGCGCCGTTTTCCGCGCCCGCCGATCCGTCGATGGACGTGACCGCGATGAACGAGCCGCCGTTGTTGGCGCGCAGCAGCGGCAGGCCGTACTTCAGGCCGAGAAATACGCGCACATAACTGGCGTCGAGAATGCGGCGAAAGTCGTTCAAATTCGCAGTGCCGAAGCCGCCGTCTTGGGATGGAATGGCCAGGGCGATGACGCAATCGGCCTTTGAGACCTTTGCAAAGGCCTCGGCCCATGCGGCATCGCCGGATTCTTTTGGCGCGGCATCCGAAATCACCACCGCCCCGGCGTCTTTCAACTGCTCGGCCACCGCCCGGCCCAGCGAGGAGCCGTCGGCGATGAGGACGCAGGTTTTGCCGGACAGGGTGGGCATGACAAATCAGACGATGGGCTTCATGAACCAGATGCGCGTCAGGTCGCGGTTGTCGCCGAGGCCGGTCAATCGGCCGAATTCCCGGTAGCCGAACTTGGGATAATAATCCGGCCCTTGAAAGGAGAATGTATCCAAATACGCGGTATGGCAGCCGCGCTTCCGGCCTTCGGCTTCGGCCATGGCCAGCAATTTCTTGCCTAAGCCTGTCCTGCGTTCGTCGGGGTGGACCCACAGAAGGCGGATGTAGATGGTGCCCTGCCCGGAATTGCCGCAAATGCCCGCGCGGATCTCACCGGAGTCCGTCCGGGCCAGAACTGCGAACTCCTTCCATGCGGTGGGAAAACCGGCGTCGGCGGCGTGAACCGTCAAGCCGTCGCTCAGCAGTTTGACGTCGGCGGGATCAATCTTGTCTGTGAGCGCGAAAGAAAGCTGCATCGTCATCTCTGTATGGCTGGGCGGAGCGTGAATACGCCCGAAGCCCTTGATTCGCAACGTCTCGCCACGCTTGACCCCGCCTATCCCCGTCCATATGTTGACGCGCTTTTCAGGTCGGCCCAGGCATCGCATGGGCGCGTCACCTTCGGGCCCGTAGCTCAGCGGTAGAGCATCGCACTTTTAATGCGGTGGTCGATGGTTCGAATCCATCCGGGCTCACCACTTTTCCTTTTTTCTTCCTCTTTACTCAACACCACCACTCGCCCTCAGTGCTTGCGGAGTTGGCACTAATAGAGTTGTCCTGAAAGGGTTACTCTATTCTCAGTTGTAGATTTTTGTTGCGAGTCGTAATCGAATTTCCGATCATCCGGTACCCGCGAAGGCACCCCTTCGCCGAGTGAGGATGACAGACATGACTGATCCGGCCGCGCCGATGCGAGTCTTGGTCGTCGACGACGATGCCCTGATCCGCGCGCTGATCGCGGCGAGCCTCGATAAATTGGGTGTGAGCGACATTCAGCACGCGGCGAACGGGCGCGACGCGCTTGAACTCATCCGCGTCAGCGAACCGCCGGTGGATTTGGTGCTGCTCGATCTATTCATGCCGAAAATGGACGGCATCGAGGTCGTGCGTCATCTCGGCGGCGGTGCCCGGCAGCCCGCGCTGGCTTTTATTACCGGCGTGAATGCGGCGCTGCTGGGCACGGCCGTGCACATCGCCTCGGTTCGGGGCCTGCGAATCCTGGGCGCCATCGAAAAGCCGATCTCGCCCGAAGCCCTGACCGCCATCGTCGCCATGTACCGCAAGGGGGTGCAGACCGGGCGCGACAAGGTCGGCATGGTCGTATCCACCGCCGAACTGCGCGAGGCGCTGCAAGCGGGCCACCTGGAGCTTCATTACCAGCCCAAGGTCAATCTGAAGACCAACGCGGTTGAAGGCTTTGAGTCCCTGGTGAGGTGGCGTCACCCCGAGTTGGGACTGATCCCGCCGGGCATCTTCATTCCCATCGCCGAGGAGTCAGGCCTCATCAACGCGCTGACGAACAAGATGTTCATCGCGGCGTTGGAGCAATACGCCCATTGGGCGGCGGAAGGCCTGACCACCAAGATCAGCGTCAACCTGTCGGCGCGCATGCTGGTGGAACTCAGCCTGCCCGACCGCATCGCGGGGGAGATGGAAAAACACAACGTCGACCCGAAGCACATCATCTTGGAAGTGACCGAAAGCGGCGTCTTTCAGGACGAGGCCGACAGCTTGGATATTCTGGCGCGACTGACGATGAAGGGCTTTCCGCTGGCCATCGACGACTTCGGCACGGGATACTCGTCGATGGCGCAACTGCGGCGCATTCCATTTGCGGAACTCAAGATCGACCGGGCGTTCGTGTCGGGTGCCGCGGGCAACGCCAAGACGCGCACGATCCTGGATTCCAGCGTGGCGTTGGGCAAGAAACTCGGCCTGACGGTCGTGGCCGAAGGCGTGGAGACCGCCGACGAGTGGAAGCTGCTGGCCGACGTGGGCACCGACGTGGTGCAGGGCTATTTCGTCTCCCGGCCCATGCCGGCGAAGGACATCCGCGATTGGCTTAAAGGTTGGAACGAAATCAGGCGTTAGTTATATACCGCAGCGGCGGCTTTGGCCGGGTATTTGCCCAATAACAGCAGCATGGCCGAGCTGCCGATGAAGCTGCCGACGGACAGAAATAAGATTGCGTCGTAGGACCCGGTTTCATCGTAGGTGAAGCCGAACAGCGGCGCGCCGACGCCCGCCGAAATCTTGAACGTGGCATAGATGCACGCATAGATGATGCCGAAGCGCTTCTGGCCGAAGTATTGGCTGACGAGGAACGCCATCAGGTCGAACTCCGCGCCCGCCGCGAGCCCGATCAGCAATGCGGCCGTCAACGCCAGGGGAACGCTGCTGGCGTCGCTGGCCAGGATGAGGCAGGAAATGGCGGGCAGGCTGAGCAGCACCAGCCCGACGCCCGGCGCCCAGAACCGGTCGATCAGATAGCCCGTGCCGATCCGCCCGACGATGACCGCCGCCCCGATGACGCCCGCGATTTGCGCGGCCGTGGCGGGCGACTGGCCCTGGTCGGTCAGCATCGGAACCAGATGGGCGATCAATCCGGCGATGCATGCACCGATGAGGAAAAACACGACGTTCAAGGCCCAAAAGCGGTAGCCCCTGAGCGCGGCGCGAAATTCAACGCCGACATCCTCGCGGCGGGTCTCAACCACGTCGGTCGGCGCGCGCACGACATGCCCGCCGGTCCGGTCGTGCAGCAGAAAATAGACCGCCGGCAGCGCCAGCACGGCGGGCAACAGCGCCAGCCCCACGAAGCCCGCGCGCCAGCCAAATTCGGTGATGATCCACGTGGCGTAAACCGGGATCACCATGGCGCTGACGCCCGTGCCGGCCAACGCGAGGCCCAGCGCCCGGCCGCGGCCGATGTCGAACCAGTCGATCACCACGCGCGTCCAGGTGATCGGCACGGTGCCGACGCCGACGATGGCGGTCATGAAGGCGATCAGATAAAAACTCCACAGCGGGCCCGAGAACAGGCCCAACGCGACATAGCCCAGCGCCGTGCCGATGACCGAGACGATGGCGACTTTGCGCACGCCCTGGCTGTCGATGAGCCAGCCCAGGATCGGCGCGGCCACCAGGTTGCCGATGGTCATCCACGAATAGATGCCCTGCACTTCCGCCCGCGACCACCCGAACGCCTCGGTCAGGGGCTTGGTGAAGGTGCCGATGCTGTAGATCGGCAGCGCCGAGAGCCCGCAGGCCATGCCGATGGCGGCGACCACGATGATGGTCCAGCCGCGCTTGAATTCCCCGCCGACGCTCAATGACGACATCTCATCCCCTCGCCCCGTGAATGATTGAGTGTGGAGGGAACTGCCCGGACTGGCAAACGGCCTATCGCAGCCAGATCATCAGGCGTCCGCGCATGTGAAAAGGGCCGATCCTGACGGACCGGCCCCTTGATTCGCCGATTTTTACGAAGACTATTTCTTTTCGCTCTTGGCCGCGTCCGAGGCCACCTGCATCCGCACGATGCGGTCGGGGTAGGGCACCTTGCCGTTGGCCGCCGGGTTGCCCTTGCGGATCTGGTCGACGAACTCCATGCCGCTGACCACTTCGCCCCAGTAGGTGTACTGTCCGTTGAGGTGTGGACTGTCGGCAAGCACGATGAAGAACTGACTGTCGGCGGAATTGATGTTCGACGCGCGCGCCATGGCCGCCGCGCCGCGGGTGTGCTGACCGGCGTTGAATTCGGCGGGAATGTTGGTGCCCGACCCGCCGGTGCCGTCGCCCTTGGGGTCGCCGGTCTGGGCCATGAAGCCGTCGATGACGCGGTGGAAGATCAGCCCGTCGTAAAAGCCCTGACGGGTGAGTTCCTTGATGCGCGCGACGTGCTTGGGCGCCAAGTCGGGGCGCATCTTGATGACGACGCGGCCGTATTCGAGGTCGAGATAAAGGGTGTTTTCCATGTCGAGTTTCTCCTGAGCCTGGGCAGTCACGACGCCGCCCACGGCCGCCAGAGCCAACAAGGCGAACACGCCGCCCTTGAAAGCGCCAAAAAGCCACCGAACAACAGTCATACGTTCCGCTCCTGCGGGATTAAGCCAAAACGGAGGCTGTCTTAACCGTTTCATCGCGGGGGCTCAAGCGCGCCGTGCCGGCTTGCAAAGTTGTCAGGTTTCCCGCTCGGTGTTGATATTTCTTCGCAAATCCCGACATCGACGTCATCGTCACAGCAGTTGAAAAGACTCATGATCGCCGTTCCATCATCCCCGTTCGGAGGCCCGCCCATGATCCTAACCACCACCGGCACCATCGAAGGCAAGCGCATCACGACCTACCTGGGCATCGTCAACGGCGAGTCCATCATGGGCACCAACATCTTCAAGGACCTGTTCGCCAGCGTGCGCGACATCGTCGGCGGGCGTTCGGCGGCCTATGAGGAGGAAATGAGCAAAGCGCGCGAAATGGCGATGGCGGAAATGCGCGCCCGGGCGCAAGCCGCGGGTGCCGACGCCATCGTGGGCATCAGCCTGGATACCGAGGCCATCGGCGGCGACAACCGGACCTTGCTGATGGTCACGGCCACCGGCACGGCGGTGAAACTCGGGTAAGAGGTTACTTCGCGTTCGCCTTGGCGAAGGCGGCTAACTCAGTATTGAAGCGCGCCGGTGTTTCATAGAACGGCGAGTGCCCCGCCCCGTCGATGACCGACAGCTTGGCACCCTTGATGGCCTTGGTCAGGTCTTCCGCCTGCGCTTGCGTGATCACGCCGTCGGCGCTGCCGCGCATGACCACGGTCGGCACGTTGATCTTCGGCAGCACGGCGCGGTTATCGAGGCTGCGGCCCGCCATGGCGGTGCGCACATAAGGCAGCAGCAGAAGGTTTCCGGCTGCGGCCAAGTCCTGCCAGGCCGCGTCGCCGGGCTTGGCGGTGAGGAAGCCGACGCTGCCCTTCGCGCCCTGCATATTTTGTGTGATATCGCCCGAAACTTGGCGCGCGCGGTTCTCGGCCATCATCTTGGCCACGTCGGGCGCGGGTGGGGCGAAGTTTGCCTCCAATAGCCCTGCCGCCGAGCCCACCAGCATGACCCCGCCGATGCGCGCCGTGCCGTGATGTTCAATAAAGTTGGCGACGACGAACCCACCGTAGGACCAGCCGACCACCGTGGGTTTTTTCAGGCCTGTCGCGTCCATCACGGCCAGAACGTCGTCAGCCCAGAGTTTGGAGTCCTTGTAGTCCTCGCCCCGCCACGGCTTGCCGGAATTGCCGTGCCCGCGCAGGTCGAACGCGACAAGGTGATAGGCGGCGGTCAGTTCCGGCGAGGTCAACTGCGCCTGAAAGCTGTTCTGGCTCTGCGCGAAGCCGTGGATGAGCAGGATGCCGGGCTTGGTCTTATCTCCGGCCTCGACGACGTTCAGCGGAACGCCGCCCGCACCGGGAACAGTCTTGTAGTCCAGCGCGTGGGCCATGCCGGCCGCACAGATCCCGATGCAGATTGCCGCAAGTCGGCGCACACGAGACATGACAGACCCCTTGGGTTACTTCTTGAACTTCGCCTTGATGCGATCGTTGACGCCGCGCGGCACAAATGAGGAAACGTCGCCGCCCAGCTTGGCGATTTCCTTGACAAAGCGCGAGGCGATGAACTGGTTGCGCTCAGACGCCATCAGGAACATGGTTTCGACGTCGGGGTTCAGGCGCGCGTTCATGCCCGCCATCTGGAACTCGTATTCAAAGTCCGACACCGCGCGCAAGCCGCGGATGATGACCGTGCCCTTCATCTGTTGGACGAAGTGCATCAGCAGGTTGTCGAAGGCCACCACCTCGATGGGAACATCGACGGGCAGCTTCAACTTGGCCACCTCGGCGCGGCACATGTCCACGCGCTCCTTGGTGGTGAACATCGGCCCTTTGCCCGCGTTGGCCGCCACCGCGATGATCAGCTTGTCGATCACCTTGACCGCGCGGGAGATGATGTCGACGTGGCCATTGGTGATGGGGTCGAACGTGCCGGGATAGATGCCCACCCGGTACAGGCCGTTCGTCGGCACGGGCTTCACCGCCTTGGCCATGACCATCAGCCTTCGCTGCTCTGCTCGGAAGGCTGCTCACCATTGCCGTTGGCCTCGCCCTCATCGCCCGGCAGGTGCGCGACGGAGGTGACTTTTTCCGTGTCGTCGGTGGAAAACAGCGTCACGCCTTGCGTCGAGCGCCCGGCGATGCGGATGTCGGTGACGCCCATGCGGATGAGGCGGCCGGCGTCGGTGATCATCATGATCTGGTCGGTGTTCTTGACCGGGAAGCTGGCCACGACCTCGCCGTTTCTCTTCGATGTGGCGATGGACGTGATGCCCGATCCGCCCCGGCCGCTGACGCGGTATTCATAAGCCGAGGTGCGCTTGCCGAAGCCGTTGCGCGTGGCAGTGAGCACGAACTCCTCTTGGCCCGCGAAGCGCTGGAACTCGTCCTCGGTCAGCACCTTCGACGTATCGCCGTTTTCCGCACCCTCCTCGTCCTTGCCGGGCACCTCCTCCAGGTCTTCGCCCCCGCGCAGCTTCTTGGCCATGCGCAGGTAGGCGTTGCGGCTGTCGGTGTCGAAGTCCACGTGCTTGAGGATCGACATGGAGATCACCTCGTCGCCCTCGGCCAGCTTGATGCCGCGCACGCCGACCGAATTGCGCCCCGTGAACACGCGCACGTCGCCGACGTGGAAGCGGATGCACTTGCCCACGCGGGTGTTCAGCAGCACGTCGTTGCCCTCGTCGCAGGTGCCCACCCCGACTAGGCGGTCCTCGCCGTCGAGTTTCATCGCGATCTTGCCGTTGCGGAAGATGTTGACGAAGTCCGAGAGGTCGTTGCGGCGCACCGTGCCCGCCGTGGTGGCGAACATGACGTTGAGCTGGCCCCAGGTGGTTTCATCCTCGGGCAACGGCATGACGGTGGAGATGGTCTCGCCGTCCTTCAACGGCAGCAGGTTGACCATGGCCTTGCCGCGGCTTTGCGGCGTGCCCAGCGGCAGCTTGTAGACCTTCAGCTTGTAGACCATGCCCGCGGTCGAGAAGAACAACACCGGCGTGTGCGTGTTGACCACGTACAGCGAGGTGACGAAATCCTCCTCCTTCGTGGCCATGCCCGCACGGCCCTTGCCGCCGCGGCGCTGCGCGCGGTAGGTCGACAGCGGCACGCGCTTGATCCAGCCGGAATTGGTGACCGTCACCACCATGTCCTCGCGCTGGATCAGGTCCTCGATGTCGGTCTCGAACTCGATCTCCTCGATGGTGGTACGGCGCGGCGTGGCGTACTCGGTCTTCATCGCCACAAGCTCGTCGCGCATGATGCCGTAGAGCTTCTCGCGCGAACGCAAAATCTCAAGGAAGTTGACGATCTGGCCGCCGATCTCGGTCAGCTCGGCGTGGATCTTGTCGCGCTCCAGGCCCGTCAGGCGGTGCAGGCGCAAGTCCAGGATCGCCTTGGCCTGAATTTCCGACAGCTTGTAGATGCCGCCGACGACTTTTCTGTCGGGCTCGTCGATCAACTGCACCAGGGGTTCGACATCGCCCGCCGGCCAGTCGCGCGCCATCAATTGCTCGCGCGCCACGGTGGGGTCGGGCGCTTTGCGGATCAGCGCGATCACGTCGTCGAGGTTGGCCACCGCGATGGCTAGGCCGACCAAGGTGTGCGCGCGGCTGCGGGCCTGGCCCAATTCATAGACCGTGCGGCGGCGGATGACCTCTTCGCGGAAGGCGATGAATGCCGTCAGCATCTCGCGCAGCGTCATCAACTGCGGCTTGCCCGCGTTGATCGCCAGCATGTTGACGCCGAAGCTCGATTGCAGCGGGGTGAATTTGTAAAGCTGGTTCAGCACCACCTCGGCGACGGAATCGCGCTTGATCTCGATGACGACACGCACCCCATGCCGGTCGGACTCATCGCGCATCTCCGAGATGCCCTCGATCTTCTTGTCGCGGACCAGCTCGGAGATCTTCTCGATCATCGAGGCTTTGTTGACCTGGTAAGGCACCTCGGAAATGATGATGGCTTGGCGTTCCTTCGCCAGTTCCTCGATCTCGGTACGCCCGCGCATGACCACCGAGCCGCGGCCCGTCATGTAGCCCGAGCGGCAACCCGCATGACCGAGGATGATGCCACCAGTGGGGAAATCCGGGCCCGGCACGATCTCCATGATCTTTTCGTCGGTGGTCGTGGGGTCGTCGATCAGCGCGCAGCAGGCGTCGATGACTTCGCCCAAATTGTGCGGCGGCACGTTGGTGGCCATGCCCACCGCGATGCCGCCCGCACCGTTGACCAGCAGATTGGGAAAGCGCGCCGGAAGGACCAGCGGCTCGGACTGGCTTTCGTCATAGTTGGGCTGGAAATCGACGGTTTCCTTGTCGATGTCGTCGATCAGCGAATGTGCCGGCTTGGCCAGGCGCGATTCCGTGTAGCGCATGGCCGCCGGCGGATCGCCGTCCATGCTGCCGAAGTTGCCCTGCCCGTCGATCAGCGGCAGGCGCATCGAGAAGTCCTGCGCCATGCGCACCATGGCGTCGTAGATGCTCTGGTCGCCGTGCGGGTGATACTTACCCATCACGTCGCCGACGATGCGCGCGGATTTGCGGAACGGCTTATTGAACTCGTAGCCGCTTTCCTTCATCGAGAAGAGGATGCGCCGATGCACCGGCTTCAAGCCGTCGCGCACGTCGGGCAGCGCGCGGCTGACGATCACGCTCATGGCGTAATCGAGGTAGCTGCGCTTCATCTCCTCTTCGATGGTGACCGGCGTGATGTCGAAGTCCGACGGGCCCATCGAGCCCGGGCCCGGAGGCGTCTGCGGCGGCTTGCCGTTGGTGTTATTATCGTCGGGTGGCAGATCTGCGGTGTCGGTCAACGGAACAAACCCTTCCAGAGGACGAAAACGGCCGAATTATTGCGCTGCACACAAGGCGTCGGCGGCTCAAAAAGCCGGTCCGCAAATGCCTCGCTCAAGTTCCGTTCTGGTCCCCCGCGCAGAGCCAAAAGTGTATCAGATGACACACGATCTTCACACAACCGATTGAAGGCAGCTGAGGGCGGCTAAGTTGCGCCAGATCGGCATAGGCTGTGGATAACTATGATATTCTAATCAATGCTTTCAATAGTATTTTTGAAGTTATCCAGAAAACAGAAATCCGGCGTTTTTCAGCCGGGTCTCAGGCACTAATTGTAGTAGGGCCACGACACTGACGACTCGGGCAGAATCGAGAGTTTGTGTGCATGCGCCGACACAGCTGATAAGGCACGGAAAATATCCGCGGTTTAAAGCGCGAGTGCTGCAAAGCAGCAATCAGAACGGAATGTCGTCGTCCATGTCGTCGGACTTGCCGCGGCCGCCACCCTTGGACCCGCCGCCGGAGTTGCCGGAATCCCAGCCGCCCCGATCTGAACCACGATCGGACGATGGCTCATCCATGCCCCCGCCTCCACCAGATCCGCCGCCACCGCCGCCCTTGCCGTCGAGCATGGTCAGCTCGCCGCCAAAGCCCTGCAGCACGACCTCGGTTGAGTATTTGTCCTGGCCGTCCTTGTCCTGCCACTTGCGGGTCTGCAGCGAACCCGAGACGTATACCTTGCTGCCCTTCTTCAAGTAGCGCTCGGCGATGTCGGCCAAATTGCCGAAAATGACCACACGATGCCACTCGGTCTTTTCCTTGCGCTCGCCGGTGGCTTTGTCTTTCCAGCTTTCCGAGGTGGCGAGGCTGAGGTTGGCGACCTTGTTGCCGTTCTGCATGGTGCGCACCTCGGGGTCTTTGCCGAGGTTACCGATGAGAATCACTTTATTGACGCTGCCGGCCATGCTTCGCTCCTCAAAATTCTTCGTACTCTCATAACCAGATAACCCCACGCCACAAAGCGCCAAGTTATCCACAAATCATCCCGCATCGTCATTCCAGCACACGCGGGAATCCAAATTTGTTTGCCCTTTAGTGCGCTGAAAAGCGTATCAGGTGGATCCCCGCTTTCGCGGGGATGACGACAAACTTTTGACTTGTTTGCCTACTAAGTGTACCTGTTTTGTTCTTTTCGTCAAACCCCTCGAAAAACGGCTGAAATGCTCACCGACATCAAGATTCGCGGCGCGCGCGAACACAACCTCAAGAACGTCAACGTCGACCTTCCGCGCAATAAACTGGTCGTGGTCACGGGCCTGTCGGGCTCGGGCAAAAGCTCGCTCGCCTTCGACACGGTCTATGCCGAGGGCCAGCGGCGCTACGTGGAATCGTTGTCGGCCTACGCACGTCAGTTTTTGGAGCTGATGCAAAAGCCCGACGTGGATTCGATCGAGGGTCTGTCGCCAGCCATTTCCATCGAGCAGAAAACCACCAGCCGCAACCCGCGCAGCACCGTCGGCACGGTCACGGAAATCCACGACTACATGCGCCTGATGTGGGCGCGCGTCGGCGTGCCCTACTCCCCGGCGACAGGTCTTCCCATCGAGGCGCAGACCGTAAGCCAAATGGTCGACCGGATCATGGCCATGGGCGAAGGAACCCGTTTGTATTTGCTCGCGCCCATCGTGCGCGGCCGCAAAGGTGAATACAAAAAGGAACTGCAAGAGCTGCAGAAGAAGGGCTTTCAGCGCGTCAAGGTGGACGGCACCCTGCACGAAATCGACGCCGTGCCGGTGCTGAACAAGAAGGTCAAACACGACATCGAAGTGGTGGTTGACCGCATCGTCGTGCGCGACGGCTTGCAATCGCGCCTGGCGGATTCCCTGGAAACCGCGCTGGGCCTGGCCGACGGCATCGCATTCGCGGAAAACGCCGACCAAAAAGGAGACACAGGGCGCACCGTGTTCTCCGCCAAGTTCGCCTGCCCCGTCTCGGGCTTCACGATCGATGAGATCGAGCCGCGGCTGTTCAGCTTCAACAACCCCTTCGGCGCATGCCCCACGTGCGACGGCCTGGGCGTGACGTTGCATTTTGACCCGGACCAGGTGGTGCCCGACGGTAATGCCAGCATCGACGACGGCGCGGTGGCGCCGTGGAGCAGTTCCACGCCCCCCTCGCCCTATTATCTCCAGGCCCTGCGCGGCGTGTGCGCACACTTCAAGGCCGACCCCAAGACGCCCTGGAAAAAACTGCCCGCCAAGGTGAGGGACGCCATCCTCAACGGCTCGGCCGATGAAGCCATCACCATCAAGTTCGACGACGGCGTGCGCAAGTACGAAACCAAAAAGCCCTTCGAGGGCGTTTTGAACAATCTCCAACGCCGCTGGCGCGAAACCGACAGCGCGTGGGTGCGCGAGGAACTGGAGAAGTTCCAAACCTCTCAGCCGTGCGACGTGTGCAAGGGCTACCGCCTGAAGCCCGAGGCCCTGGCGGTGAAGATCGGCAAGAAGCACATCGGCGAAGTCTCCGAGATGAGCATCGCCGATGCCGCCGAATGGTTCAAAGGGTTGTCGAAGTCGCTCACAGCCAAACAAATGGAGATCGCCCGGCGCATTTTGCGCGAGATCGACGACCGGCTGCACTTCCTCAACAACGTCGGCCTCGAGTATCTGACATTGGCCCGCAATTCCGGCACGCTCTCGGGCGGCGAAAGCCAGCGCATCAGGCTCGCATCGCAAATCGGCTCGGGTCTGACGGGCGTGTTGTACGTGCTCGATGAGCCGTCCATCGGTCTTCATCAGCGCGACAACAATCGCTTGCTCGAAACGCTGCGGCGGTTGCGCGATATCGGCAATTCGGTGCTGGTGGTGGAACACGACGAAGACGCCATCCGCACCGCCGACTACCTGATCGACATGGGCTTGGGGGCAGGCATTCACGGCGGCACGGTGGTAGCCGAGGGCACGCCCGCCCAGGTTATGAAGTCCAAAGAGAGCATCACGGCGGCGTACCTGACGGGCCGGCGGCAAATCCCCGTGCCGAAAACGCGGCGTAAGGGCAACGGAAAGTCTTTAGTCATCAAAGGTGCCAAGGCCAACAACCTGAAAGACGTCGACGTGTCGTTCCCCATGGGCACGTTGACCTGCGTGACGGGCGTGTCGGGCGGCGGCAAGTCTTCATTGGTGCTCGAGACTCTCTACAAAGGCCTGGCCAAGTCGCTCTACGGCGCGCGCGACATTCCTGGGCCACATGAGAAACTGGAGGGCCTCAACCACCTCGACAAGGTCATCGACATCGACCAGTCGCCCATCGGCCGCACGCCGCGCTCCAACCCCGTGACCTACACCGGCTGCTTCACGCCGATCCGCGATTGGTTCGCCGAGCTGCCCGAGGCCAAGACGCGCGGCTATCAGCCCGGGCGGTTCAGCTTCAACGTCAAGGGCGGGCGCTGCGAGGCGTGCCAGGGCGACGGCGTCATCAAGATCGAGATGCACTTCCTGCCCGACGTGTACGTGACGTGCGATGTGTGCAAGGGCAAACGCTACAACCGCGAAACCTTGGAGGTGCACTTCAAGGGCAAATCCATCGCCGACGTGCTGGATATGACGGTGGAAGAAGGCGCGGAGTTCTTCAAGGCCGTGCCGGCCATCCGCGAGAAACTCGACCTGCTCAACCAGGTGGGCCTGGGCTACATCCACCTAGGCCAGCAAGCCACCACGCTGTCGGGCGGCGAGGCCCAGCGCGTGAAGCTGGCCAAGGAACTCTCCAAGCGCGCCACGGGCCGCACGGTGTACATCCTCGACGAACCCACCACGGGGCTGCACTTCGAGGACGTGAAGAAACTGCTGGAGGTGCTGCATACGCTGGTGGACCAGGGCAACACCGTGATCGTGATCGAGCATAACCTGGAGGTCATCAAAACCGCCGACTGGATCATCGACTTGGGGCCCGAAGGCGGCGCCAAGGGCGGCGAAATCGTCGCTGTCGGCACGCCCGAGCAGGTGGTGAAGGTGAAGGCCAGCTATACGGGTGCGTATTTGAAGGAGAGGTTGGGGTAGCGCGTCTGTAGTTGCCAACTTTACTTTTTTTATAGTTGTACTATCGTTTCATCAGTTTCCTTGCTTGGACGCTCTATGAGCCTCCTCGCAAGTGACGTAGCTGGCCTCTCCTTTAGAAGACGCCAGTTCCTTATCAGTATCACAAGAGAACCCATATCGGGCGACTGGCACCGATATTAGGTTGTTGCTGTAATAGATGGCTGCGTGCCAAACGCGCTGTCGTTGCCAGTCACGGCAAAGCGCGTTTTGTACGGAGCTTGAAAATGGCTTTTCGTAAGCGCTCGAGATTTGTCCGGTGGCAGAGAAAACTTAAAGGGCTCATGAAAGAGCACATGCCCCCTGCAAAGCTTACCGACGTGATTATCCTTGTTAGTGCCGTGCTAGACTTGCTCGACAGGGTAAACTGATGAGACAAACTCAATCGTCGTCCTCGGACTTGATCCGAGGACCCAGAGTTTGGGAACTCTACCGGCTGCCATACACGAAGGTGTTCGTTGTCCTGGACCCTCGGGTCAAGCCCGAGGGTGACAACAGGAGATTACCTCCCCTTCCCCGCCCGGTATTTCGCCTTCGGTTCGGCCAGCCCGCTCACTGCACCCGCGCGCTTACCGGCGCGCGTGGGTTTGGCCGCCACCAATTCCCGACTCTTTCGCACCATGAACGTCCGCAGCACGGCGTTGATGCGCGATTGGTAGCCCTTGCCGGAGCGCTTGAAGAACGCCAGCACGTCGTCGTCCAGGCCCAACGTCACCACCTTCTTGCGCGGCGGGTAGATCAGCGTCGCGTCGTCCCAAAAGCCGGGCGGGGTGTCATAGGCGTCGGGGTCGGAGGCCACGTTGGCGGCGATCTCCGCGTCCGTCATAGCATCCACCCGCGCCCAGTCGGTGTCGCCGCCGCCACGGGCCAGCGCCTCTTCAAGGGTCATTCGCATGATACGTCGCTTGGTCACGTTTGTTCGCCTTCCATGCCGAAATCAGCCGATAACTTTGTCCGCGCTTGGTGAACACGATGCGCAGCACGCTACCCCGCAATTCACCGAGCGCAATGAAGCGATCCTCGCCGTAATCGTAACGTAGGTCCGGCGCTAACAACACGCGACCCGCGAAAATCTGCAAGGCGTCTTCAAAGTCGACGCCGTGCTTAAGCAGGTTGGCGCGCGCCTTGTCGTCGTCCCACTCGAACTGCATGACCTATTCTAAAATATACTTATAATTTAACAATATAAAAATTCAAGCCCCGCTCCATTTCAGATTGCGAACTAAGCGCGCGCATCGCCTTCCCAACCCCCGCCCTGCCCGCTAGCCTCAACCTTCAATTCACATGGGGGATCCATATCATGCAGCGTCGTTCGTTCATGGCCACTGCGGCGGCCTTGGCCTCATCCGCCGCGTTCGCGCAAGACGCAGCCAAGCCAGCCTCCTATCGCGCGGTGGTGATGCGCATTCCGGTCATCGTGCCGCCGACCATCGACGCCGTGGACGCCACGCGCCAGAAAAACGCCCAGGCCATGGTCGACGCCATCGAGAGCACGATGAAAGGCAACGGGCCCAAGCCCCGCCTGATCGTGTTTCCGGTGCTGCAGCTCACCTCGGCGCGCCGCGCGGTGTCGGGCACGCCCATGAGCATGGTGGCGGTGGACCTGATCTCCACGCCGCTGAATAAAAGCGTGTTCGCGCCGGTGGTCGAAGCCTGCCGCCGCCATAACTGCTACGTCGCCACCAGCACCCAGGAAAAAGTGCCGCAGCTGCCGGGAAAACATTTCCACACCGGCTTCATCATGGGGCCGGAGGGCCTGGTGCTGCGCTCGCCTAAGTCTCAGGCGCTCAGCGCGCCTGAGGTCAGCTACCTGCGCGACATGGCCGACGAGTATAAGAAGATTTTTGGCCCGGATTCGATTTTGCCGGTGGTGCAGACGCCCATCGGCAAGCTGGGCTGCTACGTCGAGGGCGAGGCCGAAGTGCTGGAGGTCTCGCGGCTGCTGGCGTCAAAGGGCGCGGAGGTGATCGCGCACACCAGCATGGAAAGCGACGACACGCCGTGGCTGGCGCTCAAGCAGGCCATCGGTTTTCAGTGCCATGTGTACCTGGTGACGGCCGCCACCTCGCGTATCTACATGCCGAAATCACCCGAGGGTGAATGGACCGGCGGCAGTTCCACCATCATCGGGCCCAGTGGAAAAGTATTGGCGCAGATCGGCGGCAAGGACGAAGGCTTCGCGGCGGCCGAGATCGACTTGGCCGCGATTGCTGAAGCGAAGAAGAAATACGGCCGCAACACCGTCCCGGCGTGGAACCTCTACCGCGATTTGTATAAGGGCTAGCGCGGCGTATTTTCCAGCAACCGGCCGCCACCTCATGCCACCCTGACAAGTCTGACAGGTGCGGGATGCCGAAACGCATAGCTTAATCAGGCTGACACTGGTTCACTGTTGGCCGGGGGATCATTATGCCGCCGAGTTCACGCCTTCCTGCCCTCAGCGTGATCGCCATAGCTGCTTTGCTTCTTGCATCGTGCGGCGGAACGCGCGTCACCAGCAGCGACAACATTTTGGATTTTAGAGGATTGGCGACGCTACTGGCCGCCTCGCAGAGCGAGCCGTCGCCGAAGCCGGCGCGCGTTTTCATGATCCACGGCATGAAGCATCAATCGCGGGAGTACGCTTGGCCGATGATCAAGGCGATAGCGGAGCAAATGAATCTTAGCTGCAACGGCACAACGCCATGCCTACCGAGCTTGCCCACCCCCATCGAAATTGATTTGCCCAACAGCCATGGCAAGGCGAGGCTGGACAAGTACGAACTCACCTCGACCCGGTCAAACCAGCGCAATATGGAAATCTTCGCGCTGACATGGTCCGAGATGACCCAGCCAATCAAGAAGTCTGCGCTTGCTGAACCCAACATCGGCGACCGCGTCCTGTTCAACGCATTCCTCAAGGACGACATCATGATCGACGGCTTCGGCGACGCCGTTCTATATGTCGGCACTTACGGCCGGATCATGGGTGAGGCCGTCAAGCATGCCCTTTGTTACGTGGTCGGCGGCACTCCGCAGCACATACCGAACCAGGGCACTCCGGCCTGCAACAGCATACCGCCGGCGCGCGTCGTGGCGCTGCGCAGCGATGAGCCGCAAGAACCCGTCGCGTTCATTTCTTTTAGTCTCGGCAGCATGATGCTGTATCGCGCCCTGGAGGATCTCACCGCTCGGAGCAGCGAGAGAGGATCATCCGCCGACAAAGCCACCGATCCAGGGACGATTGGAGCGTTTACGCGCCTGACCGCCAGCACCGACCAAGTCTACATGATGGCCAATCAAATCTCGCTGTTGCAGCTGGCAGCGCTCGAGTTAGCGATTGAAAAATCCGCAGAGGGCGTATCCCCCGGTGGCGGCAAGGCCACCAGTGCAGCGGTGTCCACTCCGCCGTTGATTAACCCGATGAAAATGGTGCGTAACGCGCTGCGCGGCTCTGGCTCGGGGGTCACGCCGAAGGCCGTGCTCGATGCCGCAGGACCTCGAAAGTTGGAGATTGTCGCGTTCAGCGACCCCAACGATATGTTGAGTTTCGAATTCGACACGAAGAAGGCGGAGGAGGATACCCGTGCGCTCAATGTCTATACTGAAATCGCTTCCCCATGGCTTGGTTTAGTCGCCAATCCGCTGACGGCGCACACAGGCCACTCCGAAGACGATACCGTCATGAAGTTTCTTGCCTGCGGCGGAGAAAGCGGCAAGCCGCGGAAGTGTTAAAAATCGCCGTGTCCGTCACTGCCGCGGCGTCTTTCCGTCGACGTACTGGTACATGACGATCAGGTGCCCGGCGGGGTCGAGCACGCCCATCTCGAAGATGCCCACGCCGTCCTTGTTGCTGGTGTCGCGCCACTCGGTGACGGTGTAGCCCTCGGCCATCAGCTCCTTGCGCAGCGCCAGGAAGCGCTTGGTCTCCAATACCATCGCCGTCAAACTCGGCGTGCGGATGACGGCCTTGGGGTCGAGCCCCTTCACCTCGGTGATGGCGAACGCGCGTTCCTCGGTCGATGAATGCAGCGTGGCCTGGCGCACGGCCTTGTTCGGGTCGAAGTTGAACGCCTTGTAGGCGAAGTTGCCGGCGGGGTCGATTTTGCTTTCTTCCATGCCCGCCAGTTTGAATCCAAGTTTATCCACGTAGAACTTCAGCGCCGCATCCATGTCGGGCACGACGAGATTGGGCCGCTTGAAGCGCACGTAGCGCTCTTCATCGGCGGCGATGGAAGGTGCTGCGGCCAGTCCCATCAGCGCGACGGTGGCGAGAAACAACTTGCGGATCATGGCGGCCCCTCCCCGGGATTGAACAATGCGCAAGCCTAGCGGCTGGCGTGCCCATCAGGCTATGCTTTTATGAAAGAGAGGCTTTCATGACCCGAATTTCCCGCCGCGATATTCTGGCGTCCACGGCCGCCCTGGCCGCCATCAGTTCCACGGCACATGCCGCGTCCACAATCCGCGTTTATGAGTCCGGCAACGCCAAGGGCCCCGACGGCCTGTCGTTGCGGTTAGTACACCGCCCCGCCCCCGTCGCGGGCCCCGGACAGGTAGTGATGAAAGTCCACGCCACGGGCTTGAATGCGCGCGATCGTAGTTTATTGCGCGGCGTGCGGATTTACGGCGGCGCGGGCGATGCACCCACGCGCGTGCCCTTCGACGACAACGCCGGTGTGGTGCTGACGGTGGGCCCCGGTGTCACGCGCGTGAAACCCGGTGATCGCGTGATTTGCACCCACTTTCCGCTGTGGATCGACGGGGCCTGGGACGACGCCACCATGAGCACGATGGACTTCGGCGTGAACGTCGACGGGTTCGCAGCTGAACAAGCCGTGGTGCCCGCCGACGGCTTGGTGCAAATCCCCGACAGCATGCCCTTCACCGAGGCCTGCACGCTGACCAATGCAGGTTTAACCGCCTGGAACGCTGTGGCGGTGGAGGCCCAGCCCAAACCCGGTGAAACCGTGTTGACGCTGGGCACCGGCGGCGTCTCGGTGTTCTGCCTGCAGTGGGCCAAAATGCTTGGCGCGCGGGTGGGCATCACCTCGTCGAGCAACGAGAAGCTGGCCAGGATGCGCGCACTCGGCGCGGACTTCACCATCAATTACCGCACCACGCCGAATTGGCATGAAGCGGCGCTGAAGGAAACCGGCGGGCGCGGCCTCGATGCGGTGTTCAATACCGTGGGCATCGGCGAAATGGAGCGAGCCATCCGCGCTAGCGCGTCCAACGGGCGGGTGATGGTGATCGGCGCGAACCCGGTGGCCCCGGCCGGTCAGGGCGAGACGTCCGTGGGTCTGAAGGACTTTCCGCGCAACATGATCATGCGGCGGCTGAAAGTTCAGGGTGTGCTGGTCGGCAGCCGAAAAATGCTGGAAGACGCCGTGGCCGCCGCCACGGTGAAGAACATCCGCCCGATCATCGACCGCGTGTTTGCCTTCGATAAAATTCCCGAGGCCCTGGCCTACCTCGAAAGCGGCGAGAAGATCGGCAAAGTGGTCATAAAAGTGGCCTGAACTTTTCATAAAGCTGCTGATCCAGGTCTTTTTATTTTGTGTAAGCACCTCAGGTTGAAAAATACAACCTAATACCATTTGACAAAGAGTGGTCTTTTAGTACTTTGCCGATGTCATGCCTCTAGGGCAAAAAGTTTGTGCCTTCAATAGTTTGGCACCAAGAGCCATCGTTAAGCGCGCCTAACTCTCCCAAGATTAGCGGCTTTTCGTGTGGGCGGGCGGGTCACTTCGGTGATCCGCCCGTTTTACTTCCAGGCTCGGTGTTCCAACACGAGAACAATATCCATTGACAAATAGTGGTTATTACCTAGCATCCCTTTCGCTTCGTGCCGGGGGCGTCCGGCGCACCAATCTGGGGGAACCACATGCTCGACAAAGCCAAAAGCTTCCTAGCTCAAGTGCTTGATCTCGGCCTGCTGCTGATCGGCGTCGCCGTCGTGTTGCAGGTGATCTTCGGCAACGTCGTGCCCTTCGTCGGCGGCGACATCGTCGGCAACATCACCAAAATCGTCAAAGACCTCGGCGACGGCGGCCTGGTAGGCCTGATCGCCGCGGGTTTGATCCTCTACGTCATCAATAAGCGCGCCTAACTCTCCCAAAGATTAGCGGCTTATGGATAGTGGGCAGGTGGCGGTCGTCACCTGCCCGCTTTTCTTTCCGCCAACGCGCACGCCATCAAGGCCAAGACCGTGCCGGCTAAGGCCAGCGCGGTGTCCTTTTGCGCGTCGAACGGATCGCCTTGGGTTCCCAAAAACGCCATGGCGGTTGCGGGGCTGACGACCATCGCGGTACCCCACTCGATCAGTTCGTAGATCTCGCTCGACGCCACCATGACGGCGAACGTGAGAAAGTAAGCCGCGAAACCGCGTAAGGCCGTCGCGCGCCTCAGCAGTTCAAGCACCGGAACGGCCAGCAGCAGCCCCCAGCAAAAGTGCACGATGCGGTCATAGAAGTTGCGTTCCGCACCGACGATCTCCTTCAACCAGTGGCCCAGCGGCACCTCGGAGTAGGTGTAGTGCGCACCGAGCATATGCATCACGAAGAACACGGCCAGCAGCACATGCGCCGCGTCCGACAGCGGCGCGCGACGCTCGAGCCAAACCACAAATGCGGCGCCCAACACCAGCAGGATGTTTTCCAGCAGCCAGTCCGAGCGGTCGAAGGGCGCGACGGCGGACCAAACCCACACCACCGTACAAACGGCCAGCAGCCCTTGGGACAGGCGGTTTGCGGCGAAACTGCGCGGGTGCTGCGCGCCGGTCATGGCCGCCTGCGTTACTTCACCGGCTTAAACAGCGAAACGATGTGCTCGCGCGGCGGCGTCTTGCCGTCGGGGCGTTTGGAATTGGCGTAGGTGAACACGCCGTCCTCCATGATCTCGCCGGCTGCGAAGCGCAGCGTGACGGCGGGCACCATGTCGGCCATCTCGGCGCGGTTGTAGATTTTGCAGTCACCGGTGCCGCTCATGCCCTCATAGGCCTCGCGCCCGTCTGACATGGTGCGACGCTTGAGGATGAACGTGCAGTTGTCCGGGTATGGGTTCAGGTCGGCCAATGTCAGTTTGGCCACGGCGGCGCTGTTGGCCGCGGCAGCGGAATGCACGCCGTCGAGCACCTTCTTGGCGCTGTCTTTCAGTGTGTAGAATCTCATTGCGATGTGGTCGGCCTCAGGACTGAAGGACCACACGCGCTGACTGGCGATCTTGCCGGTCTCGTCCTTGGACAGCCATTCCAGATAGATCGTCGCCGCCCCCACGGCCGGCATGTTCAGCCGCGAGACATACAAGTGGCGCTGCTCGGTGGTCACGCCCTCGGGCAGCTTTCCGGCGGCCTGCTCGCGGTTGGAGTACACGCCCGGCGTCCAGCCGATCAGGCGTTCCACGTCGGCGGATGTTTCTGCCCAGGCTGCTTGGGAAAATACGAAACCCGCCAGAACCAGCAATGCGCGCATGATGCCCTCCCTTAAGTGAACGACAGCCACAACCCATAGCTGCAAAACGCAATGATCAGCGACACCGTTCCCACAGTACCCACGAACCGCGCCGCGTTGGGTGCGGGCTGATGAATCCCAACCGCATGGGCGATGCGGAACAAAACCAGCGCAGCCCCGGCTGTTGCAAGCGAAGTTTTGTTCGCGCCCGCCAGTTCCAAAAGTCCCATGAGGATGAGCAGCAGCGGTACGTACTCGGCGAAGTTGCCATGCGCGCGGATGCGTTTTTGAATCTCCGGGTTTCCCCCGTCGCCCAGGCTGACGCTGTTCTGAAAACGCATGCGCACCACGCGCAGCATCAGACCCACATAGATCAAGCCCAGCAAGGACGCGGTAGTCAGCGTGACGTTGAGCAGCAGAGGCGCGGTCATGGATTGTGTTCCCTCATTCACTGGGGCTTAGCCTGACTGAAGCCGGGGGATCAGATCAAGCCCGGCGACGCAGGATAATGTACATTGGCCATGCCAAAGCAGCGATCAGCGACAGGCCCAACGCGGGCCATGTGCCCAGAACGGTCGCGCCGCCCGCCAGCACGGCAAAGCCGCAGGCGATGCCGATGATCGGGGTGATGGCCCCGCTCAGGGCGACGGCCGACCCCGCGATGCCGAAGCGGCGGTGCGTCAGGATGGCCAAGCTGGTCAACGCGATGGGAAACACCGCTGCCAATCCCGTCGCCGCCGGACCGATGGCGTCGCTCAGCGTCACCACCGCGGCCACAAAGCCGCCCACCAGGATCGCCCGAAGCGGCACTTCGTACCATTCCCGCGCCAACGCCCCGGCTGGCGCTGCGACGTCGATGCGCGCCCTGCCCCAGCGCCGTGCCGCCGCAAAAAACAACGCGTTGGCCAGCAGCGCGGTCGTCAACGTCCATGGAAGTTGCCGCAAGATCACCGCCGCGATGAGCCAGACGCTGAGCGCGCCGCATAGACTCACCAAGATGCCGCGGTGGTCCGCCAAACGCACGAACACCGTCAGAAAGGTCCACGTGGCCACGCCGCCGACCAAGCTGAGCAGCGCGCTGTGTGCAAGGAAGTCCGCGTCATGCTGCAATCCCAGCAGCGCATAAGCCGGTCCGGCGGAGACCGGGATGCTGGCGATCACGCCGCCCCATCGAGGACCAAGGCGCTCGGACACGACCGAGGCCGTGACCACGACGAGCGCGGTCGCCGCGGCCTTGAGGCCTAATCCAACCCAGAATGAATCCACGTGACGATCCAGACCTGAGCAGCGCGACTAATACCCGCGCTTCACATCGACCACCGAGAACACCTTGTCCCCCGCGACGTAGCGGCGCAGGTTCTCACGCATCACGATCCAGAAACGCTCCATCCGCAGGTCCGAGAAACTCGACACGTGCGGCGTGATGAAAATGTTGGGCGCGGTCCACAGCGGACTCGATTTGGGCAAAGGCTCGGGGTCGGCCACGTCCAGCCCCGCGCCCGCGATCACCTTGTTCTCTAACGCCGCGACCAGATCGGGCTGAATGACCTGCGATCCGCGGCCGATGTTGATGAAGTACGCCGTGCGCTTCATCTTGGCGAAAAACGCCGCGTTGAACATGCCTTGGGTCTCGGCCGTCAAGGGTGCCGCGTTGACCACCACGTCGGCGCGCGCGGCCAGTTCCGCGCTCTCGTCGGCCAGGCCGACGTACTCCACATACTCCGGCCCGGTGCGGCCGGAATTGCGCGTGGCGATCACCTTCATGCCCAGCGCGTGGGCGCGTTCGGCGATGGAGGTGCCGATGCCGCCCAGCCCGATCACCAGCATGGTGCGGCCCTGCAGTTCCATGTGGTCGGTCTGGGCGATGGCGTTTTGATCCCACTTTCCATCGCGCTGCAAGTCGGTGTAGCGGCTGAAATTGCGCGCCAGATAAAACGTCATGGCGATGACGTGCTCGGCGATAGGCGGACCGTAAACGCGCTGCATGTTGGTCACCAGCACGTCGCCCGACGCCAGTTTGGGAATCGCCAGGCATTCGTTCACGCCCGCCGAGGGCACATGCACCCATTTCACGGTGGCGGCGGCTGCGTTGACCGCGGGCGTGGAGCACACGCCCACCAGCGCATCGGCCCCGGCGGCGTATTTAGCGCCGTCGATGGGCCGCTCGACGCCGATCAGTTCCACGCCCGGGGCTGCGGCCTTGAACCATTCCAGGCGCTGCGGGCCATCGGTGAGGATCACGATCTTCTTAGGCTTGGCCCAGCCCTTCAACTCCCGCGCGGGCTTATCGCTCTCGCGCAACTCAAGCTCCTTGATGACGCGCGCGGGGTCCAACTCGGCGCGGGCGGCGAACGAGAACAAGGCAACGGCGCAGCACAACCACAGCAAGCGCATTCCGATTCTCCGGATGTTTCGTCTTCGGATCAAAGCGTGGCAGAAGCCCGTCGGGGCGTCCAGGCGCAGCATGGGTGCGCTCGGCTCAAAAGTGTCATATACTTGATCCGTCCATGGTTGATTGCAGGGGGTAACATGGCGGATGCAGCAAAACCGGCGGGCGCGGACACCAAGGCACCGCAAGGCAAAAAAGGACCGGAGGACGACGCACCCGACGGCGACGCCAAGCCGAAAAAAGTGCTCAAGCCCGCGCCCACCAGCGGCCGCAGCTTAGGGCGGGCAATCATCGTCGCCTCGCTGTTCGTGGCGGTGGCGTGGATTTACGCCTCGGTGACCCAGCAGCGCTATCAACTGGTGCCGGTGCAGAACACCGAGAATACGTTCATGTATCGGCTCGATCAGCGCTCGGGCGCGGTGCACTTCTGCACTACGCAGCAGTGCGTCGAACTGCCGGTGAAATGAGCCGCGCTATTTGGCGCTGAGCGTCGACTTCAGGGTCGCCAGCGCGCTTTCCAGTTCACGCAGCAAGACCGTTGCGTCGGTCGCCGAGAGCGTATTCGGCCGCGTCATCTGAACCGATGCCGTCTGTCCGCCGGACAACTTGATCTCGATGGTGCGCGTCACGGGGCCGGTTGACTTGCCCACGGGCTGCGCGCCGTCGTCGGCGTTGTAGTTCTTGCGGATGTCGTAGCGCACCATGGCGTCGTCCACGGAACGAGATGTCAGCGCGCGCCAGAAGCCCAAGGCCTCCCACTTCTCGAAGGGGCCGAACACTTCCAACTGCTTGCCCGAGGCCAGCTTGGTGAAGCTGGAATCGGCGTACTCGCCGCCGACCACCGAGTAGATCTTCTGGTTCGGGTCTTCCGCCGCCTTGAGGAAATAGCGCACCAGGGCGTTGTCGACCGTCTTGCCGGTCAGGTCGCGCCAAACCACCTTGGCCTCTCGCTCGCTGAAAGGCCCGCGCTTTTCAAGCTCGGTACCCGTCGCCGGTTCGGTGAAAGAGGTGTCGGCGTATTCGCCGCCGATGACGTAAAACTGCTGGGTCGACATGCCGTAAGCCGTTCAAGGAACAATGGAATTCACACCATAGCCTACCTGCGCGATTTTTCCACAGGCTTGAAGCGGTTTCCTTTCGTCCGTGAAGTGCCTATGTATGGGCCATGTCCACACCCAAGCCCATTCACGTCATCGGCGGCGGGCTGGCCGGCTGCGAAGCCGCCTGGCAGATCGCCCGAGCGGGTTTACCCGTTGTGATCCACGAAATGCGCCCCGCGCGCATGACCGAAGCGCACAGCACGCAAGGCCTGGCCGAACTGGTGTGCTCCAACTCGTTCCGCTCCGACGACGTGGATTACAATGCCGTCGGCTTGCTGCATGAGGAAATGCGCCGGGCGGGTTCGCTTATCCTCTCGGCGGGCGACGCAAATCGATTACCCGCGGGCGCGGCCTTGGCCGTGGACCGCGACGGCTTTTCCAAAACGGTCGAAGAGGCGTTGCTGAAAGACCCGCTGGTGACGTTAGACCGCGCCGAGGTGCCGGGACTGCCGCCGAGCGATTGGGACAGCGTCATCATCGCCACGGGCCCGCTGACCTCGCCTGGCCTGAGCGTCGCCATCAAGCAGTACACCGGCGAGGATGCGTTGGCCTTCTTCGACGCCATCGCGCCCATCGTCACTCGCGAGTCCATCAACATGGACGTCGCTTGGTTCCAGTCACGCTACGACAAGGGCGCGGAAGTGCCCGGCGGCGGGGCGGACTACATCAACTGCCCCATGACCAAGGAGCAGTACGAGAATTTCGTCGTGGCTCTGCAAGTGGGCGAGAAGACCGAGTTCAAGGAGTGGGAAAAGAACACGCCCTACTTCGAAGGCTGCCTGCCCATTGAAGTCATGGCCGAGCGCGGCATGGATACGCTGGCCTACGGGCCCATGAAGCCGGTGGGCCTGACCGATCCGCGTACCGGACGGAGGCCCCATGCGGTGGTGCAGCTGCGCCAGGACAATGCACTTGGCACGCTGTTCAATCTGGTGGGCTTCCAAACCAAGTTGAAACACGGCGAGCAGATGCGCATCTTCCGGCAAATTCCGGGCTTGGAGAACGCCGAGTTCGCGCGCCTGGGCGGCATCCACCGCAACACCTTCATCAACTCACCCAAACTTTTGGACTTGTCGCTGCGGCTCAAGGCCATGCCGCGCCTGCGTTTTGCGGGCCAGATCACCGGCTGCGAGGGCTACGTGGAAAGCGCGGCCGTGGGCCTCATGGCCGGGCGCTTCGCCGCCGCCGAACGATTGGGCGAGCCGATCTCCATGCCGCCCAACACGACCGCATTAGGCGCGATCCTGGGCCATATCACCGGCGGGGCCGACGCCGAGACCTTCCAGCCCATGAACGTCAACTTCGGCCTGTTCACCGACATCGACGCCCGCGACCCGCGCGGACGGCCCCTCAAAGGCCGCGACCGCAAGAAGGCGCTGTCGGCCCGCGCGCTGGCCGACGTCGATGCGTGGCTGGGGCTGACCCGCGCGGCGGCGGAGTAGTCAGAACTTTCCGCGCCACGCACTCCAGATCAGCTGCATGATGCTGGGGCGAATATTTGCAACGTCCGAATGTACAGCGCGCAAATATTGCCCGGCCATCGTCGCGGCCAGCAGTGCCGGGATCGCGCGGCGGTCTACCTGAACGGCCCGGGCCTTGCCGAGGTGGTCGCGGGCTGTCTCAACGTAGGCGCTGAGATTTATTTCTGGATCGTGCAGCACCGCCGCGCGGATCAGCCGCGCTATGCCATAGGCAATCCCCGCATGCGTGGCGGCGGGTGTCGCGGGCGCACCCAGAACTTCCAAAACTAAATCAATCAATCGCGCGCTCGTGCCTTCCGCGAACGTTTCCATGTCCGCGACGCTGCCGAAGGACCCTTGCGCATCGATCTCTTGTTCGCGCGTGGCGATGATGGTTTCAAAGTGCGGCTGAGACAGGGTGTTGTTTTTGATGGCTTCGGCCAAGGCTTCGGTCACCGGGTTGCCCTGCGGTGCGCCTTTGCCCGAATAAATTCCCGCGATGACGTCGCGCCACCATTGCAGCTTGATGCGCCCGATCATGGCCTCCGACACATGACTGCGGATGCGCGCCAGTTCGGCGTTGAAGGCATACAGCGCCATGACGTCGCTACGGCGGTCCGACGGTGCGAACAGCGCCATGATATAGCGGTCGCGGTCCTCGCGGCGTACCAAGTCGGCGATGTATTGGGCGCGGTCGTGCATTTGTCTTGTCGGGTGAAAGGGCCTGATGCATTAGAATAAGCCCCATCACCCATTCCGCCAAACCCCTTGCGCACCGTGTCCACGCCGCCTGCAAAATCTGAAAACTTCCCCGTCGCCGGATGGTTCATCGCCGCGCGGAACCGGCCCGTTGTTCAGGCTTACTACGCCTTCGCGCGCACGGCCGACGACATTGCTGATTCGGCCGATTTATCCGTGATCCAAAAGCTCGGCGCATTGGATGAGATTGAGAAAACGCTGGAGAATGACGCTTTGGGCGCGATGCTGCGCGAGCGCGGCATTCCCATCGCCCATGCCGCCGATCTGCTGACGGCCTTTCGCGCCGATGCGCGCAACACCGTTATCCGCACCTTCGACGAGTTGCTGACTTATTGCCGCAGTTCGGCCGCGCCCGTCGGGCGGTTTTTGCTAGCGCTGCACGGCGAGACCGCTGCACAAGCACAATCCGACGCCTTGTGCGCGGCACTACAAATTCTGAATCATATTCAGGACGCGCGCGCCGACGCCGAGCAGCTCAAGCGCTGCTACATCCCGCTGGCGTGGCTCAATGCCCAAGACATCGACCTGATCGATCTGCTCGATCCGCGCGCACTGATGACCTATAGCCCCGGCTATGTGCCCATCCGCGACGACTACACTCACGACGACGATCCCGGCGCGCACGCCGCGCAGCCCAAACCCATCGATCCGGTGAAATTACGGACGTGTCTGAACAAACTGTTGGATGAAGTAGAAAAACTTCTGATCGCCTCGCGCGCCCTGCCCGGCCAGATCGAGGATCGGGGATTGGCCGCGCAGAGTGCCATGATTCACTGTCTGGCGCAGCGCTTGCTGAATCTGCTACGCGCCAACGACCCTTGGCAGTTCAAGGTAAACTTGCGTGCCGTCGATTGGCTGGCTGCGGCGGTCGCGGGCCTTCGGGTACGTGTGTTCGGGCCATGAGCGGCCGAAGCTCATTTTATTGGCCGATGCGGTTGGCGGCCGAGCCCGAGCGCTCAGGCCTGTTCGCCATCTATGCCTGGTGCCGTCACATGGACGACATCGTGGACGGCCCCCTGGCCCCTGACGACAAAGCCCGCGCCATCGCCCTGTGGCGCGATTATTTCCTGAACGAGCGTTCAGCCACGGCCATGAATCATGACGACACGATGGTGGCCATGACGCTCAGTGCAGCCATGGCTGTACATGATCTGCCGCCGGCATTGTTTCTGCGCGTGCTCGACGGCATGGAGATGGACCTGGCGGGCGAGATGCGCAGCCCCTCCTTGGCTGCGCTGGAACTCTATGCCCATGCGGTCGCGGGCGCGCCGGGCGAACTGGTGTTGGCGGTGCTGGGCTGGCGCGGCGATGCGGCGTCCGCGTTCAGCAAAGTGTTGGGCGAAGCGGTGCAATACACCAACATTCTGCGTGACGTGGCCGAGGACGCAGCCCAAGGGCGTATGTATTTGCCGCGCGAAACGCTAGACGCGGCCGGCATCGCCGCGCAGGACCCGGCCATCGTGCTGGCCGATCCGCGCCTTGGAACCGCCTGGCTGTCTTTGGCGGTGTTTGCGGAAGCCAAATTTCATCTGGCCGACAGCCTGCTGCCCGACGCTGAAACCCGCCGGCGCATCGGTCCGGCGCTGGCCATGATGGCGGTCTATCGCATCTTGTGGCGCATGTTGCGCCGTCGCACATGGCGGCCGAGCGCGGCCAAAGTCAAAGTGCCTCATTGGCGCGCGATGCTGGCCACGTTGCGCGTGGCCTGGCTGGGTTATCCCGGATGACGGTGCACATCGTCGGCGGCGGATTGGCGGGACTCGCCGCAGCCGTGGCCTGCGCGAGCGCCGGCCATACCGTGGCGCTGTACGAAGCCTCACCGCATCTCGGCGGGCGGTGCCGCAGCTATCATCACGACGCATTCGGCTGCGAGGTCGATAACGGCGCCCACGCGGTGTTGTCGAACAATGCATCGACCGCGCGCTATCTCCGCCTGATCGGCGCGCAAGAACGCTTGCAAAACTTCATGCCGCATTTTGTCGATCTGCGCACCCGCGACTCATGGCAACTCAAATTACCCGATGCGCTATGGGACGCGACCTGTCGTCCGCCGGGCGTTACAGCAGTTGATTTGTTGGTGGGCGTTAGGCTGATGATGGGGCAGGATTTTCAACCCTCGCCGCGCGCCTTGGATACGCTCTGGGAGCCGCTGTGCACCTCAGGCCTGAATACGCCCTTTGGCGACGCCGATGTGCAGCTGCTCGCACCTGTACTGCGCGCGATGATCGGGTGGGGCGGCCTGCGGCGCGGCCTGCTGCTGCCCGATCGATCACTCAGCCGTACCTACATCACTCCGGCGGTCGAATGGCTGACATCGCGCGGCGCGGTGATCCGCACGACCAGTCCGCTGCGCGATGTATCGGTGACGCACGCCCGCGCGGCGCGATTGATCTTCGATCAGGCCGCCATCGACCTCGGGCCGCATGACCGCATCATCCTCGCCTTGCCGTGGTGGTCGCCGGTGTTGGCGCGGTTCGGCATCGCGTCGGCGGATCTGCCCGCCTCACCGATCCTCAACGTCCATTTTCAAGCGGGCGCAATCCCGCCGCGCTTCATCGGGTTCTGCGGGGGTTTAGCTCAGTGGGTGTGGACGCGCGGTGAACTGGCCTCCGTCACCATCAGCGCGGCTGATGACGCCATGAACCTGGACGCCGACGTGTTGGCCGTGCGCATCTGGGCGGAGATCGCGCCGGTGTTGAACCGGCCTGTTCAGCCGGTTCCGCCGGTCCACATCGTCAAGGAACGCCGCGCCACGCTGCGCCACGCAAAGGGCCTGAATGCGATTCGCACCAGCGCGCGCACTACTTTGTCCAATGTGTTTGTCGCCGGGGATTGGACGGCCACGGGCCTGCCCTGCACCCTAGAAAGCGCAATTAAATCAGGGTTTTTAGCCGCAGACCTACTTGCCCGTCCGTAACCGGCTGATTTTACGCATATTTCACGCCGCAAAAGGCGCGCCTGACGGTTGCCTCAGGCGGGTTTTTAGGTAACATGCCGCCACCTTGAGCCGGGCATGGGTAACGCCCGCCGCCAACAACAATGGGGATACTCATGATCAACGCGATCCTTCCGAATTTGCGCAACGCGGTCATCACGTCCGTCGTGCTGACGCTGGCGACCTTCTGGTTCACCACGCAAGGTGAAGTCGGCGGCCAGATGCTGGTGATCACGCGTTATCTTCACGTGCTCAGCGGCGTCATGTGGGTCGGCCTGCTGTGGTACTTCAACTTCGTGCAGATCCCCAACATGCCGAAAATCCCCGACGAGCAGAAGCCGGCCATCAGCAAGGTCATCGCACCCGAGGCACTGTTCTGGTTCCGCTGGTCTGCCATGGCCACCATCCTGACGGGCCTCTTCCTGTCGATGATCTCGGGCTACATGATCGACGCCATCACCATGGCCGAAGGCGCGCGCACCATCGGGTTGGGCATGTGGCTGGGCACCATCATGTGGTTCAACGTGTGGTTCGTGATCTGGCCGAATCAAAAGCGCGCCCTGGGCATCGTTCAGGTCGAGCCCGACGTGAAGGCCAAGTCGGCCCGCACCGCAATGCTGTTCAGCCGCACCAACATGGTCCTGTCGGTGCCGATGCTGTTCTGCATGGTTGGCCAGCAGAACGGCGTGATTTGGTAAGAGATTTTCGATAACGTGTGAAAAAGGGGCCTCACGGCCCCTTTTTTTATATCGCAATCAGGGCGGCCGCCACCGCGCGGCCCTCGCCCATCAGCACGTTGTAGGTGCGGCACGCCGAGCCGGTGTCCATCGGGTCGGCACGCAAGCCCGCGGCTTTGAACCTGGCCCTCAGGTCGGGGGGAATGGGCAGCGTCCTGTGGCCGCAACCCAGCAGGCACACGTCGATCCGCGCGGCATGAGCCAGCAGCATGGCGATCGCGTCTTCGCTCAAGGCATTGAAGTCCGTCGCGGGCCACACCGTCGCGCCCGTGGGCAACACCAGAACGCCACCGACGATCACCTGCCCCGACACGGTAAAGCGCCCTGCCCCATATTTTTGAATTCGGGGGCGTTCGGAGACGGCAGGAAGTTGTGTGGGTTTGATCTCCATCAAGCGACCATGACCCGGGAGAGATTGTTACCCAGGCTGACGTTCGTATTCCGGGGCCTGCTTGACGCCGGGGGCCTGTGCGTTGCTCAGGTCGTCATGGCGCAGGTCGAAGTACACCAGGATGGGCAGCGCGGTGTAGATGGTCGAGAACGAGCCGATGAACACGCCCCACATCAGGGCCAAAGTGAATCCGAACAGCACGTCGCCACCGCCCACCAGCAGCGCGGCGACGCCCAGCGCCACAGTGACGTTGGTCATCAGCGTGCGGGCAAGGACTTTGTTCAGGGCGAAGTTGAGCAGGTCAGGCAGCGGGACTTTTTTGTACTTGCGCAGCATTTCGCGCACGCGGTCATAAACCACCACGGTGTCGTTGATCGAGATGCCGGTGATGGTCAGCACGGCGGCGACGGTGTTGAGGTCGAACTGGATTTGAAAGATCGAGAAGATGCCGATGATGCTGATAACGTCGTGCGTCAGCGACAGCACCGCGCCCAAGGCAAATTGCCATTCAAACCGCGTCCAGACGTACACCGCGATGCCGATCAGGGCCATCGCAATCGCCATCGCGCCGTTGATGACCAGTTCGCCGCCGACCTTGGGCCCGACCACTTCGGTGCGCAGGGTCTCGTAGCCCTCGCCCAGCGCCGCCTGAACCTTCTTCAGCGCCTCGTTCTGAACCTGGTCGCCGCCCTCTTGGCGCTGCACGCGGATGGAGACGTCGCGGCCCGCGTCGCCGAAGGTGGTGATCGACACGTCGCCGATGCCGAGGTTGTTCAGTTTGTCGCGCAGGGGGCCGATATCAACCACCTCTTTCGAGCGCACTTCCACCAGCACGCCGCCGGCGAAATCGATGCCGAAGTTCAGCCCTTGCGTAAAGATGGAGGTCAACGAGCCGACGATCAGCACCATCGAGAAGATCGTGGGGATCAGCCGCGTGCCGATGAAGTCGAACTTGAATTCGCGCAGCACCAGCCGCATCAAGGGTTGGATGATCATGGCGGCGGCCCCTTAAATCGGCAGCGCGGTGCGCTTGCCGCTGCGGAACCACAAGATCAGCAGCGTGCGCGTGACGAGCGTGGTGGCGAAAAGCGAGGTGAAGATGCCGATGGTCAGCGTGACGGCGAACCCGCGGATCGGGCCCGAGCCCAGGAAGAACATCAGCACGCCTGAGATCAGCTGGGTGATGTTGGAATCCAGAATCGCTGCGAAGGCCTGGTTGAAGCCGGAACTGAGCGAGTTCAGCAGCGTGCGGCCCGCGGCCATTTCCTCGCGCATGCGCTCGTAGATCAGCACGTTGGAGTCCACCGACATGCCCAGCGTCAGCACGATGCCGGCGATGCCGGGCAACGTCAGCGTGCCGCCGAGCGCGGTGAGCGCACCCAACAGGCAGACGACGTTAATGGTCATGGCGATCACGGCCAGGACGCCGAAACTGAAGTAGGCGAGAATCATGAACAGCGTGACGAGCGCCGCGCCGACGATACTGGCGATCTGGCCGTCGCGGATGGAGTCAGCACCCAGGCTGGGGCCGACCGAGCGCTCTTCCAGGATCACCAGCGGCGCAGGCAAGGCGCCGGCGCGTAGCAGCAGGGCCAAGTCCTGCGCGCCCTCGACGGTGAAGCCGCCCTCGATGTAGCCGTTGCCCCCGGTGATCGGGCTTTTGATGTTCGGCGCGCTGATCACCTTGTTGTCGAGCACGATGGCCAGGCGCTGATTGACGTTGGCCGAGGTCACCGCGCCGAAGCGCCGTCCGCCGGCGGTGTCGAAGCGGAAGGTCACCACGGGACGGCCTTCCATAAAGGTGGCTTGGGCGTCCACCAACCGCTCGCCGCTGACTTCGACGCGGCGGCGCACGGGATACATCTGTCCGGTGCCGTCGCCGCCTTCGATCAGCATCGTACCCGGCGGCATGTCGCCCGGCGTCAGCCCGCTGACGTTGGATTCCACCAGATGGAAGTTCAGCTTGGCCGTCTGACCGATCAGCGCCTTGATGCGCTCGGGGTCCTGGACGCCGGGCAGTTCGACGATGATGCGGTCGCTGCCCTGGCGCTGAATGTTCGGTTCGCTGGTGCCGAATTCGTCGACGCGGCGGCGCACGATCTCCAGGCTTTGGTTCAGCGCCGCGACTTCACGCTCCCGGCGCAGTTTGTCGGGCACGGAAACGCGGATGCGGTTTTCCTCCAACGTCTCGACGGTCAGGTTGACAGCGGCTTTGGTGATCAGGTCCCTGGCCTGGGCGAGGTCGGCCGGGTCGGTGATCGAGACGAACACGCCCTCGTCGCTGGCGCGAAGGTTGCGGAACCCGATGCGCGGCTCGCGCAGCGTGGACCGGATGGTTTCTTCAAGGTCGGTGATCTGTTCTTTATAGACCGCGTCCAACTCGACTTCGAGCAGCAGATAAGACCCGCCCTGCAGATCCAACCCAAGCTGCATCGGCTTCAGCCGTTCCGCCGCCCACGCGGGCAGCGCCGACAACACATCCCGGCCGACGAGATTGGGCATCGTGAAGACGAAGCCGAGAATGGTGACGGCGATGACGAAGGCGAGCTTGGTGGCGGAGATATACATCGAAGTCCCGTTGGGAAAGACGGCGCGGCGACAGCCTAGTCTTTCTTGTCCTTATCCTTGTCGCCGTCTTTTTTATCGGCGTCCTTCTTATCCGCATCGTTGGCGGGCGCGGGCTCGGTCTTGCTGAGCACGTTGGCGATCATGTCGCGCAAAACCCTTACCCGAACCCCCTCGGCGATCTCGATCTGCAGTTCGCGCTCGGCGTCCATAACCTTGGTGACCAGGCCGATGATGCCGCCGTTGGTGACCACGCGGTCGCCGCGGCGCACGGCCTCCAGCATGGCGCGGTGTTCCTTCATCTTTTTCTGCTGGGGACGGATCAGCAGGAAGTAGAACACGACGAAAATCAGGATCAGCGGGATAAAAGCCGTAAACCCGCCCGTGGGGTCGGCGGCGGCCTGGGCGTAGGCCGGAGAAACCAGCATCCGAAGCTCCTCTGATGGCGCGGGGCAGGCCCGTTCAAGGGCGCGTCGCGCGGCGTCGAACCGATAGCGGCCTAAACGCCGCCAAAAGCGGGCGGACTATACTCAGGCGGGGGGGTATTGCAAACAATATCGGGGTGTTTTCGGGGATTGCAAGCCGTGCCCTGAAACGCGCTTTTTACGTTACGGCGCAATCTGTTAACCTGCCCTCATGCCACGTAAAAAAACCCCTAAACCCCGCCCCGCCGCCGCCAAGGTCGACGCCTTCGTCTGGCACCCGGTGAAGGGTGAATTAGCGCCGGTGGCGAAGGTCAGCCGCGTTCCCATGGCCCTGCTCAGGGGCATCGAACGCCAGACCGAAACCTTGCTGGCCAATACCCGCCGCCACGCCCAGGGCCTGCCAGCCAATAACGCGCTGTTGTGGGGCGCAAGGGGCACGGGCAAAAGCTCGCTGATCAAAGCCGTGCACGCGGCGGTGAACGACGAACTGGCGGGGACGAAAAAACTGGCGCTGGTGGAAATCCACCGCGAGGACATCCCCACCCTGCCCGTTCTGCTGGCGCTGCTGCGCGCCGCAGCCCGGCGCTTCATTCTGCTGTGCGACGATCTGTCGTTCGAGGGCCAGGACACCAGCTATAAGGCTCTGAAAAGCGTCCTGGAGGGCGGCATCGAGGGTCGGCCCGAGAACGTGGTGCTGTACGCCACCTCCAACCGCCGCCACCTGATGTCGCGCGAGATGATCGAGAACGAACGCGCCGCGGCGATTCACGACACCGAGCCCATCGAGGAGAAAGTCTCGCTGTCCGATCGATTTGGCTTATGGCTGGGGTTCCATCACCTCGACCAGGAGACTTATCTCGCCATCGTCGCGGGCTATGCGGCGGCCTTCAAACTGCCGATCAAGGCCGATGCGTTGACGGCGCGTGCCGTCGAATGGTCGATGACGCGCGGTGCGCGTTCAGGCCGCGTGGCGTGGCAGTTCATTCAGGATCTGGCCGGAGAATTGGGCGTAAAGATTACGCTCTAAACATCAAGCTTCCACGATGTCGCGGTACATGGGTGCCAGCAGGGCGAGCAGCTTGTTTTGCGCCCGGAACGGCACATCATGCTTGTCCATCGCCAGTTGCAAGGCCTCCACCAAGGCGTTGAAGTCTTCCATGGTGATGCCCAGACCGCGATGCACGCCCTTCATGTTCGCGCCCGTATAGACGCAATCCCCGCCCAGCAGTTCGCAGAATTGAAGCGTCAACTGTTCGCTGACGCGCTTGCGGTCAACGTTCTCGAAGAACGGCCTTAGGCGGGAGTCGGTCATGTAGTTGATCTCAAGATCATCGACGATGGCGCGCATGCCCTGCGTGCCGCCGAACGCCGCCAGCGGATCGGCCGCGGCCCGCGCCGGGATGATGCGGCCCAAGGCGACCAATGCCGTGGCAAACAAAAAGCGACGGCGACCGGAGAGAAATGGCCTGGCAAGGGTTTTGGTCATGATCAGAACCCCACTTGTGTGGAAATGTAGGCGGCATCCTGCTTGCGGGTGACGACGTTGCCCAGCCTGACGTACGCCGCGGTGATCGATATGTGCTTGTTGGGGAACCACGCGATGAACACGTCCGACCAGTCGCCTTCCTTGGCGACGGCGGCCAGCTTGTTGGGCTTCATGCGGTACTCCGCGCCGAGCGCCCAGTTTTTGCTGAGCAGGACGGCGACCGAGCCTTCCAGCATCGGCTTGTAGGCGCCCTTGAAGCCCAGCACGCCGGTTTGATTGGCCTTGGTGAAGCGCAAGGTGCCGTTGAGCAGCAGGCTTTGCGATAAAATCAGCTTGGTCGCGCTGAGGTACAGATCCACGCCGTCGTTGGTGCCCGCCCCCAAGGCCGTCAACAGAGCGCCGCGGTTGTTGTGTTTGTACTGCGCGCCCAGCGCGATCTGCGGCAGCCACGTGTCCTGATCCAAGACCGCATCGCCGGCCACCTTCACCTTCAGGCCGATGACGTCTTGCCGGATGGTGAACCCCTTGCCCAGCCCCAGGACCGTGCCGACATCCTCGGTGTTGAACAGCTGGCGCGTGACGGAAAACTCGACCCGGTCGTACAACCCCATCGCCGCGCCGTAGCTGTTGAGGTGGTAGTCCTTGGTTTTGATGTGCGTGAAATGCGCGTTGCCGCCGATCTGATTATTCGTTCCGTAGCCCGTGATCAGCGCCCAAGGCGTCAGTCCGCCGCCGCCTGCTCCTTCCAGCTGCGAAACGCCGCCGGTGGCCAACAGCTTGCCGCCCGTCAGCGCATCGCTGGTGACGGGCGGTGCGGAAAGCTGGGCCTGGGCAGCGCACGAAAACAGCGCCGCGACCAGTGCGAGTGGTTTAAAGAACTTGCTCACTGCTGACGGTCTTTTCGCCTATTGATTGTATTGTTCATAGGACATTTGGGCATCAGCATCGACTCGAAATTTTTCCCAATATGCCGATGCCCGCAACGCAACCGCCGAAAACCCATTATTTTCCAGTATTAAATGGCTAGGCCCAATCAAGCAGGGTTTGCCCTAGCAGTCGGCCGAAGGTTAATGCCGGGGTGACCATCATGCCGTTGGTATAGGCGTTGCCCGAGGTCGCCCCGGCTCCGATCACCTCACCGGCGGCATAGAGCCGCGCCACGGCTTGCCCGTCCTCGCCCACGACGCGCAGTGTGTCGTCCACCGCCAACCCGGCAAACGACAGGATGCTGATGCCCTGGATCGCCACGGCATAGAACGGCCCGCGCGCAAGCGCCAACGGCATGTGCTTGCGGCCGAACACATCGGCGTTTTTGGCCTGGCCCGCGTTATATGCACCGAGCGTCTGCACAAGCCCGTTGGCGGGCACGCCGATCTTGCGCGCCAGGGCCTCGACGGAGTCCGCCGAGGCGAACATCGGATGCAGGTCGAACAGTCCGTCCAGGCGATCCTTGGGCAAGGCCGGCAGCAGCGGCGGCGCGGTGTCAGCCATTTGCTGATCGTAGATGATCCAGGCGCGCATGCCCGGCTGTTTCAACAGCGCATGCTCGCGCTCATCGACGCTGGGGTTGTCCTCGGCCATGAACCGTTCGCCGCGGCGGTTGACGATGATCTCCCACGGCGGACGCGCACGTGGGTTGATCGCGGCTGACGCGAAGATCGGGCTGGGATAGTTCGTGTCGGTCAGAATCGAACCCGAGTTGCACAGGTATTTCTCGCCGCCGCGCACATATCCGCCGGCCGCCACGCCCAGCTCGATGCCCTTACCCTGGCTGTACGGATAGGCCGCGCGCGCATACAGCGGCACGCCGTGCAGGTCTTGGAACATGGCCGGATTGGCCGCACAGCCGCCCGCCGTCAGAACGACATTTTTCCCGCTGTGTGCGCTACGCACGCCGTCAGTGTCTTCAACGATCACGCCCGTCACAACGCCGGTGCTGCTTTGCACCAGTTCCAGCGCGCCGGTGCGCATCAGAACTTTGATTTTACCCTCGGCGATCAGCGCTTCGCAGATCGGACGCAGGACATTCAAGATGCTGCGCCCGCCATCGGGGCCCCAGATGTAGCGCGGCGTGGTGAACGGCTCGTGCGCGCCCTCTAGCACCGGGTGTTCGGGCAAGGCGGCAAAGCCGTTGTCGGACAGCCAGTCGACGGTGGCGGCGGCATGATCCACGAACACCCGCGCCAGGGCCGGGTCGCAGGTGCCGCGGCTGATGCGCATGATGTCGTCGAAATGGGCGTCGGGCGAATCGGCGATGCCGCGCGCGGCCTGCAGTTTCGTCCCCGCCGCAGCGATCTGCCCGGCGGAGCGGTCGAGCGTACCGCCAAGCCGGCCGGACTTCTCGATCAGCAGCACGCGCGCTCCGCGCTGGGCGGCGAAAATCGCGGTCGGCAGGCCGGCCGTGCCGCCGCCTACCACGATCACATCCCAAACGTCCTGGGCCGTGCTTCGTCGCGGCCTGAGCAGCGCCGCGCCGCCGAGCGCTGCCAGGAATGCGCGCTTGGAGAGCGCCATCGCTTAGCCCGCCGCGTCCAGATGCTTCATCGGATCGACGGACTGCGTGCCCTGGCGGATTTCAAAGTGCAGCTGCGGCTGGTCGACGTTGCCAGTGCGCCCGACGGTGGAGATCACCTGGCCTTGCAGCACCTGATCGCCGCGCTTGACCAGCAGCTTGTCGTTATGCGCATAGGCCGTGATCCAGCCGTCGGCGTGCTTGATCAGCAGCAGATTACCGAAGCCTTTGAGTTCATTGCCCGCGTAGGCCACCACGCCGTTGTCTGCGGCTTTGACTTGTGTGCCTGGCGCGGCGGCGATGTTGATGCCGTCGTTATGAAGTCCCTTCGCCGCGGGTCCGAAACCCGACAAAATCTTGCCTTTGAGCGGCCAGATGAAGCGCGTGGCCACGCGCGGCGGCGGCTTGGTCAACGGCGCGGGCTCGGGCGGCAGCGAGGCGGTCTGCATCGGTTCAAGCGGTGTCGGCGGCGGCGGATTTGACAAAACCGGTTCGGGCGAGACCTCGCGGGGCAAACCTTGCGGTTGGGGTTGGGACAACGGCGCGGTCATGGGCTGCGGTTCGCCCGGCGGCGGGGCCAAGGACTCGCGCGCAATGGGCGTCGAGCGCGGCGCGCTGCCGCTGGGAACCGACACGTTCACCGGCGGCAGATCGGCCTGCACGGGAGCGGCGGCGACGCTGAACGGATCGGGGATCCACAGCATCTGCCCGGGATAAATCGTATAGGGCGCGGTCAAATCGTTGGCCGCTGCGATCAGGCGCATCTCGACGCCGTATTGGCGGGCGATCTTCGACAGCGTATCGCCGGCTTCGATTTTGTAGGACAGCGCCGGATCAAGGATGAGCTGCTGGCCGACGCGCAGTTCAAAAGGCGAGCGCAAGCCGTTGCGCGCTATGATAGCGCGCGTAGGAACGTTGTAGCGCCGCGAGATGGTGTAGAGCGTATCGCCCTGATCGACCTTGACGGTGCGGCTTTTGCCTTCATTCCAAAGGAAGCCGCCTTGAAAGCCCGGCGGCGGCTCGAACTTCGGCGCGCAGGCCGAGGCAAATGCAAGAACCGCAATAATGACGACGAACCTGAACATGACCACACTATACAGTCATTCCCGCGCAAGCGGGAATCCAGTTTTATGTTTATTCAACATGATCAAGGTGGGTGCCCGCTTTCGCGGGGACGACGAATTAGTGTGGCCGCTTCGGGGCGTTCTCATGCTCCGGCGGGACGCCTTGGACCATGGGCACGAAGCGCACCGGGAACAGGCGCTCGCTGTGGAATTTCTTGCCGTCCTTGCGCACGCGGATGACCTCTTGATTGAGGCCCGCGGGGTCGCCCACCGGCAGCACCATCACCCCGCCCTGGTCCGACAACTGCGCCACAAGGTCCGGCGGCACGACGCGCGCTGCGGCCGTCACCAAAATCCGGTCGAACGGGGCCTGGGCGGGCCAGCCCTTGTAACCGTCACCGGCCATGGTGGTGATGTTGTGGATGCCAAGCGTGGTGAAACGTTTTTCCGCCTGGGCCAAGAGGTCGCGGTGCCGCTCGATGGTGTACACGCGCCGGCACAGCTTGGATAAAATCGCGGCCTGATAGCCGCTGCCGGTGCCGACCTCTAACACCTTCTGCCGCTCGCCGATGTCCAAGGCTTGCGTCATCAGGCCCACGATCAACGGCTGGCTGATGGTCTGGCCGCAGTTGATGGGCAATGCACGGTTGGCGTAGGCCTGATCGAGAAACGCCTCCTCGACGAAGGCCTCGCGCGGGGTCGTCTCGATGGCGGACAGCACATCGGTATTCGTGACCCCCTGGTTGCGCAGGTCCATGATCAGGCGAATCTTGCGGCTGTCGTGACTCATGGCCGAGCCTTAAAGCACGAAGGTCTTAAGAAGCGGCGAATGCCTTGTGCAGGGATTGCATCGTGCCGTCGTGCGTCAGGTCGACGTTGAGCGGCGTGACCGAGATGAAATTATCCGCCACCGCCTTCAGGTCGCTACCCTCGACGTTCTCGTCGGCCAGGCGGCGCGCGGCGATCCAGATGTAGGGTTTGCCGCGCGGGTCGTGACGGTGAATCAGATCATCGCCGATCTTGTGCTTGCCCTGGCGCGACACCTTCACGCCCTTGACGTCGTCCGGGTCGCAGTCGGGGAAGTTCACGTTGATCAACACCTGCTTCGACCAACCGACGGTGCAGGCTTGGCGCACCAGATCGGGGCCATGGCGCAACGCGACATTCCACGGCACGTTTTCGGCGTCGTCGAAGTCCTGGCTGAAAGCGATGGCGCGGTATCCCAGCAGCGCGCCTTCCATGGCGGCGGCCACCGTGCCCGAATAGTGCACGTCCTCGCCCAAATTCACGCCCATGTTGACGCCCGAGAGCACCAGATCCGGCGGATGATCCTTCATCAGGTGATTGATCGCCAAAAGTACGCAGTCCGTCGGCGTGCCGTTCACCGAGTAGCGCTGATCGGAAATCTTCACCGGCCGCAACGGATGATGCAGCGTCAGCGAGTGCCCCGCGCCGCTTTGCTCGGCGGCCGGTGCGACCACCCAGATGTCGTCCGACAGGCTACGCGCGATCTTTTCCAGCACCACCAGACCGGGCGCGGCAATGCCGTCGTCGTTGGACAGCAGGATGCGCTTGCCTTTCAGATTCGGCAGCGGGGCGAAATGTCCGCTCATCGCTTGATCAGTTCAAGGCCGCCCATGTAGGGCTGCAGCACCTTCGGCACGCGGATCGAGCCATCTGCTTCCTGATAGTTCTCCATCACGGCCACCAGCGTGCGCCCGACCGCGAGGCCCGACCCATTGAGCGTGTGCACGAAGCGCGTGCCCTTGGTTTCGCCCTCGGCCCGGAAGCGTGCGTTCATGCGGCGTGCCTGGAACTCGTGCGCGTTGGAGCAACTGGAGATCTCGCGGTAGGTGTTCTGAGCTGGCAGCCAAACTTCCAAGTCGAAGGTGCGCGCCATTGAGAAGCCCATGTCGCCGGCGCACAGCGCCATGACGCGGTAGGGCAATTCCAACTGCTGCAAAATCGTCTCGGCGCATTTCAAGATGTGCTCGTGCTCGGCGTCGGACTGTTCAGGCGAACACACGCTGACCAGCTCCACTTTCTCGAATTGGTGCTGGCGGATCATGCCCTTGGTGTCCTTGCCCGCGGCACCGGCCTCGGAACGAAAGCACGGCGTGAAGGCGGTGAGACGGATGGGCAGTTCTGCTGCGCCAAGAATTTTGCCCGAGACCATATTGACCAGCGAAACTTCCGAGGTCGGAATCAACCACTGGCCCGCAGTGGTGAGATATAGGTCTTCCACGAACTTGGGCAGCTGGCCCGAGCCTTGCAGCGCCTCGGCCTTGACCAGCAGTGGCGGGTTGACCTCAGTGAAGCCGTGAGCCGTGGTGTGGGTGTCGAGCATGAACTGCGCCAGCGCGCGTTCCATGCGGGCCAGCGCGCCCTTCAGGATGGAGAAACGCGCGCCGGAAATCACGGCGGCTTGGTCAAAATCGAGAAGCCCTAACCCCTGCCCCAGGTCGGCGTGGTCCTTAACCGTATAACTAAACGCACGCGGCGTGCCCCATGTGCGCAGTTCGACGTTGGCGGTTTCGTCTTTTCCTTCAGGCACCGTCGCATCGAGCAGATTGGGCACGGTCATCAGCACATCGCGCAGATACTGGCCGACCTCCTGCTCCTTGGCTTCCAAGGCGGTCATGCGGTCTTTGATCGTCGCCACTTCGGCCATCTGCGCGGTGGCGTCGCCGCCCTTGGCCTTCACCTGACCGATCTGTTTGGACACGTCGTTGCGGCGCGATTGCAGCGTCTGCAGTTCGGTGATGACGCCGCGGTGATTGGCGTCCAGTTCCAGAATTTCCTTGGACCGGGCGACCGCACCCCGGCGCGCCAGCGCTGCGTCGAACGCCGCCGGATTATCCCTGATCCACTTGATGTCGAGCATGATCGCAAAGCCCCAAGAGCGAGCAGCGCTTGATTGGAAGCAAGCTGCTCGCTCTCTCTATTGGTTGGCGCATCGTTTTGCCGAAAGCCGGAAGTCCACTTTTCGGCACGATGCGCTAAATGAGGCGCGGTTATAGGGCTGGGGCCCTACCTTTTCAACTGCACCGGTCCGGGGCGACGGCCCGGTGGCGGGCCGGGAGTGAGATAGGTTTCCGAAGGCGTAGGTTCAACGGGAATCGCGGAAAACTTACCGGTCAGTTCGGCATTGCGCTTTCCGCGGTCCCAGACCACAGCTACGGCTTTGCCCTGCGCGGCGGGTTCTCGCAGCGCCGCCAGCACGACAGAGGCCACCCCGCGCCGAGAGACGAAGTCGAACTTGTACTCCGCGCGCGGCATGATCTTTACGCCCCAATCCCCGGGCGGCGGCGGTTCCAGACCCCGTAAGCCGATCATATCATCAGTCGCAAGCCCCCCAGGACCGATGATGGTATACGGCAAACCGCTTGCCTGCAGATAATCCTCCGCCTTGGTCATCCAATACAACACCATCCCGAAACGTGATTCGAGTTTATGGTTAAAGCGATGGCCCGCCGTCGATGAGGTCATGACCACGATCTGTTTGGTGTTCGTCGCCTTGGCCGCGTCGATCAGGTTACGCACAGCTAGGTATTGGGCGAACTGCGGCGCTTCGACGCCGATGAAGTCACCGTGGCCCAAAGCGCTGACGACGTAGTCGGAGCCTTCAACTGCGCGCATGACGGCAGGCACATCGTGCATATTGGCTTCGACCCAGTGGATGTCGCTGCCGTAACGCTGCCTGGCGCGATTGACGTCGCGCGTCGAGGCCGCGACCTCATAGCCATTGGCCTTCAGCAGGTTGACAATTTCGATGCCCGAACGCCCTGTGCCGCCTGCCACGAACACCCGATCAGCCGCCTGAGCCGAGCCCGCCGTCATAGCGATAAAGAGAAGCAGCCGCATCATTTGGCGCGCGTCCAGTCGAGACAGATGGCTATGCCACCCGCGGCCAACTGCGCGGCAGGCACCGATTGTACCTGGAAAATCCACTCGTCCGATGCCGGATAGTAGTTCAACTCAACATTATAAGCGTTGCTGAGCCGGCAGAACATCTTCTGAGAATTGGGAATCGCGAATTCCTGCGCCATGACGCCACGCGCGGTGAAGGCAAACCGCTTAATCACCGCCTCGGGCGGATCAAGCGTGTCCAATTCCACCAGCGGCGGAATATCGATACGCATCGCCCCTGAGTCGACAGATTGCGCCCAGCAAGGAGCTGCGATCAGCATAGCCAGGGCTACCCAGCGCCTCACTTCGCGACACTGCTCTTTTTGTCGATGATCTGCTTGTAGAAGTTCATTCCGGTGGTGTGGGCGTCCGCCGCGGTGAATTCCTTCGGCGCTTCCAAATGCGTCGGGTAGCGCTGGGCCACATATTGCACTAAATCGGCGGGCATGTCTTCGACGCGGGCCAGTTTCGCTGAGCGCATCTGAAAAATCAGGTGACCCGGCGCGTTACCCATTTCCAACCAAGGCAAGAACGACGAGACACTGTTGGTCGCGCCGACACATCGAGCTGAGGTGAGTTTAGGGTTGGTCAGCTCGGACAGCTTGGTGAAGTAGTTGTGATACTCCGAGAGTTCCCAGCGCGTGTCCTGGCCGTGCAGAGGATAGTCCCTCGGTTGGATTTCAGCTTCTCGATTAATGAAGAAGTTCCGTGCAAAAAAGGCGTCATCGCCGCTAATCTTCACGCTCACGTCGAATGTATTGCCAAGGTCGGCGACGAGGTACTGGCGATTGAACTCCTGGACGATGTCCATGACTTCGACATCGCGTTCCAGATAAGGGTTATACCAGGAATTGATGATCTTGCCCGTCATGGCGTCGCGATAGACCGCCACCTCGCGGTGCAGACGCACCCAACCGCCAGCTGTGCGCTGATAGCGCCGAACCGCATAGGCCTCGGTGTCGAACAGCTTGCGGTCTTTTTGCCCCTCGAAGAAAGTGTAGATGGAACCCGCGCCGTACTGAACGACTTGCGCGCCGCCCACGTCGCCTTCGACCTTGATGAAAGAGTCGAGCCTCTGAGTCGGATCGGTGAAATCGATCTTCATGATTTGGCCTTGGCGCGCTGGGCGTCGATGCGCTTTTTGAAGTAACTCCAACTGGACTCATTGGGTCCTGTCACCGTGGTCGGCGCTTCGAAGATCGACGGATCGCGCTTCTCCCAATAATCCAGTATCTCGCGTGGTAAATCCTTGACCGATTTCAGCTTCTTCGACCGGACTTGGCTGAGCAGCCAGCCGCGCCGCTGCCCCATCTCCATCCACGGAAACCAGTTTCCCACACGCGTGTTCGCGCCGATCATCGGCACCGAGGGCGTGGAAGTATCGGCCAAATCCGTGACGGCGGCATAATAGGTATAAAGTTCGGCGAACTTGTAGGAGTTGCTCTGTGAATACAGCGGATACTCCTCCACCGGCATTTCCGAGGGTTTGGTGGCCAGAACGTCGCGCACGAAGCACACCTTGTCGGCCATAAGCGAAGTCTGCGGTGGGCTGCGGAACTCACCGCTCGAAGGATCGTTCTTCAGGTGCACCACCTCGACCCGTCGCTGCGTGAATGGATTATCCCAAGTATCCAAGGGCTTGCCCGTCGCTTTATCGACGTAGATGCCGGCCTCCTTGCCAAGCCGCAACCAGCCGGCGTCGGTCTTCTTTAGGCGCTGCACGCTGAAAAGGCTGAAGTCGAACAGGTGATGCCCGCCCAGGTGGGGCATCCAAGCGAAGACGCTGCCCGAAGCCCAAGTCACTGACTGAGCACCGCTGATATCGCCGGTGGCACGCAGATACGCGCTTAACTTGTCGATATCATCCTCAAGTTTCAGCGTCGGTGGCGCTGCCGCCCGGGCCGCGCTGAAACTCCATGGAACGGCCGCAGCAAGGATCAATGCGGACCTGCGGTGCCAGTCAGATAAGGTTCCCTGCTCAGAAGTCATAGCTGGCCCTGACGCCGAACTGCTGCCCGCGCGAGGGAATCAGCGAGACCACCTGCGGCGAGGCGACCGGGAAGCGCGTGAAATCCGTGGCGATTCCGATGCGCTGCGGCGTCTTGTCATCGAAAATGTTCTTGCCAAACACCTCGAGTTTCCAGTTCGACGCCTCGATTCCGGTCCGCAGATTTACTTGCACCAAGTTGCCCGCCCAATTGAGGTTGGTCTCTTCGCCGAATATCTTGGAGCGGTAGACGAGGTCGCCACGCATGAACCAATCATAGTCGCCCATGACCGGCGCTGTGAAGGTGCCGCTGAGCGAGCCGGTGTATTTGGGCGTCGAGCGAGTGGTTTTGCCCTTCGCATTGCCGTTCCCCAGGATGTTGGCCCCGTTGGCTTCGTTGGGGAAGTTGGTGAACTCGTGATCGGCGTATCCAAAGGCCGCGCGCAGCGACAGTTGATCGGTGGCCGCCAGATTGGTTTCGGCTTCGAATCCCGTCGCACGCGACTTGCCCGTGTTGCGCGTGACGATCTGGAAGGCGGGCGTGACGTCGCGGACCTGCTGATTGTTGAGTTTCATGTAAAATGCAGCCAGCGAATAGGTCAGCGCATTCTCCATGGCTTGGCCCTTCACGCCTGCTTCGAAGTTCTGGATGGTTTCCTCGTCCAACACGACGAATTCCTGCGCCACGGTCAGCACCGTGTTGAAGTCGCCGGGCTTGTTGCCCTTGGCCCACTGTGCATACAGCGTGGTTTCGGCATTGGGCTTGTAGTCCATGGTCACGCGCGGCAAGAACTTCTTAAACGTACGGTCGGCGCGCACGCCGCCGCCCAGCACCAGAACTTGGCCGGTGGTGAAGTTCAGGCGCTTGAGCGTTTCTTCCTGATAGCGGCCCTCGGCGCTGGCCGTGAAGTTGCCGGCCTTGTACTCGAGTTGGCCGAACGCCGCCCATCCCTTCACCGTGCGACGGTTGGGCGGATCGACCGCGATAGCACCTCGGGTACGGCCAAACTTCTGCTCTAGGTCGTTGTAGAACAGGCCTGCGATCCAATTGATCGCGCCATCGCCGTTGGATTGCAGGCGAGTCTCTGCCGACCAATCTTTGAACGTCCAGTCGTTGACGATCTGGCCGCCGTTGGTGCCGGGACGCGAACCGCCGAAGCCGATGAAGATCGGATTTTTCGTCAGGTCGAAAATCACATCCCAGTTGCGCACCATATTCTCATCGCTGTATGCGCCGACGCCCGACCATGTTACCGAGCCGAAGTCATAGTCGAACTGCGCGCTGCCGCGCGTGATCTCACGCTGTAGGCCAGGGTCTATGCCTTCGGCGATGAGTTCGTCGAACGTGCCGCCGACGCGCGTCGGGTCGAATTTCACCTCTCCGCAGATATACGCGATGCGGAAGGTGCAGTTCTGATCGGCCGCGGCTTTTTTGTTGATCGGTGCGGCTTCGTCGTCGTCCTCCGAGTGCTCCAGACGAACGCGCGCCTCAAGCGAGTCATTTGGCGTGAACAAGGCGCTGCCGCCGATGTTCCAGGTCGACTGTCCGCCGAGGCTCAACCCCACCGGCAGGCCGGCGTTGCGCCACTCCCCGCCGTACGTCCAATACCGTCCGTTGGCGCGAACGAAAACCTTATCCTCCACCAGGGGTAAGCTGCCGCCAAAGGTGGCCTCGAATTCATCGTGTTCGGCTCCGGTCAGCGTCACGCCAACCGAGGGCGTGTTGCTCGGGCGCTTGGTGATGAAATTGATGGCTCCCGCGAAGGTCGAACGGCCGAACAGAGCGCTCTGCGGGCCCTTGATCACCTCGATACGCTCGACATCCTGCATGTTGATGCCGGTGGCCGAGCCGGAGATAAATACGCCGTCGAGGAAGAACGAGGCGCTTTGCTTAGTCGGATCGGCGTCGTTGCCGGCGATGCCGCGTATGGTCGGGCTATCGACGTATCGAGCACCCAGGTCGGAAAAGTTGAACGAAGGGGTCAGCCGCGACAGGTCGCGGATTTCGGTCATTTGTGAGGCGGCAATTTCACTCGCCGTGAACGCCGTGATGGTTACCGGCACATCGATTAGATTCTCCGCCCGTTTGCGGGCTGTGACGATGATTTCCTCGATGGCCGGTTGTGCCCAGGCCAAATGCGGTGTGGCGACGGCCAGAATAGTACAGGCCAGCAGTGTGCGTTTCATGAGTTTCCCCCGATGGTCTTGTGATGCCGGATCAAGGGCTTATCGGTTCGGCTGCGATCCCGCGCGAGGCCAATTTCGTGGCTACAAATGGAATTTCGCGGGCGGCGCCCACGTATCGGGCTTTCTTCGCAGGCGGCGCAGGCGTCGCGCCGCTTGCGCGTATCATGACCAGGGACCTAAGCTACGAGGCGCAAGATCGACTCCGGGGATAACGACCATGAGCGACTCCGCCATCCTAAGCCGACCGATCGACTCCGCCCGCTCGCGGTTGGCGCTCAACGCTGGCTTCTACCTTGGCGCACCGGTGTTCATCGCCTTCGTCTTCACTTGGATTTCGGCGGGCCAGATGGCCCAGCATCTGCCACGCGAACTGGCGCTGCTCTACTGGCTGGGGCTGTTCGTCCCTAAATGGCTGGCCATGGACTTGGCCACGCGCGCGGTATGGTTTGCCACGAAGCGTTGGTCGCCCGCACCGTGGCTATGTGCCCTGCCTGGCGCAGCCTTGGGCTCTATCGCCTACAAGCCGTTGGCGGTGAGCTATATGGAGCGGTTCATCGCTTCCACCGAGGCGTATCTGCCCGCTGGTTTCGTATTCGATGGCGTCGAACCGATTTTCCCCGTGTCCATGGCAGACATAGGCGTCATGATCATCCAAAGCGGGGTGTCGATCGGCTTTTGGACTTTCGCCGTGGTTGCCTTCGTGCGGGTGTGGGGCGTGCCTGCCTACTTAAAGCCTTCAGCCGTTGCGCCTATTGATGGCGAAGCGCCCATAGTTCCGCGCATACCGGTGTTCATGCAACGCACCCGTGGGTTGGTCGACGCGGAACTCTTGGCGCTGCAGGCCGAAGACCACTATATCCGCGTTATTACCGACCGTGGCGAGGACTTGGTGCTGTATAGGTTCAGCGACGCGCTGGAAGAACTGGCGGCGCGGCCCGGCTATCGCGTACACCGTTCATACTGGATCGCCAGTCATGCCGTGAAATCGATAAGCACCGAGAACAAAAACTTCGTGGCGGAACTGAAGAACGGAAGGCGAATACCCATTAGCCGCTCCAACGTCGGGTTGCTGCGCGCAGAAGGGCTTATCGTTGATTAAGCTTGGTTGAAGTCGGTGTCTTCCACCGCGCCGCCGGTGGTGTCGTCGGCCCAGGCCTGTTCGCGCTGTTTCTCGGCGAATTTCGCTCCGAAGATGGCGACCTCGTAGAGCAGGATCAGGGGCACCGCGAGGCCGATCTGGCTGATGACGTCGGGCGGCGTGACGATGGCGGCGAACACGAAGATGCCGACGATGGCGTAGCGGCGTTTTTCGGCCAACCCGGCCGCCGAAACGATGCCGACCCGGGCCAGCAGCACCAGCAGCACCGGCATCTGGAAGCTGATCCCGAAGGCGAAGATCAGCGTCATGACCAGTGACAGGTAATCGGCCACGCGCGGTTCAAGTTGGATGGGCAGGATGGTCTCAGCCGCGGTGGTCTGAAAGCCCAACAGGAACGTCCACGCCAGCGGCATGACGAAGCCGTAGACCAAGAGGCCGCCGAGGAAGAATAGCACCGGACTGGCGACGAGGAACGGCAGGATGGCCGAGCGTTCGTGCTTGTACAAGCCCGGCGCGACGAACAGCCAGAGCTGATTGGCGAACACCGGGAACGTGCAGAACGCCGCGGCGAAAAACGCCACCTTCATTTGCGTGAGGAAGTTTTCCGCCAGATGCGTATAGATCATGCGGTTGGTGCCGCCGACCTCGGTCATGGCGTCGGCCAGCGGCTTCATCAGGAAATTGAAGATGTGCTCGGAAAAATACATCGCCGCCATGAACACCACCAACAACGTCACGCAGGCGTAGAGCAGGCGTTGGCGCAGCTCGATCAGATGATCGAGCAGCGGCATGGTGTGCGAGTCGGGGTTCTCGGCCATGGCGGTGCGAACCTACGAGACCGTGCTTGCGGGCGCGGGCTGCGCCGGTGCGGGCGGCGGCGCGACGGGCGCGGGAGCGTCCAGGCTGGCTGCGCTTTCGATCTGCGTGCGGGTCTGGGTGATGGTGTCGTCCAGTTCGCGCTTGAACTCGCCCGAGGGGTCGATCAGCTTTTCGACTTCCGAGCCGATGTTGGTGCTGGTCACCTTGGTGACCGCGTTCTTGACCTCGTCGAGTTCGCTCTCGCGTACCATGTCATTGAAGTGGCCCTGGAACTCACCGGCCATCTTGCGCGCTTTGCGCATGAATTGCGCAAGCGCCCGCATGGCCTTGGGCAGTTCCTTCGGGCCCAGCACCAAGACGGCGACCAAGCCGATAACCGCCAGTTCGGACCAAGCCATGTCGAGCATGAGCGAGTACGCCTATCCCACAGCGACGCGGATCGAGGATCAGGTCGGGGTAGCGTCTTTTTCCTTGGTGGCGTCGATGGACTTGGCGGCCGCGGCGTCATCGGTGCCGTCGTCCTTCAAGCCCTTCTTGAAGGCGTTGATGCCCTTGGCCATGTCGCCCATCAGCCGGGGAATCTTGCCCGCGCCGAACAGCAGCAACACCACCACCAGAACGATGACCCAATGCCAGATGCTAAAAGAGCCCATGGTCTTAATCTCCCTGTCGGGGCCGAGCCCGCCGCCCGACCGCTCCACAACGTGTATATAGGCACCATCGCAGAAACCGCCCCCGGCGGCAACCCGACGGGGCGTTTAATCAGCTAAATCAAGGTGATGGCGTAGGGTCTTCACCATCAGGCGAACCCGCCTCGCCAGCCGTGAGCGGTTCTAAGGCCTCATCGGACTCGTCGGTATCAAAGGGCGCGGCACCGCTGTCGTCGGCCCGCGTGGCGTAGGCCCCGACGCCGCGGCGGCTGTCGAGCAAGCCCGCGGCCTTCAACTCGTCCAGACCCGGCAGGTCCTGGATGGACTCAAGGCCGAAATGATCGAGGAACGCCGAGGTGGTTCCCCACATGACCGGGCGGCCGGGCACGTTCTTGTGGCCCTTGGGCTTGATCCAGCCTTCTTCCAGCAGAATATCGAGCGTACCCGTCGAGACGATGACGCCACGGATTTCCTCGATCTCGGCGCGGGTCACGGGCTGGTGGTAGGCGATGATCGCGAGCGTTTCGATGGCCGCGCGCGACAGCTTGCGCGGCACCAGCTTTTCTAGGTGCAGCCGCTCGCCCAGCGACGGATCGGTGCGGAAATACCAGCGCCCACCCGCCTGAACCAGATGCACGCCTCCCTCGGCGTACTGGGCGCGCAGGTCTTCAAGCACGCCAGTGACGTCGGCCCCCTCGCCCAGTCTCTCTCCAATCGCGCGCTCGGTCAGCGGCTCCTTGGTGGCGAACAACAAGGCTTCGGCCACGCGCAGGTCCTCGGCGCGGCGGCGCTTCAGCTCGTCCGACTGGCCGGCGGCGATTTCCGCCACGGCTTCATGCAGCACCGCCGGTTCGGGCAGTTCGGCCATATCGTCGGTCTGGCGCGTGGTGTCAGGAGTCACGGGACTAGTCATTGGCAACATCGGTTCGATTGGCGGGTTTCAGGAAGATCGGCGCGAAGGCCGCGTCCTGGCGGATGTCGGCCTTGCCCTGGCGCACCAGTTCAAGGGCGGCGATGAGTGTCGTACTGATGGCCGAGCGTCGCATCAAGGGCTGACGGATGCCGCGCGGCAAAAAGTCGAGCATCGTGGTCCAATCGGGCACACCGGGCAGGATGGTGCGCAGCCGTTCGATGGCCTCGTCGATGGAAAACAGGTCGAAGGGTTCGATTTCCAACGCCTTGACCGCCTTGTCGCGATGCTGGGCGGCGTAGGCTTTCAGCAAATCGTAGAGTGAAACATCGTAAACCGACCGCAGCGTGATGGGCAGGTCTTCCTCCATTCCGCGGCGGAAGAAATTGATGCCGTCGATGGGCAAGGCGAACAGCTTGCGGCCCGCATCCTGCATGGCTTCCAGGCGCAGCAGTTGGAACTTCAGCGCCTCAGCCATTTCCTCGGCTGAGGGCTGATCGGGGTTGTCCTCGGGCGGCAGTAGCAGCTTGGATTTCAGGTAGGCCAGCCAGGCGGCCATGACCAGATAGTCGGCCGCGACCTCGAGCTGCAGTTCCTGGGCGGTTTCGATGAACCGCACATACTGCTCGGCGAGCGCCAGGATCGAGATGTGCTTGAGATCGACTTTCTGGTCGCGCGCCAGCGTCAGCAGCACATCGATGGGGCCTTCGTAAGCCCCCAGAGACAGTACGAAATCGGCCATGGACCCAAAACCGCGTGCGGCGGGGTCGGCGTCTTCTTCAAAAGTCGGGGTCTCGGAGGCAGGAGTATCGTTCATAAGCGCCGTTGGTTTTATTCTTATAGGCCGGACAGCCGTGCGATCAGTTGCACCACCCCTTCGGCGATGCTGACCACCACCCAGCCGACGGGATTGAGATTAACCCCCAGGCCGACGCCGATCAGCGGCAAGCCCACCATCAGCAGAAGGAGCGGCAACATGCCGTATTTCTCCAGCTTGGCCAAGCGCATTGCCGGGCCTTCGGGCAGCAATCCGATCAGCACTTTTCCGCCGTCCAGGGGTGGGATCGGCAGCATGTTAAGAACGGCCAGCAAAATATTGATAACCAAGCCGGTTTCAAGGGTGGCCTGGGCCAGGTTTTGGTACGCGGCAGGCATCGAATCGACGCTCAGCAGCAGCCGTGCCGACAGCATGGCCAGAAACAGGTTCATCACCGGTCCGGCCAGTGCCACCCACATCATGTCCCGGCGCGGATTTTGGAAAAACCGCGCATCGACCGGCACCGGCTTGGCCCAGCCGAACAGGAACGACGAACCGGCCAGTTTCAGCATGATCGGCAGGGCGATGGTGCCCACCGGGTCGATATGCCTGATGGGGTTGAGCGACATGCGGCCCTGATCCTTGGCGGTGCTGTCGCCCAGCATGTTGGCGGCATAAGCGTGGGCGGCCTCATGCAAAGTGATGCCCAGCAGTGTGGGCACGCCGAAGGCGATCACGCTTTCGATGATGGATAGTTCGCTATCCATGCCGCAGATCGACCATGAGTTTGAAGTCGAGCGCCGTGACTTGTTCTGCGGTTAACGGTGCGCGGGGCTTAAGGCGAATCGATTCCGAGGCCATCAGCGCCTTGAGCCCCCTCGCCCCCAGCGCGCCGGTTCCCCTCGCCACGGCCTCCATCTCAGCCATATCGCCGTTGCAATGTAGGACCACGTCGCAGCCCGCATCGAGCGACTTCGCCGCGCGCTCGTCATAGGGGCCGGTCAACGCGGCCATGGACAAATCATCGCTCATGACTAACCCATCGAAGGCCAACTCGCCACGAATGATGTCGTCGAACATCTTTTTCGATTGTGTCGCCGGGGTCTTGGCGTCGATGGCGGTGTAAACCACATGGGCCGTCATGGCGAAGGCCAACGGCGGCGGCATCAACTTCGCCCACGCGGCATAGGGTTTGAAATCCGTGGCGCGCAAGGTCGCCAAATCGGCATCGACCACGGGCAAGTCTTTATGACTGTCGGCCGTGGCTCGGCCATGCCCCGGGATGTGCTTGATGACCGGCACCACGCCCGCATCGATCAGCCCTTCGGCGGCGACGGGTGCCAGGGCCGCCACCACATCGGGGTCGGTGGCGAAGGCGCGGTCGCCGATGACGTCGTGGGCGCCGGGCACCGGGACATCGAGCAGCGGGGCGCAGTCCACGTCGATGCCGAGATCGGCCAGTTCCGTGCCGATCAGGCGCATGTTGGTGCGCAAGGCGGCAATGCCCGCAGCAGCATTCTTGGCATACAGCGCGCCGAACGCCGCACCCGTGGGGGCGAATCTCCAATACGGCGGCTTGAGGCGCTGCACGCGCCCGCCCTCCTGGTCGATCAGCACGACGGGATTGTGGCCGGGCGTGAGGCTGCGCAATTCCTTCACCAGTGCAGCGAGTTGCGCGGGCTTTTCGACATTGCGCGCGAACAGGATGTAGCCCACCGGTCGCTGGGCTGAGAAGAACGCGCGCTCGGCATTGCTCAGCGTCAATCCGGCCAGCCCGAAGATGGCCGCTTTGGGCGGCGGCGTGGTGGTGATGCTCACGTGGGTTACGGCTTCACGACCAGGCAGGCGTCGCCGTCGGCCGTCAGCGCCGTGCACAAGGAGTCAGCGGCAGCCCTGTCGGGCAGCTTGCCCGCCCGCAGGCGGAAGAACACGCCGCGCTCGCCCAGGTCGGCGCGGATGACAGTAGGTGTGAGCGCGCCCACCAGGTCCGGATGCTTGGTCTTGATGCGGTTCCACTCGGCCAGCGCACCTTCTTCCGACTTGGCGGCGGCAAGCTGAACCTGCAAACCCGCACCCGGCACGGCGGCGGCCGTCTGCTCAGCAAGTGGCGGGCTGGGCGGGTCGGGTACCAAGGGCTTGGGCTCCGAGGCGGGTTGGGTCTGGGGTTGAGGCATCGCCGGGCCTTCCTCGATCACGGTCTTGTCGGCGGTTGCGTCTTTTTTCTCCAGGCTTGCGATCATCGCGGCCAGCTCGTCGCGCTTTTCATCCAGCGGCGAGGTCACCGTCACCGGCGGATCGGCGGGCTTGGGCTTCGGCTCGACCTTCGGCGGGGTTTTGGGCTGCTCGGGCGGCGGCAGCAGATTTTCGACGCGGTTGGGCGCGTCTGCCTTGGCGACGCGGTCATAGACGGTTTTGTCCTGGTTCTCGACCTGCAGGCCGCCGGGATTGTCGGGCTTGATCTTGTAGGGCGACGGGTCGGCCTTGACCACGCGCATGCCGTTCTCGGTGATGCCCGCGACGTTGACGGCCTGGTCCTTGAGCACGAACCACGCCGCGCCGCCTGCCAGCGCCGCGCCGAACACCACGCCGACGATCAGCCCCAGGGGCGATCCGCCCGTGGCCCGGCCGCGCCCGCGGTAATACTCGTCGTCGAACACGTCGTCGGTGAAGGGCGTGGCGCGCAGGCCCGTGCCGTCATCGGGCTTGGTCTCGGTCTTGCGAAGCGGTGGTCCGTCGCCTTCCCGGTCGATGGGCATCAGCGCATTTCCTCCACGGGCTGGACGCCATAGACGTCGAGGCCCGACGCTATCACCAGCCCGACGCCGCGCACAAGCGCAAGGCGCGCCAGCGAGACGGCCTGATTGTCGGCTTGCAGAAACCGTAACGCAGCCGCGTCGTTGCCTTTATTCCACAGCGCATGAAACGCAGAGGCGAGATCGTACAGATAAAATGCAACCCGGTGCGGCTCGTGCGTGACGGCGGCCTGCTCGACGATGCGCGGCCAGGCGGCCATCAGCCGCATCACGCCGATTTCATCGGTGTCGGTCAACAGATCGTGGTCGGCCTTGGCCAATCCGGCGTCGGACAGATCGATGCCTGGCCACATCTCCTTGGCGTGGCGAAACACGGAGCGCCCGCGCGCATGGGCGTACTGAACATAGAACACCGGATTGTCGCGGGTCTTTTCCGTCACCTTGGCATAGTCGAAGTCGAGCCCTGCGTCGGACTTGCGCGTCAGCATGATGAAGCGCACCACGTCCTTGCCCACGGCGTCGATCAAATCGCGCATGGTGACGAAGGTGCCCGCGCGCTTGGACATCTTCACCGGCTCGCCGTTGTTGAGCACCTTGACCATCTGGCACAGCAGCACGTCCAGCTCGCCCTTGCCCGCCGTCAGCGCCTTCAAGGCCGCCTGGACGCGCTTGACGTAGCCGCCGTGGTCCGCGCCCCACACGTTGACCAACTGCATATACCCGCGGTCGGCCTTGTCCTTGTGGTAGGCGATGTCGGCGGCGAAGTAGGTCCAACTACCGTCGGATTTTTGCAAGGGCCGGTCGATCTCATCGCCGAACTGCGTTGCTTTAAACAAACGCTGCGGCCGGGGCTCCCAGTCGTCGGGCGTCTTGCCCTTGGGCGGTTCCAGTACGCCGGTGTACATGAGGCCCGCGCCTTCCAGAAACTTGACTGCGCTGTCGATCTTGCCTGCCTCGACCAAAGCCTTCTCGGAGGTGAAAACATCGTGCTGCACGCCGAGCGCGGCCAGATCCTCTTTGATCAGCGCCATCATCTCGGCGACCACGAACGCCTTGATCGGACTAAGCCAAACTGCTTCGTCGCCGCTGGCCCACTTATCTCCATCTTTCGTCGCCAACTTCTCGGCAATGGGAATCAGATACGTGCCGCCGTACTCGATTTCCTTTTTCGCCAGCGCGGCCTGGACATCGTCCTCGGTGATCTTGCCCAGCACTTGCAGGTAACGCATGCGCACGGCGCGCGCAGCCGAGTTCACCTGCCCGCCCGCGTCGTTGATGTAATATTCCTTGGTGACCTTGAAGCCTGCCTTGGCCAGAAGGCGCGCAAGCGCGTCGCCCACGACCGCTCCTCTCGCGTGACCCACGTGCATCGGCCCGGTCGGGTTGGCCGAGACGTATTCCACGTTGATCGGCGCACCCTGCCCCGTTTGGCCGTCGCCGAACTTGATTCCGGTCGTCAGCACCTCACGCAAAATACCGGGCCATGTGTCGGCCGCCAGGCGCAGGTTGATGAACCCGGGCCCAGCGATGGATGCGTCGATCACGCCGTCGAGCTTTTTCAGCGGCTCAAGCACCAGCGCCGCTAACTCGCGCGGGTTCTTGCCCGCGGGCTTGGCCAGCACCATGGCGACGTTGGTGGCGATGTCTCCATGTGATGAATCGCGCGGCGGTTCGGCGGCAACCTTGGACAGATCGAGGCCTTGGGGCAGCGCACCGGCCTTCGCCAAGTCAGTCACGATGCCGGCGATGCGGTCTTTGTAGAGATTGAAGATGTTCATCGGCGCAGCGATCTACTTTTTTTGGCCCAACTTCTGACCAAGCAGGCGGGCGTGTTCGTCCTGGGCGAAGCGGTCGGTCATACCGGCGATGTAGTCGGCCACCCGCCGCGCGGTTTTCATTTTGTCGTAGCCGTCGATCCCCTTGCGCCAAGCCTCGGGCATCTGCTTAGGGTCGGCCATCAGCGCGCCGAACAGTTCTTTCACCACCTGATGCGCCTCGGCCTTCATCTGGGCGACTTCGGGGTGGACGTACATATTCGTCCACAAGAACCGCTTCAAGGTCTTATCTTTGGCCGCCATGTCGTCCGAGAACCCGCACAGCTGGACGCCGAGCGCCCGTACGTCGGCCGTGGACTTCGGTTTCAACGCAGCGAACCGGCGGCAGGACTCTGCAATCACGTCGTCGACCATAGCCCCAATGATGCGCCGGGTGGCTTCATGCACCCACACGCCCTCGTCCAACCCCGGATTGCGCACCGAAATGTCCTTAAACACCGCGCCGACCAAGGGAACGTCCATCAGATCGTTGATGCTGAACAGCTTCGCCCGCAGACCGTCCTCGATGTCATGGGTATTGTAGGCGATGTCGTCGGAGATCGCCGCCACCTGGGCTTCGGCACCGGGCCAGGTAGCCAACTCCAGGTCGTGCTGGGCGTTGTATTCCTGAATCGCCAGCGGCAAGGGTTTCGCGTCGGCATGACCCAGAAGCGGCCCATTGTGCTTCACCAGCCCTTCGAGCGTATCCCATGTCAGGTTCAGGCCGTCGAAGGCGATGTAGCGCTTCTCCAACTTTGTGACCAGGCGCAGCGACTGCGCGTTGTGGTCAAAGCCGTTGTAGTCGGCCATGCACTCCTTCAGCGCGTCCTCGCCGGTGTGGCCGAAACAGGTGTGGCCCATGTCGTGCGCCAAGGCCAAGGCCTCGGCCATGTCCTCGTTCAGACCCAAAAAGCGGCTGATGGAGCGCGCCACTTGCGCCACTTCCAGACTATGCGTAAGCCGCGTGCGGTGATGGTCGCCAGCCTCGCGGTCGTACACAAATACTTGAGTTTTATGCTTCAAGCGGCGGAAGGCCCCGCAATGGATGATGCGATCGCGGTCGCGTTGATAGGCGGTACGCGTACGCGCCTCGGGTTCGGGATAAAGCCGCCCGCGCGTTTTCGCCGGGTCGCAGGCCAGCCCCGCCATGGACTGCGCCAACGCCCGGATGTCGTGTTTTGAACTGGTCGTCATGCCGCCAACCTAGCGGAGCGGCGGGGCACGGGCAAACCCGGGAATCGGCGAAAAACGGCGGATTTCCTGGGCTGCTTGAAGGCAGGTGCCAGAGCGACTACATTACGTCCATGAACCACATCGCGCCTGACACCGGCCCTGAGACAAAAGTCTCCATGACGCCTGCCGCCGCCGCCAAGGTGGGCAAGCTGGCGGCCGGAGAAGGCAACCCCAACCTGATGCTGCGCCTGGCGGTATCGGGCGGCGGCTGCTCGGGCTTTTCCTACGGCTTCAGCCTCGATGCCGCCACCACCGCCGACGACAAGGTGTTCGAGTTCCACGGCGTCAAACTGGTGATCGACGACGTCTCGCTCGACCTGCTGAAGGGCTCGGAAATCGACTATGTCGAGGACCTGCTGGCCTCGTCGTTCCGCATCACCAACCCCAACGCCAAGTCCACCTGCGGCTGCGGAACGTCGTTCGCGGTGTAGAAAAACAAGTGTCATTGCCCGATTTATTCGGGCAATCCATTCCTCAACATGCATCGATGCTCCTGGAACGATGGATCGCCCGAACAAGTCGGGCGATGACAGATATATTTCTTAGTCGATCCACTCCACGCCTTTTGATTTCACCATCTCCTTGCCGCCGCGCTTCTCGAACAGCGTGGATTTTTCCGCCGTCAGCATCTTGCCCATTTCACGGATGCGCGCGGTTTTTTCCTCCACCGCGAGGATGATGCGCTCCGCCTCCAGGCGCGGCACGACGATCACCCCATCAAGATCGCCGCAGATGATGTCGCCGGGGTTAACCTGCACGCCGCCAGCCGCCACTGGTACGTTGACCGAACCGGGCTGCTCCCAGGTGCCGTGAGCCGGGTAGCCGCCCCGGCACCACACCGGCAGACCACGCGCGAGGATGGCGCGGGCGTCCATCACCGCACCGTCGACCACGACGGCCTCGACACCGATGTTCATGGCCGAGAGCGTCAGCCCGCCGCCCCAGACCGATGAATTCAGATGCCCGTTGGCGGCGATGACGATGACGTCGCCCGGCTGAGCTACACCAAGCGCCGCGATGGACATGAGGTGGTCGAAGCTTTCGATCTTCACCGTCACGGCCGGACCGACAATGGACCAGTCCCGCCCGTTCAAGGGCTTGATCGCCGGGTCCATGATCTGCGAGCGGGTGACGTTCTCGGTCACCACTTCGCGCATGGCGGCCTTGAAGCGCGCGATCAGGCTGGGTGACGGGCGCTCGATGGTGGCGACGACTTTATACATGGTGATTCTCTCCCTCAGTTCTTCGGCCGCGACGGCGCGACCGGCGGCCAGACGTTGCCCTGGTCCCAGTTTTTGCACATCTCGGCGATGGCGCTGTAGTTGTTGGCGTTGTCGATCACCGCGTTGCGCTGCGCCAAGGTGCGTTCCATTTGGTCCAACAACGGGCCGACGGCGTCGTGCAGATCCTCCAGCTTGCGGTCGGTGGATACTTGCGCATCGGAGGTCAAGCGCGGCTTCAACGTTTGCAGATGCTTTTCCAGTGCCAGGCGCAGGCGCGGCGCGTATTCCCACAGCCCGTTTCTATTGATGGCGACGTGTTGGTTCTCGTGGTCGAGGATTACGCGGTATTCGCAGCTTTGCGGGCGGTACTCGCTGGCGATGAAAACGTCCATCGCGCGGAATCCGAACTTCACGTCGACCGAGCGCAGATAAACGCAATACCCGCCGCTGACCGGCTCGGCGGCCGTTTGCGCCTGCATCGACAAGGCGATCTCGCTGGAGGTGATGCCCAAGGCGCGCTGGTGCATCCCTGCAATCACGTGGCCCTTGCGCCGCATGATGCTTTGGATGCCCGTCACGTTGTAGTCGTTGCTATAGGCCGTAGCCGCGCTGTCGGTGGTGAAGTTCAGCTTGATGGCCTGCCGGTATGGCGGGCATCCGCGCCCGGCGCTTTGCGCCGAGGCGTCAACCGAGAACAACGCACATACGATGATGATCGGAACCGGACGCATGCCGACAGTTTAGCATGAATCGCGCGACGGACTATTTCTTCGCCTTGGCCACCAGGCTATCGACCGAGAAGCCCTGCATCCAGGCCCCACCGACCACGCGCTCGACCATGCCGTCGCGCTCGCGCACCAGTTCTTTCGCCAATTCGCCCGTGGGCACGAAGTCGTCGATGGCCTTGCGGCTGACCACACCCTTCTCCTGCAACATATGCTCGAGCACCGTCACCCGGTCGCGCAGCACCCAAAGCTCGGACATCAATTCGGTGTTCATGCGGATGAGGTTGTCCAGCATCTCATCGCCCGTGTAGGGCTGCTTGGGCGCGTCGACCATCGAACCGACCTCACTCTCTCTTTTGTCACCCCCGCGAAAGCGGGGGTCCAGATATCTTCACTAAACAACAAGATGGATTCCCGCTTGCGCGGGAATGACGACTGAAAATTACTGCGGTTTGGAGCCGCGAACGACGTAGGGATAGCCTTCCTTGCCCAGCGTGTAGGCCTCGACGTCGACGAAGCCCAGGTCTTTCATCACGTCGGCCCATTCCACCTCGCGGGTGACGGTGAAGAACGGCTCGCCGCGATGCTCGGTATCCCAGTCGAGGATCACGGCCTGCAGCGGATGGACGGCGGCGAAGGGCGGCGGATCGGACATCACCAGATCACCGCCGGGCTTCAAGATGCGCAGCGCCTCTTTCAGCGTGTCGATATTCACGTCGATGGGCATTTCGTGCTGCAACGCATACATGATGACACCATCCACCGAGTTCGAGGGCTCGCGGGTGTCGCGCGCATCGCGCTGCTTGAAATGAATCTTCAAGCCCATGCGCTCGGCGGCCGCGTGGCCCTGGCGCAGCAAATGCGGCGAAAGGTCCGAGCCGATCAGTTCGGCCTCGGGGAACACCTTGTTCACGGCGGCCAGGGTGCCCGCCCCGCCGCAGCCGGGTTCATAAATCCGCCCGTAGCTTTTCTTCGGGAACTGCTTGGCCACGTCGATGCGCTGCTGGCGTAAATCATCGCCGGCCTCGACCGCGGCGAAGCCGCCGCGCGCGAATACCAGCGGCCCGACCCCCGAACCCATGGTGATGCCGTACAGGTCGTAACCGTCCCAACCGCCGGGCATCAGGTGCCATTCGGTCTCGGAGTGGTAGGCCGGGATCGGCACGGACGGGTCGAGTTCCAGCGAACCTCCGGCCGGCTTGATCGGTTGGGCGTAATAAACCTCGGCCTCCTTGCGGCGCAACTCGGCGGCCGGAATGCCCTTCACGTAGACTTCCTCGGCGACGTAGCGCTGCATCAGCCGGTCGTAGCGATAGACGGGCGAACGCTCGGCGACGGCCTTAGCTTTAGAAATGCGCTCGGGCCATGGTTCGTTGCGCTTGGCCCAGTTCTGCGCCAGCGCCGCACCTTCCGGGTCGGCGTTGAAGTCGGCGCGCGCGCGTTGGCGCACCGTTCCGGCCACGAAGTGCTGCAGCGAACCCAGAAACTCCATGCCCGCGCGGCCGCGTTGGGCGAAGCTGACGTGCTTTGATGCGACGAACAGCGGTGTGGCGTTATCGGGCAGCGATGCGTTGGTCATGGGGGTCCTCCGTGTCGGGCGATTATATCACGATTAAAACCGCAACAGGCCCCGCATGCAATCAGCCCGCATGGCGAATAACCCCTGCCCGGCTCAAGATAAAGGCCGGTCGCTGAGGACCGGCCTTCAATGGTCGCGGCGTCATGCGGCTTAGAACGTATAGTTCACGCGCAGGCCGAACTGGCGCTTGTCCTGGGGGCCCAGGGCCACGCCCTGTGCGGCGAAGGTCAGGTCGCCCTGTACGCCGAAATCGGTGAAGCCGGTCGCGCCCGCCCAGCTCTTTTCGTCGAACAGGTTGCGCACGAACAATTCGACGCGCAGGTCGTCCTTTTCGACGCCGGCGCGGGTGTGAACCAGCCAATACGGCCGGGTCCAAGAATAGTTTGCGAAGTCGACGAAGGTTTTGCCGAAGTAGATGACGTCGGCACGCGCGAACCAGTCCCACTCGCCCGTCAGCGAGTCGGTGTAGGTGCCCGAGAGGTTGCCTTGCCATTCGGGGTAGCGGATTTGTTTGGAACCCGAGAAGTTGGTGGCGGCCCCGACGATGTTCGGATCAGCGGAACGCGCCTGCCCTCCCGTCGCCGTCGGGCGCAACGGGTTGCGCACTTCGGTGGCGAACGCGCCGGTGAGAATCAGGGTGGTGAACTCGTTGTCGTTCCAGCTCAGGTTTCCCGTGAAGTTCCAATTCTCGTTCGGCGTGAACTGCGTTTCGAGTTCGGCGCCTTTGAACTTGGCGTCGCCCGAGGTGCTAAAGCCCAGCGTGTTGGGGAAGGCGTTGGGTTGCCGGTCGCGCAATGCGGGGTTGTCGGCGTCGCGCACGTAGCGCACCGTCAGGCCGAACGGGAGATTCTTCCATTTATAATAATAGCCGGTCAGATTCACCTTGGCCGCCCCGTCGAGCAGCGAGGTCTTGATGCCGATTTCGGCGGCGTCGAGATACTGCGCGGGTGTCGAGGGGATCAACGCACCACCCGGCGACTGCGAGGCGATCTGGGCGCACTCAGACGCGGTCGTGGGCAGGCCCGTGACCGGGCTGATATAGGGCGTTAGGAACGCATCGCTGCTGCAGATCGACACCAAGCCGTTGATAACGCCGGGCAGCGTGCCGCGCGAAGCCTGTCCGTAGATCGTCAGTGCATCGTCGGGTTTGTAGGTCAGGATGATGCGCGGCGTCTTCTGCTTGAATTTTTCCGTGAAGTCGCGGAAGCCCGCGCCCGCGCTTTGCGTATTCGTGCGTTCATCCTGCATGTAGCGGTATTCGATATCGGCGGTCAGCGTTTCGGTGATGTCGAACGACACCGCCCCGTACGCCGCCCACACCTTGGCGCGGTCGCCCGATGTCGCGGGCAGGCCGAAGTTGCCCGGGCCCGCCGCGCACGACGGCACGGCGAAGATCAGCTGCGGATTGTCGTTGACGCAAGCGCTGATGGCCAAGCCGCCGGCGCCGTTAGTGACGAAGGTTTGTTTGTAGTAGGTCGCGCCCGCCAGCCACCGAAACCGCTCCTCGCCCGGCGAGGAGACGCGCAACTCGGCGCTTTTGTCCTTGCCGGTCTGCGGATCGGCGGAATACCAGCTTTCGACGTCGGTATGGTCGAAGTCCAGCAGCCAGTTGCTGGCGGTGTCGTTGTAGCCCGCCGTCAGCGTGGCGAGGTAACCCTCGGCGAACTCCCAATTGGCGTTCAGCGACAGGCGCGTGGTTTCCCGCTCCATGCCGAAGCCGTCGATGGTGGGAATGCCTGGAATGTATTTGCGCTGAATCAACTGCTGGATCAGGAAATCAGGGCTCGGCGTCGCGGTCGGCGCGAATACGTTGATCTCGCCGTTGAACGCACGGCGCGTCAGGCTGAAGATCTGCGGGCGCAGGCTGGTGTTGGTGCTGATCTTGATCGCCGTCGTGTCGCCCAGTTCGGGGATCGGACCGCAGACGAAGTTGCGCGGGCGCAGCGTGACCTGCGTACCGGGAACCGAACCGGCCGGCGCGCCCAGGGTGGGCACCACGGCGGAAAACGTCTTGCCGTCGCAGCTGTCGGTGCCCAGGCCCAAAGACTGACGCGTGCGCAGGAAGGCTTCGGCCGGCGGGCCGTCGTCGTCTTTTTGGTAAAAGCCGCGCAGCTTGATGTCGAAGCCATCGACGGGCTCGGCGTACAGCGCCAACGACGCCGATTTCGACGTCTGTTTGCCCAGCTTGCCGCCGTCGGTGGCGGTCCACTGCGCGCCCTTGTTGAACAAGCGCACGTTGACGAGATACCCCAACCGGTCCGGGACCAGAGGCCCGGTATGCTGGACGTTCGTTTCATAGGAATTATAGGTCGCGCCCTGCACGTCGATCGTACCGGCGAACTCCTGCAGGTTCGGCTTCTTGGTGATGTAGTTCAGCGCCCCGGCGAAGGTGTTGCGGCCGAAAAACGCCGACTGAGGCCCTTTGATGATCTCGATGCGTTCCAGGTCGGTGATCGGCAACACCTGCGCGCCGCCCAGCGAATAAACGCCGTCGACGAACAGTGAGGTGGCCTGCAGGTGCGGCAGCGGGTTGAGCACGTTGACGCCGCGGATGCGGATGACGGAGTTGAACCGGCCGGGTGCCGCACCGGAGTGATTGGGATTGAACTGGATGCCCGAGGCCTGCAGCGCAATGTCGCCGAGATTCTGAAATCCGGCCTTGCGAATGTCCTCGGCGGAGAACGCCGCGATGGCGAGGGGAATTTCCTGCAACGACTCCTGGCGCTGGCGCGCGGTGACCAGAATTTCCTCGATGCCCTCGACTTGCGCCTGTTGCTGCTGGGCGAACGCGCCCGTTCCGCCGGCCAAAACGGCCGCCGTGGCCAACAACGCGCGACGAATGGATGAACGGATCATCACGGCCTCCCCCTGCAGATGAAACGACGACATGGCGCTTGAGCCCGGGTCATTCCCCCAGCCGGGCCTAAACCGGCGCGATCATATCAGAAGACCCATGAACGCCAATGGTTTTGCGGCCGACCGAAACGCGAGGCGCTGAACATGGTGACTCACGCAGCAAAAAGGGCCGATCCTCGCGGACCGGCCCTTCGCATCAACGCCGAAGCTGCTTACTAGAAATTGTAATTCATGCGCACACCGAAGCTACGCTTGTCCTGCGGCACCAGGCCGATGCCCTGGCGCGAGAACGCCAAGCTGCCCAGATCGCCGAAGTCGACGCCGCCGGAGCCGCTGATCCACGCGTCCTCATCGAACAGGTTGCGCACGAAAAACTCCAGCCGCATGTCGTCCTTCTTCACGCCCAGCGCCGAGTTGACGACGTAGTAGTCGTTCAAATACGCGAGGTTGGCGAGGTCAACCCAACGCTTGCCGGTGTAGCTGACGTCGCCGCGCAGGTACCAACCCCAATCGGCGTTCAGTTCGCCGTTGTAGGTCGAGGTCAGGTTGGCCAGCCATTTCGGATAGTTCTGCTGGGTCAGGCCGTCGCGGTTGGACGAGGGATAATACGGCGCGGACGTGTTGGAGAACTTGATCCATTTGTTCTCGTTCCAACTGATGTTGAACTGCGCATCCCAACTGTCGGTGATGTTGTAGCCGCTTTCAAACTCGATGCCGTAGAGCTTCTGGCTTCCTGAGATGCTGACGCCCAGCGTGTTGGGAATGGTCTTCGGAACGCGGTCACGCAGGTTCGGGTCGTCGGCGTCGCGCGTATAGCGGACTTGAAGCGCCGAGGCCAGGTTCTTCCACTTGTAGTAATAGCCGGTCAGATTGAAGCGCAGCGAATTGTCGAACGCAGTCTGCTTCCAGCCGATTTCAATGGCGTCGAGCTTCTGAGAAGGCGTCGAACCCAGAGCGACGCCGCCCGGGAACTGGGACGCCAACTGAGCGCACTCCGAGAGCGTGATGCGCTGGCCGTTAGTGGGCGAACCCAGACGGTTGTCGATGTAACCGACGATGCCCGTCACGGGGTCCGGACGGTCCAGCGGATCGTTCGAGCAGATCGCGACCAAGCCGTTGGTGACGCCGGGCAGCGTGCCGCGCGCGGCCTGGGCGTACAACGTGGTTTCATCGGTCGGCTTGTAGTTCAGGATGAAGCGCGGCGTCGTCTGCTTGTAGGTGGTCGAGAAGGCCTGACGGAACGTGCCGGCCAAAATCTGCGCCGTGCGCTTGTCTTCCAGGTAGCGGCCTTCGATGTCGAGCGTCAGTTCCTCGGTGAAGTCGAACGAGACCGAGCCGTACACGCCGAACACTTCGGCAAGGTTGCCGCCCGTGATCGGCAGTGCGTTGTTGCTGGGGCCGACGCCTTGCGGCGTGTTGCACTGAGCCTGCGTCGGGAAGCCCGGCAGGTTGGCGATGCAACCCGAGATGGCCAGACCGCCGGCACCGCTGGTGACGAAGGTCTGATCATAATACGTGCCGCCGACGAGCCAGCGGAAGCGGTCTTCGCCGGGCGAGGAGATGCGCGCCTCGGCGGAATAGTCTTCCCCGGTCTGCGGGTCGATGGTGTACCAGCTTTCGACGTCGGAGCCGTCGAAGTCGAGCAGGTAATTGAGCTTCTGGTCGTTGTAGCCGCCCACCGCGTGGAAGTTGTAGCCGTCGAGGAAGTTCCAATCGATGTTCAGCGAGGTGCGCAGGTTGTTGCGCTCGCTGCCCATGCGGTCCAGCGTCGGAACGCCGGGGATGTATTTACGCAGGATGCCCTGCTGGATCAGGAAGTCCGGGCTGGCGACCGCAACCGGGGACAGCATGCCGGTCTCGCCGTTGAACACGCGGCGGACCTGGGCGAACGTCGACGGACGCAAGCTGGTGTTGACGCTGACCTTCGGAGCGAATTGTTGGCCCAACTCGGGAACCTGGCCGCAAAAGTAGTTGCCCAGCGTCAATGTCGCAGGATTACCGTTGCTGTCTTTTCGCTGGATCCGCTGCCCGGCGCACGTCGGGGCGAGGACCTGAGCCGAGAAATAGGCCGTGGCCGGATGACCGTCGTCGTCCTTTTGGTAGAAAATGCGGGCCTTGACCGTCAGGTCTTCAGTCGGCTTGGCGTACAACACCAATGAACCGGTCTTGGAGCTTTCCTGGCCCAGCCCGCCGCCGTCGGTGGCGGTGAACTGGCGGCCGCGCGAATACAGACGGGCGTTGACCTGGGCGGCAAGCTTGCCGTCGACCAGCGGAGCGGAGGTCAGCACGCTGGCGTCATAGGTTGAATACGTGGCGGCCGAAACATCGAGTTGCGTCTGGAAGTTGTCGAGGCTGGGGTTCTTGGTGATGTAGTTCACAGCACCGGCGAAGGTGTTGCGGCCGAAGAAGGCCGACTGCGGCCCCTTAATCACTTCGACGCGCTCCAAGTCGTTCAGCGGAATGACGTTGGCACCGCCCAGCGAATACACGCCATCGACGAACAGAGACACCGGTTGCAGGTGCGGCAAACCGCCCGTGGCGATGCCGCGGATGCGGATCTGCGAGTTGATGCGCCCGCCGACGCCCGAGGCACCGCGGGTGCGGAAGGTCATGCCGGTGGTCTGCAGGGCGATGTCGCCGAGATCACGGAAGCCTTGTTCGCGGATGTCCTCGGCGGAAAACGCCGCGATCGACAGCGGAATTTCCTGCAGCGACTCAGAACGCTGGCGGGCCGTGACGACGATTTCTTCCACTGCAACTTGAGCTTGCGCCTGCTGCTGCTGCGCCCAGGCCGAAGTTCCCAAAGCCGCGACCGCGGCGGTCGTCAGAAGCGTCGTGCGAACAAAACTGCGATTCATCGGTTAGTCCCCCTGTATTCAGGCATTTGCGACGGATGGCCGTCCAAACCGGCCCGGCACCAACCCCTTGGCACCGTTTCATAAAGATCATAACAGAATGATGACCCCCGCCAACCTGCGCACAACACAATGCGCTCATTTCGTTCACTGTGTAACCAATATGCCGCACTGCCCACAGATCGGGCGACACGGCGTTGAAGCCTCAGCGCCGCGCCGCCATGATGGCATTCTGTTCAAACCATGTCGCGTTCCCCATGCCCCCCAAATCCACGCCCGACCGCATCAAAATCGCTACTTTTAACGTCAATTCCATCAAGGCCCGGCTGCCCAATGTCCTGACCTGGCTGAAAGACTTCACCCCGCATGTGGTCTTGCTGCAGGAAATTAAGTGCATCGATGAGGGATTCCCACGCCTGGAGATCGAGGACGCCGGCTACAATGTCGTGACCCACGGTCAGAAGGCCTACAACGGCGTGGCCATCCTGTCCCGGTCGCCCATCGAGGACGTCGAGCGCGGCCTGCCCGGTGATCCCTCCGACGAACAGGCGCGTTACATCGAAGGAACCGTTTATGGATCGGTGCGCGTGGCCTCGATTTATCTGCCCAACGGCAATCCCCTCGGCACCGAAAAGTTCCCCTACAAGCTGGGCTGGATGGATCGGCTCAAGGCGCGCATCAAGGAAAAGCTGAACGACGGCGAAGTGGCGCTGTGGGGCGGCGACTATAACGTCATCCCGACCGACACCGACGTCTGGGACCCGCGCGCCATGCGCGACGACGCCCTGATGCAGCCCGAGAGCCGCGCCAAGTTCCGCGCCATCCATCACCTGGGTTTGACCGACGCGCTGCGTTCGTTCCATCCGCAGCCGCACCTGTACTCGTACTGGGATTATCAGGCCGGTGCCTGGCAAAAAGACCACGGCATGCTGATCGATCATATTCTTTTGTCGCCGCAGGCGGCGGATCGGGTGACGGCAGCGGGCATCGACAAAGGGCCGCGCGGCCAGGAAAAAGCCTCGGACCACACGCCGGTGTGGTGCGAGATCGCATTGTAAGCCGCAGCACGGCTGGACCGATTTATGTCTTGATCGGCCTCACGGCGGATGCCGCGATCACCTGCGGCGGCAATGCAGGACGCCCCTGGCCGATATCGAGCCATTGCTTATCCAATGTCTCGACCAGCCCGGTGAACAATTCCACCTCGCCCAAGTCCTCGATCACATGATGATATCGCGCCAATCGCGTCCGACCCGTCCTGCCCGTCGCCAGCGGCAGCGCGAGGATTTCGCGCAGGATGATGCGGCCCTTGCTCGTGGCGAAACGTGATATTTCCCACAGCCCGCACGGATGCGCCGCACAGCGCGACAGATTCTCGAGCAGTTGCATCGACGGCGGGTTGGCCGGCGTGCACTGGATGGTCTGACCCGTCATGTCCTTGCCCCACTGCTCGACCAGCGCCGTTCCATAGAGCGCGATGGTATGGCGTTGCAGGGGGTCGAGGTCGCTGAAGGCCACGAAAGGCTGCAGGGCAGGATTGACGCGGTCGAGGTAATCGCAAGATGACGGCACCAGGGCCGCATCGCTGCGCAGACTTTTCCAATGCGACAGGAAAGCCGACGCTGAGGCGGACAAAGGCGGCACGTTGACGGGAATGTGCCAGCGTCAAATATCGGCGTAGACGTGCGTCTCGGCCTTGCCGCCCGGGTGGGTCACAGCGCCGTCGCAGGCATCGCCCACCAACTGCGCGTACTTCCACAGCGCACCTGCCTGATAGTCAGTCTTACGCGGTTTCCACTTTTTGCGCCGCTTGGCCAATTCGGCCTTGGAGACCTTCAGTTCAATGGTGCCTTTCACGGCGTCGATGGCGATGATGTCGCCGTTCTTGATCAGCGCGATGGGCCCGCCGACGGCCGCCTCGGGACCGACGTGGCCGATGCAAAAGCCCCGCGTGGCGCCCGAGAAGCGCCCATCGGTGATCAACGCCACCTTGTCGCCCATGCCCTGGCCGTACAAAGCAGCAGTCGTGGACAACATCTCGCGCATGCCCGGACCACCGCGCGGACCTTCGTAACGGATCACCAGCACTTCGCCCTCTTTGTACTTTTTCTTTTCCACGGCGGCGAAGGCGTCTTCCTCGCAATCAAAACACCGCGCCGGGCCGGTGAACGTTTGGTTGGTCATGCCGGCCACTTTCACGATGGCGCCTTGCGGGGCCAATGAACCTTTAAGCCCCACCACGCCGCCGGTTTTGCTTAAAGGTCTGCTGGTCGGGTACACCACGGTCTGATCGGTGGGGAATTTCACGTTGCGGAGATTTTGTTCCAGCGTCTTGCCCGTGGCGGTGATGCAGTCGCCGTGCAGATAGCCGCCTTCCAGCAGCGCTTTGAGCAGCACCGACACGCCGCCGATTTTATACATATCCAGCGCCAGGTATTTTCCGCCCGGCTGCAAATCGGCGATGTAGGGCGTGCGCTTGAAGAAGCGGCACACGTCATCCAGCGTCATCTTGATGCCCGCTTCGTGAGCGATGGCGGGCAGATGAAGGCCTGCGTTGGTCGACCCGCCCGAGGCGGCGACCACCACGGCGGCGTTCTCCAGCGACTTTTTCGTCACGATGTCGCGCGGACGGATGCCCGAGGCCAGCAGTTCCATCACCGCGCGGCCCGAAGCGGCGGCGTATTGGTCGCGGCTTTCAAAGGGCGCGGGTGCATCACCCGAGTTGGGGATCGCCAGGCCCATGGCTTCCGCGACGCAGGCCATGGTGTTGGCGGTGAACTGCCCGCCGCAACTGCCCGCCGACGGGCACGCGACGCACTCCAGGTCCATCAGCTCTTTCTCGCTCATGTTGCCGGCGCTGTACTTGCCTACGGCCTCGAACACGTCCTTCACGCTCACGTCTTTGCCCTTGAACTTGCCGGGCATGATGGTGCCGCCGTACATGAACACGGACGGCACGTTCAGGCGCACCATGGCCATCATCATGCCGGGCAGGCTTTTGTCGCAACCGGCCAGGCCCACCAGCGCGTCGTAGCAATGCCCGCGCATGGTCAGCTCAACTGAATCGGCAATCGCTTCGCGCGAGGCCAGCGAGCTTTTCATGCCTTGGTGGCCCATCGCAATTCCATCAGTCACGGTGATGGTGGTGAACTCGCGCGGAGATCCGCCGCCCGCTTTCACGCCCACCTTCACGGCCTGGGCCTGACGGCTGAGCGAGATGTTGCAAGGTGCGGCTTCGTTCCAGCAGGTCGCAACGCCGACCAGCGGGCGATGAATCTCCTCGGCCGTCATGCCCATGGCGTAATAGTAGCTGCGGTGCGGCGCGCGCTCGGGCCCTTCGGTCACGTGACGGCTGGGCAGTTTGGCTTTGTCGAACTTGGTCTTGGCGGGCTTGGGGCTGTCGAGGGGCATGGCGTGGGGCTCACACATGTATGTGTCGAATGAGCCGCATTGATAAGGAATTGGCGGCGGAAAGGCTAGAGCCGCAGAAGCTTCGGTAACTCCATGGCCGCCCGCTCCATCACGTCGCCCCATTGCCCGCGCGTCGTTTGCCAAATGTGGCGCACGCTGGGGTACCAGGGCGAAACCTCACGGCCGACGAACCAGTACCACGGCCGGCCTTCGACGCGCGGGGTAAGACATAAAGTTGGCACGTTCAGCGCCCCGGCCATGTGAACGGTCGTGTTGCTAGTAGAGATGATGGCATCCATGGCCGCGACCTGAGCTGCGAACAGGTCGACATCTTTCACGGCATCAACTTCGGGATCGACAAACAGGTTGGGGATGGATGTTGCGCTCTCGCCGTATTGCAGGCTGACGAAGCGCACGCCGGGCGTCTTGAAGATCGAAGCCCATTGATCAAGCGGCACGGATTTACGATCACCCGCCTGCACATTGGAACTTCGCCATGACACCCCGACGATACGGCCCCTCTTTTTCTCTGGGCCTGGCAGCGCGGCATAGCGTGCCTTGAGCATCGCCACCTTGAGCGGATCGGCCTTCAGAAAGCCCGTGTGTTTCGCAAATGCCGCGAAGGATGGACGGAACGCCAGGCCGAGCTCGGAAATCGAGGCGTGGACCTGCGTGTCGGACACATCGACGCGGTTCAGCGGAACGTCGAACAGCGACACCGCGCGCACCGAAGGGAATGAACGCCCAATCAGAGTTGCAAGACGCGGCTCGCAACTGAACACCACATGCCTCGCCGCCGCCACAACATCGGGCAACAGGCTCGCGGTGAGGATCTGATCGCCCAGGCCCTGATCCGACCAGACGAGAATTCCCTTGTCAGTCAGCGGCGCACCGCCGTCCCAGGGCGGCTTGGGGATGCCCACATGCCAGCCCTTGTGCGCGGGATTGGAAAAGCGCGCGCGATAATCCGTCCAGCCCTCCACCAGTTTTCCGTGCGACAGCCGCGCCACGCCGCGCTTTTGGATCAACGCCGGATCATCGGGTTTCAGCGCCGTGATCCGCTCGACCGCAGCCAGGGCAGCCGCGCTGTCGCCTCGGGCTTCATGAACCAAAGCCAGATTGCTCAGGGCTTCGATGTAGTCCGTACGCAGCAACAGGGCCTTTTCAAAATTGACGCGCGCGGCATCCAATTCGTTCAGTTTGAACCGCGCCGCGCCCAGATCGTTCCAGACCTCGGCGTGGGCCGCATCCAACGCCGCGCTGCGTGCAAAATGCACCGCGGCATTTTTAGCATCGCCGTTGTTGTTGTAGGCATGGCCCAGTTCCGCCGCTTCGGCCGCCGTGGCGGCGCGCATGGTGTAGGCCGTCTCGAACGCGGCGATGGCCTGCGGCCACCTTTGTTGCGCTTGCTGCGCGCGAGCCAGTTCAACCCACACGGCCGGGCCGTCGGCGGGCTTCAGACCGGCGGTGAGATGACGCGCCGCATCGGCGTAGTTTTTCTTGAAGAACAGCGCCCGGCCGAGAATGACATTGGCCTCGGCGTTGTGTGCATCCAGCGCCAGGATTTCCCGGCCCAATGTTTCGGCGGCGTCGAACGAGCCCAGCTTGATCGCCTCGCGCCCGCCGCGCAGCATCAGCGCGAGCGCGGAAGTTAAATCAGGCGGGGCAGAGGACATTGCTTAACACTATACATCTCGTCACCCCCGCGAAAGCGGGGGTCCAGGGTAACGATCACGAAACAAGAAGATGGATGCCGGATCAAGTCCGGCATGACGAATGAACTTGTTGAAGCTATGCGGCCCCAATACGCGCCAGTGCTTCCGTCAGTTTGGCCTTGGTTTCCGACGCGACGCGGCGGCGTTCGGTGTTTTCGGCGATGATCTCGGGCGGAGCCTTGGCCACGAAGGCTTCGTTGCTCATCTTCTTGTCCACCGCGGCAATGTCGCCCTCGGCCTTGGCGATTTCCTTCTTCAGGCGCTCGCGTTCCTTGACCAAGTCGATCACGCCCGCCAGCGGCAGCATGATGGTGCTGTCGCCGACGATCACCTGCGCCGAGCCGCCCGGCGTCGGTGCGTTGACAGCAACGATCTCCGACAAGCGCGCATTGGCACAGATCAATGCCGCATGCGTGGACAAACGGGATTTCGTGGCGGCACTCGCGTCCTTCACCTCGGCCTTGAGCATCTGACCGGGTGGAATGTTCATCTCCGCACGCACGGAGCGAATGGCCGAGATCACGTCCACCACCCAATCCATCTCCGCCTCGGCCGCGGCGTTGGACAGGCCCTCGTACGTCGGCCACGTACCCTTGATGAGGCGATAGGGCCGCGTGAGTTTGTAGTCCTCGGCCAATTTGTCCCACAGTTCCTGCGTCACGTAGGGAATGATCGGCTGGCCGATGTGCAGGATTTGTTCAATTACCCAGGCCGCCGTGGCGCGAGTTTCGGACTTGGCCTGTTCATCTGATCCGGCGAACACCGGCTTGGCGAATTCCAAGAACCAGTCGCAGAACGTACCCCAGGTGTATTGGTAATAGCCGTTGGCGGCGTCGTTGAAGCGGTAGGCCTCGATGGCTTGGGCCACGGCGCTCGCGCATTCGGCGGTCTTACCGACGATCCACTTGTTCAGCGTGGTCTTGACCGCGCGCGGATCGAACTTGGCATCGGGCGCACATTCGTTCATCTGGCAGAAGCGCGCAGCGTTCCAGATTTTGGTGATGAAGTTGCGATAGCCGGCGATGCGCTGTTCGGACAGCTTGATGTCGCGCCCCTGCGCGGCCATCGCAGTTAAAGTAAACCGCACCGCATCGGTGCCGTACTTGTTGCACAGATCCAGGGGGTCCATGACGTTGCCCTTGGACTTGGACATCTTCTGGCCCTTCTCGTCGCGCACCAGGGCGTGGATGTAGACGTCGCGGAAGGGCACATCCTTCATAAAGTGCATGCCCATCATCATCATGCGCGCGACCCAGAAGAAGATGATGTCGAAGCCGGTGACAAGCACGTCGCCCGGATAATAGCGCGCCAGCTCGGGCGTCTTGTCGGGCCAGCCCAGCGTCGAGAACGGCCACAAGGCCGAGGAGAACCACGTATCGAGCACGTCCTCGTCGCGTTTCAACTCCACGTCCTTGCCGAATTTTGCTTTGGCTTGGGCGTGCGCTGCGGCTTCGTCCTCAGCGACGAACACGGAGCCATCAGGCCCGTACCACGCTGGAATTTGGTGCCCCCACCACAACTGGCGCGAGATGCACCACGGCTGGATGTTGCGCATCCATTCAAAGAAGGTGTTTTCCCAATTCTTGGGCACAAACCGCGTCTTGCCGGTTTCCACCGCCGCGATGCACGGCTTGGCCAGAGTTTCTGCGTCGCAGTACCACTGATCCGTCAGCCACGGCTCGATCACCACGCCCGAGCGGTCCCCGTACGGAACAGTCATGGCGTTATCTTCGATCTTCTCCAACAGGCCGAGCGCTTCCATCTGCTCGACAACCTTGGTGCGCGCCTTGAAGCGGTCCATGCCCTGATAGTCGGCCGGGGCGTTCTCGTTGAGCTTCGCGTTCAGGTCGAAGACGTTGATCATCGGCAGCTTGTGGCGCTTGCCCACCGCGAAGTCGTTGAAGTCGTGCGCGGGCGTGATCTTCACCGCGCCGGAGCCCTTCTCCGGGTCGGCATATTCATCCGCCACAATGGGAATCTTGCGCCCCACGATGGGCAGCACGCAGAACTTGCCCACCAGCGCCTTGTAGCGCTCGTCGTCAGGGTGAACCGCCACGCCGGTGTCGCCCAGCATGGTCTCGGGGCGCGTGGTGCCGACAGTAATATAAGTATCGGCCAAACCATCGACGGGGTACTTGAAGTACCACATCTTGCCCTTCTGCTCGCGGTTCTCGACTTCGAGGTCCGAGATGGCCGTATGCAGTTTGGGGTCCCAGTTCACCAAACGTTTGTCGCGGTAGATCAAACCCTGGCGGTGCAACTCAACGAATACTTTACGGACGGCCTTCGACAGGCCCTCATCCATGGTGAAGCGTTCACGTGACCAATCGGGCGATGCGCCCAGGCGGCGCAATTGGTGCGTGATCATGCCGCCGGATTGTTCCTTCCAGCTCCACACGCGGCTCACAAACGCCTCGCGTCCCAAATCACGGCGCGACGTTCCCGACTGTTCAAGCTGCCGCTCGACCACCATCTGCGTGGCGATGCCCGCGTGGTCGGTGCCCGCTTGCCACAGCGCGTCTTTGCCGATCATGCGGTTGTAGCGGATCAGTATGTCCTGAAGCGTGAACGTCAGCGCATGGCCGATGTGCAGGCTGCCCGTGACGTTGGGCGGCGGCATCATGATGACGTACGGCTTGGCCGCGGACGTCACGTCGATGGCGAAGTCCCCCGCCTTCTCCGAGCGGTCATACAGGCCCTCTTCCACGGCCCCGGGTTCATAGGTTTTTTCGAGCATGGTCGAACAATGTCTCAATTCTTAATGGTGCGGCGGGTTGTATCCTCAATCCGCGTTGAATACTCAACACCTTCGGCTTTAACCCTTGCGACTCAAAACGATCTGCAACTTAGAAATGAACACGCCTGAATTCTCTCTTTCATGACACCGAAATCTATGCCTAATTTCGCGTAACACGTGTTCTCAGGGTTGTCGCAATGACAGCCCGGAGGTGCTTAACCACACGTGACCGGGGTTATTGGGAACTGCCGCGCCGTCATGTCCGCCGCTGCGCTTGAACTTACTCCGCTGATCACCCCGCGCGCCGCGGTGGAGTGGTTTCTGCTGGATATGGCGGAAGTCTCGGGCTTCATGCGTTCGGGCTTCAAGAACCTCAGCCCGCTGTCGGTCTATGGCAGCTATCGGCCGATCCTAACCCAGCCCGACCCATGGTACTTCGCCGGGGTCGTGGCGTTGGAGGTCAGCGCCGTCACTGATCTGTACCGTGCCGAAGGCGCTGACGACATCATGCGCGAAGTCTTCGAGCAGATGGACGCCATCATCGGCCGCAACGACAAGGAAGCCTCGGCGCTGACGATGCTGCTGCTCGGCCGCCTGGGTCTCGGCTCGATCCTCATGGGCCGCAAGGTGCCCGACAACATGCTCTCGCGCGTCATGCTGCTGCTGATCGGCGGCGACAAGGCGATGAAGCGCGTCATGCCCGACGACGGCGCTGCCAAGCAGCTGCGCGCAGCACTCAAGTCCGGACCGCCGGTGTGGTGGAAAATGTTCGCGCGCCGCTACCGGCTCACCAGCGCGCCGCAAGCCGCCATCGCCGACAAGATCGCCATTCCGCACGGCATGGGCGTGCAGTTGCCCGAGACCATCGGCGATGAAACCACTGCTGAACGCAGGGGCCTCAGCCTTGATGCGCTTCGGGTAGCGCTGGTGGAAGCCGAGATCATCGTTCCGGGCGCGGCCAACGACGCTTCTGATCCCGACGCCATTCTGGAAACCGATCACGAGCCAATTACTGCGGATGATTTGGACAAAGCGCCGGAGCCTGAACCCGAGGACGAACCGTCCCCGGAAGAATTGGCCCTGTCGCTGGAAAAATATAGGGTCGACTGACCCTCAAGCGCGCTTGGCGCACCGGCGGGATTTGATCTAATCTCTCGCCCCTCTGAACCATTCCCTCCAACATTTCCGAAGAAGGTATTTCCATGCCGATCAGCATGCACGACCTCACCGCCCCGACCTACAAGCGCGTCCTCGGCAGCATGAAGAACGTGCTGAGCAAGGCCGAAGCCCACGCCACGGCCAAGAAGATCGACCCCAATGCGCTGCTGCTCGCGCGCCTGTTTCCGGACATGTTCAATACCATCCGCCAGGTGCAGACGGCCACCACCATGGTGCATTGGGGCTGCGCGCTGCTCGCGGGCCTCGAGCGCCCGCAGTTGCCCGACGCCGAGACCACGTTCGAGCACCTCTATGCCCGCATCCAGAAGACGATGGATTACGCCGCCGGATTCGGACCCGACAAGATCGACGGCACCGAAGCCAAGGCCGTGGCGCTGGTGTTTCCCGGGCGCACGATGGAGTTCACCGGACAGTCGTTCATCCAGGAATTCATCATCCCGAACCTCTATTTTCACTCCGGCATGACCTACGCCATCTTGCGCCACAACGGCGTCGAAGTGGGCAAGGGCGACTTCTTGCGGGGGTAAAACCCCGTCTTCGTCGTCCCCGCGAAAGCGGGGACCGATCCAACAACAATCCTGGATTCCCGCTTTCGCGGGAATGACGAAAAAGCAAAAGAAAAAACCCCGGTGGAGAAATCCACCGGGGTTTGAGTTTATCGTTGCAAAACTTGACTGGCGCGGAACCTACATGTGCTCCGAGCGGTTGACGATGCGCTCGATCTCCTGCTTGACCACGCGCTCGACCATGTAGGGCAAGTTGGTGTCCAGCCATTCCTTCAAGATCGGCGTGCAGATTTCACGCACCAAGGCTTCCAGCGTGATGCCTGAGTTGCCCAGCGCGATGGCGCGTTCGCGCGCGACCGCGTTGGCCAACTGCGCGATGGACGCGCCGGCGGCCTGCGCGGCCGGATCGCCCACCAGATACTGCTGGGGCTGATATTCCTGCGGATGATACACCGGCTGGTAGGCCTGCTGCGGCGCCGGTTCATACGCCTGTTCGGGAGCCACCTGCTGCTCGGCGGAGAGTTCCAACGGCGGATGGTCTTCGGGCTCAGGATCGACCGCGACGATGTCGGGACCCGGCTCTTCGGGCAGTTCGTCGAAGATCGACGGCTCCGGTTCGGGCTCGGCCATGACCATGGGTTCGGGTTCCGGCTCGGGTTCCGGCGGCGGAGGTGGAGGGGGCGGTGGCGGCGGAGGTTCCGCAGCCTTGGGCGGCGGCGGTGGCGGCGCGGGCGCAGCCTTCGCCGGCTCGGGCTTCGCAGCCTCGCCGTCGTCTTCCGAAAGGATCTTACGAATGGAGGCGAGAATGTCCTCCATCGAAGGTTCTTGCTGTCCGTCAGCGCTCATAAGCCGACCACTCCCACCACGGCCTAATGCCGTTTATTTTGATGGTGACATAGGGCATAAGGCTTAACAATTCTCTAACAGACTCAGAGCCTTAACGCGACCAAAGATTAGGTGCGGCGCGGAATTGCGCGAAAAACGGCTTATCAAGCGGCGCTTTTACTTCGCCGTCTGGGCGTCGGTATCGGCCCCGGTGCTCGAGCCGAAGGCCTGAAACCGCACGTCGTTATAGTGCGCCATGGGATCGTACAGCGGCACCTTGAGGCCGATCCCCTCGCCCGTCAGCCGGCCCATGACCGACAGCAACTGATAGGACGCGACCACCTGCGTGCGCTCGGCGCGCACCAGATTGACGCGCGCGTTGAGCAGTTCCTGTTCGGCATCGAGCACGTCGAGCACGGTGCGCGAGCCGACTTCAGCTTCGCGCTGCACACCTTCCAGGGCGATGCTCGAAGCCTCGATCTGGGATTTCAGCGAGACGATGCTGGCCACGGCGGCTTCGTAGTTTTTGTAAGCGGCGGTGGCGTTTTCACGCGCATCCTGGCGGGCCTGGTCGGCTTCGAGACGGCGCTGGCCGGCATTGTGCTTGGCCTGACGCAGACGGGCGTATTCCGCGCCCTGCTGGTAGATCGGCACCGTCAGCACCGCCCTGGCAAGAGCGGTTTCGGCCTTGGACTTGTCGGCCACCGTGTCCCAGCCCTTCTGATACTGCGCTTCGAGGTCCACGGTCGGCAGCAAGTCCGAGCGCGACACGCTGATGCCCTCCTGTGCGGCCTGGGCGGTGAAGTCGGCCGCCAGAAACGCCGGATTGGCCTTGATGGCCGCGTCGATGGCTTCGTCTAGCGCTCCGGGCAGGCCCACGGCCGCTTCGGGTTTGGTCAAGGTTTCGGGCGGTTTGCCGATGCTGTTCTCATAGGCCGCGCGCGAACGCGCCAAGTCGCTCTCGGCCTGGATCAGCGCGGCCTTGGAGCCTTCAAGACGGGCTTGCGACTGCGCCACGTCGGTCTTGGTGATTTCGCCGACGTTGAAGCGGTCGTTGGTGGCCTCGAACTGGCGGGTCAGCACCTGCACGTTGTTGCGTTGCAGCTCGACCACGGCCTGATCGCGCAGCACGTCGAGGTAGGCCGAGGCAGCGTCGAGCAGCACCTGGGCCTCAGTGGATTGCAGGCGGGCGCGCTGGGCCATCACTTGGGCTTTGGCTTGCGCGGTGCCCGCGATGGTTTCAAATCCGCGGAACACCGGCTGGCGGAACTGCGCCACGACCGACTGCGAGGTGCGCAGGGTGGTGCCGCCGCCGAAGATCGCCCCACCCGAAGCACCGCGGATGATCTCGGTCTCCTGGCGGGTACGCGAGACGTTGCCGTTGACGCTTAAAGACGGACGCCAGCCCGACAGCGCGATGGGAACGCTTTCGTCGACAGAGCGCAGGGCCGCGCGCGCGGCGAGCAACGTGGGGTTGTTCTGATAGGCCAGGCCCAGGGCTTCATCGAGGGTCTCGGCTAGGGCAGATTGCGCGCTGAGGGCCACGCCGCAGAACAATAAGGCCTTGAATGATTTGGAGATCATGAGGGTCATCCTTGCGGCACCCGTTGACCGGACGCCTTACCGATTGAAAACGTGCGCATGCTTAACCGAAGGCGGGCGCATCATCCACCCAAATTCCAGTAACCAAATGTGACGCCTCGGGCCTCAAGTACGCTGATTCGCCTGACGAATTCCGACTTCCATAGGGCGGCGACGCGGGCACCACGTTCAGCTCAAGTATAAAGTGAGTTATAGACTATAAGTTGTTGTTTTAAATTATTTTCTAAAACACAAACCCGGGCTGCTTGGTGAAGCCGGGCAGCACCGAGGTGGCCGCGTCAAAATCCTGGCGCTGGCCGAAAGCCGAGCCTGAGCGCGTCACCAATGTCGCACGCCCGATGGGGCCTTCGCGCACGATGCACACCAGCCGGCCGCCGTCGGCCAGCTGCTGCCTTAAAGCCTCGGGGATGAAATCCACCGCGCCGTTGATGAAGATGATGTCGAAGGGCCCCTGCTCGGGCTTGCCGCGTTGAAAATCGCCGGTCACGACGGCGGCATTGTCGATATTGAGTTCGGACAGCGTTTGCCCGGCGCGCGCGGCCAGGGCGGGATCGCTCTCGACCGCCACGACGGAACTGGCCATGCGCGCGAGCACGGCGGTGGAGTAGCCGGTGCCCGCGCCGATCACGAGCGCGTTGTCGCCGGTCTGCACGTCGGCCATCTGCAGCAGGCGGGCCAGCACCATCGGCTCCATGATGACGCGGCCCTGCCCGATCGACAGATCCTCGTCGACATAGGCGAACTGACGCTGTTCGGTGGGCAAGAAACGTTCGCGCGGCACCGCGCCCATGGCGTCGATCACCAGCGGGTCGGAGACCCGGTTGGTCTTGATCTGGCTGGCGACCATATTGCGGCGTGCTGCGGCGAAATCCATGAGGCGGTATTCCCGGGCATTGAGAATGTGGGCATGGTTATAAGCGTCAAGGCGTTGAAAAACAACGCGGGCGCTGGTCAAAGACGATGCGTCCCGACGCTTGACCCCACGCTTGACCCCCCAACCCCCCGCCTCTATAAACCCCTGCCTTTTGGCCGGGGGCTGCAAAGTAATCGGCTGAAAGGTTAAGCTGAGGGCGGCCATCGCAATTACCTGAAATGGCCACTTACGGCCGAGTGGTAGAGTGGTCATGCAGCGGACTGCAAATCCGCGTACGTCGGTTCGATTCCGGCCTCGGCCTCCAACTTCCGCAAGGGCGTTGACACTAAAACGAAACGTACCGTGGTCCGGCGTAGCTCAGCGGTAGAGCAATCGGCTGTTAACCGATCGGTCGTAGGTTCGAGTCCTACCGCCGGAGCCATCTAGGTTTTGTTAGCGAGCGCAGCGAGCTTACAAAACCTGATGTCCCCGCACTTGATGCGGGGACCCAGAGAACCACCTACCCCTCATGGAATAACCCTGGATCCCGGCTCGAGCTTCGCTTGGCCGGGATGATGCCCTCGGGCTAGACCCGAGGGCCCAGAGCAAAAATCACCTATCTTGATTGTTACCCTGGACCCTCCGCCGTCGCGGAGGGTGACGGTGATGTGATTTTATCCACACCCTACTTCTGGGCTCTAGGATTTGCCGGCCGGATCGGACTATTTTGCGCCTCATCATGGTCCGTGCGCGATGACAGCCGCCTCGCAAGTCCTCTCCTCCATCACCTTTGAACAATTGCTTCCCGGCGATGCGATGGTGCGCACGTTCCGCGCCATGGTGCTGACGGCCGAGGCCGAGCGCGAACAAGTCGAACCTTGGATCGACGCGGTGATTTCGGAACTGGACGACCGGCGGCGGCTGGTCTTTATCGCCAAGCAATACCGCTCTCTTGTCGGCTACATGATCCTCAAGCCGCGCGAGCAGAAAATCTCGACCATCTGGGTCGAGCCGAAGTTCCGTAGAATCGGCTTGGGCGCGAAGTTCTACGGCTTGGGCTTCGTCAATCTGGGCGTCACGAACCCCTACACCGCGTTCATGCCCGACATGGTCGAGGAAATGCGGCCCTTGGCGCGGTCCTACAATCTCGTCCTCGACGACATGGGGCCGCTTGCCGTCATCAACCCCGGCGACGCTGAGCCGTGGGCCACGGCGAAAGCCGAGCCGCAAGCGGCCGCACCGCAGCGCACAGCGCACGTCCAACAGCAGGCCACGCGCCTCGTGCGGCAAAAAATCTCCGCCTATCAGACCTGACGTTTGCCTTGCGCTTGACAGGAATCGCTGCAGGGCTTATTACTTAACCAAATGGTTAACTATAAAAACATCACGCTCGACCGCACCTTCGCCGCGCTGGCCGATCCCACCCGACGCGCACTGCTGGCGCGCCTCGGGCAACATGAGGAAATGTCCATCAGCGCGCTGGCTCAGCCGTTTGCCATGTCGCTGCCGGCCGTGATGAAGCACCTCGACGTTCTGACGGATGCGGGCTTGATTCGGCGTGAAAAGACGGGCCGCACGGTGGCTTGCCGTGCCGTTCCAGAGGCGCTGCGCGGCGCGGAACACTGGATCGCCGAGCGCAAGGCTATGGTGGAGCGCAATCTTGATCGGCTGGGCGAGTTTCTGACCGATCAAAGTCTTGATGAAAAGCGAGTTAAGAAAAAACCAAGGAGGAATCGATGACTACCGGACAACTGCAACACGGCACGTTCACCATCACGCGGGAGTATCCCACAGCACTCAGCAAGGTGTTCGCGGCTTTCTCCGACCCCAAGGCTAAGCGGCGCTGGTTCGTGGACTCCGACGGCTTTAAGACCGAGAGCTATGAAATGGACTTCCGCGAGGGTGGTTTCGAACGCGCGCGCGGCTTCGCGCCTGACGGCAGCGCCTACACCAATGACACGCTGTATCACGACATAGTGCCTGGCAAGCGCATCGTGTTTTCTTACGTAATGACGTGGAAAGGAATGCGCATCTCCGCCTCGCTGACGTCGATCGAATTCGCAGCCTCGGGCGCGGGCACAAAACTCACCTACACAGAGCACGACATTTTCTTCGAAGGCGGCGACGGATTGGCAATGCGCCAGCAAGGCTGCGCGCACTTGCTGGAAACGTTGGCGACGGAACTGGAATATGCGGGTTAGGTCCGCTTCAGCACCGCATAGCTGAATTTCTGAACGGACCCGGCGGGCGTGATGTGATCTTCACGCCGCTGGTCGATCAGACAAAACGGCGCGCCGATGCGCGCGGCCAAGCTTTGCGCATCATAGCGCTGCACCGGCAAGCCGCTGCACTTCTCCGGACCATCGGGCGCGAAAGTGGCGATGATCGCCACCGAGCCCGGGTGCGTCGCGACAGTAAGAGCGGCGATGTAGCGCGATTGATCGTCGAACGATGTCAGGAAATGAAACACGGCCCGGTCGTGCCACACGTCCCAGGCGCGCGCGGGTTTGAACGCCGTGATGTCCTGAACCAGCCAAATAATTCCGGCGTGCGCGGCCAGCCGCGCCTTGCCGGCCGCAAGCGCGTTCTCCGACACGTCGAGCAGCGTGAGGTCAGCGTGCCCAGCCGCGAGCAGACCATCGGCCAGCGTGGACGCCCCTGCCCCGACGTCGATGACCGATGCCTGTGGCGGCGCATAACGCGCGATCAATTCCAATGAAATAGTGGGCGCGGGCTGATGCCAGCTGACCTCATCGGCGCGGCGGGTAGCGTAAACGCCCTGCCAATGGCTTTCGGTGGCCGACACGGCCTACGCCGGCGTCAGGATCATCTGTTCGCGCGCGACCACGGTGCCCGTCCACTCGGCGCGGGCGTCGATCTCGACTTGGCGCATGAAGTCGTCGTTGTGGTCGGGATCATGATGGAAGATGGCCAACTGCTTCACGCCCGCGGCCTTGCACAGCCGCACGCCTTCCTGCCAGGTCGAGTGTCCCCAGCCGATCTTGGGCTTGAACTCGGCATCCGTGTAGGTGCAGTCGTAGACCACAATGTCGGCACCCGCGATGAAGGACAGCACGGTCTGATCAGGCTTGCCGATGATGTGCTCGGTGTCCGTCACGTAGCACACCGACTTGCCGCCGTGCTCGATGCGGTAGGCCGTGGAACCGTTGGGATGGTTCAGCGGCGCGGTTTTCACCGTCACGCCGCCGTCCATGGTCCAATTCTCGCCGGCCTTGAAATCGACGAAATCGAGTTCGGCCTGCAGCGCTTCCAGCGGCACCGGAAACGTGGGGTTGGCCATCTGGTTGGCCAGCACGTTTTCCACCCCGCCAACCTCGGATAAGTGACCGGCGCAGACCTTGAACTGGCTGTTGGCCATGAAGGCCGGTCCGAAGAACGGAAAGCCGTTGATATGGTCCCAATGGGTGTGGGTGAGCAGCAGCACGCCCTTTTTCACCCCGTCGCGCAGAAATTCGACGCCGAGATTGCGGATGCCGGTGCCCGCGTCCATGACGATGCGGTGGTCGCCCGCGAACACCTCAAGGCAACTGGTGTTGCCGCCGTAGACGACATGCTGCGGCGACGGGCAGGCGATGCTGCCCCTCACGCCCCAAAATTTAACCGCAACGCTCATCCCAAGTCCGGACTACGGGTTATGCCAGTGTGGCTGTGCCCCGTTCATACCACGAATGGACGAGACCATCGAATTTTCAACAACAACTAAGTGTATGTGACGGAAATTGCTTAAACAATTCGTATTTGAGCGGTTTCGCCCCGCCACCGCCTGATGACGAGTTGTAGCGTTCAACCCCCCACCTCGACGCCGACCCGCAAGTTCAACCGCTCGGCCGCCGAACCGCCGTTCAAGGCGATCTCCCATAGCCCGTTGGCGTTAACATAGATGAAGGCCTCTCCATGTGCGGCATCGGCAAACGTGCGTTTGGGCATCAACCGCATCCCGCCCGCCGTCATCGAATCAATGGCACCATTTGAGGCAACGCGCAGCCCCGTCATGGCGTTGCCGTAGCGGTCGATATAAACCACCGCAGCCAGGTCATCGGGCCATTCAGGTCGGTCGAGTTGTGCCGCATCGATGGGATGAGCGTCGGGCATTTGCCCCAAAGCCAGTTGCGCCGCCGCGGGCGCAAAGACATCGCGCCCATGAAACGAGGCGCTGGCGGCGGACGGCACCGGCAGCCGCCAAGCTTTGCATTTTTTCGCGCGCCGCACGACCTGGGCCAACAAGCCGTTGTCGGGACCGACGAACCAGACGCCGTCGGCTTGAAGCGCGATACAGGCGCGGTCCGACCCCACGCCAGGGTCGACCACGGCCATCACCACGTCGCCGGGGTTCGCCTGCTGGCTGTACGCGGGCAAAAGATAGGCTGCGGATTTGGCATCGAACGCCGGCAGGTCGGAGAACAACTCGATCACCGGCACCATGAGGGCTTGGCGCGCGAGCACGGCCCTGACCTGACCCACGTAGGGGCCATCGCAGCCGAAATCGGTGAACAGGAAGATCATTCGCGGTTCCTCAGCCGGTAGGCTGGTGGTAGCACAAAAGAATGACTTGATGGAGTTTGCGATGGCCGAGTTACCCTTGATCGCCGCCACGCGCCGCCTGCCCGATGCATGCGAAGCGCGCCTGAAAAAGACGCATCGCGTTCGTCTCGGCGATGATGCGGCGGCATACACGCCCGAGGGTCTGGCAAAACATGCCGATGGCGCCAGCGTGCTGATCGTCAGCCCGGCGGAAACGCTGAATGAAGCGGCCATCAACGCCCTGCCCGCGAGCGTAAAGATGCTGCCGACGTTTTCCGTCGGCACCGACCACATCGATCTTGCGGCGGCGAAGAAGCGCGGGTTGACCGTCACCAATACGCCCGGCGTGCTGACCGACGCCACCGCCGACCTGACCATGCTGCTGATCCTGGCCGTCACGCGCCGCGGCGGCGAAGGCGAACGGCTGGTGCGCAGCGGAACGTGGACCGGTTGGCGGCCGACGCAACTGATGGGCGCGGCGCTGGGCGAGCGCACCTTGGGCATCATCGGTATGGGCCGCATCGGCATGGCGGTGGCGGCGCGGGCGCGCGGCTTCGGCCTGCGGATTCTTTATCATAACCGCAAGCCCAGCCCGCAGGCCGACGCGCTGCACGCCCGGTACTTCGACACCATCGACGGCATGCTGCCGCACACCGACATCCTCTCGCTGCACTGCCCCATGTCGCCCGAGACCCAGAACCTGCTCGACGCGCGACGCCTCGCGCTACTGCCCAAGGGCGCGTTCGTCATCAACACCGCGCGCGGCGGCCATGTGGTCGATGACGCGCTGATCGCGGCTCTTGAATCAGGCCACATCGCCGGCGCGGGGTTGGACGTTTTCGCGGGCGAGCCGAAACTCGATCCGCGCTACATGAAACTGGACAACACCGTTCTGCTGCCGCACCTGGGCAGCGCCACCGCCGAGACCAGGCACGCCATGGGGATGATGGTGATCGACAACATCGAGTCCGTGTTGAACGGCCGGCCGCCGCTCAATCCCGTGTAGGCCCGAACAATTCGCTAGGCAGTGCGCATTTCGCGCGGCACAGTTGCGCACGGGTCGGGAGTTGCACACGGCATGACGGGCTTCACCGCACTTGTTCTGGCGGGCAAGCGCAAACCCTCGGGCGACGGACTGAACACGGCGGACACCTTCAAGGCGTCCATGCCGCTTGAAGGCGTGGCGATGATCGAGCGCGTCATCGGCGCGCTGTCGGCCAGCCGGCACGTCAAACGCATTGTCGTCTGCGGGCCGCCTGAGTTAGGCAACTGGCCCGGCGTCACTTTTTTTCCCACCAGCGCCTCGCCCGCACGCAGCTTTTTAGCCTTCCTCGAAAGCAGCGCGGGCGTGTTGCCGCTGTTGGTGACCACCGCCGACCACGCGTTGCTGACCACCGAGATGGTCGATCATTTCTGCGACAAGACGCTGGCCCAGGGCACCGACTTCACAGTGGGCATGGCCGACAAGGCGATGGTGATGGCCGCCTACCCTGGCACCCGGCGCACGGGCTATCAGTTTCGCGACGGGGCGTGGAGCAGCTGCAACCTGTTCGGCGTCACCTCGGCCAAGGTCGCCGACTTGGTTCACTTCTGGGGATTCGTCGAGCAGAACCGAAAAAAGCCGTGGAAGGTGATCGCGGCCTTCGGCTGGCTGACCTTGGCGGGCGTGCTGTTGCGTGTGTGGACGGTCCATGGCGCCTTAAAACGCGGCGGCGCGCGCTTCGGCATCTCGGCTTCGCCCGTCATCATGCCGTGGCCTGAAGCGGCCATCGACGTCGACACGCTGGGCGACAAATCGCTGGCGGAAAAAATCCTGTCCCAGCGCCCCGCGCCCGCTTCCTAAGTTTTCGCCCAGTCTCCGGTCAGTTTCAGCGCGGCTTCGTAGTCCTTCGGGAAATCCACCTCGCACCAGCGCAAGCCCTTGATGCTCGCGGCCGTGACGTGCAGTTCGCCGCACAGCTTGGCGATGGAAGCCAGATAAAACGCCTGAAGACCATTATCCGTGCGGATCGCCGCCTCCAGTTCCGCCACGAAGGCCGCCGCGCCGTCGGCGCGGAAGCGGATCATGCCGATGGATTCGGCCGAAACCACGTCGGGCGGCAATTTCTTGCTGACGTTGCGCACCCGCCCGGCCTCGATCTGCACCTTCATGTCGTCGTCGTCGTAGCCGTCTTTCTGATCGACGGTGACGGTGATCGGCGCGGGCGGGGCTGCGATCAGGCGTTTGACGATCTCGGCCTCGATCAAGGTGTCGCCGTTGAGCAGGATAAAGTCATCGGCCATTTCGTGGCGCGCCATCCAGCAGGTCGCGAGGTTGTCGGCGATGTGATAAAACGGGTTGAACACGCTGCGCATCACCACGGCGGGCCGCCCAAGCGCCTTGACTTCGGTTTCCACCTGACGCGTCTCGAAGCCGCTGACGACGCACACGGAACTCACCCCCGCCGCAGCCAGCATTTCCACCTGCCAGCCGAGCAAGGTGCGCGGGCCCAGCTTCAAGAGGCACTTCGGCGCAGTGGCCGTCAGGCCGCCCAAGCGCGAGCCCTTCCCGGCGCTGAGGATGATGGCTTTCACGCGCGCTCCTTTAAGTTCCAATCACGGACAGGCATACCATGGGCCTGGGCGCGCGCGCGAAGTTTTGCGTTGGGGTTCACCGCCACGCCCTCGCCCGCCCACGTCAGCAGCGGCCAATCGCTGTGATGATCGGAATAAGCGATAGTGGCGTCCGTCACCGGCCCCAGTGCGGCCTTGACCATGTCGAGTTTGTCCGCGCCGTAGCAGTTGGGCCCGAGGATGCGCCCCGTCAGCCGCCCCTGCCCGTCCACTTCGGCGCGCGTCGCCACGACCTTCTCGATGCCCAGGGCGCGCGCGATCGGCAGAACATGAATGTCGTTGCTAGCGGTGGCCAGCACGACGATGTCGCCGTTTTTTTGATGCGTGGCGATGGCGTCGAGCGCGCCGGGGCGGCAACGGTGCGGAATCCAAGATGCGACAAACTCATCATTCACCGCGGCGATCACGCCCGCGGGCTGGCCCGCCGCGATGCACGTCAGCATCACTTGTTTGAGTTGCTTGCGCGTGATGAGTTTTAGTTTGTACGCCGACGCGGCGATCAGAATGATCGGCAGCGCCAATATGCGCCACGGCTGGCGGCGCACGAAGCCCAGCAGCCACGGCGAGAATGTTCCATGCGTGGTGACGGTGCGGTCGAGGTCGAACACCGCGATCATCATCAATTCGGATTGATGTTGGCCGTCAGGTACGACTTCACCATCACGTTGTTGGCCTTCAGCGCGAAAGCCTGCATCAGGCGCACGAAATGCGCGACAAGGCAGATCACCGTCCAGGCCGCGACCATCAGCAGCCCCACGTCGGGCACGCCGAAGATGGTAAAAATCATCAGGATGGCCAGGTTGGGGTTGCGCCGCGCGGTGACGGTGCGCAGCCAGAAGTCGAAGGGCTTCCAGATGTGCATCTCGAACTTGAAGCCGGCGATGAACGCGCCTTCGATCAGGCGGCCGACCACGTAGCCGGCGATGATGATCCACAATGCGCTGGTATGCAGCGCGCCCGCCGCGTCGCCCAGGCCGTGCCACCACGCCCAATACCAGAACGGCGGATGCACCATGTCGATGCCGTGATCGAAGATGTTGCCCCACTTGCTCGACGTGACCGTGACGCGCGCGAGCTTGCCGTCCACCGTGTCGAGGAACGTCATGGCCCAGGCCGCAGCGATGCCCAGGCCGAACTGCCCGACCCAGAATAATCCGAAGGCCGCCAGCACCAGCACGAAGCTGGCCATGGTGACTTGATTGGGCGTCAGCCTCCACTTGGCGCATAATCTCGTCGCGTGAAACGCAGGCACCGGCCACAGCCACTTAGTGACGAAATCCGTGGCGCCCTTGTAGGACGCGCCGAACATGCGCCACTCGATGTCGCGCAGGCTCTCGGGCGTGATCGGCAGCACGAAGGGCACGGCGCGCTTGCGCAACACTTCGTCGTAGCAAAGTTCGTTGGCGTCGGGCGGCGTAACGGCGAAACCCGGCGGCACGTCGGCCAAGGAGGCGCCGTCGGCCAGCAGGGCGGCGGCCTGGGTATGATGCGCCTCGGCGCACACCGCCACGGCCTGACGGCGGCCGTTCATCTCAATGGCCAGCACGCAGCCGGGCTTGGACAGCAGTTTCTTGGTCAGCCGATCCTCGATCAGCACGTCGGCGCGCAGGAACAGCACACGCCCGCTTTCCTCGCGGCCGTCGTGGGTGGCCACGTCGGCGACATCATAGCGCCGCCCGACGCGGACCATGCGTTCGAGCGTCGTCAGGCCCCAGACTTCAATCTCGGTATGCCCGACCATGCGGATTTTAGCGGCGGAGTCTAAAGGGTTCGTCATCGCACCATCGACCGTTCGATATTTACGGCCAAACCATCCTATGCTTGTCTCATCCGATCAAGCCCATGACCGTGAACGCCACAATTCAGAAATTCGGCCACCCCGGCACGCTGGTCGCCGACCTGGGTGAATGGATCGTGCTGCTGCGCCCGCGTCAGGTGACGCTGGGCAGCCTCATCCTGGCGGCCAACCACGACGCCACGGCGTTCGGCGACCTGCCGCCCGCGCACATGAGCGCGCTGGGCCCCGCCGTGGCCTGGATCGAGCGTGCCCTGCGCACGACACTGCGCTGCGACAAGTTCAATTACCTGATGTTGATGATGGTGGACCCGCACGTCCACTTCCACGTCATCCCGCGCTATGCCAAAGCCGCCGCGTTCAATGGACAGAATTATCCGGATAATTTTTGGCCGGGCCCGCCGGATGTGACAAAAGCCTTGGAGATGAATGCCGACACATTCGAAGTCCTGCGGGCAACGTTGTCGAGGGCCTAGAAAATTCGTCGCTGATCAGAAAACAATTCCGCAGCGGCATGCACGCCGCCCATGCCGTAGCGGCATCACCTGTAAATATCCTGATATTAACAGGCTAAGCTGCCGCTTCTTCGTTGCGCGGCTTGTTGGAGCCGACGTAGGCCTGGGCGCAGTGGTCGAGGCAGTAGGGCTTTCCGGGATAGACGGGCTTGCCGCAGAACCGGAAATCTTCGTGCTTCGGATCACCGATGGGCCAGCGGCAGGTGTTGTGCGTCAGGTCCGTGAGCGTGAAGATCTTCACCGTCTCTTTTTTCGGGCTGGACGGCGCGGCCGGGGCGGCGGTGTGGCCGCCGCCGGTGCTCGCGGCCTGCGGAGCCGCGACGGCGGCCTCCTGGCGCTTGATCGGCGACGGACGGCCCTTCAAGCCCAGACGATGCGCCTTGCCGACCACGGCGTTCTTCGACACGCCCAGGCGTTTTCCGATTTCGCCCGTGGTCAGGCCTTCGGACCACAGCTTCTTGAGCTTGGCGATTTTCTCGTCGTTCCACATGGAAGAAGCGTCCACTCGCTGGGTCATGGGCCTTCGCGCCTTCTGATCTTGGGTGTCGGGATGGTGGGTGCCTTGAAGCGCGGGAACTTAGCGCCGCACTTCGGCCAAGTCCACAGGGCCGGGCGAGCGCGCATCAGGCCTGCAAAATGGGCTCGTCGAGGGCGAACAAACCCTTGGGGTCCTCGATTTCCAGCACCCACAAATCCGGGTCGTATTTGGCCTGGCGTTGCAAATATGCATCGGCCTCGGGTTCTTTGGCCGGGCCTTTGGGAAAGGCGCTCATCCAGGCCGATGCGCCGTCGGGCGCGCTCACGGGGCTATAGACCTCGCAGCCCGCGCCATGCCGGTTGATCTTCAATAATACCGTGCCTGACTCCGGCTCGCCCTTACGCGCCACGGTCGCCATCAGCCCCAGCCCGCCCGCACGGCGCAGCCAAGCCTGCACCCGCAGCTCGGACTTCAACCGGCTCAAAGCCCCCTCCGGGCGGCGGATTTTGCAGCCCCGCTATGAGGTTGGCGGGTTTTCATGTACTGTTGGTTAAGCATTTCGCCCTAAGATGATGCTTTCGCGCGCCGCAAGCAAGGCGGCCAAACGGCCTGACAAGGATCGAAAAGATGCTCGGAATCATTGGCTTGGTGGTGGTCTTCAGCATGGTCTTCGGCGGCTATCTGCTGCACGGCGGCAAGATGGGCGTGATTTTGGCCGCCCTGCCGACCGAACTGATGGTCATTTTCGGCGGCGCCACCGGGGCGATGATCGTGGGCAACAGCGCCGAGGTGCTCAAAGGTATCGTCGGCAACATCAAAAAGGTGTTCGGCGGGCCGAAATGGGGCGAGCAGGACTTCAAGGACGTGCTGTGCCTGCTGTTCACCATCACCAAGATGATCAAATCCAAGGGCATCCTGGTGATCGAAAGCCACATCGAAAAGCCCGAGGAAAGCACGATCTTCCAGAAGTACCCGCGCATTCTGGCCGATCACTTCGCGGTGGACTTCATCTGCGACACGCTGCGCATGCTCTCGATGAACCTCGACGACGCACACCAGGTGTTCGACGCCATGGAAGCCCAGCTTGAAAAGCACCATCACGAGGCCCTGGGCCCGCAACACGCCTTGCAGACCATGGCGGATGGCCTGCCCGCCATCGGCATCGTCGCCGCCGTGCTGGGCGTCATCAACACCATGGCCTCGGTCACCGAGCCGCCCGAAGTTCTGGGTGGCATGATCGGCAGCGCGCTGGTGGGAACATTCCTAGGCGTGTTTTTGGCCTACCTGCTGGTGGGCCCCTTCGCGAGCCGCATCAAGCAGATCTGCGACGAGGAACATCAGTTCTACCTGATCATCCGCGACGTCCTGGTGGCGCACCTCAACGGCAACGCCCCGCAGGTGTCGGTCGAAATCGGCCGCGGCAACGTGCCCTCGCGCGTTCAGCCCACCTTCTTCGAGCTGGAAGAAGCGCTGAATTCCACCACCGAGTAAGCGTAATACACTGTTTTATCATCCATTTCCTTGCTTGCCAGTAAGGTTTCGACTATATACGTTCCTGATACGAAACCGAATCACGGGCTAAAGCGTAGATATCCCAGTGGTTGCATAAAGGACTGCCGTGAACGCCATCGGCCGCTCATTCCGCGATGCCGCCGTCATTTCACCGATGCTCGACAGCGACATGGACGCGCTGCACGTGCTGCCTTTACATGTCCTGCCGCTGCGCAATGAAGGCATCGGCAAGACCAAGCTGATCAAAAACGCGCATCTGGTCGGCGTGCTGGAGGCGTACTCCTCGCGCGACGGAGGCAGCGGCCAAGTGCCGATTTCACACCTGCCCGAGCACTTCGGCATCAAGAACGCGGTCTCCGACCCGGACTTCAACATGCTGCTGAAGTTGGCCGCCTTGCCAAGCTACGACGTCTACAGTCTGCGCCGGTCGCTGCGCGCGCTCGGCATTCCCATCGCCGACAACAGCGCCCTGAAGCTGTCGGAGGACATGAACCGCGAACTGGCGGGATACATGTCGCGGTTCACCAAACCATTACTGATGTCAATCTACGGCGAGACCGGAAACGACATCGCCCGGTTTGACGATCTGATCGGGCTGTTCCGCGACCCCGACATGAAGAAGGCGTTGGGCAAACTGAAGGTGATGGCCGACAAGCTGGGCGTGACACTGGATCAGATTCCGAAGTTCATCGAGGATTATGGCGACATCTTCCTGTCGCTGTCCTACTACCAGCATTGCCTGGACCGCATTACTCCGACGCTGGAGGAATTTCACCGCAGCGTCGATGAGATGAAGTCCAGCTATCAGATGAAGGCCAAGCCCCAGGTTATCGCCGAGGCCAACCGCATCCAAAAAATGCTCAATGCACTGCTGACCTTCGTCAAGCGCGTGTTCGAGGACTTCGAGGCCCGCTCGAAGGACCTCTGGCAAAACCTCTCGGCGGTGAAGTTCAAGCACGTGAAGGACGTCATCGAAAACGCCCACGGCACCGTCGGCGGCGTGTTGTGCGGCCTGACGGTGAAGATGACCGCCTGGGAAAAGCGCTTCCCCACGGCGAAATCAGGCAGCCCGGGCGCGAAGGAAGACTTCCTGCTGACCGAGATCAGGCCGGGATTGGGCGAGTTGATGGAAATCGCGCGCAGCCAGGCGTCCGTCGTCAGCGGCCACGCCTGACCGAGGCTATTCCGCCGCGCTGGGGGCGGCAACAGCCGCAGGGCGCAATGCCAACTCGCCGTTGATCGTGCGCCGGGCCAAAACGAAGGCCAGCACCGCGACGATGAAACTCGACGCCGCCATGCCCAGAAAAACACCTTTGACGCCGTACAGCATCGATCCGGCGTAGGCGCACGGAACTTGAACCAGCATCGATTTTGACGCGCCGATAACCATGGCGGGCATCGGCTTGGCCAGCGAATTCAGGCTGCCCGAGGAGATGTTGATGATGCCCATGCAGCCGTAGCTGATCGGCACCGTCAGCAAGTAGAACGTCGCCATCGAGACCACCGCCGCGTCTTCGCTGAACTCGTTGGCGATGACGCCACCGAAAAGGGCAAGGATGGCGGCGATGACGACGCTGTAAACCATCACCGCACGGTAGGCAAAGCGCACGGCCTCCTTCACCCGGTCGATGCGCCCTGCTCCTGCGTTCTGGCCGACGAAGGGCCCCATGGCGATGGACAGCGACATGACGAAGATCAGCGAGAACATCTCCACCCGCGTCGCCACGCCGTAGGCCGCCACGGCGGTTGCGCCGTAAGAGGCGATCAGCGTGGTCAGGATCGCCGCCGAGACGGGCTGAATGAGCTGCGTGGCCGTGGAGGGCAACGCGATATGCAGCAGCTGCCGCCAGGATTGGATCACGCGCGCAGCATGGGGCCGGCCCGAAATCATGCCGTGGACGCGGTATTGCAGGACGAAAATCGACAGCACGAACGTCACCGTGCGCGAGATCAACAGTGCATAAGCCGCGCCCGCCAGCCCGTAGCCCGGCACGATCCACGCCCCGAAAATGAAGATCGGGTCGAGAAAGATGTTGAGCACCGCCGAGCCGCCCATGATCAGGCTGGGCGACTTGGCGTCGCCGTAGGCGCGGATGACGGAATTGGCGATCAAGGGCAAGATCATGATGGGCATGCCCATAAACCAGACGTGCATGTAGTCCTTGATGTGGCTTAGTACCTCGGGCGGCGCGCCCATGGCCGTAAACAGCGGATCAACCGCCAACGCGCCGCCGACGGCGAAGACGACGGCCACCAACAGCGCGAGGATCAGGCTGTCGGTGGTGAGGATGCGCGCACGTTGAATGTCCCCCTCGCCCACGACGCGGGAAACCACCGAGGTGACGCCCGTGCCCAGGCCCAAGGCGATTGCGTGCAAAATCATGACCATGGGAAAGGTGAAGGCCAACGCCGCCAGTTCGTTCGTGCCTAATTGGGCCACGAAATAGGCGTCGGCCACCTGAAAGCTCATTGTCGCGATGGTGCCGAGCAGCAGATAGCGCGTGAGGTTCAGGACTTGTTTGCGCACCGGCCCGTCGGTGAGCTTTACCCCGCCCCGCGTGCCATGCGCGCCGCCGCGGCGCTGCGGCGGAGCAGCAGGCAGGGGAGCAGCGGCGGTCACATCATCGGACATCGTTGAATACCCGGATTTTCAGGCAAGATACGCCGCCATTCATGGGGCGTCATGCGCAGACGCCGCAGTGGTCGCGAAACGACCGAGCAGGCTATTCCGCCGCGGCCGCCAGGGGCATTTCTGCGGCCTTGCGGTAGATGGTGCGGCGCAGCCACACCCAGGCCACCGCCCCGACGGCGATGGCCGCCAGGCTGTTGGCGACGAACACGCCCTCCATGCCGGCCCAATGCGAGCCGATGAAGATGAACGGCACCGTCACGAGCAGCGAGCGGGCAAGCCCGATCACCGATGCGGCGAACGGCATGGCCAGCGCGTTCCAGGCCGACATGGCCACCGCGACGATCCCGGCGAACGCATAACTCACGGGCACGACATAAAGATAAAGGGCCGCAAGCCGGATCACGTCCGGGTCGGTGGCGAACACACTGACGAGGGGTTGGGCGACGAGGGCAAGCAGCACCGTCTGGATGGCGCCGCCGACGAAGCAGAACTTGATGCCGTAGCTGACGGCCTCCTGAACGCGGTCGAAGCGCTTCGCGCCGGCGTTCTGGCCGACGAAGGGCGCCACGGCAATCGCAATGGCCATGACGTAGATGAATGCGAAGATTTCAACGCGCGTGGCGATGCCGAAGGCGGCCACGACCGACGTGCCGTAGGACGCGATGATGGCCGTGATGATGCCGCTGGCGATGGGCGTGACCATCTGCGTCGCCGTCGAGGGCAGCGCGATGTGCAAAAGCTTTCCCCATGAGTTTTTCAGGCGCGCGGCGCTGAAACTGACGGGGGCCAGCGCGTGCATGCCGCGTTGAATGACCCAGGCGAAGGCAATGATGATGACGATGCGCGAGATGTTGCCCGCCCAGGCCGCACCTTCGATGCCCATGGCCGGGATCGGCCCCCAGCCGAAAATGAACACGGGGTCGAGTGCTGCGTTGATGACCGCGCCGATGGCCATCAGCATGCTGGGCGTCTTGGCGTCGCCGTGGGCGCGGATGACGCTGGAGCCGACCTGCGGGATGATCTGGAACAGTGTGCCCAAGTACCAGATCTGCATGTAGTCATGGATCAGCGGCAGCACGGCGTCTTCCGCGCCCAGTAATTTAAACAGCGGATCGATGGTCGTGAAGCCGATGATGGAAATCACCGCGGTGATGAGCGTGGCGAGCACGATGCTGTCGGTACCGAGCGCCTTAACCGAGGCCTGATCGCCCTCGCCCACCGTGCGGGAAATCACCGAGACCACGCCGGTGCCGAAGCCGATGGACAGCGAGATGATCAGCATGACCACCGGAAAGCTGAACGTCAGCGCCGCCAGTTCATGCGTGCCCAGTTTGGCGATGAAGTACGCATCGGCGAGCGTGCCGATCAGCGAGGCGACGATACCCACTGCCATAAAACCCGCGAGCTTGAGCAGGTGCCCGCGCACGGGGCCTTCCGTCAGCGACGCTCCGCCGAACGATTTGGCGACGGGCACCGCAGGCGAAGGCTCAACGACATCGGCCATAAATTTGAACGCTTTCAGAGCGTAAGGGACAATCTTTGATACGCTTACGGACTGTTCATAGTTCTCAGCTCTTCGGGTGTCCTAATGATATTCTGGCGCGGACCACAACCCGGACAATCGCTTGGAATTTCAATCCCCTGGCAGGAATAAGGGGGATACGTGCCATGCACAAATGGCGGTTGTCGCGGTTCCAGGCTATGCTAGCAAGGTGCGGAAAAATATAGCTTTTTCGGCTCCAACTCGATGCTCCGGCGAGATATGTGATGTCTCAACCTCAAGCCGCCCTTGCAGCCATGCCGGCTGAGACGTTTCGTGCCTTGGGTCTGACCAAGACTTATCCGGGCGAAACGCCGGTTCATGCCCTGCGCGGCGTCGATCTGGAGATGTTCGAGGGCGAACTGGTGGTGTTGCTCGGCCCCTCGGGCAGCGGCAAGTCCACGTTACTGAACATCCTCGGCGGCCTCGATCAGCCGACCTCGGGCAAGTTCTATTTCCGCGGCCTCGAAGTGACGCAGTTTTCACAGAATGAGCTGACCCTTTACCGCCGCGACAATGTCGGCTTCGTATTCCAGTTCTACAACTTGATTCCCAGTCTGACGGCGCGCGAAAACGTCGCCCTGGTGACGGAAATCGCCAAGGCACCCATGACGCCCGACGAGGCGCTGACCATGGTGGGCTTGGGTCACAGGCTCGACCACTTTCCGGCGCAATTGTCGGGCGGCGAGCAGCAACGTGTCGCCATCGCGCGCGCCATTGCAAAAAGACCAAGCGTGTTGTTATGCGACGAACCCACCGGCGCCCTGGACAGCAAGACCGGCATCGTGGTGCTGCAAGCCATCGTGCGCGCCAACCAGGAACTCGGCACGACCACAGCCGTGATTACACATAACGCCGTCATGGCATCCATGGCCGACCGCGTGATGCGTTTCGCCGATGGACAAATCGTGAGCATCGAACGCAACACCAAGAAACTCTCCCCGGAGGAGTTGTCGTGGTGAGAGCCGTCCAACAATTCCTGCTGCGCTGGTCGCGCGATCTGAAGATCGGCGTCCTCGATAAGAAACTGTTGCGCGATTTGTGGCGGCTGAAGGGCCAGACCGCGGCCATCTCATCGGTCGTCGCCGCCGGTGTGGCGCTGCTGGTCGGAACTTACGGATGCTTGGCGGCACTGCAACTCAGCAAAGATGCCTTCTACGAACGCTACCGCTTCGCCGACGTCTGGGCGGGTGTGAAGCGCGCACCCAACAGCCTGACGACGGAACTGGCCGCGATTCCGGGCATCGCCACTGTGGAAACCCGCATCGTCGCCGACGTGACGCTCGACATCGAAACCATGACCGACCCGGCGCGTGGGCGGATCATCTCCATCCCCGAGGGCGAACGGCCCCTGCTCAACGACATCGACCTGCTGATGGGCCGGCTGGTCAGCTACGGCCGCCCGTCGGAGATCATCGTCACCGAGGGGTTCGCCAAGGCCCACCGGCTGAGCATCGGCGGCACGTTGTCGGCCAACATCAACGGCAAGAAGCGCAAGCTCGACATCGTCGGCATCGCGCTGACGCCGGAATACATCTACGCGCTCGCTCCCGGACAGTTGATGCCCGACCCCAAGCGCTTCGGTGTGCTGTGGATGGGCCGCGAGGCCCTGGCGGCGGCGTTTGATCTGGACGAATCCTTCAACAGCGTCACGGCCTCACTGCTGCACGGCGCGGTGGAGGCCGATGTTCTTCAGCGATTGGATATCCTGTTGAAACCCTATGGCGGCGTGGGTGCCTACGGGCGCAAGGACCAGATTTCCGACTTTTTCCTCACCAACGAGTTGGCGCAGTTGGCCTCCAGCGGTGCCGTGGCCCCGCCGATCTTCCTGGGCGTGGCGGCCTTTCTGCTCAACATCGTCATTTCGCGGCTGGTGGCGACCGAACGAGAACAGATCGGCCTGTTGAAGGCCTTCGGCTACACCGATTGGGACGTCGGCTGGCAGTACATGAAATTGGTGGCGTTCATCGTCGGATTCGGCCTGCTGCTGGGGTTGCTGGGCGGGCTGTGGTTCGGCAACGGCATGACCAGCATGTACATGGACTATTTCAAGTTTCCGCTGCTGGAATTCCGCATCGGCCCAGGCGTCTTTGCCTCCGCCGCCGTCGTCACCGTCATCGCGGGCGTGATCGGCGGGGTGAACGCGGTGCGCCAAGCCGTCAATCTGTCGCCGGCCGTGGCCATGGCCCCGCCGGTGCCGACTTCGTTCAAGCGCTCGCGCTTTTCAGATTGGTTCGAGCGCCTTCGCATCAGCCAGCCGACGCGCATGATCTTCCGCCATGTCACGCGCTGGCCGGTGCGCACGGCCATGACGGTGGCGGGCATATCATTCTCGGTTGCGCTGCTGATCGCCTCGTTCTTCTTCATGGATTCGGTGGCGAAGGTCATCCAGGTGTATTTTTATCAAGCCGAGCGCCAGTCGCTGACCGTGTCGTTCGTCGAACCGCGCGCGGCCAGCGTGGAAGAAGAGATTCTACGCTTGCCCGGCGTGCTGGCGACCCAGCCGGTGCGCAGCGTCGCGGCGCGGTTACGCCATGGCCCTTATACGAAGAGATCAGGCGTCAACGGTCTGGTGGTCAACGCCGATCTCAACCGATTGCTGAGTGCGGAGGAAAAGGCGCTCGACCCGCCTGAGGGCGGTATCGCGCTGTCCGACCACATCGCCGCGGACCTGCATGCCAAGGTTGGCGACATCATCACCATCGAAGTGCTGCAGGAGCGACGCCCGGTGGTCGAAATGCCCGTGACTCAGGTCGTGAAACAATACCTGGGCTTTTCCACCTACATGCATATCGAGCAGATGAACCGCATGATGAAGGAAGGCCCCACGGTCACGGCCATCCACGTACTGACCGACAGCCGCTATACCGACGAGCTTTACACCAAGCTCAAGAACACGCCGATGGTGGCGGGCGTGGCGCAGACCGACGTGTCGCTGAAAAGCTTTCAGGACACCATGGACCAGACGATGTTCGTCATCGTCGGATTCTACATCGCCTTCTCCAGTCTGATCGCCTTCGGCGTCGCCTACAACAGCGCGCGCATCGCGCTATCGGAACGCGCCCGCGCGCTGGCCTCGTTACGCGTACTAGGCTTCACGCGCGAGGAAGTGGCCTACATCCTGCTGGGCGAACTGGGCATCCAAACCCTCATCGCCATGCCGGTGGGCTGCCTGTTCGGCGTCGGGCTGGCTTACGCGATGTCGCCCATGCTCAAGACCGACATGTACGATTTCCCCTTCGTCATCAACGATCCCACCTACGGCATCGCAGTGTCGGTGGTGGCCGTCGCGGCGGTCGTATGCGGGCTGTTGGTGCGCCAACGAGTCTATAAGCTCGATCTCATTTCCGTTCTCAAGACGCGCGAGTAAGTCATGGTTGAACTTCCCAAAGTGTCCAAATTCGTCGGCGCGTGGTCACGCCGCACCAAAGTCGTCGCCGGGTGCACGGCCGCCGTCGTGCTGTTCCTAGTCTGGGCGATGCGCCCGCAGCCCCTGCCCGCGGACTTCACCACCGTCGGCAAGGGCGAACTGCTGGTGACCATCGGCGACGAGGGCGAGACGCGCGTGAAGGATGTTTACGTCGTCTCCGCGCCCGTGGCGGGCCGCGTCGAACGCATCGAAATGGACGTGGGCGACGACGTGATCGCCGATGAAACCGTGCTGGCGCTGTTCTTGCCGCAAGATCCCTCTGTGCTCGACGCGCGTTCGCGTTCCGAGGCCGAGGCCGGCGTGGGTATGGCCGAGGCCGAGCGCTCCCGCGCCCAGGCGCAGCTGGACTTCGTACAGTCCGACCTGCGGCGTCAGGAGCAATTGTTCCGCGAAGGTACGATCTCGGAAGTCGCGCTCGACCGCGCCCGCTTGCAAGTCAGAACGGCGCGCGCAGCACTCGATCAGGCTGTCGCCACCGCCGCCAAGCGGCGCAGCGACCTGAACACCTCGCGCGCGGCGCTGTCGAAAGCAGGAAGGCCTAGCGATCCGGGCACCAAGATGGACTACATCCCCGTGCGCGCGCCGGTGAACGGCCGGTTACTCAAGCGCATGCAGCAAAGCGAGGCCATTCTGGCGGCGGGAACGCCGCTGCTCGAAATCGGCGATCCGGCCAACCTGGAAATCGTCACCGATCTGCTGTCCACCGACGCGGTGAAGGTGAAGGAAGGCCAGGAGGTCATCATCGAGGACTGGGGCGGCCCGACGGCGCTCAAGGGCAAGGTGCGCCGCATCGAGCCCTTTGGCTTCACCAAGGTTTCCGCACTGGGCATCGAGGAGCAACGCGTCAACGTCATCATCGACTTCGTCAGTCCGCGCGAGGAATGGGCCCGCTTGGGCCACGGCTACCGCGTCGAAACTCGTGTGGTGATCGAGCGGCGCAGCGACGTGCTGAAGGTTCCGGTCAGCGCGCTGTTCCGCGACGGCGAGGATTGGGCGGTGTTCCGCGTCAACGGCGGCACCGCCGAGGCGCGCAAGATCAAGGTCGGCAGCCGCAACACCCTGGACGCTGAGATCGTCGAAGGCCTGAAACTCGGCGACGTGGTGATCATGCACCCCAGCGACCAGATCGCCGACGGCGTCAGCGTGACGAAGCGCGAGTAACTACGCCAGCGGCTCGTACTCGCCCGTCAGGTCCTGCATCACCTTCTTCACCAGGGCCTGGCGTTCGGCCTTGAGTTTTTCCTCAAGTTCTGGCGAGGGCTGATGCAGCGAAATTTCATCGGCAATATCGATGCCGCGTTTGGCCAGCACCGCCTCGGTGATCATTTGCCGGTCCTTGAGCACCCACAACTCTTTCGCCAGGGTCAGCACCGCTTGGCCGACCTTATCGACGTCTTCGGGGTTGAGCGCTTTACGACGGCGGGGCTGGGCTTGGGACGGATACAGCTTGGTCACGGTTTGCGGCCGTAGGTGACCCAGGGGTAGTTGATCGGCGCGACGCCGTAGTACTTCACGTCCTTAAAGCCGATGCTCTTCATCAGCCCGACCATGTCCATGGTGGACGACCCGCGCCAGAACGGCTCGCCGCCGAACTTGGCCATGTAGTCGGTGCGCCAGGCGTTCAGTTTGTTCATGGCGCTATAGGGTGCCACGTCGCCGAACATCAAATCGCCGCCGGGCGTGAGCAGACGGAAGCTTTCGCGCAAAATGTCGCCGATCACATCGACGGGAAGTTCGTGCAGGATGATGAAGGATGTGATGAGGTCATAGCTGGCGTCGGGCTGGCCGGTCTTGCGGCCGTCAGCCTGGAACAGCTTCCATGAATGGCCCAGGTTGTTGCCGTTGCGCTGGGCCTGTTCCAACTGCGCCACTGAAATGTCGCAGGCGTGAATCTCGGCCTTCGGGAACACCTCGGCCAGCTTCATGGTGTAGGGGCCGGACGAGCAGCCGATTTCGAGGATCTTCTTGTAGTCTCGGCGCGGGGCCTGTTCAGCGAACTGTTTGCGCTGGGTGTAAATGTCCGCGGATACGCCGCCGGCCGCCGGCGGGCGCGTGCCCTTGCCCACCACATAACGATGGATCAACTCGCCGTGGATGAAGCCCATGTGCGGATGACCGTCCCAGCCGCCGGTGGTGCGATGTACGGGATAGAGCCAGTATTTGTCGGGCGAGAGCGCCGGATCGAGGGTGAGCGTCGTGCCGCCCCTCTTCAACTTCTCGAACGTCGGCTTAATGTCGGATTCAATCTCGGCGAACGCATCGGCGGCCAGCCGGGCATGATGCTCGGCGTGCCATTCGCCCATCAGGTTGGTGGAGCGGAACGCCGCAACGTCCGACAACGCACCCTCGATTTGCGCGGCGCGTTCGTCCATGTCGTCGGCCAGCTTGGCGTCCTCGGTCAACCCGGCCTTGGTCAGCGCGTCCTGCTGAGCCTTTTGCAGGCTGGACACGGCGGGCCCGAAAGCTGAGAGGAAGTCCAACGACGCGCGGCCCGATTGGCGCAGCTTATAGTCGATCATGGCGCACTCCTGCGGTTCATGGGTTTGAAGATAACACCGCCGACCCGTCTGCCAAGCTACGGTACGCGTATCGGGCCATAAAATTAAAGCATGCGCCCAGAGGGCGGACGTTCAGGGCTTGGCGCGCTCGAAGGCAAACGGCGGCGCGGGGTCGTACTCCATCATGCGCACGACGGCCTTGGCCATCTCTTCACCGTGCAGTTGCGCCACCAGCCAAATGGCCATGTCGATGCCCGCCGAAACCCCGGCCGAGGTGACCAGATTTCCGTCCACGACCCAGCGGCGGCCCTCGACTACCTCGCCCGCCTCGCCGCGTTTACGCACCTCGCCGATCGCGGCCCAGTGCGTGGTGATGCGCTTGCCGCGCGCCGGGCCGGCGGCGGCGAGCACCATGGACCCGGTGCACACGCTGCTCACCCACGCGCAGTTGGCCGCCTGATCGGCAATCCATTTCAATGTCGCAGCATTATTGACCTCGCGGCGGGTGCCCTGCCCGCCGGGCACGAGCAACACGTCGGCTTGGGGCGCGTTCGCATAGGAATAATCCGCCTCCACGCGCATGCCCTTGGAACAGGTCACACGCCCGCCGTTCTCCGAGACCAGATAAACATTGTCGCGTCCCTCGAGTTTCTTAAAGGCGCGCACCGTGTTCACCATCATCAAGACTTCCCACGGCCCCTGGAAGTCCAGCTCCTCGACGCCGTCGAAGATGAGCAGCGCGATGTTCATCAGAACGGATCCTTGCTGACGCGCACCAGTTGTTTGCCGCGGTTCTTGCCTTCGTACAGGCGGATCAACGCCTCGGGCATGCGCTCGAAGCCGTCGAGCACGTCCTCCTGATACGTGAGGCGGCCTTCCTTCACCCACTGGGCCATGGCGGTCTCGGCCTCGGGAAAGCGCGGCTCATAGTCGTAGATCAGGAACCCCTGCAGCAGCGCATTCTGACGGCCGATCTTGTAGGCGTTCTTCAGCGGATAGGGCTCGCTCGATCCGGCGATGTACTGCGAAATGCCGCCGCAACTGACCACGCGGGCGTATTTGTTGATGCGCGCCAGCGCCGCGTCGAGGATCGGCCCGCCGACGTTGTCGAAGAAGACGTCGATGCCCTTGGTGCACAGTTCGTCCATCTTCGCGGCCACGTCGTCGGTCTTGTAGTTGATGGCCGCATCGTAGCTGAGTTTTTCCGTCAGCATGCGGCACTTGTCGTCCGATCCGGCGATGCCGACGACCCGGCAGCCCGCCGTCTTGGCCAACTGCGCCACCGAGGAGCCCACGCCGCCCGCCGCACCCGACACCAAAACCGTGTCGGTCGGCTTGGGTTTGCCGATGTCGAACAGCCCGAAGTACGCCGTGAAGCCAGTCATGCCCAGGATGCCGAGCGCAGTGGACACCGGCACGATGCGCTGATGGACCTTGTACATCATCCAGTAAGGCGAACCGTCGGAGACGGCGTATTCCTGCCAGCCCATCTTGCCCTGGACGATCTCCCCTTCTTTGAAGTTCGGATGGCGCGAGGCCACCACCTGGCCGACGCCGCGCCCGCGCATCACCTCGCCGATCTCAAGGGGCCTTTCGATGCCGGCGCCGTCGAGCATGTAAAAACGCATGACGGGCGCCAGCGAGGAATAGATGACGCGGATGACGAACTCGCCGTCCTTGGGTTCCGGGATCGGCGCTTCACCCAACTTGAAGTCCGTCAGCCTTACGGGCCGATCGACGGGGCGCTCAGCCAACAACCATTGGCGGTTTTTCATTCTTGTCGTACTTGTCACCCTCGCTCTTGACGCGAGGGGCCAGGGGTAAGTTGCGCGATTAGTTATTGTAACCCTGGGTCCTCGGGTCAAGACCGAGGACGACGGTATGACTATCAACTACACCTGATCGCTCGTCCGGTACCGGTCCGAGCCCAGCTTGGTCTTGGGTGCGACGTAGATGCCCTTGGCCAAATACTGCGCGATGACCTCGCGCAACTTGCCCGCACCCAGATAGGGGTTGGTGTACGGATCACCCGCCCACAGGTTCGACGGGAAGCCCATGCCGGCGTTGTAGTGATCGGCATACACGGCCGCATCGTTCCACAGCGCGAAGTTGACGCGCGGGTTGGCCCGCGCGCGGCGCAGGCCCGCCAAGTCGATATGTCCGCGGAACACCACCGGCCCCGGCCCATCGACGGTCCCTTGCAGCGTGCCGTCGAAATTCACCAAGCGGGTGTGCCCGCGGCGGAAAAACGTCATGACTTCGGAATCGACAGACTTGTATTCGCCGCCGTCGATGGCCGAGAGCATGTAGCAGGTGTTTTCATACGCCCGCAGGATGCGCGCGTTGTCCCAAGCCCGCCGGCCATCGCCGCCGTGAGGTTCGGACGAGGAATGCATGATCACCTCGGCCCCGGCATGCCTCAACCCATAAGCGACTTCGGGATGCATGTTGTCGAAGCAGATCATATTGGCCAACCGGCCGATGGACGTGTCGGCCACAGGGAAGAGCGCCTCATAGCCGAAGGTATCGAGATACTTGTCGAGGATGCTGCCGGGCGTGGTGTCGGGCAGGAAGCCCCATACGTCGGCGCACTGGTTCTTGCGGTAGGTATGGACGAGCTTGCCCGCGTCGTCGATCAAGAAGGCTGAATTGAACACGCGGCCCGGCAGCTTGGGGTGCACCTCGAAGTTCTGGAAGGCGACGAAGACTTTGTTGTCTTGCGCGAACTTGCCGATCTTGTCGAACACCTCGTCGGGGTAACTGATGGCCACGCGTTCCATGTCGCGCACGGTGCGCTGCACACCGCCGATGCCGCCCGGCCCCGTCAGCCAGAATTCCGGGAACACCACCAGGCGCACCGAGGGAATGTTGGCGCGGCTTGCGGCCAGCGCCAGGCTTTCGGTGAGATTGAGGTTGATGATCTCGCGGGCATTGTTGACGCCCAGCGGAATCAGTCGCGGCACCGACTGGATGATGCAGACGTCGTATTGCTCTTCGTATTCCTTGCGCTGCGGGCCGGTGGCCTTGGCTTCGGCGGCGATGCGCGCCTGGGCCTCTTTCAGCCAGCCATCGCGGGTTTTGGGCGCGGGTTTAGGCTTGGTCGCCCACTTCTTGTATCCGCGGCCATACACATCGGCGCGCAGGATGGCGATGAAACTGCGCTCCGGCGTGGCGCGCGTGCGGCGCAGCCATTCAATGTCGAGATCGGGAATGACGAACGTTTCCGTGCCTTGGGCACGCGTTTCAGCCCGCTCCCAGTGATAAAACGCCGTGGCGTTGGGCAACTTTACTGTCTGCTTGCCGTCGTTCATTTCAATCGGACAGGCAGTGGCGATATAGGCGGTGTTGTCTCCGGCGCGGCCGAACCGCGACAAACTGCGGGCGTTAAAATGCCGGTCGCTGCGCTCGATGCTGGGGTTGAGGATGATCTCCGCGCCATGAAACGCCAGCGCGCGGGCGTAGTGGGCGAAGTGGATATCCTCGCCGCACAAGATGCCGACCTGGGCAAACGGCAACTTGGCGACAGGAAAGTCGTTGGGTTGGCCCAGCGCGCTGGTGGTGTCGGTGAATCCTTCCACCAGATCGGGCGTGATCTTGGGTACGCGCAGCAACAGCTTGCCCTGGGGCGAAAACAAAAAGCCGATGGTCTGCGCGGGTGCTTTGGCCCCGGCTTTCACCACAGCCGACCCCGCCAGATAAAGCCGGTTGGATTTAGCGACCGCCGCCAAGGCCACGAAGGCTTTTTTCTCGTCGGTTGGTTTTTTGGCGGCCGGGCTATGCGGCAAAAGCAGCAACACCTCCGGCTTGGCCGCTCCAGACTGCCGTCGTGCTTCGTTCACGGCGGCCGTCGCCAACGCGCCCACTGCCTTTTTGTTGGCTGGTGTCCATGCCGCCTGACTGAGAATGATCATCGTGCGCTCCCGTTTGACTGTGGGAAGTGTACGAAGCGGCGCAGCGCTTTGGATTGGGCGAACCGGTCCCTAGTCGTCTGTCGAGCGTATTAACTCACCAAGTGCGTCCTGATCTTGATCTCGCCGGTCAGCGTTTTATGCACCGGGCACTTGTTGGCGATCTCGATGAGCCGATTTCGCTGTTCCTCGGACAAATCCCCCTCCAGCGTGATGTCGCGCGTCATTTCGGTGATCTCGCCCTCTTTGGTGACGCAATCCGGGCAGTCGGTGGCTTTCATTTTCCGGTAGCTCAGACGCACAGAGATCCGCTTCAGGGGTATGCCCTTGCGCTCGGCGTACATGCGCACGGTCATAGAGGTACAGGCCCCCAGCCCCGCCAGGACAAAGTCATGAGGTTGCGGGCCGGTATCGTCGCCGCCCACGCCCGTCGGCTCGTCGGCGATCAGCACATGGCGGCCGACACGCACCTCGTTGGCGTAACGGCCCGTCAAGGTTTCACTCACCTCTACAAGCCCGGGCGGCAAGGTCGTGATTTCAGACATAAGGCACTCCGATTGCTGGAAATCGCCCCATCATAACTCTAGAGTGCGACAACTTGAAAAGATTTGGAGCACCCGATGGCCGAGCCCGGCCCAGCCGATATCGAAATCATCAAAAAGCATACAAGCTTTCAGGGCTATTTCCGCATCGACGAATATACCCTGCGCCACGGCCGCTTCGACGGCGGCTGGCACACCACCATCACCCGCGAAGTGTTCGAGCGCGGCCATGCGGCCGCGGTGCTGCCCTATGACCCCCAGCGCGGCGTCTTCATATTGTGCGAGCAGTTCCGCATCGGGGCTTATGCCGGCGGCATGAGCCCGTGGCAGATCGAACTGGTGGCGGGCATCATCGACCCCGGAGAAACACCTGAAGTCGTCGCCCGGCGCGAAGCCGTGGAGGAAGCGGGTGTGGAGGTCTTGGACCTGATGCCTATCGCGCATTATCTGTGCAGTCCGGGCGGCGCGACGGAAACCATCGCGCTATTTCTGGGCCGCGTGGACGCGCCCGAAAGCGGCGGAATATTCGGACTGCCCGGCGAAGGCGAGCATATCCGCGTGCATGTGGTTCCCGAGGCCAACGTCCGGCGCATGCTCGACGAACAGCGCATCGAGAACGCCCAAACCATCATCGCCGCGCAGTGGTTCTTCCTGAACCGCGAGCGTATTCTTGCAACCTGGATTTAGTATGGAATTGCCATGACCGATGCGCTTGTATCGACAGCTTGGCTCGCCGACCGCCTCACCGACCCCGGCCTCGTGATCGTGGATGCCAGCTACTTCGTGCCGGGCGGCATCGCGCCGGCCTTGAAGCAATACGCCGAGGGCCATATTCCCGGCGCGCGGTTCTTCGACATCAATGACGTCGCCGACCCCAACGGCAAGAAGGACCATGCCTTCCCGACTGCCGCGATCTTCGCCGCCAAAGTCGGCGCGATGGGCATTTCCAACGGGCATCATGTGATTGCATATGACCACATGGGTGGAGCTTGCGCGGCGGCGCGCGTGTGGTGGATGTTCCGCCACTTCGGGCACGATAAGGTCTCCGTGGTGGATGGCGGATTGGGTAAATGGAAGGCCGAGAAACGCGCATTGCCCACGGACCAACCACACATCGCGCCCACCCACTTCGACACGGTGGCCACCCGCAGCATCGTGCGCAGCCGTGCCGACATGCTGGCCAACATCACCGCAAAATCCTGGCAAACGGTCGACGCGCGCGGAGCCGGGCGTTTCCAAGGCACCGAACCCGAGCCGCGTCCGGGCTTGCGGTCGGGTCATATTCCCGGCGCGCGCAACGTGCCCTTCGCCGCGCTGTTCGAGTCATCCACACAGACCTTCAAGGACAAGTCCGCGATAGAAAAGGCGTTCACGGCGGCCGGGGTGGATTTGACCAAACCCATCACAACGTCGTGCGGATCGGGCGTGACGGCTTGTACCGTCGCCTTGGGGGCCTACCTTCTCGGCAAGACCGACGTGAACATCTACGATGGCAGCTGGCTGGAATGGGGTGCGGATGCATCACTACCGCTTGAAACCGGCCCGGCAAAATGAAGGAGAACCGCACATGACCGATCCTGATCGCCGATCAATGTTGGTGTCCGCAGCCGCCGGCGTCTTCTTCGCCACATCGGCGGTGGCGCAACAAAAGACCGACATTCCAGAGACCATCGCCGTCATCGGGACGGGCAACGTCGGGGCAACCTTGGGCAAAGCCTGGGCGGCCAAGGGCCATCGCATCGTCTATGGTTCACGCAGCCCCGACAGCGACAAATCGAAGCAACTGGCCAAAGACACGGGCAACAATGCCCGCGTCGTGACGCAAAGCGCTGCGGCTAAGGATGCGAGCATCGTTCTGCTCGCCGCGCCGTCACAAGTGGCGATGGAAATCGTCGCGGCACTCGGCGACTTGTCGGGGAAAGTCGTGATGGACGCCATGAACGTGATGTCGTTCAAGGACGGAAAGCTGATCGAACCTGACGACACCCTTGGATTGGCCGCGCGAATTCAAGAAACGGTAAAGGGCGCGTTCGTCGTCAAGGCGTTCAACGCCACAAATTCACGCGTCATGAGCGGACCGCAGCAAGTCACCGGCGGACCGGTGACGGTTCCCATCGCCGGATCGGACGACAAAGCGCGCGCCAAAGTCGCGGCGCTGGCGACATCAATTGGTTTTGATGTGCTCGACATGGGCGGCCCCGAGGCGTTGAAATTGGTCGAGCATCTAGGCCGCATCTATGTGGCCTATGCCCTAAACCACCGGCCGCAGCGGCTGGAATTCAATTTCCGCACTTGGAAAGCCTGAGATTTCTTCTTGGGCGTGGCTCTCGTGAAATGGCGACTGCCGATAGCGTCGGCCGACTGATCGATTCCCTGATCGTCCTCGCCCATGCTTCAAATCGCGGCCAAGTGTTGCTGATCGGCAACATTCTGACTCCGTCACATATCTGCCGGATAATCATCACGGAACCTACGTCGATTTTCAGAGCTTGAGACATGCGCCGGGATTGAACCCGAATCGGCAACCCATGTTAGAGTCTGCGCGTTGCCATTCATGGGAATGGTCGGTCTAGGGAACGAGTGGTCGTCGTGACCGCGCATTTTTCACGGTTTGCTTTGGTGGCGCTGATGCTCTCAGCCGCCCTCCCCGCTGCGGCACAAAACCAAACCGCCCAAGCGCAATCGGCCCGCGAACTTCGTGCCTCGCTCGATGCGGCGAAAAGCCAAGCTGCCGAAACTGTCGGACTTGATGCCGCCTATGAGCTCGTCGGCATCGCCGAAGCGGCCCAAAACAGCGGTTTGGCCGAATTGGGCAAAGAAGCCGTCGGCACCTTGAACATGGTTCTGAACAGGGCCGCGCAGGCGGCCCTGAGCGTGCCGGTTGAAGATGCGCAAGACACGCTCGATCAGCTGGTGGACTTGGCGTTCTTTACGCGCAACAGCAACATCTCCGGCGCGGAGGCGGTGCTGCAAAAATCCTTACGCGCGCTCTTCACGAAACTCCTCGGCGACGTCCGCTTGGCCCTGGCCGGCGCCAACACGACGCCGGAGGCTTGGGTCAAGGCATTGACCAGTCTGGGCGTACTCGGCGAACTTCAAGCGGCGGCGACGCTGATGATGCAGGAGGATTTGAGTTCATCGATCGCCGGCGTCTATGACGCCGAAGCCGCGCGGCTTGACGGCCTTGGCCGACAGATCGCCGACGACGCCGAACGCGAGAAAGCGCTCGGCCAACTCGGCGAACTGCGCAAGATTCGTCAGGAACAAGTCACAGACGCCCGCGCCAACAACCTGGCGACGGTGACCGCTGAACTAGCCAAGACCGCCCGCGAAGCGCCCAAGGACGAAGACAGCGCCGAATCTGAAATCGACATCAGCGACATCGCCATGACCTGCGTCGAAACCGGCGTAATCGCCCCGGCGGCCATGACCAGCAACTGGGACGGATTGCAGGACATCACGGCCAAGCTGGAGGAAGACTGCATGATGTCGGGCCGCATTCCGACGGAAAACCGCTGCCCGGCGCGCGATGTCGGCTTTGTTTGCCGCGAGGCGGTGGACGATAAAACCGAACGGCTGACGTTTTTCTACAACGGCACGCCTGAAGAACGTTCCGGCCGCGAGGGCTGCAAAGGCGAGGCCATATCCGCGGCGCAACTTCAGGCCGCAGGGGCCGCCTTCAAGAACACCGCGATGAGGCGCATTCTGTCGTGCGCGCCTGTTCCCGCTGGACGCGGACAGGATTAGGCCTTCCGCTTCGCGGTCGTCCGGAATAACGACTCCAAAGGAGTTTCCGATTATCATGGGCATGAGAGCAAACATAACAGCCCAGCCTGGCGACGGCTTCAACCCCCCTTAGAAAACCTTGCCAGGGTTCAGAATTGCCTTGGGATCCAGCGCCTGCTTGAGCGTGCGCATCAGCACGATTTCCTGAGGCGAACGTGACCATGAGAGGTAATTTTTTTTCTCAGTGCCGATGCCATGCTCGGCGGAAATCGAGCCGCCGAGATCGCGGATGATTCCGTAGACGATGTCGTTCACGCGGGTATGAGCCTCCGTCGTGCCCAAGCCGACACCAGCCACTACGTGCAAATTACCGTCCCCCATGTGTCCCAAAACAAGCGTCGTTGCGCCCGGGTAGGCCCGAGAGATAGACGCCTCAATGCGCGCGCCGAAATCTCCCATAGCACGGATCGGCATGGACACATCGTAGGTGCACAGCGGACCCAACGTGCGGAACCCCTCGCCTGCGTTCTCGCGGATCGCCCAAAAGGCCGCGCGCTGCTGCTCGGAACGCGCTAACGCGGCATCGGCGACCAACCCTTTATCCATCGCCTCTGCCAGGATGGTTTCCAACTTCTCGACATCTGACTCGGGCGCGCTGCCGAGCGCTTCAATCAACACATAGAACTCATGGCCGGGCTGCAACGGCGGGCGCAAAGACGGACAACGCTCGCGCACAAACCGGTCGTAGGCGCCCCACATCACTTCAAAACTGGCCAGTTCGCCGCCAAGCGCGGATTCCATGAACCCGAGAAAAGCGACCAGCTTATCGAAATCGGCGATGCCGGCGAACGCAGTGTTGATGCTGCGCGGCTTAGGACGCAACCGGCAGACCGCGCGCGTAACGATGCCCAACGTGCCCTCGCTGCCGATGAACAGGTGCTTCAAGTCGTACCCGGCATTGTTCTTCAGCATCTTGTTCATGGACGACATGACGGTCCCATCGGCCAGAACGGCCTCAAGGCCCAGCACGCTCTCGCGCATCATGCCGTAGCGGATCACCCGAACGCCGCCGGCGTTGGTTGAAATCACGCCGCCGATGGTGGCCGAACCGCGCGCGCCCAAATCGAGCGGCAGCATGAACCCGCGTTCTTCACAGTATTCATGGGCGGTTTGCAGAATAACGCCGGACTGGGCGGTAAGAGTGCGGCCTTCGGCATCGAACTCCTCGATTTCGTTCATGCGCTCGAGCGAGAGCACGACTTCGCCGCCCAGCGGTGCGCCGCCGCCGACCAGCCCGGTCATGCCGCCTTGAGGCACGACGGGTTGGTTGTGCTGATGGCAAAGCTTCAGAATGTCCGAGACTTCAGCGGTGGTCTTGGGCCGTAAGACGCATAACGGTATCCCGGCTGTTCCATGACCGCGGGTATTGAGATAGCGCGGTCCGATGTCCTGTCCGGTCAGCAGACCCGACGGATCAACGATCCGCGCCAACGCCTCGATCATGCCTTGAACTCGGCCAGATCGTTCCACACTTCCTGATCGACGATCTTGCCGCCCATGATGTCGAAGCGGTCGAGGAAGCGTACGTTGGCGATGGGCCTGCCGTCGAGCCCCTCGCCGTTCAACACACCCTGGCAGTAGACGGTGATGACGCCGCTGCGCTCCACCTCGTCGAAATGCTGGAATGTTTTACGCAGGAACTTATAGCGGCCCTTGGACCAGTCGACGACTTCGTCGAGCGACTTGAATTTATTATTGCCCGGGAACGTCATGATCGTGCCCGGGGCCAGGAACGAAGCCGCATTGGCCAGTTCGCGCCGCTCCAGCGCGGTCAAAAAAGATACGACAAGATCCTTACCGCTCATGGCGTTACTCCGCTGCTTGAGGCTTGGCCTCAGCCCTCAGCTCGGGCGCGATGGTGATGGTTCCTTGCGTATTGTCGACCACGCAAGGCGCGTCGAAATACTCCACACGCAGATCTGTGCCGTAGGTGTCGGTCATGAACTTCTCCCACTCAGGCGTGAAGTACCCCTTCGCGGCGGCCATCGTCTCGAACTCATAGGCCCCGCCCGCGCGCTTGCCGGGTTCGCCGATATAATACTTGCGCAAAAGGCCGGGAATTTTCTGATACTTCGGCGCAGTCCGCTCGTACAGTTCCAGTCGGGTCGCCGCAGGTAGGGCCTCGTTACGGGTGGGAGTAAACGTGACGAGCGCGAAGATCATGCCAGACTCCTACAGAATGCCGTCGCGTTTCATTCGCTCGATCGCAGCTTGCTGTCGGCGCATGAAGAAGGCCCGGTCTGGAACCTTCACCTGCCCGTTCTCGACGAAGGTGTTGGGCGCGCTGAACGTTCGCCCGGCGTAGCTGGCGGAATACAGTTCCAACGGCTGACGCGAGAGCAGATTCGTCATGCCCGGCAGCGATCGGTATTTGCGCAACGAGTCCATGTCGAGGATCGCGTTGGAGGTAAACGTATCGCCCGGATAGGCATCGCCCAGAATATTGCCCTTGTAGTCGATCACCTTGGACATGCCGCCGGTGGATTCGGCCGGCAAGGGCGTTCCGACGATCCGCGAAGTGTTGGCCGACACCACGAAACACATATTTTCGATGGCGCGCGCGCGCCGGCCGATTTCCTTCGGCGTCATGCCCGGTGAACCGACCTCGGACGTCGAGTGACACAAAATCTCCGCGCCGCGCAGCGCAAAGGCGCGCGAGATTTCCGGGTAGAGGATTTCTTCCGAGGCCACGCAGGCCAGATTGCCGATTTCAGTGCGTGCGACGGGAAACACGCCGTCCAAGCCGTAGGCGTCGAGATATTTGTCCCACACGTCGAAAGGCGTAGGCGCGAACAGCGAGATCAAGCGCCGATAGCGCAGCACGACGTTGCCGTTCGGCGCGATGATGAAACTGCATTGAAAGTACAACTCAGGAAACTTCGGATCGTTCTCGTACGCGTTGCCCGACAGATAGCACTTCAGCGATTGCGCAACGGCCCCAAGCGCCTCGTACTCCTTGCCGCCAATATCAAGGCAACCGATCTCTTTCCACAGGGGTATCGGCTCGCCCATGGGAAAGCTCGAGAGAAAGTACTCCGGCAGAACGACCAGCTTCGTATCGGTGCCGTTAAATCCCTTGATGAAGTTGACGGAGCTGGAGATGTTGCTCTTCAGGGTCGCTACAACGGCCAACATCTGAGCATGCGCGTCTTCCTTGTTTTTGCCGTTCACAGCAAGGCACGGAACCTGCATAGCCAGGGCGGTGTAGGTCGTCACTGGGGTCGGTTCGACGCCGCCCGATGAGGGCGTGTCTGCAGCACTCGCGTTGGCCATCAACAATCTCCATAGGTGCCGAACACCATCATTGTGTGTAACAATACACCTCCGAAGCGACAATGGCCTAGGGCAGGATCACCATGGAAAAGCGCCTGAAACGTTCCGGTGGAATGCAGGGCGATGCCCGCGCCAAGGGCGGCAAGATTCGCATGACGGCGACTGTTCTCGGGCTGTTCATTGCGATCGGCGCGGCGGGTCAGCTGATCCTGCAGAAAAGCGAGGATGTTGCTTCAGCGACGTTGCGCGTCACGGATTGCGACCGATTGGCGGCGCACCCCTCTGATACTCAAAAGCTCGCACCCGGCGTAATCCAAACGGATGTGAACATCCCTCTCGCTCGTCAAGCTTGTGAACGGGCGTTGAAGCAAAACCCTAACGACGGACGGCTGCTTTATCAGTTCGGCAGAACGTACTTTTATGACAAACAGTACGAGCGTGGCATCGAGTTTTTTAGGCAATCGGATGCCGCAGGTTACGCCCAAGGCCAGTTTGTTCTGGGCCTGATCCTCGTCCAGGGTAATGGTGCAGAGCCCGATACCTGCGCGGGTGGTACGCTTTGGATCAAGGCCGCGCGGCAGCGGCACCTGTACTCTAAAATCTTCCTCGCCAACAACTGGCTCGACGACATGTTCGCCGACTGTAATCTGCCGATCGCCGAGCAGGAAATCGACGGCATGGTGTCAGCAGCCGAGGAACTGGCCGACACGCCCTCACAGCACGACGATGTAGCAATGCTGCGCAAAAACTGGGAAAGCCGTAAGCGTTAGGCGGTTCGTAGCGCGCCCACCACGCACACCATGATCAGGCATGAGACCGCGCCCCGGTTTTCCCAGGCATGCATGTTGCCTGCTTGAACGACGACATCGCCCGGCTTCAGCAACGTTTCTCCGGTTTCAAGCCCCAGCACCAATTGGCCTTGAATGACCGCGATATAGTCGACTGTATCGCCTTGATGCATCGGGATTTTGGTGCCCGGCGGAAGTTCAGCAGTATAAAACCGCGTGCCGCTGAACTGCCGGGCTAACGGCCCTAATCCGGGCGCGGTCACATCGGAAGCGGCGGGTACAGCCGTCGGCACCTCATTGGTTTGCCACAGGCGCACCATGCGGCAGCCGTTGAGGATCAGCACATCATTGGGCTCGCCGTCGGCCATGATGTAGGACTTGCCGTCCTTGTTGACCGACGTCAGCACGCGGCGGACTTTTTCAGTGAAGGGTTTTTGCAGATCGGCCATGACTTCTTCCCAAAGTTTGCGCGCAGATTAGGCTACGAAAAGCGCCGCCACAACCGCACGCCATAGAGCGCGGCAAGCACGGCGACGAACTGATAAATCGGCAAAATAGCAAAGACCAAGCCTGACTGGGGATCGGTGTCGGGCGTCAGGATGTAGGCGTCGGTATAGATCGCCAATACCGGAAGCCCAATCAAAATCTGAACCGCGACGTATACCCACGCCGCGCCATCATCGGCATCCTGCGCGAAACGATTGGCAACGGCGTAAGGCCCGACGGCCCATGCCCCGAGGATGGGCAGCAACAAAAGGGAGGCGATAACGCCGCCGCCGTCGCGATGGTTTCCGAAAGGCCCCACCGCGTAAACCAAAACCGCAAGTGTCAGGATGATCGCGATACCGCAGACGTAACGCGAAGCCTTTGCCCCCGACATCATCATCCGAGCACTTGGTTGAATGTCGACCTCAGGCTAAATGTCCTGCAGCACTTCCTGCGCGGCGCGCTCGGCGGATTCCATCGCGCCTTCCATGCCGCGGTTCGACAGGCTGGTGTGCTCGCCTGCGAAATGTACGCGGCCGTGCGCCTTGCCGACTTCAAGCACGAAATTCTTCACCTGCCCCGGCCCCCAGATGGCGTAGTCGCCGCCCGCGAACGGATCGCGCACCCACGACTTGATGTAGGCGGCTTCCAGCTTGCCCTTGGCGGCGGGGCGAATGCGCTCGATCTCGGCGATCACCAGTTTCTTGCCGTCCTCGGGTGACAACTGATCGACGCGCACGGCGTTGTAGCCGCGGCACCACGCCGTCAACGAAGTGACGACATTGGGGTCTTCGTCGAAGCGGTTGACCATCACCCAACCGGCCGCCGTGTCGGTCCACATGCCCGGCCCCTGCCCGTCGGCTTCCCAGAACTTCGACTTGGGTACGATGTGCACCTGGGTCATTGGGAAGTAGGGCACGGTCTTGATCGCGGCGTTGTGGACTTCGGGCAGCACGGGATCGAACTTGATATAACGCATCACCGGCATGGGCAGCGTGCAGACCACGCGCTTGCCCTTGTAGACCGTGCCATCGGCGCAGACGACCTCCGCGCCGTTCTTGTCGGCGCGTACACCCACGACCTGCTTGTTGAGATGCACCTCGTTCTTCAGGGCCGCGGCCATGGCGTCGGTGAGCAGATGATTGCCGCCGATGATGGCCTTGAGCACCGGGTCGACGGCGCTCATGGTCTCGAACCACTTTTCCTGAAACATCATCATCAGCAACGAGACGTCGTGCGAGGACGTGCCATAGGCGATGTTGGTGTTGAAGAACAGGTCGATCTGCGCGTCGGTGAAGCCCAAACCCTTGAAGAAGCCGTGCACCGGCACGTCGTGCTTGAAGAACGCCGGATCGTACCAGTCGTCGGGGTTCTTCAGCACCTGATGCTCCTTATAGAGCATGTCGGCCAAGGCGAACGGCGGCGATTTCTTGTATTTTTCGGGCAGGATATTCATGGGCGAGGACGCCCAATCCTTCATGGCGACGTGCTTGCCCTGCATGTACAGGCCCGTAACGTTCAGTCGTGATCGCGGAATATAGTCGCGCAGCGTCAGCTTGAAGCGGTCGCACATGTCGAAGATGCGGCCATAGCCACCGCCGAAGGTGTTGCCGCCCGCCTCGGGCTTGCCCGGAAGATTTTGCAGCGTGTAAACGCGCCCGCCGATGCGGCTGCGGCCTTCGATCACCTGAACGGAGACGCCGGAGTCCTGCAGGTCGATGGCGGTCTTGAGGCCGGACAGTCCGGCCCCGATGACGATGACGTCGGCGTTGGTGGCCGCGCGCAGCGGCTTGGCGGCCACGCTGCTTGCCGCGGCGACGGCGGCTGTGGTTTGCAGGAACGAACGGCGATCCATCGGAATGTGCCTCCCAAGCGCGAATGACAGACAGCGATTGTCTGTTCCGCACGGGCAGGAATCCAGGCCTTTTTAGGCCCGTAGCGCCTGACGAACAGGGATTAAGCGGCTTTGAGCGCGCGGTATTTTGTCAGAAGCCGCTCGAAGCCCGCCCCCAGCGCGTTTTCAATTTCGGGACGTTTTTCCAACCGGCTGAGCAGAAGCCCCACCGCCTCAATGGTCGCCAGGCCGTCCTTGCGCGGTTCCTTGCGCAGCTTGCCGTAGCGCGACGGCCGTGTGGGCCCCAGAATCACCCGACGGCATTTCAGCAGCCACGCATTGCGCCACCAGATTGCTTTGGCTTGGCTCCAAGTTCCATCCAGAACGATCACGCCTTCGACGCCGCCCAGCAACGTCTGCTGATCGGCCAGGGCCTTGCCCTTTTTATCGACGAGCACGACTTCACGGCCCGGAGCCTCAACGGCGGCGTTGGCCGAGCCGAGGTACAGCGCCGCCCATTTTTTCGGGTCGGCGTCGCGGCCCAGCGCCTTGGCGAGATTCGGCCAGGACAGACCGACCTTCAGCACCGCGTTTTTGAGGTGCAGCGCCGTCAGGCGCGCGGTACCCAAGTCCACGTCCTGCTCCTGGGGGTGCTGGAGGATCAGCACTGCGATGCGGTTGGCGACCGGCGCAAGACCATCGCAGATGCACAGGGACCCCGGTTTTTTGCAGTTCGGGCAGAGGGCGGTCGGCAGGCTGGGGATGTTCATGCCCGATGGGTTAGGCCATCCGTCAAGGCCCTGCAACTCAAAGGAATCCGGGCTGAAATAATTCGCTACAATCTGAAACGATTATTTTACGCATGTTGGGTTTATCGTGCCTGCATCGACCAACCGATGGAGGACCGACATGTCACAGATCGACCTGCAAAGCCTGCTCTTCAGCGCCCTGGCGTCCGGCTCGGAATTCGACACGCATGATCACGGCGAACCCGACGCCGTCATGGCCGCCCGCAGCGACGAAGCTGCGCTGGAGTCGATGAACATGACCCCGGCGGAAATCATCGCACACTATGATTTCCGCGTCCGCTCTGCCGCGCCCGCCTACTAAAGGGCCTGCAGTACCTCTTGCGCGGCGCGTTCGCCGGACTCCATGGCCCCCTCCATGCCACGGTTGGACATGGCGGTGTGTTCACCACAGAAGTGAACATTGCCGTGGGGCTTGGAGATCTCCTGAATGAAGCCGCGCACCTGTCCCGGTTGCCAGATCGCCCAGTCGCCGCAGCTAAACGGATCGGTCTGCCAGCTCTTGAAGCCGCGCACTTCCAGCTTGCCCTTAGCCGACGGGCGAATGGCCTCGATGCCGGCGATGACGGCCTTCTTCGCTTCCGCCTCGGGCATGCGGTCGATCTGATCGGCGACCCAGCCGCGGTGCCAGATGGTGAAGCTGGAAATTTCGCCCGGCTTTGATCCAAAAGGTTGAGCCATGACGTTGCCGGTAATGCCGTCGGTCCACAGACCGGGCTTCAGGCCGTCGTCTTCCCAGAACGGCTTCTTCGGCACGATGTGGGTCTGCGTCAGCTTCTGCACGCCCATGGTCTTGATGGCACGACCGTGTGCACCGGGCACCAACGGATCGATCTTCACGTTGCGCAGCGCCGCGTACGGGATGGAACAGATGATCTTCTTGGCTTTGTACACGCTGCCGTCGGCGCACACGGCCTCGGCCATGTTGCCGTCTGTGCGGATGCCGGCCACAATTTTCTTGTAATGCACCTTGTCGCCCAGCGCCTTGGCCATGGCGTTGGGGATGGCTTGGTTGCCGCCTTTGGCGGCGTAGGTGGCGCGCGGCTCGATGTCGCGCTGCATGTTGCCCCAGGAATAGGTGAACGCGACCATCAACGCGGACACGTCGTGCGAGGACGCGCCGTGCTCGCAGTTGATGTTGTAGGCCAACTCGATGGCGGCGTCGTCCAGGCCCTGCTGCATGAACCATTCATGCATCGAGATGTCGAAGCCGAAACTTTTGGGGTCGTACCAATCCTCGTAGTTCTTGCCCAAGGGGTTCTTGGTGGTCATCAGGATCGGGAACGGTTGCCAGGGCATCATCTTCTTCATCGGGCCCTTGAAGGCATTGCGCGGGTGGTTCTCCCACTCGCTTTCCTTGATGATCTTGCCGTCGAGCACCAGTTCACGCTGGAACACCACCGGCGCGACACCGGCGATGTTCATCAGCTCCACGCCGAAGCGTTGCGCGCTGTCGATCATGCGGCCGTACCCCGCGCCGATGCCGTTGCCGCCCGCTTCCGGGTTACCCGGAATATCCGTCAGCGACAGCACGCGCCCGCCTGCCCGGTTGCGGCCTTCAATGACTTGCACTTTCGCGCCCCCGTCCTGGAGGTCGTGCGCGGCACGCAAGCCCGCGAGGCCCGCGCCGATCACCAGCACGTCGGACTCGGTGGCGGCCCGAAGCGGCTTGGATGTGAAGGTGGACGCCGCGCCGACCACGGCGGCGGTCTGCAACAGACCACGGCGGCTGATGTATCGAGTGCGCATGGAAATCTCCCCGGATCGAGAATGGTGAGGGATATTAGCCAATGAGCGTCCGGGGCTCACGCCCGAATGCACCCTGACCGCGCTGCGGAATGGCTTTCTCCCAGCTTAGACGAAGAGCGTCTGATTATTGGCGGTTGATCAGCACTTTCTCGACCCAGCCTTCGCCGTCGGCGCTGGCGACCTTGACGAACGCGCCGGAGTCCTCGCCCAGATAGACGAACTCCGAGGCCGTGGCCGAGACCACCTTCGAGGCCTTGTCGGCGGCGGCGAACATCTTCACACCCTTGATCTTGGGAATCAGCACGTCGCCGGTCTGGAAGCCCGACCCCGCTTGCGGGGCCGCGGCCGCCGCGCTGGCGGGCGTGAGCGTGCCGCGCACGGCACGCACGATGTTGTTCCAATTATCGACGTAACTCGACGCGATGACTTTCCCCTCGGCAGTGTTGGTGTAGCCGCCCAAGGCCCCACCGACGCCGCCCGCGCCCAGCAGGCCGCCCAGCGCGAAGTCCGTGGCCTTGGCCGAGCCCTCGGCGGCGGCCACCTGCAGGCTGGTACGAGTGTCGGCCAGCACCATGCTGGTCTGCGCCACCTTCGACTTCATGCCTGCGCCCAACAGCCCGCCGATGGCACCGGCCTTGCCGGGCAACAAGCCCAGCGCTGCGCCCGCACCGCCGGCGTTGTTCTCGGAAAACGCCACGTCGGGTGTGAGGATGTAATCGGCGGTGACCATCTGCCCGCCGCCCATGTTGGAGTTTCTTTGCAGTTGTCCGCCGCCCGACAGCGCGCGCTCCTGCATGATGTTCTGCATGGCCATGCCACGCTCGACGAGTTGAAAGCAGCCCGATTGCTGGATGATAAGGCGGATCAGCCCCGTGGGGCTGGGCAAGCCGAGGCCGCGCAGGGCTTGCGAGGCGTAGTCCTGCGGCTCGACCACCGCCAGCGTACCCAGCGAGCCGTCGCATTTCTCGATGCTCGCCGTGCCGCCCTGGCTGTTGCCCTGGACTTCGCTGCCGCCCTTGCCCTTTTTCATGGACTGCGCTTGGGCCGCGGTAGTGGCAACCAGCGCTAAACCAACCGCAATGACAACGCCGCCGAAATAAGTCTTTTGAATTTTCATGACCCCGCCTCTGTCAGAAACAGCCCTTAATCTTGCCTCAGACGCACCATGAAAACAATCAACGCGCTAGGCTGAAACCCGTTGCGTCAGGTTGACCAACAGGCCGTCGGGGTCGCGCACGAACATTTCCAGCACCGCCATGGGCCGGCCGGGCACGCCGATCTTAGCGGGCGGGTTGATGACGACATGACCCGCCTTGGTGATCTTATCATGCAGTTCGAGAATGTTCTGCGTGCTGATCACCAGCGCCGCCTCGCCGTATCTAATGCGCTTGGCGGGCGGCGGATCTTCCATCGGCGGTGTGGCGTTCTTGACCTCCATCAACCCGACGTTGCCGAACTGCGAGCCGTTTGCGTTCAGCACCACCATCTTCACGCCGTTGCAGGGCATTCCCATGAGTTGCGCCACGCCCTCGCCCTCAACGTCGCCTTCGTAGAACACGTCCCAGCCGAGAATGTCGCGGTAGAAGGCCAACGACTTCCCCATGTCTCGCACCAGAATCGTTGTGCGCTTGGCGGATTCGGTTTGGGCAGGCATTTAATTCACCATGGGGTCTGGAAGGGAAACGGCTTGGAAAATGCCGCCAACTCTGGCGGAAGCGCGGGGTTGTGTGCCGGCGTGAAGGAAAACGGCGAAGCCTCGGTCGAGAATTTATTGACCAAGGGTCCGCCGTGCACGCGGATGAACAGATTGTAGCCCGTCTCGCTGCCGGCAGGGCCGTGATACTCGTTCTCGCGCCACCAACAATATGCCCCCGCGCCCATTTTGCCGACATCGCCGAAGACGTACTCGCCCGACAGCACGAAGATTTCCTCGATCATCGGATGGGTGAACTTTCCCGGCATGACTTTCGGCGGGGCGTGATGCGGCAGAGCGCTGTACAGGAACGTCTGCTCCGCCGTCACCGGGTCCACGCGCAGCTTTTTTGTGAAGATCGTCGACGACAGGGGCTTGCCCGTCACCGAGCCCTCGGCACCCGTCTTCCACTCCATGGCGAACGCATCGAGATGAACGATGGTTTGGGCGGCGTCGAACATACCCGCAGGGGCTTGGCCCGGCGTCGGGCGCGGCGAGGCCGAGAACATCGCCAGCAGAACCGCGCCGTGTTCGGACTTCATTTCCGACCACGTGTAGCCGGGCGACAGATAGGCGTAGGAGTCTTTGGCGTACACTTGGTTCCCGACCGTGAACGAGCCATCGAGAACGTAAAACTCGAACACGCATGGAAAGTGCATCGGGCCGGGCAACTTCATGCCCGGCGGCAGGCGCATGATCTCGCTCACTGCGCCGGTGTCGGCATCACGGCTGAGCACCTTCACATCGACTTGGATGCCAAGCGCTGCGAAGCCGCTGGCGCTCCAGGGCAAGGCTTGAGCCTGAACAAAGCAAATATGCTTACGCGCCATGTGACTTGATCCGCCTACGCTTTGGGCCTGAACTCGGCCATGTCGCTGTAGACGTTCATGTCGGCGATCTTGCCGTTCACGATCTCGAAGCGGTCGATATATCGCACGCCCTGATACGTCGTGCCGTTGTTCCACTCGCCCGCCATGCTGCCGATGGAATAAACGATGACGCCGGTTGCGGTGGGAATCTCGTCGTAGCGGTCGGTGGTCTTGACGGCCGACTTTTGCCGGCCGCGGGACTGCGCTGCGAAATCGCGCGGGTGGGTGAACACCGACCCGCCGGTGACGGTCATCTTGAAGTTCGGGGCCATGACGGCCTCCATCGCGGCGAAGTCGCGCCTTCCCATGGCTTCCAGGAACGTTTTGACGACATCGATGGCGGACGGCATTGTTGCGGCTCCTCAATACAACGTGCTGCGGCGCGGCGGTTTGGCGTACGGCTCCAGATGCTTGGGCACCTTGGGCCGGTAAGGCGCATCGTAATCAACCTCAACGACATCGGGCGGAATATTATTCGACAACGGTCCGCCGTCGGTGCGGATGAACATCATGAAACCGGTGAGCGAGCCATAGGGCCCATGCAGTTCGTTCTCGCGCCACCAGGCGTAGGACCCCGGGCACAGCACACCGACGTCGTTGATGGCATACTCGCCCGCCAGCACGAACATTTCCTGCACGATCGGATGCGTCCAGCGCTTGGACATGTAGCGGAACGGCAACGCCGAATAGAGGATGCTGATCTCGCCCGTGTAGGGATCCTGCCGCAGGGGCCGCACACCCGTGCCTTTGATGTAGCGGGTGTAGGGATTTTCCGTCCAGGTCTCCAATCCCTCGCGCGAAACGTCCTGGCGCGGAACGTATAGCTTCTCGTCATAAAAACCCGGCGGAGGCGCGCCGGTTTTTTCTTCGGGTGCGGACGACAGCATGGTCAGCACCACCGCGCCCTGGGGCGAGCGGATGCGGTCGCGCATCCAGCCCTTCGGAAAATTGGCGTAACAACGCCGTCCATAGACCTCGCCGTTGATCTCCAACGCGCCGTCCAGGACCAGAATTTCCTCATGGCAAGTGACGTAACGATCACCCGCGAAGTCCCATCCCGCCGGATAACGCACGATGGTGGAACAGGCACCGGTTTGGTCATCATGGCTCAGGATTTTGACGTCAAGTTCAGGCCACGCGCCGTTGGCGAACCCTTTGCGCCAGGGCAAATCCTGGGCTTGTACGAACATGCAATGCGGGCGCGCCATGATCCCTCTCGACAGCAGCTTAGGCCTAGCCATCATGGCTTTACCGAGCATGAAATTCTAGCGGCAGATTGAACTTGGCATTGGTGTTGCGCTCCACCATAGTCGCGCCGCTTGGGGACGAGACATCACCGGAGAAAAACAATGGCCCGGCCGCACATCATGTTTGTTCAGGCTCAGGATTTGCCCTGGCAGAAGGGTATTTATGGTCCGGGTCGCGACGATGTGGAGATGAAAATGCTCTCCATCGACGAAAAGGGTACCGACGCCACTACCATCATCCGTTACCCCGCAGGCTGGGCGCGCAGCACGCCGGAATACTGCACCGCGCATGAGGAATTCATGGTGCTGGACGGATCCATCACCATCGACGGCCACACCTACGACACCCATTGCTACGGGTTTTTCCCAGCGGGCTACACCCGCGAAAAGGCCTCTTCCAAGCACGGCGCGGTGCTGCTGACCATGTTCTACGACAAACCGATGGTCGTGAACGGCAAGGGCAAGGGCTTCGACGAGAAGTTATTGGTCAAGTTCGTCGATCCCAAAGCGATGGACTGGGACCCGGGCCTGGTCGACCCGCAACTCGCCAAGGGCGTGGCGATCAAGCCGTTCCGCACCGATCCTTACACGGGTGAGGTTTCTTTTCTGTATTGCTCGCCGCCACATCGCGTGCCGCCGGGCATGGCCAAGCCGCAGTGGACCCACCCGATGGTCGAGGAGCTTTATGTTCTTGAAGGCGATTACGTGTGGGGCGATTGCGGCCGCATGGGCCCCGGCGGCTATGCGTGGTGGCGCGAGGACGTCTATCATGGCCCGTCTGGTACGGACTCAGGCTATCACCTGTTCGTGCGCACTATCGGCGGGCCGCTGGTGAACACATTCGCCACGGAAAAACTGCCATTCACCTGGGACGCACCCTACAATCCGCAGCTTCCGCCGGAGCTGAAAAAATACGCTAAGGGCTACGTGAAGCCGAAGAATTATTGATCATGCGGCGGTGCGCAACGCCCGACGCAGCGTATCGTTGATGCGCTTCTGCCAACCCGGACCATCGGATTTATAGAATTGCAAAATATCTGGATCCAGACGGATTGAGACCGGAACCTTGCTCGGCTTAAGCCCCGGGCCGCGTTTTCGCGACAACAATTCCGAAGCCTTTTTCTTTCCGATCAGCCGCGGCAATACCTCGCGCGCCGGACGCGCACGCTTGAAAACGGCGTCTGTCCATTCGGGGTTATCTCGATCTTTTTTTAGATGAGCCGCCATTTTATTCTTTCCTTTCTGTTCGCGGGCCTCAGGGAAATCACGCGGATATTTTGTTCGCGAACCGTAAAAACAACCGATACGATTTGCCCGCCGTCTAAACACCCGATGGCGCTGTGACGTCGCTCGCCATAGTCTTTCCGGGAATCTTCATCAATCAGCGCGCTCGACCAATCGAAATCCTCGATCCGCGCCAAACTGAGGCCGTGCTTAAGGCGGTTCTTGGCGTCTTTCGCAGGGTCGAACTCGAACATTATTTTGTATATACGATTTGCCCCATCGACTCAAACAAAAAACGGCACCGTTTGGAGGGTGCCGTTTTGGTATCAGCGTAGTCGGCGCGGAGTTATTTGGTCATTTGCTTCAAGTAGGCGATCAATGCTTTGCGATCAGGTTCCTTCGGCACGCCGGCGAAGGCCATCTTGTTTCCAGGCAGGAAATCCTTGGGCTTCACCAGCCACTCGTTCAGCGTTTCCTCCGACCAGACGATTCCCGACTTGGCCACCGCATCGGAGTACTTGAAATCAGGCTTCGTACCAGCCTTCGCGCCGAACATACCGTGGAGATTTGGGCCCACCTTGTGGCGGCCGTCCTTTTCGGTGGAATGGCACGAACGGCACATCAGGAACACGCGGTTGCCGAGTTTCATGGTCGCTTCGTCCGGGACCTGAGCGGCGGCCGGCGCTGCAAACGAGACCGACAACGCCAAGCCCGCCATCGCAACCGAAGCGGAAAGCACATTTTTCATTGCAAACTCACCTTTTGATCCGCGCGCAACGCGCAACTCACTAAAAATCGCGCCGAAAGCTAGTGGGTTTAACATCAAAGTAAAGCGTGATTTTGGCGGCCGTTCCGTGCTTGGAAAGCCCCTCAAACCCGGCTCTGGCATATTGTTTGATCTGGCCACAGTTTGGGTGCGTAACAGATAAAACCTTGCCATGATTGGGGAAACGCGCGACTGACGCATGCGCTTATGCCCATCAGAACCTCAGGCGGCGGCCGATGAAAGATAAATTGTTGGCTATGAATAAGGCGACGCTCGCCATTCTGACGATCGGCGTCGTGCTCGTGCTGTGGTTCGCCTCCGGCATGCTGTTCCGCGGAGATACGCCGACTGAGCGCGCACGTTCCGGCACGGCGGGCAGCCAGCCTGATGCGGCCACGACGGTGCGCATCGCCAAATCGAGCGCCCAGCCTTTTCAAAGCGGCGTGATCCTGCAAGGACGAACCGTGGCCTCCCGCGCAGTGGAACTGCGCGCCGAGGTGTCGGGCCGCATCGAGAAAATCCTGGTGGATCGCGGCCAGCCGGTGAAGCAAGGCCAGGAGATTTTGCACATCGCCGTCAATGACCGCGCCGCGCGGCTGATGCAGGCCAAGGCGTCGCTGGTGCAGCGCCAGATGCAGGCCGAAGCGGCCCGGCAACTCGCCAAGCAAAGTTTTCAAACCCAAGTGAAGCTGGCCGAAGCCGAAGCGCAACTCGCCCAGGCGCAGGCCGACGTGTCGCGGTTCAAACTGGATCTGGCCAACACCCGCGTCAAAGCGCCCTTCGACGGCGTGATGGACACACGCCTGATCGATGAAGGCGCGCTGGTCAACGTCGGCGACCGCATCGGCACGGTGGTCGATCTCGACCCCATCAAGGTGACGGCCCAATTATCCGAGCGCAGCATCGGCGATGCGAAGACCGGCCTGACGGCAAAAGTGGTGTTGAGCGATGGCCGCGCGCTTGAAGGCCAGGTGAATTATATCGCCTCGGTCTCGGACCCCAACACGCGCACCTTCACCATCGAAGTGCTGGCGCCCAACGCCGACGGCAAGGTGCTTTCGGGCCTCGCCGCGCAGCTTCGCCTGCCCTTCGGGCAGGATAAGGCGCATCGCATATCACCCTCGGTGATGACGCTCTCGGACGCCGGTAAAATAGGCGTGAAAAGCGTGGACGACGAGAACAAGGTGCGTTTCTGGCCCGTCGAGATCCTCGACGACGGGCCTGACGGCACCTGGGTGGCGGGCCTGCCCGATCAGATCAACCTGATCGTCGTCGGCCAGGAATACGTCGCCATCGGCCAGAAGGTCACGCCCGTCGGCGGCTGATCAGCCGACGTTGCGCGCGGCTAGCATACCCACCGTCGCAGCAAAGGCGGTCAAGGCCGCGCCCCAGATCATGTCCACAACGGCGACCTGGGCGGGAAACGCCTTCAACGTCGCCCAATTACTGAGGTCGTAGGTCGCGTAGGCGACGAAGCCGAACAAAGCACCGCACAGCGTGGCGTCGAGCCATGCGCCGGACTCAAGCCCCGCCGATCCCGCGAAATAGACGACCCCCAGCGGATAGACGACATAAAACAGCCCGGCGGCGAGGAAGTTCACGTTCTCGGCCATCAAGTGTCCGAGATTGGTCCGGTAGAAATCCTTGGCGATCACGCCCAGCCAAACCCCATCGACCACCAGCAACGTGAGCAGCGTTGCGGCGTAGCACACCAGATATTTCGTCACGCAGCGGCTCCTTAATTCTTCACGGCGATCGAGTGCAGAGGCAGATAATCATAATACGCGTCGTAGCCGGGCGTGGATGTCACTTTTGAACCAGCCGCGTCGAGGTAATTGTTCTGCCACAGAAAGATGCCCGGCGGGTTGTCATACTCGCGGCGCGTCACCTTCTGCATCAGGGTGTCGATGACGCCAAGATCGGTTGAGGCTTGCGCCTGTTTCACGGCCTCCAGGCTCAGTGGGTCGCAGAAGTACGGCTTATAGGTACCGGTCTGCCCCAGACAGGAGCGATAGCGGTAGTCGCCCAGACCGTCGAGCCCGCGGCCGAAGTTGATGAACATGTCGGCGTCGAAGTCGCCCTGAAACATCATGCGCGTCATCTCGGCGACGGCGGTAGGCACGAACGTCAGGTTGACGCCGACGGCGGCGAGGTCCTGGGCGATCTGCTGAAACACCGTGGACTCATCGGCCCCGCTCAGCGCCACTTTGGCCGTCAGCTTGAGGCCCTTGGCGTAGCCGGCTTCGGCCAACAGCGCCTTGGCCTTGGCAGGATCGTAAGGAAACGGCGCCAATTCGGCCACGTATCCCGGCGCGCCGGGCAGCACGAGCTGGCCGACGGGCACCGCCGTACCACCCAGGATGACGTCGGCCAGGGCCTTGCGGTTCACCGCGTGGTTCATGGCCAGGCGCACCTTCGCATCACTGATCGGCGACTTGAGCACGTGCTCGGTCGCAAAGGAGATGTAACTGACGCGTGTGCTTGAGCGCTTGAGCACACGGCCGCCGAGCGCCTTGACGTCTTCGCGGTCGTTGGGGCCGATCTGCAAAGCAATGTCGATGGCGTCCGCCGACAACGCTTGCAGCCGCGTCATCTGTTCCTGAAGCAGCAGCAGTTCCAGCCGAGCGGCCTGCGGCTTGTTCCAGGCATTGGGGTTGACCGTCAGCACCACGCGGGCGGGGTTGTCGTCCACCAGCACAAACGAGCCGCTACCGATGCCCCTGCCCTCGCCGTCCTTGTCGAGAGAGGCGGCCCACGTCTTCGGCTCGGGGATTTTCCAGTTGGCCATGCGCTGCGGAAACAGCGGATCGGGCTGCTTGAGATGAATTTCGGCCGTGCGCGCGTCCTTCACCACGGCACGCTCGATGTTGGCGAAACTGCTGCCGATGGTGGTGGTCATGCCCTTGGGCGTTTTGAGGTACTCCGCCGAAGCGACCAGTGCTGCGGCATCGACCGGCGCGCCGTTGGAAAATACTGCGCCCACGCGCATCATGATGGTCCACACGCGCGCATCCTTGGTATCCCAGGCCGAGGCCAGCCACGGCTGAACCTTCCCGTCGGTCGTGATCACCACCAGCGGATCAAAGATCGGCAGCACCGCGATGGTCGAGGGCAACGACAGCCCTTGATACGGATTAGCGATGGACGGTGCGAAAATCGGCGAGGCGATGCGCAGAGTGCCCTGCTGCGCGTGCGCCGCGCCGATGAGCATCAGCGCGGTGGCCAAAACCCAAGCGATGCGGCGCATGGCGAACCTCAACTGCCCCAGAGATCGAAGCCCTTGAGCGCGGCTTCTTTTGGCGGCGGCACGAAGGTGCCGTCGGAAACCTTACGCTTGATGACGTCGATCAGCGCGTCTTGAATGCGCTGCTTGGAATCCATCGGGTGATCGGCGAACAGGTTGGGCGGATAAAACGACGCCTCGGCGAACACTTTTGCATAGGCTTCCGAGCGCAACCGCGCCAACCGGTTGACGCCGAACGGCCCCGTAGGCGTGCAGCGCGCGCGGCGCAATGCGTCCATATCGATGACCGTCGAGGCCAGCGCGTTCTCGCCCGTGGTGCCGCTTTCAACCATCAGCTGGCCCTGATAGTCGATGATCTTGGAATTACCCGCGTGCGTGTCGTTGGGCAACACGCCGATGATCTTTCCGGCGTTGGAGGAGATGAAATAAACCATGTTCTCGGCCGCGCGTACGCGCTTGGCCGATTCCCAGGCCATCTTGTCGCTAGTGCCGTGATCGGACGTAGGATGCAGAATGACTTCGGCGCCGCGCAACGTCAGGCAGCGCGACGTCTCGGGCCACAAAATCTCGCCACAAGGCATCATGGCGATATTTCCGATCTCGGTCTTGGCCACCGGCCACAGCCCTTCGATGCCGTGCTTATCGAGGTATTCATCCAGTACGTCGTGCGGCGAGGCGGCCTGCGCGGTGGAGACGCGGCGATACTTGAGAATCACGTCGCCCGTCGGATTGATCAGGAACGAGCAGTTGAAATAACGCCCGGGCCACTCCGGTGGCGCTTCGTAGCCGTTGGCACCGAGGTAAATGCCGTACTTCTGCGCGATCTTCTGCAGCCGTTCGATTTCGGGGCACCCCGGGATTTGAAAGCAGGCCTTCTTGATCCACTCCTCCGAGGTTTCCCACAACGGGAAGCCCTGCAGGTTGAACTCGGGGAACAGCACCAGATTCTTCAAACCCCCGCCACGCCCAACGGAGAACTTGATCAACTCCTCCCAGCGGTCGATGCTTTTATTAACAATAGCCATCGCCTCTTCGCGGTTGGACGCGGAGTTGACGATGACGTTGTTGGTCTGCATCGCGGTGGCTTTCCACAGCAGTGCCATTGGTGCGCTCTCCTCAAATTAAAGCGGCAATGGGCCACGCCGCTGATGCCCAAGCTTAGCCGGACAGGTTATTATTGGCAGGATTTTTGACGACATACCCGTAGGCCGAAATGGCCCGGCTTGCTCCGGAAGGAATCGGCCCCTCGGTATGGGTGAAACTCGCGAGGCTGATCTCAGCATAAGGCGCTAATCTCCGCACCGCCCCCACCACTCTGCGGTGGTTGTTACCGGGCGTTACCGTTTTCCTGATGGCGATCAAAGCGTTAAAGCGTACATTGGCGTCTGATATCGGGGCTGACTGAACGGCCGCCGGGGAACCGACATGAACGCCATCATCGACGCCGCCTTTCATCACACGCGCATGGTCATCGTGACCCTGCTAGTTCTGTTTTTAGCCGGCATCATCGCCTATGCGTCGATCCCGAAAGAAGCCGAGCCAGAAATCAAGCTGCCGCTGATCTTCGTCTCGCTCCGTCTGGACGGCGTTTCGCCGGGCGATGCCGAACGGCTGCTGATTCGCCCGGTCGAAGAAGAAATGCAAGCCCTGCAAGGCATCAAAGAGGTCCGCGCCACGGGCTTTCAGGGCGGGGCGACAGTGGTGCTGGAGTTCGTCGCCGAGACCAAGATGGACCGCGCGCTGGATGACGTTCGCGAAGCCATGGGCCGGGCGCGGCCGAAAATTCCCGCAGATGCCGACGAGCCCATCGTGCGCGAATTCAACCAGGGCGGATTCCCGATCCTGACGGCCAGCATCGGCGGCGACGTGCCCGAACGCACCCTGCTGCACTTGGCGCAAGATTTGCGCGACCGTGTGGCGCAACTGCCCAACGTGCTTGAAGCCAACATCTCGGGCGTGCGCGAGGAACAGGTAGAGATCGTCATCGACCCCCTGCGCCTGGAGCACTACGGCATCAGCAACCAGGAACTGTTCAACATCATCAGCCGTTCCAATCGCCTGGTGGCGGCGGGAAACCTCGATACCGGCCAGGGCAAGTTCTCGGTCAAAGTGCCGGGTTTGTTCGAAGAGGTGGACGACATCTGGAACCTGCCGATCAAGGCCGACCGAAACGGCACGGTCAAGTTGTCGGACGTGGCTGAGATCGGCCGCACGTTCAAGGACGCCAGCACGTTTGTCCGCGTCGACGGCAAGCGCGCTGTGACTCTGGACGTGGTCAACCGGCGCGGAACCAACGTCATCGAAAGTGTTGATGCCATCAAAGACGTGTTAAACCGCGAAACCAAGGCGTGGCCCGCCAACATTTCGCTCGAGATCATCAACGACCGCTCGGTCAACGTGAAGACGCAGCTCGGCACCATTGAGAACGGCGTGATCCTGGCCATCGTGCTGGTGATGGCGGCATGCATGGCGCTGTTGGGCCTGCGCAACGGCCTGCTGGTGGGCTTGGCGATTCCCGGCTCGTTCCTTACCGGCATCCTGGTGATGTACGCCATGGGCCTGTCGATCAACTTCGTCGCCGTGTTCGGCCTGATCCTGGTCACCGGCATGCTGGTGGACGACGCCATCATCGTGGTGGAGAACGCCGACCGGCGCATCATGGCCGGGCAACTGCCCCGTTACGCCTTTGCCGATTCCGCCAAACGACTGGCCGTGCCGGTCATCACCTCGACGTTGACCACCATCGCGGCCTTCGTGCCGCTGATGTTCTGGCCAGGCTTCATCGGCCAGTTCATGGGCCTTTTGCCGTTCACCGTCATCAGCGTTCTGGTCGCCTCGCTGATCATGGGCCTGGTGTTCGTGCCCGCCGTGGGCGGCATGCTACGGCCGCCTTCGGCGGTGAAGTGCACCCTGACGACCGTGGACGACAAGTCCATCGTGCATCCGCAGCAGAACTCCGGCTGGGTGAAATCCTACGTCGATATCCTCGAAAAAGCGCTCAGCCACCCCGGGCGCGTACTGGGAATCTCGGTGGCGCTGCTGGTCCTGGTGCCGCTGCTGTTCATGCTCGTCGGAAAAGGTTTCACGCTCAATCCGTCGGAAGAACCGCGCACCGCCTCGCTGCGTATTCACGCCCTAGGAAACATGTCGCTTGAGGAGCAGGACAATCTGGTGAAAGAAGTCGAGCGTCGCGTCAGCGCCATCACCGACTTCGACCACGTCTATACCCGTACCGGACGTCCCGCGGGCGCGACCGGCGAGGACGAGGACGTGATCGGCGAAATCCGCCTGCTGTTCAAAGAATGGCACGAACGCCGCCCCGCCGACATCGTGCTGGCCGACGCGCAAGCCCGCATCAAGGATCTACCGGGAATCATCGTGGAAACCAAAAAAACTCTTCATCTGTCCAACGACACCAGCATTGAGATCGAGGTCGCTTCGAAATTCCCCGAGCTGTTGACGGAGGCCACGGCCAGAATCCGACGCGGCATGGACAAGATCGAGGGCCTGCGCAACCTCGACGACACGCTGCCCCTGCCCGGCATCGAATGGGAACTGGACGTGGACCGCGCCGAGGCGGCCAAGTACGGCGCCGACCTGACCACCGTGGGCGATTCCATCCGCCTCATCACGAACGGGCTGCGCCTGGGCCGTTACCGGCCCGACGACAGCGTCGAGGAAATCGACATCGTCGTGCGTTACCCGGCGGAGTACCGCAATCTGCGGCAGCTCGATTCGATCCGCATGGAGACGCGCGACGGCCAAGTGCCGATCTCGAACTTCGTCGAGCGCAAGCCGGTTCAGGAAGTCACCGAAATCCAGCGTGTCGAGGGCAAACGCATCCTCAAAATCACATCAGGCACGCAGCCCGGCGTGCTCGCTGGCGACAAGGTGAAGGAGACCAAACAGATGATCGCGGGTCTGAACCTCGACAGCCGCGTCGAGGTTCACTTCAAGGGCGAGGAGGAATTGCAGCAGGAAAACACCACGTTCCTGGTGTTCGCCTTCGGGTCCGCCGTGTTCCTGATCGCGATGATCCTGCTGGCGGAGTTCAACAGCTTCTTCTCGGTCATGCTCATTCTCTCCGCCGTCGTGCTCTCGACCATCGGCGTGTTCGCAGGGCTCATCATCGCGCAGACGCCCTTCGTGATGACCATGACGGGCGTGGGCGTCATCGCCTGCGCGGGAGTGATCGTGAAGAACAACATCGTGTTGCTGGACACCTACAACATCTTCAAGCACGAGATTGCCGATACGCGCGAAGCGATCCTGAAGACCTGCGTGCAGCGGCTGCGTCCCATTCTGCTGACCAACCTGACCGCGATCCTGGGCCTTGTGCCCATCGCGATGCAGATCCACGTCGACTTTTTCGCGCGCAGCATCGAGTACGGCACGCCGGCGCTGCAGTTCTGGAAGCATCTGGCGATCGCGATGATCTACGGCTTGGGTTTTGCGACCGCGCTGACCCTGGTGGTCACGCCCTCGGTGCTGATGCTCCAGCATAACCTCGCGAAAAAGGCGCGCCGTCTGCTGCACCGCGACGACGCGCCTTCCGCTGATGTGCCGGTCATGGCCTCCGCCGAGGTGCGAACCTTGCACCGTCCGGCGGCGGAGTAGGCTCTACTTCTTCTCCTGCGTCATGTAGGCCGGCGCGGGTGGCAGTTGCAGACCTAACTGCCAGAGCTGGCCGATGTTGTCGGCGTTGCCCCACCGCTCGATCACCTTGCCGTCCTTGAACTTGTAGATGTCGGTGGCGGAAATGCGCGCGGTCTTGTTGGTCGGCGCCTGGCCGCCCATGGGGCCGGTCATCTTGCTGGTCAGCACGGTGCGGGCGACGACATAATCACCCGCGCACAGGATCAACTCGTTCTCGTAGCTGCGCTCGCCGAACGTCTTGTAGGATTCTTCATAGACCTTTTTCATCTGCTCGACGCTGATCTTGGTCTTGGTGCCGCCGCCGCGGTCCTGATTGTGGCTGATGAACTCCGAGGCATAGAACTTCGGTGCAACTTCGCCGTTGCGCGGGATGAACATCTCGTTGGTCATGCCCATATAGGCCTTGAAGTTGACGTTGTCGGGCGCGCAGCCCACGACCGTCTCGGCAGCCACGGCCGGAGCGGCCAGAAACATCGCTGCGGACATCAAAAGCATCGTCTTCATGTCGTTCTCCCTGAATTGAACGCGTTTACTTTACGAACTTTCCGTCTTTGAGCCACACTTCGCCGTTGAGCGTGATTGTGCAGTCGGTAAACAAATCTCGCCAACGGTTGTAGCCGCCGCCGGTGACCGCACCGCCGATCTCGCTGTTGTTGCCCAATCCGATGCGCACCACACCCGCGCCGTAGCCGTAATAAGGAATCCACGGGTCGCGCTCGGGGACGGTCAGCAAGGGATTGAAGCCCAAACCCAACTCACGGAAGGACCGCACGCTCTCAGGCTGTGCGTCCAGCTCGGCGCGCATGAATTCCACGCCCGACTTTGCCGATACGCCGGCGATTTTGCCGTTCTTGATGGTGACCTTCGCGCCCTCGACGGAACGCGCGCTCCAGCGTGATGGGCCGTAGGCGATCACACCGTTGACCGTGCTTTCGACGGGGGCCACGCGGATGACGCCTGCCGGAATCTCGATCTCACGGTCCACCAGCGTTTTCAACGGACGCACCCGCTCGGCCGAGGCGACCCCGTCCTGACGGATCACCGGCCGGTCGCCGATCTCGAAGGTCAGGTTCGTACCCAAAGGAGTCGTGACGCGCACCTTGCCCTTGCGCATGGCGGCCACGAACCTGTCCTGATGCGCCTCCAGGGCGGTATAATCGGTGTTGAGTATGGCGTTCTGATACGTCACGTCGATGGTCTGCATCGCCGGTGCCGGATGGCCGGGCATGATGGTCACGCCCGTTAGGCCCAAATCGCTGCCCAAGGGGCCGTAAGGATCGGTCCAGTGAAAGTGGATGGTGCGGCGCGGACCGCCTTTCTCGACCAACAACCTTTGCATGGCCTTGTAGGCCGGGTGCGCCGGGTTGACGCCGGGCATCATGATGCCGACATCTACGTCTTCCAGCAGTTTCACGTAGCCTTCGATGGAGGCATCCAGTCCGGCGCGCAGGGTCTTGGCGTCCCATTCGCTGGGATAGGGCGTCCTCAGAGCATCAATGACGCCCAAGTCCACCCCGCCCGCCTTCATCACGGCGTAGCGGATATGAGGCTGAAACTCATTCATATAACCGGGCATCGCCACCGATATCACCTTCTCGCCCGGCTGAAGGCGAAGCTGCGTCACGATGCGTTCGGCGATGGCTTGGTATTGAATCGTCCGCTGCGGCAGCACTTGATTCTGAGCCGCCGCGACGGCGGACAGCGACAACGCCGCGGCGGCGGCCAGGGCAAACAATTTCATGATCAGGCGACCTTGGGGCTTGCGTCGTATTTCAATGAACGCGCCATAACCTCACGTTCAAGGCCTTTTTCCAAGCCCACCGCGAATAACATCTCGGCGATCAGGAACGGCGGGGCCATGAAGATTTGCGTGGCGTTGGTGAACAGCGCCGGTCTGCGGCCCTCGAACACGTGGCCGATGAACTGGATGATCCAGCCGCCGATGAAACACACCGCAAACGTGGTCCAGATCGTCGATGTGTCGCCCTGCCCCACCATCTCCGCCAAGGCGTACAATACCCCGTAAATCAGCGCTGCAATGAAACCGATCACGGGCACGTTACTGAGATAGAACGAGATCAGGAGAATCAAAAGAAAACTTCCCAGCGACAGATTCAAGGTTCCGTTCGGGCCCGGAACCTCGCCGATTTGGACCTGCGAGGCCGCCACCAGCAGCGCATAGACGATCAGCGGCACACCGACATGGTGCGTAGCCTGATTGCGCCCGTCGCGGTGATAAGCCGCGTACATCGCCAACTGCTCCAGGAACCACTCGCGCATGGCTGCTCAACCTCCGCATACGGCGAATATAAGCTTATCGGATTGTGATGGATTGGAACACCCGTAAGGGTCAACCACCGTAGGCGAGAATCGCCTTTGGTATGCCCCGTCCCAGCGGCTCCTCAGCCGCACGCAGCACCAGGCCCAGGACGCGGCCCAGCGCGCCCGACCGTGGCGGGCAGATCAGCATGTACTCGAGCGCGACAACCGCGCCGCGCAGTTTTTTGTACTGCCCCGCCCCGGCACCAAAATTGATCACACGCCGCCGTTCCGCAGCGACACGCAACGCCAGCGCAAAAATCTGCCGGTAGTAACCGAGCTTTTTATCGGCGGCCGTGTCATAGCCGATGAGTGGCACGGACAAGAATTCGCCGTGATCTCGCAGGGCGACGAAAGCCACCAATGCACCGCCGCGCCGCAAACCCCAGAACTCGGTCGCACCCGCCTGATGAATGTCGGCGAAGAAGCGCTGCGTAAACTGAGGATTGCGCCGGCCATGGCGACCGACATAGACGCTGAAATACTGCGCATGCGCCTGCGCAAGATCATCCGCCGAGAACCCCGCCGGTGCGACAACCTCCAACCCGGCCTTGGCAAGCAGGGTGAAGTCGCGCTGAGCGTTGATTTTCTCGGGCGTGCGTCCACCCGTCAGGTCGTAGGCATAACTGACCCGGTTCGGCACGGCGAAAGCGCCGATGCGCCGCGCGAGCGCCAGCACGTTCTCGGCCTCGCACACAATACCTCGGGCCACCGCCACCCGGTCGGGCCAGCGCTCCGCCGCGCTGCGCACGGCCTCGCCCAGACCGGCCAGTTGCGACGTCCCGATGGGAGAGACGGACATCAGCGTATTGTTGACCATGGCGCAGCGGTCGAGCCCGGCCAGATGGGCCAGCGCTTCGAGTACGCGCAACGCCGAAACGGTAGCCTGACCTTTCAGTGTCAAGGCGTCGGCCGAAATCTCATCCCGGGGCGTTCCGATCACCGCCGAGAGCAAGGATGTCAGCCATGTCGCCTCTTCGCGCCGATCAGGCTCCGACAACGAGACCGGCCAAGACTTGCCGGCGGCCTCAACGCACGTCAGCCGAGCCCGCGCGTTGCCGACCCACAGTGCAACGTCGCCGCCTTGGTCAGGCGGCCAGGTCATACACGTGCAAGCCGCCGTAAATTCCCGACCGGTCGCGGCGGTGAAGCTCATCCGAGATAGCGTCCACACGCCGCCATTGCGTCCATGCACCCGTTGAGTCGTCGCTCTGAAACGGAGGCGACACGCCGGCCGTGCGAAAAATGACCCGCGCGCCCGGACGTGCAGTTCGCGTCACCTGGGCCCACAGCAGCGACAACGTCTTGGGGTCCATCCAATCTTGCGCGTCAAGCAGGACATATCGGTCATAAGATGCCGCGGCAGCCCGTTCGAGCACGCTCGTGAACGAGTCATGGGTCAAACGAAGGCGGCCAAGATTGGCGCGAATCTTGTCGAAGTTTCTGCGCTGCAGGTACGGCGGCAGCGCGGGGTCGGGCCCCGGTGCGTAGCGTTGCGCGAAGGCCTGCCAAAGAAAGTAATTCTCGCTGGACTTCGCCACGCCCGCCAATTGTTCGACCCGGTCGGCCAGCACACCCGCCATGCGGCTGGGCACGCCGTCACACAGCAGTTCAAATTGCCGCGGTGGAATTCCCAACAAGTAAAGCGGATGACGCAACGAGAAGAAAAGCGCCGCTAACCGGCCCTCGAAAATCGGGCGGATATGACGCCGCGCCCAATCGCGCTGACGTTCCGCGTCGTCCAGTTGCAACGCGTCTGAAAGTCGAACGCCGTACAAACGGGCCAGGCCGGCGCATAGTCCGGTCGCAAGCCCCAGCAGCCCCGCGCGGTAGAAGCCCGAAACAAAGGCCTTATGGCGGGGCGTGCGTCCGCCGTCCCAGTACTCACGGGTTTCCGGCCTGAGGTTTTCGGCGATATGACGCCGATAAAGTTCGTCGTTTTGACCGCCCGCGGCGGTGACGAGATATGACGCCAGATCGTCGTAAGTCGGCAGGCTGGCGAAGGCGGCCCGCTTAAGGTCCGCCAAAGATAAATGAGCGAAATTCAGATCGACCGCATGAACCTCCGCGGGGTCGGCCAGCAGATAAGACAATGCGTTGCAGCCGCCCGAACAAATCGTCAGGACGCGGTGGCCCGGCGACAGCGCCATGCCTTCCATGTCGACGACCGGGTCTTCCCAGATCTGATTGTAGACCAACCGTGTGAAAGTCTGCGCGAAGCGCTCGTTGCTGCGGCGCAAGTGATTGTCCTGCTCGCCCGCGACTGCCGCGCGGATCAGCGTCGCGCTCGTGTGTTCCGACATAAAACCATCGCCTTCCAGGTTACGCCCCGCGTTGAATTCTTGACCGAGGCAATGGGTGGCTAAATTGAGAAAAAGCCGCGATAGATTGGTGTCAATGCGGTGAAGTTAATAAGTAATCTGTAATGCCGTTTGCGCTGCGTTATCGGATATGGTCGCGGCCCCACCCCTCGCGGCAGATTCAATGCTCATTCGCGGCCCCGCCAGCGTCCTTTCCTTCCCGGCCTTTCGTCAGCGGTTTCCCTGGATCGGGGGTGACCTGCAGACTCTGCGTAGTGCACTGCGCGGCGGTCCCGGCGTCGCGCCGGACGCCACGGCCACCATTCGCATGAGTTTCCCCTCAAGCGACGGCTCGGACGACGTCTTGCAAGGGGCGCTGAACAGTCCTGCCCATCCGCGCGACAAGCCGCTGATCGTCTTGATTCACGGACTCACCGGCAGCGAGAACAGCACCCACATGATCGTCGCGGCCCAGGAGTTCCTGTCGCGGGGCCATGCGGTCTTACGCTTGAACCAGCGCGGCGCAGGGCCATCACGCGCCACCTGCCAAGGCCATTATCATGCCGGGCGTAGCGACGATCTGGCGGGTGTCATCGGCCAGCTTCCCGAGGTCTTGACCCGGTACGGCGTATGCCTGCTCGCCGTGTCGCTGGGCGGCAACATGCTGCTGAAATTCCTGGCGGAATACCCGCGGTTTTCGCAGGTCAAAGCCGCAGTTGCGGTCTGCCCGCCCATCAGTCTGAAAGCAGCCCAGCTACGCATCATGGCGAGGCGCAATACCATCTATCATCGGCACCTGCTAAATCGCATGAAAAGAGAGATTCAAGGCTCTGAATTAATTAAAGAAAGAGCTGATGAATTTCTGCGTCGCCTGACCACGGTCTTTGATTTCGACGACCAGGTTGTCGCGCCGGGAAACGGCTTCGCCGATGCCTCGGATTACTACCGGCGGTGTTCAGCGTTGGATCTTTTAGAGGCTGTGGACACGCCGACGCTAATCATTCACCCAGCCGATGACCCTTGGGTCCCGGTTGACCCCTTATTGGCGCGCATTCAATCAGGCAGCCCAGCCCCGAACCTCAGTGTCTTGGTTCCAGCACATGGCGGGCATGTCGGCAGCCATGGGCGCGGATCGGACGTGCCCTGGTATATCGCCTGCGCCGCATTGTTTTTCGATCGTGCGTAGTCGAAACCTCACCGGGCTTATGGTTTCCTTGCAACACATCATGCAAACAGATCATCGCAACCACAAAGCGGTCAGGATAGCCTTGCGCTCCTAGGGCCTTCACATACCATCAACCCATCGCGGTCGAGGGGGCCGCGATGGGGCAAATCTTTGGGGGTTCTCATGAAAATCGGCACTTTGCGCGGGTTCGCGGCAGCATGCTTGGCGACCACCGCCGTGGTCGGCGTCGTCGCTCCGGCCTTCGCACAGATCGAGGAAATCGTCGTCACGACGCGTAAGCGCGCCGAGAACCTTCAGGAAATCCCCATCGTCGTCACCGCCTTCACCGCCGAGAACATCGAGCGCAAAGGCATCGGCAACATTACCGACATATTGAAATACACTGCAGGTGTGCAGATCAACGAAGCTTTCGTTCCGCAGGATCAGCGCATCACCATCCGAGGGCTGGCGCCCACCCGTGGCCGCCCCAACGTCGCGGTGCTGCAAGACGACATCGATATCTCTTCCGAGGCGCTTCAGTCCTCCGGCGGTTCGCTGCTCATCAATCCGCGCCTGTTCGATATCGAACGCGTCGAAATCGTAAAGGGCCCGCACTCGGCCCTCTACGGCCGTTCAGCTTTTGCCGGCGCGATCAATTACATCACCAAGAAGCCCGGGAATGAATTCGAAGGACGTGGCCAGCTTGAAGTCGGCGGCTACGGCAAGTTCGACGTCAAAGGCAGCGTCAGCGGCCCCTTGATCGAGGATAAGCTGTCGATTGGCGTCAACGCTGCGTACTGGAAGTTTGACGGGTTTCACAAGAACTCCCTCACCGGCGAGCGCCTCGGCGGTTATGAGGGGGCCGGCGTTGGCAGCAGTATGATCTTCCGCGCCACCGACACCCTCAAGGTCACGTTGCGGGGCGAGTACACCGATGACAGCGCCGAGCCCTTGGCGCGCGGCGTCGTGGCGACGAACACAGCCGCTCCTGTTCCCGCCAACGCGCGGACCGACGTGCCGCCGCTGGTCGGCGGCAGCGTAACGCCGCGCGGGTTTGTCGTTAGCCCGTTGCTGACGACGTTCCGCATCGTCGATGGGGCCATTCCCGACCGCAAGGCTGGTAATTTGGTGGCCCGCATCAGCCCGAACCCGCGCACGCCCGGCAAAGACTACCCCGGTGTCGATCGAAAGGTTTTCCGCGCGACATTGCGAATTGACGAGGAGTTCTCAGTCGCAGATTTCACCTCGCTGACCCATTATGGGCATGGTCAAGCTCAGCAGCTTCTGGAGTTGGCAAACGTTGGCGACGTCAACCGCGCGCTGGTTGCTCAAGAAATCAACTTCGACACCGACACCAAACTGGTGAGCCAAGAACTGCGGCTGCTGTCGAATACGGACGGCGACTTGAAGTGGAATCTTGGTGGTTTGTACTGGAACGAAGAAGCAAATCAGCTTAGCCGGTCGTTGACCTGCTTTACCTCATTCCCGGCGACACTGCAGGCAGGCCCAGCGGTAATTACCATTCCGCAAGGCAACCCCGGCGTGTTCTGCGGACCGCTTGTTGCTGCGGTCGGCACGACGCTGCCCAGCAACCCTGAAAATTGGGGTCGCAACACCTTTCACAGTTCGGTATTCGCCTCAATCGACTACGACATCACTGAACAGATCTCGATCAGCGGCGAAATCCGTCAAACCTGGGAGCGCGAGCACACCAAGGGACCGGTCTTTACGCACAGCATCGACCCGTTCGGGATTATTTCGCCTGGGCCTGATCCGGTCGGCTGCTCACCGCCGCCCGCCCCTCCGGGCCCGCCCGGACCGCCGGTGATTGTGCCGCGCTGCTTGACGCGTGATGCCGGCGTGATCATGCCAAACGGCATGCGCGATCCGCGCGGCTCGTTGGCCACCATCGGCGGACTGAAGACAGACAATTACTACACGCCGCGCCTTGGTTTGAACTTCAAGGCCACCGACGACTTGTTGCTCTACGCAGCCGCGGCCGAAGGCATCAAACCCGGCGGCATCTCGACGCTGGGCGGCGGCAACGGCGGCTATAACCGCGAACTGCTGGAATACGACCCTGAGAAGATGTGGGTTTATGAAGGCGGCTGGAAATCAACTCTGATGGACGGCAAGGCCATCTTCAACGGTGCGGTCTACTACCAGGATTACACCGACAAGCAGGCCAATACCCAGGTCGTATTGGCGAACGGCACCCTTGGTACGCGCGTCGTCAACGCCGCGTCGGCTCGTGTTTGGGGAACAGACATCGAGTTGGCGTTGCAGCCGACCGAGGAATTGAACTTCAACGTTGGCTATACTTGGCTTGATGCCAAGTATAAGAAGTTCGTAGTCCGCACCGGCGGCGCAAACCCGATCGTCCGGTCAGGGAATTGCACGCAAGTCGTGACCTATGAGCAGTATGTCCAAACGCCTGGCGCCGCAGTCGGTGTCGGAACGGCAGTTCCGAATACCTCACGCCAAGTAGTCAGCCCAACAGCAGCTCCTGCTACCAATGAGCGGATCGTGGCCTCCGGCGGACGCCAGTGCGATGTCGATAAGTCGGGCAACAGGCTCGAGTTCGCGCCAACGCATTCCTTGGCCTTCAACGTGCTTTACAAGGCTGATTTAGGCAACGACATGAGCTGGGTTTCTGAGCTCAGCGTTCAGGCCCAAAGCAAACGCTATGCGGATGACGATCAGCGCAGCTACCTGCAAGGATACTGGTCGGCGGATGTTCGCACTGGCATCGAGACCGACACCTACAGCGTCACGGCCTATGTCGATAACGTCTTCAACGACGACACCATCAAGGCGGGTCTGGCCAATACGGACTTCCCGAACTTGGGAGCCATCGTATCGCCGGGGCCATTCACTTTGATCCTGCCCAGCAACTTTACGGCAAATCTGCCCGACAGACGCCAGTTCGGCGTACGCGCCAGCTACAAATTCTAAAGCGCTGAGAATCCATCACGACCTTGACCCCTCCTGGGCGACCGGGAGGGGTTTTGCTTTGCCTAGATTAAAAGCCCTTAATTTAGACGGCTTTTTCTGTATCATAGGGCCGTAAACGGAAACGGCAGCCGAAGGCTGCCAGGAACCTTGCGTTGGTTTTATAGCGGCTCGGCAACACTGTTTAGAATGTAGCCGGTTATCCGCGTATCGGTTGCACTCGCTCTTGCCTTCCGAGAAACCATCCGTAGTGTGCGTTCATTGAGTTTTCATATTGGGGAGAATCAAAGACATGATGCGCCGCTCATTGCGCCACCTGACTGCCGCTTGCTTGGCCACCACCTGTGTGGTCGGCGTCGCCTATGAAGCCTCGGCCCAGATCGAGGAAATCATCGTCACCACCCGTAAGCGCGCGGAAAGCCTGCAGGAAGTGCCGATCGTGGTGACCGCGTTCACGGCCGAAAGCCTGCAGCGCAAGGGCCTGACGGAACTCAAAGACGTCATCAAATACACCTCGGGCGTGCAGTTCGACGAAGGCTTCTCGGCGCAAGACACCCGCATCGTCATCCGCGGTCTGTCGCCCACCCGCGGCCGCCCCAACGTCGCCTTCCTGATGGACGACGTAGACATTTCGTCGGAAGCCATCAACACCGCTGGATCGAGCTTCCTGATCAACCCGCGCTTGTTCGACATCGAGCGCATCGAAATCGTCAAAGGCCCGCACTCGGCCCTGTTCGGCCGTTCGGCCTTCGCCGGCGCGATCAACTACATCACCAAGAAGCCGGGCGACGAATTCGAGGCCACGGCGAATTTTGAAGTCGCCACCTACGGCAAGGTCGAGGGCCGCGTTGGCGTCTCGGGCCCCGTGGTCGAAGGCGTGCTGAACATGGGCCTGAACGTCGCGGGCTGGCGCGCCGACGGCTTCCACGACAACTCCGTCACCCGCGACGACATCGGCGGCGGCGAAGGTGCCGGCGTCGCGGCGTCGGCGGTGTTCACCCCGAACGATCTGCTCAAGGCGACGTTCCGCACGGAATACTCGGCGGATCAGTTCGATCCGCAGGCACGCGCGCAGATCGCGGCGAATACTTTGGCTCCGCTGCCCGCGGCCGTAACTCAATCGATCTGGGGAACGGCTGTGCCGACGGCCCAGAACCCCTTTGGCGGCCCTGTGCCGCTGGCCAATCCGCGGCTGAACGGCGTGTTCCCGATCCTGACCGGCAGTGCGGGCAGCGTCAGCGACCGCGCCCTGCTGTCGCGCCTCAGCCCCGATCCGCGCACAGGCAAGGACTACAGCGGCAACGACCGCAAGATCTTCCGCACCACCCTTCGCCTGGACTTCGAGTTTGAGCCGGCGACCCTGTCGTCGATCTCGCACTACGGCACGGGCCACACCACCCAGTTCGAGGACGCGCAACGTCAGGGCAACGTCAACACCGGCTTGATCGGAGCGGAAACCAACTTCAGGAACGAGACCCGCCTGCTCAGTCAGGAAGTCCGCCTCGTCTCCAGCGGCGACGGACCGTTCACCTGGGCTGCCGGTGCGCTGTACTGGAACGAAGTGGCTAAACAGAACAACCGCTCGTTCACCTGCTTCACCCCGACCGGCTCGAGCTGCGGCCAGTTCATGCGGCTCATCGGCACGACGCTGCCTTTCGCCGACGAACTTTACGGCCGCGACACGATGCACCACTCGGTATACGCTCTGGCCGAATACAACGTGACCGATCAGTTGGGTCTGTCGGTCGAGTTGCGGCACACCTGGGAAGACGAAGACCTGAGCGCCCCAAACACAGTCGATAAGGGCGTTGGCTGCCCCGTTCCGTTCCGCTCGTTAGCCTTGAACGGCGTGACTCTGAACTGCTCCCTGCAGTTCGGGCCGTTCATGAACGTCGTGCGCAGCACGGTGGCCAACTACCGCGGATTTGAAACCCGATCGAAGTTCTGGGCGCCGCGCTTCGGCGTCGACTACAAGCTGAACGACGACGTGCTGCTTTACGTGTCGGCCTCCAAGGGCATCAAGCCGGGCGGCGTGTCGACCATTTCGGGCGGCGCGGCGGGCATCGACGAAGCGGCCAACCGATATCTGGCGGAAAAGCTGTGGGTCTATGAAGGCGGCATGAAGTCCACCTGGATGGGTGGCAAGTTGCAGTTCAACGTTGCGGGCTACTACCAGGACTTCTCCGACAAGCAGACTTCGACGCAGCTTCTGCTGCCGAACGGCTCGTTGGGCACGCGCATCATCAACGCCTCCTCGGCGCGGGTGTACGGCGCGGACCTTGAGGCGGGTTTGGCGGTCAGCGAGAACCTGACCATCTCGATGGGCTACACGTGGCTGGATGCGAAGTACAACAGCTTCAACATCACCGGATCCAGCTTGGGCACCATCACCAACGTCACGACCTGCGTACCGCTGACTGCAACCTTACAGCCGTTCGTCGGGCCGGCATCGGTCGGCACGGCCGCTAACCGCGCCGCGACGTGTGGTCTGGACCGGACCGGCAACAAGCTGGAAGACACGCCCACCCACTCGCTGCAGTTCGCGCCCTCATGGACGGCTGAACTGACCGGCGATCTGGACTACTTCCTGGAGACCAGCGTTCAGTACACCTCCAAGCGCTTCGACACGGAAGACAACAACTTCTTCTTCCCGTCGTACTGGAATGTGGACCTGCGCGCGGGCCTCATCGCAGAGGAAGCAGGCTGGGAAGTCACGGCTTTCGTGACCAACCTGTTCGACGACGATAAGATCAAGACGGGCTTCGCCTCGCCCGACTTTAATCGGTCGTACTGCCTGGGCGGCGCACCTTGCAACATTCCGCCGATCCCGCCACTGGGCGCCGGTCCGTTCAACTTCGTGCTGCCGAACCACTTCACAGCCTCTCTGCCCGATAAGCGGCAATTCGGCGTGCGGGCCAAATACACTTTCTAAGCCCCAAGGCGATACGAAAGACCACGCAAGCCCCTCCTGGCCCGCCGGGAGGGGCTTTTGCTTTGCGCCGCTTCCTAATTGTATAGTCCGCCCCTGAAACCTCACGACGAGCAGGCGATGCGCGCGGATAAACCCAAACGCCACATTCTGGTGGCCGACGACGACGAGGTGTTGTGCGACTTGCTGCAGGTCCTGCTGGCCAACGAGGGCTTCAGCGTCGCCGTGGCCCGGGACGGCGATGAAGTGCTGATGGCTGTCGGATTGAGGAAACCTGATTTGATCGTGCTCGACATCATGATTCCGGGCTTGAGCGGCTTCGACCTGCTGCGGACGCTGCAGGCCGACACGGCCTTGCGCGATATTCCGGTGGTCATGCTCTCGGCCCGGTCAGGCGAACGCGACCAGGTGCAGGCCTTCGATTTCGGGGCGTCGGACTTCATCGCCAAGCCGTTCCGCGTCGAGGAATTGGGCACGCGCATCAAGCGTGTGCTGGCCCGTCGCAGCGCCGAGACACCGGGATGAAGAAAATTCTGTTCGTGTTCGCCGTCTTGGCATTCAGTCCCCCGGCGGCGGCCGACTATACCTTGCAGATGCAGCAAGGCTTGGGCGCGCGCGCCGCCGGCGACTTTCCGGCCGCCGAGGCCGCCTTCGATGCGGCCACCCGCGCAGCACCGGGCGACGCCCAGGCTTGGCACATGCTAGGCCTGATGCGCGGATTCCAAGGCAAGTATGACAGCGCGCTGGCGGCATTAGACCGAGCAGAGCAGATTGCACCGGATGATCTGGACATCGCTGTGTCCATCGCCCGCGTCACGGCATTTGCGGGGCGATATGACGTGGCCGAACGGCGCATTGAAGCGGTACTGGCGCGCGAGCCGGAACTGGCCGAGGCCTGGGTGCTGAAGGGCCGCATAGCCGGCTATCAAAATCAATTTGACGCAGCTAAATCAGCCTATGACAAGGCTGCGAGCCTGCTAACCCCAGACGTCGACTTACTGGTCGCTTATGGCGATCTGGCCCGAGCGCAGAACGACGAAACCACGGCGCGGAGCTATTACCTACGCGCCGTCGCGCTGGACCCGAACTCTGCCGATGTGAAGGATCGTCTCAGCGGCAGGGAACGCGAGAATGCGAACCCCTGGACGCTGTCCGTATCGGGGGGAAAGAGCTGGCTGTCGCGTACGCCGGCACCCGATTGGACCGCGGCCGAGGCCACCCTCGACCGCGATTTCGGCGACGGGCTGCATCTGTTCGGCGGACTGAGCTATGCACGGCGCTTTTCCACCGACGACATAACGCTGCGCGGCGGCGGACGGGCCGCGGGCGGGCGCATGGCGGCCAGCCTGGAACTGGGTTACACGCCCGACGACGCTGTTTTGCCTGAGTTTCAGGCATTCACCACGCTGACCGCACGGCTGATCGACGGCAGCGGCCCAGCCGGGCCCAGTTTGGTAGTTCTTGACGGTCAGTTCCGCAAATATGCCGGCGGCAACGTCAAAACCCTCTCGCCCGGTCTGGACCAATACATAGCCGATGGCCGTTTCACCCTCTCGCTGCGCTGGACGAACACATGGGATACCACCAACCGCTACATCTCGGGCTGGAGCGTCGGCGGGCTGTGGCAGGCCATAGACAGGATCGGCCTGCGCCTGGGCTACGGCAATGCACCCGAGGCCGAACGCGGCGTGGTGGCCGACACCAAGACGCTCAGCGGAGGGGTGATTCTCGGCGTGACAGACCGCGTCACATGGCGCATCGACCTGTCTCGTGAAAACCGCCAAGGGGGCTATCGCCGCTTCGAGGCCGTCAGCGGCCTCGCCGTGAAGTTCTAGCCGCGTCATGCTGCTGCAACTGATCTGGCAAGGCTCGATCGTCCTCTCGCTGACCAGCATCGCGCTGCTGATCGGGCTGTTCGTCCGCCGCCTCATCATCCAGGCCGCCGAGGCCCGCCTGGACAAGCGCCGCGCCGACATCAAGGCCCGCGTCATCGCCTATATCAGCGCCGCCGCGCCCCCCACCTGGACCGAGCCGATGCGCACCGCCGCCGATGAACGCATCTTGCTGGGCATCACCAGCGACCTGCTGCAAAGCGTCGGCGGGGTCATGCGCACCCGGATCCTGACGTTGCTCAACACCGCCATCGACCTGAAAAGAATGTTGCGGCTATTACGGAAAGGCAAACCCGCCGACCGCGCCAAGGTCGCCGCGCGGCTGTTCTGGAGCCAGGACCCAACCGTGCACAAGGAATTGCGCATAGCCCTCAGCGATGAAAGCCATGAAGTGATTTTGGCCGCCGCCAACTCGCTGATGGCGGTGAACCAGCCGCTCGATCTGGCCGAACTCATGCCGCTGTTCAAGGCCCGTGACATGCTCGACCACCGCGGGGTGCGCGACCTCATGCGCCGCCTGGCGTCGAGCAACAGCGCCGCGTTGATCGACATGATCGCGGGCGAAGACGCCGATATCGCCGTGTTGGCGCTTGATGCGGTCGGCAATCGGCTGTCTGCGCCGGTGGCCAACACGATCAGGGCCGTCGCGGCGGCGCACCGCGACAAGGACGTGCGGGCTGCGGCCCTGCGCGCCTTGGGCAACGGCGGCGAAACTTCGGCCGCGCCGATCATCACCCGTGCGCTGGACGACCCGGCCTGGGAGGTGCGCGTCCAGGCCGCCATCGCCGCCGGCCGTTTGAGGTTGACCGAACTCGCACCGCAACTGCTTCAGTGTCTCGAATCGGATTCCTGGTGGCTGCAATGGCGCGCCGCCCAGGCGCTGGCGAAACTGGGCCCCATCGGCGAGCGGATGCTGCGCCAACTGCCCTTCGACAGCCCGGCGGCCATGCTGGCCGACGTTGCCTTGGCCGAGGTGCACAGTTCGTGAGCGACCTGTTGGGCCTTCTGACAAAACTCGGTGAAACGCTCGCCGGCGGCTGGGCCGTGGTGCGCTACTGGTTCGGTCAATTTCTGGAGATATCGCTGGGCCCGATCACGATGGGTGAAGTCGTCATCGTCGCGGCCGTCGCGATCGGGTGGACGATCTTCGTCATCGGCGCGGTTCTGAACGTGCTTTATACGTTCCAACTGTTGCTGGCCTACCGCGCGCTGCGGCGGCGCAAAGCCGCTCGCACACCTAAAACCGCCTGGTCGCGGTTTCATAATCTGACCGTTCCGATTTCCGTTCTGGTGCCGGCCTACGGCGAGGAAAAAACTATCGAAGACAGCGTGCGTTCGATGCTTGCGTTGAGCTACCCCGAGTTCGAGATCGTGGTGGTCAACGATGGCTCGAAAGACCGTACGTTGGAGGTTTTGATCGAGGTCTTCGGCCTCGAACGTGTCGTACGCCCCTACCGCGAGGCGCTGCCGCATCAAAAAATCCTTGGGCTCTACGCTTCGCCGCAGTACCCCCGTCTGATCGTGGTGGACAAAGAAAACGGCGGCAAGGCCGACGCACTCAACACCGCGCTCGACGTCGCAAGCAAGCCCCTAGTGTGCGCGGTGGATGCGGACTCGCTGCTGGAAGCGGACTCATTGTTGCGCGCCGTGCAGCCGTTCATCGAGCAGTACGAACGGGTCGTCGCCGTCGGCGGGTCGATCCGCGTGGTCAACGGCTCGGACGTCAAGCACGGCCGCGTTACCCGCGTCGCCCTGCCGCGCGACTGGCTGAGCCTGTTTCAGATCGTCGAATATATCCGCGCCTTCCTGATGGGCCGCCTGGCCTGGAGTGAGATGGGCGCGATGATGCTCATTTCCGGCGCTTTTGGCATCTTCAAGCGGACCGTGGTGGTGGATGTGGGTGGCTACACGCTCCACACCGTCGGCGAAGACATGGAGTTGATCGTCAAGATCCACCGCTATCTGGCCGAGCGCGGGCGAGCGGATGAAATGCGCTTCGTGCCCGAGCCCGTGTGCTGGACCGAGGCTCCGCGTCAATGGAGCAGCCTGGCCGGGCAGCGGCGGCGCTGGCAGCGCGGGTCGCTCGAAACGTTCTTCCGCCACCGTGCCATGTTTGGTCAGGCCAGGTACGGATTGGCCGGAACGCTGGGCTACGCGCACATTTTATTGACCGACGTGATCGGCCCGCCGCTGGAAGCGCTGGGTTATCTGTTCATGCCCGTGCTGTTCATCTTCGGGCTGTTCAGCCAGGACTTCTTCCTGGCGTATCTGGCGCTGACGTTCTCGTTCGGCGTGTTCATCAGCGTCGGGTCGCTGGTGCTGGAGGAATTGGAACTGCGCCGGTACCCCAAGGCGGGCTATCTGCTGGTGCTGATGGCGGCCGCCATCGCGGAGAATTTCGGCTACCGGCAGATGAACAACCTGTGGCGCGTCCAGGGCTGGTGGCAGTTCCTGCGCGGCAAGACCGATTGGGCGATGGTCGCCCGCCGGGGGTTCGCGAAGAAGGGCTAAGCCGCTCTCCGGCTCAACGCCCGGCCCAGCATCAAAATGCCCAGCGTGATCGCCGCCAGCATGAAGGCCAGAGCATAAAGCACGATGGGCACGCGGATGAATTCGTTTGCGTTGCCCCAGCCCCGGTCGAACTGAAACGCGAGCACGCCGCCGACGAGGTAAGCCACCCAGAAGGCCCAGCGCATCCACTTCGGCAGGCCCAGGCCGTACATCTGGGTGATGACGAACACGCCGAGGAAACCGAAGAAGAACTGCGCCCAGGCGTGGCCGTCGCCCAGCATCAACGCCACCACCGTGCCGTGGAAAAGCACCATGGCCTCCTGCAGCACCATCCAGTATTTGTTGACGTGCATGCGCGTGAAGAACAGGCTGCCCTGCACCATGATCAGCGTGGTGTAGAGCGTGCCCATCAGGTGTCCGACGTTGGACTCCATGGGGTGATACCAGAACGTGTAGATGATTGCCCACGAGAAGATATAGCCGTGGTACTTGCGCATCGCGCGCCCGGCCTCGGCCATCATCGGCGCGCGTTTGCCTAGGAACATACCGCGACGCTGATTCTCCATCACCAGCACCATGGCCAGCAGGATGATAACCGAACCCTGCGAGGTCATGATGTGGGTGTCTTGCGCAGTGCCATCGTAGAAGTAATGCGTCTGCAGCAGATGAAGCAGGATGAAAACGGCATTGGCGCCGAGCGCCAGGATGTTCACCGGATGTAGCTTGTCGGAGTACTTCAGGGATTTTTCCTGGGTGGCGTAGATGAGCGCCCAGATGGTAACGTTGTGGAGAATGTAGCCGCCCCAAGCGGTGGCGCGCGTCCACACCGTCGGATCCGTCAGCTTCCAGTAATAATGGGCAAAGCCCGTATCGGGCGCAAACAGGATCGGCGGAAGGAACGGTGCCAGTGCGCGGATCAGCGCCACGTAACCGATACAAAACAATATCCCGGCCACCAGGCCCGTCGCGGCCGGAATATTCGACCAAAACCCGCCGGGCGCGGTTGCAACTTTGGCGGACGGCAGTTCGTCGGCGGTCACATCGGTCATGGATAGCGTACTCCGTGAAAATCGCGCCGCAAGACTACGCGGCAACGTCCGATAGACAAGCCGCGAACGCCCCTGAGGTTTGTTTTCGTTTGCGGCTGACCATTTTCGCAAACCCCTTGATTGCTTGTGTTTTTTTCGCTGAAGGGCTGCGCGTGGCCTTTAATATCTTTATATTTCAGATACTTAGCATATCCCCCTACTAAAGAGCACTCGCCGATATGAGATTGGGGCAACATTGTAGCGAGCCGCATTTATCCACCGTGGTAGTGTTTCCACGGTCATTGCCAACGGACGCGCCCAGTCGTGCTGAATTTTTTCCTCAATCGTACGGCGCGTCAACAGTGGGGCATTTTTCTCTCCGCTTTGCTGGTCCTGCTGGTCATCACCGAGGCAGCCTTCATCTGGTGGGTGTTCCGCGACGGGTTGCTGGAAAGCATCGAGCGCAGCCGCGATCTGGCGCGCACTGCAGCGGCGAAGTTGGAACTCACACTGGCCGACAACCGCCAGGTTCTGGAAAAAATGTCAGCGCTGCCCACAGTGCGTCAATTTGAGACAAAAGCCTGCGACCCCAGTTTCGCTATTCTCAACAGCTTTCGATTCAGGCAATTCGAACGCATTAGCCTCAGCTCCGTGGACGGTCGCCTAATCTGCGAGCCCGCGCCCATGTCGCCGGACCGGAAAATGATCGTGCGGGAGCACCCGTGGTTTCAGAACGGGCTGAAGGCCGAGAGCTTCGCCGTCGGCCACGTCTTCCGGGGATTCCCTTCAATGCGGTGGATAATCCCACTCACCCACACAGTGCGTGACGATCAGAACCGCGCGATCGGATTATTGGTCCTCCAACTCGACCTTCAAGTGCTGCGCGAACGCATCTTCACCATAGGAGAGAACGTCGAGGGCTTCCGCGGCGGTGTCAGCGACGGCACCGGCCGCTTCGTCGTGCATACGGATTCCGAGCTGATCGGCGTGACCACCGACACCGCGGGCCAGCGCATCGAACCCATCGGCCCGCAGATGTTCCGTATCTTCGGGTCGGACGGCATCTGGCGGCTGGTGGGTAGCGCACCGGTGCGCGGCACACCTTGGACGGTCTTCATCGGCGTTCCCGAGGACTTTGCCATGGCCGGCGCGCGGCGCTCGGCGTTCATCGCGACCATGGCGGGAATCTTGGTTTTTGGATTGTTTGCGTCGGGCGTTCTGTTGTTCGGTCGCGTCAGCGTGGCGCGCGATGAGTCCGCCCAGCAACAAATGGGCGATCTGACCCGGCTGCAGAATTTCCTGTGGGACAACATCCCGGAAGGCGTCGCCTTCTTCGACGGCGGGGGCGTCATCATCGAGGCGAATCAGCAATTGACGGCCATGTTGGGCCGGCCCCGCGAGGAGTTCATCGGACGCAAGCTCAACGATTTCGCGATCACCCCCAACGACCAATCCCGCGCGGCGCTGCTCGAGAAAGGCTATGCCCGCTGGACCACGGAGTTTTCACGTCCTGACGGCACCAACATCAACATCGAAAGCACGATCAGGCGATTTTCCGCCGGTACGATCAACGCATACTTGGGCGTATTTCGCGACTTCACGGACCTCAAACGCGCCGAAGAGGATCTGCGCAAAAGCGAGGAACTGCTTGAACAAACCGGTCGTGTTGCGGGCGTGGGCGGCTGGGAGTTGGACTTGATCACCATGACGCCGCGCTGGACCAACCAGACCCGACGGCTGCATGAAGTGCCTGCGGACTGTCAGCCTGTTTTGGGCACGGCCATCGAGTATTACGCACCGGAAGCCCGCTCGATCATCAGCAAGGCCGTGGACGCCGCCATCAATCAAGGCGTGCCATACGATCTTGAAGTCCCGTTCATTACGGCGAAAGGCCGCAAGCTGTGGGTGCGCACGCAAGGCAAGCCGATCTTTGAAAAGGGTAAAGTCATCCGGCTGATCGGATCGATTCAAGACATCACCGACCGCCGGCTGGCCGAGCAAGAACTGGAAGAACAGCGCGCCAAGGCCGAGATCGCCAGCAAGGCCAAGTCGACGTTCCTGGCCATCATGAGCCATGAGCTGCGCACGCCGCTGACGGGCATTTTGGGAATGGCCGACCTGCTGCTGACGGAAAACCTGAACCCGGAGCACAAGCCCCTCGTCGAGCGACTGGCCAAATCAGGCAAAGTGCTGCTTGATTTGATCAACGACGTCCTGGATTTTTCCAAGATCGAAGCCAACAAGCTGAGCATCGACCGGGTGCCGTTCGTACCCGTTGAAATCTTCGACTCCGTGCGCGAATTGATGGAACCGCTGGCGCGCGAGAAAAGTATCGCGCTGAACTTCGTTGTGGCGACGGAGCTTTCGGCCTCGATGCTTGGCGATCCCAAGCGCCTGCGTCAGGTTCTGATGAACCTGATCGGCAACGCCTTGAAGTTCACGGCGCAAGGCCGCATCGCCGTCAGTGCGGCGTTCGAGCTGGGCCATTCCCAAGACACGATCATGCGCGTCCAGGTGGCCGACACCGGCGCAGGCATTTCTGCGCAGGATCAGGCCAACCTGTTCAAGCCCTATGTGCAAGGCGACCAACGCGCCGTCGGGCGCGCCGGCGGCACGGGCCTGGGGTTGGCGATCTCGCGCCTGTTGGTTGAGGCCATGGGCGGTGAGATCGCGGTCTCGACGCAACCCGGTCAGGGCTCGACGTTCACTTTCACCGTGGCGCTGCAACGCGACCGGACCGGCACGCCGACCCCTTCCGTGACGACGCCTCATGAGCCGCGCGCCCGCGGCGGGCTGCGCATTCTCGCTGCAGAGGACAACGAAACATCGCGCTATCTGATCACCTCGATGTTGCAACGCAAAGGCCACCGTGTGACGGCGGTCGAGAACGGCGCGTTGGCCGTCGAAGCGGCCGAAGCGGCCGAATTCGACGTCATCCTGATGGACATGCAGATGCCGGTCATGAACGGCATGGACGCCACGCGCAAGATCCGCTCGTCATCGCAGCTTAACAAATCGATACCCATTCTGGCGTTGACGGCCGACCTGATCGATGAAAGCCGCGGCAAGTACTTTGAGGCCGGGGTCGACGCCATCGTCGGCAAGCCGATCGACTGGGCGGTGCTGGACGGCGAAATCGAGAAGCAACTCGCGGCACACGGTTCAAAAACCCAAGCGACCGCGACGGCCGAGACCGATGAGGGCGTGATCCACGCCGCCGAACGCAGGCGGAGCGATGATCAAGCGATGCTGGACCGCGCCGCCCTGCAGGGTTTGGCGGATTTCATCGGCGCGGACAAGCTGAACGAATTGCTGCTGTCGTTCCGCGACAATCTGCTGAAATACCAGATCGACCTCAGCCGTCACGTCACGGACGGCGACTTAGGCCAGGCCAAGCGCACGGCACATGCGATGAAGGGGTTGGCGGTGCAGTTCGGCGCGGTCAAACTAGGCAAGCTCTCGGGCGAAATCGAAAATAAGCTGGATTCGATTGCAGAAATCCGCGCGCGGCTGCCAGGTCTTGATGCAGCCATCGAAGCCACTCTGGCGGAATTAGGCGACCCGCCAAGGATCGCTCTGGCTGTGAACGCTTAAGGGCTACATTTAATTGGCGAGCGACGGCGGCGCATCGGGCGTGCCCGCCCCTAAATCGATCCACATCAGATGCGCGATGCTGTGAAACAGGGCGGAATTTGCGGCCTGCGGCGTCGTCATATCCAGCATTGGGCTGGCCATGAAATTCACCAGACACCGCCCCTCGCCCTTCAAATTCAGCGGCAACGTAATGATCTGGGTTTGATAGATGCCGCCGCCCTTCGACGTCACAGCGCGGGCTGTGACGTATCCGCAGGGCCTACACGCCGCGTCCCAGGCATATCGGCCCGACAACGCGCGGATGGCGGGTGAATGATGCTCGAAATTTGAGTTGCCCACGACATCGCGCCCGGTCAGTTCCACCAACCCGCTGCCGTACAAGCGGACCCTCATCTCGGTGGGCGAGGTGACGTCGGCGATGGCCACGCGGGGTTGCAGATGATACGGCGGACTGTCGAGGTAGTCGGTCAGATGAGGTCCGCGCCCGCCGTTCTGCGGCAGGGTGCGATAGTGCGACCAGAAGTCGAGAATTTCGGGAGAGAGCCGGACCTGCTCGGGCCCTTCACCCCACCTCATTTTCTCGGCTCCTTGCGCCACGACGACAACCTCGTTGCTGATGAGCATGGCGGAAATTAGCGGGCACGCTGAGCACAACTCAAACGCGCAAAAGTATCGATCAATCGTGCAAAAGTATCAGCCGTGCCTGCGGCTCAGCTCTTGGATTGCAGCGCGATGCGTACGGCGTCGGCCCGGTTACCAGCACCGATTTTCTTGTAGGTATTGCGCAGGTGGCCTTTGATGGTGATCTCGTTCAGGCCCAGTTCGCGGGCGATTTCCTTGTTGGTTTTGCCGTCGATCAGCAGCCTGAGCGCATCTCCCTCGCGCGGGGTCAGCTTGCTCCAGGGACCGTCGGACAAGGTGTGCGGTATATCGGGTGTATAAGCGGGCGCACCGGCCTCGTTCAGGCCCGGTGGAACGTAGGTTTCTCCAGCCAGCACCAGGCGTAAGGCGCTCATCATCATCGTGCGGGTCGAAATCTTCGGGACAAAACCCTGCGCGCCGGCCTCCAGCGCGGCGGCGACGGTGCGCGCATCGAAATACGCCGAGATCACGGCCACCTTGGCCTTGGGAAACCTGGACCGCGCACGACCGATACCAGCAAAACCGTCCATACCCGGCATATTGAGGTCGAGCAGGATCAAGTCGGGCGTGACGCCCGGCCCGTACACCGACAACGCGGCGTCGAGATTGTCGGCCTCACGCACCTCGGCACCCGGCGTCAGGTTCTGCAAAAACGGCAGCAGTGCCTCACGCACGAGGTTATGATCATCTGCGAACACGATCCGTATCATTTCAATACTGTCCGTCATCCCTCATGTGACGTCAACCTTGGGTTGCCCGATCTTATGACGGCGGCGTTTGGGGTATCCCGCATCCGAGATCGATCCAATCGACAAAGCGGAAGGACGTGACCACGCCGGTTGCATCGGGTTTGGGCGGCTGCGGAGACTGCTGGGGAAAACGCAGATACGTCACCAGGCATTTCGGCGCATCATCGGCAGCCGAGAGCGGCAGGCAAATGCAGTCGCTGCTGAGCGCCAGCCCGGTCGCCGAGCGTACGGTGCGCACACAGACATAGCCCGCCGGGTGCACCACCGCGCGCCAGGCTATGGAACCGGCGCGGGCCAGATCTTGCGCGGGATAAATTGGGTCGAGAGTTTTTTTGGTGAAGTCCTGGCCCGCGACCGCGGACAGTGCGGTGCCGAACAGCCGCACCACGACTTTGTCGGGCCCGTAAAGATCGAGGATGGACACAAACGGCTGCAGTTGGAACGGCGGAGCGTCCAGGTAGTCGCTTAAGCGGGGCAGCATGGCCCCGGCGCGCCGCAAGCCCAGCCATGTTTTGAAAAACACCGCCAGATCGGGGGCGAACCCCTGGGGCAGGTTGGCCAGCGCAGCGTCGGGAGGAAGCGGCGAAGACATGACGGCGTTCGATCCAACCAGCGCGGTGCAGAGGTGGCGCGCCCGGCAGGACTCGAACCTGCGACCTGCCGCTTAGAAGGCGGCTGCTCTAATCCAGCTGAGCTACGGGCGCCCGGAAAGCAGATTACGACACTTTCTTGAACGCAAAGTTATCGGCGTAGGCGCGCGGTCTTAAGGGCCGGGCCTGGGGCTCGATGATGCGGTATTCGAAGCCCTTCTTCTTTGCAAAGGCCAGGGCCTCGTCCTTGCTGTCGAACCACATGCGCAACTGGCGAGTAGTGTCGTGGCTGCCGGCCCAGCCCATCAGCGGATCGGCCACCTGGGCGTCGCCCGGCTCGAACTCGCACAGCCAGCGCTGGGTGTTGCGCAGGCCAGATTGCATGGCGGTCTTGGTCGGGCGGTAGATGCGCACAGTGGTGGACATGTCGACTCCTCGACGACGGCAGCGTAGCCTGGAACGCATTGATAACATACAATAAATGGTCGGAGCGATAGGATTCGAACCTACGACATCCAGCTCCCAAAGCTGGCGCTCTACCAGGCTGAGCTACGCTCCGACACCCGATTTAGGCCTTGAATTACTAGGCTTAACTGGAGGATTGGGCAAGACCGCGAGCAAACATAGCTGCCTTCCGAGCTAACTTTTAGGATGACGATTAAGTTATTTGGAAACCCGAAATGAAGACCTTGTTCTGACATGGATGATAAGCTGCGCCGAGCAAGGGCCCTCCATCAAGCCGGGCTTTGGGCGGACGCACTGTCCGTCTACGACGAGGTGCTCGCCGCCCACCCGCACCACGCCAAGGCTTTGCATCTGTCGGGGATCGCGGCGCTTCAATCCGGGGACGGCGTCGAGGCGCTAGCGCGCATGGAACGGGCGGCGGCGGCCGCACCGGACACCGCGCATATTCTGCACACGCTTGGCCTGACCTTGAAAAGCCTGGGACGGATGGAAGCCGCCCTCGACGCCCTCACACGCGCGACCCAGCTGGAGCCGGCCAACGCCGACGCCTGGAACGAGCGTGGCAACGTTCTATTCCATTTGAAGCGGATGGAAGACGCCGTCGATGCATATGCCATGGCGATTGAATTGAATCCGGGCCGCGCCGCATTCCACAACAACCGCGGCGCAGCGTTATTGAGCCTCAGCCGGACCCAAGAGGCCCTGGTGGCGTTCGATGTCGCGCTCCGCCTCGATGAGGGCAGTTCCGAAGCACACAGCAACCGCGGGAATGCTCTGAAGGATCTGGGCCGTTTTGAGGACGCGGCTGCGGCCTACGCTTTGGCGCTGACATTGCAGCCAGACAATCCCGAGACGCTGGTCAATCATGGCAATGTGCTGGTTCGGCTGCACCGTCATGCCGAGGCGGTCACCGCACTGTCGCGCGCGATTGAGGTGGCGCCGGATTTTCCATTCGCAAAGGGCTGTTTACTCCACGCCAAGATGCTGGCCTGCGACTGGCGCGGCCTTGAGGCGCTGCATTCCGACATCGAACGTCAGGTCGATGCGGGCATGCGTTGCGCCGAGCCCTTCGGGCATCAAGGTATTTCAACTTCGCCTCGACTCTTGAAGCGCTGCGCGGAAATCTATGCCGCCGAACGATACCCCCCGCAACCGCCGACCCGGCAAGCGTCTGGACCGCGCGAGGGCGGACGCATCCGCATTGGTTACCTCGCGGGCGAGTTCCGTAATCAGGCGACGTCTGTTCTGATGGCCGAGTTGTTCGAATGTCATGATAAAAGCCGTTTTGAAATCATCGCCCTGGATAACGGCTGGGACGATGGCAGCGAAATGCGCGCACGCCTCACTGCGGCTTTCGATGAGTTCATCGACATATCGCAGCTGAGCGACCCCGACGCGGCGGCGCTGATCTCGGGGCGCGGGATCGACATTCTGGTCAACCTCAACGGCTATTTCGGGGCAGGTCGCCAAGGCGTCTTCAGCCGAAAGCCCAGCCCCGTACAAGTCAACTACCTTGGCTTTCCGGGAACTCTAGGCGCGGTTTATATGGATTATCTGATCGCCGATGAGGTCGTCATCCCGAGGGCCGACCGCGAGCACTACACCGAGAAAATCGCTTATCTGCCCGGCAGCTACCAGCCGAACGACCGGCTTCGGCGGATCGCCGATACGTCCCTTACCCGAACGGAGTTGGGATTGCCCGCCTCGGGTATAGTGTTCTGCTGCTTTAACAACACCTACAAAATCACCGAGCAGATTTTCGACATTTGGATGAGGGTGTTGCGACTAACGCCGGAGGCTGTGTTGTGGCTGATCGACGACAATGCGGCAGCGGCGGTAAACCTGAGGACAGAAGCCCAGGCACGCGGCATCAACCCATCGCGGCTGATCTTCGCGCCGCGCATCGGCCACGCGGAACACCTAGCCCGCCACCGCGCCGCCGATGTGTTTCTCGACACGCTGCCATACAATGCCCACACCACCGCCAGCGATGCGCTGTGGGCCGGACTGCCGGTCGTGACGTGCCTCGGCACGACATTCCCGGGCCGCGTCGGCGCAAGCCTCCTCCATGCGGCGGGATTGCCTGAGTTGGTGACGGCGCACTTGGCCGACTATGAAGGTCTATTGCTGCGTCTGGCGCAAAATCCCGGCTTAGTCGCCCAGCTCAAGCAAAAACTCGCGTTGAGCCGCCCGACGGCGGCGCTGTTTGATGCCGGGCGCACCGCACGCAACCTGGAGCGCCTCTACGCGACAATGCATGAACGTGCAGTCGCAGGGTTGCCGCCCGATCATATCGAACTCACCGTCTAACCCGCCGCCAACTTACAGCGGCCTGACAGATTCTGGCTGGTGAAACCGACCCGGTCGGTTGCCGCGCTGCCCGTGGCGTTGCCGATCAGGCTGTCATCGGAAACCGCTTCAGGCGTGCCGTCGTACACCTGCATGCGGAGCAGTTCGAGGTAGTTGCGCCCGGAGTTTGACGGCCACATGCCGCGGATGAGTTCGATGAAAATCGGGCGCGTCTTCTTGCCGTCCTTCAACTCCAGCCTGTGAATGTCGCCCCGGTCGTGCATCATGAAGCCGTTGTTCACCTGTGGTTCGCCTATGGCCGGGCGGTACGTCAAGAAACACTCGTAGTGCTTGGCTTTTCCCAGCCGCCAATGGGTTTGATCGGCCCGGCCCATCACAAGCTTGCCCGACAGGTCGCGACCGTCGAAGGTGATCCATAGTTCGTCGTCGTTGAGCAGCCATTCCCAGTTGAACGTGGCTTGCGTTTGAAGCCGCGTCAGGGTCGTGGCGCATGCTCCCGGATCGGTGCGTCCGCGCAGCTGGCTGCCGTGCAACCGCCACAAAATGTCGCAGCCCGCCGCGCCCCTGGCAGGGATCAGCTCGCCCGCCGCCAGGCCTTTCAGCTTGGCAGCGTCGGTGGCGATGGGAATAAACTTCGCGGGTTCCTTGAATTTGCGCGGACTCATGCGCACAGCCTGGCGTGCCTCGTCGACCGCCAGCGTCCACACCTGAAACTCTGCCTCGTCGAACTTGGAATACTTATCACCGGCGTGAACCGTAGCGACGATCACGTTCTCACCCACCTCGGGCGCATCAATGCGCGTGAAGGCTCGGTAGACGCGCTGATGCTGCTGTTCCTTCGGCGTCTTGTACTCCGCCTCGAAGAACCGCTGCGGTTCGTTGTCGTACTCGCCGGGCAGCTTGGCCATCAGGTCCTTCAACGCGGCCTTCAGTTCGATAGCCGAGTTGGTGGCCGCCGCCGGCGATGCACATGCCAGCAGCGCGGCAGCGCAGATGATGATGCGTTTCATCAGGGTTTTCCCTACTCGTTCTGGGCCGGCGGGGCGACGGATGGGTCGAAAAGCTTGCAGCGGCCGCTATAGACGCCATCGCCGAAGGACGCACGGTCGCTGGCCGCACTGGCCCAGCCGAAGCCGAGGAACTTCGCCTTGTCGGGCTTCTTCGGGTCGCCCTCGTACATCGAGATGCGCAGAAGGTCCTCATAATTGCGCCCTGAGTTCGACGGCCACATGCCGCGCAGAAGTTCGTAATAGAACGAACGCTTGTCCGGGGCCTTCGTTTCCCACACATACACATCGCCGCGGTCGTTCATGCGCGGACCGTTGACGAACTGCGGCTTGCCGTTCTCGGGCCGGTAGCCGAACAGGCACTCGAACTCACGCGCCTTGCCCAGACGCCAATGCACTTGGTCCGGGCGACCGCTGACGACCTTGCCGGCGGAATCCTTGCCCGCGAACGTCAACCACAATTCATCCTCGGTCAGGACGTATTCCCACTCCCAGGTCAGCGGCACCTTCAGCGTGCTCGACATGCTCGAACAGCCCGGCTCGGTCGCGCCGCGCAAATCGACGCCGTACTTACGCCAGTAGATGTCGCAACCGGCCGCGCCCTGGGGCGGCAGAAGGTCATCGGTCTTCAGGCCCTTGAGTTTTTCGGCATCGCGCGCGTCGGCGAAGTATTTTTCGGGTTCCTTGAAGCGGCGCGGAGACATTTTCACCGCCTTGCGCTCGGCATCGACGGTCAAGGTCCAGACTTGAAATTCGCCGCCGTCGAACTGGCCTTCCTTGCCGCCGTAACGCACCGTGCCCACCAGCACGTTCTCGCCCACATCGGGCGCATCGATGCGCGTGAACGAGCGGTAGACCCGCCCATGCACCAGCTCTTTCGGCGTCTTGATTTCTTCTTCAAAGAATTTCTGCGCGGCGTTGTCGAACTCGCTGGGCAGGATGCGCATCAAGTCCGCCAAGGCCGTCTTCAACTCGATGGGCGAGTTGGTGGCCCACGCGGGCGCTGCCAGCCAGAGCATCGCCACTGCTGTTATTGCAAAAGTCTTCATTGTCCCTCCCCGGCTCAGGACGGGGCAAGCATAGCCCAAACGAAAAAAGCCCGCACCCCTATCGGGATGCGGGCTTCTCGAGATAAATACTGCGTCTTAGAACTTGGCGTTTACGCGTACACCCACATCGCGTTTGTTGATCACTCCGGTAAACAACTTGCGATCAGCAAGAGCGCCACGCGCCGGGCCAGTAGTAGTGCCACCCGTCGTCGGAATGCTGAGATCGTTGAAGATATTCGTGCCGTAGACCTCGAACTCCACCATCGGCGTGACCTGGATGCCGGCGCGCATGTTAACGCGCGTCGCATCCGGGTTGATGTTGAGCTTGGAGTAATCGGTCCAGGCCTTGCTGGTGTAGACGATGTCCGTGCGGAACGACCACTCTCGATCACCGATGGAGCCCGTGATGGTGGGGCTTAACGAACCTGTCCATTCCGGATGATTCCGAACCGGATTGCCGTCAGCCACCACCGACAACGACCCTGATCTGAGAACGAATTGCTCCTCCGAGCCGCGCGATGAAAAGCTCTTCATCTTCGCGTCCGAGTACCCGACCTGCATATTGAGACTGAGCCAATCGGTGGCCTGCCAGTTACCTTCGAAATCAAAGCCCTTGTACTCGGAATTGCCGGGGCCGCGGAAGGATGATGTTCCCGCACCGCCCGGCAAGAAGATGACCGCTGCGAACGGTTGGTTTTTCCAGTCAATGTAGAACAGCGCCATCGTGGCGTTCCAGTTGTCGCCCTGCTGTTTCCAACCCACTTCATACTGGGTGTTTTCTTGCGGGGCCGTAAAGTCGCCTATGGCGGCCAAAGCGCTGGTAGGAATGATGGTCGGGTCGATGCTGTTGATAAATCGCGCCTGTGTGGCCAATCCTAACAAGGAACTGTAGGAATAACTGGCATAAGCAGTTGCGCCAGCAAAAGGCTTATAGGTCAGGATCGCGCGAGGAATGATATCATCGTAATTGTTGACTTGATTACAGATCAAAACCAAGCCGCAAGGCAATCGCGGATCGCCGAACTCCACGGCCTCTGAGGATTCATCAGTATATCGAGTTTCGAGTGATGCGGTCAGGCTGTCGGTGATGTCGTAGTCAAGCGCCGCGAACGCACCGAACGTCTTGTTGATCTGCCGATCGACCGGAGAAGGCCGCGCAGAGTCGGTAAAATTGCCGTAGTGCTGATTATAGTCGCTGACGCCGAGCATATAGCGGAAGCGTTGATCTTGTGGCGAGGTGATCCGCGCTTCGTAGTAGAACTCGCGCTGATAGATTTCGGTGCCGACGACAAGGATCGAAGCCGTGATCGGAGCGGACGGGATGCCGAAGAACTGGTCGGTGCGCGTTGTCGTTCCAGTGTTGGCGCGCGAGGCAAGAACCGAGATCGTATGATCGCCGACGTCGTACTCGGCGCCGAACTGCATACGGTAGGTCTGGTGCCAACCACCCAGGCTGCCCTCGGGCTTGCGGATGATGCCGTACTTCTGGGAACGGGCGTTCAAGTTGCTCAATGAGTTAAACCCAGCGACTCCGTTCAGCAACTGCGCCGTGGTCGGAAAGCGCGAAACGGGAAACTCCAAAGTGTCGCCCTCGGGGAAGCGCCCGCAGAACGTCGCGATGGTCAGGGTAGCCAGATTCACGGTGAAGGGCGTGCGGACGCCGGTGGCGACGTTCAGATACTCGCCCGACTTGGTGATGTTACACTGCCCCGGCGGCGTCGTCGCACGCAACGACGTTCCCGTCGTCGTATCGTCTGAGGTTGTGTAGTAGCCGGTAAATTTGAGGCGCAGATTATCGTTCGGATTGACAGTCACGGTACCGGATACGGAGGTATCCTTGAACTGGGCAAACGGTTCGCCGTCTTTGAAGCTGAAGTCGCCACCGTCCTTGTCGTACCCGGCCCAGATGCGCATCCCAACCTTATCCGTAATAGGACCACCGATCGCGGCGTTGATGTTCACTTCATCATGGTTGGTCGGCGAGTACGACGCTGAAATTTTGCCCTCCCATGTATCTCCCGGCATCGTCGGAATATAATTGACGGCGCCGGAGAAGGTATTGCGGCCGAAATACGCTGTCTGCGGCCCTTTGATGACTTCCACGCGTTGCAGGTCGCCGATGGGCAGGAATCCGCCGCCGCCGCCGACGTAAGACCCATCCCAGAACAATGCGCCGACCTGCGTGGACGGCGTAATGATCTGCTGTATCATTCCACGAATGCGGATGTTGGGCGTGTTACGTCCGCCGAAGTCGAAGGGAACGAAATCGAGGCCCGAGACAAAATCTGAAAGATCGGCAGCATTATCGATGCCGGCCTTCTGGAGCGTCTCATTTGAAAGCGCCGAGACTGCGACCGGAATGTCGAACAGCTTTTCGTCGCGCTTACGCGCAGTTACGACGATTTCTTCGAGTTGCGAGCCGCCTTGCTGAGCATATGCCGGCAAAGCCAATACAAAAGATGATAACAGCAACGCGTAGCCAGACTTGGTTCTCATCATAAGGTCCCCCAGATGAATCTGCCTCAACCGCACTAGTCAAGTTTGCCTGAAAACGAAACGCCCATCCCGTTTTATGGTTCCTAAAATCTAATATGATCGTCACGTGATCATGACGGTCCCAGCGCTACCCATTAACATTCCGCTCCCGCACCACTCAGTCACGTACTATTGGTTGCTATTGCAGCCAAGGTTCGCGGTATGGTGAGGGAGCATTCAAAAAAAGCCCGCGAGCCTTTCGGCCCGCGGGCTTGCGGAGTTTCCCCCTCCGTTAAACGATTACCACTTGAACGTGGTGCGAGCGTAGTAGAACCCTCCGTTGAAGCCGGCCGGTGAGAAGTTGGAATACTGTGCAAAACCGTTTGGGTTCGCACCCGGGATCACATTGTCCGGATAGGAATCGAGGATGTTGTTGGCGCCGACGGCGAAGCTGAAGCTGTCGTTGAAGTCATAGCCCAGTTCGGCATCGACCACCCATTGCGCTCCGAACGTCTGGTCCAAAGCGGCATTGGCGTTACGCGAGGTGAACTTGCCGTACCGATTGGCGCGCAAATTCAGGTCGAGCGCATCGATGCCGTAGGTGACGCCCAGGTTGAGCTTATTCTTGGGCTGGGCGACCGTGAAGCGTCCTTCCTCGACGCGGGCAAAGCGGTTGAGTTGCAGGCCCAACGCCGTCAGCGTCGGCGGATTGGGCTTCACGCTGCGCACGTTGGTGTCGTTGAAGTTCATACCCGCAGACAGGCCTAGTTCCCCGTCGCCCACATCGGTGTTGTAGCTGGCGATGATGTCGATGCCCTTGGTGCGGGTGTCGATAGCGTTGGTGAAGAACCGCCCGCCCGTCACGCCCGGGAAGCCGCGCGATGTCAGGAAGTTCTGCACCGCCGTACCTGTCAGGTTTTCCGACAGTACAATTCTATCGTCGATGTCTATCTGATAGGCGTCGATGGTGATGTTCATGCCGTCGGCCGGCTGGGCGGTGACGCCCAGGCTGAAATTGGTGGACTTCTCGGGCTTCAGGTCCTCGGCACCGAGTAATCTGGCTTCGGGGCTGAGGACGCGGAAGGTGCGGACTTCAAACGGGATGCCCCCGATGAAGTTGGTGGCCGTGGACGAGAAGTACGTCTGCTGCAGCGACGGCGCACGGAAACCGTTGGATACGGCCCCGCGGATGCCGAAGTTGTCGACCACGTCCAGCTTGAAGGCGAACTTGCCCGAGCCGGTGGAGCCGAAGTCCGAATAATCCTCGAACCGGCCCGCCGCCGAGACCAACAACGAGTCGGTCAGGTTGGTTTCAAGATCGAGGTAGGCCGAGACCGAGTGACGGCCCGCATCCACTTCGTCGTTGGGACGGAAGCCCGGGAAGCCCTGCGCGCCCGGCGCGCTCAAGGTCGTGGCGTCCTGGCGGCCCGCTTCGGTGAACAAGGTTGCGCCGCCGTCGCGGTACGAGGCCGGTTCGCCCGCACCCAACTCGTAGCCTTCATGACGCCACTCCGCGCCGAAGGAAATGCTGAGCGCCTGGGGCAAACCCAAGTTGGCTTCGGTGCTGAAATCGGCGTTGCTGACGAACTGTTCATAGGCCAAGTCGCCCGCGTAAAACTCCAGCGGCGAGCTGGCTCCGTAGGTGGCGTTCAGCGTGTTCTCGACGCCGAAGGGGAAGTGGTTGTAGCCGTAGACAACGCTGATGTCCCAGCGGAAGTCATCGCCGCCCTTGGCACCGCCGGCCACCGAGGCGTCGGTGATGTCGGAGGTGATGAACGGCAGGAAGCCGTTGGGGTAGATGGCGCGAATGTTGTTGACGTCGCGCGGACGACGCCAGGTCGCGCCGCTTTTGCCGTCACGCTGGCCGTAGCTGCCGAAGGAGTACAACTCCACGTCGTCGTTCAAGGGCACGGCGAGGTTATAGACCACGTTGACGTCTTCGACGCGGCTGTCGCCGTACTTGAAGTTGTCGATGCGGTTGATGGTCGCCTCGCGCGGATCGGGCGCGGTTCCGATGTTGTTGTACTGCTGCCGGCTGTCGGCGGCCTGGCGGTTAGTGAAGCCACGATGGCGGTATTCCGCCGTCAGGTTCAGATAACCGCCGTCGCCAACGCCCAGGCCCATGTTGCCTTGGGTTTGATACAAGGTGCCATCGCCTTCATAGTGCGTGCCGACGTTGGCCGAAATCGAACCGCCCTCGCCCGCATCTTTCAAGATGACGTTGATGACGCCCGCGATGGCGTCAGAGCCGTATTGGGCCGCCGCGCCGTCGCGCAGGATTTCAATGCGCTGAATGGCGGAAGTGGGAATGGTGTTGAGGTCGGCCGCCGTCGAACCCCGGCCCACCGAGCCGTTGAGGTTGAGCAGCGAGGTTTGGTGGCGGCGCTTGCCGTTGACCAGGATCAGCGTCTGGTCGGGCGACAGCCCGCGCAGGGTCGCCGGGCGGATGTGGTCGGTGCCGTCAGTGATGCTGGGTTGCGGGAAATTGTAGGACGGCACCAGGCTGTTGAGCATTTTGTTGATTTCGCCCAGGCCCGACTTCTCCAACGTGGCGAACGACACGACGTCGATCGGAACGGGTGAATCCGAGATGGTGCGGTCTAACCGGCGCGTACCGGTGACGATGATTTCATCTTCCAGCGCGGCATCGGCGGCTTGCTGTTGGGCGAAAGCCGGCGCGGAGAAACCAGCGACAAAGGAAGCGGTGAGGGCCGAGGCGGCCAGGAGGGCGGATTTGCGCCAAGCCTTATATAGAGTGCGGCCTGCGACGGGCGTATTGGACATTGATATCCCCAGTCTTTTTGGTGTTAAGGATTTGTGACTGGAAAGATACTAGGGAGCCGCACAGGGCCCATCAACGGCCCATAAACATTGAGCGGTAATCACCTCCAGGGTGTGTCCGTACGGCAACATGCGTGAAACGACGAGATTCTTCCAGGCCTTGGTCCTCATGGGGAACGTCATTTCATGCAGTCCGGAGTCGAAGCGGTCGCCGCTGCTCTGAACTTGCCTTTCCCGACAGCTTTAACCCGCACACGGCGTTGTCATTTGAGCGGACCGGGTTTCCTTCGTAGGTAACGGCATCAATTTTTTGGGGGTTCATCACATGATTAGGCGGATGGTTCTGGCGGCTTTGACCGCTGCGATGGCTTTGAGCTTCAACGTGGCGGCGTTCGCCGCCGACGGCGCGGCGCTGGTGTTCGGTGCCAACGGACGCTTGGGCTCGGAAATGGTGAAGGTTCTGGTGGCCAAGAAAATCCCGGTGACGGTATTCGTACGCCCCTCGTCCGACCGCTCGCTTCTCAAGGGCTTGGATGTGACCTACGTGGAAGGCGACGCGCGCAACAAGGCCGACGTCGATAAGGCCTTTGCCTCGGGCACATTCACAGTCGTGGTCAACGCCATCGCACGTCGCAGCCGCACCGAGTTCGGCCTGTATGACGCCAGCCAAAACTACATCACCGCCGCGGCCAAGGCCGAGAAGGTCAACCAGGTGATCTTCTTCAGCTCCGTCGGCGTCGGCAGCAGCCGATTTCTTTACACCGACAAGGCTTACGCCAACTTCAAAGAGACGATGCTGGAGCGCGAAACCGCCGAACGCGAACTCATCGCCAGCGGCGTGCCTTATACGATTGTCCGCACCGGCGGCGTGCTCGACGGCGACGCCGTCAGCGGCAAGGGCTATCTGTCCGAGGAGCCCAAGCTGGGTGCGACGACCCGCGCAGAATTGGCGCGCATGACGGCGGAGTGCGTGGGTGCGGCCAAGTGCATCAACAAGATCTTCCACGGCGTCGATGACACGCAGAAAGTGCCCGGCGGGCATCTTTAGACCCAGTCTTTAGCTGACCGTTGATAAATTTAGGTCAAACTGTATCGTAACGATTCACTTTCGTGAGTGTAAGAGCATGAGTGCGAAACTACGGGAGGTTCTGTGGCGCACTTAACCATGGAAGGAAAACGCTCTTACGGCTTACTCAGTCAGCAATAATCGGCTTCGCAATTCAGAGAGGAGAAATCAATTCTAATGGATTTCCACCCACTCTCCGTTAATTCCTTTTCGGTAAAGCGGGTATGGCCTGATACCCATGGCGAATAACTCGCATTTCGGCGCATAGCCTTTGCAGAAATTTATAGCCGAATAATTCGGCGGATCGGTGTAGGGATCACAAACACAGGCATGATTGTTGCGGACACTGCGTTCATGAAAAGATGTCACGCGCCAAACGTCGCCGTCCTTTTTAAGGAATACAGACTCCTCGACGTCGACGAGCTCATAAGGGAAGAGAATCAGCACCACTTCGTGTGTGCCGATAAAATCGTCTGATATTGGCGGATTGGCCTTAAATCTTTCAGGCTCTACTTTACGGGCGTAGTGTACCGCTACTTTGCCTTTATACATGAACGGCCCAATTCGGTCCCAGGACAATGTCCAGGGGTCTTCGCTAGGCCTCCCCTTAAGGAATGGGCCTTTCGTATTGAAAATATCTTCATGAAGAGCAGGAGCGGCGCGCTTGACGCCTACCAGCGCGCAGTCTTTTGAACGCACTGTGTAACAACTCAGCCAAGTTTTGACCGCGCAAATTGGGGTGCTCGCTGGTCCGCTGCACACTTGATCACGGTCCAGAAGCGGATCCACATCAGCCGCATGTAGTGAGCCTACGATGCAAACTAGTAAAGCTGCGATAAGGCCAATGCGACTCATGGTCAGCCTCCCTATACGAAAACTATATCATAAGTTGTCGTTGTCACTGAAGACTTAGTTCCCCTCTTGATTTGTACCCAACCCAAACCACTGATACTCATCTGCACGGCGTTGGACAAGCCCAGGCAGCCCTCCGCCCGTCCAGTCAAGAAATTCCCTTGCCGCAGCAGAATAATTCCCTGCATTTAACTGCTGCAGCATTTTGGAGTTCGACCACCCGACACTGCCCGGCACGCCCTGAGCAGGTTTTTCGCGCGTACTATACGCCAGAGAGACCAGAGCATCAAACTGCGGTTGCGTTAAGGGAACAGTCACCAGTCGACGAACACGGCCCTCGGCTTCGGCAATATCTTCTGCGAACGTAGGTTCCTTCTGAGCGGGATTCCACTGCTCCCCCTCCTTCAACTTGTGCCCGATACCACAAGTCATCGTTCCTCCCTCCAGACTAGGATAGCAATCATCCCGGTCTCCTTCTTTTTGCCTAATAAATTGCTTTACGGTATCGGATGCATTGAGTGATTTCGGGTCAGAAGGATAGTTTCCGTTGAACTGGTACAAGCCTCCGCCATCATAGCTTGGCCCGATGCTACCCCGAGGACTCATGTCAACAGTCGCACCACCTCCGTTAAGATCGAAGGTATTCACACCAGGCCTATCCAAATAGGCCCTCACAACAATCTCCTCCATTCTTGGATCGCGGATCTCGCACTCACCAATGTTTCCTGAACAGATATTGACGAACTCCATTGCACCTGTGTTCGGATTGATATTGTTATAATAATGCCCAACGGTAAGCTGTCGCGGATCGATACCCTGCCGCTCGGCAGTCTCTGCAATGCGCTTCATGATTTCCGGTGTTTGAAGCTGACGGGGAATCACGACCTCACCCGGCGTGACGTGTGCGATCTCTGTGTCGCCGCCACGACCTTGCAGAGCCAATAGGCGCGCTTGAATGGCATTGACGATCTGGGGATGCTTTGCCGCACTGATATTGCGTAACTCTGTTTGCGCCTGGCGAATTAACGCAGCGCGTTCATCAGGGCTCTTGGCCTTAGTTGCATGGCGGATTGCATTGATGGCAGCCTTGGCCCCCTCGCCCGCATCGGCCGCGAGAAATGGATCAATGCCGACGGCATTGGCGGCCATCATGGTCAGGCCTTCCTTGAAACTATAACTATTTCTCCGACTGCTCTTGGTCATGACTTGTTACCTTTCAATGTGAGAATTGGGTGGCATCACGATCTCGCTTACTGCCTTGAGCTTTTGTGCGCAGGCCGATGCGGCCGCATATAAATGCGCCAGGTAGTCCGCCACGTCGGAGTCCATGGCGATCTGCTGCGGCGCCGGCACCTCGCATGTCAGCAGATCACCGGGGACGGCGGGCGCGACGACGCGCGTTTCAACCGCCACAGGCGGAACCGGGCTCGCCCGAGAGCCGGCGCAGCTCATTAACGCTATCGCACAGCACAGGCCGCACAGGGCCGTCGTCGCTCGGCGAAACATGGCGCAATCTCCTTCTTAAGGCCTCGATGTCTTTGGCTTGGCGCGCATTCGCCGCGCGCGCCGCGTCAGCCAGTTGCTCGATGCGCGCGGCCTCGGCCTGCAGCGTCGCAAGTGCCTCGACATTCGCTGCGTTGGTGGTTTCCATCGCCTCGAAGTTGGCACGCCATTGCGCGGCCACTTGCGCCGTGGCGGACTGTGCCGTGCGCGCGGTATTCAACCGCGCTGTTTGCACCCACAACGCCGCGGCCATCGCGCTCACCGCCGCGCCGCACAGCACCCATTTGTTGGCGAAAAGGCTCCACGGCATTAAAGCCTCCCATGCTTGCGGTCGGTCCAGCGGGCGATCATCGCAAGCGCGATTCCGGCGACTCCAAGCACGATGAACGCGGTGTGCATCCAGGGCAGATAAGGAGTCAGGGGCACGATCAAGTCCTTGATCCACTCGATCTGCTCAACGGCCTGAGAAAGCCCGGCGGACACCGTCGCCGCGCCACCGATGCTTGAACCGATCATCACGCGGGATTTCGTCAGCGATTTCTCCGGGCTCACGTCGGCGGCGCGGGTGCGCTGCGGATCGTCCCGCCCATCCTCGGAAAGGTAGAGGGCTGCTTCAGCGGCCCTGCGGCGCACCAGCCCGCGCAGCTCGCGCTTCTTGCCGTCCGCACCCGTGGCCTTGGTCCACAACGCGAAAGCCCGCGCCGCGCCCGCCGCATCTCCCGCATTATGCAGGCGCAGAACTGATGATCTCTGAAAGTTTCCGGTCCCGATGTTGAAACACAGGCACACCATGGCGGCGTACTGCATGGCCGTGGCGATGGGGCACTTCAACTTCACGAAGGCCGCGAAGCGCGCCACGTCGACCTGCAGCAGTACTTCGGCCTGCTCAAGCGTCACGGATTGACCGGCGTGGACTTCAGGTCCGGTATGCCCGTATCCGATGGTCCACTTTCCGGCCGGGCACAGATAAGCATTAAGCGACAAGCTCTCGAATTGTTTGATGAGGGCCAATCCTTCAGGCGCGATGCTCATGGGCGCGCTCCTCGATCCAACCGCTCCTTGATCGCCAGCAGCGTCGCTTCAATGGCCGCAAGCCGCTCGGGGATGCTGTCGAGCCGTTCGCGGCCGGCTTCGAGCTGCGTGACGCGGTTCTCGACGTTGCCCCAGGCAACGCCGAACACCACGGCTTGCAGCACCAGACCGAGGATGACGGAAATATTGACGCGCTTATCCAAGTGCCAAGGCTCTTTGCCCGGCGGTGGTTCGTCGGATGTCATGGGTTATTGTCCTGATGAGTGGAAAGGCACCGAAACCACGATAACGTCGGGTTTTTGGTTCGAATCTCGCTGGCCCGTGCGCTTAAACGTCGGATAGGATTGCCTATCTAGAATCCGAACCTTGAACGCAGGAGTACGAAGATGGGCAAGAATGCGCCGACCATGGATATCGGCATCGACAAGAAAGACCGCGCGGCCATCGCCAAGGGCCTGAGCAATCTGTTGGCCGACACCTACACGCTGTATCTGACCACGCATAACTTTCACTGGAACGTGAAAGGCCCGATGTTCAACTCACTGCACACCATGTTCATGGCGCAGTACAGCGAGTTGTGGACCGCGGTTGACCCCATCGCCGAACGCATCCGCTCGCTTGGTCACGACGCGCCAGGCAGCTACGGACAGTTCAGCGAATTGTCGTCCATCAAGGACGCGCCGTCCAAGCCGCCCAAGGCCATGGCGATGGTACGCACCTTGATGGAAGGCCACGAAGCCGTGGCCCGCACCGCGCGCAAGGTGCTGCCGTTGGTCGATCAGGCGGGCGACGAGCCCACCGCCGACCTGCTCACGCAGCGCCTGACGGTGCATGAGCAAACGGCGTGGATGCTGCGCTCGATTTTGGAGGAGTAGGCGCGAACCGCCGTCGGCGTCCGGACCGATGCCGCCTGATTATGTTCAAATGTCGTTCCAAGCCACTCACAAGCCCTTGCATAGCAAACAGCATGAATGGAGCGATGTCTCCGCTCATCGCCGCTACTTCAAGGCTATGGTAGTACCCTGCCCGATCTTCATTGTAGTGGTTGCTCAAAAGGTGAGCGGCACAAACGGGGACTCCGCCTTCGATCAGGATCCGCGCTTCGAGCAATCGAGCTGTGCGCCCGTTCCCATCGCCAAAGGGGTGAATCTGAACCATCCAAAAATGCGCGACCATTGCCTTGAGAATGGAGGCCGGTAAAAGGCTCAATTCGCACAACAGATATTCATCGGCATTCAACCAATCACAAAGCGAGTCGATCAAGAGTGGGCACTCGCGCCAAGGCGCGCCGCGGTATCCGTGAAAAACAATATCGTGTCTGCGCAGTTTCCCCGGAACCGCGCGCACATCGAACGCAGTGCCCTCCAGAAGCAACTTATTGTAGCCGATGACATCGGCGGTTTTGATGGGGCGCGGCCCCTGCTCTTCAGCACATCTAACAACCTGATGAAATGCCTTGATAAGTCTATCGGCCGCCTGCTCGGGGTAAGGTTGGGAATTCTTGCTCGGCGGAGGTGACAGCTTGATCAAAGTAAAGCGTTGCAACTCATCCGCCGCTCTTGGTGGTATCAGGGTCGCAGAGAGTTGCCCGCACAGTGCAACAGCCTCGCCCAGCAAAACCCACAGCGATGAAGGAAAGAAATTGTGATCAATATGAAGCACGTCATTCATTTTTTTCACGATTGTTCTTGCCCATTATCCCGGTAGTATTCGATATGCTCATTTCGCGATTCAATCTCGTCGATCGGTGAATTTGGAGGGCGTGATGCGTAAATTTCTGCTGATCGGCCTTGTATTCTTCGGACTTCAAGAATCGCGCGAGGTCGCGGGGAGCGAGACGATTCCAAGCTCAACGCCCACGACTGTTGTGGTGGAAGAGTATCACAAGCGGTTTCTGGGAATAATGGACGGCATCAATGCCGACATGGCGGAGTTCGTGTCCTCGGCCCTTTCGGGGATTAAGAAACACCAGAAACCCCGCAAGCTGACGGATTCAGAGATTCGCGCCATCGACAAGCGCATTGCCGATCTGAAACCCTTTGTGGATAAGAGTGACAGCGAGGCGCAAATCTTGGCGGCCTTGTTTTACGAGTTTAAGTTCGACAACCTGCCGGTTGGTTCACCGTACGATTGTGAAATGTTGAACCTGCTCTTCAAGACGGCTAAAGGCGGTTACTCACACGGCGCGGAAATTCTGGCCAAGGCATACCATGAAGGCAGAATCCTGCCGAAAGACATGAAACTCGCTTACTTTTGGGGTTTGGAAGCGAGCCGGAGGAACCCCGACAATCAGGTTAAACATTTTGACGGCATCAAAGCACGGGTAGGAACAGATCGCGATAAATACAAGCTGGAATGGATGGAATGGTCGCCGCAAAAGGCGGCGGATGAGTTCATCGACAAAAATGAATGTCCAGCAAGGCCCTAATTTTCGCCGTCAGCAGGAACACGAAGGTCGCCCCATCTTCCATCAGAAACCCTCAGTCTAATTTCTTCCATTATTCTTGATTCTATTTCGGAGTAATAATCAACGCCAGCTTTGAACGCGCTGTCAGCCGTTGCCCCTTTTCCAAGCCTTGTCTTGTAGGCAATACCAAGCAGATCAAAGAAGGGTATGTCGAACCCTTTTTTAGTAACGTTCGCATGAGCCCATCCCCACTGTAAGTCTTCATTCGACGCCCCCTTCAGATTTGATGCAATGCTGTCGAGTCTATGGCTTATCTGCTTTCCGATTGAATCGATTTCTTCTTGAGTGTAGGATCTCATGTCGCGCGTAATTTGCGACAAGGTCGTTGGATCGATCCCGCCTGAGCGCGAAACCGCCGTCATAACGGTGATGTTCTCTATAGCCTTGAACTTAGCACCGTCAGGGGCAGTGAAATAAACCCCGTTCCAAGAATAACCTGGAGCCTGCAGCAGTTTTTGAAATCCACCTTGCGGCACATCAATGGTGGGAATATTGGGGTCGTCTTCTGGAGCAGCGCTACTGGATTGATCTCCAGGATTTTGCGCCGAGGTATCATAGCCCAGCCGGTTGCTGAAAAGGCCGTAAGTGGCACCCCACCCGAGTCCGCTGCGCGAGCCGCCTCCTCGCGTTCCCCTGACGACGACTTCCTCGAGGAATTCCGGCGTGCCCGTTTTTGGGTTCACGCTGTTCGCTTGGTGCCCCACGGTCAGGCGGCGAGGGTCGATGCCCTGCCGGGCCGCGAGTTCCGCGATCTGTTTCATCAACGACGGAGTCTGCAACGACCGGGGCAGAACGATCTCGCCCGGCGTCAGGTGCGCCACTTCGGTATCGCCGCCGCGGCCTTGCAACGCGAGGAGTTTCGCCTGAAGCGCGTTCACCAGCTTGCCGTGCTTAGCGGGGCTGATGGATTTCATCGCGGCTTGGGCCTCACGCACGAAGCTGTCGCGGTCGGCGCGGCTGCGGGCCTTGGCGGCCTTTCGGATGGCGTTGAGAACGGCGCGCGCCTTCGCCCGCCGCCACGGCCAGTTCGGGGTCGATGCCCACGGCTTTCGCGGCCATCGAGGCTAGGCCGTCCTTGAAAGTATAGCTTTTGCTGTTTGCAAGATGAGTCATTGTGAAATCCTCATAAGTGTGAATGCCGGATGGTTTCAGCGCCATGAGCGCAGGGTGTTTGCAATACCGATACCCTTGGTCAGCGCATCCAGGCCGCTCATTCTTTGCGTGCCGGTTTGGGTCATGGTCGTCGGATAGGGCGTCTGGCCCAGCATGCGCGCGCGCCACTCCAACAGATCAAGCGGTTCGCGCTGCACGGCTTGATTACGCTCGTCGATGGCCTGACCCACCGCCGTTTGAGCCGCGATGCGTCGCTGCTCGGCGGCATCCGCCTCGTTCAGCAATCCCACTTGGTCCTGGGCAAGGCCGGTCAAGCCGCGCGCAAGATTGAGCTGGCTGGCCTGCTGATCTTGCGCGGTCGCCAGCTGGGCCTGAGCGGCCGACATGCGTAACTGATCGTTCGACAGGCCTGCTCCGAGCAGATCCAACTCGTGCTGACGACGCAGTTGGGCGTTGGCTTCGGCGGCGGCCTGCTGCAGGCGCGCATTTTCCATGGCCCGCTGCAACGCCACTTGTTGATTGGTCCGCTCGGCCTCCAGAAACCGATTGGCGTCCTGCATACCAAAGCCCGCGGCCGTGTTGAACGCATCGCTGCGCAGGCCCGCCGCCAACGATCCACGCCCGCGACTACTGTCGGCGGCGAAAACCGCATCGGCCAAGGCCGCGCGGTCGCCAAAGGCCGAGGCGGCATCGCGCCGCGCTCGACTTTGATTGGCCTGGCGGTCGACACCCACGTCATAGTCGCCCAGCGATGTATCCACGACATCGCGCATATAGGGGTTCAAGTAGTCGTTCATCAGCCCGACACCTTGGCGGGCCGTAACGTCGCCCACCGCGCCGACTTGCGTGGCATCGAAGCTTTGCGCGCCGAATTGCGGTGCGGCGCGATTTGAAAGGCCTTGATATGTGCCGATGGATCGCGCCACGGCTTGGTTGAGCGGCGAGCGGGCGTCGAGTTCGCGGGCCACGACGCCGCGGTAACCTCCGGTATCGGCGGCGATGGCGCGGATGTCATGGGGCGTGGAGCCGCCGGCAAACCCGCGTGCCATGGTGAAGGCGTCCTCGGTGTCCTTCGAGAACGGCGCGATGAACGAGTCCGGGCCGCCGCCGCCGAAGCGGTTCATGACGCCCGATGTCAGCGCATCGGTGTAGTTGATGTTCGACTGGGCGAAGTTCTGCGCCCAGGGCGCGAAGGTGTTCTCGGTGACGTTCTTGGTCTTGCTGGTACGCTTGCCCATGGCATGCATCCTTGTGGCTGGGGTGAACGGAAAAAATGTGGTACTGTCTGCCGATGAAACGCATCGGCGTGGCCCTGGTTTGTGCCGTGTTGGCTGTGGCGGCCCTCACCGCCTGGCAGTGGCCGTACGCTCTGAACATGCTGCGCTATGCCCAGAAGGGGTGGATCACGACGGTGGATACCGCCGTCGATGCGCCCGATGCCACGCGGGTTTATGCGCCGCTGGCCAAGGTTTCAGGCGCGGCCAACTCCACGCCCCTGCCCCGCGACCCGCAGATCACCGCCTACGCCCCGCATTTCGCCGAGGTGACGGCCTACGCGGATACGATGCAGAGTTATGCGCTGCTGGTGTGGTCGAAGGGCGCGTTGGTGATCGAGCACTACGGCAAGGGTTTGGACGCACGCATCCGCCCGGATTCAGCCTCCATGCATAAGTCAGTGGCTGCGCTTGCGGTCGGCGCGGCCATCGGGCGCGGCGACATCGCCGGGCTTGATGCGCCGGTGGGCGCGTTCATCCCTGAGTGGCGCGCCGATGCGCGCGGGGCGATCAAACTGCGCGATGTGCTGGGCATGGCCGCAGGCCTGGCACCCACCAGCAACGAGGGCGGCGCCTTCAGCCAGAGCAACCGGTTCTTGGCGGGGCTGTTCGCCGACGACATTCTGCTGACGCGCCCGCAAATCGCGCCGCCGGGCACGGCGTTTGCGTACCGGAATTTCAACACCCAGCTTTTGGGCTTGATTCTGGAGCGCGCCACCAAACAGCCCTACGCCAAGTTCCTCAGCACAGCGGTGTGGCAGCCCATGGGCGGGTCGGATGCCTATGTCTGGCTGCAGAACCCGGAAGGCACGCCGCGCACCTACACCGCGTTGATGGCCGGTGCCGAAGATTGGGTGCGTATCGGGCTGTTGATCTTGAATCGTGGGCGCGTTGGTGAAACGCAAGTCATTCCCGCCGACTACATCGACGCCATGCTCACACCCTCGACGCTGTACGCCAACTACGGCTTTCAGGTGTGGCTGGCACGGCCGCATCTGCCCATGCGCTATTATAATCCGGCGCGCCCCGGCCTGGGCTCGCCCGCGCGCGAGCCGTGGGGCACCGATGACATGGCGTTCTTCGACGGCGTCGGCGGCCAGCGCGTCTACATCAGCCGATCGGAAGAGCTAGTGATCGTGCGCTTGGGCGTCGCGCGCGCGGACTGGGACGATTCAACGCTGCCGAACATGGTGTTGAAATCGCTCAAATCCGCTACAAATCCTTGATCATCGTCGTGCACAGCTCGCTGTAGCCCGGCAGGGCGCGCAGCCAGCCGCGCCGGCCCGAGATTTCCATGCGCGTGATGCCCGCCTGCTTGGCGTGAGCGGCCACATCGGCCTCCATGGCGCGCAGTTCACCAAGTTCGCCGCCGGCCAGGAACATGTGAAACACCTTCAGCGCCGGAAATTCCTCCACGTACGTCACAGCGGCGGCGCGGTGCCCGGCGAACAGCAGGTAATGGCGCGACAACAGGCCGCTGAGAATATCGTCCTCGGTGTAAGCCCCTCGGCAATCTTCCAACGCGGGTAAAATCCACGCGCGGCACCGCAGCCATTCCGCCGCGATATTGTGCCGTACCGGCAGAACCGTCACCGGCGGCGCCCCGACGGCTTCATGTCGAGACGGAACGCGCCCATGCGGAAGAACGCCGGTGCATCGTTGCCGGACCACTTCACCTGAGCCTGCTGGCCGACGGCGCGCATCGCGACGCGGCCCGTGGCGGACGTGACGTTGAACGGCCCATGCAGGCGCGTGAATTCACCCCGCTGGTCCTTGTGCGACGTGGTCAGCCTGATTTGATACCCGCCTTGCAGATCCTCCGCGTCGGGGAACGCGCCCAGAATGTTCACGTGTCTGTCGCCGTCGGCCATGTCGAAGAACGCCGAGGTCAGCGACCAGGACCGAGGGCCGCCGTCGTCGGTGAAGTCTTTTTCATGGAACCACACCCGGCCTAAGCCGTCGACGGCCAGCGGAAATTGGAACACGCCTGCGTCGTGCAGCGCGGTGCGGTCGAAGGTGCCCACGGCCCAGGTGTCGCCCAGCACGCTGTAGCTGACGTAGCGGCTGCACTCGTTGCCGTCGCGCGTATCAGGATACAGCCACCACACCTCGCCCCAGGCGGCGATAGTGGCGGCATAAACCTTGTCCTGCTGCACCCACGACAGATTGTCCGCCGCGTAGCGCCGCACGGTGCTTTGCAGCGGGCGTGGCGTGCCGCCATCGTAGAGGTAGAACTCACCGCCCGGCGTCAGCCAGAAGAATACGCCCGAGGCCTGAACTGCCGCATTGGGGCCGATCAGCCCGCAGTTGGTACCTAACAAGTCAAAGCGGTACACCACGTTGGGATCGGGCACGTAGCGCATCGCATACACCGCCGTGTCGGTGAAGATCAGGTTCTCGCCGCGCCCGGCCAGGCCGCGCACGATGCGTGTGCCTTGGCTGAGGGTCCAGGAGCCTGCGAGATTGCTTGGGTCGGCCGCCCATTGCTGATTGTTCTCCTGATCCGACCACGCCACACGTAGCGGATCGAAGTTAGCGTTGATGTCGGGCGCGCCGCACGCCACCAGAATGCGCTCGGCCGTGACGAAGATCGAGGTAACCGGGCTGGGCGCGTTGTCGATACGGTGCGCGGTGGCCAGCACCTTCAACGATGCATTGTCGAGCGAGCCTGAAAAACCCGCACCCGTGAACTTCAACTGTTGCGCCCCGCCCGCACCACAGAAGAACACACGCTTGTGAGTGCCGGCGCTGTTGATGCCTTGGCCGATGGGCGTCGTGCCCCAATAGGGCCGCACACTGCCTGCGGTGGCCGTGGGTACATCGAAGCGTAGCACATGCCATGCGCCGCGCGAGGCAATAAACGGCTGCTCAAGGCTGGAACTTGAAACGCTGGCCGTCGCCACGCCGGCACCCACACTCCAGCCCGCTCCTGCCGTCCACCCCGAGGCGGCGCTGAAATTGCCGTCGGTCAGCAACTCCGGTGCGTTGAGATTAGGCGCCCATTCGTAAATCGCCCCTCCTCGCGGATTGGCCAGCAGATTCTGGCCCCAGTTATCGAGGCTCCATGTGCGCGGATACAGCGTCAGGCCGGCCGCGGCCCCGGTGAACGGCCCGCTGCCATAGCCGCCGGTGCCGTAACCCAATCCGCCCAAGCCATCAGTCTGCCCGGGGCTGAGAAAGTGCTCATAATCCACCTTGCCGCCGCCAGGCCCCGCGGTCGATGCGGCTGCGGACGCATGGGTGATCGTATAGGTGTCGGCGTCGGTGACGCCCGCGACCATATACTCACCTTCGACCGTCAGCCCGCCCACGGCCGACGCAGCGCTGAATTTCACCTTTTGACCGACCGTCAAGCCGTGTGCCGCGTGGGCCACGCTGACGGTGGAACTGGCCGCGATTGTGCCAAAGGCGTTGGTCAGTTCTCCGCGCGCAATCACCGGCGTGATGTCATAAACATCGCCGTCGGCATCCATCACCTGAAGGCGCAGGTGCGTACCGAACGCGGCGAAGGGGTTACGCCCCGTATCGGCCCAGGCCCAGATACCGCGGCACAGACCGGTCAGAGCCGCCGACGTGGCGCGTTCGTAGCCTCCGATCGTTTGAGCCTTGCCGCGCACGAAGCGGATTTTATCGCTGTCGACGAAATAGCCCTCGGCGTCGAGCGGGCTGTCGTCCTTGTAGACGCCGGGCGCGAACGCAAGCTTGGTGACGGCCATGGGAATGCCTGCCCTGTTGTTGAGCATGAAGTGAGGGGGAATGAGTATGAGCGCGCTATTGCGCGCTTAAGTTAGGAGGAAATACTTTCAAGAACCTGTCGCAGGCGCGCGCAATCGACGATCAGATCGCGGTCGATTTTGCGGCGTTTCTTTTGCGCCTGTTCAGCGACATCGCAATGAACAAAGCGGTGACGCATACCCAGAATCGCACACGTTCGGATGATAACGGGGTCTTCTTTCTCGTCCCAAATCAACTCGATCACATTGGTTTCTGGGCGCATGTGATAGACAGCCAATAAATCGCTGCCAAAAACACCCATGACCGTACGCGCGCCGGAAAAAAGCTTATTTTGCTCGTCAATGCTCAGAGGGGCCACATCAACAATCTCGAAATTGTACTCCTTAAGTAAGACCACGAACTCATCGTGATTCGCGACGCCACGCGTTCCGATGCCTCGCATCAAGAATATATTCCGTCCGCTGGTGTTGGGCGACAGCGGCAGGCGGTTATCGCATAACGCGTTGTAAACGAAATGGACGCGCTTCGGATTTGGATTCAAGTACAAGCCGTTTTGAACGACCTTCAATGAACGGAATCGATACCGCTTCGTCAGTTCACACTCGACAAGGTCATCGGCTGTCACACCGAAGCGCGTCAACGTTTCGCGATGCTTTTTCGGCAGTGAACTTGGAATTACTAGTTTATGCTTGCGATCCCAGGCCATAAGGCGTGGAAGAAAATCGACGATCCAATGACCAAAATGATAGCTCTCAGGGCAGTTAAGTAGCAGAACATCATCATGAATATACGCCACATCAGAAAGCCAAGGGTGCGCAACAACATCAAGTTCAGCAACATAGTAGTGAGGCAAAAAAGGATACGGGGTGCTGATAGGGGCATAATTAGCCCCCTGAAGGACATCTCCATCTGAAGTTAGAACGAAGTCCCATCCTACGATGATTTCAACGTTAGGAATTGACACTGCCCAGAATGCATCCGCCTTATACTCAAGCTGATTTGATGGCTGTAGAGCATCGAGCTTAATCTGACTTTCAGAATCGTACTCAATAATTCTTATATTTTCTTTATAGCACCATGCATCGATCTCTTTAAGCGGTGATACCTTTATTTCACTGTCCTCAGTAAAGAAATCTTGGTGCTTGATGATCATAAGTGATCTAACTCTAGCAATATCTTCTGCGCCAATGGCTGATGATATTGCGAGATTTAAGGTCTCTTGAGTTATCTTATCTGCACCCAACAATCCATCATCAACAATTCTCTTAAAACAACCCTCAAACTGTAACCGGCTTTCTTTTCTCTTTCCTATACTGTGCAAAGCAACACCAGCCATCAGCATAAGCTTGATGGCGCGTAGCGGCTTTATAACTTTCAAGTTGATTTTATGATAAGCATCCAACACGCCTATCCAATTTTTTGTTTGGTAATAGGCGTACGTTAATGACGCAATCAAATCAAAATTTGTTGGCAAGCCTGCGATAGATGAATGCAAATTTGGGATAGCATCTAGACAATTACCTGCACTAATTTGGGCCTGCCCTAAGAAACCTAAGTAAGAAGGAGAAGGTCCTTTATCACGTATAACAACCTGAATTAATTGCGCAGCCTCAATAAAGTTGCCTGTTTGAAATGCGTACTGCGCGCTTGCAAGAATGTCGTGTGTGGTTTTTTTGTCGCTCACGGTTGAATCAACATCCCTTAGAATAGCTTACCCATGGCGATGACAACTTTGCTGACTATAATATTTTATAAGCCAATACAAGGCGGCATATTGTGCCATGGTAGTTACTGCCTATGTCTGTACTATTAACAGTGCCTATGAGCCCGATCAGGCGCTGGGAATTTGCTCTTAAAAAAAATGCATACGGATATGAGTATGAACCAATAGCAACCAATGGCTGGAGGTCAATAGTTACGCCAGCTTGAATTCTAATTGGTGGAATTGAAACTGAGCCCGTAGAAACTCTAAGACCACCGCCAGAGTCGTCCCATGCGCCAATAGAGCCACTTACGATTTGAACTCCTCTTACGTTTGCCGCAGATGAAACTATCGTCGTCAAAGTGCTTAGATTCCCATCATAAAATGAGTCTGCTGTGTGGAAGCTGACTGGGGTGGGTTGAACAATCATCTCTCTTACTCCTCCTAATACTTCGTTCTGAGCACGCGCACCGCGCCCGTGCCCGAGGCGACGATGGCGGCCATGGACGCGGAGGTTTCGATCTCGACCGAACCGCCGGCGTTCGCCCCGGCCGGCACGGGTTCGAGCATGATGCCGTTGGCCGTGGTCAGCGAGGCCGTCGGCCCCACGTAAACCAGCGCCGTGCCGGTATTCTGGATCAGCAGCTTGCCGATCTGCGTCGTCGCCGGGCAAAGCCCGGCACCCACCGTGGTGTAGATCGTCTGCGCGCCGAAAACGTCGATGTTGCCGGGCGCGATGGAACGTATATCGGGGCGCACCGCGCCGGTCAGCCGTGCCGTCATGATCAAACTCCTGTCGAAGGTTGGAAGGTGGAGATACGAACGAGCCGTGAAACGCTCAGGCGATGCGGTTCACGTATCCATAAAGCACGATGACATCGGCCGTTGCGGCCGCGGCTTTGATGACGTTGCCTGCTCCCGTGATCGGCAGGCCGGGCGCTACCAGGTACAGGCCGTCCTCAGCCTTGATGACATGCTCGATGACATGGTCGGGTTCGGTCGTGCCGCCCCAACCGATCGTCAGCTTGATGTCGGCCGCCGAGGTGTTCTGCGCGTAGAGCCATACCTCATCCTTGGCCGAGGCATCGGGCGTATGCACGGTGTCGCCGCCGGCGATGGCCGTGGCGGAGACTTTCACGCCCTTGCCGCTGCTGGAGCCGGAGAGAAACTGCTTGGTGATCGATGACATGAAACGACTCCTTGCTTGCCGTTGCGGGATTACGAAAAGACTTGGGACGCCAAAACTTGGCCTGCGTCGTCGACGCTGAGCTCCACCGCCTCGTTTGCGCCGGGGTTTTGCACCGTCTTCGTCAGGCTGCCCGATACGTTGAGCGCAGCACCCAGAAATTTCGCGGTGGTGTCCGTGGCGCTGACACGCAGCGTGCCCGGCGTCGAAGAGGTGGTGACCGCCCCGATAGCCGCGTCCATCTGAGTCTTGTTGACGGCGTCGGTGCCCTCAACAGCCGCGTTCACTCCGCTGACCTTGCCGTTGACGGACAGCGCGCCGCTGATCTGCGCCGCCCCGCCGACCAGCGTGGGCGCGGCATTGGCCACGCCCGCGCCGTCGCAATACAACTGCGCCTGATATCCGGCCGGAATCGCCACACCGCTCCCCGCCGAGGTGCGCACCGTTACCGTGTTTCCGGCCGCATTGATGACCGTACATGACCACTCCCGGCTTGGTATGATGACTGTCGCAGGAGAGGACAACGCGCCGGTCAATTTCAACGTCTGCACCTGGCCCTGGTTCGCGGCCGCGTAATTCGTCCAGGCCAGCGTGGCGTCGCCCGTGAGCGCAATCGCCTGATAGCCTTTTGATCCGCGGTCGAACAGATCGAGCACCTCGTTGAGTTTTGTGTCGCCCCAGGTGTTGACGTTGGAGCCGAGCGATTGTTTGCGCGCGCCGAAACGCGCCGTGGCGGTATCGACCATGGTTGAGAACTCCGATGGGGGTGAAAAATCGGACGGCGCAGCCGAACGATTACATAAAGACGAAAATAATGTTGATCACGACAACGCCGATCAAAGCTCCTGTCGGGAGCCACTTGAGGCCCTTGGGAAACTGGCGGCTCTCCCATTTCAAGTATATCTCAGACAGAACAAGATAAATCAGGCACGCAATCACGTCAGGCTTGAGCCAGGCCTTCTCATATAAGTCCCAGTATGCTTTCTCATCCCCGAAGAGAGCAGGTAAAATGCCGGGAACGAAAAACATCACCTGCCCCAACACCAAGGCGTTGAAGATTGCTATTCGTCTGCGCCACTTAACATCAATGGGCGGCATCATTGCGAATGTAGCTCCTCCAACATTGTTCTCGCTCCAGGGTCACCTCCGCCATCATGGCGGCTTCTTCTTAGAAAGTGTAGCTGTCGCGTTGCGCGTTTAAACCGCGCTGCCGTCGAGGTAGTACCAAGACGCGCCGTCGGACGCCGCAACCAGCTTGTGCCCGGTCCCGTCAGACAAAAGGATCAGGCGGAAGGCGTGGGCGGCGGCGGCGGGCAGCGAGGCCTTGGCATAGGGTGTGCGCGAGACGAAGGGCCAGATGTCCTCTTCGATGGCGCGCGACACGGCGCGCGCATCATACGCCGGGCCGAGGCTAGGCAATGGCCACCTGCACGCTGGGCTTGGCCGGCACGGCGGCCCAGCGGGTGTTGCGGTCCTCGCCCAGAAGGGCGTTGAGGCGCTCGTCGTAGTACACCTTCCAATACTGCAACCGGTCGTCGTTCTCCAGATAGATGCACAGTTCCAACATGCACGCGGCGATATAAAGATCGGGCGCGGCCAGCAGCAGCCAGTTGTAAGCTTGCGTGGCCGACAACGGCTGGATCGCCGTCGTGTAGATCAGCCGCAGCGCATAGGCCTTATCGGGGATGGGCCTCAGATAGGCCGTGGACGCCCCGACGATAGCGTACTTCTCGGGCCGGCCGGTCGCAGCGGCGGGATACTGCGTGAACAGCGTATTGGGATCGACAAACTCCAGCACCCGCAGCGGATCGGCGTTCACCGCCAGAACGCGCGCGCCCAGAAAACCCTCTGGCAGGCTCAGGGTCTCGACGCCCGGGGTAGTGGACAGGCTGTTACTAACGGTTTCCATCTGCTTCACCCCGCCCCTGGCCGTCAGGTCGCGCTGGATCGCCTTCTCGGCATAGGAAATGGCGCGTTTGATGGCGCCGTCGACTTGCGCCGGGCTGAAGGCCGTCACGTCGGCCGACAGATCATCGCGATTCACCGTGTCGGCCACGGCGGCCTGCAGCTTGTCGTAGGTGTCGATGGCCATGGGTTCCTCACACTTGTCCGGGAACGGTTTTGAAGGCGCGGTTATCGGAATCGTTCAGGATTTGCCGTAGCTTCTTGTCGTCGTATTCCCCGTTTTCACGACCGCAGCGGTTCATCAACTTGCCCCACTCCACCATCGGCACGCGCGAGGTGCAGACCATGGATTTACCCCGATAGCCGCCAAATGCGTTGGCCTGGGCCTGGTTGAGATCCAGCACCGCGTCCACGCGCTGGGTCTTGCGCACGCGAATCGTGCCGTCGCCCTCGAAGATCAGATAGGTGCGAATCAGCGTGCGCTGATCGTCCTTTACATAGGTCGTGGTCTTGGCCGCGGTATCGCGCGCATGCAGGCGATAGCGCGGCGCGGGGTTGCGCGCGGGCATGGGAGGTCCTTGATGGGGGTTGGCATAAATAGTAGAATGATAAAATCAAGTAATGGAGGATTGCTTGCAGCTACGGCAACGCGTTCTCGGATTTCTCTTGGCAATGTTGCTCGGCGCGTGCGCGGCACCGGCAACTCAAGGTCTGCAACAGGCTTTGGCCGAGATGGGCACATCCACAGGTGAGCCAGTCGGATGGCAGCAGCAGTTGGTGTATGCTGAACGGCTTGAGAGTGCCTCCGGGGGTTCAATCGCCGAGAATAGCGCCATCAACATGTGGTTTCGCAAAGCCGCCGAGAGCGGCGAGAGTGAAGCCTTGCTTCATGCCGGCTGCTATCTTGACCGGCGCGGGGTTGCCGCCAGTCAGGAAGAAGCGCGCAGTTTCATTCGGAAAGCGGCAGAGATGGGCAATCCCGACGCCATACTTGCGCTCGCCAAGTTCACGGCCTTCGGCATCGGCGGCGAACGTAGTGAAAAGCAGGCGCTTGATCTTATTCGTCAAGCTTACACGATCTACATGAGTCCAGAAACTCGAGCGGCGTATCGGCGCGCCAACGCCGAAGTTACGAAGAGCGAGGACGTCCGCAGAGTGCGTATGTTGCGCCGCCTGAATCTTTTAAGCTGTGGCCCGCTGATTCAAGCCTGGGCCAAGCGACGCGGAATCACGATTGACGAAATTCCCGGAATCGACCTCGAGGGGCCGCTCAGCCGAGCACGATAAAAGTGTGGCTACAGATTGATCGTTTCGCGGCCGTCAGGGCTCGTCAGCGACTTGCGGCCGTCGATCACTGTATATGTCCAACCCTGGCCCAACCTCTCCATGAGCTTGATTGGGCCGATCTGTGACGCAGGAGAACCATAGTCGAAAGCACCAGCATTGAGCAAAAGCTTGAAGTTTATCTCTTCCTGTGGCGACACATTGCCTGGATTAAGTCCTGCATCACGCATTAAGTCATGGACTCTGGCCTCAAACCCAAGATCTTGACCGTATGGCAAGTAGTTTCGACCGATTTGAATGCCACTGTTATTGTAGCCACGAAAAACACCGAATGGATCATGGCGGTTGCTCCAGTCGGTTGGCGTCGGACCGCCGGTTACTGGGTCAGCTTCCAGTGAGGAACCGCCGCCAAAATTTATCTGCGGAATCTTTTCGAAGTCTTCCTTGCGCGGGAGTCCATATCTTGGAAGTACATCCTTAAACACCAACCAGTAATTATAGGCGTCCTCAAGAGCCGCGTCCTCGCTTAGACCTGGAGGCCGTTGTTTCCAGTACCCGTTCTCGAACCACAGCTCAAAATGCGTCTTGTCCAAACCGTGCGTAAATGGCGCAATAATATCTTTCATGTCAGGCAGTTCTAGACCCGGGTTAGAAATCGAGGGAATAGGATTCGTAGCGGGCGGCAGCGCATACTCCCTCTGCCCGGTTTCGGGATTAACGCTGTTCGCACGACTGCCGACCGACAGCCGCGCGGGGTCGATGCCTTGGCGTGCGGCGTGCTCCGTGATCTGGCTCATCAGTTGCGGGGTCTGCATCGAGCTTGGCAGCACCACCTCGCCCGGCGTCAGGTGGGCGATCTCGGTGTCACCGCCCCGGCCTTGAAGGGCGAGCAGCTTGGCGTTCAGCGCATTGACCAGCTGCGGATGCTGCTGGGGGCTGATGGCGCGCAGCTCGGCCTGGGCCTCGCGCACATAGCCGGCGCGGTCGTTGGCGTGCTTGGTTTTCTGCGCATTACGGATAGCGTTCAGTGCCGCGCGGGCGTTCTCGCCGGCTTCGGCGGCCATGTACGGGTCGATACCGACGGCCTTGGCCGCCATCATGGTCAGACCGTCTTTGAATGAATAGCTGGTGCGTTGCGTGGCGGGCATCACGTGATTCCTTTGATGAAAGAGAGAACCCCTCACCCTGCCCTCTCCCGCGTGCGGGAGAGGGACAAGGCTAATGGAGCGCCGATCGGCTAGGCCAGCATCGGCAATACGGCGTGAGCCTTGGGCGCGCCGACACGCAGCGTGTATTCGGCGATCACGTGCTCGGCCTCGGCGTCGCCGGTCTTAGCCAGGCTTTCGACCTGGAACGGGCGCAGAAACGCCACGTCAACAAACCGAGGATCAATCAGGAACGCCGTCTTGTTCAGGAAGGCGGCGTCACTGGCCTGTTGTACGTTCACGATCACATCGAGCGCGCCGAAGTCTGACTGCCAGGTTTCGACCGCGCCGATCAACGCAGCGGGGCGCACCTGGTTCAAGTTGTAGCGGATCTGCACGCCACCCGAGAGGTTCGAGGCCAAGGCCAGCTGCGAGAAGTTGACCTTCTGGTCGGGCGAGACCATCAGCATCTTGGGCTTGCCGCCCGACACATAAGCAGTCTTCATCGCCGCGTTGAGGATGGTCAGGCTCATCGGCCGCACCGTCGCGCCGGCCAGGTTCCAGGCCGTCGAGCCCGTACCGCTGCTGACGGTGAAGCTGCCCATGGACGTCGTGTCGGCGTTGGTCACGTAGGCCGGTAGGCCCGCGCACTTGCGCGCGGTGCCCGTGGAACCGGCGTCATAGGCGGTGTTGGCCAGCAGCGTGACTTCCATGTCGCGCTTCAGTTCCACGCCCTTTAACAGTCTTTGTTCGTCCAACTCGCTGTCCACGCCCGCCACCTCGACGTACTGAGAAGTTCCGGTGACGGCATAGACCTTCTTGGAGATGGCGCAGCGGTTGTTCAGCCGGGCGCGCGCCGTAGCGGTGCCCGCGTTGGTGACGTCGCCTTCGATCTGGTAGTTGGCGGCGGGCGGTGCCAAGGCCTGGGTCTGCCATTCCACCAGGGTGTTCTTGGCCCGGCCCTTTGTGGCGATGTTGGACTGGAACGGGGTTTCCTCCGGGTCGATACGGTAGACCATCTCGGCCAAGTCTTCCTTGATGCCGATCTGGGAATAGGTGTTCTGAGCGTTGGTGTAGATGGCCATGACGGCCCTCCTGTGCGTTGGGGTGAGTGAGTATCAGGCGTGATCGAACGACCGGCGTGCGGCGGTGGCTTCGCGCTTGATGCGCTGATAGGCCGCGCCGTTCTCGACGGTCGGGTTTTTCAGGAACGTCTCCCATGCCGCGCTGAGTCCGCGTTGATGGGCCGGAACAGAGTGCTTGGCGCCGGGGCGCTGCACCTGCGGCTTGACGCTGAGTCGCTTGGCGATGAGTGGTTTGGCTTGTTGAAGGGCGTCCCATCTGCGGGCCTTATCGAGCGTGCGCAGATAACGCGCCTGGGCGATGTCGTTGAATTCATCGGCGGTGAAGCCTTGCGCGGCAGCGTAGTGCGCAAGCTCGCGCAGGCCCGACGCGGCGGCGCGCGGATCTTGCCATTCGGGATAGTCTGCGGCGGCGAGGTCGGCGATCATGGCACGCTTCTCGGCGGCCAGGGTTTCGGCGCGCAAGGCGCCAGCGACGCGGGCAGCACTTTCCACGGCCGTGCGCTGGTTGTCCCACTGCACTTTCTTACCGACCCAACCCAACGGATCGCGCCGGGCCATATCGGCCCAATCGGGCTCCTGCGTGTGCTGAGACTCGAGCGCGCCGATCAGATCATCAAGGCGCGCCAGCTTTGCGTTGCGCTCGGCTTCCAGCGCCTTGGCCGACGCCGCCAGGCCTTGCGTCTTACGGCTGTAGTCGGCCTGACGCATGTAGCCACGGCGCACCTCTTCGGCCGTCAATGCCACGCCGTCGACGATGATGCTGGTGGCGGCCGGGTCCACCGCTTCGGCCTCAGGCGTGAGTGCGACACCCGGATCGGGCGGCGAACCATCTGTGCTTTGCGCGGTCTCATGGGCGGCGCGGCGTTCGGCCATGAGTTGCACGGCTTCGGGCAAGGACAGAGCGTTTCCGTCACCGCTTGGTGCGGCGGCGGGCGTGACGATGTCGGACATGATGGGTTCCTTTGAGGTGTGCAAAAACACAAAACCGCGCGGTCCATAGGACGGCGCGGCGAACAAGAACAATGACGGGGTGCTCACTGAACTGCGGACGCAGTGGTGGCGGGGAAGTAGATGGAGCGAAACATTATGCCGCGCAAGCGGAATTATGCTTGAGACTCAATTTATCCATGCCGCGTTGGAATACACGGAGCTTAAAACCTCGGCACCCACCGGCGCGGGGTGTCAAGCTCACGGGCTTGCGCAGCGTCTAAGGCCCCGGTCTCCACCATCATCTTGAGATGGCGCTCGACGGTATCGACGGCGTTGAGCGCGACGGTATAGCGATAGCGGCCCAGGTCGTCCTTGGCCTCGCAGCCGCGGATGCCCGAAATATAGTGATCCCGCAGCAAGGCGAAGGATTCAGCCAAAAGCGGATGGCCGGTCAACTCCTTGGCGCGCGCGGCGCGTTCGATATCGGCGGCGCTCATCGCACCACCTGCATAGCTTGAGGCGTGCGTGGCGGCAGGATCGGCGGCGGGGCTTGCGGCGTCCAATCGCCCGGGTCGCGGAAAAACATCTGCGGGTTGGCGATACCTGCGGCCTCCGCGGCCTTATGCAGTGCGGTGACGTACTGTTTTAACCCCACCACGGGGTTGTTCAGCCCCAAGGTGCGCATGATCTCTTTCTGCTCCTGCAACACCATGTTGAGGAACGCCATGTCGCGTTCGCGCGCGCCGGTGCCCAGCCCGGTGTTCACCACCACGTCCATGTCTGAAAACGCCGCCCACGCGCGCGGGTCGATGCTCTGGGCGCGGCCGTCAAGCATGATGACGCGGGCCGCATCCTGGCAGCGGATGAGAATGTTGAGAATGCCGCGAAACAGCTTGCGCATGCCGCCCTGCGCCCACAATCGCGCGATCATCTCAACCTTTCCTAACGAAGCAGCGTAGGCCAGTTGAGCGGCGGTGGCGCTTTGGTTGGCCAGCGCACCTGGCTCCAGCCCCGCGCCCTGTTTCGATACGCCGGTGCGGGCCTCGGCGGCGGCGTCGAAATACTGCAATGCGCTCAATGCCGCTTCGGCGGTGAAGGGCACTGAAATCTCGCGGATGGCGTTGGGCCCTTTGACCAAAATCGGCGCGCCGGGTGCCATGTTCATAAGTTGGTCGGGTTTGACGATCAGGTCGGCCACCACCTCGCGCTGCGGCGTGTTGGAGAGATACAAGTTATCGAGCATCTGGCGCACCAGCACCGTGTTGACCTTCTGGAGTTCGGCCAGATCATCCGCGGGGCAACGGCCCCAGAACAGATGCGGCAGAGGGTTGGGGCAGAAATCGGCGAACACGACCTGATAGTCATAAGGCTCGATGGTCAAGACGCGCACCTTGCCTTCGCCCCCGGCGGCGAGGAAGAACCAGTCGCGCACTCCCTCGCCATCGTAGTCACACCGCACGATGCCCTCATGGACAGCGATTTGGCGCATCATCGGGTCGGCGCTGCGATGCGGGCTCGACGCAAACCACCGCTCTCCGTCGGCACCACGCGCCAACCGCGGCTCGGAGGATGCGGGCAGATCCTCGATCACCGAAGCCGGATGACCGGCCGCGATCAGTTCTCCCGCCGCGCGCGTGGTGCGGTGAGAGACGAACGTGGCGTCCTCCAGACTGCGGGCGTCGCGGTTGATGACGAACTCCTCGGGCGGCACGTTCTCAATGCGCACCTTCGATGTGTCGATGCTGCGCTTGATCGTCACGTCATGGGTCGCCGACGCCGCATGCACGGTATGCGCACTGACTTCGTCGCCGCGCGCCTCAGCGGTCTGCACCACCAGAGCGAATTCCTCCGCCGATAAGCCTGTGAATACATCCTCGCGCGATGTATGACCGGCTTGCCACCAGGCTTTCAGTACGCCCACCTTCTGCACCAAGGCGTCGAAGGCCCATTGATAAAGGATGATCTCGCCGCGATTGTCCTTACGGAACACCACATCGTTCACATAACGCGTGACCAGCTTGGCGACGGCCTCGTCCTCCGGGCCGGTGGGCTCGTACTCCGCGATGACCTTGCCGGCGGTGAACACACGCAGCAGGCTCGGCAGCATCATGTTGATGTAGGTGGCGACGGTGCGGTCGGTGACGCGCGAGCGGCCCTTGGCGGCCGGCACGTCGTCCATGAGGCCGCGGTAGTAGTCGTAATTGCGCTCCCGCTGGGTCGCCACCTGATCGGACGTGTGGATGTAAGCCAGCGCATCCTCGATTTCTTGGGTGAGCAGGCGTTCCAGCTGTAGCGTGGTCATGGCGTTCGGCGCGCGCGCGGGCTCATCGCCCCGCGCCGCGGGTGCGGCGTGGTTCATGGAGTGCTCCTGAGGTTGTTGAGTTAAAGAATAGGCGGCCGAGGTATCGCTACTTGAACCATCGGCTCTGAGGGTATTTGGCGGCATAGCGGGCGTCGAGCCCGGCCCAATGGCCCGACGGTGTCAGGATCACGGGCAGCAGCAGGGCGGTCAGCGCGATCAAAGACGCGTCATAATAGCCGCCGATGGCGAACAATATGTTCGTCCCGATCGCAATGGCCGCACCGAACCGCGTGCATAAGCCCAGCAGCAGCGTCGCACCGCTGATGAGCTCCACCGACGTCACGACGTAGGCGACAGGCAAATACAGCGGAATGGCAAAGGTCTGCAGAAAGGCCGCCGCGAAAGACTCCGCCGGCAGTTCGGTCACGCGCTGCTCGAACACGCGTTTCAGGGCATCGGACCACAGCCAGTCGATGCGGAACTTGTTGATGCCGGCGGCGAAGTAAAACAGCCCGTTGAACAGCCGCAGGAAGACCACAAAAGCACGACCGAGATACGCCAGCGGCCGAGCTTTGAACTCGGCCATGCCCCAAATAGACGTCGCCCCCATGCCTCGCTCCTTGCGCCGTATATCGGCGGTCGTGCTAGCATGATGCGGTCGATACGGCGCGCGCGCAACATAAGGGAATCCGGCACATGGCGGACGTGAAGGGCTACATGGTGGTGATCGGCAACGGCGTGGACCCGGCCAAGATGGGTGCCTATGCCCGCGCCGCCGTGCCGCTGCTGCTGAAATACAACGGTGTGCTTTTGTGTACGTCCGAGGAAGGCAAGACCGAAGTGATCGAGGGCGGCCCCTTCCCCGGCTCGCTGCGCGTGTTCGAGTTCCCGACGCTGTCCAAGGCGAAGGAGTTTTATGACTCGGCGGAATACCAGAAGGCGATTCCGCTGCGCGCGGGCAACGGCAAGATCGACGTCATCGTCATCGATGGCTTTACGCCCGACCCGAAGTGGACGAAGCCAATGTAAAGCCGCATCAAGTTTGGCAATTAATTTCTCGTAGCGTACGAAAACTCCGGCTCGATGCGCCGTGCGAGCCTGTCGAATTCCCTCGGCCAGGGGGGCACTGCAACATCAAGTTCACAATAGCGGCGGCCATCGGTTCCTTCCTCGTCTCGGCAAGGTCCGGTGAAGATTTCCCAATTCGTCCAATGACCGTATGAAACAACGACCCAGTTCTCTTCCTGTCGCCTCAAGAAGATACTCAAAGCAACCTCATCATAGCTCTCTTCATCAAAGGCCTTTGCATACATGACTTCGTGAGTACCAATGAGCTCGTTCGGGATCGGCGTGACCGGGGACTCAAATCGCTCCGGTCCGACCTCGCGATAACCGACCAGACGAAATCCGGGACCAAGCCAAAACCCCGGATCACTCCAGAGAATAGCGGAAAGTGGCAGCGCCCAGGGGCGACTCATGAGCGCGTCTAAGTAATCTTGATCGCTCGAAATAACTCCATCCTCAGGATTGATGAAATCAAAAGGCCTATGCCCGACCGCACCACAGGCGACCGGGCTATCGGTAACTTTGCAAGCGAGCCATGACTTGAGAGCACAGATCGGGTTCTGGCCAGCGCTGCGGCATTTCGCTTCAGGATTAATCTCGCCAAAGTACAGAGGTTCGCTCGCTGAAGCGGGTTTAACAGAGCCGATCAACAACACCGCGACGACAAAAACCCATATCAGTTCTGGGCACCTACCAAGTCTTCGGGCCTTGAGTTTTCCATCTCGGGAGAAAGCCTGCGGGGTCGACATGTTTTTTGTTCCAGATCGTCTCAAGATGGACATGACTTAGCATACCATCTTTGTCGATTTCATGGCGATTCTGCGATCGCCCGAGCACCTGTCCTTGGACGACGCCTTCCCCCTCTTTCGGGCCATCGCCATCCACATAGAATAATTTTGTGGTCAGCCCCGCGTAAGGTCCCATTCCCTCAATGACAGCAGAACGATAACTAGCCAGCGCCGGATTCTTACTTATGTCTTCAGCGGTATAGACATTTGATCTACGCAACAGCTTGCCCTCAATTGGCGAAAGTATCGGCTGATTCCTCTCCGCAACTGTGATGTCCACGCCCTTGTGAGTCCGGCCGGGTCTGGCCGCGCCAAACCAGCCATCCCCCGCTGGATCATTTCTTTCCACGCCGCCGCTTGGGTTCAAAATTCGATTTGGACCGTACGCCGAGGCATGACGGCTTGTGACCGGAATTGAATCAACATCAAGCGCACCATACTCGGGTGGAAGCATCGCTGAACGACGCGTTGTTGTGATTGGCACTATCCCCGTCATGTCGAGTTGATCTCTTTGAGCACCACCGAACCAGCCTTTGATTCTGTCAAATAAGCCAAACTCCTCCGCACCTGTCTCCGGATTGACGGAGCCCTGGGCGCCTACGGTGAGATGACGCGGATCGATGCCGCGATTGATGGCCTCCATGGCGATGAGTTCGACGAGTTCCGGCGTCAGCAACTCGCGCGGCACCACCACTTCGCCCGGCGCGACGTGGGCGATTTCGGTGTCGGCGCCTCGGCCTTGCAACGCCAAAAACTTGGCGTTCAGCGCGTTGATCAGCGTCCCATGCTTTGACGGACTGATGAGGCTGATCTCGTATTGCGCATCGCGGATGTGCGCAGACCTCGCCTTCGCCTCTTTCTGATTCAAGGCGTTGCGGATGGCGTTGATGGCCGCGCGGGCGTTTTCGCCGGCCTCGGCGGCGAGGTCCGGATCAACACCGACGGCTTTGGCGGCCATCATCGTCAAACCCTCCTTGAACGTATAGCTGCGACGAACGCTAGGCATGGCTTTGCTCTCCTTGTGTCAGGAACTCCAAAAGCAAAACCCCCGCTCGCGCGGGGGTTTGCGTCTCGATGCGAAGTAAAGTGCGGCTTAGAAGGTGATCGCCGTACGCAGGCCAAACTGGCGCTTGTTCTGGGGCGCGACGATCACGCCTTGGTATTGCGTCAGGAAGTTCAGATCCAGCGGCAGATCGAACTCGGAGAAGCGGGTGCATGCCGCCCAGTTGTCGTCATCCAACAGGTTCTTGACGAAGAACTCCAGCCGTAGGCCCTCTTTCTCCACGCCGGTACGTGCGTTGGCGAGATAGTAGGAATCGCACTGCGCCAAATTATCGACGTCAACGAAGGTTTTGCCGAAGAAGCTGAGGTCGCCGCGCGCGAACCACTCCCAATCGTCGTTCAAATCGACGGTATAGGTCGAGTTGACCGACCACGACCACTTCGGGAAGCGCGCGTGGGCGTTGCCCTTCACGTTGGTGAACCGGGCGTAGGGCTGAATGAAGTTCGCCGTGAAGTTGGTGAACTTGTTGCCGGCGTAACCCAGCGTCCAGCCGGCATCCCAGCCTTCGGCGACGGCGGCGTTGCCTTCCCACTCAAAGCCCCAGATTTTAGAATCACCCGAGACCACGACGTTGGTGGTGCGCAGTAGCGGCGTGCCGTTGGGGTTGGTGGCGGGCAAACCTGGGCCTGATTCGCCCAATGCCGGACGGCAGCCTGCCGAGCCGTTGGCTGATTGCGGATCCCCGCACAAGTATTGAACGCTGACGACGATGCGGCTCTTCTTGTTCACCCACTCGCCGTAGTAACCCGCCAAGTTGAACGACACGCGGTTGTCGAACAACTGCTGCTTCCAGCCCAGTTCATAACTGTCAAGCAACTCCTCGGGCAGGAACGGCACGACACCAGCGGCGTCGAACTGCCGTTTGGCGAAGGTCGAGTTGTCGATGTAGGCCTGGTTGATCTCGCCCGGAATCACGCCCTTGGCGAAGCTGGCGTACAGGTTGGTGTCATCGGAGGGCTTGTACTGCAAGATCACGCGCGGCAGGAAGCTTTTGAACACCGCGGTGGTGCGCACCACTGTGCCGCGGGTGAACTCGTCCTTCTGGTAGCGCCCTTCCAGGTTCAAGCTCAGTTCATCGGTGAAGTCATAAGTCACCGCGCCGTACACCGCCTGGGTCTCGACGTGGTCGGTGCTGGCCAGCGCGTTGTTGAAGATCGTGGTGTTCAGCGCCGGATTGGCGTTGGTGGCGCACGCGCCGAACGGCAGGCCGGGCACGGTGTCGTTGCAGAGGTAGACCGAATCACCGCCGGTACCCGAGGTAATCAGGTCTTGCTCGTAGTAATTGACGCCGCCCAGCCAGCGCAGCTTCTGGTCCTGTGCGGAGGCCACCCGCGCGTCGATGGACATATCCTCGATGTCCTGAGGGTCGCGGGAATAGGCGTTCTCGCGCGGCGTGAAGGTGTAATCGCGCGCCCAGCTGGCTTGCTGGGTGTTGTAACCGCCCGCCGCCGTGGCCGTGATACCGCCCGCGAAGGTGTATTCCATCTGGCCCGAGGCGCGGAACAAGCGGCGCTCTAGGCCGATGCGGTCCAATTCCGGCACGCCCGAAAGCAAGGCCGGATGCGCCTTCTTGATCAGGTTCTTGATCAGGAAGTCCGGGTCGCCAGAGGAAATGAGGGCCTGCGCCGGGCGGATAGTGGTGTTGCTGTCGATGATCTTGGTGCCGCCGAAGACGTTCTTGGCGACGCCCTGCTTGGGAACGATACCACAGATGAAGCGGATCGGGCTGACGGTCTGCCCCGTCTTGGTGGTTACGGTCTTGCCCGAGCAAGTGTCGTTCAAGCGTCCGGCGATGTAGCCGCCCGCCGGCGCACCATCGGAATCACTCGCCCAGAACACCCGCCCGCGCACGTTGAATGCGTCGTTGGGCGTGATGTAAACTGAGCCCTGTAGGCTTTCGGATTTTTCCTCGCCGATCCCGCCGCCGTCCGACGCGGTCCACATGTTGCCTTTGCTGTAGATCCGCCCGCCGAAGCGTACGCCGACCTTATCGGCCACCAGCGGACCGTCGAACGACGCCGACACGGTATATTCGTCGTAGGTCGCCGCCGATGCGTTGAACAGGCCCGAGTACTCCGACGTCGAGGGCGTCTTGGTGATGTAGTTCACCGCGCCGCCGAAGGTGTTGCGGCCGAAGTAGGCCGCCTGCGGGCCCTTCACCACTTCAACGCGCTCGACATCGTCGAAGGGAATGGACTCGGTGTTGCCCAAAACGTAGATGCCGTCGATGAACAGCGTGGCCAACTGGAACGTCGGCGACTGGCTGTTCACATCCATGCCGCGGAAACGGATGGAGGAGTTGACGCGCCCCGGGATGGCCAACCCGAGCGAGTGATACTGCAGGCCCGCCACGTTCTTCGAGAGTTCATGCAGATCCTTGAAGCCCGCCTGCTCCAGCTGCGCGGCCGAGAACGCCGTGATGGCGATGGGAATTTCCTGCAGCGATTCCTCGCGCTTACGCGCCGTGACGACGATTTCCTCGACGGCTAGTTGTTGCGCCGCGGCCGGCAGCGCCACCCCGCACATCAACGCCGCCGCAAAATAACCAAGACGTGAGAAAGTCTGCTGCGCCATGAGTGTCCCCCTGCAAGCACCGCACGTGATCAGCAAAGCCGACCATGAAGGTTTCAGGATAGGCCCGCAGCCTTATTGCCGCAAAGCACCAACAAGGCCGGGTTACAGAAAATCACGTTGAATCATAAAGGTATGTGGCCGAAAGGCTGCAATACACACCTAGAGGTTGCTTTTAGCCAGCGATATAGCATCCCGTGCAATAAATTGCCCCGCCCACATCACTTGTATTGAGCGCACGGCTAAGAATGTGACCACGGCGCGCCGTAGTTCAGATCCTCACACCACCCATTCTGCGGCGTCTTTCAACTCCACGCCCGTCCAGGCCGAAGCGTTGTTGACCATACCTGCGCCCATCGCCGCCGTGCGAAAAGCATCAGCGGCGTGGCTGTTTTCGTCGTGACGCGGCGAGTCGGTATAGATGCCGCGCGCGAGGTCGAAGTCGCGGCGGTAACGGCGCAGCTTTTTCAGGCCCTCGCGGCACGACGCGGCATCGAACCGCGAGACGCGCAGCAACCGCCGCGCCGCGTCGATGCCGTCGGCCAGACTGTGGCGGCCCAGCAAACGCGTCTTGAAGCCGAGCGACTCAAACACCTCGCGCCGCGTTTTCGCGCCCAGGATGCCGGGATCGCGGTGGCCGCCATCATGGGGCCAGACGTGTTCGCCGTAGACCCAGCGCCGTGCGGCAGCCTTGTCCTTCAGCACACGGGCGTAGTGATCGAGCGCGACGCCGGAGTGTTCGTAATAGTCGATCCAGCGCCAACTGGCCGCGCCCTGCCCGCTACCGACCGCCTGGCCGAACCAGATGCACGTGTCGTCGGCGATGCCTAAGTCCCAGAATGTGTGCACCGGCAGTTCCGGATCGGGCGTCAACTCGCCGATGCGTTTATCGCGTTCGGCGGCTTCGAGTTCATCGGCGTAGTAGGCCCCGTCCGGCGGCAGCCGACCGTATTCGGCGGCCAGATACACCGCGATCCAACCGTCGGGTTTCGCCGGCAACTGCCCCGTATAGTAATCAGGCACCAGATTTTTGATGTTCTCGGCCTTGGGGTTGGCGGCCCAGCTTTCGCCCACCTTCATGACACCGCCGGGCTGACGGTAGAACCCCCAACCCTCCGGCCGCTCGACCTCCGCCAGATCGTGCAGCCAGTGGTCCTCCTCGGGCATGTTGGTGTCGGCGATGATGCCGTACCACGACGGGCCGACACCGCCGTTCAAAGGGGGATAACGCCCGACGCGGCCGTCCCCGGCCTCGACGATGGATCGCCTGATTTCGCGAACCTCGTTGAACCAGATGCCGGTGACTTCAAGCGAGAGGAACTTCTTGGCGTCGCTTTCTTGATCCATCGACAGGAACAGCACCTCGGTCTGCACTTTGCTGCCGTCGTCGAGTTGAAAAGCGATGCGGTGCTCGAACGGCGCGGTACCGGAAAAGTCGGCGAAGGCCCTGCCCTTATCCTCGCCGAACCATGCGCGCCAGGTCTTCAGGGTCGTACTCTTCAGTTCCGGGTAGGTGTTGCGCACGATGGCAAAGCGCGTCCGGCGGATATTGTCGGCATTGGGCGCCTGAGCACAGGCGCGGCGCACCAGTTCGATGGCGCAGGCCGTCGACTTGCCGGATCCGAAGGGTCCCAAAATAACGCGCCGGCGCGTCTGGGACTCCAGGAACGCCGACGCGACCCACCCGGGCGCCCAATAGACCGTTTTGCACTCGCGCAAGGGCGTCAGATCGAAGTGCACCTTAACCGTCTTCCGGCTGAGGCTTTGTGTTCACGAGAAAGCTGACCTTGGGGTCGGGCTCGGTCTGCTTGGGCGCGGAGGTGCCGTAGGCATGAGGGGCCAGCCGCGTCATCAGCCACATGCGAACCTCGACGCGAAACTTGGCGCGCGCCAGCGCTTCTTTGTCGTCGGGCTTAATCTCGTCGGCGATCGCGACGATTTCCTGGGCGAATGCGTCGGCCTTTTCCCAGCGCGCACGGGCCTGGTCAGTGCTGTTGGGAAGCATGCCAGCCATAACACTTCGCCAATTCAGGCAACAATCCCGCGCCATGGACGATCACGCGGATCGGCTCCATCGCCTTGTCCCGCACCAAGCCTGCGATACGCTCCATGGTCTCCTCGAAGTCCAGCGCCTGCCGCGCCATATGACTGTTGGTGTAGAACTTTTGTTCGCCGTCCTTGGTGCGCAGGCTCACCCACCCTTCGCAGGCATCGGGCGGCCGGGCCTTGGCATAGGCATGCAACCGCCCACCGTGCATTGAACTGTCCATGCCGAACAGATGAAAGCACCGGAACCCCAACGCATAGCCCACAAAGATGCTGCGCAGGCCCACGGTCGTCGGGCCGGGAACCACCAGCCAATCCTGGCCCGGATAATTCTGACGCAACACATCGAGCGGATAGCCGCGTCCGTCCTCGGCGTCGATGCCCGCATGCCAGACGTGCGGAGCGAAGCCTTTCAGCGACGCGAACACATCGGCGTGGCATTGCGACGCCACCGCGTACAGCACACCACGGCGCGGCTTGGCGATGTAACCAGCGACCCACGGCATGGGGTCCAACAGGCAGGCCGCCCACGGAACGATTCCCTTACCGAGCATAAAGTCGTGGGTCTTATTCACCGCCCAGACGCGGCCGCCTTTTTTCGCCAGCGCGCGGATCGCCTTGATCTGCGCCACGTCGGCGAGACTGGGCCCGCCGCCGCAAATCATCAGGGCACGGCCGTCGCCCGCGCCCATCCACCGGGTGAGGCTGGGCAAACCGCTCTGCTGTGCGGCGTGAACGCGGGCAAGATATTCCGGCAACGCGATTCGGCCCTGAACGTCGCCGAGCCGCGGCGCAAGCGCACCACAGGTCACGTCGGGCGGCGGCACCGTCGGTGACTCCAGGTCGATGACAATATTGGTGTCGGTCATGTTGCCTCGCTGAATGAACAGGGCCGGTGCCCCATGCGGGGGCACACGGCGACACCGGCCCTGACGCCGCCGTCGGCCGTGCGGGAGACTCGCCGCCGGTGGGGTTGAGCCGGCGCACGAACGCACGGCCGCACGCACGCAGCGACATTGCATCGCGGCGCGGGCGGCGAAGTGAAAACGGATGATGATGTGATTGCCTTCGCTGCGGACGCAGTTCGGGCGCGTCAAGTGATGCGCGCTGCATACCGCGAATGCAAGTGGAATATCGCGTGGGCGTGAAAATAATTTCAGTTATACCGCTGTGGAATGAGCAAGCCTGTGATCACGCGTCATTCCCGGCATGGCCGCATCAAAATCCGGCGGCCGCCCAAGACCAACGCGCTTGTCTATGTGCAGCGCGGCGGCAACCAGAGCGCAATCGACGAACACGGCGTCAGTCTGGACGCCTATATCCACGCACTGTTCGGCCTGACGATGCAATTCGACGGATACAAGGTTCTTATGATCGGCTGCGCAGGGGGAACGTTGGCCACCATGCTGCACCGCGCCGGACGTCGTGTAACGGCGGTGGACATCGACCCCAGCGCCTTCCGCATCGCGCGCGCCTACTTCGGGCTGCCGCGCGGCGTGCGTTGCGTCTGCAAGGATGGTCTTGAGTTCCTGCGTACCACCAAGGCGCGGTTCGACGTCGTCATCGTCGACGCATTCATCGGCGAGGCGGTGCCCAAGCCGCTGACCGGTGACGAGTTTTGCTCCGCCGTTCGCCGCGTGCTCAAGCCGCGCGGCGCAGTGCTGTTCAACGTCTGCCTGGATGGATACCACGACCGGGCCGCCGACGACATCGGGTTACGCTTGAAGCGTCATGGTTGGACGGTGCGGCTGCTCGATGAACCCGGCCCGCAGCGCAACGCCATCATCGCGGCGGGGCCCGTCCGCAGGCTGCGCCTTCCGCGCCTCATCCAAAAGCCGGCCCTGCGCGGCGGGCAGATCAAACGCGCGGTGTCGGCCATGCGCTTTCGCCGCCTCAAGTCCTCGGCTAACCTAGCGGTCCGTCATAGGAGCCCCCCGTCATGACGTACTCTCTTTCACGCCGCGCGACAGTTTTCGGATTAGGCACCATTGCGCTTCCCGCCGACGCAAAGTCGATGGATGTGACTGTACCGGCCAACCGCTTGGCCGTTTACGCCCGCGTACGCGGCGGAGCCGCAGGCGCAACCGCGCTATGGGGCGTCGCGGGCATCATCCACGCCAAAATCGAGAATGAGATGGCCACGCCGTTGTTCCGCGTCGTCGGCGCCAGCCTGAATACAATCAGGAAGCGTCCCGACGGCGGGCTGACTCAAACAATGGAGGAGGCCGGTTATTTCGCCGATCTTGCGACGGGCGACATCATGGCCCGTTGGCGCAATCCGCTGACCGGCGTGGACACAACGCCCGAGCCCTACAAGATGAAGTCGATCCAGGGCATTGCGCCGGATGGAACTGTTGAGCGGCCCAACGCGCCCTTCCCCATTACAGTGGCCGGTGGCGTCGGTGCGGTGGAAACAAGCGGTGAAACATTGTGGATCGCCGAGAACTTTTCAGCGCGCGTCGGATTGCTGAGCCCGTCACGCGACGGGCGAGCGCCGGAAATCGTGCCTGGAAAATTCCGCGTCATCTATAGCCTGGCCACCTTTCAGGCACGCATCGACGACATCGCAGATCCTGACGCAACGAGATTCACCCCCGCCACGCTGTCATTCACCGAGACAGACCCATGGTTCGGATGGATGGGCATGGGTCAACGGCCGGGCCTGCAGTTATGGCAACTGCGCGGGCGCAAGCTGCGTGAGGCGGCCGAGTTGCCGCCTGCGCTGCTTGAGCGCCTCAGGGCCGATTACCCGGGGTTTATATAAAAGCCGCTAACTCTTCGGTCCGCGCTTGACGCCGCGTGCCTTGCGGGCGGCGTAACGGGCGTCACGGGCGGCCTTGGCGGCGGCCTCCTCGGCGACCAGCCGGTCGGCTTCCTCACGCGCGGCGATTTCCGCGGCGATTTTCGCCTGCTCTTCGGCGGCCTTGCGCTCTTCCTTCTCGGCGGCGCGCTTGGCGGCGTCCTCGGCCTCCTGTTTCTCCTTGAGGGCTTGGCGCTCGGCCTCGCGGGCCTGGCGTGCCGCGGCGATTTTCATGCGCTCGGCTTGACGGAGGGCGAACTCGGGGTCGTTGGCGCCGAACTTGGCGCGGAACTGCTCCATCTGGGCGCGTTTGGCTTCAGCAGCGGCGGTGAGGCGCTCAGCATGGCCTTGGGGTTTAAAGCTCAATCAGTTTCTCCAGAGAGGTAAATTGTGATCGGTCGCGCGGGTGCAATAACGCCTTACGGCACGGCTGACCAGGGGGGTATGAAATCATATCTTGCGGTCTCGTTTCGAGTGACTACCATACTGTCACGAACTCTGGCAATCTCCCAACCCTAGCGATCACACTGGTTGGTTAAGCTCCCGTGACACAAGCCCCCATCACCCCTAAGGCCAACGCCCCGATGGATGCCCGCGAAGCGCAGGAAACGCTCTCCGCGGGGCTGGCCAAGGCCGTGGTTTACCTGCTCGAGCCCAATCGCGACGTGGCGGTGGGCCTGCGCCTGGCCTTGCGCAACGCCGGCCTGACGTTGGCGCGTTCGTTTTCAATTCCGTCCGAACTGCTGTCGCAGCTGCACCTTAATCCGCCCGATGTGGTGATCCTGTCGGAGAACGACGAGCACAACGTATTTGATCTGGCCAAAAAGCTGCGCCAGGGCGAGATCGGCCGAAACCCGTTCGCCATCCTCTCGCTGTTGATCTCGGAAACCAAGACAGCCTCGCGCGATTCTGCCGTGCGCACCGGAACCGACGCCATCATGATCAAGCCGGTGGTGATCGACAAAATTATGGATCAAATCACGCGGCTGGGGCGCTCGCGCTTGCCGTTCATCGCCACCACGGATTACATCGGCCCCGAACGGCGCACGCAGGGCAGCCGGCCGTCGGTGATTCCGCTGATCAACGTCGTCAATACGCTGCAATACCGTCTTGAGGGCCGCACGATCGCAAGCCACGTCATCGATAACGCCATCTCGAAATGCATGACTCAGGTCTGGCACAGCCAGTTGCACAGCACCGTTCTGAAGTTTCATTACATCAGCAAGACCGCAGCGCAGCATCAGGCCGACGAGGCGATGTTGCCCAAAGCCAAGGACCTGATCGACAGCTTTGCGGCCGGATTGGATTTCGCCGCAGGCATCGGCCGCAAGCTCGGCAAGAACATGCTGAGCGACGTATGTCAGCCGCTGATCGCGCGCATCGCGCCGCTTGCGGCCAACGGCGGGCGGCTCGACGCAGCGGGGCAAAAAGAGATGCAAGACGTGACCGCCGCATTCGCCGCCGCCATCACGGCTTTGATTCCGAAGACTGCATCCGGCGAAGCCAACTGATCTCCACGCGCCGCGAGACAACCCAAAACCGTGCGTTGAACGGCGACGGACCTTTCCATCCTGGACAGCCATATGCCGCGCCCGTAAAGCGAGTGCCGATTGCTGCGCGTGAACATATGTGCGGGTCGCTACGGTCTTTCGTCTTCATGCCGACTGAGATTCAAAAACTATTGCAGGCGCGCGAGAAACATCTCGGGCGGCCCGAGACGTTTGACGAACTGCGGGTCACGTTATTGGCCCAGGCCGAACTGCATCTGCGCGAAGGCCGCCGCCCCGAAGCCGCCGAGGCGCGTGCGGCCTATCGGGCGCTGATGCACGGCACGCCGCTGGATAAGATCGTCTGGAAAGAGTGAGCGGCCGCCCTCGATCAGCTTCGCAGAACGCACAATCGATCAAGCCCGCGGCGCAGCATTCTTAAATGCTGCTCACCGCGCCGCAACTTATCGAAACAGATGAATCCCGTCACATCGTCGGCGAACGGGCCAAGCTCGCGGACGATGCGGTTGTATTTCATCCGCGCACGCGCCGCTTCATCGCTGATTTCGGGCACGCCGCTGTGACCGGCCATGACCGCGCCGGTCTTGCTGCTGGCGTCCATCGCGCGCACGGGGTTGAGGCCGGCGCGCAGGAACAAGCGCCGCAGCCACTGGCCTTGCTCATAACGGCTGCGACCGACGGCGGCACGGTCAGCCTTCGCGCCCTCGCGGCCGTCAAGCAACCCCGTCTCGCGCAGCGCATCGAGGACGCACTCCACACGAGCCGCCGCACCGTGATGAAGAACGATGCCGGCATCCGTTTGGAGGCGGGCCCCGATATGCAAGCCGCCGTTACGATACGCCCGCTCGCGGGGGCCGAGATCAACCAAGTTGGTGCGGGAGCCGGAGCGCAAACCTGAGGTCATGTTGGTCATGAGCTAAACCTGCTGATGCTGAGCGGCTTCGACGACCTCGGCCGCCATGGGAAGGGCGAAGTCAGCCAATCCGACTTCGCCTTTGGTGACGCGTGCGATCTGGATCAGTTGCGGCGATGACGGTACGCGCCCCGCGCAGTAGCGGCTGACCGCGCCTTGAGTAACGCCGATGCGTTTGGCAAACGCGGCTTGGCTCATGCGGTGAGAAATCAGATAGTCGTGTAGTGTCATGGGCGGCTCCTTCCAGGGTGGGCCGCATTAATACCATAATGGTATTAATGTTCAATGCCAATTCGGTATTATTGATTGCGCTCCCCATTCCACAGCGGTATAATGACGGCATGGAGAAAGCGCCGAACCGCATCCGCGAGCTTCGGGAGGCGCTGGGGTGGAGTCAAACTGACTTAGCGCTGAAACTGGTGCCCAAAACCAGCCAGCCCCAGATCGACCGCCTGGAAAAAGCCGACCGCCGCTTGACGGTGGAGTGGATGGATCGCCTTGCCCTGGCGCTCAAGGTCACACCCGGAGAATTATTGTCCCGTCACGCACAGCGCGGCTACTCACACGCAATGGTCGGTGGCGACGCCGCGGCCGGCTCTGTTACTTTAGCGATGGGAGCGCAAGGGGCTTTGTCCGGTCCGAGAGATCTTCCCATACTCGGATATGTCAAAGCAGGCCAAGACGGTTTCTTCATCACCAACGGTGAGGTTGAAGGTTACGCCGTGCGCCCCGATCTTCTCTCAGGCGTCAAGGATGCTTACGCGGTTTACATCCACGATAAGTCGATGTTCCCTGCTTTCGAGCCTGGTCATCTGGCGTGGGTTGATCCGCTGCGACCCGTGAAACCCGGTGACTCGATCGTGATCCAACTCCTCGATGGACAGGCGTTTATCAAACGCCTGAAACGGCGCACCGAGAGGGCGCTGATCTGCGAACAATGGAACCCCTCGGGCGAAGTACGCTACGACGCCGCTGAAATACGTTCAGTTCATCTCGTCGTGGGCAGCATGCGGGTGATCGGCTGAGACGGGACCACGCACCAGACATGCCATTTTGGTATTTATATCTGCGCTGGGTTGGTGTATAGGATGCGCTATCGCGCGGCGGCGATCACATCTGATCGCGGGGGCCCGCGATCTGCGCGCCAACCCTGCCGAGGCCCCCATGACTGCCTGCGTCGATCCGTCGCCGAGCGACGAACCACCCCTCTCCCAACCGACCCTCGCCGAACTGAGCGCGCTTGAACTGCGTTACGACGGCCCAATTCCGCCGCATGCGCTGGCGGATCTGCGCGCCGTCACCCACGCGCAGATTCGTACACTCTCCGCGCTCAATCACGTGATCGACGGAAAAACCCCGAGTCCGGCTAGAAACTCGTCTTCAAACGCAGCGCCCAGCGGCGCGGGTCGTTGAGGAACGAGTAACCGGCGATGGACGAGGTTGAATAAGCCTTGTTCAGGCAATTGTCGCACTCCAGCACCGCACCCCACCGGGCGTCCTCGCTGGTCACGGCGAGGCTGACGTTGAGCAGGAAGACGTTGCCCGACCGCGAACCGGAGATGAACCCGCTGCCGCCCGTGGCGTTCGGCGTCGTCGTGACGGCCGCCGGATTGGTGTTGGGGTCTGCCGAGGCAAAGAAGCTGACGTTCGAGGCGTCGTTCTGCCAGCGGCTTTGGTAGGTGATGTTCATCGCAGGCGTAAAGAGGAAGCCCATGCCCGTGGGCATGTCCAACGACAGGCCCGTGGCGGCGGTGAGCTTCGGCGTGCGCACCGGGTCGGCGATGGCGCCGGTCGTGCTAACCAACCCCGTGCCGCACACCCCGATGGCCGGTTGGCCTGCGGCCAACAACGCGCGGCAGGCCGTGGCCTGGGTGTTGAGCGCGCTGGGAATGTCCTGATAGTCCGCCGTCTGATAGCCGACGTTGGCGTAGGCCATCATGCCCTGGAACGGCATCGCCTGCACTTCGGCCTCGATGCCGCGCACCCGGTAGTTTGAGGGCGTTGCGGTGTTGTACGACGGGATCAGTGCCGCGGACGTCGGGGTGGAGTTCACTTGAACGTCCGTCACATCGCTGTTGAACAGCGCGACATTGGTGCGCAGGGCGTCGTTCAGCCAGCCGATCTTCGCGCCGAGTTCGTAGGTCCAGATTTTTTCATTGTCATAAGTCGTGAAGGTCGACACGTCCGTACCGTGCACATTCCAGCCTCCGGCGCGGAAGCCGCGCGTGGCCGAAGCATAAACATGCGCCTCGGTGCTGAGCGCATAGTCCAGCGCGATACGGGGCGTGAAGATTTTGCTGTCGATGCGATCAGGCAGGCCCGCCGCCAGCAGATTGGCCGTGGTCAGGCGCAGGTCGGGCCGCGCGACGCCGCCGACGACGGGGTCGGCCGTTCGCAAGTCACGCAGATTCAGCCGCTTTGATGCGTTGGTGAACCTGATGCCGAGGGTTCCGGTGAAATTCTGCGTCACATGCAGATCGGTCTGCAGATAGGCCGCATAGGTGCGGTTCTTGTTCTTGATCAATCGGTCGACGTTGACCACGCTCAGCACCACCTCGGCGGCGTCGTTGCGGCTGCGTTCCTGGCTGAAGTACAGCCCGGTCATGTATTCGACCGCGCCATTGAGGATGTCGCCGGTCAGGCGCGCTTCCTGAGAATAGGTCTGCGTCGCAGACTTACCGACCAGCGTGTAATAGCCGTTGGTCGCTCCGGCCTGGATCGGCGTGGCGGGGCTGGGTGTCGCCAGCGTGCGGCCGGGCCGCCCATCCTGCAGGTCGTAATTGTAGGCCTGGGACAAGTCGATATAGCCGGTGATGATATTCAGCCGGTTGGTGGCGTTGATGTCGTAGGCGATGTTCGACGAGATCAGCGTGTTGCGCGTCGGCGCGCCGACCTTGCGCTCCTGCTTCAGGTTGGCCAGCGTCGTAGCGACCGGCCCGCCGCCCGTATTGATCTGCAGGCCCGCCAGAGAGGGAATCGTATTCTTGCGCAGCGACGTGCGCGCGAAGCGCCCGTTGCAATCCGCCGCCGGCGTAGGCGCACCGGGCGAGGCGAAGGGCGTGCCGAACATTTCGCACTGGAATCCCAGCACGTTCAGCTCGTTCGCATAAGTGTGATTCAGGGCGATGTTCCAGGTCCAAGCTTCGCTGGGGCGCAACTCGGTCGCGGCGCGTACGCCGTAGTTGCGCTTGTCGTTCAGCCGTTCAGTGGTCGTGGTGTTGCGCACCACGCCTTTGTCGTCATTATAGTAAACGCCTAGCTGCGTCAGAATGACGTCCGAAACCGGCGCGTTGATCGCCCCGCGCACGATTTTTGTGGAGTAGTTGCCGTAACCGATCTCGAAGTTGCCTGATAGACGGTCCTGCGGCTTCTGAAAGGCGATATGCACCGCTCCGCCACTGTTGTGGTGGGCCGACGCGGTTCCCTGCGGGCCGCGCAGCACCTCAATCCCTTCGAGATCGAAGAAATTGAACTGGCTGAAGTTGGTGCGTCCGACATAAATGTCGTCGACGTACAGTCCCACGGCGGGATCATAGGTCGACAGCGTCTCGGTCGTTCCCATGCCGCGGATGTAGGTGTCGTTGGCGGCGCCAAGGCCCTGGCTGCGGGTGACGACCATGTTCGGAACGGTGGCGGCCACTTCGGCGGTGGTGTCCGCGCCGCGCGCGGCCAAGGCTTTTGACGTGTAAACACTGGCGGCCAGGGGCTGCGCCTGACGGTTCTTTGAACGCGTGACGGCCGGCGGCACGGGCTTGCGCTGCGGCAGCATCGCAGCATTGCGCGGCATCGCGACGGGTTGGGCCATGGGCGCGCGGACGGCGGGCGCGCCGGTGCCTTGCATCTGTTGGATTTGGCGCTGCAACTGCTCCATCTGGCGCTGCATTTGCTGAATCTGCGCCATGGCCTCGGCCTGGGTCATGGGCGCGCCGCCGTAGGCCCCGGCTTGAGATTGCGGCGTCATCGCCTGGCCCCAGGCCAGATCGGGTGCGAGAGACCACATGACCGCCAAGGCGGTGGCCGACAGCAAGCGCGGGCGCGCGGTGGTGCGTTGATGCGAAACAGCGGTCGTGGTCATGGCCAAGGCCCTCATGCAAAGATCGATCATCAAAACGGCGCGCAGACCCGAGCGAAGCGCACGCAGGCCCTCAGGGCCGCGCCGCTGCAACTGTCATGTCCGCGTCGATCCTCGCCTCACCCCTTCGCAGCCCGATTTCATGACCGGGTCTTGTTCGGTGCGGCTCAAGCGCCGAGAGTGGGACACACCTCATGCGCCGACGGCCAGGCGGGTCTGGCCAGCATCCAGCTTGCCCCGGAGGCCTTAATAAAGGGTTGAAAAGGTTAAAAATTGACCGTGAAGGGTCGGCTTTGGCCATCGCCATTTCAGCCGCCATGGGTTAGAAGCGGCCCCGCAACCGACGAGACTGATTCATGACCGACAGCCCCCCCGCCCACCTCAGCATCGACCCCCGCAGCCCGCACTACAACGCCGAGGCGCTGGCCAAGGGCGTCGGCGTGCGCTTTCAAGGCCGCGAGCGGACCGACGTGCTGGAGTATTCCGTCGCCGAGGGCTGGATCAAGGTTGCCGCCGGAACCTCGCGGGACCGCTACGGCAATCCCATGACCGTGAAACTCAAAGGCGCGGTTGAGGTGTATTACGACGACGCCCAACCTGCCAAAATTGGCTGATACAGCCGCGGCCGGAGATGTTGGCCGTTAGTCGATGATCGCCCAGCTGCCATCGGGTTGCTGACAGGCGCGGCCACGCGCTTCCTCGCGCCGACCATCGATATAGATCGTGTGGCTATAAACCGAACAACGGAAATCGTCCTCGTCTTCGTAGTAGTCGAGAACGTTCAGTTCGCCATAGTGGTTGTTGCGCGGGTTACGCCACTTGTAAACGGCGTTGCGCCGCCCGGAGTCGAAGCCGGAGGCGTAGGTTTTATACATATAACTGCGGTCCTCGCACGCCGCTTTGTTCGTCAGCGCCGCACCGATGGCCCCGCCGGCAATGACGCCCACGACGGCCCCCTCGGTACGGTCGCCACGCCCGGCCACCGTGCGCCCCAATAACCCGCCGATGACGGCGCCGGCCAAGACGCCTGTCGGATCTGGACCGTTGCGGCAATCACGGTAAGCGACATCATCATCGAGCACATACGCGCGAGAGTAACGCCGACGCCACAGTTCTTCGCGGCTGGGTGCATCATTATAGGCCACGACAATATCGGCGATCCGCCAGCCATTGATCGCCGTCAGAATGTAGCGATTCTCCACACGGACCCAGCGATGGCCGCGCGGCGGTTTGCGCAGATTCACTTTGCGGTAGTCGTACACAATGTAAGTGTTATCACGGTAGCGCGTGGGTAAGCGCTCACCGCGCGACCAACGCATATCGCGACCGTCGTCGTCGAAATTACGGCCGCGGCCACGGTTCCGATCTCGATCCCGACCATTGTCGTCGAAGGCCGCCAAGTGCACGGCATCCTGGAACTGTCCGGCGCCGTCAAGGCCGCCATGGCTTGCAACAGGTAAATGCGCGGCGACGGACGATAAGGCGGTTCCTGAAAGGAAGATCAGGGCTGCCGAGGTGGCGATGGCGTATTTTTTCATCGTTCAACACTCCTTGTCCGAAAACGGCTTTGCCATGATGGATTGCCGCTGGATAAAATTGATGTCCTGATTTTGGACAAATCATGGCAAGCCCGTCTGTGCTAAAACGCACAACAAGCCCATTCAGTTGCTCTCATCAGAAAAACTTGAGCAGCATCCGGGCCTGATCACTCTTGGGAGTGGTGGCCATAAAAGCCCCGCGGCACAGGTGATTTCCACGCCGATCGACATTGAAAGTAGCGCCCGGCGCGGCGCGGTACGAAGGCTGAAATGCTGGCAGCCTCCTGCTCCACGCTCAACGCCGGGCATCAGCCGAAGCGCATGGCCGACAAGCGTGATGTCACCATCACGCCGCGGCAGCGGCTTCGGCCAAATTGGTGTTTGGAGAGCGTCGCGCCGCGTTCAACGGGCGCTACGGTCATATCTCTTATATGGATATCGTGATGCGGCAGCGCAAGACGTATGCGCAAGAAAAACGTATTAAGACCCTAGACCCTGCTGCCCGACCCCGTCGGCGGTTTGTCGGCATCGGATTTACGTTTCTGCATCCAGTCATACCCGGGCACTTCGGGCGGAATGTCCTGCACATAGGCCTTTTGCACGTCGATGCGGTCGTTGCGCGTGGTGAAATCCTTGGGCGGCTCCAGGTAATGGGGCGCATGCTTCTCGATATACTTCAGGATTTTCGGATGCACGTCCGCCGTGCCCTTCAGCCCTTTGTGGCTGAACATGCGGCTGATCATCACCCCGTCCTGATATTTGCTGCCGCCCATCTTCATCCAGGGCCACCAGTTCGATTGCCGCGAGAAGCCCGCCCGCGCGCGCACCGTCGGCCGGTTGCGGTCTTCCAGTTCCTTCTTTGAGACGTAGTACGTGAAATGCTCCGACGGCGAGACCCGCGCGCCGACCGAGGCTTTGGGCCAGCCCTTCGGGTCGACCGGGTTGGTGTAGTCGTGGGTGTAGTCCCACGACATCAGGATGTCGTCGTCGCCGAACTGCATGAACGGCATCTGGAACGGCACCTTGCCGTCCGGGCCCGGAAATACGCTGCCCTGGTTGAACAGCGTCGGCGCATCGGACGCGCTGCCCAGCACGATGGGTGCCATTTCCGTTCCAACTGTGCTGGCCAGCGACGGATTGTAGAAGTGATAAACCTCGACCGTCTCCTCGGTGAACGGATTGGTCCAGGTTTCCAGCGGTTCGCCGGTGCGCAGATCGGTGAAAAATGCCGTTTCGCGGCTCTTGCGTTTCAGTGTCCCCGCCACGGGGTCGAACGCGGCCATGGCAGCACCCGTACCGGCATAGCCGAACAGCGGGATCAGGCGCTGGTTGCCGATGCGCGCATACTGAATGCCGTGATAGGCCCCGATTACCGGCTCATCGTAGCCCGAGACGATTTTTCCGAAGGCGTAGAGATTGTCGCGTGGGTCGGAGTAATCCAAGCCGCGCTTCGACTTGGCCGGGGCTGTGTCTTCGGCTTGGGCCGCCGATAGCCCCGCCATCATCACCGCGGCGATGCCGCCCATCGCCTCGCGGCGGTTGCTCATCAAATCATTCACGAACAGCGACGACATGGCCCGCCCCTCTCCTTTTGAAGCCGTAATGATGAGCCTGCCAGGCCGCAGCGCGCAATACGCCCGCGCCGGATCACCGGCGTGCGGGCATGAAAAAGGCCCGGATCGCTCCGGGCCTTGTTCTTGTTTGGTTTAGCCGCGCCCTTAGAACAGACGCAGGACCGACTGCTCGGACTGTTGCGCGATCGACAACGAAATCGTACCGAGCTGCTGACGGGTCTGCAGCGAGAGCAGGTTGGCGGACTCTTCGTTGAGGTCGGCGTTGACCAGTTCCGACGCGCCGCCCTTGAGGGTATTGATCAGGTTCTCGGTGAATTGGCGGCGGATTTCCAACATCGAGGAGTTGGTGCCCAGCGTTTGGGCGCTCTGACGCACGGTGACCAGCGCGGAATCGATGGCGCGAACCGACGCATTGATGGCGGTGATCGCCGCGGTGCCGGTCTGGCCCCATACGGTGGTATCGCCCGCGGTGCCGGTGGCGACGGCGGAGCGCGCCAGGATGGTCTGGAAATCGCTGGTGGACAGGCCGCTGACGACCAATTGGTTGACGGCTTTGGCCTCGGTACGCTCGTTGAACTTCACCGTCAGCTGGTCTGCGCCGGAAGCGAACGCAGCCGTCGTGTTTTTCAGCAGATTGACGCCGTTGAATTGCGCGTCTTCGGTGATGTTGTCGACCTGGCTGCGCAGTTCGTTGAACTGGCTGGCCAGCTTCGCGCGGGTCGAGCTTTCCGGCGAGGACACGGCCGATTGCGCCAGCGCCTTCATCTGCTTCAGCGTGGCTTCGATGGTTTCAAGACCCTGAATGGCGGCCCTGATGGTGCTGATGCCGTTGGCGATCTGGTCTTTGATCGTGGACAGGTCGCCGGCGCGGGCATTCAGGTTGCGCGCTTTGAAGAACGCGAGCGCGTCGTCGATGGCGCTGTTGACCTTGAGGCCCGAGGCCAAGCGTTCCTGAGTGCGGCCGATCAGACCGGAGGTGCGCTGCAATGAGAGCAGGTTTGTGCGTGTCGAAGTCGAAAGAGTTACGTCGCCCATGGCGGTTTCCTACCTAGAGTTGGGTTTCGGGACGCAATGCGGGTGCAAACATTTGGTATGGTCTATGAACTAAATTGCTTAACGGAAGGTTACAGAACCTCAGATCGGGGGCAGCCGGCGTGACTCGCCCGGACGGGGCACACTGGAGCGGGCTTTCAGAAGATTGATCAGGGTGATCGCTTGGATCAAAACGAGGTGCCTATATATATGTGCGGATCTGGTCGGCCGAGACCAAGAAGGGGATGGTCGGCAACACCACGACAATCCTATGACACTCGCATGGCGTGAACGCTCTTCATCACTTGACCTGCATTCGGGTGAGGCCAAAATGAAATATAAAATCATAGGCATAACAGCCTGCTTGGTGCTCTGGGGTGTCGCCGGAACCCGGGCCGAGACCGCCGTCACCAACGCGTGGGTCCGCGCGAGCCTGGGCAGCGGCGCGGTCACGGCCGGTTATGCGGTCATAACGAACTCCGGCCCCCTGCCCGACAGGCTGCTTGCAGTCAGTTCTCCCGATGCCGCCCGCGTCGAACTGCACCAGTCAAGCTCGCGGGGCGGCGTGATGACCATGTCTCCGGTTGAGAACCTCGTAATTCCGGCGGCGGGCCGCATCGAGCTGAAACCGGGTGACTATCACCTGATGATACTTCAACTGCGCAGACCCATTAAAGCCGGTGAAACACTGCCGTTGCGATTTCAATTTGAACGCGTCGACATCGATGTCGTGGCGAAAGTCGCGCCGCTGGCCGCCACCTCGGCACCTGCGCCATAACCAGGATCCCCCCACACCTTCTAGTATGACATAGGCCGAAACAATCTCGTTTTAATTGCATCGATATACTCTTCGTGCTCTCTTCGGCGATCGCTGGAAGTCGAAACAGTCGTAAGCGACGATGAGTGCACTTGAGCGGAGTCCATTTTTCAGGCGTTCGGCGCGCGCGATTGCAGCAGCAGTCAGCGTGCTACTGGTGGCGTCCTGGTTATTGGAAAGCATCGACGTCTTTCAGGAGCGGCGAGAGCGCATTCAGGACGGGCTGAATGACGTCACCAACCTCACCAACGTCCTGCGCGAGCACACCCGCATCAATCTGCGTGTCATCGCTCAGGGTCTGGACGGCCTGGCCACGACGATCACGCCCGCGCGCATCAACGATCCGGCCGCGGCGGCCGAAATCCACACCGTACTTCAGCGCCGGCGCGTGGCCACACCCGGCATCGTTCAATTCACAATCTCCAACGCCGACGGCCTGCTGGTGCACACCTCGGAGATGGCCGACCCACCGCGCCTGGACGTCAACGCACAGCCTGAATTCGCCCGCATCAAGCAGGGCCGCCCTTCGGAAATTTTCATCACGCCGACCATCCGCGGCGAATTCGGCGCTGCGGTGGGCAAATTCATCTTCGTCGTGTCGCGCCGGATTGAAAGCCTCGACGGCGATTTCGCAGGCGCACTGCATGCGGCCGTGTCGCTCGATGAGTTCAGCGCCATCGCAAAGTCATTGACGCTTGGCCCGAACTCGGCGGTGGGCATGTTCCACCTCGACGGGACGTTGATGATGCGCGAGCCGCAGCAGGACGACATGATCGGCAGGAACTTCGCGTCTTCGCCGTTCATGAAGGCCGTCTTGGCGAACCCCGCCCAGGGCATGGTGGAAAACCTCACCCGTCCGGACAACGCCTTCGGCGTGGCGAGCGGGATGCGCTATCAGGCCTATGCCCGCATCGCCGAAACCCCGTTGATCGTCTATGTCGCCGCGGCGGAAAACGACATTCTCGCGCCGTGGCGGCTCAGCGTCGTCAATACCATCATCGAGCAGTCCTTGCTCACCCTTTTGGTCGGGTTTCTGACGCTGTATGCCTTCAACGCCCTGAGCCGTCGGACCGTCGCCGAGGCGGACGCCGAAAAGGCGCGCGCGGACGTGGCACAAGTGTTCACCGCGACGTCCGACGGCATCGTCATCTTCGACCCCGACTTGCGCTACAGCTACGTCAACGATTCCTTTTGCCGGATCGCGGCCATCAGCCGTGAATCCGTGATCGGGAAGACGATCACGGATCGGCTGCCCGACGAGGCGCGTGTGCGCAACCTGCTGGAAAAGTGCCGCAGTTCCGGCCAAGCCGTGACCTTTCAGGATTCCTTCAAAGCCGCCGACGGCGTCGAAAAGTTGATCGAGGTGCGCGCGTTTCCGGTGGACGACAACATCGCCTGCGTCGTGCGCGACATGTCCGATGCGCGCGCGGCCGAGCGGCTTCGCGCCGATCTGCAGCAGGCCTTCGCCAACACCTCAGACGGCATCATCGTGCTGGATGAAGATTGGCGGCCCAGCTACGTCAACGACGCCTACGAGCAGATCTTCAGCATCAAACGCGCCGACGTCTTGGGCCGGTCGCTCTGGGACATCATCACTGGCGAAAACCTCAAGATCGCCAAGGCAAGTTTCGAGCGCTGCCGGGCCGAGAATCGCATGGTCGCACACGAGGAAAACTTCATGTCGCCGCAGGGCCGGCGCTGGATCGAGGTCCGCGCCTACCCGCTGGAGCGCGGCATCGTGTCCTACATCCGCGACGTTTCGGACCGGCGCGAGGCCGAACGCAAGCTGATGGAGGCCCAGCGCATGGACGCTGTCGGCCGGCTGACCGGCGGACTGGCGCACGACTTCAACAACATGCTGGCCGTGGTGCTGGGCAACATCGAGATGCTGTTGGCCCGGCTGACCGAGCACAGCCAGGTGCGGTCGGCCGAGTTGATCCGTTCCGCGGCCTTGCGGGGCGCGGACATGGTCAGCCGACTGCTGTCGTTCGCACGCCGCCAACCGCTTGACCCCAAGCCCGTCGACATCGCCGCCGCGGTACGCGACGTCCAAAGCCTGCTGCGGCGTACCCTGCCCGAGAACATCGCCTTTGAGTTCGTCGCCGGCGCGGGGCTTTGGCTGGCCAACGCCGACATCGCGCAGCTCGAGAACGTGATGGTCAATCTGGTGATCAACGCCCGCGACGCCCTGCCCGAGGGCGGCAAAGTCACCATCGAGGCGAGCAACGCCCATCTCGACCACAGCTACGCCGCCGACGCCGAGGTGCCGCCGGGCCAATATGTTTTGCTCGCCGTCAGCGACACCGGCACCGGAATGACGGCCGACGTCGCAGCCAAGGCATTCGAGCCGTTCTTCACCACCAAGCCCGTCGGCAAGGGCACCGGTCTGGGCCTGAGCATGGTGTACGGCTTTGCGCGCCAATCGGGCGGTCATGTGCGCCTGTACAGCGAACCCGGGCAAGGCACGACGGTGAAGCTGTACCTGCCCCGGGCGCAAGGCGTCAGTTCGCTGACGACGTCGAACGTGCAAGTTCCACAGGCCCCCGGGGGCAACGAGACCATCCTGCTCGTCGAGGACGAGGATATGGTGCGGGAGTTCGTGCAAACCCTACTGATCGACCTGGGATACCGCGTCGTGGCGCATAGCGGCGCGGACGGCGCGCTGGCCGAGATCAATGCGGGCCTGACGCCAGACTTGCTGCTGACCGACTTGATGCTGACCGGGCTGATCAACGGGCGACGTCTGGCCGAAACCATCGTGCAGCTGCGGCCGGGCCTGAAGGTTCTCTACATGTCGGGGTACACCGAAAACGCCATCGTCCATCATGGGCGGCTTGACCCCGGCGTCCACCTCATCTCCAAGCCGTTCCGGCGGCATGATCTGGCGATCAAAATCCGCCGTATCCTGTCAGAGATGCCGCGCGACGGCATGGCACGGGGCTGACCGGAATGGTGCGCGTTCTGATCATCGATGACGACCCCCTGGTCGGTGCTACGCTGGAAGCGGGGCTGGAAAACCTGGGCCACGGCGTCAAAATCGCCAGCCACGGTGCCGAGGCCCTGTCGATGATGGCGCTAGACCTGCCCGACATCGTGGTCACGGATATCCTGATGCCGGTGATGGACGGCATCGAGGTCTTGCGTGAGGTGCGCAAACGCTGGCCCGCCCTGCCCGTCATCGTGATCTCCGGCGGAGGACGGATTCCGGGGGTCGACCTGCTCGTTGCCGCGACGCAACTCGGCGCGACGGAGACCTTCTCGAAACCACTGAGCATTGAGCGGCTGTCACGCGAGATCATGCGCATCTGCGCATATGGTCCGCCCGAGCCGAAGCCGCCGCCATAAGAACGCTTGAAGATCTGGGCGTGACGAAAGCGGAGAAAAATCTAGTAGATCATTTCGCCTTCGTCGTCGCCTTCGGCCAGCGTGATCTGGCCCGAGTTCGCAAGTTCCTTGGTCATAGTCACCAGTGCGGACTGCGCCTCTTCCACATCCTTCAGGCGCACGGGGCCTAAGGATTCCATATCTTCCTTCAGCATCTTGGCCGCACGGCCCGACATGTTCTGGAAGAACAGTTCCTTGATCGGATCGGTGGCGGCCTTCAGGGCCATGGCCAGCTTGGTCTTGTCGGCGGTGCGCAACAGCACCTGCACGCCGGCGGCGTCGAGCTTGACCAGGTCTTCGAAGGTGAACATCAGGCTGCGTATCTTTTCGGCGGAATCGCGGTTGCGCTCTTCGAGGGCCTGCATGAAGCGCGCTTCGGTCTCGCGGTTCAGGTTGTTGAAGATTTCCGCCATCATCTCGTGGCTGTCCACGCGCGCGGTCTTGGCTAGGTTCGACATGAACTCGGTGCGCAGCGTTTTTTCCAGGCTTTCCACCACGTCCTTCTGCACGGCTTCCATGTGGAGCATGCGCATGATGACTTCCATGGCGAAGCCTTCGGGGAACAGCGTCAACACGCGGCTGGAGTGGTCGGACTTGATCTTCGACAGCACGACGGCGACGGTCTGCGGGTACTCGTTCTTCAGATAGTTGGCCAGCACCGCTTCATGCACGTTGCTGAGTTTGTCCCACATCGTGCGGCCGGCGGGACCCCGGATTTCGGCCATGATCAGCGCGGCGCGGTCCTTGTCCATGCCCTTCAACAGCAGCCGTTCGGTGGTTTCAAACGAGCCGACCAGCGAACCGGTGTTGGACAACGCGTCGGCGAAATCCACGAACAGGCGTTCGACGATGTTCGAGCCGATCGTGCCCAGGCCCGACATGATCTGGGAGACTTCCTTGATCTCGTCGTCCTCCATCATGCTGAGCAGCTTGGCCGTCTGGTCTTGGCCCAACGACAACAGCAGGATCGAGGCCTTCTGCGGGCCGGTGAGGCTGCGGTAGTCTTCTTTCACGCGGGCCATGCGGGCGCTCTCTCAACAAGGTCGGGCGGGCCACGGCAGCGCAATTACGGCCACGGACGCACACCCAGGACTAGGCAATTTTTGCCATGCTCTGGTGAATAACAGATTAAGACCTGTTAATTTCCTGAAAATCGTTTAAAAACAGATAGTTAGAATTTTTTTGGGTTTGCCGCGAAGTCTGGAGTTGTATTTCGGGCTGAAAAGCATAGAACCGCACCGTCGAGTTCTATGCTGCCTTGGTACACTGCCCTTTACGTTCGGCATCCCATGACATCGTTGGTTCTGACAACGGCTGCGCGATGGTCGTGCATGCCGCTTACTTCATATCTCGCATCTTGAGGAGGCCGACACATGGCCAGCGGAACGGTAAAGTGGTTCAACACCCAAAAAGGCTTCGGCTTCATTCAGCCCAGCGACGGCGGCAAGGATGTGTTCGTGCACATCAGCGCGGTTGAGCGCGCAGGCCTGAGCGGTCTGAACGAAGGCCAAAAGGTCGAGTACGACGTGGTCACCGAGCGCGGCAAGACCGCCGCCGGAAACCTGAAAGTCTGATACGACCCGATACTGACCCAAAAAGCCCGGCGCAAAAACGCCGGGCTTTTTTCATGACGAGGCGTAAATGGCGCAACGATTCAAGCCCGGCGACACGGCCATCGCCAAGGACGGAAAGACCTACGTCGTCGAAGCGGTGGACGGCGATCTGGTCTACTGCGCGGCACCGGGCGGCGCGGAGATGGAGTTTCCGCAAAGCAGCCTGTTCAACGCCGTCGAGTGGGCCGCGCGCGCCGACGGACGGCGCGACGCGGTATACGTCAAGCTTCGCCAGTCGCGCGCCTACGCCGCGACGGCCCATAAATTGGATGCCGCCGCGGCGGCTCAGCTGCTGACCAAGGCCGACCGTTTGACGGCGGGATTGCTCGATTATGTCGCCTACAGCACCGCGGTGCGGGTGCTGACCGAGAACAAGGACGCCGACCTGGCGACCGGACTGTCGATCAGGAAGGCCCGGGACATTTTCGACGCGGCAAAACCCGACGTGCGCGCCGGGTTGCTGGCGGGGGTGCTGTTCGCCGACCCGGCGATGCTGATCAACGCCGTCGGGCTGGGCGACAACGTGCTGCGCGCGTTGATTGACAAGGGCCTCGCCGCACACGGCGAGGCGTTCGAGGAATTCTGCGACCGCCCGCGGAAGTAGAGCATTTCCCCGAGAAGTGGTCTTCCACTTGGCGTGGGAAATGCGACCAATAAAAAAGCCATCGAGCCCGCCTGACCTAGGGGGCTCTGTATGCCTCAGGCCCGTATCAATTCTCGACGGAGTTGATTTCGCTTTCGTGGACCGCACGCTCCTGGCCGGTCAGCGCATTCTTGATGCGGTACTGCACGCCCTTGCCTTCCAGGGGCATCTGGCGCGTGATGCGAAAGGGGCTGTCGTGGCGCGCGTCCTTGGCCGACGAACGAATGATCGCAGGCGCCACCTGACGCGACAGCAGATTGACCATTTGTCCGATCTGAAACTTGTACGGGCTTGCGACGGTCATGATCAGCGCCTTTTGTTGAAATGACGCTGCGGCGTCGAACGACGCCCAGGGCCGCCGGTTTCCGCGCCGTCCTTGTGACGGAACACCATGCGGCCTTTGTTCAGGTCGTACGGCGAGACCTCGACCGTAACCCGGTCGCCGACCATCGTACGAATGCGGTTCTTCTTCATGCGCCCGGCGGTATAGACGATGATTTCATGTTCGTTGGTCAGCTTCACGCGGTAGCGCGCTTCGGGCAGCACCTCGGTGATGGTGCCTTCAAACTCCAATAATTCTTCTTTGGCCATGGGCGGTCCGGACAATGAGGCACGCCGACCGAAATCGGCCGGCGTGTCGAGTAAGCGGGACGAAAAGCGAAACGGTGCAAGACGTCGTCAATCTTTGTGACGGAACACCAAGCGGCCCTTGTTGAGGTCGTAGGGCGAGACTTCCACCTGAACCTTATCCCCCGTCATGGTGCGGATGCGGTTCTTTTTCATGCGGCCGGAGGTGTAGGCGATCACTTCGTGACCGTTGCTGAGTTTTACCCGGAAGCGCGCATCGGGAAGGACTTCGGTAACGAGGCCCTCAAACTGCAGCAACTCCTCCTTCGGCATATGGACGTCCTTTGATTCCTGACAAAAAGAAGCGCCCGGTTATAGCCATGACCGGGCGTTCTTGCACGTGTTTTTCAGGGGACTTGTGCCCTGAAACCGGCCATTTAGGCCGGTTTCAGGGCCGTTCAGGCCGTTAAAACTTGTACTTCGCCTCTACGCCCCACTGACGGCCCGGCGCCGGATAGCCCAGCGCATTGCCGACCGAGAACGGGTCGGTGACGGGAACGCCGGGGTTGGCCGGGGTCAGCGATGTAGAGGTGAACGTTACGATGTTGTGGACGTACTTCTTGTTCCACAGGTTCTTGCCCCACAGCGCGATCTCGAAATCTTCGGTTTCAGGCGTCCAGGTCAGGCGGCCGTCGATCAGCGTATAGCTCTTCTGGCTAACTGTCGGCACGTTGGCGGCGTTGAAGAAGATCTTATCGGTGTAGCTCGCCTGGCCGAACATGGTCAGCGTGCCCATGTTGCCCATGTCATGGGCGTACTCGACGAAGGCGTTGCCCTTGATTTCAGGCGCGTTGTTCAAACGATTGCCGTCGGCGTTGACGAGACGAGGCTGGCCGGTGCGGCCGGCGCAGGCCGGGTCAGCCAGCGCCTGCGGCGACAGCGCCGAACACACGCCATAAGGCACGTTGAAGCGGTCATACTCGGCGTCGAGCAAGCTCACCGAGACGCCCAGGGTCACGGGTTCCTTCGGCTGCGCGACCATCTCAAGGTCGATGCCCTTCACCTTGGCCTGGGCGGCGTTGGCCACCAAGGTCAGGCTGTTGAGGAACGTCGTCACCTGAAGGTCCGAGTAGTCGTAGTAGAAAGCCGCAGCGTTCAGGCGCAGCTTGCCGTCGGCGAGGTCGGACTTCACGCCGCCCTCGTAGCTCCAGATGTACTCTGGGTTAAACACCGGATTAGAGGGCTGATAGTCGTTGTAGCCGCCCGACTTGAAGCCACGTGTGACCGAGGCATACACCAACACGTTCTCGGCGGCCTGCCAGTCGATGCCGAACTTCGGCGTCACCGCGTCCCAGCTTTTGCTGTCGGTGCGCCGCAAAGCGGGCGTGAAGTTCGCGAGGTTCAGTCCGCCGAAAAGGCCGTTCTGCACCTGCGCCGTGGTAGCCGTTGCGCCGACGAAGATGTTGTACTGGGCGTTGAAGTCGTTTTTCTTCTCATCGGAATAACGGATGCCCGCCGTCAGCTTCACGTCCTCGGTGATGTTGTACGAGGCCTGCGCAAACGCCGCATAAGCCTTGGTGTCGCTTTCCGCCGGGATGATGAACACACCCAAGGGCAGCGGCGTTCCGGCGGCCGTGCGCAGATTCTCGCGCACCAAACCCAACGCGCCTTCTTTGTCCTCTTTCAGATAGTACGCGCCCACGATCCATTGCAGCGGGGCGTCGCCTTGCGAGGCCAGGCGCAATTCCTGGCTGTATTGCTCGGTGTCGAAGGTTTCGGTGGTGCGGGTGACGGGAATCTCGGTGCCGTCGGTGTTGAAGTAGAAGTCCATATCGAAGGTCTTGTAGGACGTAATCGACTTCAGCACGACGCTGTCGGACAGTTCCACATCGATGTCGAGCGTCGGGCCGCCGGTCTTCCAGCGCATAAAGGTCGGCAGATTGTTGTACTGCTCAAGCAGCGACGATGTCGGTCTGGCGCCGGCCAAGCCCGCAGCCCCAAGATTGTCGAGCGGGCGAATGGCGGTATTGCCGTTTTCGAAATCGCTCCAGTCCATGATCGCCGTGGCGGTGACCGCATCGGTCGGCTTGAAGCTCAGCGCGCCGCGGCCCGCCCACAGGTCGATGTCGTCGAGCTTGTTGGTGCCGGCCGGGTCAAGATCCTTCACGTAGCCGTCGTCCTTGTGGTGGCGCGCGGCGACGCGGTAGCTGAACTTGTCGTTGATCGGCCCGCCGACCGCGCCCTTCAGGTCGATGGCGTCATGATTGCCGTAGCTGGCCGAGGCATAACCTTCCAACGTGTCGGTGGGCATTTTCGAGATGATGTTGATCGAACCGCCGGTTGCATTGCGGCCGTAGAGCGTGCCCTGCGGCCCGCGCAGCACTTCCACGCGCTCGACGGCGAGGAACTGGTTGAGGCCCATGTTGGGGCGTCCCAGGTACACGCCGTCCAAGTGGATGGCGACCGAGGGGTCCGCGCCCACGGCCAGCAGGTTCGAACCCACGCCGCGGATGTAGATCTGCGCTTCGCCGCCGGCCTGGCTGTACTGCAGCGTCGGCGTGCGGCTTGCCACGCCCAGGATGTCGGTGACCGACGAGCGCTCCAACTGCGCCGCGCTGAGCGCGACGATGGAGATCGGCACCGACTGCACCGACTCTTCGCGCTTCTGAGCCGTAACGACGATCTCCTCGATGAAGGCGTTTTCCTGAGCCATGGCCGAGAGCGCCGTCGTAGCGGCCAGAGCGGCGGTGAGAACGGAGAGACGTGTCTTGGTCATCAGAAGCCCCTTGTTTTTGATGTTCGGAGTGGGCGCAATATGTCGGAACGATGACCAAGCCTCAACCGCCGTTACTCCGTTCACCGGGCAAAAAAATGCCCCTGTGGCGCTGCCGCCACAGGGGTGAAAGTAGTTATGACTTTAAGATGAGATGCTAAGCCGACTGCCGGTTCTGGCGGCGCATGGGCCGGTCGCCCGATTGCGGGCCGCGCTCGCCGTCTGGGCGACCACGATGCGGTTTGCCGCCATGCTTTTGGCCATGACCACCTTTAAAGCCGTGCTTCTTGGGACCACGTGGACGCTCGCCTTGGGCACGATCACCCTGGGGACGATCTTGATGGGAACGGTCTTGGGTCGGCTGGAAGCCGTCGTGGCGCTTCGCACCGTCGCGCGTCGGGCTGCGTCCGCCGCCAAAATAGCGCTCGGCATGGGACAAATTCGCCTCGGCACGGTTGCGCGGCTCTTGGTGCGCCGCGGGCTCCGCGTGTTCGCGACGGGGCCGCTGGTCGGCATGATGGTCACGCCGGGGGCGCTCTTCCGTATGGTGCGCGGGGCGAGGCCGTTCTTCCGAATGATGGTCGCGGCGGGGACGGTCGTCGGCGTGATGGTCGCGGCGCGGCCGCTCGGTGAACTTGCGTTCGCCGCCGTGACGCGGGCCACGGTCGTTGCGGCCGCGTCCGCCACCAGGACCACCACTGTGGCCTCGATGATTGCGCGCGGGGCGTTCGCCGCGGTCGTCGCCGGCGTCGCGCGGGGCGCTGCCGGTGAAGGAATGATCGGTCGGGGTCAGCGACGTCTTGGCGAAGCGTTCGATGTCGCGCAGGAAGGCACGCTCGGACCTATCGCAGAACGACAGCGCGATGCCCGCAGCTCCGGCGCGCGCTGTGCGGCCGATGCGGTGCACATAGCTTTCGGGGATGTTGGGCAGTTCGTAGTTGATGACGTGGCTGATGTCGGAGACGTGGATGCCGCGCGCGGCGATGTCGGTGGCCACCAACACACGCACATGGCCCTTTTTGAAGTTCTCCAGCGCCTTTTGGCGGGCGTTCTGAGATTTATTGCCGTGCAGCGCGTCGGAGGTGACGCCGGCGGCGTTGATGTAATCGGACACGCGGTTGGCGACGTGCTTGGTGCGGGTGAACACCACGACGCGGGTCAGGGCCGGGTCTTTCAGCAATGCGACCAGCAGCGGCCGCTTCTGGTTTGAGTCGACGAAGTAGACCTTCTGTTCGATGCGGTCGACGGTGACCACCTCGGGCGTCACTTCGACGCGCACCGGGTCGCGCAGCAGTTTGGCGGCCAGATGGGCGATTTCTTTCGGCATGGTGGCCGAGAACAGCAGCGACTGGCGCTCGGTCGGGATCATGGCGACGATCTTGTTGATGTCGCGGATGAAACCCATATCAAGCATGCGATCGGCTTCGTCGAGCACGAAGGTCTGCACACCGGAAAGCAGGATGTGACGACGCTGCACCAGGTCGAGCAAGCGGCCCGGCGTGGCGATCAGCACGTCCACACCGACGGCCATGGCCTTGATCTGGTGCATTTCGCTCACGCCGCCGAATACGGCGCAGGAACGCAGTTTCATGTTCTTGCCGTAGGTGCGGAAGGACTCCGCGATCTGAATCACCAGCTCGCGCGTGGGTGCGAGGATCAGTGCGCGCGTGGCCTTGGGCGTCAGCGGATGGGGCGCGGTGGCCAGGCGGTTCAGGATCGGCAGCGCGAAGGCCGCCGTCTTGCCGGTGCCGGTCTGGGCGATGCCCAGCATGTCGCGGCCTTGCATCAATTGCGGAATCGAACCAGCCTGGATCGGCGTGGGTGTTTCATAACCCGCGGCGTCGAGCGCGCGCTGGATCGGCTCGGCGAGGCCGAAGCCGGCGAAGGTCACATCGCTGTCGTCGTTGGCGGGAAAGTAGGGAAGCGTGGCCGGCACGACCGCGACAGCGGGTTCGGCGGCGTCAAGAGAGTCAGGGGTAACGTGGTTCAAGTTTGTAGTCCTTATGAATGGGTCCGCCAGCCCTGACGCATACGAATAGGGTTCGCGCATGGGGTACATCCGCCCATGCAGCGTGGCCCAATCGCATGCGCCAGTTAAAGCCGCGCCCACACGGGGCGCGCGGCCTTGCGGCTTGCGGTTGACGGCCTCCTCGCGCTGGGAGGCTGGCAAATTGTCTGGATTATCTCGGGATGAAAGCGTTCGGCGCGGAGGGTGTAAACAACCGAAAGAACGCAAGCGCGCGATCGCGAGAGAATATGTGCGGGCGGTATATCTGCTCTTTAAGCGGGAATGTCAAGGGTTGCTGCCGAATGTCGAAAGTTGGGCGGAATTTGGGCGGAAATGGTTTGAATTCATACGAACTGCGCATAAGCGCCATGCGGGAATTGCAGATGATATTCCCGGCTCAAATCTTTAGAACGCCGCTCCCGTCATGTGGACGGCAATTCTTAAGAAGAAAAGATCACTACAATGAAAAACAAAATTACTTTCCTCGCCCCCTCTTGGCTGTTGCAAACAGCCGTCTTCGTCGCCCTGCTCGCGGCGTTCGGAGCGTTCGCTCAACAAGCTCGCGCCCAAGGCATCGCGCCGAACGTGAGCAACGGCGATGCCTACCGCAACGTCGCCATCCTCGGGCTCGACGACGAGACCACTTTCGTGCGCTTCGCCAACTTCCGCGACGAAGGCCCGGTGCGTAACTACGTCGAGGTCTACAGTCTCGACGAAGCCCGGACGCTTGGCCGCTTTGATCTGGACGTGCCTGCCAAGGCCTCTTTGCAACTCAGCTACCTAGAGATCATCGGCGCGGCCGGTTTGAACCACACCGCGGCATCTGCGCATGACTTGGCATTATACGTGCAGAATGGACGGGAAGCGCAGTTATGGCAGCACGTTCAATACGATGTGCGTACCGAATCATTGCTGAATGCGAGTGCGTGTTCGTTCGCCCCGGCGGTTGACTACATCCCCGACGGCAACGTGCTGATGAACGTGCATACGACGATCATCAACCACATTCCGTCGCTGATCACCGTGCACAACTTCTCTGATCAGGCCGGAACGTTCGAAGCCAAGGTCTACGACTCCAAAACCGGCGCGTTGATCGGCGCTGTACCTTTTTCTTTGGGCGCACGTCAGTCGCTGAATGAAAGCGCGCAATGGTTTCAGGACCAGCTGGGTTTCACTCCGGCGCGCCATCAGCCGCACATCAATATCGAGGTGTCAGCGACCTCGACGCCTAACGCAACAGTGCTCGTGGGCCACGTGCTCTTGAATACAAGGACCGGCGTCAGCACAAACATGTCGAACGTTTGCCCGATTCACGGCGGCATCATCACCTTAGATGATCCCGTCGAGGTCGAACCAAAGACCTAAGTTTCAACAATCTTAGAGTCGCCGCGTTCATGCCATAACTTCGACACGTTCGGTTGCGACTAGAGGTTTGTTCCGGCGCGAACCCCTCCCCCTCCCCCCAGCGCCGGAATGATCTCCGGGCGGATGCTGAAAACAGCGTCCGCCCGGTTTCTTTTTCTGCGCAATTAGGCGAAGCTTGAGTACAGCCTGGGAGGAACGCCGATGTTTGATCCATTTTCACCCAACCGCCGCAGCGTCTTGATGGCCGGCGCCGCGATGGCGGCGATCGCCGCGATTCCCGCCGCGCGCGCGCAGAGCGTCAAGATCATGCGCTGGAAGCACTACGCCGATTGCCGCTTCGGGCAAATCCACATGATCTCGGCCGAACCCGCCGATGGATCGGGCAAGGGAAAAACTCCCTTGGTGTGCCTGCATCAAAGCCCGACATCGGGCGATTACTACCGCGAGTTCCAGGAACTGATGGCGCAGGATCGTTTGGTCATCTGCCCCGACACGCCGGGCTACGGCGGCTCGGACCATCCCAACGCCGTGCCGACGATGATGGACTTGGGCGGGGCCATGGCTGAGGCCTTCGTCAACATGGGCTACGGCATGAATGCACCCGGCACCACCAGCAAGGGCGCGCTTGATTGGCTGGGTTTTCACACCGGCAACTACGTCATCACCGAAGTCGTAGCCCAGCGGTCCGATCTGGTACGGCGCCTGGTGATGCCCAGCATTCCGT